>Ga0308172_1000018_pt1 | contig 416808 bp, 351 predicted proteins | sample PhyGR2_FD_202134 | JGI IMG/M metagenome (GOLD analysis project Ga0308172, IMG submission 202134) | Phyllosphere microbial communities from UC Gill Tract Community Farm, Albany, California, United States - DLSLSG.R2 | ecosystem: Host-associated > Plants > Phyllosphere > Unclassified | place... | reverse complement strand
ATGACCTGATGGCGGATATCGCAGTGATATTTCACTGGCCGCCCTCAGAACTTAACCCCATGAGCCTGACCGAGCTCGCCCTCTGGCGCGACAAAGCGCTACAACGAAGCGGAAACACTGATGAGCAATAATCTAAAATTGCAGGTGCTTCTCAACGCCGTCGACCGAGCCAGCCGCCCGTTTAAAGCGATCCAGACAGAGAGCAAATCTCTGTCTGGTAGTATTCGCGACACGCAGAAAACCCTCAAAGAGCTGAACACCCAAGCGGGACGCGTTGAGGGCTTTCGCAAAACGAGCGGCCAGCTCGCCGTCACCGGCCAAGCGTTGAAGAAAGCTAAGCAAGAAGCCGCCGAGCTGGCTATCCAATTTAAAGCCACCGAAAAGCCAACACGCGCACAGGCGCAGGTGATGGAGGCAGCCAAGCGCGCCGCCTCTGAGCTACAGCTAAAATACAATGGCCTACGCCAATCCGTGCAGCGCCAGCGCCAAGAGCTACAGCAAGCGGGTATCAATACGCGCACGTTATCGAACGATGAGCGCCGCCTGAAAGCCTCGGTCAATGAAGCGACCGCAAGCCTTAATCGCCAGCGCGAAGCCCTCGCACGTAACAGCCAGCAACAAGCCCGACTCAGTCAGATTAATCAACGTTATCAGAGCGGTAAAGCGCTTGCTGGAAGTATTGCGGGTGCAGGTGCTGCGGGTATGGGGATAGCTACGGCGGGGCTGTATGCCGAGGGGCGATTTATTGCTCCGGGTATCGACTTTGATAAACAAATGTCAGGTACTCAAGCAATATTAGGGCTAGATAAATCAGATGGTAATCTTAAGGCAATTCGTCAGCAAGCGAGAGATATCGGGGCAACAACGGCATTTTCTCCAACCGACGTTGCGCGAACGCAAACCACACTAGCCCGCTCGGGGTACGATGCGAAGTCCGTATTAGCTGCAACGGGTTCAACGGTTAATTTATCTCTTGCGGCTAATGTGGATATTGCAGAGGCTGCGGATATTGTCACAAACATGCAGTCCGCATTTAATTTATCAACTGATGAAATTCAACGCGTTGCTGATGTGATGACGAAGGGATTCACCTCATCAAACACAGGATTGATTGAGCTGGGTGAGGCAATGAAGTATGTCGCCCCAATTGCTGAGGCGGCGGGGGCAAGTATTGAAGACACTACCGCCATGCTCGGGATTATGGCGGATAACGGTATAAAAGGGTCAATGGCTGGTACTGGGGCGAGCGCTGTATTTAGCCGCCTTCAAGCGCCCATCGGTAAGGCAAATGATGCAATTGCTGAGCTAGGTGTTAAGACCCGAGACAAAAAAGGCAATATGTTGCCGGTGAATAAAATTTTAAAAGATATTCACCAATCCTTCGCTAAAAACAAACTCGGAACGGCGCAACAAGCTGAATATTTAAAGGCTATATTCGGCGAGGAGGCGATGAAGGGGGCTATTAAGTTAGTTGCCGCTGCTGGCGATGGTAAGCTCGACAGTAAACGCCAAGAAATAGCAAACTCCAAAGGAACAACCGAGCGTATCGCTCAAATTCAAACGGATAACCTCGACGGTGACCTCAAAAACCTCACCTCAGCGTGGGAAGATGTCAGGATTGAGGTTTTTGATAAACAAGACGCCTCACTCCGCAAATTAACTCGCACGGCAACACAGTGGATTTCAACGGCTGGTGAGTGGGTTAAGGCCAATACAGAATTAACTAAAACGCTATTTGCTATTGTGACAGGAGCATTAGCCGTTATAGGCGCGCTTGGTGCAATTGGTTTGGTCGCGTGGCCGGTGGTGATGGGGATTAATGCGATCATTGCCGGAGCCAGTTTGCTCGGCACCGTCTTTGCCGCCGTCGGTAGCGGTATTTTAACGGTGCTTGGGGCGCTGACGTGGCCGATTGTCGGTATTGCAGCGGCTATCGTCGCTGGTGCTCTGCTTATCCGTAAGTATTGGGAGCCTATCAGCGCCTTTTTTAGTGGCGTGGTTGAAGGGCTCAAGGCTGCGTTTGCGCCGGTGTCTGAGATGTTTGCGCCGTTAATACCGGTGTTTGATTTGTTGGGGCAAAAACTCCAAGCGGCTTGGAAATGGTTCGGGGATTTGATTGCGCCTGTGAAGTCGACGAAAGAAAGCCTCGATAGTTGCAAAAATGCCGGTGTTGAATTTGGTCAGGCGCTGGCGAGTGTGCTGACAGCACCGCTCAGGCTATTTAACGCGATAGGCAGCAAGGTCGATTGGTTGCTAGAAAAAATGGGCTTAATGAAAAAAGAGTCCGCCGATATTGATGCCACGGCTAACAAGGTTAATCAGTACGCCACCGGCGCGAACGGTCGAGGCTATTCGCCCTCGGGCGGGATACTCACCGGCGGCTATGCCCCCGTGAAAGCGGGCGGCGCAAGCTATACCGACCAAAGCACCAATAATTACGCCATCACCGTTCCGATACATCCTGGTCAAAACCGCGAGGATGCCAAAAACATGATCCGTGAAGCGCTCGAAGAACGTGACCGCCAACGTCGCGCGGCTGGTCGTTCGCGCATGAACACCGATTAAGGAGCTCTTACTATGATGTTAACGCTCGGGCTGTTTGTTTTTCAGCTCCAGACATTGCCCTACCAATCGTTACAACAAAGCCTCGATTATCGCTGGCCGTCAAACAGCCGCGTAGGCCAACGCCCCACTTATCAGTTTTTAGGCGCGGGTGAGGATAAGGTCACTTTGTCGGGTGTGCTACTGCCCGAAATCACAGGCGGCGCGCTATCTCTGCTTACGCTTAAAACCATGGCCGAGCAGGGTAAAGCGTGGCCGCTGATTGGTGGTGATGGCGCTATCTATGGCATGTACGTTGTCGCCAGCATGACGCAGACACAAAGCGTCTTTTTTGCCGATGGCAGTGCTCGGCGCATTGAATTTAGCATGACCCTGACCCGCGTCGATGAGTCACTCAGTGCCATGTTTGGCGACCTACAACAACAGGCTGGCGACATGACCAATCAGGCGGGAGCACTGGCTCAGAAAGCGCAGGATATGGCCGGAGGGTTATTCTCATGATAACCGCGATGCCTATCGCCGCCGGTGCCGATATTACGCCCGCGTTTATGCTGACCCTCGGCGGGGACGATATCACCGCCAACCTTAGCCACCGACTGTTGTCGCTGACGATGACCGATAATCGCGGTTTTGAGGCTGACCAGCTTGATATCGAGCTCGATGATAGTGACGGTCAGCTCGCCATGCCCGCTCGCGGCGCGGTGCTGTCGTTGTTTCTCGGCTGGAAAGGGTCGGCACTGGTGGGTAAAGGCCAATTCACCGTTGATGAAATCGAGCATCGAGGCGCGCCGGACACGCTGACTATCCGCGCCCGGAGTGCTGATTTTCGCGGCTCGCTCAACTCCCGCCGCGAGGTGTCTTACCACGACACCACCCTCGGCGCAGTCGTTAAACAAATTGCCGAGCGCAACCAGCTCGACGCGGTGCTGGCGAAAGGCTTGGCCGAGATTGCGATCCCGCATATCGACCAATCGCAGGAAAGCGATATTAAATTTCTCACCCGTTTAGCCGAGCGCAACGGTGCCGAGGTGTCGGTCAAAGCGGGTAAGCTGTTATTCATCAAGGCGGGGAACGGCGTGACGGCCAGCGGAAAACCCATTCCAATGATGACCATTGAGCGTAGCGACGGCGACCGGCACCAGTTTGCGATCGCCGACCGAAACGCTTACACCGGCGTGACGGCGAGCTGGTTACATACCAAAGACCCGAAGCCGAAAAAGCAAAAGGTAAAGCTACAGCGCAAGGCTAAGCCTAAACACCTACGCGCCCTACAGCATCCCAAAGCCAAGCCCGCGAAAAAGACAACCGCCAAGGCTACCAAGCAACAGGAAGCAAAACAGGGCGAGTATCTGGCTGGTGAGTCCGATAACGTGCTGGCGATAACGACAGTCTACCCAACCAAAGCACAAGCGATGCGCGCCGCACAATCTAAGTGGGACAAAATTCAACGCGGCGTGGCTGAGTTCTCTATCAACCTCGCCATGGGACGCGCTGATTTATATCCAGAAACGCCGGTCACAGTGAAAGGGTTTAAGGCCGTCATAGACCAGCAGGCATGGACGATCACTAAAGTGACCCACACCCTCGGCGATGGCGGCTACACGACGGCGCTAGAGCTTGAGGTTAAGTTGTCTGATGTGGAGTACGAGGAAGAAAAACAAGATGAATAAATAGTCATAATTCATTGTTTTAAAAGGATAAAAACACTAAAATTGCTGTATCAAATCTAGCCATCGAGGTGATTAAAATGTTTCATTGCCCACTCTGTAAAAATGCCGCTCATGCCCGTTCTAGTCGCTATATAACCGACACCACAAAAGAGCGTTATCACCAGTGTCAGAACATAAATTGTGGTCATACGTTTAAGACAATGGAAACATTCGAAAGCTCGATCATGCTGCCGGGAACGGTTATCCCCGCTATGCCTCACCCGGAACGCAACGGACAACAAACCCTCTGGATGTAAAAACAGAAAAGCCCCGAATTTCGGGGCTTTTTTTGAAGTGTGGTCAATGAGTGGACATTGACAGAAATAAATCCTTTTATTTCAGTGCATTAACATGGAATTCAAAGGCCGCATAAGCGGCCTTTTGTGATTGCATCAGGATGCAAATTTATTGCGATGCTTACTGCATTTCGCTCGCTGCGCTACCTAATTTAATTTTGGCATTTGAACGCAGATTATCCATCAGTGAATCGAAGGTAATGCCGGTTGCACCAGTCAACATCTGAGAAGAGAAGGCTTTAAGCTCTTCATTACTCAAATGACCCGACTTAACCGCGTCCAATTGGATCAGCACGATGTTGTCTTGACGATCCTGAGCCAAGCCATAAACCGGTTTGTTGTCTTTTGGCTGCGCCATGGCAAACACGGTATCGGCTAACTGACGATCCTCAGAGGCACGCGTTAATGTCTGTTCTGCACCAAAGCTAATCCCCGCCGCTTTCAGCGCTTCATCACCTTTGCCAGACTGCAAGGCGCTCAGTAACTTGTCACCTTCATTACGTGCCTGCTGGATAGCTTTCTGGCGCTTCACCATATTGGTGATTTGATCTTTAACCTGGTCCATCGGCTTAACGCCTTCTGGCTTATGACCAGAAATACGGATCACGAAAGCACGGTCGCCTTCAGCGCTGATCACATCAGAGTTGCTTCCAGGAGCGCCATTCTCACCGATCAGAGAACCATCGAAGATTGCCTGAGTAACCGGTTTGAAGTTCAGCGCAGCAGGAACGCTGTCGCGCGTAAACCAGCCAGTTTCAGTCGCCTTCACGCCAGCAGCTTCTTCTGCACCGGCCAGTGATTCATTATCACTGGTTGCAGAGTCGCTCACTTTTTGCTGTAACGCGTAGTAAGCATCCAGTGCTTTCTGCTGTTTAACCTGAGTGGCAATATCCGCACGGACTTCGGCCAGCGGTTTTACCTGCTCTGGTTTCACGTCATTCAGGCGAATAACGAGATAGCCAACGCTTGATTTTACTGCACCAGATAGCTGACCTTTGGTGGTTAACTTAGCACCCAGAATTTCATCTGGCGTAGTGCCCGGTTCTAACCATCCCAACTCACCGCCGTTTTTACGCGAGATGATGTCAGTGGATTTCTCAGCAGCGACTTTGGCGAAATCGGCACCGCCGTTCAGTTCATCCAATACCGCTTTAGCATCAGCTTCAGTTTTTACCTGAATAACGCTGTAATCTTTGCGCTCCGGCTGGGTGTAGCTGGATTTATGCTGATCGTAATAAGCTGCGATATCCTCATCAGAAACGGTAATTTTGTCCTGAATCGCCGCGGCATCCATTTCGATATAGCTAACCTTCACTTCTTCCGGCGCAATAAAACTATTTCTATTTTGCTCGTAGTAGGATTTCAGCTCTTCATCGGTAACCTGCTGAGCTTTTTCCAACGCTTTGATATCAATCGTTGCCAAACGCACATCGCGCTGCTGCATGGTTAACGCAGCCATAGCTTCCACTTCTACCGGCAGCGTGAAGCCCGTTGCTGTGTAAGCCTGAATCAGCTGTTGGCTGGTGAGCTGCTGGCGAACCAACTGTGCATAGTTATCTGGACTTAATCCCATATTGGCAATGATGTTCAGATATTTAGCATTATCGAACTGGTTGTTAGTCTGGAAGTAAGGCATGGCCCAGATAGCTTCTTTCACCTGCTCATCGCTAATTCCCAGACCCAATTTCTTGGCGTACTGATCAAGCAGAGTGTCATCAATTAGGCGGTTAAGAGCCTGCTTACGCAGCTCTTTCATATAGCCTTCGTTACCTGCCAACACTGAAAATTGGTCGCCCAATTGCTGCTGTAAGCGACTACGTTCGCTTTGAACCGCTTGCTCAAGCTGACCACGGCTAATTTCCTGACCATCGACTTTCGCCGCATAGTCACCGGAACCGCCGGTCAAATAACCCCCTACCCCGGTCAAAACAAATGACACGATGATTAGGCCCAGGATGATTTTGAGCACGACGTGATTAGCGGCCGCGCGTAAATTGTCCATCATAGTGTGGCAACACTCCGCTGTGATTGTGGGTAATACAGTAATTTTTGTCGGCTCAGTCTATCTGATTCGTAGCCAACACTGCACACGTAATACGATAAAATTGGGCTATAAGATCAAAAACCTATCCCATTAACCGAATCGACCTACTGGGAAAGGCTCTGTTTCCATGAAACTTTAGCCATAAAAAAAGCGCATCGGTTACGATGCGCCTTGTATTTTACCCTAGCAACTCAGCCACGTCAGTCTAATGTTTCATTGTTTCCACTCACGTGGGTTCATAACATACAAACAAATTCAGACGGTTGAGTCGGACGCGTTATTAATTAACAGCGTCTTTCAGTGCCTTGCCAGCACGGAAGCCAGGTACTTTGGCAGCAGGAATGCTGATTTCTTTACCTGTCTGAGGGTTACGGCCAGTACGTGCTGAACGTTCGCGCACGTCAAAAGTACCAAAACCGACCAGAGCAACAGAATCACCGCTCTGCAAAGACTCAGTAACAGACGCAATAATCGCATCTAATGCACGGCCAGCTGCTGCTTTAGAAATATCTGCGCCTTCGGCAATCTTATCGACCAGTTGTGACTTATTCACTCTTTCATCCCCTTTAGAAATCTTATGCCGTACTGGAATATTGTCCTTAGGGTACGGCTGCGCTGCTGTTATATCAATCCTGTCAGTTCATGGCAAGACACATGAGATGCGGCTTTTCCTAATTTGACAGGGCTCTAAGTTAGCTGCACAAAAAAATGCTGGCAAGTCCGAAATCGACTGCCAGCATAGGTTTTATCAGCGGTTTATGCGATATATCACTATTTCGCGGTAACCACTTCCATTCCGAATGGTGAATTTTGCAGCGCCAAGGCTAAAACTTCATCAATTCGTTTCACCGGATGGATATCCAGATCGGCCAATACGTTGTCTGGAATCTCTTCCAAATCGCGTTTGTTTTCGTCTGGGATCAGCACGGTTTTAATTCCACCGCGGTGAGCCGCCAGCAGTTTTTCTTTCAAACCACCGATAGGCAACACTAAACCACGCAGCGTAATTTCACCGGTCATAGCCACATCGGCACGCACAGGATTACCGGTTAAGCATGAAACCAACGCGGTACACATCGCAATACCCGCGCTTGGGCCATCTTTCGGCGTTGCACCTTCAGGCACATGGACGTGAATATCGCGTTTTTCGTAGAAATCAGGGTTGATACCCAATTTCTCAGCGCGAGCACGAACCACGGTTAACGCAGCCTGAATGGACTCCTGCATGACTTCACCTAAAGAACCGGTATAAGTCAGCTTGCCTTTACCTGGTACGCATGCGGTTTCAATCGTCAGCAGATCGCCGCCGACTTCAGTCCATGCCAAGCCAGTAACCTGACCCACGCGGTTTTCACTGTCCGCACGTCCATAGTCGTAGCGCTGCACACCTAAGAAGTCTTTCAGGTTGTCGCCGTTGATCTCAATATGCTTAACGGATTTATCCATCAGCAGGTTTTTAACCGCCTTACGGCACAGTTTTGAGATTTCACGTTCCAGACTACGTACGCCTGCTTCGCGAGTGTAGTAGCGAATAATGCCGCTGATCGCGCTGTCATCAACCGTCAACTCACCTTTTTTCAGTGCGTTGCGTTCCAACTGTTTTGGCAGCAGATGCTGTTTCGCAATGTTGAGTTTTTCATCTTCGGTATAACCCGACAGACGAATCACTTCCATACGATCCAACAACGGCGCAGGAATGTTCATCGAGTTCGATGTTGCCACAAACATAACGTCAGACAGATCGTAATCAACTTCCAGATAATGGTCGTTGAACGCGATATTCTGTTCTGGATCCAGAACTTCCAGCAGCGCTGAAGCCGGATCGCCACGCATGTCCGAAGACATTTTGTCGATCTCATCGAGCAGGAACAGTGGGTTCTTCACCCCAACCTTTGCCATCTTCTGGATCAGTTTGCCCGGCATAGAACCGATATAGGTACGACGATGGCCACGAATTTCGGCTTCATCACGCACTCCACCCAGCGCCATACGCACATACTGGCGCCCCGTAGCACGAGCAATAGACTGACCCAAAGAGGTCTTACCGACCCCTGGAGGCCCTACCAGACAGAGGATAGGCCCTTTAATTTTGCTAACGCGACTCTGAACCGCTAAATATTCCAGAATACGGTCTTTGACGCGCTCAAGGCCGTAATGATCGGTATCTAGAATTTCCTGCGCTTTATTCAGATCTTTTTTGACCTTGCTGCGCGCATTCCACGGAACCTGAATCATCCAATCGATATAGCCACGCACTACGGTTGCTTCAGCAGACATCGGCGACATCATCTTCAGCTTTTGCAGCTCAGCTTCCGTTTTCTCGCGCGCATCTTTCGGCATTTTTGCCGCTTCGATTTTGCGTTTCAGCGCTTCGAATTCGTCTGGCGTATCGTCCATTTCGCCCAGTTCTTTCTGAATCGCTTTCATTTGCTCATTCAGATAGTACTCGCGCTGGCTCTTTTCCATCTGCTTTTTAACGCGGTTACGAATGCGTTTTTCAACCTGCAGCAGATCGATTTCAGACTCCATCATCGCCATCAGATATTCCAGACGTTCAGTCACGTCTGACATTTCCAACACGGCCTGCTTGTCGTTTAACTTCAACGGCATGTGTGCAGCAATGGTATCTGCCAGCTTAGCCGCATCGTCAATACTGTTGAGCGAGGTCAGCACTTCTGGTGGGATCTTTTTGTTCAGTTTGATGTAGCCTTCAAACTGATTAATGGCGGTACGAACCAATACTTCTTGTTCGCGCTCGTCCATTTCTGGAATGTCTAAATATTCAGCCTGTGCAGCAAAATGCTCACCACTGTCAGATAACGTAGTGATTTTCGCACGCTGAAGCCCCTCGACCAGCACTTTGACGGTGCCATCGGGTAATTTCAGCATCTGTAAAATAGAGGCAACGGTACCTACAGAGAAAAGGTCATTTACCCCTGGTTCATCCGTTGAGGCTTCCTTTTGCGCGACCAGCAGGATCTTCTTGTCGTGATCCATTGCGGCTTCTAGGCACCGGATTGACTTTTCCCGGCCTACGAACAATGGAATCACCATGTGCGGATAAACCACCACATCGCGCAGAGGCAATACGGGGATTTCTATGCGTTCGGAACGCTCAGGATTCATAGAGCTCTCTCTTAGTTTAGCTTCCGCCAGGTTATGGGAATCTTACAACCCGTTTTACGTTGTTGCTTCACCCAGTTTGTATCTGAGTATATGGGGATGTTTACCAGGGATTCAACGCAAACAACAACAGAAAAAAAAATGGGAGATAAAATCCCCCATTTTATTGATAACCCATCAGTTTACTGGCTAATTATTCGCCAGAAGCTTGTGCTTCTGGTTTACCATAAATCAGCATTGGCTCCGCCTGACCTTCAATGACATTTTCGTCGACAACCACTTTTTCGACGTTTTCCATTGATGGCAAGTCGTACATCGTTTCCAGCAGCGCGCCTTCAACGATAGAACGCAGACCACGAGCACCTGTTTTACGCGCCATCGCTTTTTTCGCGATAGCCGTCAGGGCTTCGTCACGGAACTCCAGATCGACACCTTCCAGATTAAATAATGCCTGATATTGCTTGGTCAGGGCATTTTTTGGCTCTTTCAGGATCTGAATCAGCGCGTCTTCGCTCAGTTCACGCAGAGTAGCGACAACCGGCAAACGACCAATGAACTCAGGGATTAGACCAAATTTGATCAAATCTTCTGGTTCTGCCTGAGCCAGCAACTCGCCTTCGGTTGCTTTTTCAGACAACGCTTTAACCGTTGCGCCAAAACCAATACCGGTGCCGGTATTCACACGCTGGCCAATGACTTTATCCAAGCCCGCAAACGCACCGCCACAAATAAACAGGATCTTAGAGGTATCAACCTGTAGGAATTCCTGCTGTGGATGCTTACGGCCGCCCTGAGGTGGAACCGCAGCGATGGTACCTTCAATCAGCTTCAGCAATGCCTGCTGTACGCCTTCACCTGAAACATCACGGGTGATAGACGGGTTGTCAGACTTACGAGAAATCTTATCGATTTCGTCGATGTACACGATACCGCGCTGTGCTTTCTGAACGTCGTAATCACACTTCTGCAACAGCTTCTGAATGATATTTTCAACGTCTTCGCCCACATAACCCGCTTCGGTTAGGGTCGTCGCATCAGCCATAGTAAATGGCACATCAAGGAAACGTGCTAGCGTTTCAGCCAGCAAAGTTTTACCACTACCGGTTGGACCGATCAGCAAAATATTACTTTTGCCCAGTTCTACACCGTTGCTGCTGTCGCCGTTACGCAGGCGTTTGTAGTGGTTATACACCGCTACCGCCAAGACTTTTTTCGCCTGTTCTTGACCAATGACGTAATCATCTAAATGGTTACGAATTTCATGCGGCGTTGGCAGAGAGCTGCGCTCGCGATGCGGAGCAACTTCTTTAATCTCTTCGCGAATGATGTCATTACACAGATCGACACACTCGTCGCAGATATACACTGACGGCCCGGCGATCAGCTTACGAACTTCATGCTGGCTTTTGCCGCAAAAAGAACAGTACAGCAGCTTGCCTGAACCGTCTTTGCGCTTATCTGTCATCAGTAAACCTCTTTCATTAAGTATCTGTCCCGTCGAATCAGCCTATTACGGCTAAGACCGCTCAACGGCAGTGCGACCAATCTGCGCAAAACGGCCTATCAGCGTAGTCTATGCAACCCATTAGCGCGATGCGAGCATCGCTCCGCGCTTTATATTCACTATAGTATATCGGCAACCCGCCGTAACATGATAGTCACGCTATCGGCGGTTGGACGAGATAATAGCGTATGCGTTTGGTTCCACAGACGTCCTGAATCTAGGCCTTAGTCTGACACAATCAGCCGCGGTGAGTCATTACCGAATCAACCAAGCCGTATTCTACAGCTTCGTCCGCTGACAAGAAGCGGTCACGTTCGGTATCACGCTCGATCTCTTCGAGCGATTTACCTGAATGTTTTGCCATCAGCTCATTCATACGAGCTTTAACCTTCAGGATTTCTTTGGCGTGGATTTCGATATCCGTCGCCTGCCCTTGGAAACCACCCAACGGCTGGTGAATCATCACGCGTGAATTTGGCAGGCAGAAACGCTTACCTTTCGCCCCTGCCGTCAGCAGAAACGCGCCCATGGAACACGCTTGTCCCATACAGATGGTGCTCACATCCGGTTTAATAAACTGCATGGTGTCATAAATTGACATGCCCGCAGTAATGACGCCACCCGGTGAGTTGATATAAAGATGGATATCTTTCTCTGGGTTTTCTGCTTCGAGGAACAACATCTGAGCCACGATCAGATTTGCCATGTGATCTTCAACCTGACCAGTCAGGAAGATGATTCGTTCTTTCAACAGACGGGAAAAAATATCGTATGAACGTTCGCCACGCGAAGTCTGTTCAACAACCATTGGCACTAAGGCCATGTGCGGTGCTAAATCACGCTCGCCACTGTATGACATTAACCGTCTCCTATAGAAATCACTTTGGCATTATTTGCTTTGATTCTACTGTAGATAAACTATGTTGACCATCGTTGACCATGCCCAACTGTCTGTGTCTGTTGTTATAGGTTAGACACTTAGCCAATATTTGGGGACAGTAATCAAAGAAATAAACCTTTTCCCATAAAAAAACCTTCGCCCAAGAGCGAAGGTTTTTATTACTTCGGAACGAATAAGCCGTTCAGAGCAACATTACGCAGCCTGAGTCTGGTTCATCAGTTCGCTGAAGTTGGTCGCTTTTTCAGACACTTTAGCGCTAGCCAGCAGTGCTTCAACAGCTTGTTCTTCCAGAGCAACATTACGCATGTTGTTCATCAGCTCTTTGTTTTTGCTGTAGAACTCAACCACTTCTTTTGGATCTTCGTAAGCAGAAGCCATTTCTTCGATCAGCGCTTTAACGCGATCTTCATCAGCTTTCAGCTCTTTCTTGGTGATAACTTCACCCAGCAACAGACCTACAACAACACGACGTTTAGCCTGTTCTTCGAACAGTTCGCGTGGCAGTTCCAGAGCTTGTTTCTCGTTGCCACCGAAACGCTGTGCAGCCTGACGACGCAGAACGTCAACTTCACCGTCAATCAGTGCAGCTGGAACGTCGATGTCGTTTGCTTTAACCAGACCGTCGATAACCTGAGACTTGATACGGTTACGTACCGCGCCTTTCAGTTCGCGTTCCATGTTTTTACGCACTTCGGCTTTCAGACCATCCAGAGAACCATCAGCAACGCCGAAACGTTTGATGAATTCTTCGGTGAATTCTGGCAATTCACGTTCTTCAACTTTCTTCAGAACGATATCGAATTTAGCCGCTTTACCTTTCAGGTTTTCAGCGTGGTAATCTTCTGGGAAGGTCACTTCGATAGCGAATTCTTCACCCGCTTTGTGGCCCAGAATGCCTTCTTCGAAACCTGGGATCATACGACCCTGGCCCATTGCCAGAACGAAATCAGAGGCTTTGCCGCCTTCGAAAACTTCGCCGTCGATAGAGCCGGTGAAATCTACGGTGACGCGGTCTTCAGCTTCAACTGCACGTTCGGTTGCAGTCCAAGTCGCCTGCTGCTTACGCAGGGTGTCCAGCATCGCGTCAACGTCAGCATCAGTGACTTCAACAACTGGTTTTTCAACTTCGATGCTTTCCAGATCTTTCAGTTCGATCTCTGGGTAAACTTCGAATTCAACTGCGAAAGAGAAGTCTTCGCCCAGTTTGTATTCGCCTGGTACATAGTTAGGCGCGCCAGCTGGGTTCAGTTTTTCTTTGATGATCGCATCAACGAAGTTACGCTGCATCAGATCGCCCAGAACGTCCTGGCGAACAGAAGCGCCATAACGCTGAGAGATAATGTGCATTGGCACTTTACCTTTACGGAAGCCGTCGATACGTGCTTTTTTAGCCACGTTGACCAGCTCACTGTTTACTGCTTTTTCAATGCTGTCGGCTGCAACAGTAATATTTACGCGGCGGCCAAGGCCTTCGGTGGTTTCAACAGAAACTTGCATCTTATACCTCAAAAAATCACAGTGCTCGGTCAACTCCAGAAGTCATTTTCAACGAAGAAAACCAGACTCCACAGAACCGGGACGGCCGCTTTCAGCAGAACCGTGTTCCCTGTTTATCCCTTCTTACTTGAAGCCGCTACGGTGCTGGCTGCGGTTATTCACCCTAATCGCTTACCGGTGTAAGCTCATCGGGATTCACTCGCTGGCCGCCTAGCAACAACATCAAGTACTTTGGGCGTAGAAGCGTCCCGAATACATTCAGGAAAAAATAGACGCGACATTATAGCGATGCATGAGCAATGAGTCGAGAACCGCACGCCAACTGTCCGCGGCGTGATTCACAGTTTCGAGCGATACCTCAGCAACTCGGGTACAAAATTAGAGCGTTGTAGCACCAAGTCCACGGGCCAAAGTCACGAAATCGCGTGCGCACCTAAGTCATAAAGTTGCTACGCAAAAAGAAACGGCCACTCGGGCCGTTTCTCGTCAAACACGCTATTAATACAGCAAAAACGGCTAAGAGTTCCACCTTCGTGGTAATTTACTTGCCTTTTCGCCGCCTATTTAAGCAAGTTAGCTTAGGCTAGGGTGCCAGCCCCGCGACAGGGCGGTGATGCAGGAACCGTATCTTGCAACGCCTCCCACTCTTTATGGGTGTAGGTATGTAGGGCTAACGCATGTACGCCGTCGGCCAGTTCCTCTGACAAAACGCCATATATAGAACGATGACGCGTCAAGAAGCGCTCACCTTGGAAACGATCGCTAACCATGACAACTTTAAAGTGACTTTCAGAACCTGCCGGTACGTTATGGCGATAGCTTTCATCAACCACCTCAAGATAGAAAGGTTCAAACGCGGCGCGTAACTTTGCTTCTATCTGTTCTCTCATCATAAGATATCCCCTCATACTGCATCGGCAGAAAGAGCGCTGCTCTTAATGGAATGTATTTCCCTCTCGGAACCGCTCAGCCATCACCATTATTTTCAGTCACAGCCCACATCAGGCGCGGACAAGCGCCCAATCGAAAAACACATCTTAACGTTAAGCGTAGCTGTTTTTTTGCAACTAACGCCGCTGCGAAACATTTTTATCGTGTTTTGCGTAGCGTAACTTATAAAAAATTTCTGTCTATCATTCAAATGGGTGGCTTGGAAAGTCAGTTTAATGTTTAAGCAGATAGGCAAAACGCCACCACGATAGTGATTTAACTATCCTTAAGATAAAAATATTTATTGGGGGCTTCAACATCCTAATGGCAATGCTATGATGGCGGATATTTTGTCCGTAAAGTCCGTTGATTCATCATAGTCATACTCAGTCTTAACTCGGTCATAGATGAAGGATGAGCACGGCATCTTCCCACGTAAAAATGGTTATTAACTCGATGAATATGATCACAAAACTGTTTTTCCCGCTTTTGGCCGTTTTCGCTTTGGCCGGATGCGCAACCAGCTCGAATACGATAGACGTTAACCCTAAGATGACGTTGCCGCAGCAGGATCCAACCTTGCAAGGCATTACGATCAGCATTAACGGTGCCGACGTTCGCCAAGATAAAGCGCTGGCAAAAGTGAATCGTGATGGCGCATTAGTCACGCTAACACCTTCACGCGACCTGCGTTTCTTGCTGCAGGAAGTGTTGGAAAACCAAATGACCCAGCGCGGTTATATGGTGGGTCCAAGCGGTGCCGTTGATTTGCAGATCGTAGTCAACCAGCTGTATGCCGATGTAAAAGAAGGCAACCTGCGCTACAACATCACCACCAATGCTGATATTTCCATTATCGCACAGGCGAAAAATGGCAATAAGCAGGTGAAAAACTATCGCTCTGTTTACAACGAGCAAGGTGCATTTACCGCGTCAAACAGCAAAATCACTAATGCCGTCAACAATACTATGTCGGATATCGTGTCTAACATGGCGCAAGACACTAGCATCAGCGACTTCATCAAAGCCAACGCACGTTAATCTCTATGCTCAGAGTCATTCGAACCGTTGGATAAAAGCGCAATCGAATGATAATGGGCATACACCGTTTTCACCCCGCACTGCCTGACCTTGGGCAGTGCATGGGAATCAATTGAATGTCTAATTCAAACTTAGCTATTTTCACCCAACGTAACACGGTCATTTTATTACTGTTGGGTTTTGCCTCAGGCCTTCCTCTCGCATTAACCTCCGGTACACTTCAGGCTTGGATGACCGTTGCCAACGTCGATCTTAAAACGATTGGCTTCTTTTCACTGGTTGGCCAGGCCTACGTGTTTAAATTCCTTTGGTCACCGATGATGGATCGCTATACGCCTTCTTTCCTTGGTCGCCGCCGTGGCTGGCTTTTAGTCACGCAAATCCTGCTGCTAATCACTATCTTTGCCATGGGATTACTCAATCCTATCCAGCATCTGTGGTGGCTCGCTGGTTTGGCCGTCATTGTCGCATTCTGCTCAGCCTCCCAAGATATTGTCTTCGACGCCTATAAAACCGATTTGCTTAGCGCCGAAGAACGCGGAACCGGCGCGGCGGTTTCCGTTTTGGGTTATCGACTTGCCATGCTGGTTTCCGGTGGGTTAGCGCTGTGGTTAGCCGATCGCTATTTTGGCTGGCAGGGTACCTATTGGCTGATGGCTGGCTTAATGCTGATCGGTATATTGGCTACATTATTTGCACCAGAACCTCAGGTATCAGCGCCTGCGCCACGCACGCTTGAACAGGCCGTGATTGAACCGCTTAAAGATTTCTTTGGCCGAAACAATGCATGGTTAATTTTATTACTCATTGTGATGTACAAGATGGGTGATGCTTTCGCCGGTAGTTTGAGCACGACGTTTCTGATCCGCGGTGTCGGATTCGACGCGGGTGAAGTTGGTATCGTCAACAAAACGCTGGGGCTATTTGCCACCATCGTCGGCGCCTTGTTTGGCGGCGTACTGATGCAGCGCTTGTCCCTTTTCCGCGCATTAATGCTGTTTGGTATCTTGCAAGGGGTATCCAATTTTGGCTACTGGCTGCTGGCGGTAACCGATAAAAACCTGCTTACCATGGGCAGCGCTATTTTTCTCGAGAACCTCTGCGGGGGAATGGGCACCGCGGCGTTTGTCGCATTGTTAATGACGCTGTGTAACAAGTCATTCTCAGCGACACAGTTCGCCCTGCTCTCGGCACTTTCAGCGGTAGGTCGTGTCTATGTAGGGCCGGTTGCGGGTTGGTTTGTTGAATTACATGGCTGGCCGTTGTTCTATCTTTTCTCAATCGTCGCCGCCGTTCCTGGACTCTTGCTGCTGGTCGCCTGCCGCAAAACCTTGGAGTACACACAAACCACCGGTGAATTCTCGCGCCGAACCCGTTTTGCTCGGGCCTATAAGCTGGCCTCTCAATCACTGTTGGTCGGATGCATTCTGATCGCATTGTGGCTACTGGGGCTAGCCGCAGAAAGCCTCTCTGGTTTCAGTGCTGACGTCATCATGGCTTGGTTGTTAAATATTGGCTTATTGCTGAGTTTATTTGGCATTTTACTTGGCGCAGGTTTAGATTATCGCAGCCAACGCGATCTACAGCAGGTCATTTAATTCCGTTGCTAAATTAATTTAAGCCTTAAAATAATAAAAAAACGCTGTCTATATTTTAGACAGCGTTTTTTTTATTCTTCACATTTACCGCTTAATTATTCCCTAAATAATTTTTTACTGATATTCCGCTGTATTTTCGCCCTCAAATAACTGCTTATTTTTCACGCTAAATTAAATTTAGCGTCGGAAAAACGAAGAACAAAAAATTAACAAATAGAGATCTCTTTCACGTTTCGTGCCTTCTAAGGGAAGAAATAAGCCTAAATGTAACGAGTTACATGTCCCTACGATCTGTGTCACATATTCCTATTTTAAGCTGGTAATACATGGGCTAACCGCAGATTAGGGGCTAGGCTAAAAGTGACAAAACGTGATTTTCACAGGCAGAGAAATATCTTTTGTTACATTTACTTTGTTACAACAAAGTGAAAATAAGCCTCTGATTTGATAGCTACATTTCGCCTAAAAGACACCATGAAATGCGACATTTTGAACAAACCAACTGGACTTTTTAAACAATGGAGTGACAGACCTTTAAGAATGTTTACAGATCTGCAACCTTCCCGTAAAATGCCCCTACATTTGGGACGACAGAGAGCCTTCGATTGAGGTCGTTAGATGAGACTCAGTAAATTAAATAAAAGCTTTGGGATATTATCTTTAATCGCAGCCTCAGCCTTGCTGAGCGGTTGTGATATGGCGCTTCTGGATCCTAAAGGACAAATAGGTCTAGAGCAGAGATCCCTGATACTGACTGCCCTTGGGCTGATGTTAATCGTGGTGATTCCAGTAATCGTAATGACAATTGTATTTACGCGTAAATTCCGCGCGTCAAATACCGATGCCAAATACACTCCCAACTGGTCTCACTCTAATAAAATTGAAGCTGTCGTTTGGACAGTGCCAATTATCATTATCGCTATCCTCGCAACATTAACGTGGAAAACGACTCACGAACTGGATCCGTATAAACCACTGGTCTCCGACGTTAAACCGATCCGTGTCGATGTAATTTCACTCGACTGGAAATGGTTGTTCGTTTATCCAGATCTGGGGATTGCAACCGTTAATGAACTGGCTTTCCCAGCCAATACTCCGGTTAATTTCCGCATCACGTCAAACTCGGTAATGAACTCATTCTTCATTCCGCGTTTAGGTGGGCAGATTTACGCGATGGCAGGCATGCAGACCCAACTGCATTTGATTGCCAACGAACCGGGTAAATATAACGGGATTTCCAGCAGCTACAGCGGTCCAGGATTCTCTGGAATGAAATTCACCGCTATCGCAACGCCCGATAATGCCACCTTTGATCAGTGGGTTGCCAACGTTAAGAAAGCACCTAATCAGCTGACCACCATGGCAGAGTTCGACGCATTAGCGAAGCCAAGTGAATATCATCCGGTTGAGTACTTCTCTAGCGCTAATCCTGAATTGTTTGTCGATGTGATTAACAAATTCATGGGTAGCAAGAAGATGGACATGAAGAAAGACGAGCATATGGATATGGACATGGGTGAGCACGCTCACGCAGGAGCCGAGGAATAACAGATGTTTGGAAAACTAACACTCGACGCCGTCCCGTACCATGAACCGATTGTTATGGTTACGGTTGCCGGCATTATCTTAGGCGGTCTGGCCCTTCTGGCTTTGATTACCTATTTTGGAAAATGGAAATACCTATGGACGGAGTGGCTAACCTCGGTTGACCATAAACGTCTGGGTATCATGTATATCATCGTGGCGTTTGTCATGCTGCTGCGCGGCTTTGCCGATGCCATCATGATGCGTAGCCAGCAGGCGCTTGCGTCCGCCGGTGAAGCCGGATTCCTCCCACCGCACCACTACGATCAGATCTTTACCGCTCACGGCGTAATCATGATCTTCTTCGTGGCGATGCCGTTCGTGGTAGGTCTGATGAACGTCGTTGTACCGCTGCAAATCGGTGCTCGCGACGTTGCATTCCCATTCCTGAACAACCTCAGCTTCTGGTTCACCGTTGCCGGTGTGGTTCTGATCAACCTGTCGCTGGGTGTGGGTGAATTTGCTCAAACCGGTTGGTTGGCCTATCCACCGCTATCAGGTAAGGAGTACAGCCCTGGCGTAGGGGTCGATTACTGGATATGGAGTCTACAGATATCCGGCTTAGGTACCTTGCTGACGGGTGTTAACTTCTTTGCCACTATCATCAAAATGCGTGCCCCTGGCATGTCGCTGATGAAAATGCCGGTCTTCACATGGACCGCATTGTGCACCAACGTTCTGATCATTGCTGCCTTCCCGATTTTAACCGTTACCGTTGCTTTACTGACGGCTGACCGCTACCTCGGCACCCATTTCTTCACCAACGATATGGGCGGCAACATGATGATGTACATCAACCTGATTTGGGCCTGGGGCCATCCGGAAGTGTACATCTTGGTTCTGCCAGTCTTCGGTGTGTTCTCCGAAGTGGTGGCAACCTTCTGTAAGAAACGTCTGTTTGGCTACACCTCGCTGGTATGGGCGACCGTGTGTATCACCATCCTGTCGTTCATCGTTTGGCTGCATCACTTCTTCACCATGGGGTCAGGCGCAAACGTCAATGCGTTCTTCGGTATAGCCACGATGATTATCTCGATTCCGACCGGGGTAAAAATCTTCAACTGGCTGTTCACCATGTACCAAGGCCGCATCGTGTTTAACTCTGCGATGCTGTGGACTATCGGCTTTATTATCACCTTTACCGTAGGTGGTATGACCGGGGTTCTGCTAGCGGTTCCGGGTGCAAACTTTGTTCTGCATAACAGCCTGTTCCTGATTGCACACTTCCATAACGTGATCATCGGTGGTGTGGTATTCGGTTGCTTCGCCGGTATGACTTACTGGTTCCCGAAAGCATTTGGCTTCACGCTGAACGAAACTTGGGGCAAACGCGCATTCTGGTTCTGGATCATCGGCTTCTTCGTTGCCTTCATGCCGCTGTACGGCTTGGGCTTCATGGGCATGACTCGTCGTCTGAGCCAGCAAATTGACCCTGCATTCCATCCTCTGCTGATGGTTGCTGCGGGCGGCGCTGCGCTGATTGCATGTGGTATTGCCTGCCAGCTGATTCAGATTTTCGTGTCTGTTCGCGACCGCGATCAGAACCGCGACCTGACTGGCGATCCATGGGGCGGCCGTACGCTGGAGTGGTCAACTTCTTCTCCACCGCCGTTCTATAACTTCGCTATCGAGCCACAGGTTCATTCGCGTGATGCATTCTGGGAGCTGAAAGAAGAAGGTATCGCTTATAAGAAACCAGAGAAATATGCACCCATTCATATGCCACGTAACACGGGCGCAGGCGTCATCATTGCAGGCTTCAGCCTCGTCTTTGGTTTTGCCATGATTTGGGACATCTGGTGGCTGGCGATTGTCTGCTTCCTGGGCATGATTGCCACGTGGATCGTGCACAGCTTCAACGATGATGTTGATTACTACGTTCAAGTTCCTGAAATTGAACGTATTGAGAACCAACACTTTGAACAAATTAGCAAAGCAGGCGTGAAATATGACAACTGATACTTTACATCATACTCACGGTCAGGAGGCCCATGCAGAGCATGGGCACCACGACGCCGGTGACACGAAAGTGTTCGGCTTCTGGGTCTACCTGATGAGCGACTGTATTCTGTTTGCGAGCTTGTTCGCAACCTATGCAGTCTTGGTCAACGGCACCGCTGACGGCCCATCCGGCAAAGATATTTTTGAACTGCCGTTTGTGTTGGTTGAAACCTTCCTGCTGTTATTTAGCAGCATCACCTATGGCTTCGCCATGCTGGCGATGAACAAAGGTAAAGTAGGCACCGTAAATACATGGTTAGGTTTGACCTTCCTGTTCGGCGCTGGCTTCATCGCGATGGAAATCTACGAATTCCATCACCTGATTGCCGAAGGTTTTGGCCCTGACAAAAGTGCATTCCTGTCTGCCTTCTTTACCTTGGTTGGCACGCACGGTATCCACGTTACCAGCGGCCTGATCTGGATTATCGTGATGATGATTCAGGTAGGCAAAAAAGGCCTGACCGCGCGTAACCGTACTCGCCTGATGTGTCTTAGCCTGTTCTGGCACTTCTTGGACGTGGTGTGGATCTGCGTATTCACCGTAGTTTATCTGATGGGGGCAATGTAATGAGTCACTCACCTACAACGGGTCACCATTCTACAGACAACAACGGTGCTAGCCACGGCAGCGCAAAGTCTTACATGATTGGCTTTATTCTGTCGGTCATCCTCACGGTTATCCCGTTCTGGATGGTGATGGAAGGTACCGCGTCGCACCAAACGATTTTGATTACCGTGGTTGCGATGGCTGTGATTCAGATTTTTGTTCATCTGGTGTACTTCCTGCACATGAACACCTCGTCTGAAGAGCGTTGGAACCTGATAGCTCTGGCATTTACCGCCTTGATTATCGCCATTGTTGTCGTTGGCTCACTTTGGATTATGTACAACCTCAACATCAATATGATGGTCCACTAAAGAGCTGCCTGTGATGATGAAGCAATACCTGCAAGTAACAAAACCGGGCATTATCTTCGGTAACCTGATTTCGGTTATCGGTGGATTCTTCCTGGCCTCGAAGGGGAGCTTAGATGTTCCCCTGTTCATCGCGACCATGGTTGGCGTGTCGCTGGTTGTCGCCTCGGGCTGTGTATTTAATAACTACATTGACCGAGACATTGATAAAATTATGGAGCGAACCAAAAACCGCGTTTTGGTGAAAGGGTTAATCGCACCTAAAGTGACATTGACCTACGCTACGCTGTTGGGCCTTGCCGGTGTTGCATTGTTATATGTTGCGGCTAATCCATTAGCCGCGCTGTTAGCAGTGATTGGCTTCATCGTCTACGTTGGCGTGTACAGCCTGTATATGAAGCGTCATTCCGTATACGGCACGCTGATTGGCAGCCTGTCTGGCGCAGCTCCTCCTGTTATTGGCTACTGCGCCGTCAGCAACGAATTCGACGCTGGCGCGCTAATCCTACTGGCTATTTTCAGCCTGTGGCAGATGCCGCACTCCTATGCGATTGCCATCTTCCGCTTCAAGGATTACCAAGCCGCCAATATTCCCGTATTGCCGGTGGTTAAAGGGATTTCGGTAGCGAAAAACCACATTACGCTATATATCGTGGCGTTTATGGTTGCTACGCTGATGCTGTCTCTTGGCGGGTATGCGGGCTATAAATATCTGGTTGTTGCAGCGGCGGTAAGCGTGTGGTGGTTAGGTATGGCGCTCTCTGGCTATAAAAAAGCGGTGGACGATCGCGTATGGGCACGCAAACTGTTTGTGTTCTCCATCGTGACCATCACTTGCCTGAGCGTCATGATGTCGGTTGACTTCCAGTCTCCGGCAACAGAAAGCCTGCTTACAATGCTGCGTTGATCATTGAGCCTTAATGATTAATCGTGAAAAGCCGGATATCTCATCCGGCTTTCTTTTTTCCCCTCCCCCACTTCGTCCTGAGTCTGTTCAAAACGGGTCAGGTCAAGTAATCTAGCTCGGCTGTAATAACAATAGATACTATTCCTCGGGAATGCTTTCCACCAATTGCCATCAGAGCAATGTTCATTAGAAAGCACCAATAACAAGAATAATTTCAACGCAGTGATAACGCTGGGTTGTTCCCGCACTAAAAGAAACTGAGGTTGTAATGAATGATTTTCAGATGACACCAGAGGAACGGAAAGCCACCTGGGGTCTAGGAACCGTATTCTCATTGCGTATGCTTGGGATGTTTATGGTTTTGCCGGTGCTCACCACCTATGGCATGTCTTTAGCGGGCGCTTCCGAAACGTTAATCGGGATCGCGATTGGGATTTATGGCTTAACACAGGCCGTCTTCCAAATCCCATTCGGCCTATTCTCTGACAGAATTGGTCGTAAACCGCTCATCGTCGGCGGGCTACTCATATTTGCTCTCGGCAGCGCTATTGCGGCCATGACAGACTCAATATGGGGCGTGATCCTTGGCCGTGCATTACAAGGCTCGGGGGCGATTGCCGCCGCTGTTATGGCGCTACTATCCGATTTAACCCGTGAGCAAAATCGCACTAAGGCGATGGCATTTATCGGCGTCAGTTTTGGTGTCACTTTTGCCATTGCAATGGTCGCAGGCCCAATTATTACCCATGCCGTTGGCCTCTCTGGCCTTTTCTGGATGATCGCGCTGTTAGCATTAGGTGGCGTTATCATCACACTGTTTTGCATCCCAACGCCGCGCCATCACGTGCTGAACCGTGAATCCAGCATGGTGAAGGGAAGCTTTAGCAAAGTGCTGGCAAACAGCCGGTTGCTTAAGCTTAACTTCGGCATTATGTGCGTACATATCTTACTGATGTCGAGCTTTGTGGCACTACCACCGCTGATGGAAGAAGCCGGTCTAGCACGAGATAATCAGTGGAAAGTCTATTTAGTTACCATGCTGATCGCGTTTGTCTGCGTTATCCCTTTCATCATTTATGCTGAAAAACAACGCCGTATGAAGCAGGTGTTTCAGGTATGCGTTATTTTAATGCTCGCCGCTGAGGTGATCCTTTGGTACGCCGATTTACATCTGTGGGGCATCATCTTTGGCGTCCAAGTCTTCTTTATAGCCTTCAACGTGATGGAAGCGTTATTGCCTTCGCTGATCAGCAAAGAGTCGCCCGCGGGCTATAAAGGCACAGCGATGGGAATTTATTCCACCAGCCAATTTCTCGGCGTGGCCATCGGCGGCAGCTTAGGCGGATTCTTGTATTCACATAACGGCGCTGCAACCGTGTTTACCGGGTGCGCAGTGTTAGCCGTGATCTGGCTTGCGGTCAGCATGACGATGAAAGAGCCGCCCTACGTCAGTAGTCTGCGCATTGTTATTCCCGACGCGATCCCTGCGACGCCGGAATTAGAGCAGGCGCTTAAACAGCTGCACGGCGTGGCTGATGTGGTACTGATTCCTGAAGAGAAAACGGCGTATGTGAAGATTGATTCTAAGCTCACAAACCGTGGAGACATTGAGTTGTTTGTGGCGGGGCAGACAGTCTAGCTCTGGTATTGTTCCCTTCCATGACCCCCACCCAGCCTCCCCCTTCGCAGGGGGAGGAGCAGATCGAATATCTGATTCAAAACCCAGCGTTAATCGCGGAAGTTATTAAACTGGAACGGTTGTCCCAAATCTGCACCACGAATAAGCGCCATCACGCCCTGCAAATCATCGCGTGATTTACCCGTTACACGCACTTGTTCACCCTGAACCTGCGCCTGCACTTTCAGCTTGCTGTCTTTAATCAGCTTGATGACTTTTTTCGCCATTGCGCTATCAATGCCTTTTTTCAGCGTGGCTTCAATGCTGTACGTCTTGCCGCTGTGTTCAATCTGCTCAGGGATCTCTAATGCAGCACCATCGATGCCACGTTTCGCCAGTTTTTCGCGCATAATATCCACGAGCTGGTTGACTTGAAAATCAGAGACGCTGGAGATTTTGATACTTTCATTTTTCTCATTCAGCTCAAAGCTGGCTTCAACGTTGCGAAAATCCCAACGAGTTCCTAGCTCACGTGAAGCGTTCTCTACGGCGTTACGAACTTCTTGAATATCAATTTCAGAAACGATATCGAATGAAGGCATGTTAAATCTCCTCTCGGTTGAATGCCGAGCATAATAGCGGCTTCCTCCGGCGATGCAAGATCAGCCACAGTCCTTACACCATAACCGATGCTTCTCACTGCGATCTGCGTCATAAAAGTTTATACTGCTTAGATTGAATATTTCTGCTTTGCGCGCAAATCGCCTGATGTATCGGGAAGGAGGCCAAATGAAAATAACAGTTCTTGGTTGCGGGGCGCTAGGGCAGCTATGGTTATCGGCATTAGAACAAGCTGGGCACGATGTTCAAGGCTGGTTACGCGTACCTCAGCCCTATTGTCCGGTTAACATCATCCAACTTAACGGACAGTCATACAATAAAAACCTAGCGGCGAACGACCCTCTACATTTAGCGGAAAGCCAAATCTTATTAGTGACGCTAAAAGCTTGGCAGGTTTATAACGGTTTGGTTCCATTACTGGCGAAAATTCCCCCTCACTGCCGAATTATCCTGCTACATAATGGGATGGGCAGCCAGGATGAGTTTCCAAACCTGATTGAACAGCCCCTATTTCAAGGGGTCACCACCCACGCGGCGCGCCGTGATGGCAATACGATTATCCACGTTGCCGCGGGCACGACACATATCGGTCCAACGAATTCAGCGGCTATTGGGCAAAGCAACATTGCAGAAGTCTTGCATCAGGCACTTCCTGATGTGGCCTGGCATGACAATATCATGCCCGCTATCTGGAAAAAATTAGCCGTTAACTGCGTCATTAATCCATTGTCAGTTATCTATAACTGCCGCAACGGCGATTTGCAAAAATACATGCCGCACGTAGAAGCCATTGTAAAAGAAATCTCCGAGGTAATGGAGGCTGAAGGGTATCGAACATCTCCCGAAAGCTTGCTGCATTACGTGACCAACGTGATGTGCATGACCGCCGATAATTACTCTTCAATGTACCAAGACGTGCAGGCTCAGCGACATACTGAAATTGATTACATCACTGGCTATCTGCTCAGGGCAGCGCGCAAGCATGGACTTAGCGTCACTGAGAATGCCCATATTTTTGAAACTATTAAACGAAAGGAACAAACCTATGAGCGCATCGGCTCTGGTGTGTCTGGCTCCTGGTAGCGAAGAAACCGAAGCAGTAACGACCATTGACTTGCTTGTTCGCGCGGGCATTAAAGTCACTACGGCAAGTGCGGCCAGCGATGGCGAATTAGTCATAACCTGCTCACGCGGCGTAAAACTGTTAGCGGATAAAGCGCTGGTTCAGGTTGCCGATGAGTCTTATGACGTCATTGTTTTGCCCGGTGGAATACAAGGCGCTGAGTGTTTTCGAGACAGTGAACTGGTCGTTGAGAAGGTGCGCCAAATGCATCTTGAGGGAAAACTGGTCGCCGCAATCTGCGCCGCTCCCGCATTAGTATTAGCTCACCACAAGCTATTCCCAATAGGAAATATCACCTGTTTCCCAACGCTAAAAGATCAGATCCCCGAGAATCAGTGGATCGACAAACGCGCTTATTTCGATGAGCGCGTTAACCTGCTGACCAGCCAAGGGCCAGGAACCAGCATCGACTTTGCGCTAAAAATTATCGACGTACTTTTAGGCAAAGAAAAAGCCGCCGAAGTGGCAGCCCAGTTAATTCCCGCATCGGGGATCTATGACTATCAGGAGTGGTAGCACGCTTCCCCACCCCAACCCTCCCCTTCTCAGGGGAGGGAGCCGAACCTAGCTCTACTTTAAGTGCTCGGTCTGCCCCTCCCCCTGCGAAGGGGGAGGCTGGGAGGGGGTTCAATTACGGGCGATACACCTTAACGTTGTTATACCCCTGCTCTTTCAGATACAACGCCTGCAAGCGGCTCATCACGCCACGATCGCAGTACAACACATAGTTGCGGTTCTGATCGAGATCGCCAAACTGGGTCGCCAGTTTGTAGAATGGCAGGCTTTTCACTTCTAGCCCTTCAATCTTCAGCGGTTTGTCTTCTTGTTCGTCGTTAGAACGGATATCCAGAACCACTTCATCGCCGCTTAATGCATCAACGGTTTCAACTTCAATAACCTGCTCGCTGGTTTGCTCGGCAATTTCACGGATATCCATGTTTTGCGCTTCGGCCACCACACGTTCAAGAATGTCGAAATCGAAGTTTTCTTCTTCGGCTTCAATCTTGGACTTCACGGCTTTTACGGTTGGGCTTTTTGAAATCACACCGCAGAATTCAGGCATGGTTTTGGCAAAATCTTCAGTCCCAATTTCACGAGCCATATCAATGATATGTTCTTTATCGTGTGAAATCAGCGGGCGCAGGATCAGCGTGTCAGTCACGCCGTCAATCAAACGCAGGTTGGTTAGCGTTTGGCTTGAAACTTGTCCCAGTGCTTCACCGGTGACCAAAGCCTGAACGCCATAACGCTCTGCAACTTTCGACGCCGCACGCATCATCATACGCTTGAGGATAACGCCCATCTGGCCATCATCGACTTTTTCCAAAATCTCACCCACCACCGGGGCAAAATCGATGGCAACAAAGCGCACACGATGGGAGCTGCCAAAACGATTCCACAGATAATGAGCGACTTGTTTGACGCCAATTTCATGCGCGGAACCGCCCAGATTGAAGAAGCAGTAATGTACGCGACAACCACGGCGCATCAGCATATAGCTGGAAACACCGGAATCGAAGCCGCCGGAAATCAGCGACAGCACATCTTCTTGCGTACCGATTGGGTAGCCACCTAAGCCTTCATAGCGACCTTTAATCAGCAGCAGGCGGTCGTCTTCAATTTCCAGATGAACGGTCACCTGAGGATGGGACAGTTTGACCTTCGCACTTTCAATATGCTGGTTCAGACCGCCACCGACGTAGCGTTCAACTTCGATCGACGTAAAATCATGCTTACCACGACGTTTAACACGCACGCAGAAGGTTTTGCCTTCCAGCTTGTCACGGTACATTTCGAGCGTTTGCTCAAAGATGTTGTGCATATCGGTGTAAGGGCAGTCATCAACTTCTAAAATGTGATGGATCCCAGGGATTCGCGTTAAAGCGTCACGAACCTGTTCGGTGCGGCTTTCATCTTTAGCGCGAACTTCGATATGATCCCAATGGCGTACGATAGCCACTTCATCAATTTGTTTTTTCAGAACGTTGCGAATGTTCCCGGTCAGGATCTTAATAAAGCGCAAACGCACTGATTGGCTTTTGATAGTAATTTCTGGGAATAATTTAATGATAAACTTCATGATGGCAGTGGCTATTTCGTCGTGATTTACGTTAAAAGGGCTTACACTGCATGCTTAGAAATTGAGGACGCAATGTACAAGGCGCGCAGTATAGCACTAACTTGCTCACTGGCGCACTGAACCTCATCTCACGAGTTTAAAATCCGTAATTTGCCAAGTCCTACAGACTCCGGTAACGTGGCAAAAAATTCTGTCACTCCATCGCAGAACCGCTATTTATTGCAGAACACCATTACAGAACAGCGAAGATAAGACGACTATGGCAAAAAAAGCACCCGCCGCGCCTAGCTTTGAACAAGCTCTGAGCGAACTAGAACAGATTGTGACTCATTTAGAATCTGGCGAACTGCCATTAGAAGACGCGCTCAATGAGTTTGAACGTGGCGTTCAGCTTGCTCGTCTTGGGCAACAGACGCTGCAACAGGCTGAACAGCGCGTACAGATCCTACTCAATGACGATAAGGACGCCCCTTTATCCCCTTTTAACGCGGATCAAGAATAAAACATGGTTGTTTTTGAACAGTTACTCAAAACCTATCATCAACGCGCCGATGCCGCGTTAATACACTATATTGACCCACTGCCCTTTTCTGATGGGCAGCTGGTTGCTGCGATGCGCTATGGCGCGCTGCTCGGCGGAAAACGTCTTCGTCCTTTCTTGGTGTATGCCACCGGCGAAATGTTCGGCCTTTCATTAGATAATCTAGACGCCCCCGCTGCGGCCGTTGAATGCATTCACGCCTATTCGCTGATGCATGACGATTTACCCGCAATGGACGACGATAATCTCCGCCGTGGCCAGCCTACCAGTCATATTAAATTTGGCGAAGCCCACGCGATTTTGGCCGGCGATGCGCTGCAAACGCTGGCGTTCTCCATTTTGGCCGATAGCCCAATGCCTGCGGTTGCCGTGACCGATAGATTGGCGATGCTTAGCGAACTGGCACAGGCCAGCGGCGTGGCAGGCATGTGCGGTGGACAAGCGTTAGATTTAGAAGCCGAAGGCAAACACGTTGATTTGCAGGCGCTTGAGCAAATTCACAGCCACAAAACGGGTGCATTAATTCGCTGTGCGATTCGAATGGGGGCTTTGGCCGCTGGTGATGCCGGACGCGCTGCGCTACCGTTGTTAGATCGCTATGCTCAGGCCATCGGGCTTGCATTCCAAGTCCAAGACGACATTTTAGATGTGATCGGCGATAGCGCTAAAACGGGTAAACCTCAGGGTTCAGATCAAGAATTAGAGAAAAGTACTTACCCTGCATTGCTCGGCCTCGAACAGGCCCAAAATAAAGCGCTCGATCTGTACAAAGATGCAATACATGTTCTTGAAGAGCTTGAGCAACACCACAGCATTGATACTCTGGCGTTAAAATCCTTAGCCAGTTTCATCATTGAGCGCGATAATTAAGCCAATAAAAATAGAAACCGCCCTTCGTGCACGTTAAAACGCCGATAGGATGGAGTCTATACCCTAAATAATCCGAGTTGCAGTCAGGCCAACGCCTTAGACAACGCATGTACAGCTTGGAATATGACGGGTATATATTGAAAAATGTAATTCAGACATGAGCCGCTAATGAGTTTTGATATCGCCAAATACCCGACACTCGCACTGGTTGAAGATCCTAACGATCTTCGCCTACTGCCGAAAGAAAGCCTGCCAAAGCTGTGCGACGAACTCCGTCAGTATCTGCTCAATAGCGTTAGCCGCTCTAGCGGACACTTTGCCTCAGGGTTAGGAACCGTAGAACTCACGGTCGCGCTGCACTATATCTACAACACCCCATTTGATTCACTAGTTTGGGATGTCGGCCATCAGGCATATCCGCATAAGATCCTGACCGGGCGCCGCGATCGCATTGCAACCATCCGCCAAAAAGGCGGTTTACATCCATTCCCATGGCGCGATGAAAGCGAGTACGACGTGCTCAGCGTAGGCCACTCTTCGACATCCATCAGTGCTGGATTGGGGATGGCCGTTGCCGCCGAGCGTGAAGGCAAAAATCGTCGTACGGTTTGTGTTATTGGTGATGGAGCCATCACGGCGGGTATGGCTTTTGAAGCCATGAACCACGCAGGTGATATCAAAGCGGACATGCTCGTTATTCTGAATGATAACGAAATGTCGATCTCCGAGAACGTGGGCGCGTTGAACAATCATCTGGCCCAATTGCTCTCCGGCAAACTCTATTCCAGCCTGCGTGAAGGCGGGAAAAAGGTACTCTCAGGCTTGCCGCCCATTAAAGAGCTGGTTAAACGTACCGAAGAACACCTTAAAGGCATGGTTGTTCCTGGAACCTTATTCGAAGAGCTTGGCTTCAACTACATTGGCCCTGTTGATGGGCATGATGTGCAAGGCTTAGCCGCCACGCTAAAAAATATGCGTGATTTAAAAGGCCCACAGCTGCTGCATATTATGACCAAAAAAGGCAAAGGCTATGCCCCTGCCGAAAAGGATCCGATCAGCTGGCATGCGGTACCTAAATTCGATCCAGCCAGCGGAACCTTGCCCAAAAATGCCGGTGGCTTACCCACTTATTCCAAAATATTTGGTGATTGGCTGTGTGAAACGGCGCTTGATGACAGCAAATTGATGGCGGTCACGCCAGCTATGCGTGAAGGGTCTGGCATGGTGCGATTCTCGAAAGAATACCCGCAGCAATATTTTGACGTTGCGATTGCCGAGCAGCACGCCGTGACATTCGCCGCTGGCTTAGCCATCGGTGGCTATAAACCGGTTGTCGCCATTTACTCCACGTTCCTGCAACGTGCCTATGACCAAGTCATTCACGATGTGGCGCTGCAAAAACTGCCAGTGATGTTTGCTATCGATCGCAGCGGTATCGTGGGTGCAGACGGGCAAACGCACCAGGGTGCCTTTGATATCTCATTCCTACGCTGCATTCCCAACATGGTCATCATGACGCCAAGCGATGAAAACGAATGCCGCCAAATGCTGCATACCGGACATCAATATCAGGATGGCCCAACGGCGGTACGCTACCCACGCGGCTCAGGCACCGGCGCTACGTTAGAGCCTTTAGCCTGTCTGCCGATTGGCAAAGGCATTGTTCGTCGTCAGGGCGAGAAGATCGCCATATTAAACTTCGGCACGCTGATGCCAGATGCATTAGTCGCCGCCGAACAGTTAAATGCCACCGTTGCTGACATGCGCTTTGTTAAACCACTCGATGAAGCATTGGTGTTGGAACTGGCCGCCACGCACGACGTACTGGTGACGCTAGAGGAAAACGCGATTATGGGCGGTGCTGGCAGCGGCGTGAATGAGCTGCTGATGGCGAAACGTAAGCTCGTTCCTGTACTAAACCTTGGTTTACCGGATAAATTTATCCCACAGGGGACTCAGGCTGAAGCCTTGCATGAAATTGAGTTAGATTCAGCAGGCATCGTTAGCCAGATCTCGCGCTGGTTACAAGATTAAACTTCTTTCCAAATAACAAAGCTACCAATAACAAAGCTACCAATAACAAAGCTACCTTTCGGTAGCTTTGATTTTTTATGCTTACCACACAAGCTAAGCCAATATTAAGACTCGCTTGGTGCACGCCAGTCATCGGCACCAGAAGTACCGGAAACGGTATGTTCCCAAGTAATTTTACGGTATGCCAAAGACACTTTGACTAGCTGAGTGAATTCAGCTTTAACGGCATCTTGGCAGTGTGGCATATGGCAATCAATATCAACGATAGTGGCATCATCTAGAATGGTTGAGAAGAAGTGCTCTTGTTTCCCCTCAATGGAGGTGCGATACCATTTCAGCTCAACTTTCGGCAACATTTCACCTGAGGCTAATGCGTTATATAACAAAGGCACGGCTTTGTTCAACGCAACGGTGAAACGAAACGGCTTATGAACACGCTGACCAGAAGGCTGGCCTGATTGTGGATCGGTTGGCACAGTCACAATGTGTTCAAATTCCTGCACCAGCATTTGGTCTTCATGGCCCTGAACGTAAATATTACCCACAGAATCAGAAGTGAATGCGCCAGACGTAATATTTCCCTGAGTTTTACCTTGGATGGCGATATAACATGGAGTAGGCATTGCAATATCCTTATAAATAAACCGAGCTAAGTTAAAAGAGATGTTCCTTAAAAGAAAAAGAGAAGTACGTCTTTTTCTATCTCCATGCTATCTGTCTCTCTGAGAAATTTGTTGCCAATCATCAAAACGAATGTAAGCAGATATAAATCGCACCATTCATAAACTAGAAAAAAGCTTCCGTTCTGGAAATTTTAATTGGGAAAGGCCAAATAATCAGATTAATCATCCATAAAATCCGTGCACTAAGTTTTTTCTATAACGGAGATAAAAAACATCCTTCCATCGATAGATGGAATTACATGACCAAAGAATTTTGCCTTTTGAATACAGCATGCGCTCGCCCTTTACAGAGCGAGGCTTCATTGAAATAAGGTATTAAGAGACTGCATTCCGAACCACTTAATTAAAACCATCTATTCGGATGAGTAAAGGTAGCCCGTGCAGAAACAGCGAGGCAAGGTATTATGCCTTCGGAGGGGTACCTTCCTCATTGGCTACCACAACTTCTATCTGGATTAGCGCATCTTTAGGCAAATCAGCCACGCCAATAATTCTTCGAGCAGGAATACCGCCAGGGAAGAATGTTGCGTAAACGCTGTCTACTGCGGAAATATCTGCGATATTTTTAAGGGCGATATTAACTTTAACCACATCCCTCATGCTGTGTTCGATGCTCTCTATAATTGCCTTAATATTTTTAAGGCACTGCTCAGCCTGTTCCTTTACCCCACCAGCCACCAATTTACCGGATTTAGGTTCGATAGGTAACTGGGCTGACAAATGATTGTAATGAGAAAAAGCGACAGTCTGTGTAGATAGAGAACATTTTGGCGCATTATCCGTATTGTGCGGTTCTATAATGAGCCCATGTCTGTCTTCAACGGCCTGCGGCGGTGTACCATCACCGTGTGACACCACGGCTTCTATTTGTACCAAAGCCCCCATTGGCAAGCCTGATGCAATAATCACTGTCCGTGCAGGAACATAAGCGATGGTTCGGGCAATCGCTGAATCAGGGAAAAATGTGGCGTAAACTTCGTTGACGGCTTCAAGATCCGCAAGGTTGGTTAGAAAAACACTTATCTTCACAATGTCATCAAAGGGCACGTCAATACTGTCGACAATGGCCTTAATATTTTTTAAACACTGCTTAGTTTGCTCTTTTATCCCCCCTTCCACGACTCTGCCAGTTATCGGATTAATAGGTAATTGGGCTGAAAGATTATTATAATGAGAAAAAGCGACAGTTTGTGAAGACAGGGAACAGATTGGCGCATTTACCGTGTTATTTATAAGTTTTATAAGATCACCAGATTGTGGTGCATTTGGAATTGTTCCTTCACCGTTTGAGAGTAGCACTTCAATTTGCACTAGCGCTCCCATTGGCAAAGCATCAACGGCAACGACCGTTAGCGCGGGTACATAGGTTGGGAAGAATGATTTATAAATTACACTTACAGCGTCAGCATCTTTGATATTTGTAACGAATATCGTGATGCGAACCACATCACTCATCACATGTTTGATGCTTTCTACAACGGATTTAATATTTTTAAAGCACTGCTCGGCCTGCTCATTTATACCACCAGCGACCAATTCACCTGATTTTGGATCAATCGGTAACTGAACTGAAAAATTATTATAATGAGAAAATGCGACAGTTTGTGAATAGAGTCCAATATCGCTTGGTGCATTCTGCGTGTTTCTTGCTAAGACCTCATTGTAACCGCTCATAGTAATGTTCACCGTTAAAGATTAGAGTTTAGTGGGTTATGTGGCAAACACAGACTCTACAGCGCTGTCGATCATTGCTGCGCTTGTATCCACGTAACAAACATAAAGGCCTCATAAAAAATGAAGCCTTTATTTCAAGCAAAATAAATGCCATACGTTGAAGCTCATGATATTTATCTTTTATTTTGGCAACACTGCATATAATGTTCCTCGATGATACTGAGGTTGCTTCTAATAAATATCGGTGAACACTATTAGTTTCAGATGACGTGGGTAAAATTATGTTAGGCAGCAGAATAAGTTAATGTAAAAATTTCCACTCGCACTATGGCAGCGTAGGAGATTCCACTAAAAGGGGAAGAAATTACAGAATGAGGTATGGATTACAGCCGTATGCACAAAAGGGATTTGAGTAACTCATAGGGCGGGCTAGAAAAGATTATCGCATAGCTTTTACGCCCTGCGATAATCTCTGAGGATGCATCAACCAAATAGCGCTATCGGCCAATGATGACCAATAGCATAGATAATCACCGCAGAGAGAACACCCGCCACGATATCATCCACCATGATACCCATGCCGCCATGAACATTACGATCGAACCAGCGAATTGGCCACGGCTTCCACATATCTAGCACACGAAAGACTAGAAAACCACCTAGCACCCATTGCCAACTATTGACTGGCAGGGCCATCAGCGTGATCCACATGCCAACAAATTCGTCCCACACAATGCTGCCATGATCGTGAGTTTTCATGTCCTTAGCCGTGCGATGACAGATATAAACCCCGATACAAATGCTAAACATCACTACCAGCGAGTAAAGCTGCCACGGTAGCTGAATCAATAATAGCCAAAACGGGATTGAGGCTAGAGACCCCATAGTGCCGGGCATAATCGGACTCAAACCACTGCCGAATCCCGTAGCCAGCAGATGCCACGGGTTGCTCATGCGCAGGCGCGCTTTCGCTGCCTGGCTGTCATACTTGCTAATCTTTGCCAAAATGGTCAAATCCTTGAAGATCTAATTCCACCTGAGCGTTACCACGCCAGAACCGCATACCATCAGCTGCAGGGGCAATTTGTCCAATGCAGGTAAAATCAGCACCCAGCAGGCCTAGTGCGACATCTAATGCACCACGATGCAGCTCAGGAACGGTGAAACACAGCTCATAATCTTCGCCGCCGGATAACGCCCAACGCAGCGCCTGTTCAGGCGTTGTGTTATTCGTTAGGCTCGCTGACATTGGCAGGTCGTCTAAATAGAGATTAGCACCACAATCGCTGGCCTTCAGAATATGCCCCAAGTCTGAGACAACACCATCAGAAATATCAATCGCTGAACTGGCGAGATCTCTCAGCGCTTGCCCTTGTAACACGCGCGGATGTGGGCGCAGATGGCGATGAATTAGCGCGCTGCGTTCTTCATCATTTTCGACTGAAAGCCGATTCTGCAAAATAGCCAATCCAGCAGCGCTGTCTCCCAATGTACCGGTAACATAAATCCAATCACCGATACGTGCACCGCTGCGCAATAATGCACGCCCAGCAGGCACGAGGCCATTAATGGTATAGGTGATGCTTAACGGGCCACGGGTGGTGTCACCGCCAATTAACTGCATACCGTAATAATCAAGCTGTTCGAATAAACTGTCGCTAAAACGTGCAAGCCATGGCTCATTGATTTCAGGGAGCGTCAGAGCCAAAGAAACCCAAGCAGGATCAGCGCCCATAGCGGCTAAATCGCTTAGGTTTACAGCTAAAGATTTATAGCCTAAATCGGCGGGATCGATATCAGGTAAGAAATGGATGCCAGATACGAGGGTATCAGTGCTGATTGCAATCAGCTGTTTTTCAGAAATAGAAAGCAGAGCACAATCATCCCCAATACCCTGCTGTACATCCCGACGAGCCGTCCGATGACGGTTAAAGTAGCGGGCAATAACATCAAATTCGCCGCATGCCATAACACATTTCCTGATTGGTTTAATGGGACCACTCTTCTGCGTCTACCTAATTTTACCCAACAAAAAGGCCGGAAAACCGGCCTTTTTGGGTGAACGAAATGGCCCGAGGGCTTCCGTCAGGTAAACCTGAACAGCAATCTTATCTTTTCGATTTGCGAATCGTTGGAGCAACTTTATCCAGTACACCGTTGACAAACTTATGGCTATCTTCAGCGCCAAAAGTTTTTGCCAGCTCAATACCTTCGTTAATTGCAACTTTGTAAGGGACGTCTTCGCGCTTGCTCAGTTCAAACAGAGAAATACGCAGAACCGCTCTCTCAACCTGACCCAATTCTTCCAACTGACGAGATAATACTGGCGCCATCAGGCCATCCAAGTATTCTGCGTTAGTGGCGACGCCAGATAACAGCTCACGGAAGTAGCTAATATCGACATCTTTGACGTCCTGCTCTGACAAGAACTGATATTCAACATCAGCAATGTCGTTCTTGGATATCTGCCAAGAATAAAGTGCTTGAACAGCACATTCACGGGCGCGGCGACGAGCAGCAGGTTTCACGGAATTCCCCTTACTAAAAATCAGGCTTTAATTGCTTTAAGAACATTGATCATTTCGAGAGCGGTCAGGGCAGCTTCTGCACCTTTATTACCCGCTTTAGTCCCAGCACGTTCAATGGCTTGTTCGATACTTTCGGTAGTCAGTACACCAAATGCGACAGGTACAACGCTGTTCATAGCTACACTTGCCAGACCAGAGCTGCATTCTCCTGCAACAAATTCAAAGTGGGCAGTACCGCCACGGATTACGGTTCCCAAAGCGACAACCGCATCATAGCGGTTAGTGTCGGTCAGTGCGCGAACGGCCAATGGCAGTTCATAGGCGCCTGGAACCCAAACTACAGTGATATTGTCATCAGAAACCTGGCCAATACGTTTCAGGGCATCAATTGCGCCTTCCAGCAAGCTGTCGTTAATGAAATTGTTAAAACGCGCAATAGCGATAGCAACACGAGCCTGTGGAGCAGCAACAACGCCTTCAATCGTTTTCATACAGTTTCCTTAAAATCTTTATGTTCAATACCCCTATCTCTCTTCTAGAGCTAATAGGGGGGCGGATTCTACCACATTCTTTCGTCCCCTGCTCAGGTGCATTTCGCTAACTTGGTGCAGGTGATGAGATGAAACAAAAATAAAGCAGCAAAAACAACGCTCAGAGCATGATTAGTACGCGTTACGTAACACTACACGTAAATCAGGGCCTACGGGCATCACTTCGCTAAATACAAACTGAGGCGCGTCTGCGAGCTCAGTCAAGCCGGGCAATACACATAAACCGCGGGCGCTGTCGCCCAGCAGTTTTGGTGCAATATAAACAATCAGCTCATCGACTAAACCAGCCTGCAACATAGCTCCCGCCAAGGATGCCCCCGCCTCCACCCATACGGAGTTAATCTGCTGTTTGCCCAGTTGCATCATTAACACAACCAGATCCAGCCCTTGGCCGTACTGTGGAATAGAAAGTTGTTTAACGCCTTCTGGCCACACCTGTTCATCAGGATGAATTCTTGCCAGCAACGTTTCGCCCGGCTGCGAGACAATTTTATGTGCTGGCGTAACGCGGTTTTGGCTATCAACAATAACGCGTAGCGGTTGGCGAAGACGTTCTTTCGGATAGGCCTGCTGGGTCGTTACATCTAATTCATCCCAGCGCACCGTGAGTGAAGGATCGTCAGCCAGTACCGTAGCGCTGGAACTCAATATTGCAGAACTTTGGGCGCGGTATCGCTGCACGTCCTGTCGTGCTTCAACTGACGTGATCCACTTGCTTTCGCCAGATGCCATCGCCGTTTTTCCATCTAATGATGCCGCCATCTTCAGTTGGACGAATGGGAACCCCGTACGCATGCGTTTGAGAAAACCACGATTGACAGCTTCAGCTTCATTCATCATCAGACCGTGACTGACATCAATACCGGCTTGTTGCAGCTTGAATAGACCGCGTCCTGCGACGTTGGGATTAGGGTCCTGCATTGCAGCAACCACTCGGCTAACGCCAGCAGCAACTAACGCATCAGCACAAGGTGGTGTGCGTCCATGGTGGCTACAGGGTTCAAGGGTCACGTAGGCCGTTGCGCCACGCGCTTTATCTCCTGCCATACGTAGCGCATGAACCTCTGCGTGAGGCTCACCGGCGCGCAGGTGATAACCTTCCCCCACAATCTCATTGTTCAGAACGATAACGCAGCCGACATTGGGGTTTGGCGTGGTGGTAAAACGCCCACGGCGTGCTAGCTCAAAGGCTCTCGCCATGTAAAATTCATCGCCACGCTGCTGATCTTGCTGCATAAATATCGTCCAAAAATGAAATAAAACGCTAAGCTGGTACTTTCAGATACTGAGATAGCCTAGTCCTGTAGTTTCGCGATCTCTTCGCCAAACTCTCGGATGTCTTCAAAGCTACGGTATACGGAAGCAAAGCGAATGTAGGCGACTTTATCGAGTTTTTTCAGCGCATCCATAACGAGGTTACCCACCATTTTGGTAGGAACTTCGCGCTCACCGGTGGCACGTAACTGAGATTTAATATGACTGATCGCCATTTCAACGTCATCTGAGTTTACAGGGCGTTTTTCTAATGCTTTTAAGATGCCACTGCGTAACTTATCTTCGTTAAACGGTTCTCGAACGTCATTACTTTTGATGACGCGTGGCATCACCAGCTCAGCAACCTCAAAGGTCGTGAAACGTTCATTACAAACCAGACACTGGCGACGGCGGCGCACTTGAGTACCATCACCAACCAAACGAGAATCAATGACTTTGGTATCAACGGCGGAACAAAATGGGCAATGCATAGCTCTTCCTGAAAGGCCTGAGATAGCACTAGTGTACCCCGAAGTGACATAACAACAAAAGGAAGTCAGTTTACCAATTATGCGGTAAATGACACATTTCCATTGAACATTGACCAATGAAAGCTATTTTCTGCGTTTTCTCCACGATTTACTTCAGCGCGAATCATTCTAGCGTTTCAAACAAGTGAATCCTGAGGCTCTTACTCAAGTAAGCGAGTGCGCCCAACAAAAATACAGCTTCAAGTATGATGGGTATATACTTATTGATATCGGAAACAAAGCAATTAGCATGTGACATTCAGAGCAAAGGCGATTAATCTTTTATCTATGTCCATAATAAATCGAGCGATCTATGTCTATATTCCGCCCTTTATTCGTGCTTGCCCCCTTGGCATTGATGCTAACGGCATGCGCTTCTGATCCTAAAACTGAAGCTCTTCAGTCTGAAGTTCAGGAGCTGACACAAAAAGTCCAGAAACTGAGCACTGAAGCTGAGTATTTGGAGCGTCAGAAAGCGATGAACGAAAATAACGAACAGCGTATTTACCTGATCCCTGCGGCCAATAGTGACGCATTGGGAATTACCAGTTTGGGTCAACTGCGCATCCTAATCAGCCACCTTGAACCTGAAGCGGACGGTAGCAAAGCCGTGCTGCAGATCAAAACGGCCAATGGTTCGATTTTGCCTAGTTTCACCGGTTCTCTGGAGTGGGGTACGTTAAATCAGGCCACGCTGGAACCTGACCAAAGCAGTATTCTGTCGCAAAATATAAGCTTCACAAGCCCTGCGACGCCGACCAATGTTACCAGCATGGAAGTCCGCTTTAGCGATATCGCACCGGAAAACCTTGGTTTCATTCGCTTGAGTGGCTTAGAACGTCAATAGTTTTACGCTGATAAGTAACCATAAAAAAAACCCCGCCGAAGCGGGGTTTTTTATCACTGTAACCAACGTTATTTCACGGTTATTACGGCAGAATTGACGGCTGATCCGCCCCTTCTTTTTCTACCTTCTGCTGCAACATGTGTTCACGCTTCATGCCAAGTTTCAGCGCCAGCGCGGATGCGACATAGATGGAAGAAGCCGTACCGATAGAAACACCAATCAGCATGGTCAGCGAGAAGCCCTTCAACATCGGTCCACCAAATAAATACAGCATCAGGATAACCATCAAGGTGGTGCCTGAAGTGATCAATGTACGATGCAACGTTTGTGTCAGAGACACGTTGAAGATTTCGTAAGGTGTTCCGCGGCGGATCTTACGGAAGTTCTCACGGATACGGTCGGAGACCACGATACTATCGTTAAGTGAGTAGCCGATAACCGACATCAGTGACGCGACGATGGTTAAATCGATCTCAATATGGAATAACGACAATACGCCCAAGGTGATGATCACATCATGCAGCAATGAAATAACCACCCCAGCAGCCAAACGCCATTCGAATCGAACGCCAACGTAAATCAAAATGGCCAGCAACGCGACTAACAGCGCCATCGCGCCGTGCTGTGCCAAATCTTCACCAACGCTCGGCCCAACAAACTCAATACGCTTTACCGCTGCATTCTGGCTAGTGGCCTCGTTAATCACGCCAATGACTTTGCTGCCTAACGCTTCACCGCTCGCTGCGCTTGACGTTGGAGGCATGCGCACCACGATGTCACGACTGCTACCAAAATTCTGTAACAGCGGATCAACGAAACCTGCTTTCTGCAGCGCATCACGCATCATGTCCATATCCGCTGGTTTTTCCAGCGAAACTTCGATGACGGTACCACCGGTAAAATCGAGCCCTAAGTTGAACTTATTCACGCAAATAATTGCGATAGAAAGGATCAACAGAAAGCCAGAAATACCGAACGCCCAGTAGTCCCAGCGCATAAAGTCATAGACTTTACGCCCGTAGTTTAATTGCTCAACACTATATTCCTGTGCCACAACGCACTCCTCAGATAGACAGCTTGTTGATGCGCTTGCCGCCGTACAGTAGGTTTACGATGGCACGAGTACCGATGATTGCGGTAAACATTGACGTCGCCACACCAATACCGGTCGTGATCGCAAAGCCTTTAATTGCCCCGGTGCCAACGGCATACAGGATGATGACCTTGATAAGCGTCGTAACGTTAGCATCAAAAATGGAGCTGAATGCGCCTTGATAACCTTCATTGATCGCCTGTTGTACTGAACGTCCGTTACTAAGCTCTTCTTTAATACGTTCGTTTATCAGTACGTTGGCATCGACTGCTACCGCAAGGGTTAACACAATCCCCGCAATACCCGGCATGGTCAGAGTCGCCCCCGGTAGCAGGGACATAATCCCTACGATGAGCACGAGGTTAGCCAGCAGCGCCGAAGTCGCAATCAGACCAAACTTCTTATAGAAGAACAGCATGAACAGGATTGAGACAATCAAGCCAGCCAAGCACGCTTCCAGACCCTGAGTGATATTCTGAGCCCCCAGAGTCGGACCAATCGTACGTTCTTCAACAATCTGAATTGGCGCAATCAACGCACCCGCACGCAGCAGCAACGAAAGCTGGCGAGCTTCATTCGGGTTATCGATGCCGGTAATACGGAAGCTATTACCCAAACGAGACTGAATGGTCGCAACGTTAATCACTTCTTCTTGCTTAGCCAGAATTGATTTGCCGCCCGCATCTTTCTTACCGCTGTCTTTGTATTCAACGAACAGGGTTGCCATCGGTTTACCGATGTTATCCTTCGTGAAGTTAGACATTGCGCTACCACCGGCGCTGTCGAGCGAGATATTAACCTGAGGGCGGTTAAATTCGTCTTGGCTCGAGGTAGAATCGGTAATATGGTCGCCGGTCAGGATGACGCGCTTATACATCACGATAGGACGCCCATCTCGTGTGTATTTAACTTCAGAATCGCCCGGTACACGTCCATTGGCAGCAGCGGTGCTGTCAGCATTCGAGTTCACCAAACGGAACTCCAAGGTCGCAGTTGCCCCCAGAATTTCTTTTGCACGTGCCGTATCTTGGATACCCGGCAACTCAACCACAATGCGATCTGAACCTTGGCGCTGAACAAGTGGCTCGGCAACACCTAGCTGGTTTACACGGTTACGTAGGATATTGATGTTCTGCTGAACAGCATATTCACGCGCTTCTTGCAGACGCTGATCGGTCATTACCGCTTTCAGACCATTATCGCCAACCTTGCTAAAGACGAGATTATTAAGGTAACGAGGCGATAGATAGCTGCTCGCTTTATCACGAGTTTCAGCATCACGGAATGTAATCAGAACACCATAGGAGGAGCCGTCAGTTTTACGGATCGTTGAGTATGGAATGCCCTTTTCACGCAAATCACTGCGCAGCATATCCATACTTTGCTCTTGCAATTTGCTCAGAGCAGTTTCCATATCAACCTGCATCAGGAAATGCACACCGCCGCGCAGATCCAGACCTAATTTCATCGGTTCTGCGCCAATGGCTTCTAACCATCTCGGCGTTGCCGGAGCAAGGTTCAATGCAATAACGTATTTGTCGCCCAGCATATCCATCAGCACTTCACGTGCCCGAAGCTGAACGTCAGTATCTTTGAAGCGTGCCAAAATGGCACCATTTTCCAGCGCAATAGACTTGCTGGCGATGTGCTGTTTTTCAAGCTCATCACGGACTTGGACCAGTGTTGTTTCACTGGCGGCGACACCGCGCGCGCCAGTGATCTGAACAGCCGGATCCTCGCCATAAAGGTTAGGAAGTGCGTAAAGCAGACCAACGGCAAGCGCCACGATCAGCATGATGTACTTCCACAAAGGATAACGGTTTAACACGGCAGTTCCCTTAGGGAAAATCAAAAATTACAGCGCTTTCATCGTACCTTTCGGCAGAACAGCGGTCACGAAATCACGTTTGATGATAACTTCGGTGGTATCGTTCAGAGCAATAGCAATGTAACCCGTCTCAGCAACTTTCGTTACGCGACCGATCAAACCACCGTTGGTCAGAACTTCATCACCCTTGCTGATGGCATCCATCAGTTTTTTATGTTCTTTTGCACGTTTCTGCTGTGGACGCAGGATCATGAAATAGAAAATCAGGCCGAACACTACCAGCATGATAACCAAAGAGTACGGGCTGCCCTGAGCCGGTGCCCCAGCAGATGCCACAGCGTCGGAAATGAATAAACTCATCTAAATATCCCTCATTATTAACTACAGATTGAATGCAACTACAAACAGCCAGAAACAAGCCATTCTAAAAGCCGGTAGGTATCACTCCTACCGGCCTAAATTTACTTAGCGCCCACTGGCGGAACAGGCTTACCCTGTCGGCCATAAAAATCGGCCACGAACTCGTCTAATTTACCGTCTTCAATGGCCTGACGTAAACCAGCCATCAAACGCTGATAATAGCGCAAGTTGTGGATCGTGTTTAAGCGAGCACCCAGAATTTCATTACAACGATCAAGATGATGCAAATAAGCACGGCTATAGTTGCGGCAGGTGTAGCAATCACACTCTGCATCCAGCGTTGTGACGTCATCTTTATATTGGGCGTTACGGATTTTTACAATACCGTTGGTCACAAACAAATGACCATTACGCGCATTTCTGGTTGGCATCACGCAGTCGAACATATCGATTCCACGGCGCACACCCTCCACCAAATCTTCCGGTTTACCTACGCCCATCAGGTAACGAGGCTTATCTTCCGGAATTTGCGGACAAACATGTTCCAGAATACGGTGCATGTCTTCCTTTGGCTCGCCCACGGCCAAGCCGCCCACAGCGTAACCATCAAAGCCGATATCTACCAGCCCTTTTAATGATACATCTCGTAAATCTTCGTAAACACCGCCCTGAATAATCCCGAACAGAGAGTTTTTATTGCCTAGTTCATCAAAGCGTTGACGGCTACGTTTTGCCCAGCGCAGAGACATCTCCATTGAGCTCTTGGCGTAGTCCCAATCAGCAGGGTACGGTGTACACTCATCAAAGATCATAACGATATCAGAACCCAGATCGTACTGAATTTCCATCGATTTTTCAGGACTTAAGAAAATCGGTGAACCGTTGATCGGATGACGGAAGTGAACGCCTTCCTCTTTGATTTTACGCATTTTGCCTAGGCTAAATACCTGAAAACCACCTGAGTCGGTTAGGATAGGGCCTTTCCATTGCATGAAATCATGCAAATCACCGTGCAGTTTCATAATTTCCTGCCCAGGGCGTAGCCACAGGTGGAAAGTATTACCCAGCAGAATTTGTGCGCCAGTTTCTTTCACTTCTTCTGGCGTCATTCCTTTAACGGTACCGTAGGTTCCAACAGGCATAAACGCAGGTGTTTCAACCACGCCGCGATCGAAAATCAAACGACCACGACGAGCGCGACCATCTGTAGTATCTAATTCGTACTTCACTCAAAACCTCCAGCATCAGAAAAACAGTCTGATGTTGCATTCCTAATGGAAAGAAGCCCTATTCAACATACCCGTCAGAGCGGGAAGCCAAACATTATATGGGCAAAAATTGGCCCGTGCGCTGCGTCATATCAACAGCTGCACGGGCCACGAAATCACTCAGCAGAGACTTTTTCTTGCTCTGCCTGCTCACTACGGGTGATGAACATGGCATCCCCATAGCTGAAGAACCGATATTCCTTCGCCACCGCTTCGTGGTACGCATGCATAGTATTTTGATAACCCGCAAAGGCAGACACCAGCATGATCAGCGTAGATTCAGGCAAATGGAAGTTGGTTATCAGAGCATCAATCACCTGATAGTGATAGCCCGGATAGATAAAGATTTGCGTGTCATCAAAAAATGGCGCGATGAGTGCGTCTTTTGCCGCCGCTGCCGCACTTTCGATCGAGCGTACGGACGTTGTTCCTACCGCAATAACACGATTGCCACGTGCTTTACACGCCAGTACAGCATCAACCACATCCTGCGGCACTTCGGCATACTCAGAATGCATGGTGTGGTTTTCGATGGTATCAACACGCACTGGCTGGAAAGTTCCCGCGCCAACATGCAGTGTCACAAAGGCCATCTCAACCCCTTTAGCGCGTAGTTTTTCTAGCAACGGCTCATCAAAGTGCAAACCCGCCGTCGGTGCCGCTACGGCACCAGGGCGCGAACTATAGACAGTTTGATAAAGTTCACGGTCGGCATCTTCGTCAGGACGGTCAATATAAGGAGGCAATGGCATATGACCCGCCGCATTCAGAATCGTCAGCACATCACGACCGTCGTCAAAACGCAGTTCAAATAACGTGTCATGACGTGCAACCATGGTGGCGCGAATATCTTCGTTATCACCCAGCAACAGCTCAGCCCCTGGCTTAGGTGATTTCGAGGCGCGCACATGCGCTAATACGCGGGTATCATCCAACACGCGCTCGACCAACACTTCTAGCTTGCCACCGCTGGCTTTACGGCCAAACAGACGAGCGGGAATAACGCGAGTGTTATTGAAAATCAGCAGATCGCCTGCTTCGATTTTATCCAAAACATCAGTGAAAACGCCGTGCTCTAATTTTCCCGTTGGCCCGTCCAGCGATAACAAACGGCATGCGCTGCGCTCGGCTTGTGGATAGCGAGCAATAAGGTTATCGGGAAGTTCAAACGAAAAATCAGAAACACGCATGGTTAGTATTCACTCTATATATAGCAGACGTAGGAGCACGCAAAAAACAGGCCGCTTAGTCTAGAGCCGCAAGCGTTCGGCTGCAACTGTTAAGCGGTTAAGGATGTTATTAGTCTTCGTTAATAGGAATTAGTGACCATACAAAAAGCATGGATTAAACATCTACATTCTCATTTATAATGATTGAATGAACTTTCTCGCACACCTCCATCTTGCCTCATTAGCCAACAGTTCACTGTATGGTAATATTCTGGCCGACTTTGTCCGCGGTAATCCGCAAGGAAATTATTCAGATAAGGTTATCGACGGCATATTCATGCATCGCAGAGTTGATGTCATGACCGATCGCCTCCCGCAAGTCTTGGAGGCAAAACGCTTCTTCCGCGAAGAGTTTCGCCGTGTTGCCCCCATTACCCTTGATGTTGTATGGGATCATTTTCTCGCGCTGCACTGGCAAGAACTGGAGCCTGCAATCTCTCTCCAAGCGTTCGTCAACCACGCTCAAATTGAAATTGTGCCAATGCTGCCAGATTCCCCTGAGCGTTTTCAGAACCTCAATGCCTATATGTGGCAAGAACGCTGGCTAGAACGCTACGCTGAACTGCCATTTATTGCCAAAGTGTTACAAGGCATGGCAAATCGCAGGCCGAAACTCGGTGCGCTGGCGGGCTCTTTTATCGACATCGAAAATAACTACACGCTTCTTGAACAAACATTTTGGCAGTTTTATCCGCAAATGATCGCCCAAGCAAAGGCAAAGACCCTATAAACACTGACGCTGTTAACAGTTAGTGCGTTTCCCTATTGCCCTTTTTTACAAAAGCGCTATGTTATATACCAATCTTTACTTTTACCCTTTTGCATTATTGATAGGTAAAAGCTATCTTATCAATCGGCGCTTTACGCTTTATTCACCAACGTATAATACGTATAGTGACTCCCGACCTAAGAATTTAATCATCCATCCAACATACAATTAACAGGAGTTAATATGGTCCTGGTTACTCGTCAAGCCCCTGACTTTACTGCCGCTGCCGTACTGGGCAACGGTGAAATCGTTGAAAACTTCAACTTCAAAGAATTTACTAAAGGCAAACCAGCGGTTGTCTTCTTCTGGCCAATGGACTTCACTTTCGTATGTCCTTCTGAGCTGATTGCTTTTGACCACCGTTACAAAGAATTCAAATCCCGTGGCGTTGAAGTTGTTGGCGTTTCAATGGACTCTGAATTCGTTCATAACGCATGGCGTAAAACCCCTGTCGACAATGGCGGCATCGGTGAAGTTCAGTACCCACTGGTTGCTGACATCAAACACGAAATCATGCAGGCATACGGCATTGAGCACCCAGAAGCAGGCGTTGCGCTGCGCGGTTCATTCCTGATCGACAAAGAAGGTGTGGTTCGCCACCAGGTTGTTAACGACCTGCCTCTGGGCCGTAACATCGATGAAATGCTGCGTATGGTTGATGCGCTGCAGTTCCACGAAGAGCACGGTGATGTTTGCCCAGCTCAGTGGGAAAAAGGCCAAGAAGGTATGGGCGCTTCTCCAGACGGCGTCGCTAAATACCTGTCTGAAAACGCTGCTAAACTGTAATTCAGTTAGCAATGTGAGAAAAGCGGCCAATTGGCCGCTTTTTTATTACCTAAAGATTGTATTAGGCTGCCGCCCATCGCCACACGGTTGCACTTTCGGAAGGCAAAGTCAGTTCGATATAATCGGCCTCTCGAACCAATTTCCCCTCACCGTTGGCTTTTTCCCAACTACCAGCCGGAATGATTGGCGAATGAGGTAAAACACAGAGTCCTTCCCCCTCTCGTTGCAACGCAATGAGTAGTGTTTCATCTTCATACTGACGAACAAATACCAGCGTATCAGCGCGTGCATGAACCACCATGCATCCACCGCGCCGTAATGCGCTGCTTTGGTGTCTTAAGGTGGTCATCCGCTGAGTTAACGCCAATAAATCACCGTCCCAGCGTGATTCATCCCATGGGAATGGTTTGCGACAAAACGGATCGTTGCCGCCATCAAGGCCAATTTCATCACCATAATAGAGACACGGCACGCCAATCCAAGTGAAAAGCCAAACCAGCGCCATACGCATGCGCTGTGGCTTATCGGCCAATAACGTTAAAAAGCGTGCGGTATCATGGCTGTCTAGTTGATTGAACATAGCCAACTGTTGAGTGTGCGATAAGCCCGCTCGGTAGCCGTTCATCCACTCGGCACACTGCTGAGCATCAAGGTGGATCGGCTGATAAGCCACATCTACACCGGCTAAAAACGAACGCACCGGCAGGGCAAACCCCATATAATTCATTGCGCCATCTTCCACACCGGTTTGTAGCCAGCGCCGCGCATCACCAAAGTGCTCACCAAACACATAAGCCTGAGGGTTTTCATTTTTCACCGCGCGATACATCCCAGCAAGATGATGTAAATTACCCCGTGCAGTCCCTCCTTCCCCCAGCATATGTACCACATCAAGCCTCCAACCATCGATTTGATATGGCTCTCTCAGCCAGTGCCGCAGCACACTATCGTCCGCCTGATACACGCTATCCACCACAGCCTGACTCGAAAAATCGAGCTTAGGTAAGGTTGAGTTTCCTTTCCAATCAAGCACACGCCCATCGGCGGTAAACGTGAAACGCAGACGATGGGGGGAGGCAGGATCGTAAAATGCGCCTTCCGTTCTTTGCTGATAACGATCAAACCACGGATGAGTGTCACCCGTGTGATTAAACACGCCATCAAGGATCAGGCGCATGCCCAACTTTTGCGTTTCCTCACGTAGGCGCACTAAAGCATCATTACCGCCAAGATAGGGATCGACCTGATAATAATCCTCAGTGTCATATTTATGGTTGCTGGGGGCGGTAAAGATCGGATTAAGATACAGAGCCGTAACGCCAATTCCCTGTAGATAAGGTAAACGTTCAACAATACCGTCTAAATCACCACCGTAAAAAGTGGAAGAGGCGTTTTCTTCTGTTAACGGTTCGTCCCATTCTTTACGTATCACCTTGCGTTGCACCGCATAGTGATAGTAGCTGTCATTTTTTATCGTATGATCCTGCCCGCTTGCCGAGAAACGATCGGGGAAGATCTGATAAAAAACCTGATCGGCAACCCACTCCGGCGATTGAGTTGGGATCTCTATCGCAAATTGCTCCACCTGCGCAGGGGGAACGACGCTGAACCCCCGTGGCCCAAACCATTGCTGCCGGTCGTTCCAGAGAAATTTAAAACAGTAGCGACGCACGGCTTCACCAGCCAACAGCGTGAGATCCGCCTGATAGCAGGTAAAACTGCCCTGTTTTTCCGGCTGCATCGTCAGCAACCACTCCTCATTATCGGGCTCACATCTCAACATAACCTGCTGCGGTAGCTCATCGTCTCCCTGCACCAGAAGACGAATCTCAAGATGCTCCGCGTGATAACGTACATACGGTGGTACCGGTAGATGCCAGGCAAACAACATAAAATTATCTCCCACGAGTTATTAACGCTGAGCATGCCACGTTGCCGTTCTGCCTCACTCCTCTATAACTGTTTTTTGTAGGGATGAGCGGGGGGGAGGATAGCGATGATGATGTTTATATTGGTGCTTTGTTTCGCTTTTGGTTGACTGAAAACGCCAAGTCGTTAGCCTATGTCAGTTTATTGCGTCAAATTATTTGAAAGAAAAGGGAAGCTCAATGCACAACACACTGAGACGATGGCTAGAACAATATGGAATCGAGTTCACACATGTGACTTCGCTTATTCTTGTTATTGGCCTCATTATGGTGACCGCGGTCATCATTCATCTGCTTTTGCATCGGGTGCTACTTTCTCGCTTAGAAAAGCGCGGTCAACACAGCAAAATGCTATGGCTGAAAGTGATCACCCAGCATAAGCTTTTTCATCGCGTAGCCTTTACGTTACAAGGCGTTATCGTCAATATTCAAGCGGTGCTCTGGTTACATCCCGGCACTGACGCGGGCGATGCCCTGATTATCTGCGCACAAATGTGGGTGATGCTGTACGCACTGCTCTCATTCTTTTCACTGCTGGATACCCTGCTCGATCTCACGCGCAGCATGTCGATTGCAGAGCAATTGCCTTTACGCGGTATCTTCCAAAGCCTGAAACTGGTTGCAGCAATCATCATTGGTATTTTGATGATTTCACTGCTGATAGGACAGTCACCGCTGCTGCTAATTAGCGGCCTGGGCGCTATGGCTGCGGTGCTCATGCTCGTGTTTAAAGACCCAATTTTAGGTTTAGTTGCGGGCATTCAACTCTCAGCAAACAACATGCTTAAATTGGGTGACTGGCTGGAAATGGCCAAATATGGCGCGAACGGTACCGTTGTTGACGTTGGTCTGACGACGGTCAAAGTACGCAACTTTGACAATACCATCACCATGATCCCAACCTATGCGCTGGTCTCTGACTCTTTTATCAACTGGCGTGCCATGTCAGAGTCTGGTGGACGTCGAATCAAGCGCAGTTTGAATATTGATACCACTAGCGTTCACTTTATGTCAGATGAAGAACATCAGCGGCTGATGAAAAGTGCGCTGTTGGCACCTTATATCGATGCCAAAACCCAAGAGATCAAAACCTATAACAACGGGTTGCATGCCGATCTCAGCTCACCGCTAAACGGTCGACGGATGACAAATTTAGGTACCTTCCGCGCCTATCTGATTGCCTATCTGAATGCGCACCCGCAGATCCGCAAAGATATGACCCTCATGGTTCGTCAGCTTGCGCCAACGTCTGATGGCTTGCCTCTGGAAATCTACGCCTTCACCAATACAACGGTGTGGGCGCAGTATGAAAGCATTCAGGCCGATATTTTTGATCACACCTTCGCGATTATTTCCGAGTTCGGGCTGCGCGTGCATCAAACCCCGACCGGCAATGACATGAGAGCAATAGGCCATACGCAGCTAAACTAAGATTCACACATCCCTTACCTTCAGCTGACATTTCCTCACAGAATTGTTTCTGAAGGTAAGGGGACGATGTCAAACATGGCCAAAAATGTCTACCCCCTTCCCTTCCAATCAAAACCTGTTATCAATAGCACTCCATTTATTCAAGTCAACGGAGGGGAAATTGTTCAGTACATTTTGCCTTAGTAAGCTAAGGGCACATCTGATGCCATTTTTGTCTGCGCTGATCCTGATGACCAGTCTGCACTCTGCCGATGTCGATATCAGTAAACTCGCCAGCCAAAATAATCAAAGCTACTCTCAACTCACTAGCGATTTACATGACGTTCGTGAAGCCCTAATTCTCAGCGTGCGCGAGTCCCGACGAGAAGAGCGCGATGAAGAGCACCATGAAGTAGCAGCACCAACAACAAATGCCGAATCAGGTAGAAATCTACGCTTAGGTTGATATGACCTCAACATCGGTTACTCCATAAAAAACGGAGCCATTTGGCTCCGTTTTTATTTAGGCAATATTCGGCTTAATTAGCGATGTGTTTTTCTTTGTCGTGCGATGCTGCCTTAGCTGACTTCTTCACAAAACAATAGCCCGCCAGCAACACCACAACCCAAACCAGTCCGGCATAAAGCGATACGCGAGTATCTGGGAAATAGCCAATCAGACCAATAATAAACACGAGGAAAATAATACCGATAACCGAGGTGAATATTCCACCACGTAACGGGAACTCCAGCGCTTTAACCTGCTCTGCGCTTAGGCTGCGGCGGAACGCAATCTGAGAGAAAAGGATCATAATCCATACCCAGACGGTAGCAAACGTCGCCAGCGAAGCAATCACCAAGAAGACATTTTCAGGCATGATGTAGTTTAGATACACCGCAATCAGCAGGGCTAAAACCATCACCAATACCGTTACCCACGGAATACCACGACGTGAAACCTTAGAGAAAATCTTCGGTGCATGACCTTGCTGAGCCATACCATGCAGCATTCGCCCCACGCCAAACACATCGCTATTGATCGCGGACAGCGATGCTGTAATCACCACGAAGTTCAAAATCCCGGCTGCTACGGTGATCCCCAAATGCTGGAACGTCAACACAAACGGACTTCCCTGCGTGCCCACCTGATTCCACGGGTAGATCGACATAATCACAAACAGCGTGCCCACATAGAACACAAGAATTCGCAGCGGCACCGAGTTGATGGCTTTAGGAATCGACACTTTTGGATTTTCAGCTTCACCCGCGGTGATACCGATAATTTCTATCCCGCCATAGGCAAACATCACCAACTGCAGTGAGAAGATCATCCCTATAAAGCCGTTACTGAAGAATCCGCCGTTGCTCCACAAGTTGTGGATCCCGGTAGGTTGGCCGCCGTTTCCAATTCCCCAGAAGATGATACCAATACCCGCGACAATCATGATGATGATAGTAGCGACCTTGAAGAAGGAGAACCAAAACTCAAGCTCGCCAAACACCTTCACGCTCATCAGATTAACCGCACCGATGATCAGCACAACGCTGAGCACCCAGATCCAATGCGGAACCGCGGGGAACCAGACGCTCATATAGATACCGAATGCGGTAACATCGGCAATCGCAACAATCAGAATTTCAAAGCAGTAGGTCCATCCGGTGATATAACCCGCCATTGGGCCCAGATAATCCTGCGCATAGCGAGAAAAAGAGCTGGCCTGAGGATTATTAACCGACATCTCACCAAGCGCACGCATGATGATAAAGGCGACAACGCCGCCGATCAGATAAGCCAGTAAAACACTCGGCCCCGCCATCTTGATGGCATCCGCGGAGCCATAAAACAGTCCAGTACCAATGGCAGAGCCTAACGCCATAAAGCGAATGTGACGCGTATTAAGCCCACGTTTCAGCTGGTTGGGTTGTTGTTGCATACAAAAATTACCCGTTAGTACCTGTCAAAAAAAACACGGGCGTTATACGCCCGTGCTGCAAATAAACTCATATTTTTTGATTATAAATGCACGGACTTCTGAATACACTATCTAAATATGTAATGAGTTCCGTCTGGAGCCATTTTTAGTTATGCACCGCAACGTTACGCGCGCCCATGGTGCGGTCATAAATGCCCATCACAACCAGAACCGCTAATGACGGTGGTAACCATGCGAGCCCTTGGCCTGCCAACGGCAAATGCTCTGTCCATGCAGGCATATGGGAAGACAACGCAGAGCTTTTGAGCGCATCCAAGATACCAAACACCAAGCTAATCACCATTACCGGCGAGAATACGCGCGGAGCGGAATTCCACCAGCGCAGAGTGAAGCTCAACACCACCAGCACGATACACGGTGGGTAAATCGCGGTCAGAACTGGAATGGAGATTTGAATCAAATGGCTCAGGCCCAGATTCGATACCACCATAGAGAACAGACCCAGAATAAACACCAGCGTCCGGTAGCTAAATGGTAAATACTGCGCGAAGAATTCGGCGCACGCACAGGTCAGGCCAACCGCCGTGACCATACAAGCAATGAAGATCAGCGCGGCTAAGAACAGGCTACCGATACCACCAAAGGTATGCTGAACATAGGCGTGCAAAATCACCGCACCGTTTTGCGCATCTGGCACCAACTCACCGCTGCTCGAACCCAGTTTGAACAGGCTCAGGTAAACTAGCGTTAAGCCGATACCGGCGATCAGACCTGCCCAAATAGTATAACGCGTCAGCAAACGGCTATCGCTTACACCACGGGAACGCGCCGCGTTAACGATAACGATACCAAACACCATGGCACCAAGCGTATCCATTGTCAGATAGCCATTAACGAATCCGCTGGAGAATGGTACCTGCTGATAAATTTCAATCGCTGGAACATGAGAACCGGCAGGCCACAGAACAGCAGCGATACCCAGAACGGCCAGCGCAACAATTTTCAGCGGAGCGAGGATATGCCCAACGGTATCCAGCAATTTGCCCGGGTACAGAGAAATGCCGATCACTAAGGCAAAATACACCAAGCTATAAATCAGCAATGGCGCTGCGCCGTCACCGGTCAGAGGGGCAATACCCAGTTCGAAAGAAACGGTTGCCGTACGCGGAGTCGCAAACAACGGCCCCACGGCGAGGTAGCAAACAGTTGCCAGCAGCAAACCCGCCTTACGGCCAATTGGCGTACTCAGCGCATCGATACCACCGCCGACTTTCGCCAAAGCGACAACGGTGATAACAGGCAAACCTACTGCGGTGATAAGAAAACCGATAGCCGCAATCCAGACATGCTCGCCTGACTGCAACCCTACCATCGGAGGGAAGATGATATTACCTGCACCAACAAACAGCGCGAAGGTCATGAATCCTAATGCCAGGATATCTTTGGAAGTTAAACGATGAGTCATAATGAGATGTCGTGCTGCCTTATAACAGTTTAAAGAGTTTCAATCGAATAGTGAGCCGCGGAGAAATATCCTTACAGATGAGAGGTATGCAGACAGAAGAAAATAGCGTTTTAGGACGATCGCTTTTTTCTACGTAACTTCATAATTCACATCAACACATAAACGTCGCTCTGCCTTGATTTCATAACCCTGACTTCCCCTGAGAAAAGCCATTGGTGTGGGTTACACCACCCGACAGATGATTACTGTATAAGTTATTAGCTGACGTTATATGGCGACTACATGGATAAGTAAACACGTTCTGGCAGGTAAAAGACAAGAGCTAAATTCACTTGCGGAATCATCATCCAGAGAAAGTTGGCAGACCAGTTAATGATTTGGCATTTTAAGAGTATCACCATACATAAATTGCCCCTTAGAGTGGTGTTCTCTGCGGATGATTGTTCAAAAAGTAATCCACATAAAGAATTTTACACTACCAACACAGAACGCAAAAAAAGAATATATATGGCCATTAAACCGTTAAACTCAGACCAATAAAATTAATATAAATCAAAAAGTTAATTTTTTAAGAAACAAAAATGGCCGTCAGAAAACACTGACGGCCATAAAACGTAGATTTCGTTGAGTTATGGTTTAACTTAGAGAGAAGCGAGAGGTTGCGGCTTTCCTAGCAGATAACCCTGAATATAATCAACACCCAGTGCTTTTAACTGAAACTTCTGTGCTTCATCTTCGACGTACTCTGCAACCACTGAAAGCTTTTTCAGGCGCGCAATCTGGCACATTGCCGAAACAATCTGCTGATCGATTGGGCTATCGATCAATTCACGGACAAAGCTACCGTCAATTTTTAAGATATCCGCTTCGATATTCTTTAAGCGATCATAACTGGCAAAGCCAGTGCCGAAATCATCGATAGCAATTCGACATCCCATCTGACGAAGCTGCGATAGCGTTTTTGCCGTGAGCTCTTTAGGCTGTGTAATATTACTTTCTGTTATTTCGAGGATAATCTGGTAGGCCTCAACCTGATGCTGAGCCAATAAGCGGGAAATATCCTGCACCAACGTTGGTCTAGCCAGCGTTGAAGGGGTAAGGTTGATCGAGAAGCACGCAGCTGGAAGACGCTCACGGTTCAAATTAATAAATTCAAGTGCATGAGCCAGCACCCAGAAATCAACATCGTAATTCAGGCCAAATTCGGCCACGACTGGGAAGAAATCGTTGGGCATGATGATATTGCCATCTTCATCGAGCAGGCGAAGCAAAATTTCGTGATAACGGTCACCGCGAAATCCTTCAATTGGCTGAGCCATCAGCATAAACCGGTCTTTATCCAGCCCTTGCTGAATATGATGCAGCATCGCTACTTTGCTATGAATACCTTGCTGCAAACTCTGCGCATTGAGGTGAGTGGATTCCGCATTCCCCGTAATCAAAGAACGCTCAGCCATAGAGCTTAATTCACCAATCACGTTATAGATATGAGCAAACGGCTGGCGAACCGTGCAATAGCCAATACCATAGTGCAAACGCAACGGTAAACCATTCCACAATAAACGGAATAACTTCATTGCATCATTGAGGCTTTTTAGTGTTTCAGCCGCATTCCGGTTATTAAGGCGCAACACCAAATCATAACTCGGGAGCTGGTATACATCTTCGTCGGACGCCAGCACCTTTTTAATCATGCAGGCTAGCCGTTGCTTATATTCAAGCTTAAGCTGCATTCCATACGTGCGGCAAAGCGTGTCGAGATTCGCTATACGCAGGAAACAAACAACCGAGCGTTCATGCTGCTGTAAATCATATTGTAGGCAACGAAGGTTAGGCAGTTGAATCACGGGATCGATCATTGATGCCCGCTGAGTCTTTTCATATAGCCGACGCTGGCGCGTATTCACTGCTGCCATCAGAATAATCGTCAGCGTAAACATCACCATCATCGACATAATCAACGCAAGGCTATGAACCAAATTATTCCATTGCACAAAACCGTCATAGTTTAGAAGTAACGTGATCACCGAGGCTGACCACACCAAACTGGTGAGCTGATACCCATAGCGCATCGCACCAAAGAGCATTAATGGCAGCAATAGGGTTAACGTATAGTCAGTATAAAAAATACTACCATCATCAGTAGCAGGAATAACCAGCACGGTTATCATCGCCACCAGCAGCAACAGCCAGATCTGAATCTCCCATGCTGTGACCCCTTTAGCGAGTTCCTTACGGCAGCGATTCACAATAACGCGCAGAAAACGCGGTTTAAAAACAACACGTAACAGGTAATAGCACGCAGGAACACCAGCGAGACAGGCAAGTACCAATGCTTGGTAGCCAATCAGTGTTCTAATGGAAAACGGAGCTGATGCGGCCATTTTTTCAACGGGTTCAAAAATGCCGAGAGCAACAATAATCTGAATCAGCATCACGAAGATAAGCGGCAAAACAACCACCATCCAAAACAGCCGCGGCAGCATGGTTTGCATGCGGCCAAAGCCACACGACCAACGCCGCCCAACGTGTTTCAGGAAACCGTACCAGCTAATTCCCAGAGAAAGTATAAGCGCGGTGGCAACCAGCACCCCCGGTAAATAGCCTATTTTATGAATATAAAGGCCGAAGGAAACAACGGCTAATGCTGGCATCACACGCCAGCTAAAAATCATTAACAGCGAAAGTGAAATCGCCATGGGTAAGAATAAAAGATAAACGACGCCATCACCCGTTACGAGATGGGGAGATGCAGAAAGGCTAAAGGGTAATAATACAAGAGTAAAAAGCAGGGGAATTCCCCACCAATAATTCAAACGATGCAGTAGATGTTGTAATTGGCTCATGGATTAGACTTCAATAGGTCCCGAGGTCACTCCTTGCTACATGTTCTAACACGGCCATTAAAGCAATTTATAAAATAGAGACCGATGAAAAAACAATGATAATGAAAAGTGGCTTCCTAATCACTCTTTTGAACTCAACCTTTGGAGTTCAGAACGTCAACCCAAGCCCATTGTATGGAAATACATCTGAGAGCGGCCTGAAATATTATGTAACGGTGCATTCTACCTTTTGATAATGATCAAAAAACACTAAATTCAATCATAAATTATGCTTAATCCAGATTTATCCTGTAAAACGCACTCAGCATTCATGACACCTAAAGGTTAAATATTGAACCAATGTTAAACCATCATTTAAAAAGCGACTAAAATGCTAGACGCTTTCAACATCGAAAATTACCCTATCAAACGTTAAGCCGCGTGATGAGATAACTCATTAATAGTATGAATTTTTTTTACCACACGATATCCTATGATTGACGCACGAGCCCGACTATGCCTAAATCAGAGGCTGATATCTCTAAAACGAGATGATTAGACAGCGATGAATATTCATAAATTAAAACGACGCACTAACGTCCACATGACCAAAATTGTATTGCTAATCAGCTTCTTTATTTTGATTGGCCGCTTAGTTTATGCTTCCTTTGGCGCGATATCCCATCATCAGGATAAAAAAGAAAACGCGACGCCAGCGCCAACGGAACAGTCTCAGCCTCTGCAAATGAATACCCCAGAATCACCGTCAACGGATAAAAAAGGGGCATAACCCTAGCCGGACAGCTACTATTTAAGAGTCCAGTTCCCACCTGCAGCTTAATAATTTATAAGAAAAAGGAATTACCTTTCCGATGCCCGTCATTGCAAAAAACAGTGTCAAACAGCGCGCAGAAGATCGCTTCCGCATCCTCCAGTTATTACTCAATAATAAATCGTTATCTGAAGGGATACTTGGCAAGCTTGAAGACCCCTCGCAGCTCAACAACCCCGAACTTCTCGACCAAACAGCTGAAATAAAATCGCTGGTGAATAAACTCCCTGCGCCCGACCTGGCGGATACGCTAGAAGCACTTCCCGCAGAAGAAAGACATGCATTATGGCGTTTGGTTGGAAAAGAAAAGCGCGGCAAAACGCTGGTTGAAGCCTCCGAAAGCGTCTGGGATAGCCTGATCGACGAAATGAGTGACAAAGAGTTACTCAAGGCCCTGCAATCACTGGATATTGATGAACAGGTTTATCTCGGGCAATACCTCCCCCGCAATTTGATGGGGCGTCTCTTGACGTCCATGGAGCCTAAGCAACGCGCACAGGTTCGCGAAGTTATTCGCTACGGCAAGCATACCGTTGGCGCAATCATGGACTTCGAAATCATTACCGTGCGCCCTGATATTTCTCTCGCTACCGTGCAGCGCTTCTTACGTATGCGAGGAACCATTCCGCTTAACACGGATAAACTGTTTGTCACTGACCGCACTAATCGTCTGCTCGGTGAACTATCTTTAACCACGGTCTTGCTGAATAAACCTGATGCGCGGGTTGGTGAGGTCATGGACAAAGACCCTGCCACTTTTGATCCTGAAGATAATGACGAAGACGCAGCGCGTACCTTTGAGCGCGATGACTTACTCAGCGCTGCCGTTATTGATGGCAAAGGCAAGCTGATGGGACGCCTCACCATCGAAGATATCGTTGATGTGGTTTATGAAGAAAGCGACACTGACTTACGCCGTATGGGTGGTTTGAGCGCCGAAGAAGACGTTTTCGCTCCCGTAACAAAAGCGGTCAAAACCCGTTGGGCATGGCTGGCCATCAACCTATGTACGGCCTTTGTGGCTTCGCGCGTCATCGGCTTATTTGAGCACACTATTTCGCAGTTGGTGGCGCTTGCAGCGCTGATGCCAATAGTGGCAGGGATCGGCGGTAACACCGGAAATCAAACTATCACCATGATCGTTCGTGCCCTAGCCTTACAGCACATTCAAGCAGGGAATGTCTCATTCCTATTACTACGCGAGCTGGGTGTGGCGCTGATTAATGGTGTGGTTTGGGGCGGCATTATGGGCATTGTCACTTTTTTGCTTTACCACAATGCAGCGATGGGTGGCGTCATGACGCTGGCAATGGTGCTAAATTTACTCATGGCGGCGTTAATGGGTGTCATTATCCCGATGACCATGATGCGTTTTGGCCGTGATCCTGCCGTGGGTTCTAGTGTGCTTATTACCGCGATCACCGACACCGGCGGATTCTTTATTTTCCTTGGTTTGGCAACCCTATTCTTGCTTTAGCTTTTGTTTCAACATCTCGCCAGATTTTAAGCTAGCGCACACGTTATTCTGTTAACTTGTGTGCTACAGCTCAATACCGAATCAGAGATAAATCAAAATTCATTTGCTATGCTAATTAATGTTGCACAAGATGACATTTAGACTAATATTCGTGAAAATGTTAGCGTAAGAAATATCAGATAAATTAATATATTGAACGTGTCATTTACACGTCACTAAGGCAGGGGTATGGATGTCAGTTTAGATGTTGGCGATGAAAAAAAGCCCTACTTTATTGTGACCCTCACCATATTCGCCGGTCTAATTTACCTGCTTGCCTGCTTCTGCATCACACTTACTCAGCACGACACCAATCTGGCTTCTCTGTGGTTCCCCACGGCGGCGACCATTGCCTTTTTATTCCACCATAGAAAGCATCAATGGCCTTTTATACTGATCGCGGCTCAGCTAGCGACCATGGCAGCCAACTGGACATTTTTCCCTATCAGTCTTTTTTCGGTTCAGCTCGCCCTGATTAATCAGGTTCAAGCCGTGGTCTGCACCTTGCTGTTGAGCCGCTTCTTGAACCACAAATCGCCGATAAACGGCCTCTATACTTGGCTCCGATTCGTTATTTGCAGCGTGATACTTGCGCCGCTATTTAGCGCAATGTTAGCCGCCACCATTGTTTCGCTGCACGGGCTTGCGCCATTCAACCAGATCTTTGGCGTCTGGTTTATGTCAGAATCAATCAGCGTGATGGCACTCACGCCGGTGGGCCTTCTTTATTATCGTGGTTTTTGGCGTAAGAGCCTGAATGAGCGAACGCTGACAGAAAGCATCATGATCATAGCGATTGCGATGGTTTCCTGCTTTTATGCCATGCAGTACCTGCCCTTCCCCTTCACTTTCGCCATTATTCCCATGCTTTGGGCCGCGATTCGCTTACCGCTGCTACAGGCTTTCACCAGTTTTTTATGTGTGATTATCCTGCTGGCAATCATGATGGCCTATCACGTAGTCGATATACGTTCGGCCTACCCTTCAGTGAATGATGTACTGGTTTATACCCCGCTTCTCCTAGTGCTATTGCCCGTTAACTCGGTTGCTGTACTGATGCACGCATTCCGCTTAGAGCGCGACCACATCGAAGAAAGCGAAACTCGTTTTCGCAACGTTATTGAATTTTCAGCCATCGGTACCGCGTTGGTTGCTCTTGATGGCCGCTGGATCCAGGTAAACCCTGCGCTTTGCCAGATGCTGGGCTATCCTGCTCGCACGCTAACCGACATGACGTTTCAAGACATCACGCACCGTGACGATTTGGAGTCCGATCTCAGCCAGCTAAGCGCTTTAGTTGAAGGCAAAATCAGCAGCTACAGCATGGAAAAACGCTACTTACACAGTTCAGGCACCAGCATTTGGACTCTGCTCAGCGTCTCCTTAATTCGCGACCCGCAAGGCGAACCGCTGTATTTTGTATCGCAAATCAAAGACATCAGCGAAATAAAGAATAACGAAAGATACAAACAACAGCTTTTAGACAAACTGCATGAAGAAAAAGAGCGTCTGCATATCACCTTAACGTCGATCGGCGATGCGGTAATCAGCACCGATAGCTTGATGCGCGTGACGTTTATGAACCCTGTGGCAGAAAAGATGACCGGCTGGACACAAGAGGAAGCGCTCGGTTTGCCTATCGACAATATCGTACATTTATACGACGGCATTGATGGTGACAGCGTCTACCCGCTACGTACCGATGAGAATAGTCATACCAGACGTGCCGAAGATCGTCTGATCCTCAAAAATTTGCAAGGCGCACATTTCGATGTGCAGAGTAGGGTCTCCGAGCTCACATCCATTAACGGAAACTTAATGGGCTATGTGCTGGTGTTCCAAGATGTCAGCGAATCCCGAGAACTGCTACGCAAACTCTCTTATAGCGCATTGCATGACCCTCTTACAGGGCTCCCGAATCGAGTGAGCTTTGAACAGGCACTTAAACGGGCCCTCCGTCAGGCCGTGGAGGAAGAACGCACCCATGCGCTGATATTCCTCGATCTTGATCGGTTTAAAGCGGTCAACGACAGCGCTGGCCATGCCGCGGGCGATGCCCTATTGCAAAAAATCAGCCAACTCATGCATTCAAATATCCGTACTCAGGATATATTGGCTCGTCTGGGCGGCGATGAATTTGCCTTTATCCTCATCGATTGCGAAGCAGACAAAGCCAAAGAGATCATTACACGCGTCATCAATCAGATAAATGACTACATCTTTGAATGGGAAGGAAAACTTCATCGCGTTGGGGCTAGCGCAGGCATGACGCTTATCAACATAGGCAATGCACTAGCTGTCGATTTGATGAATCAGGCCGATATTGCGTGTTACACCGCGAAGCACAGCGGACGTGGCAAATTGATGAGCTATGAACCCAAACACAAGCAGCACATAAACTATGGCAAAGGGTTGCTTGGCGCAGAAGAAATTGATGATATTTTGACTCAAAACCGCATCAACATTCAGGCCCAGGGGATTGCTCCGCCGAAAACGCCCCAGTCGATTGCTTTTTATAATCTCGAACTTATTCCTCATAGCACCGCGGGCATCAACATTTTACCTGAGCTATTTCAGGAGTCCTGCTTCCAAAACCATCGTAGAGAAGAGATCGATCGCTGGATGCTGCGTGAAGTGCTTGAGAACCAAGCACAAGCATTAAAAAGCAAAGGAATCAGCATAGCTATCCCAGTTGCCACCAGCAGCCTGTGCAACCCAACATTTACCACACAAATGTTTGAGATGATTCAAGCTTCACAGCTTCCTCCTACTCGATTGCTGATTAGAATACCTGAAAGCGCTCTCAACGAAGATTACGCACATGCACAACCAGCTCTCAATACGCTCACAGAGTTGGGCTGTCGCTTGATCGTTGAAGACTTTGGTCGCAATCTCAGCGTGACTGAACGTTTGCAGTCAGTCAAAATCGAATATGTCATGATCACACCAACGCTTATCACCAACGTACATTGCAACCAAATGGATGAAGTTTTGGTTTCGATCATCCACGGAAATGCATGGCGACACGGCGCACAGACTATCGCAGGACCTGCAGATATACAGGCATCCTTGCTTACCCTCGATAGCATCAAAATCGACTTAACATTTGGCAATATGATTCAAGAAGTTAAACCGCTTTCGTCCGTTCTCCAGGGCGGATATTTCGGCATTAACTAAAGCGGAATATCGGCGCCCTCTCGCTTCAAAAGCCAGGCTTTCCTATCAATGCCGCCAGCATAACCGGTCAATTTCCCCGAAGATCCAATCACCCGATGGCACGGGATCACGACCGACCACGGATTATGTCCGATCGCCTGAGCAACGGCTCGCACGCCCTTAGGGTTACCCACTTTCAGAGCCACGGCCATATAGGTACAGGTTTCGCCGCACGGAATCTCACTCAGCGCCTGCCATACAGCCTGTTGGAATGGCGTGCCACGCACCGCTAGCGGGAAATCAAAGCCATCGCTTTCACCGGAAAAATAAGCCTGTAGCTGCTGACGTGCACGTTCAAGCACGGGATGATGATTGAGCTCCTGATGCTGACGAAAATCAGGCAGATATTTTTGCCCGTCAAAATAGACACCATGTACAAAGCTATCATCAAACAAGATAAACATCTGGCCCTGAGGCGTTTTAAACTGGCTGTAATTCATCAACATGTCTCCATTGTCCAAGCGTCGTTATGCCAAAGATGTAAATTGGCATAGGCTCGCCATGGCCGCCATCGTTCGGCATATTTCACAATTTTACTCGGCGTCATCTGCGGGAAACGCTGTTTAATCAGATAATCGCCCTGCAAGAAAGCATCTGGCCAGCTCCACGCGCGCATCGCAATATAGGTGGCGGTCCAACTGCCGATCCCCGGAATAGCTGTGATAGCAGCAATACTCCCTTCAATATCCAGAACATCTTCTAAGATCAGACGTCCCTCGCTCACCTCCTGCGCCAAACGCACAATACTAGCAGCGCGTTTAAGCGGGATGCCGATGGTTTTCAGCTCTTCCGCAGAAAGCGCAGCCAACCGATTAGCACTGGGGAATATGGCATTCAAACCTTCTAACGGCGTATCGACAAAATCCCCCCACCGCTCAGCAATCGCCGAAGCAAATTTCGCCGCCATTTTTACACTCACTACCTGCCCTAAAATAGCGCGTACCGACTGTTCAAACGCATTCATGCACCCCGGCAAACGCAACCCTGGATTGTGCATGGCAAGCTTGCCTAAGCCTTCAGCAATAGCCTGTGGGTCCGCATCTAAATCTAACAATTGACGAACTCGGCGCAGCACTTCTGGCGCATGGGCCGTTAAAGAACTCGAAATCTGTACGTTAACCCGACATCGCGACTCATCAGGATGCAAAGCAATCCATCCCGAATCCTGCCCCACGCGCAACGTGCGCTGATACTCTCCTTCCACCGTCACCTTATCTACACCCGCCACACAACGTGTCTGCAAAAACCCTAGCATCCAGCCCCAATCATAAGGAGGACGATAGCTGACCGACAGCATGAGACCTTCTTCTTGTTTCGCCTTATTGGCGCGCAAAGAGCTGGGCGTCATTCGATACCTCGCACTAAATAGTTCATTGAAACGACGCAGGCTGCCAAACCCCGCGCTAAATGCGACTTCTTCTAGTGGCAACTGGCTATCCATTAAAAGCCGTTTAGCCTGTAGCAAGCGATAAGACTGTGCATACTCAATCGGGGAAGCACCAAAATGCTCGGCGAAAACCCGTCGTAGCTGGCGATCCGAAATACCGAGACGCGACGCTAACGCTTCACAACTGTGCTGCGTTAAATAGCCCTGCTCAATCAACTGAACCGCAACCTGTATGTAGCGATTAGAGAGATCGACGATAGATAGCCCAGGGGCAAGCTCTGGGCGACACTTTAAACAGGGACGATAACCATCACGTTCAGCTGCCGCCGCGCTCGGATAAAAATGACAGTTCTCCGCTTTCGGCGTGCGCGCCCCACATACCGTACGGCAATATATTTTTGTTGATGAAACGCCAACAAAAATACGCCCATCAAATTTGGGATCGCGTGCTTTTAATGCGGCATACCAGATTTCATGATTACCGTTCATATTTTCCCCCGCTTCTTCTGTATACAGCTTATCTTTAATTATCCGTCCTGACTCGCGGAAATCGGACATTGATATCACAACAAAATTGGCATCAGCATGCGCTTAAAAAGGAATAACGGGAGGAGTTCATTGATGAAAACGGCACAATAGAGTAAAGTCGCCGCCCTTCATGGCATGGGGAACGCAGGAGAACATATGTTTATTGGATTTGATTACGGTACCGCAAACTGCTCCGTCGCAGTCATGCAGGGTGACCAACCTGAATTACTACCGCTTGAGCAGGACTCTCCGTATCTGCCCTCAATGTTGTGTGCGCCCACGCGTGAAGCAGTAAGCGAATGCTTACATCGCCATTGGCAAGTGCCCACTGGCAGCGATGAAAATCAGCAATTGCTGCGCCGTGCAATAAATTTTAATCGGGAAGAGGATATTCCCGTCACCGCAGACAGCCTACAGTTTGGCTTAAAGGCGCTAAGCCTGTATGTAGAAGATCCTGAAGAGGTCTACTTCGTCAAATCACCAAAGTCATTCTTGGGTGCCAACGGCTTAAAACCTCAGCAAATCGCGATGTTTGAGGATTTGGTGTGCGCTATGATGTTCCACATCAAGCGTCAGGTAGAAAGCACGCTGAATCAATCAATTACCCAAGCGGTTATTGGACGCCCGGTCAACTTTCAAGGTACCGGCGGTGAAGACGCGAACGCGCAGGCGCAAGGTATTCTTGACCGTGCCGCACACCGCGCAGGTTTTCAGGATGTGACTTTTCAATTTGAGCCGGTTGCCGCGGGGCTAGATTTTGAAGCAACGCTGAATGAAGAGAAAAAAGTGCTGGTCGTTGATATCGGAGGGGGTACAACCGACTGCTCTGTGCTGCTGATGGGGCCACAGTGGCGCGATCGTACCGATCGTCATGAGAGCCTGCTTGGGCACAGTGGTTGCCGCGTGGGCGGTAACGACTTAGATATCATGCTGGCCTTTAAACAGCTAATGCCGCTGTTGGGCGCGGGCGGCGTCACCGAAAAAGGCACCGCACTACCGGCCTTACCTTACTGGAATGCGGTCGCCACCAACGACGTTCCCGCACAAAGCGATTTTTACAGCACAGCAAATGGCCGCATGTTACGCGATCTGATCCGTGATGCCGCTGAGCCTAACAAGGTTGAACTTCTGCTGAAAGTTTACCAGCAGCGTTTAAGCTACCGCTTAGTACGTAGCGCGGAAGAGAGCAAAATTGCGCTTTCTCAGCAGGATAGCATCAGCACGACGCTGGATTTCATCGCCAACGGTTTGGTACAGCACCTCAACGTTCATGAATTAGCCGAAGCTATCACTCAGCCTCTCGAACGCATTCAGGAACAGGTTAGCAGTGCCTTGACCGTCAGCAACATTACGCCTGATGTCATCTATCTAACCGGAGGAAGTGCTCGCTCACCTCTGATTCGTGATGCGTTGGCGCGTCAGCTACCGGGGATCCCTATCGTCGGCGGCAATGATTTCGGCTCGGTCACAGCCGGCCTAGCACGCTGGGCGCAGCGCATTTATCGCTAAGCGTAAGTAAATACCAACTTACCCATTAAATATGGCACCTATTGAACATCATCTGTAGGTGCCACGTTTTTTGTCTGCTGTGCAGCGGCGTCAAGGCGCTCAGTCAAACGGCGAATCGCTTCCGTGAGTGCCTGAATCTCTTTCTCTTTCAACAAATCGATTTTTTCATGCAACAACTCGATTTCTAGCTCAGCTTTCACGTTAATCTCAAAATCATTTTCCGCCCTTTTTCTATCCATATCACTTTGCCGCGTTTGGCTCATCATAATGGCGGGTGCCGTATAGGCTGCCTGAAATGAAAGCAGCAAATTCAAGAGGATAAATGGGTAGGGATCCCACGCATTATGGCCAAACCATGCATTACCAACCATCCAGCACGCCAGCAAAATACTTTGAATAATGATAAACCGCCACGAACCAATCACGCTGGTAACGCCATCGGCCATACGTTGGCCTAGCGTTAGAGTAGGCACCGATGCACCTGCTACATTCGCGACCTTTTTCTGATTCAGGAACTTCTCTCGACGTAAACGACGTGATTCACGCAGCTTTTGTAGTAATGAGTTATCGTTAATATTCATGGAGTTTCTCTGTATCAAACATCAGTAGCTTTCATCGTAGAGCAATTGAATCGACGACAGGATACTCCCACTTTGGCAACGACGTCTGAATTCGTCAAACATGCATCCGCAAAGTCGATAAAAAAAGACAAATCAGGCATCTATTCTCATTTGCGTTACATGATTCAAATCACGAATTAAGATTGAAATTTAGTTCTTCAGTGAATGATTAAGGGCAAAATCGGTTGTGAATTTGTTAGCTTTTTGGGCATGTTTTTTGCCGGAGCTAAATAAAACGAAAAAATAGCACGAAAAGCAAAAAAGAAAGGCCTCAAGTACGCTTAGACATCTTGTCAGATTGCCCCCCGTGGGGCAAAATACGCGCCCTGCAAATGGCCGATGTATAAAATGACATCGGTTATTTTTTTGCATCAGGTAATGAGTTTTATAACTGAGGCCGGCTTAAAACCGGACATGATAATCGCTATTAAGCGGCACATTTAGCCGCGCTACTACTGAGGAAACTTAGATGGGGCAATCATTCGCTTTCGCGCCGGGATTCACTGGCATGCGCTGCAGCAGCAGCGACTACGGGGCTGGAGCTTCTTTCTCCGCTCGTGCTTCTTTTACATCTCCCCTGTCCGAATATTATTCAATTTTTAGTAGTCTCTTCACACGAAGTTTTCCTGTGATCTCTCCGCTTTGCGCAACATCGAACCAAAAAGTCGAGAGCATGGGAGGACTGCGTCATGGCGATTAATACCGCACCTCAAAAACGTGTCGAACTCCGTAAAACATTGACGCTTGTACAAGTCGTCATGATGGGGTTGGCCTATCTGCAGCCGATGACCATTTTTGATACCTTTGGTATCGTTAGCGGTCTCACCGATGGCCACGTTGCTACATCTTATGCTATTGCTCTGATTGCAGTGCTGTTCACTGCGGTTAGTTACGGAAAGCTGGTTAAGCGCTTCCCGTCAGCTGGCTCAGCCTATACTTACGCGCAGAAGGCGATTAGCCCGCACGTCGGTTTTATGGTGGGTTGGTCTTCTCTGCTTGATTATCTGTTCATGCCGATGATCAACATTTTGCTGGCTAAAATTTACCTTGAAGCGATTTTCCCAGGCGTACCGTCTTGGATCTTTGTGGGTGGTTTAGTCACGCTGATGACCCTGTTTAACCTACGAGGCATTAACCTCGTTGCAAACTTGAACTCCATCATTGTGGTGATTCAGGTTGCTATCATGGTTATCTTCTTGGGTCTGGTTATCCACGGTATTTACGGTGGTGAAGGTGCCGGTACGCTTATCAGCAGCCGTCCATTCATCTCTGAAAACGCGCATGTGGTGCCAATGATAACCGGGGCGACGATACTCTGCTTCTCGTTCTTGGGCTTTGACGGTATCAGTTCATTGTCCGAAGAAACGCCAGATGCAGGGCGCGTTATCCCGAAAGCGATTTTCCTGACTGCGCTGATTGGTGGTGTGATCTTTATCGTGGTGTCGTACTTCTTGCAGTTGTACTTCCCAGATATCTCACGCTTCGCTAACCCAGATGCATCACAGCCAGAAATAATGCTGTTTGTCGCAGGCAAGTTCTTCCAGTCCATCATTCTGGTGTTCTCCTGCGTCACCGTGCTGGCTTCAGGTATGGCTGCACACGCCGGTGTTTCTCGCCTGATGTACGTTATGGGCCGCGATGGCGTGTTCCCTGAGCGTCTGTTCGGATACATTCATCCGAAATGGCGTACCCCAGCATTCAACGTGTTGTTGGTCGGTTGCATTGCCTTGTCAGCAGTATCGTTTGATCTGGTGACGGCTACGGCGCTGATTAACTTTGGTGCTCTGGTGGCGTTTACTTTCGTGAACCTGTCAGTTATCTCTCAGTTCTACATTCGTGAAAAACGTAATCGTACGCTGAAAGACAACATCAACTATCTGCTGCTGCCGGTATTAGGTGCCGCAACCGTTGGTGTACTGTGGGTGAACTTGGAAGAGAGCTCTATGACGTTAGGCCTGATTTGGGGCGCTATCGGTCTGGGTTACTTAACCTTCCTGACTCGCCGCTTCCGTCAGCCGCCCCCGCAGTATGACGCTGAAATCGCTCAGTAAAAACTCAACCTGATAAACTAAAAAGCCCGTTCACTGAACGGGCTTTTTTATATCTCTCTGCCAACGAGTAAATACGCCTACAGACGCTTACTCATGCGCGCATTTTCAAGCTGCTGTCCGCCCACCTCAACGTTTTGGCGATAAACCATCTCAAAACCATAGCGCGTAAAGAAAGGCTGAGCCGTCAGACTGACATAGGCATAAATTTCAGGAAGATTGCGCGTCTGTGCTCGTTGTAGGATTTCATCCATCATCACTCGAGCGATGCCCTGATGCGCAAATGCAGCCGCCACATAGAAATGATCGATTAACCCATCTGGCTGCAAATCGAAATATCCAGCGATCTCACCGTCGACTAAGGTTACGGTTGGTTGGATACGTTCGAGCACCTGTAGCCAATATTTAGGATCCGCGCTAGCCTGAATCCATGCCGTACGCTGAGCGAGGTTATATTCACCCACGGTGAGTTGAGAAACCGCAGACTCATACACTAGCCGCAAAGAAAGCGCATCAGAATGATCAAACAGGCGAAATTGAATCTGCGGCATTAGACTAGGCCTTGGTAGCCAGCATAACGCTGGAGGCTTTAATCAATGCAATTACGCGACTGCCAGCGCTTAGCGCCATTTCCTCTGCGCTTTCGTTGGTAATAACGGAAGTCAATTCAATGCCCTGTTCGGTTTTCACATGCACCGTTGAGTTCACCGCACCTTTAAGAAAAGCACTCACTTCACCGGCGAATTGGTTGCGAGCAGAAAATACTAAACCACAATCTTCTGAAGCTAAAATAACCCAAGGTGCTTTGATTAACGCGACGGCTTCTTTGCCTGTAGTTAGGCCCATAGCTTGTTTGCTCGCATGAGTAACAACCGCTACGATTTTCGCGCCACCGTTTAAGGTCAATTCAACCTCGTCATTAACGGCTCCATCCGCGACTGCTGAAATGACGCCACTTAATTGGTTGCGTGCTGAAACAGACATTTTGCTCTCCTTGATTAAACAAACTGCATTGAAGACATAATGGTTTAGACTCTATAAATTACGTAACATCAAGGAGCTAGGTCATGAGTTCACATTGATGTTGCTTGAAATAAACGAATCTACATCAGTCTTTAATACTAACAGAAGTTAATCGTAACAACAGAGACCAACCCGATCTATTCAGCCTGTCGCTTCAGCACCGAAGAAAACTTCATCTGCGCGGCGTGAGCGTTCATAGCCGGAATAATAATATTCCTGTAAACCCCGATCTTCACTGCCGTGGAAAAAATCAGCAATAGCATCCCGCTCCAGCCCGTAGTCACGCGCTAGCTCACCCGCTCGGCAAGCAGCCATGTAACGGTTATCCACCCGCTTGCCAAAGCTGTGCGCAAATCCACAAACAAAACCACGCCGATAATCGAAGCAGTGCTGGCTCATCTCATTGGCCGATTTAGGTTCATAAGCCCTTACTCCATCCATCACACCTTCGCCAAAATGATTTTTCACATCATCCTCCACGACTCTTTCACCATGAGAGATAACCTCAATAAATTGCTATTATTGAGCAAATAGCAATCGTTATATAAATTATTATACAACGATTATATAAATAAAAGGTATACCCTTCGCGAGGTAGGCTAAAGACAAGTCTGAGAATCAAATGGGGAGTAATTCAAGTGTATGACGATCATCGTTCAACCGAGTATAATCACGCGCTTGATTCGAGAACCGCATCATAACGCTATTCTGTAATCACAATATTCTGTTATTACTCAATTTTGTCACGACTATATAGGGGAAGAAAATGGCTGATGAGTTTGACAACGCCAGTGCACTGGAAGAATTAGAGCGTGACCTCGCTCTTGCGAACCGCCAAAAGACACAAATGCCATTTACTGGTATGTGCTATAACTGCCACGAAAAAATTGAAAGTGGCAACTTTTGTGACAAAGACTGCTGTGAAGACTGGCAGAAAGCACAATGGGCTAAGTCACAACGCCAGCGTTAATATTTTGCTTTAATATCAAAAATATAACGTACAATTTTACTAAACTAACGGGAAGGTCAGAGATGTCATCAAAGCCAGCCGAAGTGTGTTATCAGGTCAATAAGGCGATCACTGTTGGACAGTTTTCACAATTGTTGTCAGAAACAACACTGGGCCCACGACGCCCGTTAGATAACCCAGAATGTTTGGCAGGGATGTTAGAACATTCAGATATCTTAGTCACTGCATGGGCTGGTGAGCGCCTGATTGGCATCGCTCGTTCAGTGACAGATTTCAACTACTGCTGCTACTTATCCGATCTCGCGGTATCAGAGTCGATTCAAAAGAGCGGCGTAGGTAAAGCATTAATACAGATGACGTGTCGCCAGCTTAAACCTAGCTGCAAAGTTATTCTGCTGGCAGCACCACTCGCACAGGAATATTACCCACGTTTGGGTTTTGATCAACATCCAAGTGCCTGGACCTGTACCGTCGAAAGTCTCATCTAATTTCCCGCCAAATCCTATTTCAATCACAAATTCATTATAAACATCTGCTCTGTGAATGATTTGTGATTGAAAACTGATCGCGCTCAATACTCGGTTTTTCCTGATTGTTAATCTATTATTTCGGATTTTTAATTGATTGACGCTTATGGAAAAGCATGATGCTTGAGCAATACCTAAATATTTTTTTTCGCGCTGTCTTTGTCGAAAACATGGCCCTAAATTTCTTCTTAGGCATGTGTACGTTTTTGGCTGTTTCAAAAAAAATCGAAACGGCATTTGGGCTTGGACTCACCGTCACCGTATTATTAGCCGTTGCTACACCGCTAAATAATCTCATTTATAACTATCTACTCAAAGACGGCGCTTTAATTGAAGGCCTTGATTTAAGCTTCCTCGACTTTATTACCTTTATCGGCGTTCTTGCCGCACTGGTGCAAATATTAGAAATGATATTGGATCGTTTCTTACCTGCGCTACACCACTCGCTGGGTGTGTTTCTACCGCTTTTAACCATTCACTGCGCAATTTTTGGCGCAACCATATTTATGGTTCAGCGTGAATATAACTTCACCGAATCATTTGTATATGGCACCGGGTGTGGGCTTGGCTGGCTACTTGCGATTGTCGCGATGGCAGGTCTGCGAGAAAAAATGAAGTACTCAAATATCCCCGAAGGGATGCGCGGATTAGGCGCAGTGTTTTGCACGGCTGGCTTGATGTCACTGGGATTTATGTCTTTTGCCGGTATCAATCTTTAAGCTATCTGGAAACTCAATTAGCCATAAGTGCGAAACGACACATCAATTGTACAGGAATGCGTCATTTGTATGACTTATAGAGCATAATGTGAGCAGCATCACAATGAAACACCGTTTTGAAGTATAAAAAGGATCTATACCGATTCATATTTCAAGGCAAAGCTCATGACTACGACTGTAAAAAATTATATCTCAGACAATAAATCAACTATCGACACTCTTGTCCTACGCTTTTGCTGGGGCGTAGCAGCGCTCGGTGTTGTCGCCTGCGTGTTGCTAACCAAAATGTATTGGTAAATGAATTCCTAGATTTTACTCTTAGCCAAAAAAAATCCCCAAGTGAGGGGATTTTTTTGCTGCATTAAGCTAACAATATTTTCTGTAGCTCGTTTAACGAGCTCACTTGATAGCTTGGCGAAATACCGTCCGGCAAAGCTGCACCGGTCGTATTCAGCCAGCAGGTATCAATGCCTGCATTGATACCGCCCAAGATATCTGAGTGAGGGTTATCACCCACCATCAAAATTCGTTCTTTTGGCGGATAATTCATCTGTGAGAACGCATATTCAAAGATCCCAACGTCTGGCTTCGCAATCCCCACTTGCTCAGAGATCACCAGTGCAGAGAATGCATCCTTCATCCCAGTTCGCTCTAAGCGCACCGTTTGCAGTTGGGTAAAACCATTAGTAATAATCCCCATATTGGCCTTACCGCTCAGCGCATTCACCAGCTCTCTGGCACCTGGCAATACATCACAGATATCAGCCATCGCCTGTAAAAATGCGTTATTGATTTGGCATGCTGTTACGCCTAAGCGCTGAGCCCAAAGCTCGAAACGCGTGATCTGTAGCTGTTGTGCGTTAATACGGCCATCTTGATAATCCACCCACAGTGGCTGATTAACTGCCTGATACTCTGCATAATCCTGATCGGTAAAATCAACGTTAAAACGAGAGAACATCAGCGTTAAACCTTGAAAAGCATCAAACCGGAACAACGTCTCATCAGCATCAAAAAGAACCCAACTGTATTTCATGGTACTCGCCTCTCTCGTCATTTTTCTTTTCGCTCACTAAACACTGAAAATATCAGGCTTAAAATTCGGAGCTTAGAATAGCGTAAACCCCGAACATTCGCTTAATAAATGGTTCGGGGTTTAGTGTTTAATTAAACTAATTTATGGGTTAATTAGGCGTAGAGAGAAGTATCTCCAACAGGCCGTGTTTTAAATCGGCGATGCAGCCATAAATATTGTTCTGGCGCGCGCAAAATTTCTTTCTCAATCACGCTATTAATAAATTCAGCGGCTGCTTGTTCATTATCGTAAGGATAATCTTTCAGACCGGGCTGAATAATAAGGTGATAGCCGCTACCATCTGGCTTACGGATCAACACCGTTGTCAGCAGAATAGGCTTAGCGAGTTTAGCGATAGTAAAGGTGCCGTTTGTGGTTGCCGCTTTTTTGACAGCGAAGAATGGAGCAAACGAACTTCCCTTCGGTCCGAAATCTTGGTCTGGAGCAAACCACACAGCCTCACCGGCTTTAAGGGCATGAACCATACCGCGTAGGTTACGACGATCAATCATCGCTTTATTAGAGCGAGAACGCCCGCGGGTTTGAACATACTCCATCACTTTATTGTTGTGCTTGCGGTACATCGCCATCATAGGACGACACAGCCCCATCACGCGCCCGCCCAGTTCCAGCGACATAAAGTGTACGCCAATCACCATCACGCCACGGTTTTCCGCTAGGGCCGCATTGAGGTTCTCAATCCCGCTCACATCAAACCACTTCTTGATACGCGCATCAGACCAAAACCATGCCATACCGGTTTCTAACAGCCCGATACCTAAAGACGTAAAATTATCCGTTACGCGAGCATCTAGCTCTTCAGGTGACAAATCAGGGAAGCACAGCTCGAGGTTACGTCGTGCAATTGTGACACGGCGTTTCAGGAAACGTTTGGAGATACGGCCCATCGCTCCGCCAAGACGGCGAATGACAGGGTAAGGTAATTGGACCAATAAATATAACAAGCCTAAACCGAACCACAGCGACCAATGGCGCGGGTGCAGTAAGCTTGTTGAAAAACCTGAGTGTTTCACAATAGACCTTCTTTCTTTATACATAGCAGTTTGCGTATCGCATAAAGAAGAATTTATCTATAGCGGTACATATAGTCTTTGACTCACTGCGTTTGATTAAGTTGCAGCAAAAATAAAACTTAATGAATTTTATTTTATTCGCACAGCAGATTTATCTTATCTGTCTTAATTTTCAGAATGATACTAGATTTACAAATATTAACGTTGAGAATACATAACCAGACAAAATAAAACGGGCCCTGAATAAACAGGACCCGTTCTAATTAAATGATTACCGGTTTAGCAATTTATGGTTGCCCAAAATCGCAAACTCTGGTGGTCACTTAAAAGCAATATTACAGAGCTACAACGTTAGCTGCTGAAGGACCTTTCTGGCCGTTTTCAACAGTGAACTCAACACGCTGGCCTTCGTCCAGAGTTTTGAATGCGGTGCTCTGGATTGCAGAGAAGTGAACGAAGATGTCTTTGCTGCCGTTGTCTGGAGTGATGAAGCCGAAACCTTTACCAGCGTCAAACCATTTTACTAAGCCAGTCATTTTATCAGACATGATATTTCCTAATATATTTAAAGTAGAGTCGCCGCTCTCGGGCGAAAAGGGTCTGTTCTATCAGAGGACGTACGGGAGCACTAAAGAAGGAAATTCATGAGCGAAGTGATACACATCGCTAAACAAAGAACTGCTTTACTAAAATGTCTTTCATACTGGTTCTGCATTACAAACCGAGAGCATTAACTCATGTTTGGTAGTTTTACGCAAGCACTATCACGAGACAATCTCGAGAATTTTCTCAAAAGAGAAAAAAGACAATAAAATCAAAGAAACAAAACCACGTTTTTTTATTCAAAAATAATCATAACAATAGAAATAATTTCTGATGTGAGCATGTAGCAAAAAACAATCTGCTCTATTACGTAATCATCCTCAATCGCGATTAGGTGTCTCTAACAAGCAAAATGCATGCTGAGATCTTCAGCATGCATTCATTAGGTGACTTATTTTAAGAGCATAAATAGCTTTAATTATAAGATTCGATCAGCGCTATGTTTTCTTGGCTAAGCATTTTTTTATCGGAACGCATTATGCCCAGTGCGATATCAAATAAGCACAGCATAAACGGAAGTTCGTAAAGTTCCTCAAGTAAATCCTGATAATGACTATCTCTAATAAATATCGGTGCGAATAATCGATGATGTTCAATCGTATCTGAAATAAGAAAACACACCACCATCAATAATACGCTCCACAGTGGTATACTTTGATGTTTTATTCTTTCTACAATCTCTTTACGTAATGCAGGTAATAATAGCATTAATATTAAGGTACCAATTAAAATAACGGAAATTATTCTAAAATAAATTTTAGGTGTTTCGGGGAAAAAATCTCGGCCCCAGCTAATCCCACGACCAAACAACACGACCCACCATACTGTCGCCCAGCACCAGAAAGCCTTTGGACGTGGGGCAAGCGTTAAAGGCTTCATATAGAACCAAGTAAAGATCGCCCCAAAAAGCAACCAGGCTGATTGTACATCTTCAATAACCTGCACCACCACACCGTGAGCTAAGGGAAGTTTAAACAACGCTAGGAAAGGAAAAGTGACGGCAATGATAGCGAGAACTGCCGTAGCAGGAGAAAGTGTTTTATTTATATTCATAGGAATATTCATGGCATATTAAGATCTATTTATTGTGCAGTCCTATCAATTTAACAATGCTTTGTCAGTGATATTTTTCAATTTGTGCTTAGGCATATATATTGACCAAGAAACATTATTTTTATTTATCGCAGTAAAAATTCAGCACAAATTGCTTATCTAAAATATGTCCAATAAACAACTCACTGAACCAATGCAGTTGATATTTTAGACATAGGAATAAAAATACGCACTTTATGTAAAGAATAAAATAAGTTCTTTTAACGCGACAATATATAGAGATTTTGATCTATTCCTCGCTCTCACTTTGGCACAAAGCCGCATCACCTAATGCAATTAATTCATCCAGTAAACTCGTTAGTTGAACCATCTTCTCCGTTGAAAATGCCCTCTCAATCGCCTGATATCCTTCTTCAACCTGAGAACGCGCTTTCTCATAAAGGCTTTTGCCTTCAGGAGTGAGTGAAACATACAGTTTGCGCTGATCGCTTATCGGCTTTAAACGAAGAATAAGACCATCCCTTTCCATACGCGTCAAAATGCCGGTCAAGCTCGGGCGAACAATGCAGGTTTTACAAGAAAGCTCATGAAAATCAATTGAATTATCGACTGCTAACACTCGAATAATGCGCCATTGTTGTTCCGTGAGATTATGGCTTTTCAATATTGGACGAAAAAAACCCATCGCAGTTTCCCGCGCCTGTAGCAGGGCAATAGTCAAAGATTCATGCATAGATTCACACTCTCAAGAAAATCTAACCAAGGCCATCCCTCGGTACATTTTAGGCATTCTACATGTACTTATCATGAGTTCAAATTGAAACTCATTAATAACTAAATAATTATTCATCTAGACTAGATTTGTTTCATTAAAGTTTCAAATAGATAATATTAAAAATACACAAAAAGACTAACAATATGATTTTTAATACAATTAAAAACAATTATGTAAAAACATTGTTACTAAGATCACACTTCAGGCTGATTTTATTGCCTAAATGTTAAACAAGGATTAAAACATGATCATTAACATATTAATAAAAAACATTTCTCATACCGACACGACCATTTGCAAAGGAGTCGTTCATGAAAGGCACCATCTTTGCCGTTGCGCTCAATCACCGTAGCCAGACAGAAGCTTGGCTCGATGCATTTCAGCAACCGCCTTATCAAACACCACCCAAAACCCCAGTTTGGTTTATCAAACCTCGCAATACCGTTATCCACGGCGGCGATTCAATCCCTGTTCCACAGGGAGAAAGAGTACAAAGCGGAGCCACCATTGCGCTGGTCGTTGGAAAAACTGCCCGTAAAATCGCCATCGCTGACGCCGCAGACTACATTGCGGGCTATGCGCTGGCTAACGATGTGAGCTTGCCAGAAGAGTCCTTTTATCGCCCAGCCATTAAAGCTAAATGCCGCGACGGTTTCTGTCCGCTAGGCGAACTAGTCCCTCTGTCCCACGTTGATGCCGTCGATATCATCACCGAAATCAACGGCAAAGAAGCCAACCGCTGGACAACCGCCGACCTGAACCGCAGCGCCGCAGAACTCCTGTGTGCTCTGAGCGACTTCGCCACTCTACAACCGGGCGATGTCATTTTATTAGGAACTCCCCAGCAACGCGTTGATATCCAGCCAGGCGACAGCATCACCATTAAAGCGGCAGGCCTGCCAACGCTTGAAAACAGCGTATGCCTACAGTTCAAAAGGACGGGAGAAACCGCATGAAACACGCTCGCATTCGCCATCAAGGACAAGGTTTTAACGTCACTATCGACGAACAGCACCGCGTCTGTTTACCCAACGGCAGCAAAATTCCGGCTGATGAAGTGCAATGGTTACCCCCCGTTGAAGGCACGCTATTCGCGTTAGGCCTGAACTACGCCGATCACGCCGCTGAGTTGGCTTTTAAAGCCCCAGAGGAGCCCCTTATTTTTATCAAGGCGCCGAACTCTTTAACCGGCCACCAGCAAATATCAGTTCGCCCCGATAACGTTGAATATATGCACTACGAAGCCGAACTCGTGGTTGTTATTGGCAAGCGGGCATTTCAGGTCACGCCGGATGAAGCCATGGACTACGTTGCCGGTTATACCGTGTGTAACGATTACGCTATTCGTGATTATTTAGAAAACTACTACCGCCCTAACCTGCGCGTGAAAAGCCGCGACACACTAACGCCCATCGGGCCTTGGATCGTTGATAAAGCAGACATCCCCGATCCGCATAATTTAACGCTCAGCACCTATGTTAACGGCGAGCTACGCCAGCGAGGCACCACCGCCGACCTCGTGTTCGATATCCCATTCCTAATCGCTTATTTAAGTGAATTTATGACGCTACAACCGGGCGACATGATCGCCACCGGCACGCCAAAAGGTCTGTCTGATGTAGTGCCAGGCGATGAAGTTATCGTGGAGGTTGAAGGCGTTGGGCGCCTGATTAACCGCATTATTAGCCAAGCCGAATATGAGGAGAGCCTGCGATGAAAAAAATAAACCATTGGATCAACGGTAAAAACGTTGCCAGCAAACAGTATTTTGAAACCACGAATCCGGCTAATGGCGAAGTATTAGCGGAAGTGGCCTCTGGCAGCGAAGAAGAGATCAATCTCGCCGTGGCAGCCGCGAAAGAGGCGTTCCCTAAATGGGCCAATCTACCAATGAAAGAGCGGGCGCGTTTAATGCGTCGTTTAGGTGAATTGATTGACGAAAACGTCCCAGAAATTGCTGCCATGGAAACCGCGGATACGGGTCTGCCGATTCATCAAACTAAAAATGTGCTGATCCCGCGTGCTTCGCACAATTTTGAGTTTTTTTCTGAAATCTGTCAGCAGATGAACGGCAAAACCTATCCCGTCGACGACAAAATGCTCAACTACACCCTCGTTCAGCCCGTCGGTGTTTGCGCGCTCGTTTCGCCGTGGAACGTCCCGTTTATGACCGCAACATGGAAAGTCGCACCCTGCTTAGCACTTGGCAATACTGCGGTGTTGAAAATGTCTGAACTTTCCCCCCTGACCGCCGATCGCCTAGGCGAATTAGCGCTTGAGGCTGGAATTCCTGCGGGCGTGCTTAACGTCGTTCAAGGATATGGCGCCACGGCGGGTGATGCGTTGGTTCGCCATCACGACGTACGCGCTATCTCTTTCACCGGTGGTACTGCGACCGGCCGGAACATCATGAAAAATGCAGGCCTGAAAAAATACTCCATGGAGCTAGGCGGCAAATCACCTGTGCTGATTTTTGAAGATGCCGACATCGAACGCGCCTTAGATGCGGCTTTATTCACCATCTTCTCAATTAACGGCGAACGCTGTACCGCAGGCTCACGCATTTTCATTCAGCAGAGCATCTATCCCGAGTTTGTTAAACGCTTTGCCGAACGCGCTAACCGCCTACGCGTTGGCGATCCACAAGATCCCAATACCCAGGTTGGCGCGCTCATCAGCCGCCAGCATTGGGAAAAAGTATCCGGCTATATCCGCTTAGGCATTGAAGAAGGCGCCACGCTGCTTGCTGGCGGCCCAGATAAACCGAGCGATCTACCCGCCTCGCTTAAAAACGGCAATTTCTTACGCCCAACCGTATTGGCTGATGTTGATAACCGCATGCGCGTGGCACAGGAAGAAATATTTGGCCCCGTTGCCTGCCTGATGCCCTTCAAAGATGAAGCCGAAGGGCTGCGCTTGGCCAACGACGTGGAGTACGGATTGGCCTCCTACATCTGGACGCAGGACGTTAGCAAAGTACTGCGACTGGCGCGCAGCATCGAAGCGGGCATGGTGTTTGTTAACACGCAGAACGTACGCGATCTTCGCCAACCTTTCGGCGGCGTCAAAGCCTCTGGGACCGGACGCGAAGGTGGGGAATACAGCTTTGAAGTCTTTGCTGAAATGAAGAACGTCTGTATCTCAATGGGCGATCACCCCATCCCTAAATGGGGCGTATAGCACCACTTCCCCAGCGCTCACGCTGGGGCCTCCGCAATGTATTAAAACGAGAAGCGAGGAAATATGGGAAAGTTAGCCTTAGCCGCCAAAATTACACATGTTCCATCCATGTATCTGTCTGAGTTACCAGGTAAAAACCATGGTTGTCGTCAAGCCGCCATTGATGGTTATAAAGAGATTGGCAAGCGCTGTCGTGAAATGGGCGTAGACACCATTATCGTGTTCGACACTCACTGGTTAGTGAACAGCGCCTACCACATTAACTGCGCAGATCATTTTGCCGGTACTTACACCAGCCATGAACTACCGCATTTCATTCGTGATATGACCTATGAATACAACGGCAATCCCGAACTAGGGCAGCTTATCGCCAAAGAAGCCTGCGCTATGGGCGTTCGCGCTCAGGCTCACAACATTCCTAGCCTAACGCTCGAATACGGCACGCTGGTTCCGATGCGTTATATGAACAGCGACCAACACTTCAAGGTGATCTCTATTTCGGCGTTTTGTACCGTCCACGCTTTTGAAGACAGCCGGAAGCTGGGAGAAGCCATTCTAAAAGCAATCGAACAATACGATGGCACCGTGGCGGTTCTCGCCAGCGGTTCACTTTCCCATCGCTTCATTGACGATCAGCGCGCCGAGCAAGGCATGAACAGCTATACCCGTGAATTCGATCACCAAATGGATGAACGCGTGGTCAAGCTGTGGCGTGAAGGAAAATTCAAAGAGTTCTGCGACATGCTGCCGGAATACGCCGACTACTGCTACGGCGAGGGCAACATGCACGACACCGTCATGCTGCTCGGCATGCTCGGTTGGGACAAATACGACGGCAAAGTGGAGTTTATTACCGATCTTTTTGCCAGTTCAGGAACCGGGCAGGTCAACGCCGTTTTCCCTTTACCAGAACACGCATGAGGTCACGCCATGCCACATTTCTACGCTGAATGTACCGACAATATCCGTGAACAGGCTGACCTCCCCGCGTTATTTGCCAAGGTTAACGCCGCACTTGCCGCCACCGGTATTTTCCCTATCGGCGGGATCCGCAGCCGCGCCATCTGGTTAGACACATGGCAAATGGCGGATGGAAAACACGACTATGCCTTCGTGCACATGACGCTAAAGATTGGCTCAGGGCGCAGTTTAGAAAGCCGCCAACAGGTTGGTGAAATGCTGTTTGAGCTCATCCAAACGCACTTCGCCGCGCTGATGGAAAGCCGCTATCTGGCGCTCTCTTTCGAAATTGAAGAGCTCCACCCGCAGCTTAATTACAAACAAAACAACGTGCATGCCCTGTTCAAGTCTTAGCTAAACACCTCCCCTCTCTCATTCGACGAGAGGGGAAACATCAGCGGCCAACATCATAAAAATAACAAGGATCCATTATGGCATCGCCTTTCACCACATTCGCACCGCGTGAGCTGCTTCGTCATCAGGCTTACATTAATGGCCACTGGCAAAGCGCCACTGATGGCCGCACTTTTGCGGTCACTAATCCGGCAAACGGCGAGACCATTGCCGAAGTCAGCGATCTATCCGCGCATGAAACTGAAGCCGCCATTCGCGCAGCCGCCGACGCACTGCCAGAATGGCGTAAGCAAACGGCAAAACAACGCAGCCAAACGCTGCAACGCTGGTTCCAGTTGATTATGCTAAACCAGGCCGAACTAGCTGAATTGCTTAGCTTAGAGCAGGGCAAACCTCAGTCCGAGGCAATGGGTGAAATTGCCTACGGTGCCAGCTTTATCGAGTGGTTTGCCGAAGAGGGAAAACGCGTTTATGGCGAAACCATTCCTTCTCCTTTACCCGGTCGGCGCATCAGCACCATCAAGCAGCCCGTTGGCGTGGTTGCCGCTATCACGCCATGGAATTTCCCCAACGCGATGATCACCCGCAAAGTTGCACCTGCACTGGCTGCTGGCTGCACCGTGGTATTAAAACCCGCGCCAGAAACACCGCTATCGGCGCTGGCTCTTGCCGCTCTGGCACACGAAGCAGGGATCCCTGCCGGTGTGTTTAACATCGTTACCGGCACCGATGCGGCGGCGATTGGTCAGGTATTAACGCAAAGCTCAATCGTACGGAAGCTCTCATTTACCGGCTCTACGCGCATTGGCAAGCTACTGATGCAACAAAGCGCCGCCACGGTGAAAAAGCTCTCGCTAGAGCTCGGTGGCAACGCGCCGTTCATCGTTTTTGACGACGCAGACCTTGATGCGGCAGTCCAAGGTGCTTTAGCGGCGAAGTTTCGCAACAGCGGGCAAACCTGTGTGTGTGCCAACCGCATTCTGGTGCAAGACGGCATCTACGATGAATTTGCTCAGCATTTGACTCGCGCCGTTAGCGAACTGCGCGTTGGCCCTGCGATTGAACCATCCTCCCAACAAGGTCCCTTAATTAATCAAGCGGCGATTGAAAAGGTACAGGCGCACATCAGCGACGCCGTTTCGCACGGCGCACACATTCTTACCGGCGGGGAACAACACGCGCTGGGCGGCCTCTTTTTCCAGCCCACCGTTATCAGCCATGTCACTGAATCCATGCGCATTGCGCATGAAGAAACCTTCGGGCCTGTCGCTCCCCTCTTCCGTTTTCGCGATGAAGCAGAAGCTATTCGCTTAGCGAATCAAACTGAATCAGGCCTCGCCGCCTACTTCTATTCACGCGACATCGGGCGTATTTATCGCGTTGCCGAAGCGCTGGAAAGCGGAATGGTTGGCATCAATGAAGGGCTGATTTCAAACGAAGTCGCGCCGTTTGGCGGGATTAAACAATCGGGTTTGGGGCGCTAAGGTTCGTGCTACGGAATCGAAGATTATCTGGAAGTGAAATATCTCTGCTTTGGCGGAATTGAGAACAACTGAGGTGCCTATGACGGCAAATAACGCAATGTTAACGAAAGAAACAATAAGCCAGATCGCCCACCGCTTGCATCAGGCCGAGCAAAGCCGTGAGCAGATCCGCCAGATATCGCTCGATCACCCACAGATCACCATTGAGGACGCCTATGCGATCCAGCGTCAATGGGTCGATCTCAAAATCAACGAGGGCCGCGTACTCAAAGGCCATAAGATTGGTTTGACGTCAAAAGCCATGCAGGCCAGCTCGCAGATCAGCGAGCCCGATTACGGCGCTCTGCTTGATGACATGTTTTTTCAAGACGGCAGCGATATTCCCATCGATAAATTTATCGTGCCGCGCATTGAGGTCGAGCTAGCCTTCGTTCTGGCGAAGCCACTACGTGGGCCAAACTGCACGCTGTTTGACGTGTATAACGCGACGGATTACGTGATCCCAGCCCTTGAGCTCATTGACGCGCGTTGCCACAACATCGATCCAGATAGCCAACGTCCACGCAAAGTGTTCGACACCATTTCCGATAACGCCGCCAATGCGGGCGTGATTTTAGGTGGTCGCCCCATCAAACCCGATGCATTAGATCTGCGTTGGATCAGCGCTCTGATGTATCGCAACGGCGTCATTGAAGAATCCGGCGTTGCCGCCGCCGTGCTCAATCATCCGGCCAACGGCGTCGCCTGGTTGGCCAATAAGCTTGCCGCTCACGATGTGCAACTTGAAGCCGGACAAATCATTCTCGGTGGCTCATTTACTCGTCCAGTCCCTGCCCGACGTGGCGACACCTTCCACGTGGATTACGGCAATATGGGCTGTATTAGCTGCCGCTTTGTATAAGGAAAACCTCATGCCCTCGACCCTACATAACAGCTTTAAGCAGGCCCTCAAAGAAGGGCGTCCACAGATTGGTTTATGGCTTGGTCTGTGCAGCAGCTACAGCGCAGAGCTGCTAGCCGGTGCCGGTTTTGACTGGCTTCTAATCGACGGCGAGCACGCGCCTAATAACATACAAACCGTGCTTACCCAGCTACAGGCTATTGCGCCTTATCCTAGCCAGCCCGTGGTGCGTCCTTCATGGAATGACGCGGTACAAATTAAACAGCTACTCGATATCGGCGCACAAACCTTGCTAATCCCGATGGTACAGAATGCCGACGAAGCACTGGCGGCGGTACGCGCCACACGCTATCCGCCGCAGGGGATCCGCGGCGTTGGCAGCGCGCTCGCTCGCGCATCACGTTGGAATCGTATTCCAAACTATCTACAGCGGGCAAATGAACAGATGTGTGTTTTGGTGCAAATTGAAACCCGCGAAGCCCTACGCAATCTGCCCCATATTCTGGATATTGAAGGCATCGACGGCGTATTTATCGGCCCTGCCGATCTGAGCGCCGATATGGGATATGCGGGAAATCCTCAACACCCAGAGGTCAAAAGCGCCATTGAAAACGCGATTTTGCAGATTAAAGCCGCGGGCAAAGCGCCGGGGATCTTAATGGCATCGCCAGAGGTTGCCGAGCACTATCTCCAGCTCGGCGCATTGTTTGTTGCCGTCGGCGTTGATACCACCTTACTGGCACGCGCGGCTGAAAATTTGGCGGCACGTTTTGGCAAGGGCAACGAGCCACCGACCACCGCGGGCGTTTACTGAGTTCATTCTGAGGGGAAAGGCAAATGAGCGATTCAACATCAGCGGTATCAAACGAGGTCGAGCCAGCCCATCGGCATAAAAACCTTACAGAACAGCAGCAGCGGGTTATCAACAAACTCTTCCGCCGTCTGATCGTGTTTTTATTCGTACTGTTTGTATTTTCATTTCTCGATCGTATCAATATCGGTTTTGCCGGTTTAACGATGGGAAAAGATCTCGGCCTTAGCTCCACTATGTTTGGGCTCGCGACCACGCTGTTCTATGCCACCTATGTGATTTTCGGCATCCCCAGCAATATTATGCTGGGCATCGTCGGCGCACGTCGTTGGATCGCAACGATCATGGTGCTGTGGGGGCTGGCCTCAACGGCAACCATGTTCGCCACCGGGCCGCACAGTTTATATGTGCTGCGCATGATCGTAGGTATTACCGAAGCGGGCTTCCTGCCGGGTATCTTGGTTTATCTCACCTACTGGTTCCCAGCCTATTTCCGTGCCAGAGCCAATGCGCTGTTTATGATAGCTATGCCCGTTACCACCGCGCTCGGCTCGCTGGTTTCCGGCTATATTTTATCGCTCGACGGCATTTTGAGCCTCAAAGGCTGGCAATGGCTATTTCTGCTGGAGGGTTTCCCATCGGTGCTATTAGGCATCATCGTTTGGTACTACCTTGACGATAAGCCATCGAAAGCCAAATGGTTAACTCAGGAAGATAAAGACTGCCTGCAAGAGATGATGGACAGCGACAATTTGCAGCTGGTACAGCCTGAAGGCGCGCTTAGCCACAATGCCTTACAGCGGCCAAGCATGTGGCGTGAAATTTTCACTCCCATCGTGCTGATGTACACGCTGGCCTATTTCTGCCTCACGAATACGCTGAGCGCCATTAGTATCTGGACGCCCCAAATCATGCAGAGTTTTAACCAATCGAGCAGCAATATCACGATCGGTTTACTCGCTGCTATTCCGCAGTTTTGCACCATCGCGGGAATGATTTGGTGGAGCAAACACTCCGACCGCATGCAGGAACGTAAACACCATACTGCGCTGCCGTTTCTGTTTGCTGCCGTCGGTTGGCTACTGGCTTCCGCAACCGATCACAACATGATCCAGCTATTGGGGATCATCATGGCCTCTACGGGCTCATTTAGCGCAATGGCGATCTTCTGGACAACGCCCGATCAGTCGATCAGCCTGCGAGCCAGAGCGGTTGGGATCGCGGTAATCAATGCCACCGGCAACATTGGTTCAGCGGTGAGCCCGCTGCTGATTGGCTGGCTTAAAGATCAAACCGGAAACTTCAATTCGGGGCTCTACTTTGTCGCTGGGCTGCTGATCGTGGGCGCGATCATTATCTGGTTGATCCCGATGAAAGGCTCACGGCCACGTGCAACGCCGTAGGATGTAAAGCTTTCACCCAAACTCCCCCTCTCCGTTCTGAACCAGAGGGAGAGGTTGGCCGAGACACGTGATTAAAATAAGTCTTCGTTATGCTCCCTCCCCTGCAAAGGGGAGGGCTGGGGTGGGGTTCTAGAGGTTAGCGTCACCGCAATCAAGGAATAGCCATGAGCCAAATAACCAATATCGACATCAGCAAAGACTACGACGAAACGCAGGGCTCTGATGATGTGCATTACCAGTCATTCGCCCGCATGGCGGCATTCTTTGGGCGGGATATGAAGCCACACCGCCATGATAGTTTTTTCCAAATGCACTTTCTGAATACCGGCCAAATTGAGCTACAGCTCGACGACCACCGCTATTCAGTGCAGGCACCGCTGTTTGTTCTCACGCCGCCCTCGGTGCCACACGCATTTTTCACCGAACCAGACAGCGACGGTCATGTGCTCACCGTTCGCCAAGAGCTGATTTGGCCGCTGCTGGAGGTGCTTTATCCCGGCAAACGTGATGCTTTCGATCTGCCAGGTATTTGCCTATCACTGGCCGATAAGCCTCACGAATTAGCGGCGTTAGACCACTATTGGGAACTGATTGCCCGCGAGTCCACCAGCGAGTTAGGAGGACGAGAACATACGCTGGTACTTTTAGCGCAGGCGGTTTTCACCCTACTGTTGCGCAATGTTCCGCTCGATGAACAACCCTCCAGCGGAATGCGTGGAGAAATGCGCGTTTTCCAGCGTCTTAACCAGCTTATCGACGAAAATTTCCGTCTGCATTGGTCTGTGCCGGAATATGCTAATAAGCTCGGGATTACGGAGTCGCGGCTGACAGACATCTGCCGACGCTTCGCCAACCGTCCTCCCAAACGGTTGATTTTCGACCGCCAGCTACGCGAGGCCAAACGCCTGCTGCTATTTAGCGACAGTGCCGTGAGTGAAATTGCTTATCAGCTTGGATTTAAAGATCCCGCTTATTTTGCCCGTTTTTTTAATCGGTTAGTTGGCTGTTCACCCAGCGCCTACCGCGCTGAACAGATCGCCGTTTCACACTGATCCAGTACAAAATTCGTGCTGGATCACATTCTTCCAACAAACCGCCACTCCCGCCTGAAAAGTACCAGTGATTACCTCAAAAGTATCTTCCCGAAACTCGGTTTAAACGCTTCAATTAAGAAACAAAAACAAAACAATAAATTAACAAACAGCCAGTGAACGCCTTTCAGAAGGTCGTTCTTGGATTCTGACCCTACTGTGAGGTAAACATGAAACCTGAAGATTTCCGTGCCGACGCCAAACGCCCGTTAACCGGTGAAGAGTACCTAAAAAGCCTGCAAGATGGCCGTGAGATCTACATCTACGGCGAGCGAGTCAAAGATGTCACCACTCACCCCGCATTTCGCAACGCGGCGGCGTCGGTAGGCCAACTTTATGACGCACTGCACAAGCCTGAGATGCAGGACAAACTGTGCTGGGGAACCGATACCGGCAGCGGCGGCTATACCCATAAATTCTTCCGCTTTGCGAAAAGCAGCGATGATTTACGCCAGCAGCGCGATGCTATCGCCGAATGGTCACGATTAAGCTACGGCTGGATGGGGCGTACTCCTGATTACAAGGCCGCATTTGGCAGCGCATTAGGCGCAAATCCCGCATTTTATGGGCAGTTTGAAGCCAATGCCCGTCACTGGTATCAGCGTATTCAGGAAACCGGCCTCTATTTCAACCATGCCATCGTCAACCCGCCTATCGATCGCCATAAGCCCGCTGACGAAGTGAAAGACGTCTACATCAAACTCGAAAAAGAAACGGATGCCGGCATTATCGTCAGCGGTGCCAAAGTGGTGGCAACCAACTCAGCGCTCACTCACTACAACATGATCGGTTTTGGTTCTGCTCAGGTCATGGGTGAAAACCCGGATTTTGCGCTGATGTTTGTCGCGCCGATGGACGCCGACGGCGTCAAACTCATTTCACGCGCCTCTTACGAAATGGTCGCAGGCGCAACCGGCTCTCCTTACGACTATCCGCTCTCTAGCCGCTTCGACGAAAACGATGCGATTCTGGTAATGGATAAAGTCCTGATCCCGTGGGAGAACGTGCTGATCTATCGTGACTTCGACCGCTGTCGCCGCTGGACAATGGAAGGTGGCTTTGCGCGCATGTATCCCCTTCAAGCCTGTGTGCGCTTGGCGGTTAAACTCGACTTCATCACCGCGTTGTTGAAAAAGAGTCTGGAATGTACCGGAACTTCTGAGTTCCGCGGCGTACAGGCCGATCTCGGCGAAGTTGTCGCGTGGCGAAATATGTTTTGGGCGCTGAGCGATTCGATGTGTTCGGAAGCCACGCCGTGGGTGAACGGTGCTTATTTACCCGATCACGCCGCGCTACAAACCTACCGCGTCATGGCCCCAATGGCCTATGCCAAAATCAAAAATATTATCGAGCGCAACGTCACCAGCGGCCTGATTTATCTGCCGTCCAGCGCGCGCGATCTGAATAATCCAGAGATAGATAAATACCTCGCCCGCTATGTACGCGGCTCAAACGGTATGGATCACGTTGAACGCATCAAGATTTTAAAACTGATGTGGGACGCCATCGGCAGTGAGTTCGGCGGTCGTCATGAGCTTTATGAAATCAACTACTCAGGCAGCCAAGATGAAATCCGTCTGCAATGTCTGCGTCAGGCACAAACCTCCGGCAATATGGATCGCATGATGGCTATGGTTGATCGCTGTCTGTCGGAATATGACCAGCACGGTTGGACCGTTCCACACCTGCACAATAACAACGATATTAATATGTTAGACAAGCTGCTGAAATAATCAGTAGCGGGAGGCCAGTATGTCTTTAGAAAATGAACACCGTCTACGTTTTCGCGATGCCATGTCCAGCCTATCGGCAGCGGTCAACATCGTGACCACCGATGGCCCTGCGGGTCGCTGTGGGATAACCGCCACCGCCGTCTGCTCGGTAACGGATACACCGCCGTCGCTGATGGTATGCATCAACAGTAACAGCGCGATGAACCCTGTTTTTCAGGAGAACGGCAAACTCTGCGTCAACGTGCTTAGCCATGAGCAAGAACTGATGGCGCGACATTTTGCGGGGATGACGGGGACCAGCATGGAAGAACGCTTTAGCTGGGATATCTGGACCAAAGGCATTCTCGGCCAACCGATGCTGCGCGGAACCCTAGCCAGTCTCGAAGGTGAAATTGAACAGGTACAAACTATCGGTACACATCTGGTGTATTTGGTGCAGATCAAACAGATTACGCTGAGTGAAGCAGGCCACGGACTAATTTACTTCAAGCGCCATTTTCATCCGGTGATGCTCGAAGCCGTTGCAGTATAAACTCACCCTAGGCTAATCACATATTGGGCCAAGCAACATCACGTTTGCTTGGCCTTTTTTGGCCGGTTATTTAGCCGTTTTATTCCCCCGCTTCGGCTTGGTCGACAGCCAACAAATAATAGCGCCCGCTGTGACGGCGCAAACGCCTAGCCAGAACGTGGGCGGCAACAAAGAAGATAAAATTAGCGAGGCAAATAACGCGGAAAGGATAGGCGTGAAATAAGAGAGCGTCGCGAGTAGATTAATATCCCCGCGAATCATACCGATATTCCACGCGGCATAACCAAAGCCCATCGCAGCACCGGCCATAGCGATATAAAACGCGCTGTGCAAAGAGATAGTAAAACTCTCAGCTCCGCCTAATAACCATTTAATCCACAAACAGACGGCGGTGAGCGCGAAGAACAGCGCCGCTGCATTTTGTCCATTGGCATATTTATTCGTCACAACGCAATACACCGCCCACAGGATCGCGCCAACAAAGGCCAATACATAACTAACCGGATGAGCAACGATATTCTCAGCCATCCCAGAAAGTGAGGCTAATGAACCGCCGCTTATCACCACTGTTACGCCTAATAAAGACAGCAACACACCCAGTAGTAAACTGATTTTTAGCCGGCCACCGCTACACAAAAAAGAGAGCAGCACGGTAAAACTCGGCCATAAATAGTTAATCACGGAAACTTCAATCGACTGAGCTCGCGTGGTGGCATAACCCAGCGCCAAAGAGAGGCAGACTTCATAGCTGGCAAACAAAGCGCCCCCAGCTAACAAATAAACCGGTTTAAAGGCGCGCAGTTTGGGAGAACCCAACAGAATGAAAAGAAATATAGAACCCGCCGTATAGATCAACGCGGCACCGGCTACTGGCCCAACGCCTTCGCTAACGTTACGAATCAAGCCAACGATGGTGCTCCAAAGCAAGATGGCCAAGATGCCACAAGCGTTTGCTTTCGTTCTGCTACTGCTATCCATACTGCCTCGCAGTGAATAAAAGAGAGAGAAAAATTTGTCCCAAAAAGATAGCGCTGATTGGGCAGCTCACGTTAAGCATTCTCACGTATTCAGATAGATAAATCCAACAACATCAGCATGGATATTATCTAAATAGCCATAAACAGTGGTGTAGTGGCACACATAAAATCAGCCGATTTATCGTCTAGCCTCAGGAAAAAAAGTATTAAGCACAATATGTTAAATTGAAAATTTATTTTCACCCAAAGAGAAAGCCACAAAAAGACAATATCCACACAATTTATATGACTTAGAAAAATAGACTTATGATCCAAAAGCATTAATTAACCTAAATTTATTCTTAATTCTAAAAATAATTACCCACCTAACTAAATGAGAATGATAATGAGTATCATTTGATCTAAATCTTTGCTAGCATCCTGTCCGCAATAAATGCAGTTCAATCCAATGAAAAAAATAAAACGGAGGCTCCGCATGGCATTAGCGGAAAACTTTTTGGCACAGTTCACCCTTTTTAACGGCAAGTTCAGCAGGATGCTAAAACAATCTCTGGCGCTATTCCTCAGCTTTGGTATAGCCGGATACGCAGGCGCAGACCCCCTTATTAGCGAGCAGGGAAGCAGCATTCAAAACGTTTCTACCGGTGGAATTTCATCGCTGGATCTTTCTATTTTCGGCATGTATCAGCAGGCTGATATTGTGGTGAAAAGCGTGATGATTGGATTAATCGTTATATCCGTTATCACATGGACCATCTTATTTGCCAAAAGTATTGCGCTACTGCGGGCTAAACAACAATTACGGCGCGAATATCGTTTACTGTTTCCATCTAATTCTTTATCCACGGCCTGTGAATTATCGCAGTCCTTCGCCGAGAACAGCATAAGCGCAGCCCTATTACGCGATGCTCAGGATGAAAAACAGCTTTCAACACACGCCTCCGATCTCAACGGTATTAAAGACCGAACCAATTTCCGCCTCGATCGTCGCGTTGCGGCCTATGGTCGCCAGCTTGCCAAAGGCAACGGCTATCTCGCCACCATTGGTGCCGTTGCACCGTTTATCGGCTTATTCGGTACCGTTTGGGGCATCATGAATAGCTTTATCGGCATTGCACATTCGCAAACGACCAATCTGGCCGTCGTTGCGCCGGGCATCGCCGAAGCATTACTCGCTACCGCCATGGGGCTGATTGCCGCGATCCCTGCCGTGGTGATTTACAACCTGTTCAGCCGCATGATTAACGAACATCGCGCACAGGTGGGAGATGCAGCCGCGCAAATTCTGTTGCTGCTGAGCCGCGATCTAGACCTTAACGCGCCCCAAAAGCAGGTGGGATAGCGGTATGGCACTGCACATTCATGATTATTCCGCTGGCGAATCCGCCGAAAGCCGTGAGATTCACGACATCAACGTCACGCCTTTTATCGACGTCATGCTGGTCTTGCTGATTATTTTATGGTCGCCGCGCCGCTGGCTACCGTCGATATTCGCGTGAACTTACCGGCATCCTCGGCCCAGCCGCAGCCACGCCCAGATAAGCCGGTCTATCTGACCATTAAAGCAGATAAACAGCTTTATCTCGGTGATGCGCTAACCACCAGCGATCGGCTCAGCGAGCAGCTCAATGAGCAAACCAAAGCAGACAAGGACACCACCATTTTTCTGCAAGCAGACAAAGCGGTGGACTACGCCACGCTAATGACGGTGATGGATACGCTACGCACGGCGGGTTATCTCAAGGTGGGATTAGTCAGTATGGAATCGGTCGCGCCCTAACCTGCGTTGAGCTAATCCCGACTCATTATTAAACATTTTATAATATAGCGGCCAAGCGGCCGCCTTTAGGCCAAAGACATGAGCACACTATTTAGCCTTAAGTCTCTGATTATATTAGCCACATTAGCACTCAGTGCATGCAGCCAACCAACATTGACTCGACCATCACGCGCATCCGCGTTGAACGATGTAAACACCTTGGGCACCATCATCGATTTGCACAACGGTGAAACCCTAACCAGCCAGGAGCTACTCACGCGTATCGCGCCACAGCCACGGCTTATCGTTGGAGAAAAACACGATAACGCGCAGCATCACCTGATTGAAATGTGGTTGATCAAAAATCTACCGCAGCAGCGCCCACAGGGCAGCGTACTGCTAGAAATGCTGGCCATCGATCAACAGCCACGCGTCGATCAGCTCAAAAAATGGTTAAAAAACGATCCGATGGTGCGCGAAGGTCGTATTCAGACCTTGATAAACTGGCAACAAGGCTGGCCTTGGGAGATGTATCACGGCGTCGTGATGCAAACCTTGCGTGCCCCTTACCCTCTACTGGTAGCGAATCTCTCCCGCGAACAGGTGCAGTCTTTATATAAAAACCCACAGCTTCCCGCTGGAAAAATCTCCACCGCGCCACAGGTACAAAACGCGATTCGTGAAACCATCGTCACGATGCACGATGGGAAAATCGAACCCGCGCAGTTAAAAGCGATGCTCGCCATTCAACAGCAGCGCGATCGGTTTATGGCGCAGCAGCTTCTTGCAGCTCCAGCGCCAGCCATGCTGATTGCCGGTGGCTACCACGCAGCGAAAACCATGGGCGTTCCGCTGCATATGCAAGATCTCGCCCCCTCATCGCGCCCTATCGTTTTGATGCTGGCAGAGACAGGCATGAATATCACCTTGGCGCAGGCTGATTACGTTTGGTACGTCCCTCAGCCGAAAACTGAGCAGTAAGTAACCCACTATGGATATTCTCTATAACGCACAGCCTAAATGGGGCCGCTGGTTTATCTTCGCGCTGGCGGTTCATGGCACACTTTTAGCGGCATTAGTTTGGCGTCCATCGGATGCTACTCCGCCCTATCAACCGCCTCCGGCGGTAATGCTGCAATGGTCTGAAACCATCCAAGCGCCTGCTTCCCCTACGCCGTTGCCGATTGGTATTGCTCAACAGCAGTCGGCGGCGGCAGAGGAAAAACAACAGGTTAAGGATAAAGCGCAGCCAAAGGTGGTGGTAGCCAAAGAAGCCGTCATTGAGGTGGCGAAACAGAAAAAGTCGGCTGACGGGGAAAAGAAAAAGCCGCGCCCAATCAATAAGATTAAAGATCAAACCAGCGATGCCAGCCATGCCGCCATAGCCAGCAACGCAGCACCTCAGGCAAATACGCTATCGCCCAACATTGCGGCACCGTTCAACAGCGATGCCACCAAGCGTAATAGCGAAAAAGTCTCGTGGGAAAGTTTGGTTAAGGGTCATCTAAACCGATACAAAAAGTATCCCCTTGATGCCCGCCGACGCGCTCGTACTGGCCTCGCCGTGGTGACGTTCACCGTAAATGCGGCAGGTTTCGTGCAGGGTAATCAGCTCTATGCTTCATCCGGCACCATTTCGTTGGATCGTGAGGCGGTCGAAGTGTTAGAGCGAGCCCAGCCGCTGCCAAAACCACCGGCGGAAATATTAAACGGCGGACTTTATAGCGTAAGAATGCCGATCAACTTTGATTTAGCGGAATTAAAACAGCAGTAAGTCATCGCGGCTGGCACTAATAAATCACTTATTTTCATGCTGAAATTTTCTGGCAGGGCACGCTATTCGCCCAAAAAACCAAAAGGACGCACCATGCGTGAATTGTGGCAAAAACTTTTGTTATTAATGACGCTCACGGCGATGTGCTCTTGGCACGTATCTGCCGCTGAATTATTTTCTCCTGAACCATTGGCGGCCAATCTACAGCAGCCGCAGGCGCAGAAAATCCCAAAAACGCTCATCGAACATGGCGATCGGCGTATCGATAACTATTTTTGGCTGCGCGATGAGAGCCGCGCCAATCCAAACGTGTTGCGCTATTTGCAAGATGAAAATCGTTATGCCAACGCGGTATTAGAACCGTATTCCGCACAGTACGACGCCTTATATCGCGAGATGGTCGGCCGCATGAGCCCTGAAGATCGCTCCGTGCCTTATCAACGTAACGGCTATCGCTATCAGGACGTGTATCTGTCAGGTAAAAATTTTGCCGTGACTCAGCGCCAGCCGCTGGCGGGCAGCACCGTGTGGCAAACGCTGATTGATGGAAACCTGCGTGCGGCAGGCCAAGCTTACTATCGCCTAGGCGGTCTAGAGATGAGCCAAGATAATCAGATGATGGCCGTTGCCGAAGATACCCAAGGCCGACGCCAATACCGCATTTCGCTGCGAAATTTACATAACGGGCAGTGGCTCAGCGACGTTATCGAAAACACATCTGGCAATATGCTGTGGTCAAATGATGGACGTACCCTATTTTATGTCCGCAATCATCCACAAACGCTGGTGCCGTATCAGGTTTATCGCCACCGCGTTGGCACGCCGCGGGCACAAGACCAACTGGTTTATCAGGAAAATGACGGCGGTTTTTATCTTAGCCTGTCACGCTCGGCATCTGACCGCTACTTGCTAATAACCCTAAGCGCCAGCACGTCGTCTGAAGTGCGTTTATTAGATGCTGACCAAGCGGATACGCCGCCCGTATTATTTACCGCACGCCAGCCAAACGTTGAATATTATCTGGATCACTTCAACGACACGTTTTATCTGCGCTCCAACCGTGAAAATGCCAATTTTGGTTTATACCAAACCAACGCGATGGGTCATTCATGGCAGCCGTTAGTTGCCCCGCAGCCTAATAAAATGATCGAAGGTTTTACCTTATTCAAAGATTGGCTAGTCGTAGCTGAACGCAGTGATGGCCTGAGCCAGATACGCAAAATCAACTGGAAATCTCACGCCGAAGACACCTTGCCCTTCGACGATGCCAGCTATATGGCATGGTTAGGCTATAACCCTGAGCCACAGTCCGATCGTTTACGCTACGGCTATTCGTCGATGACGACGCCAACGAGCACCTACGAATGGGATTTATCCAGCGGCAAACGCACGCTGCTTAAGCGTCAGGAAGTGAAAAATACCCAGCCACAGGACTATCACAGCGAGCGAATTTGGATCACCGCACGCGACGGCGTGAAAGTACCGGTGTCCTTGGTTTACAACAAAAAAATGTTCAAGGCCAAACAAAGCCCGTTACTGGTTTATGGCTACGGCGCCTACGGTATGAGTATGGATCCCGCGTTCAGCGCGAATCGTCTTAGCCTACTGGATCGCGGTTTCGTTTTCGCCATGATTCACGTTCGCGGCGGCGGCGAGCTCGGTCAGCAATGGTATGAACAGGGAAAACTGGCGAATAAGCCCAACAGTTTCAATGACTTTATCGATGCAACACACGGCTTGGTGGAACGCGGTTTTGGTCAGCCTGGTCGGCTGTATGCCATGGGCGGCAGCGCCGGAGGGCTATTGGTTGGCGCGGTCATGAATCAACAGCCGGAGCTATTTAACGCCATTGTTGCACAGGTTCCTTTTGTTGACGTCGTCACCACCATGCTTGATGACACCCTCCCCCTCACGCTCGGTGAATATGATGAATGGGGAAATCCACATCGGCTGGCTGATTATCAGCAAATGAAGGCCTACAGCCCCTACGACAATATAAAGCCTATGCGCTATCCCAACTTATTAGTGACCACCGGCCTCAACGATTCGCAGGTGCAATATTGGGAACCTGCAAAATGGATTGCCAAACTGCGAGAGAATCAATTAGGAACCGGAAAAATATTATTACTGACCGATATGCAGGCTGGACACGGCGGTAAATCAGGTCGGCTCAAGCGAGTAGAAAATACCGCGCTGGAATATAACTTTATTCTGGCCGTAGATAATCAACGCTGAGACAACCGAGCAAAGAAAATAAAAATAGACTGACAGTACCTTTAAGGGGACATATGAAACTCAATAAAATAGCCGGCGTGATCGGCTCGGGCATGCTATTGCTCAGCGCAAGCAGTTACGCACAACAAGCCAGTGAAGAAAGCAGCGGAGAAAAAAAAGGCTCAGCGGTATTTTCTCCACTTAATGTTTCGGCCGGTAAAATAACCAGCGAGCAAGAAGCCTTGGAAAAAACAGGGGCCGTCAGCTCACGCGACACCAATAAAAACTTGGAATCTCTCGACGCAACGTTACGCAGCATGCCCGGGACCTATACCCAAATCGATCCCGGCCAAGGCTCGGTTAGCGTGAATATTCGTGGGATGAGCGGTTTTGGCCGCGTAAACACCATGGTCGATGGCATTACGCAAAGCTTTTACGGCACCTCGACCTCCGGCACCGCCGTGCACGGCTCTACCAACAGTCAGGCTGGCGTGCTTATCGACCCCAACTTCCTCGTTGGCGTTGACGTGACTCGCGGCGACAGCAGCGGTTCCTCTGGGGTAAACGCCCTAGCGGGCAGTGCCAATCTGCGCACGATTGGCGTTGATGACGTGGTGTTTGCTGGGAATCCTTTTGGCGTGCGCTCACGCTTTTCCGTCGGTAGCAACGGCATTGGCCGCAGCGGAATGATAGCCGCCGCAGGCAAAACCGATGCTTTTACGGATACCGGCAGTTTTGGTGCCATGGCCGCCATCAGCGGCAGCTCGGTCTATTCCAACTTTAACAACGGCGATGGAATTAATAGCGAAGAGTTCGGCTATGACGAATTCATGAAGCAGAATCCAAAGTCACAGCTGTATAAAATGGATATCAAACCGAATGAGTTTAATAGCTTTGAACTCTCCGCCCGAACTTATCAAAATAAGTTTTCACGCCGCGACATCACCAGCGACGATTATTACATCAAGTATCACTACACGCCGTTCTCTGAATTAATTGATTTCAACGTCACGGCCAGTACCAGCCGCAGCGACCAAAAATATCAAGACAGATCGTTGTACACGTTTTATAGCACGTCAGCGCGTAACCGTTCTAATGCGCTGGATGTGAATAACACCAGCCGCTTCACGCTCGGTAATAACGATCTGGCTTTTACCATCGGCAGCAAACTGATGCGTACCCGCTATGACAAACTGATCAAATCCAACGCGGGTGATCCACAGTCTTCGCAAGAATCAATTGAAAACAATCCTTTTGCCCCGTCGGGCGATCAAGATATTTCAGCGCTGTATACCGGGCTTGAAATCAAGCGCGGAATTTATCAAGCTAATTTTAATCTTAACTACACTCAGAATAAGATCAGCGGTTTCAAACCCGCCTGCGATCCGCGAGTTATCTGTGTTCCACAGGGGGAATACAATGTTGATCAAAAAGAGAGTGGTTATAATCCTTCAGTAGAACTCTCTGCACAGGTAACACCGTGGCTCCAGCCGTTCGTAAGCTACAGCAAATCAATGCGTGCACCCAATATTCAGGAGATGTTTTTCTCTAACTCCGGCGGTGCATCAATGAACCCGTTCTTAAAACCAGAAAGTGCCGAAACCTATCAGGCCGGTTTTAATATTAAGGCGCACAGCCTATTGGTTGATGAAGATTTACTGCGCTTAAAAGCCTTGGTCTATCGTAGCAAGATTAAAAACTACATATTCAGTGAGTCATATTTAGTCTGCACCAACGGTCGTAAATGCAATATGACTGAAGTTAACGGCAATGACTGGGCTGACGTTAGCGACTACACCGACAATATGTACATCTACGTGAACTCCCAATCACTGGTACGAGCTCACGGTTTTGAATTAGAAATGAATTACGACGCGGGCTACGCGTTTGCACGTTTGGCTTATAGCCAGCAACACACCGACAAACCAACGTCGATTGCCAGCACCTATTTTGGCGCGGGGGATATTACCGAGCTGCCAAGAAAATATATGACGCTCGATACTGGTGTCAGATTCCTAGACAATTCATTAACCGTTGGCAGCATTATTAAATACACCGGAAAATCACGTCGCTTATCACCTAATTTTGATTTTGACGAGAAAACCGGCGCGGTGGTGAAGGAAGACCTCCCACAGATCCCAACCATCATCGATCTCTACAGCACTTATGAGATCAACCGCAACGTGATGCTTAAACTCAGCGTACAAAACCTGATGAATAAAAACTATTCTGAAGCATTGAACAAGCTCAATATGATGCCAATACAGGGTGATGACAGCACGGCGGCCAATACGGCTCGAGGCAGAACTTATATTTTTGGTGGGGAAATTCGCTTCTAATCACCACGCCGTCATGCTGAATATTTCGGCATGACGGCATTAATATTGCCGGCTCCTCATTGATTACGAAGGCTGCAACACAATTACCGCCATACCTATCAGCGCAACGCAGGCACCAACCATATCCCAGCGGGTTAATTCAACACCGTCAACAAAGCGTAGCCAAAGCAACGCAACGCCAATGTATACTCCACCGTAGGCCGCATAGGTTCGACCCGCCGCAGTGGGATGTAGTGTCAGTAACCAAGCAAAAACAACCAAGCTCAACGCAGCTGGCAGCAATAACCATAGCGGCTTATGTTGCTTCAAAACTAAATAAGGCAAATAGCACCCAACGATCTCTGCGATCGCCGTCAGGCTAAATAATAAGAATGTTTTAACAATTAGCATTAGGGTATTTTTACCTAAAGGTCATGATACGTAGGCAGTTAACCCATTTTGCCCTGAAAAATATATTTGATCCACGTCTCATCTATTTACCCCTACTGATTAGCCGCACTATTACAAAGGCCTATAACGCATTAATTTGAAACAGGTATGCATTTTATGGCTATTTGTACCTATTTTTCGCAACGTGTTTCTTTTCGCCAAGGCCATTGCTATAACGTCATCACTGGAAGTGAATTTATTATAACAAACACCCCCTATTAATATTAAAGGAACAGCTATGTCTAGAATACGGCAACGTACTCTGGAGAGTATGCAAAAATTCTCTAGGGCGATGATCGGTGCAGTGCTGTTTTTGCCAGTCATAGGTTTAATTCTGGCATTAAGTTCAATTTTAACTAACCCAACGCTTATTTCTGAAACTAGCTTTCTTCATCAACTTGGTCAGCTATTAGGAGACACCTTCTGGCCACTGTTTGGTAATCTTGGTTTACTCTTTTGTGTCGGTATTAGCTATGGATTAGCAAAGGATAAAAAAACAGAAGTCGCCTTAGTTTCCGTTATGTGCTTCATTATGTTTTTAGGTGCCAACCACTCTTGGTTGGAGTATACCCACGGCATTGCCAATAAAATAAACGGTGAATATTACGGAACAGGACAAACTCAAATATTAGGGTTTGTGGTTGTTGATATGGGGATATTCCTCGGTATTATTCTTGGCTGCACCATTGCATGGGTACATAATAAAGTCTCGCAAATAGAGCTCCCTGGCGCATTATCTATGTATGGCGGCGCAAAGCTAACGCTTATCGCCATGACGCCGGTTGTTATTATCTACGCCATGGCTTTCACTTGGTTCTGGCCATTTATGACTCACGGCATTGCGGCGTTAACCGGCTTTATGAAAAACGCAGGCGTTGCTGGAGTATTTGTTTATGGTTTCTTCGAGAAATTTTTAATCCCTACCGGCCTACACCATTTCGTGTGGTCGCCTTTCCAACTTACGCAAATCGGCGGTTCGCTGACGGTCGATGGGCAGACGGTTTCTGGCACTCAGGCCATCTTCCTTGCGTATATGCGCCATCCCGATTTAACACCGATGATGAACGATGCTCTGCGTTTCTCCCAGCAAGGTATGACCACTATTTTCGGCCTGTCTGGCGCTGCACTGGCGTTTTATCACACCGCGAAGCCAGAAAAGAAAATGCTCGCGAAAGCCGTTTTATTACCGGCCATTATTACCTCAATTCTGACCGGAATTACTGAGCCTATTGAGTTTACATTCCTATTTATCTCACCGCTTCTGTGGGTTATTCACGCCACATTAACCGCAGCATCACAGGCTATTTGCGATCTGCTACAGGTGAGGCCATGGGGAGCATCTGGCTTAATTGAGTTTTTAGCCTATAACCTACCACTACCCGTTTCGCTGACACGCTGGCCACTTTATATCGTGATTGGCATTGGACAGTTTATTGCTTATTACGTGATATTCCGCACCGTGGTCGTGAAATTAAAGCTTAAAACACCGGGTCGCGAAGACGATGATGATGTGAAGCTGTATAACAAAAAAGATTATCAAGAAAAAATTCAGAAGGAAAAGAAAAATACGGGCTCACAGGCCGATGAAATTATTAAAGGACTCGGTGGCAAACATAACATTATTTCTGTCGATAATTGCTTTACCCGTTTACGCGTTGCAATTCATGATTTAACTATCGTCGATGACGCTGCTTTAAAAGCAACCGGTGCGAATGGCGTGGTGCGTAATAGCAATGAAGTTCAAGTTATTTACGGTGTCAAAGTTGGACAAGTACGCTCGAAAGTTGATACCTGGCTGGCTAATAATTAAATTGGGAGTACATATGAAACTAACAGTATTAGGTGGCGGCGGAGTACGCTCCGCATTTCTGGCAAAATCTCTGGCTTATAATGCCCACCGTATCGGATTAAAACAGGTCGTCTTTCTGGATAATTCAGCTCAGAACTTAACCATCTTTGGCGAAATTGCGCGTTATATATTTAATACTATTCGCCCTGATATTGAATTTAGCTTAACCACCGAGCCAGTATCAGCCTTACAAGACGCCAACTATGTGATTACCACACTGCGCGTCGGTGGCGATGAAAGCCGTATACATGACGAACGTATTGCGCTGGACCACAATACCTTAGGGCAAGAAACCACCGGTGCAGGCGGCTTTGCCATGGCCATGCGCTCTATTCCCGCTATTTTGGACTACTGCAAATTAATCGAAGAACATGCGGCACCCGATGCCATCTTATTTAACTTTACCAATCCATCAGGCTTAGTCACCGAAGCGATTATCAAATCTGGCTTTAAACGCCGCGTTTACGGTATCTGCGATGCACCATCAGAGCTGATTCGTGAACTACCTGACATTCTTAACTGCGACGAAAGTGAACTGCAGGTTGAATGCTATGGACTCAATCATTTCTCTTGGTTCACGCATTTTACCGTGGGCGGAGAAGATGTAACCGAACAATTGGTTAATTCGCCTGAGCTGTATAAAAAAACGGCCATGCAATACTTCTCACCTGAATTAGTTCGTCTGTGTGATAACCAGCTATTAAATGAATACTTATATTATTATTACTATAAAGAAGAGGCGCTAAAAGCTATTCAAGATTCAGGTGAAACACGAGGCGAACAAATTGCACGTATTAATCATGACATGCGTGAAGAGCTTAGCCGCATCGACGTTAAAGAAAATCCAGCCACCGCGTTTGATATTTGGATGAAGCATTATCTACGTCGTGAAAATAGCTACATGCAAAATGAATCTCAGCAGGAAAAATTCCACACCAGGGAACCTTTAACGCTGCAGCAATTCATCGAAGAGCCCGACAGCGGCGGCTACGCGGGCGTGGCATTAGATATTCTAGAAGCCGTCAACAGCAATACCACTAAGCGTATTGTGGTATCGCTTTCCAACAACGATACGCTGGATTTCCTGCATCCTGACGATGTTATTGAAATCAGCTGCGATCTCAGCAAAGAGGGATTAAAACCGGTTAAGCCTATCCATGTACCCGAGGCGCAGAAAAATATGATTTCCTGTGTGAAAGAGTATGAACGTCTCGCGGTGCAGGCAATTTTGACTCAGGATAGAACGCTCGCGGTTAAGGCATTGATGGCACATCCGTTGGTCGGATCATGGTCATTGGCTAGAAAGCTGGTTTCCGCCTATTTGCAGGGCCCTCAGTTTAAAAACTGGCACTAGAGCCTAGCATTGAAACTCTGGGGCGTCGCAGGACGCCCTTTCATTATTTCTTCTGCATAAACCACAGTTTCAGAAGATGTTCAAAGCCGAGAATACAGTAGCCAAAGAACGGATTAGACCAATAAATATCATCATCATATTTTTGTGGATCGTGAATAATAAATGACAGGTTAGCAGCCTGCGCTAACGGACTTTGATGGTCGCCGGTAAAACAAACAAGGTTGATATTTTTATTCTCTAGTGCCTTTACCCAGCTTAATGCGGATGAACTCCGGCCCGATTTAGAGATTAGCCATATCGAATCAAACTTATTGGCGTTTTTTTGTTCCAGAATTTCATAGTCTGGCCATAGCGCTAAGCTGGCGTTGACGCCGGTGACTAAAAACTTATTATAAATATATTGAGCAATAAGCTGCGAGAAGCCGCTACCGTGGATCAGAATCCGTTCGTTTTGTAGTTTTTCTAGCAGAATATCCACTTTCTCCGGCGGCTGAATATTCATAAAATCAACATCGTTGGTAACATCGAGCTTCGGTAGCGTAATGTTAAACTTAATAAAGTAAACCATCTCAAGCCAGCCGCTAAACTCAAGCTTTTTGGCTAACCGAACCAAAGATGAGGGATTGCTACAGCACTTCTCCGCCACGCTGCGTATCCCTTGTTGAATACATAACTCAGGATTGGCCTGTATATATTGAAGCACACCGATCTCAATATTACTCAGTTTAATGTTACGAAATAGATTTTGAATATCCATGATAAACCCCTGTTAAGCAAATTTGAGATTAGCACAGGCATTTTTTAATAACTGAGTAATCAGTCAAAATTATTTCACTTCGCAATGGGAAATAGGGATATGAAAAAACATCTTACGACCGTTGGCGCAACATTCTTTTTATGGGGATTAATAACGGCGTTCAACAGCACATTAATTTTATTTTTCTATCGCTACTTTCAGCTTTCATGGCCACAGGCAATGCTCGTAAATGTTATATTTTATATTGCTCCCTTTTTAACTTGCCTGCCCTGCTCTAAACTTATCGCGCTGTATGGTTACCGCACAATGTTACGCAGCGCCTTGCTGCTGACGATGAGCGGCTGTGGGCTATTAAGCTTAGCACTGGGTTGTTATTCGATTATCGGTGCCCTGTTTGCCGTATTCGTGATTGCAACCGGCGTTGCTGCCATGCAAGTTGTCGCTAACCCTTATCTCACGCTGCTCAGCCAAGAGCATAAACGTGTAGGTAACCTCACCTTGGCCTCTGCTATAAACTCGTTAGGCACAACGTTAGCACCACTGCTGATTGCCTTAGCATTACGCTCATCGCCTATTGATTATGTTAATCACAACGAGCCGATTAAATGGATTTGGTTTGTCTTGGCCCTCTTTTCTGTGGGATTATTTGCAATAACATTTTCAATCAAACTACCTGATATTATTCAAGATAAAAAAAATAAAACTCACTCACCGACCCTATGGGGTAATACCAAGTTTATTTATTCCGCAGCTGCCATATTTATCTATGTTGGCGTGGAGGTTTCATTAGGAACGAATACCATCAACTATTTATCGACCATTGGAAAATGGAATACAGAAATCGCGATATCATTAATTTCACTGTACTGGGGCGGTGCATTAATCGGGCGTTTTATCTTTGGCATATTTGCCGATCGAATCAGCCTAAAAATTGCATTTCTGTCCGTTACGCTCGTCTCCGCATCTTTCATATTGCTATCCATTCTATTAAACAACGCGGCGGGTGGTTATCTATTACTACTAATAGGTTTTGCTAATTCGATTATGTACCCTATTATTTTTAGCCAAAGCATGACAACGGTGCCTCACAGGGCAAACTTCGCGGCTGGCGTATTAATTATGGCTGGGATTGGAGGCGCGATTATTCCTTATATTCAAGCACTAATGATTGATAGCCTGACACTACGTTTTAGTTTTTTACTGCCGCTGGCGCTTTATATATTGTTAGCATGCTGGGGAGCAAAACACCTCAAGACAGCCTCATCGCCTATTTCTGTTTTAGAGTAAATAGTAGCAATAGATCTTAGCCACAGGGTAAAGCCTGTGGCTAAGATAATAACGATTAGAAATCAGCTTTAAGCACCACGCGATAGCGGGCTTTGCCTTCACGCACATGTTTCAATGCTTGATTGATTTGCGACATCGGGTATAGCTCGGTTGTTGGTGCAACTTTAGTTCGTGCGGCAAACTTCATAAGCTTGCGCAGCTCATTTGGAGAGCCCGTTGCCGAACCAGAAATGCTCCGATCGCCGCCGATAAGCGTGAACGCTGGCACTTCTAACGGTTTCATCACCGCTCCCACCGTATGGAAATGGCCACCGTAGGTTAACGCTTCAAAGTACGGCAGCCAGTCTAGCGACACATTGACGGTATTGATAATCAAATCAAACTGTTTTGCCAGTGCGTTCAGCGCCTGAGGATCGCGGCTATTGACGACGCGATCGGCCCCCATGGCTAAAACTTCCTGCTCTTTTGCTGGATTTGAACTAAATGCCGTCACTTCACAGCCCATCGCGTGGAGCAATTTAATGGCGATATGACCCAAACCGCCGATGCCAATCACGCCAACTTTGCTGGTTGCGGTAATATGATGCATCAATAACGGTTTAAACACCGTAATGCCACCGCAAAGCATCGGTCCAGCCGTTGCCATATCAATATCATCCGGTAACGGAATAGCCCACTGCCAGTTACAGCGCAGCTTATCGGCAAAGCCACCTTTATTCATGATGGTCGGCACGCTACCGTTCTGACAGTTAATTTGATTTCCGCTGATACATGCATCGCAGTGCTGGCAGCTGTTTGCCGTCCAGCCCACGCCGACTCGCTGACCGACTTTTAGACCTTTGTTTTTGGCGGCATCCCCCAGCGCGTGGATATGCCCCACCACTTCATGACCTGCAATCAGAGGATAGTCAGAGAATCCCCACTCGTTATCGATCATCGATAAATCCGAATGACAGATACCGCAGTATTCGACTTTAACTTCAACGTCGTCTGGCTGTAGTGCACCAGCGTCATACTCATAAAGTTCCAGATCTGCCCCGGGTTTCAGCGCAGCATAGCTTTTGATTTTTGACATGTGATGACCTCTGAGAAAGTACCCATTCAAGACTACGCCACCCGCGTGAAAATCGATACATCACGCAGACAGTTTTACGGTTGAAATTCTTCACCATACGCGTATTAGCTGGGGAATAAATATTCTTCTTTATTTCAGTCTGTTGCCTTCATCATCCGCGATTTGCTCACCATCTTCCTTAACGAACGAACCTTTTTGGGCCGCAGGAAGAATCCCCAGAACCACTTCGGAAGGACGACACAGCCGAGTTCCCAGCGGCGTTACCACAATCGGACGGTTAATTAGGATCGGATATTGCAACATAAAGTCGATGAGTTGATCGTCAGTAAATCTATCTTCTGCAAGCGCTAACGAGTCATACGGTTCCACGTTTTTGCGTAGCAAAGCCCGTACTGAAATGCCCATATCTGCGATGAGTTTGATCAACTCGTCGCGTGAAGGTGGATTCTCGAGGTAAAGAATAACGGTCGGCTCAGCACCGCTGTTGCGGATCATCTCCAGCGTGTTACGCGACGTGCCGCAAGCCGGGTTGTGATAAATCGTAATATTGTTCATATCAGTATCTCATTACGAAGTGAAAGAGAGACGTAGCGCCAGCGCGGCCAGCGTTACAAACAGCACAGGTAGAGTCATGATAATTCCGGTGCGGAAATAATATCCCCATGTGATGGTCATGTTCTTCTGCGAAAGCACATGCAGCCACAGCAGCGTCGCTAAGCTGCCAATAGGAGTGATTTTTGGCCCTAAATCGCAGCCAATCACGTTGGCATAAATCATCGCCTCTTTGATAACGCCTGTTGCGGTGCTGCCATCAATCGACAGCGCACCAACCAGAACGGTCGGCATGTTGTTCATGATGGAAGAGAGGAAAGCCGTCAAGAATCCGGTGCCAAACGTCGCGGCCCAGAGGCCTTTATCTGCCAACACGTTCAGCACGCCAGAGAGGTATTCGGTTAATCCAGCGTTGCGTAAACCATAGACCACCAGATACATCCCCAGCGAGAAGATGACGATCTGCCAAGGCGCACCGCGCAGCACTTTCCCCGTGTTAATAGCATTGCCTCGTTTCGCCACCGCAAACAGGATCACAGCCCCCGCCGCAGCAATAGCGCTAACGGGAATACCGAGCGGCTCCAGAACGAAAAAGCCAACCAGCAGAAGGATCAACACTATCCAACCAGTCCTGAACGTTGCCGGATCTTTGATTGCTTTTGCCGGCTCTTTAAGACGTTCAAGGTCATAGGTTGGCGGGATATCTTTGCGAAAGAACCAGTGCAGCATCACCAGCGTGGCAGCGATCGCTGCAATATCCACGGGCACCATTACCGATGCATATTCGGTAAATCCTAGATGGAAGAAATCCGCCGAAACGATATTCACCAGATTCGACACGATAAGCGGCAAGCTGGCGGTGTCGGCAATAAATCCCGCAGCCATCACGAATGCCAGCGTGGTACTTTTACTAAAGCCAAGCGCCAACAGCATAGCGATAACAATCGGCGTTAAAATAAGCGCTGCGCCATCGTTGGCGAACAGTGCCGCTACCGCCGCACCGAGCAAAACAATATAGGTAAACAGCAGGCGTCCTCGACCGTTTCCCCAACGAGAAACGTGCAGCGCTGCCCATTCGAAAAAGCCGGATTCATCCAGAAGCAGGCTGATGATGATAACGGCAATAAAGGTTGCGGTAGCATTCCAAACGATATTCCACACCACAGGAATATCACCTAAATGTACAACCCCAGAAATCAAAGCCAATACCGCGCCCAACGTCGCACTCCAGCCGATCCCTAATCCCCTCGGCTGCCAGATAACCAAAACGATGGTCAGGACAAAAATTGCGCCTGCCAGTAACATAATATCTTCCTCGTTATAATTTCACATACACAAAAACATATGTGTTTAGTTAAATTTTTTAGATACAGACAGCTTTACCGCCGCTAGAACAATTTGCCACGGACAACTTACGGGCGAGAGCTTTAATATCGTCCTGCTGACTTAACCAAGCCTGCTCAATAACCTGAGCCGCCCAAGAAGGCATATGCGGAGATAAACGATAGTAAACCCACTTCCCCTGCTTACGATCCAGCAGTAGACCGCTTTCACGTAGCATCGCCAGATGACGAGAGATTTTCGGCTGTGACTGTTCAAGCGCGGTGCACAAGTCGCACACGCATAGCTCTCCCATTTCCCTAAGCAATAACACAATGCCCAGACGGGTTTCATCAGATAGATTTTTGAAGAGTTGCAGGCAAGCTAGCGGCATCGTTCCTCCTGAATATTTGGCAACAGGATACTCTGCGGGTTGATAAAATCAATGATATATTCGGTAAAGCATATGTTTACTGACCGAGATTAGGTGAGGTGACAAATTTTGCTCGACAAGGGATTTAGCGATGAATTTAACGACTGAGCCTTTCGAGGCCCTGAGTTTACGGGCTGACATAGCGGTGAAGAAAAGTGATATTGGGTTCATTTTTCCATTGCGTACCCATATCCACTTCCCCGCAGGGAACGGCCTTATATGGTACGTAGGGAATATCGTTTCCCGAATGTACGCCATGACAGAGGATTTGTGAGTGCGGTTGGTTGGTTTTAGATGACACTAAATGCAAAAAGCATAGAGCTATTAACTTGAGGACTTGAACGAGGTTATTGCACCATAGAAGTAATGCTCATAGTTTAAAAAAACTTACATGTCTTTCTCAATCGATATACTTCGAAATTGTTATAGAAATATCCATGGTGCACTAATTTACTAAAGAAAAATGGGAAGCGAGTGCACTCACAATACATGCCTATGATCATCGTTGCGCCAAGGACAAACATGACAGTAAGTAATATAAACTTCACGACTTTATTCATTGTAGTAAATAGTTTCAATAAATCATGAAGCAATAAGTTACACCAGATACAGTAAACGTATTGTATATAAACTCATCATGAGCTCCACTTACGGCGGGATTCATCCCCTGCTTGCTTCTGCTGACTCACTTTCTATCGTTTTTGGTATTGGATAAGTGGCTTTCTTATTGGGTGAACAAGGGGCATTAGCTGGAAGAAGCAAGAAAATGGCTTGAATTTTTATACCCAAGTTTCAGGCAAAAAAAATCCGACTTGATCAGGGATGCATGTTCAAGTCGGGAAAACTCATATTTCCGTATATGAAAAGGCAAAGTTCACATATAACTTCACTTCTTTGGCAGAAAAATATCATATCAGCTAATCCTTACTCATTTTGTGATTATGCCGAACGTTCATAAGATGTTGATATACCTTAACTAAACAACTTTTATCAATTAACGCATTACACGCAATGCATCTTATAGATATTCACTAAGTATGTGCTGAGTGCATGCCTTTAAGAGTCACCTGATCGATTTCCATATGATCATAAGCAGATAGTCTACGGGATGGGTTATGGAATCCTCAGCATTGGCGAGCAAATATGTGTCCACACAGAGTTTTAATTTGGCCCCTCACGTTAGGGGCTTTTTTCTCTACAAACTCAGGCAAAAAAAATCCCGACTTGATCAGGGGTGCATGTTCAAGTCGGGAAAACTCATATGTCCGTATATGACAAGTCAAAGTTCACTTCTAGGATGGACAGCAATCATATCAGCTAATCCTTACTTATTTTGTGCATATGCAGAACGTTCATAAAGCGTTGATATACCTCACCTAAACAAACTTATTCATCGCGCAACGTAGGCGTTTTGCGATGAAATCAACAAAGGAGACTGCCAATGAGCGGGATTAGCGGAAGGAAAGTGAATCAAGGATGAAGATGCTAGATGCGCAGCAAATAGACACCATTTTGGCAACGTTGTCCCAAATCTGTCCCACTTAGAAAGTTCAGAGCAATTAGTTTCGTATAAGTGATTGATTTAAATGGTGCCGATAATAGGAGTCGAACCTACGACCTTCGCATTACGAATGCGCTGCTCTACCAACTGAGCTATATCGGCACTGAGGGAATTATTTGCTGAGGAAACGCCTGAAGTGCGGGAATTACGATAGTTAAATTCATCAATAGCGTCAAGGTGCTCGGGATTCGTATGACTATTAAATCAACACAAAAGGCCATTTTGTTCTTAAGGTGATTTTCCTTAGGGAAATTATTTATATCTACAAATTCTATCAAGCCGCACACATACGACATCAGACCGGGCGTTTTTTAGTTAGTCTGGAACACGTATTCCATTATTCAATGGATAATTGGAATTTCCGTTAACCCATCACGGAGTCTGTTATGTCTATCTCATCTCGCCTCAATCGCCGGTATATTCTGGCGCAGCGCCCTCAGGGGATGCCTTCCGATCAAGATATTCGTTTAGAGCAAATTGCTCAGCCAGAACCGGTACAAGGGCAGGTTTTACTGCGCACGCTTTATCTTTCGTTAGATCCTTATGTCCGTGGCCGTATGGATGATACGCCGTCTTATTCGCCTCCGTTGGCTATCGGTGAGGTGATCTGCGGCGGTACGGTGTGTCGCGTTGAGCAATCACTGAATGAGAAATATCGGGTTGGCGATCTGGTTTTGGCCTACACCGGTTGGCAGGACTATGCATTATCAGACGGTGAAGGGCTGCAAAAGCTAGACGCCAATATGGCTCACCCTTCCTACGCCTTGGGCCTATTGGGGATGCCTGGTTTTACGGGCTATATGGGCCTCACCGATATCGGCAATCCACAGCCGGGTGAAACCGTAGTTGTGGCCGCCGCAACAGGTGCCGTGGGTTCCGTTGTGGGCCAGGTAGCAAAACTACGCGGCTGCCATGCAATCGGCATTGCCGGTGGTGCTGAGAAATGTCGCTATGCGGTTGAAACGCTGGGGTTTGATATTTGTCTTGATCATCAAGCACCGGATTTTGCCGTGCAGCTAAAACGAGCCTGCAGCAAAGGCATCGACGTCTATTATGAAAACGTCGGCGGCGCCGTTTTTGACGCGGTTCTGCCTCTGTTGAATACCAAGGCAAGAATCCCGGTATGTGGCATGATCAGCCAGTACAACGGTCATCATAGCGACCACCAGCAAGACCGTTTACCTCTGCTGATGTCGACCATCTTGAAAAAACGCATGCGCGTTGAAGGCTTTATTATTTCTCAGGACTATGGCGATCGTTATCCTGAATTTTATGCCCAGATGAGCACATGGCTGGCGCAAGGAAAAATCGCGTTTAAAGAAGATATTGTCGAAGGACTTGAGAACAGCATTAGCGCCTTCCAAGGGCTATTGAGCGGTAAAAACTTTGGTAAGCTGATTATTAAAGTCGCGGAATAACCAAGAATATCTTCCTGTTAAACGGAGAGATATTTTGTAGAACGGGTAGATAGAAAAAACGGCGCTCAATGCGCCGTTTTCATTCTGCGAGAGAAACCGTTAGCGACGAATTAAATCGTCACCGTAACCAATCCATTTATAGGTGGTTAAGGCTTCTAGACCCATCGGGCCTCGGGCGTGTAGCTTCTGAGTGCTCACCGCAACTTCAGCGCCTAAGCCAAACTGGCCGCCGTCGGTGAAGCGCGTGCTGGCGTTAACGTAAACCGCTGAAGAATCCACTTCACGCACAAAGCGATCGGCATGGTGCATATTACGCGTCAAAATCGCATCAGAGTGCTGAGTGCCGTGCTCGCGGATGTGCTCAATCGCACCGTCCAGCCCGTCAACCACCACCACGTTCAGATCCAGCGACAGCCATTCGTCATCTAATTCCGCCTCTTGTACCGGCGTCACAGGCGCAGGCCCTTGGCTTAGCAACGGCAATGCATGCGGGCAGGCGTGTAATGAAACGCCCACTTCGTGCATACGCTGGCTGAGCTGCGGTAAGAACTGCGCAGCATCCTGTTTGTTTACCAACAGCGTTTCTACCGTATTGCAGGTGCTTGGACGCTGGGTTTTCGCATTCACAATAATCTTCAACGCCTGTTCAGCATCCATGCCCTGATCGACATAGATATGACAAACGCCGATACCGCCGGTGATCACCGGGATCGTTGACTGCTCGCGGCACAGTTTATGTAACCCTGCCCCACCGCGCGGGATCAGCATATCAACGTAGCGATCCAGTTTAAGCAGCTCGGTGACCAGCGCACGGTCAGGACTTTCAATCGCCTGCACGGCATCGGCTGGTAGCCCTGCTTTTTCCAGCGCACGCTGAATTACTTTTACCGTGGCCTGATTGGTACGGTGCGTCTCTTTGCCACCGCGCAGGATCACCGCGTTACCGGTTTTAAGGCACAGCGCTGCGGTATCCACGGTCACGTTCGGGCGTGCTTCATAAATCACCCCCACCACGCCTAACGGCACGCGACGACGTTCTAGATTTAACCCGCTGTCTAATACGCTGCCATCAATCACTTTACCCACCGGATCGGTGAGGTTACACACCTGACGCACGTCGTTAGCGATGCCTTCCAAACGGCTCTGCGTAAGCTGTAAACGATCGAGCATCGCTTCGCTCAAGCCGTTCTCACGCGCCTGCTGAACGTCCATCTGGTTCGCTTGCAGAATAGATGCACTATCCTGCTCTAAATAATCGGCAATCAGCGCAAGCGCCTGATTCTTCTGCGCCGAGCTAAGGACGGCTAAGTGATAGGATGCCCGTTTGGCCGCCTTACCCATTTCTTCTAACATGTTAACCCCTTAGCTTACGATCATATCGTCGCGGTGGACGGCAACTGGGCCGTATTCATAGCCCAAAACACCGCTGATTTGCTGTGAATGGTGGCCAGCAATCATACGCAGCGCATCGCTGTTGTAGCGGCTCACGCCGTGGGCCAGATCGCGCCCTTCCAGATTGCGAATACGGATAACTTCACCGCGCGAGAAATCACCGCTCACATCACGAATACCTTTGGGCAACAATGAGCTGCCACGTTCGAGAATCGCAGCCACGGCGCCATCGTCGACGGTAATTTCACCCGCAGGTGGCGCACCAAAAATCCAGCGTTTGCGGTTTTCCAGCGGCGTTTCCAGCGCATGGAAGCGGGTTCCAACGGATACACCTTCAATAACGTCACCCACAACGCCCGGCTTGCTGCCCGCGGCGATAATCACGTCGATACCGGCACGGCAGGCAACGTCGGCAGCCTGCAGTTTGGTGGTCATACCGCCAGTGCCTAAACCCGATACGCTATCGCCCGCGATGCCACGCAGCGCGTCATCGATGCTATTCACTTCGCGGATAAGCTCTGCGGTTGGGTTATGACGAGGATCGGCGGTAAATAGACCAGCCTGATCGGTCAACAGCAGCAGCTTGTCGGCTCCTGCCAAAATAGCGGCCAGCGCAGAAAGATTATCGTTGTCGCCAACTTTAATTTCCGCCGTTGCCACCGCATCGTTTTCATTAATTACGGGAACAATACGGTTGTCCATCAGAGCATGCAGGGTATCGCGCGCATTCAAAAAACGCTCGCGATCTTCTAAATCAGCACGCGTTAGCAGCATTTGCCCAATATGGATGCCGTAAATCGAGAACAGCTGTTCCCAAAGCTGAATCAAACGGCTCTGCCCAACGGCGGCCAATAACTGCTTAGAAGCTATGGTTGCGGGGAGTTCGGGGTAGCCCAAATGCTCACGTCCAGCGGCAATCGCACCGGAGGTTACAATCACAATACGGTGCCCCGCCGCGTGCTGTTGCGCACACTGGCGAACGAGTTCCACGATATGGGCACGGTTTAGACGGCGCGAACCGCCGGTCAATACGCTGGTACCTAGCTTTACAACTAGGGTTTGGCTGCCACTCATAATCTTTTTGCCGTTTATTGGTGTTGGAAAAATGGGGAGAAAGAGAAAAAGTATCAGGAGAGGCGCGTTATGCCAACAGGCATAACGCAAAAGCACACTTATTACTGCGCCCGATCAGGCTCGAAGGCGAACTAACTCTTCAGAAAAGTCGTCGGCTGGCTGAATTTTAATCTCAAGCGTAGTTAAAAGCTCTTTGAGGCGGTTATGAAAATTGAGTGAGGTTTGTTCTAATTTGTCAGTCACTTCAGGATCTTTAATCACCTGCTCCTGCCAAACACCGTTCTTATCAAACAATCCAAACGAATAACGATAGGTAAAATGCGTTTCCTCGGCGGCAAGATCGAGCCACCATCCCCAAAACTCACGTTTTTCTGGATTTGGTTTAACGTTGACACACACGGCTAAACAGTCAAAAAAGAAATGATCATCCTGACACTGCCCCGAACGAATATAAGGGCCAAGCGCGGTGAATTTTTTGATTAAGCGGCTTTTAGAGTAACCACCTGGTAATGTCATGCTACATCCTCCTGTTGTGGTTACTCTTTTTTAACAAATTTCCAAACTTTAGCAATCAAATTAACGCGAATGTTCGCCAATCCAGTCACAAACCTGATGCAAAGCCTGATTGAACCCCTCAAATAACGGGGAAGATGGCACCATCAATAATTTACCATCCAGCGAAGAGTCCGCGATAAGTTTGGCTTCAGATTTAGGGCAAAACGGATCGCGTTCCCAATATCCGGCCAGCATCGGCGTATGGCAGCGGCGGCCAAGCAGACCTTGAGTCTTCAATGAATAACAGCTCAGTTCGGTGCGCAGCGCGACATCGGATACGCTGTTCATCCCCAAACGGCTAGCCAGCACATCGATATACATTTCTGGCACACGTTCCTGAATACATTTATCGCATAGCAGGCTGTGCACCACGGGGCCTAATGTGGCAACCGCTCGCAAACGACGAGGTTCCAAATAAGCTAAACGAACCGCCACGTTTGCGCCAAAGCGGAAACCAAATACTGAAACTCGGGTGTGATCGACCCACGGTACATTTGGCAACGCTTGCAGCACTTGTTGATGCAAACGGCTCGAGTCCTGCGTCAGGCAAAAATGCGAAGACATTCCAACGGAGGGCATATCAATCGTGAGCATCGCCATACCAGCAGGCGCTAGGTGGTCGCGGAACAGCCGGTAGCTGTCGCTCTGCATCATATCCAACCCACCGCAAATCAGCACCGTTGGGAATGGCCCTTTGCTGTTATCCGGCATATGCAGAAAACCGGTGATCTTTTTCCCACCGTCAATCGCAAACTCGACTTCTTTCAGTTCGTATGACAGCAGCTTAGCCGACTCCGCATAGGCGCGATTTGCCAGCGCTTCGGCCTGCTCAGCCAAATCATCACCTTTGAGATGTGGGTAAGCCGCGATGCTGTAAAGATTCGCCGCCTGCAGCCAGTATTCACCGGCCAACGTAGGATCTTTTTCTTCCTGAGCACGTTGCTGCCAGGACATCGCTTGATGCGACCACTCGTATATCCAGTTGCCGCTCCGATAACCCACCACGGTGTCGAGCAAGCGCTCATTGCTACGCTCAGCCGTTGATGCGGCAATATGCGAGAGCACATGCTCAATTTCGATAGGTGAGACACCGCGCCAAACCCACATCAGGCGATTGATGATGCGATACCAATTAGCCTGCGAGGTTCCATCCAGCGCAGAGGCTATCGAAGCCTGCGGAACGTGCCCATGACGCTTAACCAGCGTGGACGTTTCACGATGCTTGAATCGAGGTTTGAATAAGGTTTCAGAAAGGTTTGGTTGGGACATGATAGACGGCAGCCTCCGAGTACTGTCTTTTCAGCCGCAGACAAAAAGCGGCAGAGCTAAACCTCGCACAGCGAGCGCTCGGAAGTAGTGTAACGAACTCGGACGCTAAAAAACAAACGTCCGGACAAAGCCGGACGTTTCTTTACATCTTATTGCGCTTTTATTGCATTGCCTGAAAGCAAATTAACGATTGCTGATTGGCTCAACAAACGTCACCGCCATATCCCATGGCTGTTCGATCCACGTATTCTGTGGAATATCGATAACGTAATCATCAACCAGAGGACGACCTGCAGGCTTAGCGAAAATGGTGACGAAATGCGCTTTAGGATACATTTCGCGGATCGCCTGAGCGGTGCCACCGGTATCCACTAAATCGTCGATCACGATGAAGCCTTCGCCATCACCTTCAGCACGCTTAACAACTTTGAGCTCACGCTGGTTATCATGGTCGTAGCTGGAGATACAAACGGTATCAACGTGACGGATACCCAGTTCACGCGCCAGTAATGCGGCAGGAACCAAACCACCGCGGCTTACCGCAATAATTCCAGTCCACTGTTCAGAAGGCATCAGGCGTGCAGCCAGCTTACGTGCGTGCATTTGTAGCACGTCCCAAGTTACAACGTATTTTTCGCTCATTAATAGTGTCCCAGCCATAATATTCATGGCTTAAAGATTGGTCGGGGGGAAAAAAGGTTGCGCGAGATTATAGAGAGCCAGAGCAATAAAAACCAGTCTCTTTCGCAGAAAGCCGGAACCTCGATTGCGGATTTAGTGCCTTAGTCTGTCCACATAAGTAAATATAGTGGTATTCTCTGAAAAAATGGCTTTATCTCTTAACCCCCTATTGTGCCACTGTTATCGGCAGCACAACTGATTATCAGGAGACTTAACGTGTCTGAACTGTCTCAGCTATCTCCACAGCCACTGTGGCAAATTTTTGCGGATATCTGCTCTATTCCTCACCCTTCGTATCATGAAGAAGCATTAGCCACGCACATCGTTGCATGGGCTGAAGAAAAAGGTATCCACGTTGAACGTGACGAAGTAGGCAACGTCCTGCTACGCAAACCAGCCTCTCGCGGCATGGAAAACCGTAAGCCGGTTGTGCTGCAAGCGCATCTGGACATGGTTCCACAAAAAAATAACGATACCGCACACGACTTCACCAAAGATCCTATCCAGCCATACATTGACGGCGATTGGGTAAAAGCACGCGGCACCACGCTGGGCGCAGATAACGGCATCGGTATGGCTTCTGCATTGGCTGTTTTAGCCGATGACAGCGTTTCTCATGGCCCAATCGAAGTGCTGCTGACCATGACCGAAGAAGCCGGCATGGAAGGCGCATTTGGCCTGAAAGCGGGCTGGTTGCAGGCCGATATTCTGATCAACACCGACTCTGAAGAAGAAGGTGAGATCTACATGGGCTGCGCGGGCGGTATCGACTTCATCACCACGCTGCCGCTGCAGCGCGAAGCCGTTCCTGCTGGACACGACATTGTTAAGCTGACGCTGAAAGGCCTGAAAGGCGGCCACTCCGGTGGTGATATTCATTTGGGCTTAGGCAACGCCAACAAACTGCTGGCGCGCTTCCTGTCTGGTCACGCTGCTGAATTGGGCCTGCGCGTATTGGATCTGAACGGCGGTACGCTACGCAACGCGATCCCACGCGAAGCCATCGCGGTGCTGGCTGTACCTACCGCGAATCTGGCTAAGCTGAAAACTCTGACCGAAACGTTCCAAAACATGCTGAAAGTTGAACTGGCTGCGGTAGAAAAAAACCTGAGCGTTCAGGTTGAAACTGCACAAAGCGATTCTCAGGCACTGACCGCCGACAGCCAACAGCGCTTTATTGCCCTGCTGAACGCCACGCCAAACGGCGTGATCCGCATGAGCGACGAAGTGAAAGGCGTAGTAGAAACGTCTCTGAACGTGGGTGTTGTGACCACCGACGCGAAAGAAGCGCAAATTATCTGCCTGATCCGCTCGCTTATCGACAGCGGTAAAGACGCCGTGGTTAGCCAACTGAACTCTATTGGTGAACTGGCAGGTGCGCATGTGGAAGCCAAAGGCAGCTACCCAGGCTGGAAACCGGATGCAAACTCTCCGGTGATGCATTTGGTGCGTGAGACTTACCAGAAGCTGTTTGATACCACGCCAAACATCATGGTTATCCATGCGGGTCTGGAATGTGGTCTGTTCAAAAAGCCTTACCCAGAAATGGATATGGTGTCTATCGGCCCAACCATCACTGGCCCACATTCACCGGATGAGCAAGTTCACATTGCCAGCGTAGGCCAATACTGGCAGTTGCTGACGGCTCTGCTGAAAGCGATCCCAGAGAAAGCCTAAGCGCTAAGTCTTTGCGTATTACAGAAGCCAGCCCTCGGGTTGGCTTTTTTTATCCCTTCACGCCCTCAAAGCCTAGCCATCAATATCCAGCGAAAGCTGCTTTTCTAGCTGTGGATCGAGCAGCGTGACATGTAACCCCACCAGCCGTACGCCTCGGCTATTTCGGCGTTCATCCCACGCCTGCCGTGCCACCTGAAATAAATCACGCTTATCCAGAATCGGCCACACATGCTCTTGCGTTGTCTGCTGAAAATCATGGAATTTGAGTTTTACGCCCTGCCGCGCGATATGCAGATCCGGCTGCACTTTCGCCAAGCGCCGTTCCAGTTCTTCATACAGTTTTTCCAGTAAAACCTCGCACTCTGCCCAGCTGTGAATATCTTCTGACAACGTTCTTTCCACCCCAACGGACTTACGCAGGCGATCGGGCATCACTTCTCGCTCATCCTGACCGTGACAGCGTTCCCAAAGCACGCGCCCAAACTTGCCAAAACGACGTAACAGCTCGGCCAAATTATAGCGACGCACATCGGCACAGGTATTCAGCCCCAGTTCACTCAGTTTGGCGGCGGTTACCTTGCCAACGCCGGGGATCTTTTTCAGCGGCAACGTGAGAATAAAATCGTCAACCTGCGCGGGCGTAATCACATATTGGCCGTTAGGTTTATTGAGATCGGAGGCAATTTTTGCCAGAAACTTGATCGGGGCAATGCCAGCCGACGCAGTAAGATTGAGCTCTTCGGCAATTTGTTTGCGAATCTGCTCTGCAATCAACGTGGCTGAGCCGTAACACTGGGTACAGTCGGTGACATCAAGATAGGCCTCATCGAGCGACAGCGGCTCTATCAGCGATGTATAACGCTGGAAAATCTCACGTATGTGCCGCGAGACGTCTTTGTAAACCTCCATTCTCCCCGGACGCAACGTGAGATGCGGACACAACTTAAGCGCTTGTCCTGTCGGCATAGCACTACGCACCCCGAATTTACGCGCGGCGTAGTTTGCTGTGCTGATCACCCCTCGGCGATCGCGACTTCCGCCAATCGCCAGCGGTACATCGCGTAACTCAGGGAAATCACGCATTTCGACTGCGGCATAAAAGCAGTCCATATCGACATGTATGATTTTGCGCATAGAGAGAATGGTGGAGTTAATGACTGTATAAGTATACAGGTTATTTGTAGGGGAAGGGAAGTGGAGCTAGGGATCGATCATGATTAACAAAAACCCCACCCTAACCCTCCCTTTCGCAGGGGGAGGGGACAGTTCAGTGATATTTATAAGGATCTCGATCGACCCTTCACCCTGACAAGGGGGAAGTTGGGAGGAGACGAGTGATAACCCCACCCTATCCCATCCCTTCGCTGGGGTGGGGACAGTTCTGCGCAGACGGGGAGAATCTCGATCGGCTCCTCCCCCTGCGAAGGGGGAGGTTGGGAGGGGGTAGCTGTTTATGAAAAACTAAATAATCCTATGCTTCTCCAGCATTTCGCGCCGGGCTTCTTCACGCGCCATACGCTTTTTACGTGCGTCGCAGGGCTCTGGGCAATCACAGACTTTTTCCAGACCGAGGTTGGCGATGCCGCCGCAGCTGCCGTGGATGCTTTTTCGCTTGATGATATAGCCAATTGACATTCCGGCAATCACCGCTAAAAACACCACAAAGGTCGCAATAAATACCGTCGCCATATTATTTACCTTTCTTTGCCTGCACCAAATAAGGCTTAAAGGCATCCGAGTAACGATCTTCAAAACCGTTTTCAGTTTTTACAATCATAAATACCGGAATACCCAGCAGGTTTGCCAGCGCCATTCCACGCTCTGGCCCCATCACGTCTAATCCCGTAGATAGACCATCTGCCGTCATACAGCTCGGCGCAAGCACGGTAATCGAAACCAGATGATGCGTGACTGGACGTCCTGTTTTAGGGTCAATCTCATGCGAGAAACGCTGGCCGTTCTGCTCAAAATAGTTGCGATAATCACCGGAGGTCGCGATAGCCATCTCGCCCGGTTGAATAATAACCTGAGCGCTCTGCTGTAATCCTGCCTGCGGTTTTTCAATGGCGATGCGCCACGGCGCACCGTCTCCGTTGATGCCCCGCGTTCTCACTTCACCGCCAATATCCACCATATAATTAGTGATGTTTAACGAAGCAAGATACTCAGCCACAACGTCCACGCCGTACCCTTTCGCAATAGACGACAGATCGAGATAAAGCTGAGGAATATTCTTCACCAGCGCATTGCCCTGTACGGATAAATGCTCAATGCCGATCCATGCACGACGTTGATTAATTTCTTCATCCGTTGGAATACGATCGGGACGCCCTTCTGGCCCAAATCCCCACAGATTAACCAATGGTCCAACCGTGATATCCAGCGCACCGTCGGTCACTTTATTAATCCGAATAGCCTCTTCAACCACTTTCGCCGTTGCGGCCGAAACAGGGAATGGCGTATTCACCTCGGTGCTTTGGTTAAAACGGCTCAGCTCAGAGTTGGAACGGTAGGTCGACATCTGGTCGTTAACCTGCTCCAAACGCTTATCCAGCTCGGCTTTAATTTTTTCCGGCGCGGGCATCCCTGTTTCACTCACATACTTGATAGAGTAATAGGTCCCCATTGTTTTGCCTTCAATGTTGACCTGCTCCGGCCCACATCCCGTCAGCAAAAAAGCCAGCCCGCAAAAAGCCAGCCAGCGTGTATTTCGAATAAAAAACGCGGTCGCCCGCGCAGTATTATTAGTCATTATGTTCAACCAGTTTTGGCTACGCTACAAAAAATCTCATAAGAAAACATATGGTCAAAGGCATTGAAGTTGTGGCTAGGCGGCAAGTGAGTTCATCCCCAGGAGCTTACAAAAGTAAGTGACTGGGGTTAACTCACGCAGCCAACACCGCCACAGCTTCAAGGACGATGGCTATCAGCCGCCGAAGTCATCGAGCATGATATTCTCGTCTTCTACCCCGAGATCTTTCAGCATCTTAATAACCGCAGCGTTCATCATCGGCGGCCCACACATATAGAACTCACAGTCTTCCGGCGCAGGATGCGCGCGCAGATAGTTTTCGAGTAACACATTATGGATAAAGCCGGTATAACCCGTCCAGTTATCTTCGGGTTGAGGATCGGACAATGCGATGTTCCACGTAAAGTTTGGATTCTCTGCCGCAAGCTTGTCGAAATCTTCAACGTAGAACATTTCACGCGTTGAACGTGCACCGTACCAGAAGCTCATTTTACGCTTGGAGTGCAGACGCTTGAGCTGGTCAAAAATGTGCGAACGCATTGGCGCCATGCCCGCACCGCCGCCGATAAAGACCATCTCAGCCTCGGTTTCTTTGGCAAAGAACTCACCAAACGGCCCAGAAATAGTGACTTTATCACCCGGTTTTAACGACCAGATATAGGAAGACATAATCCCTGGAGGCGCATCTGGCACACCCGGAGGCGGCGTGGCGATACGCACGTTCAGCATGATCAGGCCTTTCTCATCGGGATAGTTCGCCATGGAGTACGCGCGGATCGTGGGTTCGGTAACCTTGGACTCAAAGCGGAACAGATTGAATTTGTCCCAGTCGCCACGGTATTCCTCTGGCACATCAAAATCGGCGTAGCGCACATGATGCGGTTCACATTCGATTTGGATATAACCACCGGCGCGGAACGGCACCGCTTCACCGTCAGGGATGCGCAGCTTGAGCTCTTTGATGAAAGTTGCCACGTTATCGTTAGAGATAACTTCGCACTCCCACTTTTTCACGCCGAAAATCTCTTCCGGCAGCTCAATTTTAAGATCTTGCTTTACGCTCACCTGACAGGCTAAACGGCAGCCCTCTTTGGCTTCACGCTTAGAGATGTGCGCCAGCTCAGTAGGTAAAATATCGCCGCCGCCTTCTTTAACGTGTACGCGACACTGGCCACACGAGCCACCGCCGCCACAGGCAGACGAAACGAAAATGCCCTGACTTGAAAGCATGTTCAGCAGTTTGTCACCGGCCGGAGCATCAAAGCTTTTCTCCGGATCGTGGTTAACTTCCACGTGAATGTCGCCGGTATTCACCAGCTTAGATTTGGCGAACAAGATCAAGACGGTCAGCGCCACCACGATCAGGGTGAACATCGCCACACCCAGAATAATTTCTTGCATAGGTTCCTTCCTGTCCTATCAGAGGTGTACGCCGGAGAAGGACATAAAGCCCAACGCCATCAGGCCCGTGGTCACAAAAGTGATGCCCAGCCCACGTAGCCCCGCAGGCACATTGGCATATTTCATTTTTTCACGCAGACCCGCCATCGCCACAATAGCCAACAACCAGCCGATCCCTGAACCAAAACCATAAACCACGGATTCAGTGAAGTTGTAGTCTCGCTGAACCATGAATGACACCCCACCAAAGATGGCGCAGTTAACGGTAATCAGCGGCAGGAAAATCCCCAGCGCGTTATAAAGCGACGGGAAGAAACGGTCGAGGATCATCTCGAGGATCTGCACCAGTGCCGCGATAACGCCGATGAAGGTGATAAAGCTTAAGAAGCTGAGATCAACGCCATCCACCAGCGCACCGTCGCGGAGGACGTAGTTATAGACCAGATTATTGGCGGGAACCGAGATCCCTAACACCACCGTTACCGCCACGCCTAAACCGAAAGCCGTGGTGACTTTCTTGGAGACGGCCAAAAACGTACACATCCCCAAGAAGAACGCTAATGCCATGTTTTCAATGAAAACGGCGCGTACAAACAGGCTGATATAATGTTCCATCTGCCCTTACTCCTTTTCCATCTGTTCAGGTTTCAGCGTGCGCAGCGCCCAAATCAGCAGACCGATAATAAAGAATGCGCTCGGCGCTAACAGGAACAGGCCGTTTGGCTGATACCAACCGCCGTTCTGCACGCTTTCTAATACGGTAATGCCAAACAGCTTGCCAGAACCAAACAGTTCACGCAGGAAGCCGACCAGAATCAGAATAACGCCGTAGCCCAAGCCGTTGCCGATACCATCCATAAAGCTCTCAATCGGCGGCGACTTCATGGCATAGGCTTCAGCGCGCCCCATCACGATACAGTTGGTGATGATCAAGCCAACAAATACCGAAAGCTGCTTGGAGATTTCATAGGCATAGGCACGCAGAATCTGGTCAACCACGATAACCAGGGAGGCGATAATCGCCATCTGCACGATAATGCGCACGCTGTTTGGGATCTGATGACGGATCAGTGAAATAAAGAAGTTAGAGAATGCCGTCACCAGCGTGACCGCAATCGTCATCACGAAGGCAGTTTCTAACTTGGTAGTCACCGCCAGCGCCGAGCAAACCCCGAGGATTTGTAAGGCGATAGGATTATTGTCGAGCAAAGGCCCTAACAGGACTTTTTTAATCTCTTTAGTATCAGCCACGATTCAATGCTCCTTCACGAACGCGTTTTAGGAACGGACCATAACCATTGTCGCCCATCCAGAAATCGAAGGTATGCTGCACGCCGTTAGCGGTCAGCGTCGCGCCTGAAAGCCCGTCAACGCCGTGTGGGTCCTGAGGATTTGCGCCCCCTTTAACGATACGAATTGCCGGATGCCCGCCGTCATCAAACAGCTGCTTACCCACCCATTTTTCACGCCATGACGGGTTTTCAATTTCACCGCCCAGACCTGGGGTTTCGCCGTGCTCGTAAAACGTCAGTCCTTTCACCGTATTACCGTCGGTGTCGATAGCCACAAAGGCATACATCACCGACCATAGACCGGTGCCGTAGACAGGCAATACCACTTGGCCGATGTTGCCCTGCTCGTTTTTCACCAGATACACTTCAACCACGTTGCTGCGGCGTTTAATGCCCGCCGGATCCTGCGCGGCATCCAACACCATGCTGGTCGCCGGATCTTTTAACGCTTTGCTCATATCGAAAGTATACGGATCGCCGGAGGTGAACTCGCCGGTTTTCAAGTCAAGCAGACGCGGTTCGATACGCTGACCGAACAATGTTTTCACCTGCTCGCCATCGAGCTTATCGCCCTGCATCAGCCCTGCGACGGCCAGAATGTTGCGCTGTTTATCCAGCTGTTTTTGCTCTTCCTGCATCGGCTTTAAGCCCACCGCCGCACCCGCAACAATCACTGAACACACCAAGCACAACACCACGACTACCATCAGCGTTCGGCCGATGCTGTCGTTTTTACCTACGCCCGCTTTATTTACTGAATCCTTAGCCACGTGCTTTTCTCCTTTTGATGTTGGCGCGCACCACCATGTAGTCGAACAATGGAGCAAACAGGTTTGCGAATAGGATCGCCAACATCATGCCTTCTGGATAAGCGGGGTTAATCACGCGTACCAGAACGCACATCACGCCAATCAAGCCGCCGTACCACCATTTACCTTTGTTGGTAAAGGAAGCCGATACCGGATCGGTTGCCATAAAAATCATACCGAATGCAAAGCCACCCAGAACCAAGTGCCAATACCACGGCATAGCAAACATTGGGTTCGTGTCTGAACCGATGAAGTTAAACAGCGCTGACATAGCCACCATTCCCACCATCACGCCCGCAACGATGCGCCATGAAGCCACGCGGCCAAACATAATGATCAGGCCGCCGAGAAGGATCATCAGCGTGGAGACTTCACCAATTGAGCCGGGAATGTTGCCGATGAAAGCATCCATCCACGTTACGTGCTGACCAGTGATGGTATTCATCAAACCGCTCTGTCCAGCTGCACTCCACTGTGACAGCGGCGTCGCACCAGAATAGCCGTCTGCGGCGTTCCATACTAAATCACCGGAGATCTGCGCCGGATAGGCAAAGAACAGGAATGCACGCCCTGCTAATGCTGGGTTGAGGAAGTTACGTCCGGTGCCGCCGAAGATCTCTTTGGCAATGACCACGCCGAAGGAAATACCCAGCGCGGCCTGCCACAACGGCAGCGTTGGTGGAACAATCAGCGCAAACAGAATTGAAGTAACGAAAAAGCCTTCGTTGATTTCATGTTTGCGGATGATGGAAAACAGCACTTCCCAGAAGCCGCCTACCAAGAACACCACGGCGTAAATAGGCAGGAAATAGACCGCGCCCAGCGTCATCATGCTGACCCAACCAGCGTTGGCCTGTAGGCTAGCGCCCAGCATTTCAGCGAGCCAATAATGCCAATCCGAGGCAATCACCTGAGCCAGTTGTTCTCCCTGATACAGCTGATTAAGCGCGCCAATAGCCTCATGGCCCACGTTGTACATTCCCCAAAACATGGTAGGGAATACCGCCAGCCACACTAAAATCATCATGCGTTTTAGGTCGATGGCGTCACGAACGTGCGATGCACCGTGCGTCACTTTGCCTGACGTATACATCAACGTCGCGGCCGCTTCATACAGCGGATAATACTTTTGCAGCTTGCCACCCGGTTCGAAGTGGTGCTCCATATTCTCGATAAAACTCTTCAGACCCATGAATTATCCTTCCTGCTCAATGGTCGTCAGCACGTCGCGCAGCACCGGGCCATATTCGTATTTGCCCGGACACACGAAGGTACAGAGCGCAAGATCTTCCTCATCCAGCTCTAAACATCCCAGAGCCTGAGCGCTTTCGCAGTCGCCAGAGAGCAGATCGCGCAGTAGCATCGTTGGCAAAATGTCTAATGGCATCACGCGTTCATAGTTGCCGATTGGCACCATGGCGCGTTCACCGCCGTTCATGTCGGTCGAAAACGCGAACAGTTTGCGCTTAAAGAAATGGCCCAGCGTGGTGCGGGTAATCGAGAATTTATTCGCGCCCGGCATCATCCAGCCCAGCAGCTCTTTCTCGCGCCCTTCTTTCACCACGGAGATTTGATGGTGGAAACGCCCCAAGAAAGCTTTGGTGCCGCTGGCCTGCGTGCCACTCAGCACTGAACCGCTAATCACGCGGTTATCGCCTGACTTCAAGCGGCCGGCGGTAATTTCATCTGTGCTAGCGCCTAATCGAGTACGCAGCAACAGGGGTTTTTCTACCTGTGGCCCTGCCAATGCAATCACGCGATCGGTATTCAGCTCACCGGTGGTGAAAAGCTTGCCGACGGCGATAACGTCCTGATAGCCCATGTGCCAAACGGTTTTGGTTAAGCTAACCGGTTCAAGGAAATGGATATGCGTTCCTACCAATCCTGCGGGGTGTGGGCCGGTAAATTCGTTATGGGTAATATTTGGCGCAGACTTGGTTTGCAGCCCCGCACCGGCCTGTTGGCAAACGTAAACTTTACCTTCGGTTAAACGGCTTAGTACGGTCAGACCATGTTCAAAATCAGCCATACTTTCACGCAGGATCAGCAGCGGATCGGCGGCTAACGGCTGAGTATCCATCACGCTGACGAAAATCGCTGCGGCGTTAGATCCTGGTTTTGGCGCATGGCTAAAGGGACGCGTTCGCAGTGCCGTCCACAAACCCGACGCCAACAGATTGCTTTCAACCTGAGCGCGGGTGAGATTCACCAACTCAGAAGCATCGTAGTGGGAAAATGGCACCTGCTCATCGCCATCGACGGCGATAACCACCGACTCCAGAACACGTTTTTCACCGCGGTTAATCGCAATAACCTGCCCAGCGGCGGGAGCGGTGAACAAGACGCCAGGATTCTTTTTGTCTTCAAAAAGCACCTGACCTTTTTTGACCTTATCACCTTCTTGCACCGCCATTGACGGTCGCATACCGACATAGTCGCCGCCTAAAATAGCCACGTTTCGTATAGCCGGGCCTTGTTCAATGATCGGGGCGGGCGCGCCCTCGATAGGCAAATTAAGCCCTTTTTTAATTTTAATCATGTGGTTGCACTATATATATCGTCATGACATTAATGATGTGAACCCTGCAGGCGTTCCTCTACCCTCCATCCGGATGTCACTCCAATGATGTTGGATATGATGGCCTTCCCGTTGCGAAAAAAGCGCATCGTTGCATGCAGATAAGAGATCGCTAATAAGTACCGGAGAATATTAACCCGAGGTATTACAGGGATTAAAAACGATGTTACCGATAACTGTGCGATTTTACCATTTTACGCCGCCTGCATCAGCAACATTGCCGTGACCTACATCAAGCTAATTAAACATAGCCGTGAACCATTCATTTTTAGTAGGCGAACAATTCGGTTTTTATATAACTATCGTTCACTAATTCTTAAAATTAATTTTTGCTACATGTAGATTTCATCCCAAATGAGTTAAAAAACACTCACTACAGATCCGCTCTCTGGATTAAACTGATACTGTTTTGGGAGCTGTCAACAGACTTAATCTGAAGATCTTCTTTCTATGATTTATTAACAGGGTTATCAATGGGCAAAATCATCGCCTTGTTGGCCGTATTTTTTGTACTGCCACTGACTTCATGTAGTTCTTCTGCCAGTGAGCAGACGCAAAATACACCGCTGACAAAACAGCAATTAATGGGCTCTCCGGTTTATATTCAGATCTTCAAAGAAGAAAGAAAGCTCGAGCTATTTGCCAAGGTCCAAGACAAATATCAGCTGGTGCAAAGCTTTAATATCTGCAAGTTTTCTGGCGGACTGGGGCCAAAACGTACCGAAGGGGATTTTAAAAGTCCTGAAGGGTTCTATCAGATTGATGCCCGTCACCTAAAACCGAACAGCAAATATTACCAAGCGATTAATATCGGATATCCGAACGCTTACGATCAGGCTCACGGTTATTCAGGCAAATATCTAATGATTCACGGTGACTGTGTTTCTATTGGCTGTTATGCCATGACCAATGAAGGTATTTCGCAGATATTTAGCTACGTGCAAAGCGCATTCCGTAATGGACAAACTTTGGTCGATATCAATATTTATCCATTCCGTATGACCGAACAAAATATGCAGCGCCATCGTAACTCTGACTATTTGCCGTTCTGGAAACAGTTGCAGCCGGCCTATGCTTATTTCAATGAGTATCACCAAGCCCCACAGGTGAATGTCATCGGTGGTCAATATGTGGTTAACCGTCCATCGCAAAACAATGGACAGTCTTCCTCACAGCTGGCGTTCACCCAAACAAAATAAGGCAAACTCTCCTGGTTCAATGCGATTCCACATCTCATTGCTGGTCAGGGGCTGAGTTGCAATCACGGTGACGACGTCGTTGGGCGTCGTCTGTGATTGAAAATCAATTTCGACATCCTCATCCAACAGCGTTGCCTTGCCAAAAGGCGCTCGACGCGTGATCCAGTACAGATTAGTCGAGCAATAGGCCATCACAAAGCGCCCATCGGACAGCAGCATATTGAATACGCCTTTGGCGCGAAGCTCATCGGCGCACTGCGCAATAAAGCGAAATACCGCCGGCCAATTACCTGGCGTTCTTGGATAGCGCGCAGCCATTTTATTCAGCAGCCAGCAAAATGCATATTCACTATCGGTTTGCCCCACTGGCCGGAAATGCCCCGTCTCTAGGCTTTTATATCCCGTCAATTGTCCGTTATGTGCAAACGTCCAATTCCGCCCCCAAAGTTCACGGGTAAACGGATGCGTATTTTCCAGCGACACGGTGCCACGATTTGCCTGACGAATATGCGAAATCACCGCACAAGATTTGATCGGATAATCTTGTACTAAGCGGGCAATCGGAGAGTTGAAACTCGGGTGCGGATCTTTAAATGTGCGACAGCCATTACCTTCATAAAAGGTAATTCCCCACCCATCCTTGTGTGGCCCGGTTCTTCCGCCACGCTGTACCAAGCCGGTAAAGCTAAAGCAGATGTCCGTTGGGACATTGGCGCTCATACCGAGTAGTTCACACATGATTGCACCTACTTTTCCTGAAATAAGCCTGACACAGCGGCTAACCTCATAGCCTCTCCAAACAAAGTAAGGAGCGAGTATGGGACAGTCCCCCTCCCAGCCTCCCCCTTCTCAGGGGGAGGGGCCGATCGAGATACTCTCAACCAGTGCTGAACAGTTCCCTCCCCTGCTAAGGGGAGGGTTAGGGTGGGGTCAGCGACTAAAGTCTTAAGCTTTAACCATCTCTTTTTCGATCAGCTGAATCAGGATATGAATCGCTTTGATATGGATTTCCTGAATACGATCTGCGTAGCCAAAGTGTGGTACGCGGATCTCAACGTCTGCGCTTCCGGCCATTTTGCCGCCGTCTTTGCCGGTCAGAGTGATCACTTTCATGCCCTTGGCGCGTGCGGCTTCGATCGCTTTCATGATGTTGCCAGAGTTACCTGAAGTGGAGATGCCTAACAGTACATCACCTTCACGGCCAACCGCTTCTACATAACGAGAGAATACATATTCGTAGCCAAAATCATTGCTAACGCAGGACAGGTGGCTTGGATCAGAAATCGCAATCGCAGCATAACCTGGGCGATTTTCACGATAACGACCGGTTAACTCTTCGGCGAAGTGCATGGCGTCGCAGTGTGAGCCGCCGTTGCCGCAGGAAAGCACTTTGCCGCCTGCCTTGAAAGAGTCTGCCAACAACACCGCTGCACGTTGGATTGCCTCAATGTTAGCGTCATCGCTGATGAAATTTTGCAGCGTTGTCGCCGCTTCGTTCAGTTCACTACGAATAAGATCGTGGTACATAGCAGCCTCTTTTTACATAGAAAATGGCATAGGAAATATTGTAAGAAGTGTAACGGATAGCTCCCCCCCCGAGAAGCACTGCACGCCGCGTTTTACATGATTCTGCACTTTCTTTTTCGCTCACCAACGCTCATCGACGAAAGGATTTAGCTTGGAATGCGGTTTGAGGGCTAAATTGTGAACTACGTTGTAATTAATATGTAAACACATTGCTAAATAAAATTAACTCAACTACAACCTATATTATCTACAACAGGTCAGACCTCCTACAACTTGGTCCCCTAACCCGACCTCTGAACACGCAGGAGCATTAACATGATGGTTCTTAGTCTTGTGGTTTTTTTGATAGCGATTGGTGTGTTGTTCTATCACCAAGTTAACCTCTATCTGAGCAGCGCTATTTTGCTGGCATACACCGCCGCAATGGGCGCCATTGGCCTATGGTCATTCTGGGCTTTAGTTCCCGTCGCCGTGGTATTGCTGCCGCTGGTGCTGGTTTCAGTCCGTCGCTCGCTGATTTCAGGCCCTGCGTTAAAGGCATTCCAAAAGGTGATGCCACCGATGTCTCGCACAGAGAAAGAAGCCATCGACGCAGGCACGACCTGGTGGGAAGGCGATATTTTCCGTGGTACTCCCGATTGGAAAAAACTGCACGACTATCCGCAGCCGAAGTTAACGGAAGAAGAACAGGCATTTCTGGATGGCCCAGTAGAAGAAGCTTGCCGTATGGCAAACGACTTCCAAATCACCCATGAACTGGCGGATTTACCTCCTGAGCTGTGGGCCTATCTGAAAGAACATCGCTTCTTTGCGATGATCATCAAAAAACAGTACGGCGGTTTAGAATTCTCTGCGTACGCACAGTCTCGCGTGCTGCAAAAACTGTCTGGCGTATCCGGCATTCTGGCGATTACTGTGGGTGTTCCTAACTCCCTCGGCCCCGGAGAACTGCTGCAACACTACGGCACCGAAGCGCAGAAAGATCACTATCTGCCACGTTTAGCGCGTGGTCAGGAGATCCCGTGCTTTGCATTAACCAGCCCTGAAGCAGGATCTGATGCCGGTGCGATCCCTGACGTCGGTATCGTCTGCATGGGCGAATGGCAAGGCAAGCAAACGCTGGGGATGCGTCTAACGTGGAACAAGCGCTACATCACCCTTGCGCCTATCGCCACCGTGCTTGGTTTAGCCTTCAAACTTTCTGACCCTGAACGTTTACTCGGCGGTGAAGAGCACTTAGGTATTACCTGTGCGCTGATCCCAACCGATACCGACGGCGTTGAAATCGGCACTCGTCACTTCCCGCTGAACGTTCCGTTCCAAAACGGCCCAACGCGCGGTCAAGACGTGTTCGTACCTATTGATTTCATCATCGGTGGGCAAACTATGGCAGGCCAAGGCTGGCGTATGCTGGTTGAATGCCTGTCGGTTGGTCGCGGTATTACCCTGCCGTCTAACGCCACCGGCAGCCTGAAAAGCGTGGCGCTGGCCATCGGTGCCTACGCCAATATCCGCCGTCAGTTCAAAATCTCCATCGGTAAAATGGAAGGGATTGAAGAGCCGTTAGCACGCATTGCGGGCAACGCCTATGTGATGGACGCTGCGGCTACATTAGTGACCTACGGCATCATGCAGGGCGAGAAACCTGCGGTGCTGTCAGCGATTATCAAATATCACTGTACCCACAGAGGCCAACGCTCAATCATTGATGCAATGGATATTGCCGGCGGTAAAGGCATTATGCTTGGCGAATCTAACTTCATCGCCCGTGCTTACCAAGGTGCACCCATCGCGATTACCGTTGAGGGCGCGAACATCCTGACCCGTAGCATGATGATCTTCGGCCAAGGCGCCATTCGTTGCCATCCATATGTTTTGGATGAAATGGCCGCCGCGCAAGACAACAGCGGTCCACGCTTCGACAAGCTGCTGTTTAGCCACTTGGGGCATGTAGGCAGTCATAAGGTGCGCAGTTTCTGGCTGGGCTTGACCGATGGCCGTACCAGTGCCACGCCAACCAAAGACGCCACGCGCCGTTACTATCAACAGATTAACCGCATGAGCTCAAACTTAGCGCTGCTGTCCGACGTTTCTATGGGCGTACTGGGTGGTTCTCTGAAACGCCGTGAGCGCATCTCTGCGCGTTTAGGTGACTTACTCAGCCAGCTGTTCTTAGCCACCGCCGTGCTGAAACGTTATGAAGATGAAGGACGTAATGAAGCCGACCTGCCGCTGGTTCACTGGGGCGTACAGGACGCGCTGCATCAAGCTGAGCAGGCTATCGACGATCTGCTGCGCAACTTCCCGAATGGCTTGGTTGCCGGTGTGATGCGTGCGGTTATCTTCCCATTAGGCCGTGCGCACTCTGCACCGTCTGACTATCTGGATCATAAAGTCGCCAAGATTTTGCAGGTTCCTTCTGCAACACGTAGCCGTATCGGGCGCGGCATGTACCTCACGCCAAGCGAGTACAACCCGCACGGCCTGATTGAAGCTGCGTTAGCAGACGTGATTGCCGCAGACCCAATCCATCAGCGAATTTGCAAAGCGTTGGGTAAAAATCTGCCGTTCACCCGTTTAGATCAGTTGGCTAAAACCGCGCTGGATAAGGGCTTAATCAACGCCGAAGAACAGGCCATTTTAGTCAAAGCAGAAGAAAGTCGCCTGCGTACCATTAACGTTGATGAGTTTGAACCTGAAGCTTTAGCCGCCGCCGTGGTACCTGAAAAAAAACAGATCGCGACGGAACCCGCGGAGAAAAGCCTGCCGGAAAAGCGCAATGGCCTGCCAAAAACGGAGGCCGCATAACCGAGCAAGCGTAATTTGATTCAATAAATTACCTGTGTCAGCGGCTCCTTCGGGGGCCGTTTTTTTGTTTCGATTGACATCGTAGCTAGGCCAATACGTTTACTTTATCATTGGCGTTCGGTTAGGGTGGGTAAATGCTCAAGCTCACTCGTTATGGAAATCATGAATGAAACCAATACGCTTTTCATTGGCGCAAATCGAAGCATTTGCCAGCGTCTGTGAATGCGGCACCCTGACGCACGCCGCCAAAAAGCTAAAAAAAGATCGCACCACCATCAGCGAGCTCGTGGATTATCTGGAACTTGATCTGGGCTATGCCCTCTTCGACCGCAGCACCCGTCCACTCAGCCTTACCGATGCAGGCAAACTCTTATATCGCCAAGCGCGGCTGTTTTTACATGAGGCTCAGGCCTTTGGGCAGATTGCAGAGCATATTCCACAGCAGCTCAGTACCCAGCTCACCCTTTGCTACGATGCCTTTACGCCGCGTGATTTTTTACTTCGCTTGGCTGACAAGCTGCACGGCCAACAGATCCATCTCAATTTAATTGCCACCGAGCGCGCCAACGCCGAACAGATGCTCGAAAAAGGCGAGGCAGATATTGGCCTATTCCAAGCCATGAACCGTTCGATCAATGAGCGTTTTCAATGGAAAGCCATCGGCGGCATTTCACTCGCCGTTTATGCCAAGGTAGGATATTTCCACGTTAAGCCAGTTTCGCTGCTGAGCTTAGCCTCTGGCGTACAGCTCATGCCGTTTAAGGATTTGCCGCCTCATATGGCTCAACGTCTGCAAATCGCCGACAGAATTCAATGCGTGACGGAAATCAGCATGCTAAAAGCATTGCTCACCGCGGGCTATGGCTGGGGATTCTTACCGACTCATCTACATGCTGAACAGTGGCCTGATGTTGAAAAACTTGAGGCCGAATTTGGCGATGCCGGTTTATCCCACCCGCTGGTGGCGTTATGGGATCCCGCACAGAAAAACCAGCCCACCGTGCTTCATGCCCTTTCGTTAATGTCTGAGTTGTTTAGTCATCCCGAAGATGTGATCGAGGCAGCCGAATAGGCAACAAAAAAAGCCCCTGATTTTCATCAGAGGCTTTTTGACTAGCATAAGGTGATCATAACGTCAGTCTGACGCGAATTAGATCGCTTCTTCGTCTTGCTCACCGGTACGAATACGCACCACGCGCGCTACGTCAAAGACAAAGATTTTACCATCGCCAATTTTACCGGTTTGAGCGGTCTGCATGATGGTATCTACGCAGGTGTCGACGATATCATCGGCAACCACAATTTCAATTTTTACCTTCGGTAAAAAATCGACCATGTATTCTGCACCGCGATAAAGCTCGGTATGGCCTTTCTGGCGACCAAAACCTTTTACTTCAGTTACGGTCATGCCAGTAATGCCCACCTCAGCCAACGCTTCACGAACGTCATCCAGCTTGAATGGCTTAATAATTGCGTCAATCTTCTTCATTGCTAATCCCTTTACCAGTTTTTGCGGCCAAAGCCAGATGTAATCGGATAGCGACGATCTTTGCCAAAGTTGCGCGCGGTAATACGCGGGCCAACCGCAGCCTGACGGCGCTTATATTCGTTAATATCAACCAAGCGGATCACTTTTCGCACCACCGCTTCATCAAATCCAGCGGCAACCAGATCGGCCACGGATTTATCTTGCTCGACGTAACCTTCCAGAATCGCATCCAAAATGTCATACGGCGGTAAGCTGTCTTGATCGAGCTGATCGGGAGCCAGTTCCGCTGACGGTGGACGATCGATAACGCGCTGTGGGATCACGTAGGATACCGTATTTCGATATTCTGAAAGCTTGAACACCAGCGTTTTTGGCACATCTTTCAGCACATCAAAACCACCGGCCATATCGCCATAAAGCGTAGCGTAGCCGACGGCCATTTCACTCTTGTTACCCGTGGTCAGCACCAGACGACGACGTTTGTTAGACAGCGCCATCAGCACCACGCCACGGCAGCGAGCCTGTAAATTCTCTTCCGTAGTATCGCGCTCGGTACCCGCAAACATTGGCGCTAACTGCCCCATGAACGCATCAAACATCGGTTCGATCGAGACAATATCAAATTCAACGCCAAGAATTTCAGCTTCTTCTTTCGCATCAGCAATACTGATATCCGCGGTATAGCGGAATGGCATCATCATCGCCTGAACTTTGTCTTTGCCCAACGCATCTACGGCAATCGCCAGCGTTAACGCCGAGTCGATACCGCCAGATAAGCCAAGCACCGCGCCTTGAAAACCATTTTTGGTCACATAGTCGCGAACCGCAAGAACCAGCGCTTCATAAACCTGAGCCAGATCGGGCAAGCTTGCCGCTGGCGCAAGCATAGGCTCAACCTGCAACTCATTGAGATTGAACAGCGCGGTTTGTTCAGCAAAGCCCGCCAGACGGTGAGTCATATTGCCAGCTGCATCAAAGGCTTTTGAGCAACCATCAAAAATCAGCTCATCCTGCCCGCCAATCTGATTCAGATAGACCAAAGGCAAACCGGTGCGCTGGCAGTGGCTGGTTAATAGCGTTTTGCGAATATACGGCTTCTCGCGGTTGTAAGGCGAGGCGTTGATCGATAGCAGCACTTCGGCACCGGCGGCGGCAACCGCATCCACTGGGCCATCAAACCACAGGTCTTCACAAATCAGCAGACCTAAACGGTAGCCTTTCAGCTCAACCACACAGCTCTCATGACCGGCGGAGAAATAACGTTTCTCGTCAAACACGCCGTAGTTTGGCAGTTGTTGTTTGAAATAGCGGGCAACTAACTGACCATCAGAGAACAGAGATAGCGCATTGTATAAGTGCCCACCTTCACGCCACGGATGCCCAACCAATACAGCGATATCAGCAGATGCCTGCTGCAAACGATCCAATTGCTGCTGGCAGCGCTGATAAAAATCATCGCGATACAGCAGATCTTCAGGAGGATAGCCCGAAAGCGCCAGTTCAGAAAACATGACCAGATCGGCACCGGCATTGCGCTGCTCGTGTAACGTGTTCAGCATGCGTTCGGTGTTGCCTTCAATATCACCCACCAGCCAGTTGAGCTGGGCTAACGCAATAGAAAGAGATCGACTCATAATTACTCACTTCCTTCGTATTTGAAGCATCTACAGCGTTAGCTGCCTTGTCACCGCTTCAGCTACTTTGGATATAAAAATAGGCTGGTTGAATTCGCCAAGTGTAAAACATTCTCAACGCTTTGTTTAGCGCCCTAAACGAACAAACGCACGCGAATCCCCCCTCCTAGCCTCCCCCTTCACAGGGGGAGGAACCGTTCAGCGCAATCTTTTATATCTGTGTGCTCTAATCTAACGCTGTTGTGCCCCCTCCCCTGCGAAGGGGAGGGCTGGGGTGGGGTTCTGAGAAAACTATTCTTTGAAATCTGCCGCATCCAACTCATGCCGCGCCAGTAGCTTATAAAACTCGGTACGGTTACGACCTGCCAAACGTGCGGCGTTGGTGACGTTACCTTTGGTTATTTGCAGGAGTTTGCGCAAATAATTGAGTTCAAAGTGGTTACGCGCTTCCGCAAATGTCGGCAGTACCGTATTTTCGCCTTCCAGCGCCTGCTCAACTAAGGCTTCGCTGATCACTGGCGCGCTGGTTAGCGCAACACACTGTTCGATAACGTTAACTAGCTGGCGCACGTTACCAGGCCAACTGGCGGCCATAAGACGGCGCATCGCATCGGTAGAAAAACTGCGCACGAAAGGCTTATGCCGTTGAGCCGACTCACGCAGTAAGTGATTAGCTAATAATGGAATATCTTCAGCGCGTTCGTTTAGCGCTGGAATTTTTAGACTGACGACGTTCAGACGGTAGAACAAGTCCTCACGAAACTCACCTTTGGCCATCGCTTTCGGCAAATCGCGGTGAGTCGCCGAAATAATCCGCACGTTAATATCAATATCGCGGTTGCTGCCCAGAGGGCGAACCTTGCGCTCTTGTAAAACGCGCAGCAGTTTAACCTGTAACGCCAGCGGCATATCACCGATTTCATCGAGAAATAACGTGCCACCTTCGGCTGCTTGAAAGAGCCCTTCTCGGCTGCTGAACGCGCCGGTAAAGGCGCCTTTGGCATGTCCAAAGAGTTCAGATTCAAGCAGTTGCTCAGGCAGTGCGCCACAGTTGATGGCAATAAACGCTTTTCCGGCTCGCGGGCTGGCAGCATGAATTGCCTGCGCCAGAACCTCTTTGCCGGTACCACTTTGCCCGTTAATCAGCACGCTGACGTCTGATTGCGCCACCATGTTTGCTTGTTCCAGCAAACGCAGCATGGTTGGGCTGCGGGTCACAATGCCTTCACGCCATGTATCGTCACCCGCTGCGGGCATCGACTGAGCCAAAGCTTCATCAATGGCTTTGTACAGCGCATCACGATCGACGGGTTTGGTTAAGAAACCAAATACCCCTTGCTGCGTAGCCGCAACGGCATCAGGAATTGAACCATGAGCCGTCAGTATAATCACCGGCATCCCCGGCTGACGCTTTTGGATTTCCGCAAACAGCGCCATGCCATCCATCTCGTCCATGCGCAAATCGCTGATCACCAGCTCAATCTGCTCACGCCCTAACACACGTAACGCATCATGCCCACTCTCCGCCGTCGTCACGCGAAATCCTTCGCTGCTTAAACGCATCCCCAGCAGTTTGAGTAGGCTTGGGTCATCATCCACGAGAAGTAGGTTAGCGGGTTTACGTTGTGCCATGGGTATTGCTCCTTAATGGGCTTCCGTTTTTTCTGGTTCAGTCACGGGCTTGGCGGTGGCATCTGCCGGAGCTTTGTTCTCAGGTTTTCCCGCATCAGGCGTATCGTCTTTCGCTGCGGGATCGGGCATTTCACCGGATATCTGCTTGCGTGATGACAGCTGGCGCTCAATGTCAGTTAAATTTTCGAGTTTGCGCGTGGTGTCATCCAACTGGAACTGCAGACGCCCTTGCGTTTCCCGCAGGGCATCTAGCTGAGCATCGCTGCTGGCTTGGAGCTTTTGATAGCGCGCTTTTTCATCAACTAAATTGATCGTCAGCATCTGCTTTTCACGCCAAATTTGAATAAGTGGGCGAACCGAGGCAGGGAATTCAGAACGATAGCTGTTTAAGCGGTCGATAATCTGCCGACGTTCGGCAACCGTAGGCTCAGCGCTGCCCACCAGTAAACTTTGTTTAAACACACGCTGCCAGTTCTCGCTGCCCAGAGAGCGCGCTTGTAGACGCGCATCCTGACCGCTAAGACGATCGGCGCAGTCCATCGCACGCAGCCAATAAAGCCCATTATCGACGGCGTCTTTGTCGTCATTGAGCCAAATGGTGTCGCAAGACGCCGTTTGGTAATCAACTACTTTGCTATCAGGAATTATCGCCTGTACGGCATGAGCAACGGGATTTCCCGCCCCATTCTTGGCGCATCCGGTCAATAAGAAAGGAACCAACAACACAGCGCCCAAAAGGCTTAATGGACGCAAAGCAGACGCTTTACGGCAGGAGCCGTCAGCGTCAAACAGATGTTCGTTGAATAGGGCGCGAACAGACCACTTATTCATTAGTTATGAGATCTCTGCGGTTAATGGTAATTCAATGCGAAAACAGACGTCGGCTCCGTCTACGGCCACCAGATGTAAATCGCCCTGCATACGGCGGATGCAATCACGGGCGATACTCAGCCCTAAACCGCTTCCTTTGACAGCGCCTTTACGTTGAAGACTTCCCTGATAAAAAGGCTCGAAGATCATGGCCTGTTCCGCGCGCGGGATGCCCGCTCCGGTGTTTGCCACGTCGATCTGTATTTTATCTCCAGCCAAACGACTGCGGATCCAGATGGTACCGGATTCCGCACCGTAGTGCACCGCATTGGAATAGAGATTATCAATAACACGTTCTAATAGCGTAGGTTCTGCCCAGCAAAGGTCAACGTCTAGCTCAGTAAGTGTACGAATAGATTTGGCTCGCGCAGGTAAACTATGAGCAGAAACCACCAGCTCGATCATCTCGCCCAGATTTACGCTCTCTTTTTCCATTGGCGCATCGGCCAATTTGCGGTTGTAATCTAAGAGCTGCTCAATCAGTTGCTGAAGATGACGACTGCTGGAATCCAGAATGCCCACCACCTCTTTTTGATCCTGCGTCAACGGCCCCGCGACCTCATCAGCCAGCAGTTCAGTTCCCTCGCGCATGCTAGCAAGCGGCGTCTTTAACTCATGGGAAATATGTCGCAGGAACTCATGCCTTTGCGATTCTAGCCATGATAGACGCTCGCTTAACCAAACGATCCGCTGAGCCAGCGAGCGAATTTCACGCGGCCCGCGAAATGCCACCATATTACCGACGCTTTTCCCTTCGCCCAGCCGGTTGATCATGCGTTCAACCCCTTTCACCGGCCCGATAATCATGCGTGTAAACAGGAACACCAGCAGCACGCTGACTAAAAACAGCACCAGAGACTGCCAGCCAAAGAACTGACCACGCTCGGCAATCGCCTGCTGAAGTTGCTGCCCACGGGTAAAAATCACGTCTCGAGTGGCTTGAACCATCTGCCCATTCGCCACGGAGAAACCGGCTAATAAAGCCGATGCCTGAGTCACCGGGGCATTATTTTGGCAATTAAACACCGCCAGTTGGTCAATTAGCCCATTCAATTTTTGGTAGTAACGCGGATCGGGTAGTACAGAAGCCTGACGCTCCAGCATTTGGGAATATTGGCCGCGCTGTTTTTGGTACAGCTTAGAGAGCGACTCATCGCCTAAAACGCAAAACTGCCTGTAGCTGCGCTCCATTTCTACCGCAAGGCTCGCCATCGCCTCACTGCGGCGGGCGTCAGAAAGCGTGGTACGGTTGATATCCGCAGCCTGCGAGCTCAAATTGTTGAGCCCCTGATAGGCCTGATAAGCCAGCACCAGCAAAGGAAGCAGGACTAATAAGAACGCCAGCAGAACCAGCTGACGCAGGGAGCGGGGAAATAAACGCCATCTCTTCAAGGAAATCATCTCATTACCCAAAGGTTTGCCCAGATGCTAACTGAGTCCGGCGAGAGGAGCAATTTTCAGATCGCAGATAAACAAAAACCCGAAGTCAGATAGCTGGCTTCGGGCTCTGTTATTTGAATGATATCGCTAATGCAATTCTCGTCTTCAGTTTGATGAGGTAGAACCATCATCGGTGCCGTACAACGGCGGATAAGACGAATGTCATTCATTTTATGTCCCAGGCTGATGAACCAATCATCACAGTCGGACATTAAATAGGTTGTGCCTCACTCAACGTGTCGCCCCGAGTTTGATAAAGCGCATAAGCGACTGTTATCGATAATTGGACGGTAGGCACCTTACTTTGGCGTCATTCGATGGCTTATGTAGCCTGACTCGCTATTGCGGTCGCTGACATAAAAGAGTGAATGAGCAACTGTGCTTTATAAAGCAGAAGTCGTGCCAACTTTGAAAAATAAATAGTAACACACTAATTTAAAACAACTTAAATAAAGCACCTCATCCCGACCATCAAATAAACATCACTTTTGGTGATAGGAAATGGCATAACCATGCTTATTTTTCCATCAATACGTCGCTAAAAGTAGACAGCCATGCATAAAAACCACGCCACCAATATAAATCAATCAGTTACGTGTCACCTATTGACGACATCACTAATAGTGGTTTGTTGTCTTTTTGCGACATCAGAATTTTAGCGTTAGGCTAAAAACGAAAAAGGCAGCCATTGGCTGCCTTTTCCAACAACCACTTCCCGTTGAGAGAAAGAGGTTAACTCAGATTAACTACCCCAACTGTTTACGCGCATTGCGGAACATGCGCATCCAAGGGCTATCTTCACCCCACTCGGCTGGATGCCAAGAGTTGCTGACCGTACGGAACACGCGCTCTGGATGAGGCATCATCACGGTGGCACGACCGTTTGAGCTGGTCAGTGCGGTAATACCGTTTACGGAACCGTTCGGGTTAGCCGGATAGGTTTCTGTCACTTTGCCGAAGTTATCGACAAAGCGCAGCGCAACCAAACCATGATGCTCAATCGCCGCCAAATGCGCATCGTCACGCACTTCAACATGCCCTTCGCCATGCGATACCGCAATCGGCATACGCGAGCCTTCCATGCCCTGCAACAGCAGAGAAGGGCTGCTAGCCACTTCAACCAGGCTAAAGCGAGCTTCAAAACGCTCAGACGTATTACGCACAAAGCGCGGCCAAAGTTCAGCGCCAGGGATCAGCTCACGCAGATTAGACATCATCTGGCAGCCGTTACACACACCTAAAGCCAAGGTTTGTGGACGGTGGAAGAAGGACTCAAACTGATCGCGAGCACGCTCGTTGAACAGAATAGACTTCGCCCACCCCTCACCGGCACCCAACACGTCGCCATATGAGAAACCGCCACAGGCAACAAGCGTGTGGAATTCATCAAGCGTAATACGCCCCGCCAGAATGTCGCTCATGTGAACATCCACCGCTTCGAACCCCGCACGATGGAAGGCAGCTGCCATTTCCACGTGGGAGTTCACACCCTGCTCGCGCAGCACCGCCAGTTTAGGACGGCTACCCGTAGCGATGTAAGGCGCGGCAATATCATCCTGAGGATTAAAGGTGAGTTTCACGTTCAGACCCGGATCGGATTCAACCTGTTTGGCTTGATGTTCTTGATCGGCACACTCAGGGTTATCGCGCAGGCGCTGCATCTGCCACGTGGTTTCAGCCCACCACAAACGCAGCGTCGAGCGCTGTTCGTGGTAAACCTCTTTTCCATGTGACTGAATCGCAAGGTGATTTCCGCTAGAAGCATGACCAATCTGGTGCGTGATATCGGCAATGCCTTGATCTGCCAACACGGCTTTCACCACGTCCAGATCGGCGTTACGCACCTGAATCACCGCGCCAAGCTCTTCATTAAACAGCGCGGCTAAGTGATCTTGCCCCAGCGTGCTGATATCAATATCCAAGGCACAATGGCCAGCAAACGCCATTTCAGCCAGCGTTACCAACAGGCCGCCGTCAGAACGGTCGTGGTAAGCCAGCAGCTTGCCTTCCGCCACCAGCGCCTGCATGGCGTTGAAGAAGCCTGCCAGTTTCGGCGTATTACGAACATCAGCAGGTTTATCTCCCAGTTGGCGGTAAACCTGTGCTAATGCCGTTGCGCCTAAAGCGTTATGCCCTTCTCCCAGATCGATCAGCAGCAGCGTATTTTCGCCCTGATCGACATGTAGTTGAGGTGTCACGGTGCGACGAACGTCTTCCACTCGAGCAAACGCGGTGATTACCAGCGACAATGGAGACGTCATTTCACGCGGTTGATGACCTTCCTGCCAACGAGTTTTCATCGACATCGAGTCTTTACCCACTGGAATGGTCAGCCCCAGAGCCGGACACAGCTCTTCGCCCACGGCTTTCACCGCTTCGTATAAGCCAGCATCTTCGCCCGGGTGACCCGCCGCAGACATCCAGTTAGCCGAGAGCTTAACGCGTTTAAGTTCACCCACCTGAGTGCAGGCTAAGTTGGTCAACGCTTCACCCACGGCCAAACGTGCCGAGGCGGCGAAGTCGAGTAACGCCACCGGAGCACGCTCGCCCAGCGACATGGCTTCGCCGTAATAGCTATCTAAACTAGCCGTGGTCACCGCGCAATCGGCGACCGGGATTTGCCAAGGACCAACCATCTGATCGCGTGCCACCATACCGGTAACGCTACGGTCACCGATGGTGATCAGGAACGTTTTTTCCGCCACGGCAGGAAGATGCATCACGCGTTTTACCGCGTCGGCAATGCTGATAGTGCCGCGGTTTAGCGAATCGCCCAGCGCCTTGAGCGTGGTGACATCGCGCGTCATTTTTGGCGTTTTGCCTAGCAATACGTCCAGCGGCATATCGATGGGCTGATTGTCGAAGTGACGGTCATTCAACGTTAAATGCAGCTCTTCTGTCGCTTCACCGATAACGGCGTAAGGCGCACGCTCACGGCGGCAAATCGCGTCAAACTGAGCCAGTTTTTCTGGTGCCACGGACATCACATAGCGTTCCTGCGATTCGTTACACCAAACTTCCAGCGGGCTCATGCCCGGCTCATCGTTAAGAATGTCACGCAGTTCGAAACGACCGCCGCGACCACCATCACTCACCAGTTCAGGCATCGCGTTAGACAGTCCACCCGCGCCAACGTCGTGAATAAACTGAATCGGGTTCTCATCACCCAGCTGCCAGCAGCTGTCGATCACTTCTTGGCAACGGCGCTCCATTTCTGGGTTATCACGCTGCACCGACGCAAAATCCAGATCGGCATCAGACTGACCGGAAGCCATCGAAGACGCGGCGCCTCCGCCCAAGCCGATATTCATAGCCGGGCCACCCAGCACAATAAGCTTGGCACCGACGGTGATCTCGCCTTTTTGCACGTGGTCTGCGCGGATATTACCGATACCGCCCGCCAGCATAATCGGTTTGTGGTAGCCACGTAGCTCAACGCCGTTGTGGCTCTTCACCTGCTCTTCATAGGTGCGGAAATATCCCAGCAGCGCTGGACGACCAAATTCATTGTTGAACGCAGCGCCGCCCAGCGGCCCTTCCGTCATAATGCTCAGCGCATTAACGATACGGTCTGGCTTGCCAAAATCCTGTTCCCACGGCTGCTCGAAGCCCGGAATTCGCAGGTTGGACACGGAGAAGCCGACCAGCCCAGCTTTAGGTTTCGAACCTCGGCCGGTTGCTCCTTCGTCACGGATTTCACCGCCGGATCCCGTTGCTGCGCCCGGCCATGGGGATATTGCCGTCGGATGGTTGTGAGTTTCCACCTTCATTAAGATGTGCGCTTCTTCCTGATGGAAGTCATACACACCCGATTCTGGATCCGCAAAGAAACGGCCAACCGAGGAGCCTTCCATCACGGCGGCGTTATCTTTATAAGCAGACAGTACATAGTCAGGCGTCTGCTCATAGGTATTTTTAATCATTTTGAACAGCGACTTTGGCTGTTCTTGCCCATCGATAACCCAATCGGCATTAAAAATTTTGTGACGACAGTGCTCAGAGTTTGCCTGAGCAAACATGTAGAGTTCGATGTCGTTAGGATTGCGCCCTAAGCGCGTGAAGGACTCTAGCAGGTAGTCAATTTCATCATCTGCCAAGGCCAGACCTAAGCGCACGTTGGCATTAACCAGCGCGTCGCGGCCTTCGCCCAGCATATCCACGCTTTGCACCGGAGCCGGAGACTGGTGCGTAAACAGCTTCTGCGCATCCTGTAGCTCGCTGAACACGCGTTCCATCATGCGGTCGTGCAGCAGGTCTTGCAGCTTTTGCCACTGGGCATCGCTGAGCTGTGGCGCATCAACAGCGCCTGTGGCGTCTATGCTTATATAGTAAGCCAAACCACGCTCTAAACGAATGACCTGAGGAAGATTACAGTTATGAGCAATATCAGTTGCTTTAGACGACCACGGAGAAATAGTACCGGGGCGCGGTGTCACTAACAGCAAGCGGCCTTTCGGTTCGTGTTCTGCCAAAGAAGGGCCATATTTCAACAGACGCTGAAGCGTTGCTTTTTCCTCAGAAGAAAGAGGCGCGCTGACATCGGCAAAATGCACATATTCAGCGTAGATATCGTTGACTGGAAGATTAGCGTCCCGACAAGCAGACAGCAGTTGGGTAACACGAAAAGCCGACAAAGCGGGTGAGCCACGCATGATTTCCATAGGAAATGAGTCCGTCATCTAGGTTCTCTCGTCTTCGAGATGGCTGTGAGAGGTCAAAAAACCTTGTCTACAACCGCCTCAGTGGGCGAAACAGGGGGAAAGCGGAGGCCATTATAGAGAATCTCTGCGCCATACGAAACCGTTTGCGTAGCCTTTATTTCGGATTGACGATTTATCTGCCCGATCAACTTTATGTGCTTTTTGAGTTGCACGCTGACGCTTTGTTGCGCAAAATGCCGCCTTCCTGTTGATTTAGCCATATACTATCCTGCGAACACAGCACCACAATTCGATACACATTCATGAGATAACTATTTGAAACGTATAAAATATAATTATTATCTTATCGGTATCGTTTCTGCCCTGCTGGCGCTTGCGCTATGGCCGAATATTCCGTGGCGTAGCGGAAACGAGAGCCAGCTACAGCAGATTCTCGACCGCGGTGAGCTGCGAGTCAGCACCATTAATTCCCCCCTCACCTATCAAACCGATGGGAAGAACATCAGCGGGCTCGATTATGAGCTGGCAAAACGCTTTGCTGATTATCTGGGCGTGAAGCTAAAAGTTCGCGTGCGCGGCACGTTGCCAGAATTATTTGATGATTTGGACAGCGGTAAAAGCGATCTGGTTGCCGCGGGCCTACTTTATAATACCGAACGCCTCAGCCGTTTTCGCACCGGCCCTTCTTATTATTCAGTATCACAGCAGTTAGTTTATCGTCAGGGCAAACCACGACCGAAATCGCTTAAAGATTTGAGTGGTATACTCGCCGTGCAGTCGGGCTCTGCGCATGTCACCACCCTAAGCCAATATAAACAGACCAAATATCCCAATCTGACCTGGGAGTCGTCTACCGATTTATCCTCAACCGATCTTATGCAGCGCGTGGTACAAGGTACGCTGGATTATACGATTGCCGACTCTGTTAGCGTGGCGCTTTTCCAACGCATTCACCCGCAGTTGGCCGTAGCTTTCGATATCAGCGATGAAGAGCCGGTAATGTGGTATCTCAATCGCGACGATGATGACAGCCTGTATGCCGCCGTCTTAGATTATTTCAGCAAGATTGTGGATGATGGTTCACTGGCACGCTTGGAAGAAAAATATTTGGGCCACGTGGGTGGATTTGATTATGTTGATATCAAAACATTCTTAGCGGCAATTGATAATGTGCTGCCCGACCTGAGCGAGATCTTTAAAAAATACGCCCAGAAAATCGATTGGAAACTGCTGGCGGCCATTGCCTATCAAGAATCACACTGGAATCCTCAGGCCACGTCACCGACCGGCGTCCGAGGCTTAATGATGCTAACCCGCGCCACGGCCGATGGGCTAGGGGTAAAAGATCGTCTTGATCCCGAGCAAAGCATCGCGGGCGGTGCACTTTATCTTGAACGTTTAATGGATAAACTGCCAGATACCATTCCTGAAGATGAGAAAATCTGGTTTGCGTTAGCCGCTTACAACATGGGCTACGGACACATGCTAGACGTGCGCCAACTGACGCAAAAACAGGGTGGCAATCCGAATAGCTGGGTCGATGTGAAGCAGCGTTTGCCAATGTTAAGCCAGAAGAAATATAACCAGAACCTGACCTACGGCTATGCGCGCGGGCATGAGGCATATCAGTATGTGGAAAACATCCGCCGTTATCTGGTGAGCTTAGAAGGTTATTTGTTAGAAAAAGAGAAGCAGATTGCCGCCGAGCAAACTCGCCAAGCATTATTAGGACAAGGCTATCCAGCGGTGCCGCCTGAACAGGCGCTGGAAGGACGAACAAGGCGCAGCCCACGCGGACTGCTGCCGTTCTAATCGGTAGAATCCGAAAGATTTTGACGCCGAGCCTCACGCTCGGCTTTTTTCTGCTCGCGGCGCTGCTGGAAAAACTGACTCAGCATGTCCGAGCACTCACTCGCCAACACGCCAGAAGCGATCTCTATCTGATGATTCATGCCCGGATGGCGCAGAATATCCAACAAGGAGCCTGCTGCACCGGTTTTTAAATCACTCGCACCATAAACCAAACGTTTAATACGGCTGTGCACCATAGCGCCTGCGCACATCACGCAAGGCTCAAGCGTGACATACAGCGTTGCATTTAGCAGCCGATAGTTCTGCACAATCTGTCCGCCCTGCTGCAACGCCATGATTTCTGCGTGCGCGGTGGGATCGTGACGGGTGATTGGACGGTTCCAGCCCTGACCAATCACTTTATCATCCAGCACCAAAATCGCACCGACGGGCACTTCGCCCTGATCCCACGCTTTTTGCGCCAACGCTAACGCCTGCTTCATCCAGTAAGCATCATTTAGTTCGCTCACGTGCTCACCTCCATTAACTCAGGGCGCGCATTATACCCTTCTTATCTGAAGTTGCATCTTGGACTTTAATCATAGCGGGGAATCTCTTAGCTCCTGCCTATTGCTCCCTTGATTGAACGTTTTCTCAATATAGTAGGGAGTACGCAAAGTTTTACGCACTCCGTTGGCGTAATATGCATAAGGCGAAAGCCGTTATTTGATAATCACAAAGGAGATGTATCACGATGTTTGGTCAAACTCGAATGGTAAAAAAAGCGCTGATAGCCAGTGCGCTGCTGATGGCTTCAACTTCACTGTGGGCCGCAGAGCATTGGATTGACGTGCGTACTCCGGATCAGTATCAAGAGACTCATGTGAAGGGCGCGGTGAATATTCCGTTAAAGCAGCTGGATCAGCGGATTAGCGAAGTATCACAGGACAAGAACGATACCCTACATCTTTATTGCAATACCGGCAATCAGTCAGGTAAAGCAGAGAAAATGCTGCAAAAAATGGGCTACAAAAACGCCGTTAACGAAGGCGGCTTGAAAGACGTTGAAAAAACGCAGACTTTGGTAAAATAATCACACCCTATCCCCTGATGCCAGATAACTACGCCTCAGGGGTTATCATCTATCCCCCCTTCGCTGAAGCACTTTTTACGCTCGCGTAAAGAACGGTTAGCGACGCTAACACATTTAATTACATCCCTATGTTTATAAATGCCACACATCACACATGCCACAAATATATAAATCATCGATATATTAATTTTGCTATTATTTTATTCCTGCCAAATTTTGAGGAAGATCAGATTTCATCTACCCCTTGGGTAGTATCGTGATTGTTAATTTTCTCACATTAAGGAACGACCCGATGACAACTTCAACCTTCTTTATCCCTTCAGTCAATATGATTGGCGCTGGCTGCCTAGCCGAAGCGGCAACCACCATGAAAGGCTATGGCTACAAGCATGCGCTGATCGTTACCGACAACGTATTGAACAAAATTGGTGTTGTCGCCAAAGTTCAGGCTTTGCTATCCGACATGGGCATTGAGAGCGCGGTATATGATGGTACTCATCCAAACCCAACAACGATCAACGTCGCTGAAGGCCTAGAAATTCTGCGCCAGCATCAAAGTGATTGTGTTATTTCCCTTGGCGGTGGTTCTCCACACGATTGCGCAAAAGGTATTGCGCTGGTCGCTGCCAACGGAGGTGACATCCGTGATTACGAAGGCGTTGATCAATCAGCCAAACCACAGTTACCGCTGATTTCTATCAATACCACTGCGGGTACGGCGTCTGAAATGACGCGTTTCTGCATTATTACCGACGTTGATCGTCACATCAAAATGGCCATCGTGGATAAACACGTCACGCCAATTTTGTCAGTAAACGATCCAGAGCTAATGGCCGGTATGCCTAAAGGCCTGACCGCGGCTACCGGTATGGATGCGCTGACTCATGCCGTAGAAGCCTACGTGTCTATCGCCGCTAACCCAATCACCGATGCCTGCGCGCTGAAAGCCGTCACCATGATCAGCCAATCACTGCGTCATGCGGTGGAAAACGGCAGCAACATGGAAGCGCGTGAAACCATGGCCTATGCACAGTTCTTGGCTGGTATGGCGTTTAACAACGCATCACTGGGCTATGTGCACGCAATGGCGCACCAGTTGGGGGGTTTCTACGATTTGCCACACGGCGTGTGTAATGCGGTTCTGCTGCCACACGTGCAGATCTTTAACGCAAAAGTGTCTGCAGGTCGCTTAAAAGATATCGCCGCAGCGATGGGCGTTGATGTGAGCAAGATGAATGACCAGCAAGGTGCGGATGCGTGTATCGCAGAAATCCGTAAACTGGCAAAAGACGTCAACATTCCTGCCGGTTTGACCGAACTGAACGTGAAAGAAGAAGATCTGCCAACGCTGGCAACCAATGCCTTAAAAGATGCCTGTGGTTTCACTAACCCAATTCAGGCTACGCACGAAGAGATCGTTGCTATCTTTAAAGCCGCGATGTAATCGCGCGATCAAGCCTCCTCTTTGCTGGGGAGGCTTTTTTATTCACTCTAACTGCTGTAACTCTCCCGTTGGACTTACTCGGAAGCGGTGCTCGCAAAACGACAATAGCGGGTTGTCTTGCTGGCTGTCGCTATACCCACTGTAAAGCTTGAGCGGTTTACCTAGCTGCTTTTCTAGCTGCACCACTTTTTCCGGCCCTAAACAACGCAGAGCCAACACCCAGCCACCACGACGACGCACCATGCGGCTGCCGATCATGCGAACCTGATGAATAAAAGGTTCATCAGTATAGACTTGCTCCACCAAGCGCTGCGGAGAACCGGTAATCAGCCACACTTCTGCCGTTTGGCTGCTTAAATACTGTTTCAAACGCCCCATGACAACCGGAAAAGGCACCACGTCGCGCTTAAATACCTGCACAAACTGGCGCTCAAGCGCATTCAACCTCGATTCTCGATGACCAAACGTGATGGCCCAAAGCAACAGGCTTATTGGCCAACGCGTTGCTCTCCCCTGAACGATCAGGCCGAAGGCAATCACCGGCAATAGAGGGATCACTAACAGCAGGTTTTGTGGCATATGCCAAAGCATGAAGCGTAAAAAGCTGCCAAACATATCTTGCTGATGCAGAGTGCCATCAAGGTCAAAAAAGACCACGCGTTGTGCTTTTGTCGCTGACTGGCTGTCGGTCAAAATGGCTCCTTGGGAAAGCAAAATCCCATCCTCTCGTTTAAATCAGATCAATTCATTGAAACTGGATCAATAGTATTAACGGTACCCAGCATCCTACAAAGATACAACCACGTAGCTAAACTAACGCTAACGCGGGAGAGATAACCTGAGTGAAAAAATTGGTGTATGGCACGTCAGGGAGTATAATCTCGCCCCCGCGAGTATTTATCCGCCCCACATTGGGTCGTTTATTTAAAACCACCCTGCAACGTTATGAGAGAGTTATGGCCCTACTGATCACAAAAAAATGTATCAACTGTGATATGTGCGAGCCGGAGTGCCCGAACCAAGCGATTTCTATGGGAATGGATATTTACGAGATTGATGCAGAGCGCTGCACCGAATGCGTAGGCCACTACGATGAACCGACCTGCATGAAGGTCTGTCCCATCGACAACACGATTATTCGCGACCCAGCTCATCTAGAAAGCAATGAACAGCTGTGGGATAAGTTCGTTGTGCTGCATCACGCCGATAAAATTTAAACACTTCAGGGCCGAGCCCTGAAGTGTATTCATTTTGCCTCAGTTTGCGCAGCTGCCTTTAGCATCAAAATGGGGCTGACCGTCAGGAACTAACGCGGTTTCCACCTGCCCTTCTTCCATCGAAGGCGTTACCGCAAAGTGTCCTTGGATTTCCAAGAATACAGGCTGTCCAGGCTCGGACTGCGCATGGCTATAGCCTTGCTCCAGCGTAATATTATTGCTGACTGGGAACTGCTTACCGGTAGCACAATCACGGAAAGTCGCCGCATCCGCCATATAAACATACATGCCTTTAAACGTCATTGGCGTGACGGGTAACGTCGCATCCGTCGCCTTCAACGTATAATTCAGCGCCGAATCGATCTCGTTACCGCTGGCATCCAACATCGTCAAATTATTGCCTTTCGGACGAAAATAACGCTTATTGCCATCAGTGCCGGTTAGCACTAACTTATCGGCGGTGCGCTGCCAACTGCCATACTCCGCAAAGGTTTGATCGCCATCGCGTGAACCGCGATAGATCTCTTTCAGCACAAAGGTGCCGTCTTTTTCCAAGAACAGCGATGTATCCATGCCCTCGCAGTCAGCACAAGGCAATACGCCCTGAAAACTTTGCGCCATCGGCTTGAGAGGTTGTTCTACATATTGGGAACGAGCGTTACACCCGAACAGTGCCATCGCACCCGCTGCCAAAAACAGCGAAATAGCCAATTTTTTCACAGTTATTCTCCTACTGTGGGTCCCTATTATTTTAATCTTCGGTGACATACCAAGCACAAACGCTAATCTGTACTCACCTTGCCACGTAAAGATTTCGTCACCCCGCGTCGGGTTTTACTTTCTACCCGCTTACGTTTTGCATTTCGACTCGGCTTCGTTGGACGGCGAACTTTCTCCACCACGCCTGCCGATTTAATTAATTCTGTCAATCTTGCCAGCGCCGCTTCGCGATTCATCTCCTGACTCCGATATTCCTGCGCCTTGATAATAATGACGCCGTCGGGGGTTATCAGATGATGACTCATCGCCAGTAAACGCTCTTGGTACAAAGACGGTAAACTGGAACTGCGAATATCAAAGCGTAGGTGAATCGCCGTTGAAGACTTATTCACATTTTGGCCACCGTTGCCCTGCGCGCGGATCGCGGTGATTTCAATTTCGTCATCGCTTACGGATACGGTGTTGGTAATCTGCAACATCTCAGACTCCCGCTGGCTTCCAGTGATCAAACTGGATCTCAACGTTATTTTGTGCGTCAGATAGCCAGACTGCGCCTTCCTGTATTGTTGCCTGTAAGTCCATGGTGCGACTAACAAATTTAGGCAGCATCGCCATAATTTCATCGCTAACAAAACGAATGGAGAGCGCTTTAAGCCCGCTCAGTTTTGCCTGATTCTGCTGCCACCACACGCGTCCAGCGCGTTCACTATAAGCGTAGAGCACCACTTCCTGCGATAACGAACAGGCTTTTTTAAGACGTTTCTCATCGGGTAAGCCGAGTTCAATCCACAGATCGATCCCGTTGTAATCATTACGTAGCCATAATTCAGGCTCATCGTCGGCGCACAATCCTTTGGTAAAAGTCAGGCGCTCGTTTGCATGGCAAATCCAGGCTAAAAGCCGCAGCATCATGCGTTGTTCAGTTTCTGATGGATGCTGCGCCAGCGTCAGAGAAGCATCATGATAAAAATGACGATCCATATCTGCAATATTGACGTTAGCTTTGTAAATCGTTGCCTTTAATGCCATAAAATCCTCTCGTATAATTGTTAACAGTGTACCGTATCCCCCTTCTGGCAACTAGTCAGAGTGGGACTGTCACGTGTAAAGAACAGATTTATTACATCGCGCAGCAACTCAGCCTGCTTTCTAGTGAGGGCGGCTGTGCTATAGTCGATGAGATAAGCAGAGCTTATCCTCGTGCCGATTTTTTCAGACTAACCGTCACAGGGATAAGCTTTAGAGGAGGATAAATTTGCAGCAATATTCTGAGTTAGTACGCCGTATGTACGCCCAGATCGGTAGTGGGGATTTGGGATATATACCTGACGCGTTAGGTTGTGTTTTAAAAGCTCTGGATGAGGTTGCAGCCAACGAAGCGCTGCCCTCTGCCGTTAGGGAACAGGCGGCCTATGCCGCCGCTAACTTATTGGTGAGTGATTATGTCGAAAATTGAAGAGTATCAGCCAATCAACTGTGACGATTACGACAATTTGGAACTCGCCTGCCAGCATCATCTGATACTGGCGCTAGAACTGCGCAACGGAGAGAAGTTGCAAGCCAAAGCCAACGACCTGATTTCACGTAAGCACGTAGAATATCTGGTTATTGAGCAAGACGGCGAGCCACGGGAGTTACGTTTAGACCACATTGCCAGCTTCAGTCATCCTGAGATTGGCACCGTCAACGTAAGCATGTCTTAGCCCCTTTCGGCACACCTCTCCACCAAGATAGATTGACGAAACAGATAGACGAAGGGCGATGATTTCATCGCCCTTTTCATTATGGTTTCAGACTCGCGTAATAAGCGGCTAAATCGCTGATATCCTGCTCGGAAAGATTGCCAACATAGGCTTTCATCACTTCAGCTTGTCCACCTGAGCGCCCGCCGCTTTTGTAATCCTTCAACGCCTGCTCCAGATACATCGCGTTCTGCCCAGCTAAATTTGGGTACATCGGCACCGTAACTTTGCCTTCCATGCCGTGGCAGGCCACGCAGGTCATCGCTTTACTCTTGCCCGCAGCCGCATCCCCCGCCGCCAATGCAGGCAGAGAAACCACCGCTGTCAGCACTACCGCAGCCATTAATTTTTTCATCATTATTATCTTCCTCGACATTGCCATCACTGTAACCAACGCATCTGTAGCTTGAAGTATGACGGAGATTTATCCTCAACGTAATTGGAACCGTATCAAGGCAGCAAGCGAGCGCATCCCGATGAGCTTACATAAGTAAGTGATTCGGGTAAGCAAGCGCAGCTAACGCCGAGACGGTTTCAAGTACGAAGAGGATTTACATCCAGTCTTTGGTCCAGTGTATATTCCACACCGGCCGATCCGCCATCCCCTGCCCTTCTTGGGTAATGAAAACGCCGAGTGCGGCGATTAGCGTTTCACCATAGTAGAGCATAGGCGTTCGTTCACGCTCCCATGGCGGAATGTTATGTTCCTGCCAGATTTTTTTTATTGGGCGTGAATGACGGCGTCCGACGATGCGTAGTGTGCCATGAGCGACAAAACGAATCGAGACGGCTTCATCCGATCTTGGGGCGCGCACGCATATTCCACGCTCACCGAGCTGTAATTCACCGAGACCATCTGGCAGCGGCAAGGATTCACGCGGGTCCCACGGAATGACTTCTGTTTTGAGCGAACGCAGCGGAGGTAACAGGTATAGATGCTGGCGATAACGGCGTACCTGATTTTTACCGAGCTGGAGCTGCGGCTCTGCGTCTTCGCGTGCGGTTGCCACTTCGTGCCAGAGGCGTTGCAGTTGTTCGCGAGTTGGCATCATGACGCCAAAGCAGGCGATCCAGCGGCGCAATAGCGCATAGCGCTTGGCCTCAGACATCGGCAACAGGCCTTCGATATTTAGCGAGTCATCCTCGCTCATCAGAGACTGTAGCGAGTCTAACAAGAGCTCATCGAGCAACTGCTCCTGCTCGGCGCACAGGCTGGCGCTGCGAGCGACGGCTTCAGGGAAGTGTGGCCAGCGGTCGCGTAGATTTGGGATCACGCGCAGGCGAAGAAAATTGCGATCGAAGCGATCGTCTTGATTGCTGTCGTCTTCAACCCACTTGAGATCGTAGCTGGCGGCATATTCTTCTAGCTGGGCACGGCTAATGTCGAGCAACGGACGTATCTGTTCGGTGCTGAAAAACGGCATATGGCTGGCCATAGCAGAAAGTCCGGTCGGGCCACTGCCGCGTTTAAGCGCTAACAAAAAGGTTTCACACTGATCGTCGAGATGCTGCGCGGTCAGCAGGGTTTCGTGATTACCGATAAGTCCGGCTATCGCATGGTAGCGGGCATCACGCGCGGCGGCTTCAACCCCGCTGCGCTGGGCATCCACTTTAACCCGTAGAACATGCAGCGGCACCTGCCATTGCTGGCACACTGACTTGCAGTGGTCGACCCATAAATCAGCATAGCGGCTGAGCCCATGGTGCACATGCGCAGCCCGTAGCTGGAGATGAGGGAAATTCTGCATACGCAGCTGAACGAGCGCATGCAGTAAAACGGTGGAATCAAGCCCACCGCTGAAAGCAACCATCAGATGCGAACGCCCCTGAAGTTTGCTGGCAATTCGCATCTGGATTTCTGAGCTATTCATGACACTTTACGGCGCGGTCACCGCCCTGAACGATTGAATATCAGAACGTTAACCATCCGCTCTGTTGGAAGCAAGTCCTTATTCGCACGACTCGGCGGCAACTGCGTTGCGGCGCACCATAAACATATGACACAGCCAGATCACCGCAACCAGTCCAACGCAGCCAAGCGCGCCCCATGCGATATCGCTAAACACGCTGACATACGCCATAACGGAGTGTGCCGTCGCTTCACCACCTTGTTCAAATGACACTTCGGCGGTTTGATTAGCGATAATACCCGCAAGATAGTTGGCTATCGATCCAGTCGCCAACATGTAGATCCCGGTAAGGACGCCCGTCACTCCCGGAATTTTCAGCCGAGTAATCTGTGCCATCGCCACTGGATCGATAAAGAGTTCTGCGCATCCCATCACCGCTAGACCTAAAACGGTTAATGCCATGGAGCCTTGACCATGAACCGCCGCCCAGCGAGCGTTAAAGGTGAGAATGCCGAAGCCTGCGCTGATCAGCGCCAGCCCAAGAGCAAACTTACCCCAAATACGCAATATCCGGTTGCCGTTGCTGTTTTCGCGAACCAGCCAAGCCAGAACCACGCCGCTTAGCATAACGGCAAAACCGTTAACCGATTGGAACACCGCCGTAGGAATGGTGAAAGAGAACCATTGGCGATTCACAAAGCGGTCGATGAACAAGCTGATTGAGCTACCGCCCTGTTGGGCAAACGCCCAGAACAGCGTGCCGAGCAGCATCAAAATCACAATTTGCAGCAGGCCTTTACGCTGATCCGGTTCTGCTCGACGATAAATGCTCACCATAATAATAATGGCCGCAGCGCACACCAGCGCCAGCGCGTAGCTTGACCAGTCGCGCCAGAAAAGAACGGCGACAAAGAGCGGAGAAAGAACCACCGCCGCCAGCAACCATCCCCAGTTAGGAATGCGCAGCGTTTTATTTTTCATACCCTGATGGTTCACACCAACGGTATGGCGGAAATGTTTGTGCCCGCACAAGAAGATAATCAAACCGGCAAACATGCCGATCCCGGCTAATGCAAAGCCGACGTGCCAGCCATACTGCTCGGCCGCAAGGCCGCAGGCAATGGGGGCAACGATTGAACCAATGTTACCAGCGGCATACAGCAAGGAGAAACCGCCGTCACGGCGTGGATCTTCAGGGGCATAAAGCTCGCCCAGCAGGCAGCTGATATTGGATTTGAACAGCCCGTAACCACACACGATGATGGCTAAGGCTAAATAGAGAGATGAAGGCGAAACCGCACTGACGCCGAGAACCACATGGCCTAACGTCATCAGGATAGCCCCGGCTATCACCGCCATTCGGTTGCCCAACAGTTTATCTGCAAGGATCCCACCGATAATTGGGGTGACGTAAACCAGTGAAGCGTAAGCACTATAGAGACTGAAAGCGTGGGTGTCGTTATACCCAAGCTGATGGGTGAGATAAAGGATCAGTAACGCACGCATGCCGTAAAAGCTGAAATATTCCCAGATTTGCAATGCTACGACATAGTAGATAGCGCGCGGTTGTGAGGGTGTTTTCATGTCATCTCCCATTTAAGGGGGTTGCATAATAAAAGGGGGCGTCCTTTAGCAGGACGCCCCCTCAGTCAGTCAATTACTTCTGGTCTTTGATAACTTTAACAGTGTAGCGACCGTCAGCCTGACGATATGCACCGTGGATATCAGTTTCAAAGCCTGGGTAATGTGCACCGATTTCGCACAGCATCTGCAAGAACTCCAGAACTGGGCGGCTTTCTTCGGTCAGCATTTCACCTGGCATTACCAAAGGAACTCCTGGAGGATATGGCAGGATCATGTTGGCATTCACTTTGCCGATCATCTCTTCCAGATAGACTTCTTCAGTCTGGCCACGCAGTTCTTTTTGGAACGCTGCATGTGGGTTCATTACCATGGTTGGCAACACTTCAAATGCACGGTACATCAGGTCCGGCAGGTTGTGGTGTTGGATCAGCGCATGGATGCCCTGTGCCAAGTCCTGAATACGCATGTTTTCATAGAACTCTGGATCTTCACGATACAGTGAAGGCAGCATGTTCTTAACGCGCAGGTTCAAGTCGTATGAACGTTTGAACTCGGTCAGCGCACGCAGCAGGCTCAGTGCTTTAGTTTTGTCGATACCGATGCTGAACAGGAACAGCAAGTTGTATGGACCTGTTTTCTCAACGATGATGCCGTGTTCGTCTAAGTATTTAGAAACGATAGACGCTGGGATACCGGTATCAGCCATTGAGCCATCTTTCTGCATCCCAGGAGTCAACAGAGTGACTTTGATTGGGTCCAGATACATGTGGTCGTTATCGATATCTTTAAAGCCATGCCAGCTGTCTTTGGAATCCAAAGGCCAGCATTTCGCTTCGTCGATACCTTCTGGCTGCCATACGTCGAAGAACCAGCCTTCAGACTCGGAGTTCAGACGTTTGATTTCTTTACGGAAACGAATCGCACGTTCGATAGAACCGTTGATCAGACGTTTACCGGCATTACCTTTCATCATTGCAGCAGCGGTTTCGGTAGAAGCCACGATGCCGTAGTGAGGAGAAGTAGAGGTGTGCATCATATAGGCTTCGTTGAAGGTTTCTTCGTTGATGTCACCTTTAACGTGAATCATTGAAGCCTGAGAGAATGCTGCCAGCAGTTTGTGAGTAGACTGAGTTTCATAAATAACTTTGCCTTCTACACGGCCACCGCTCATACCACACAGACCTTTGTAGATAGGGCTGAAGTTGGTGTAAGGAACCCATGCAGAGTCAAAGTGGATGGATTTAACGTCCAGCGCTTCTTTGATGTAATCAGTGTTGTACAGCAGACCGTCGTAGGTAGAGTTGGTCACTACGGCGTGAACTGGCCAGGTTGCATTTGGAGTCTGTGCAACGCGTTCAGCGATGGTGTCGTGCTGGAATTCACTCTTAGGAATACCACCCAAGATACCGTAAGCGTTACGGGTTGGACGGAAGTAAATAGGAGTGATGTCGCTCATCATCATCAGGTGAGTCAGAGACTTATGGCAGTTACGGTCAATCAGAACGGTGCTGCCAGCTGGTGCTGAGTACATACCAACGATTTTGTTCGCGGTAGAAGTACCGTTAGTCACCATGTAGCTGCGTTCTGCGTTGAAAGTACGCGCAATGTATTCTTCAGCTTCTTTGTGTGGACCTGAGTGGTCAAGCAGAGAACCCAGTTCACCCACAGAGATGGAGATATCAGATTTCATCGCGTTAGCGCCGAAGAAATCATAGAAGATGCTGCCCACTGGGGATTTCTGGAACGCAGTACCGCCCATGTGACCCGGAGTACAGAAGGTGTATTTACCTTCTTTAACGTAGTTGAACAGTGCTTTGGTCAGCGGAGGCAGAATTTCGTCGATGTATGCGTCGGTGCTCTGACGGATTTTCTGTGCGATATCCTGAGCGGCGCCCAGTGCGTATTCGAAGAACTCAACGTTCAGACGCAGATCGTTCAGGCTAACATCCAGAGTAGAGTGGGTGTTGGCGAACGCATAGACAGGCAGATGTTCGTTCATCGCGCTGATTTCTTCGCACAGGTCGAGATTGTAAGTATCCCAGTCGAAGATAACGCCGCACAGACGTGCGTTGTTGTCGATGAGTTTCAGCAGGTCTTCACGGTCGTTTGGATAAACAATCTGAAAATCGAGTGCTTCCAGTGCCTTGTGCAGTTCACGGATAGGCTCTTCTTTGAAGTAGACGCCCATGTGATTCAAGATGGCAATAATATTCATACTCTAATTCTCCAGGCAAAAAGCTGGCCCCTCTCTACTTTTCAGTAGAAGTACTTCAAACAGAGAGAGGCTGGATAAATTAATTGTCTTGCTGTGTGTAATCGCGAGGATTACTCAATTCGTTGTGTACGTGGCGTTTTAGCCAAGTCACTTATGCGTTGCTGTCTGCGCTAGCTTGTGGTTTGCGAGAGTTCATTTTACGTGCATAGAACATCAGGATAACCAGGCTCACGATGAAGGTACCGGACAGTTCGAATGAACCCGCACCCATCAGAGCGATAAAGCAGAAGCAACAACCCAGAACCGATGCAACCAGGCTCAGCAGGTTTTTCACGTTGGCGCCTTCGAAACGAATCAGGTCAACGCAAGAGTAGAAGTAAGGCAGCATAGTCAGCAGAACCGCGATACCAGTCAGTTCACCGAACAGGTCAGACGCTTTACCGCCGCTAGCGCTCATTACAGTAATCAGAACCATCAGTACGGTCATTTTCACTGCGGCTAACAACAGGCCTTTCTTAGGAATGCCGTTTTTGTCCAGCTCGCCGTACACTTTAGGGAAGTTACCGTCTTTAGCAGCACGCACACCGGCTTGACCCACCAGCATCATCCAAGAACCTAAAGAGGTTAAACATGCGAATGCGGTGAAAGCAGACACTACAGGAGCAGCCCAGCCGCCAACCATAGTTGAAGCACTCATTGCGAACGGTGCACCAGAAGCCGCCATTTGGCTTGCTGGGTAAATACCTGCGATAACCTGAGTTGCTGCGATATAAACGATACCTGCCAGAGCAGTACCCAACATGGTAGCCAGTGGAACGGTACGAGATGGGTTTTTCACCATACCAGTACTTACCGCTGCGGATTCAACACCTACGAACGCCCACAGGCACAGCAGGATACTTTTGATAACCGCGTGGCTATCGGTACCGCCAGAAGTATTCCAGTTAGCGTGATAAGTAGCAGGGTCAAACCAAGCCCAACCTGCGATAGCAGTACCGATAACTGGGATTAACACCAGCACCAGACCGATAGTGGTTAAGCGGCTTACCCAAGTACCACCCAGCATATTCACGAAAGTGAAGATCCATACAATGGCGATACATGCTGCGCCAGCTGCAATTGGGCTATTCAATACTGGGAAGAAAGTAGATAGATAAGAAACTGCGGTAATACCGATTGCTAAATTACCAATCCAGTTTGCATGGTAATAAAGAACACCGGTTTGGAAACCGAATGCCGGACCAATTTCACCAGCATAAGCAATAGGGCCACCTTCCTGAGGGTTCTTAGTAGCCAAACGTGCATATACATACGCTAGAGACATTGCACCGATTAATGAAATGATCCAACCAAATATTGCGATGGAACCGAGACTCGCCAGGTTCGCAGGTAATAGTGCAATACCGCTCCCCATCATATTACCAGCTACTACGCCGGTGCAGGCAATTAGCCCGATTTTCTTGCTTGATGACATGGTCAGTTGCTCCTGATTAATTTTCAGAAAAGTCGTATTCACTCATTACCGCAGTTAGGTGTTCGACTTGATGGGATGCATGTTACTGACCAGCAAAATAAAAGTCCTAAAGGTAAAGTTAAATTATCAGCGTGTCCCAATAAATGACATCTTGACCTTTTTTCCTAGATAATAAAAAAACATCAAGAAACGTAAAATTAAATCAATAAAAACAGTATGTTGACATAAAAATTACCGATGATTTTTCAAGATAAAAAAACGTTTAATGAAACAAAATTAACACATACAAAGACACAAAAAAACAACACACTTAATGCATATATTTTTCATTGTCAGTGAAGAATCCGAGGGAGGTTTATAATTCTTTGGGGGTAAAAAAAGCCTGCTCCTTTATAAGGGAACAAGCTGGATTAAATATCATACAAATTAATTGTTATCGGAGAAGTCGTAATTCGCTAAGTAAGGGGCAACGCGGATAACATTGGTTTGGAAGACGCCATTTTTTATCCAATCCAAGGTATTATTTCCTGGGCGTAAATTGAAAGCGGTAATATAAGCATCCGCAGCAAGGTTATTTTGCCCTTTCAGTTCATAAACTTTGCCAAGTAAGACATAGTTTAGCCAAGACATCTCTAAATCGATGCCTTTATTAATCATCTGAAAGGCTTCGTCAACTTTGCCCTGACTTAAATAATCAACAGCATATATCTGCTGAATAATTGCGCTATTTTGCAATAAAGGAATCGCCTCAACGTCAGTAATCTCTTTACGGAGGTTAGCAAGATCTGACGCATTAAACGGCTGATATGAATTCAGCAATATATCTACCAACGCTTTTTCTGCACGCGCATAGATAAAGTCCGGCGACTGTTTTGTAATCTGGGCAAGTAAAGTACTGGCCTGATTCAATGAATCGCTGTCCCCCTGAATCAAAAGCTGGTGTGCCTGATAATAGAGCTGCAATATCTGACTATGCTGTGGTACCAGTGTTTCAATTCTCTGAACCATGCTTGCAGGTTGAACCACTTTTAACGTTTGGAACATGCTATCGATGAAGTCTTTCTGCACCGTCAGCAAATTATCCGTCGTAATAAAGTAGCGTTTCTCCAACATCACTGAGCTATCAGCATTATCGATCAGGCGCACGGACAAGAAACACTGCTGTGCGCGATAGTGCCTCTGATTCACAAACTCAATGAACATCGACTTGCCAGAACTGCTCGGCCCGCCGTAGTTGTAGTTAGTTTGATCGTGCACTAAAAACGTTGAGTGGGTATTCAGGCCCTGCGCTAGCATTTCGCTTAGGCCAACGACGTACGAAAGCTGATTAGTCCAGTTGGTGCAACTGTTCCCACCCTGAATACGGATATCAATATCACGCGGATTCAGCAACATGGGCGCAGGTGCAACAGGCACTCGCTGATTAAAAACGGCTAAGCCAATCAACGAGATACACAACACCAGAGAGGATAGAAATGCTACCCACACCCAAAAGCGTGAACGCCCAAGCTTAGACGCACGCTTTTTATCACTCGTATCCTTCGGTGCGACGTCAGGGCTGGCCGTTTGGACATGGCTAAGCGATGATTGCTCAGGATGAACATCAGATGCAGTGACAGTATTCGAGATCGCGCTGCCATCTTCCGGCTCGTGCTCAATCACCACTTTGACCGGTGTTTGAGTCGGCAGAGTAAAATCAGCCCCGCCCTCTTCGCACCAGATAACCGGTTCCACCAGCTTGTAGCCGCGTTTAGGCACCGTCACGATGTACTCGGGCGCGTCAGGTCGCCCGTCTTTTAAATATTTCCTCAGCTCAGAGATACACTGAGTCACCACATGATTGGTGACAATATTACGTTTCCATACGTTATCAATTAGTTCATCCCTGCTTAGTACCGTATCGGGATGATGAGCAAAGTAGCTCAACATATCGATGAGGCGAGGCTCTAGCACTAATAAACGACCATCACGGGTGATCTTATTATCAGCGGCTAAAACCAACCATTCGCCAACGCGGAAAGTTTGCTCTTGCATGGTGTGCTAAGGCTCAGAGGGAAATGGAAAGAAGCGCGCAATAGTAGCACAGCGGGACTTGTTACACAGTAAACCGCAGCACCCTATGCACTTTTGGTATTATATTTTCAGCAATTGGTACTATTTTTCAAGTCATCACCCACTTGATAGAGCTCAAGCGGCAGCCCATCAGGATCCGAGAAAAATGTAAATCGACGTTCAGTATAGGGGTCAATGCGTACCTCTTCACAACGCACTGCATGATTTTCCAAATGTTTTACCGCACTATCAATATCATCAACGCTGAATGCCAAATGACGCAAACCGCAGGCTTCAGGCCGAGACACTCGTGCAGGAGGCTTTGGAAATGAAAACAGCTCAATCGTATAGTCACCGTTCAGTGCTAAATCCCCTTTCCAAGAATCACGCTCTGCGCGGTACACTTCGCTCAGTAACGTAAAACCTAAAACATCACAGTAGAAAGACTTACTGCGCTGATAATCTGACGCAATAATTGCGATGTGGTGGATTTTATTGAGTTTCACACAGCCTCCAAATGCAAACGATTCTCGGGGAAATTACCCCTTAACAATGCAGAAAGCAATTTTACGCTGACAAAAAGCGCTTCATAAAGTGTAAGCCAAACAAAAGAAACTGAACGAACGATAAAAACAACAAAGCCCGGCATAACCGGGCTTTAGAATGAACATTACTCGTGATGGCAATCAGCAGTAACCGTAGTTCATCAGGCGCTGGTAGCGACGATTCAACAGTTCTTCTGTTTCTAACACATCAAGATCGCCTAAATCTGCTAACAGCTGCGCTTTCAGAGATGCCGCAATCGCAGGAACATCGCGATGTGCACCGCCCAAAGGTTCAGGGATAACAGAGTCAATCAGCTTCAGTTCTTTCAGACGCGGAGCCGTAATACCCATCGCATCGGCGGCTAATGGCGCTTTATCGGCGCTCTTCCACAGAATTGAGGCGCAACCTTCCGGAGAAATAACGGAGTAGGTGCTGTACTGCAGCATGTTAACTTTATCGCCAACGCCGATAGCCAACGCACCACCAGAACCACCTTCACCAATCACGGTGCAGATAACTGGCACGGTCAAACCTGACATTTCACGCAGGTTACGAGCGATAGCTTCGGACTGACCACGCTCTTCAGCGCCAACGCCAGGATAGGCTCCTGGGGTGTCGATAAAGGTAATGATTGGCAGTTTAAAGCGCTCGGCCATTTCCATCAGGCGCAGAGCCTTACGGTATCCTTCCGGCGCTGGCATACCAAAGTTGCGACGGATTTTCTCTTTGGTTTCGCGTCCTTTCTGATGACCAATAATCATCACCGCGCGACCATTCAAACGAGCCATACCACCAACAATCGCCTTGTCATCAGCATAGGCGCGATCGCCTGCCAACTCATCGAAGTCAGTAAAGATATGCTCGATATAATCCAGCGTATAAGGACGACGCGGATGGCGCGCTAATTGCGCAACCTGCCATGCACCCAGATCAGAAAATATCTTACGCGTCAGTTCAACGCTCTTATCACGCAGGCGCTGTACTTCTTCGTCGATATTAATATCTAATTTTTCGTCTTGACGGCTGACTGAAGTTAGCGAGTCAATTTTCGCTTCAAGTTCTGCAATCGGCTGTTCAAAATCCAGAAAATTCAGACTCATAGTATTCCTATATTAGTCAAATTCCAGTTCAACCTGTTCATTACCCACCAGAGTACGAAGGTCAACTAGCAGGCGATCTGTCGGCGTTACCCGCCAGGCCGCGCCAAATCTTAACTTAGCGCGTGCATTATCACGTTGATAGTATAAATGCACTGGAATCGTCCCCGACCGATGTGGTTCCAACGAGTCACGGAGACGGTTTAAAAGCTGGTCATCAATTTGCCTGTCAGTCAGCGAGATAGCAAGCCCACGCGCATATTTTTCGCGTGCTTCACTGATGTCCATTAGCTCGCGGGCGATCATTTTAAGCCCACCGCTAAAGTCATCAAAGCTGACCTGTCCGCTGGCTATCAGGATACGGTCTTTTTCCAGCAAATGTTGATATTTATCGAGCGCATCGGTAAATAGCATCACTTCGAGACGGCCGGAACGGTCATCCAGTGTACAAACCCCGATGCGGTTACCCCGCTTGGTGGTCATGACTCGCGCTGCTACTACGAGTCCAACCGCAGTGGTCATTTTGCCCCGATCCGTCGGATGCATATCTTTTAGGCGCATGCCACCGGCGTAGCGCTCTATTTCCTTCAGGTATTGGGTGATGGGGTGTCCAGTCAGGTATAAACCTAACGTTTCACGCTCGCCATCCAATACCACCTGAGCAGGCCACGGAGCAACGCTGCTATAGGATTTCTCAACTTGTTCAGGTGCTTCGGCCAGCACGCCAAACATATCCACCTGACCAATCGCCTCTGCTTTGGCGTGTTGGTCAGCGGCTTTCAATGCGTCATTCAGCGAGTTCATCAGTGCGGCACGATGCGGACCTAAACGGTCAAACGCACCAGACATAATGAGCTTCTCCAGCATACGCCGGTTAAGCTTTTTAGTGTCTGTTCTAGCACACAGATCAAATAACTCTTTGAAATGACCGCCTTCGTTACGCGCGTCGATGATAGCCTCAATCGGCCCCTCACCCACGCCTTTAATCGCACCGATACCGTAAACAATTTCACCATCGTCATTCACATGGAAATGATACTGCCCGCTGTTAATATCCGGCGGCAGAACTTTTAGCCCCATGCGCCAGCATTCATCCACCAAGCCAACGACTTTTTCGGTGTTATCCATATCGGCTGTCATTACCGCAGCCATAAACTCAGCGGGATAGTGCGCCTTTAGCCACAGCGTTTGATAGGAAACCAGCGCATAGGCAGCGGAGTGAGATTTGTTAAACCCGTAACCAGCAAATTTCTCTACCAAGTCGAAGATTTTAACCGCCAGCTCACCGTCAACGCCGCGCGCTTTGGCCCCGTCTTCAAACCCACCGCGTTGCTTAGCCATTTCAACGGGATTCTTTTTACCCATTGCACGACGAAGCATATCTGCGCCGCCTAGCGTATAACCGGCGAGCACCTGAGCAATCTGCATAACCTGTTCTTGATACAGGATAATGCCGTAGGTCGGCTCCAGCACCGGTTTCAGTGACTCGTGCTGCCACTGAACGTCAGGGTAAGACACCTCTTCACGCCCGTGCTTACGGTCGATAAAGTTATCAACCATCCCTGACTGCAAAGGACCGGGGCGGAAAAGCGCCACCAATGCGATCATATCTTCGAAGCAGTCAGGCTTCAGGCGTTTGATCAAATCTTTCATGCCGCGCGATTCAAGCTGGAATACCGCCGTGGTTTCCGAGCGTTGCAGCATATCGAAACTTTTTTTATCGTCGAGCGGAATGGCCGCAATGTCGATTGGCTCTTCGCCCGCTTTCGCACGGCGGGCGTTAATCATCTCAAGCGCCCAGTCGATGATCGTCAGCGTTCGCAGGCCCAAGAAGTCAAACTTAACTAGGCCTGCATACTCTACGTCGCTTTTATCAAACTGTGTGACGGGGTGATTACCTTCAGAGTCACAGTAAAGCGGCGCAAAGTCAGTAATTTTGGTCGGTGAGATTACCACCCCGCCGGCGTGCTTACCGGCGTTACGCGTGACGCCTTCAAGCTTACGCGCCATGTCGATCAGCGCACGAACCTCTTCATCCGCCTCATAAATTTCTGGCAACTGTGGTTCGGCTTCAAAGGCTTTCGCCAGCGTCATACCCGGCTCTGGCGGCACTAGTTTTGATATACGATCGACAAAACCATACGGATGCCCTAACACGCGGCCAACGTCGCGGATAACCGCTTTCGCCGCCATGGTACCGAAGGTAATAATCTGCGATACCGCATCACGCCCGTACATCTCAGCCACGTGATCGATAACCCGATCGCGTTTCTCCATGCAAAAGTCGACGTCAAAGTCAGGCATGGAAACACGTTCGGGGTTCAGGAATCGTTCAAACAGCAGATCGAACTCCAGCGGATCCAGATCGGTGATTTTCAGCGCATAGGCCACTAACGACCCCGCACCTGAACCACGCCCCGGCCCTACCGGTACGCCGTTATCTTTCGACCATTGGATAAACTCCATCACGATCAGGAAGTAGCCCGGGAATCCCATCTGGTTGATAACTTTAAGTTCAACCTCTAAACGCTCGTCATATTCAGGACGGCGTTTGGCGCGCTCTTCAGGATCGGGGAATAAAAACTCGAGACGTTCCTCCAAACCCTGCTTGGATTTTGCCACCAAGAAGTCTTCGGTCGACATCTCGCCGGTCGGAAACTGTGGCAGGAAATACTCACCCAACCGGATCGTCACGTTACAGCGCTTAGCAATCTCTACGCTGTTTTCAAGCGCTTCAGGGATGTCTGCAAATAGCCCACACATCTCTTCTTCGCTGCGCATGTACTGCTGAGCGCTGTAGTTTTTAGGTCGTTTTGGATCGTCTAAGGTGAAACCATCATGGATAGCGACGCGAATTTCATGGGCATCGAAATCACCGGTTTCGAGAAAGCGCACATCGTTGGTAGCCACGACCGGAAGATCGCGCTCTTCAGCCAAGGCCACGGCAAAATGCAGATAGCTCTCTTCATCAGGGCGGCCCGTGCGAATAAGCTCCAGATAGTAGCTATCAGGGAAATATTGCTGATAAAAATCAACGCACTCATGTGCTAGCTGCTGGTTGCCGCGCAGGAGCATTTTGCCTACGTCACCTTGGCGTGCGCCAGACAGCAGTATCAGCCCTTCACGGTATTCAATCAGCCAATCACGGTCGATGACCGGGCCATCGGCACCATAACCACGTTGATACGCGTGAGAAATAAGCAGAGTTAGGTTTTGATAGCCGGTGTTATTTGCCGCCAGTATGGTCAAATGCGAAAGCTCATCGCCCAGCATTTCGCTTTTAACCAATACATCGGCACCGATAATCGGCTTAATTCCGGCCCCATGTGCCGCGCCATAAAACTTCACCAGCCCACACATATTAGTATGGTCAGTAATCGCAAAGGCAGGCATACCTAGCGCAGCCACTTTCTTGACCAATGGGCCGACTTTCGCCAGCCCATCGATCATGGAATAGTCACTGTGAACGCGCAAATGTATGAAACGTGGTTCTGCCATATGTCAATTACTCGCCTAAAAGCCGGTTACTAAAGTAGTACATAGATGGGGGTTAATTATATTAACCCAAGAACACGTTTAACCGGCCCAAAGCTGCGGCGGTGGTGTTCTGTTGCTCCCAACTGCGCTAAGCGTTCAAGATGGAAAGCCGTTGGGTAGCCTTTATGCTGTGCAAAACCGTAGTCTGGGAATTGAGCATCCAGAACCGCCATTTCACGGTCACGGGTGACCTTAGCCAAAATAGAGGCCGCGCTGATTTCAGCCACGCGGCTATCACCTTTCACCACCGCATGCGAGGCCATTGGTAATTTTGGGCAACGATTACCATCGATCAGCACAAAATCAGGTTCGATTGCCAATCCAGCCACCGCTCTTTGCATCGCAAGCATAGTGGCGTGCAGGATGTTCAGCTCATCAATTTCGTGCGGCTCTGCGCGGCCTAAGCTCCAGCTCAACGCTTTCTCAATGATTTCTTCATGCAACGCGTTACGGCGCTTTTCGCTTAATTTCTTCGAGTCGGCCAAGCCCACAATCGGACGTGCAGGATCGAGGATCACTGCCGCAGTGACAACCGCGCCAACCAAAGGCCCGCGTCCTACTTCATCTACGCCTGCAATTCGCTGCGCGATGGGATAGACAAAAATGTCACTCACTGAATTGGTGCTCATTGAAATACGGCCTATTGATTAACTTATTGATTAACTAAAGACAGTACCGCATCGGCCGCTTGTTCATCGGCGCCGCAGCGGATACTTTGGTGCAATTCGAGGAAGGTCTTTTGCAAGACTTTAGTGGCTTCGCCACCTTCTAACAGCGGCAGTAAAGCAGCGGCTAATTTTTCAGGCTGGCAATCGTGCTGTAGCAGTTCTTGCACCAACTCACGGCGCGCCAACAGATTCGGCAATGAAACATAATCTGTTTTCACCAGACGCTCAGCCAACCAGAAGGTGAACGGTTTCATGCGATAGCCAACCACCATTGGACATTTCGCCAGCATACATTCCAGCGCTGCCGTACCAGAAGCTAACAGCGCTGCATCGCTGGCGTACATCGCATTACGCGCTTGTCCATCGAGAAGATGAGCGGTTAATTCTGGTGCTACTTCAGCTTTAATGCGTTCAAACTGTTCGCGGCGTTTGGCGTTAACCAGCGGTACGACGATTTCTAATGCCGGATACTTCTCCCGCAAGATCATCGCAGTTTTTAAGAAGTCAGCACTCAACATCTCAACTTCGGCGCTACGGCTGCCCGGCAGTAAAGCTAAGCACAAAGCATCGGGAGCAATACCCAGTGCTTGACGCGCAGCCTGTTTATCCGGGTTGAGCGGCATGGCATCAGCCATCGTATGGCCAATGAAACGGCACGGAACATTGAATTTGTCATAAAACGCTTTTTCAAAAGGCAGAAAGGCTAAAACCAAATCGGTTGCCTTGCCAATTTTGAAAACACGCTTCTGTCGCCACGCCCATACTGACGGGCTGACATAATGAATGGTTCGAATACCTTTCTGCTTTAAGCGGCCCTCCAGCGTGATATTAAAATCGGGCGCATCGATACCGACGAAAACATCGGGCTTAAGCTCGGTAAAGCGTTGGGTCAGTTCACGGCGAATTTTAAGCAAACGAGGCAGGCGTTCGAGAACTTCAACAATCCCCATCACCGCCAACTCTTCCATTTCAAACCAGGCTTCACAGCCTTCGGCCTGCATCAGAGGACCGGCTACGCCAACAAAACGCGCATTGGGATGACGCGCTTTCAAAGCACGGATTAAACCCGCACCGAGAATATCGCCGGAGGTTTCCCCGGCGACCAGACCAATCGTCAGCGGACGCGAAGCGCGATCCACCGACAACGAGTCAGAGGCTATCTGAGATAACGTCATGGCTTAGCGGATAATGCCGCGAGTCGAACGCTCAAAGAAATCAACGAACAGCTGAACAGCGGGATGCTGTTTAGCTAACTCGGCAATTTCTGGCTTGGCTTCTTCTAGCGTTTTTCCGCTACGATAAAGGATCTTGTATGCATTACGAATCGCATGCAGAGACTCTTTTTCGAAACCACGGCGCTTCAGGCCTTCAATATTCAGGCCGAACGGAGTTGCATGGTTACCCTGTGCAATCACATACGGAGGCACGTCTTGCGCGACGCCAGAACAGCCGCCGACCATCACATGCGCACCAATCACACAGAACTGGTGAACCGCAGTCATTCCACCGATGATCGCAAAATCATCAACCGTAACATGACCACCTAACGTTGCGTTGTTAGCGAAAATACAACGATTACCGATGACACAATCGTGCGCGATATGCGCATTAATCATCAGTAGGTTATCGCTACCTACTTTCGTTAAGTTACCGCCCTGTGCAGTACCACGATGAATGGTGACACTCTCGCGAATACGGTTGCGATCGCCGATTTCTACGCGGGTAGGTTCGCCAGCATATTTCAGATCCTGATTCACTTCACCAATAGAAGAGAACTGATAGATCTCGTTATCACGGCCAATTTTAGTAATACCATTGACGACGACATGGGACTTCAGCACGGTACCTTCGCCGATTTCCACTTGGGAGCCGACGTAGCAAAAAGGACCGATATGCACACCGGCACCAATGACTGCGCCGTCTTCGACTATGGCACTTGGATGGATAAAGGCGGTTGGGTCAATCACGTATTAGGCCTCCCGGCTACGGGCACACATCATTGAAGCTTCGCAAACAATCTTACCGTCTACTTTGGCAACACCGTTAAAGCGAGCTACGCCGCGGCGCTCTTTAAGGAATTCAACTTCCAGAATCATCTGGTCGCCTGGCTGAACGGGACGCTTAAAGCGAGCATCGTCAATACCAGCAAAATAGTACAACTCGCCTGGCTCCAGTTTGCCCGCGCTTTTAAATGCCAGAATACCGGTAGCCTGAGCCATCGCTTCTAGAATTAACACGCCTGGGAAAATCGGTTTGCCAGGGAAGTGGCCCTGGAAAAACGGCTCGTTAAAAGTAACGTTTTTCACTGCACGCAGGAATTTGCCTTCTTCAAAATCAAGAACGCGATCCACTAAAAGGAACGGAAAACGGTGCGGCAGTAACTCTAAAATCTCGGAAATATTGAGAGTATGAGTGTCAGTAGTCAAAATACTCTTCCTGTAGGAAAACTAATTGTCATCAACAACACGGCCCGCCTCATGTCCATATAAAGACAATGATGCAGGCCGCAAATCGTTTTATACCCAGTAAAACAGGGTAAATGCCAGGAATATGTATTCACTGACAAAGGTATGGCTTTAGTCGTTAGTCATTAGTGACTTTCTTTTCAACGGCTTTTAGACGCTTATTGATTTCATCAATATTCATCACCAGAGCTGCCGTTTTACGCCATGCCTTGTTGGGTTGCAGCGGAATACCAGAGGAATAAATACCCGGTTCAGTGATAGGACGCATCACCATACCCATTCCCGTTACCACGGCTTTGTCGCAAATTTCCATGTGACCATTAATCACACTTGCACCGCCAATCTGGCAGTAACGACCAATCTTCAGACTGCCCGCCATGATAACACCGCCAGCAACTGCTGTATTGTCGCCAATCATAACGTTATGTGCAATCTGGCATTGATTGTCGATAATTACGCCGTTGCCAATAATGGTGTCATCCAAAGCGCCACGGTCGATGGTGGTACATGCGCCAATTTCAACGCGATCGCCGATGCGTACCGTGCCGAGCTGTGGAATTTTAATCCAATTGCCGCGATCGTTAGCATAACCAAAACCATCAGCGCCGATAACGGTTCCTGACTGAATCAGACATTTCTCACCGATTTCGATCTGATGATAAACGCTAACGTTGGCCCACAAGCGTGTGCCTGAACCAATTTTGGTGAACTTACCTACGAAGCAACCAGCACCAATGATGACGTTGTCGCCTAGCACAACGCCCTCTTCAATGACCGCATTGGCACCAACAGAAACATTGTTACCAAGCTGAGCCGTTGCATCAATCACCGCACTCGGCGCAATATCTTTTGCCGGAGCCGGTGTTGTATCCATAATCTGCGCCATCAGTGCATAGGTTAAGTAAGGGTTTCTTACTACCAACGCCGCCGACGTACAGAAAGGCAGATCCGCTTCAGTCAACACCACAGCGCTTGCATTACAAGCAGCTAATTGTTCACGGTAGCGACTGTTAGATAAAAAAGTGATTTGCTGCGATTTTGCCGAATGCATTGAAGCAACGCCGGTGATGACGATATCGCCATCACCGTGAAGCTCTGCATTCAACTGCTGAGCGAGATCAGCGAGTCGAATTGAAGCCATGCCTTATTTAACCTGTTTCAACACTTGTGCAGTGATGTCGTTGGAAGAATCAGCATAAGCAACAGCATTTGCATCAATAACCAGATCGTAGCCTTTGTCTTTAGCAACGGCACGAACGGCATCCTGAATGCGGCTCAACAGCTTATTACGTTCTTCGCCCTGACGACGACGGTTATCCTGCTCAAAAGCCTGAGCTTTCTGAGAGAAAGCGTCACGCTGTGCCATGATGTCTTTTTCCATCTTGGTACGATCGCTGGCTTTCATGGTAGAACCATCACGTTGCAATTTTTGCATTTTTGACTGCAGATCGCGTTCCTGACCCTGCAACTCAGTTGCGCGGCTCTTGAACTCGTTCTCCAGTTGTTTCGCAACGGTTGCACGCTGTGGCAACTGCTGGAAGATGCTGGATACGTTTACAATTGCAATCTTATCAGCAGCTTGTACGTTAGCAGAAACTGCTAATGCCATGCCCAGACCTGCCGCATATAACCACTTTTTCAATTTAGACTCCTTACCATCACCCATATGTGTCGACGACACGTATACCGCATAGGCACCGACCCATAGTGTCTCTCACAACGTCCATTATAAAAGAACGCTCTGAGTGGAACTTATGCATTCTGGCATGGGGACGTATCCCCATGCCTTATACAGTAGCTTTTATAGAGTAGCTTATTACCAAGTCTTACCGATGTTAAATTGGAACTGTTCCGATTTATCACCGTCATATTTTTTAACTGGCTGAGCGTATGAGAACACCAATGGCCCCAGTGGAGACATCCACTGTAGTGCGAGACCCGCAGAGACACGAATGTTGCTCGGATCGCTGTAATCAGGAATACCCTGAGAGCTACAGGAGGTCGCGCCACAGCCGTTGTTATCCCAATTGGTATCCCAAACAGTACCCGCATCCATGAAGATAGAGGTACGCAGTGAGTTGGAATATTTCTCACCCACGAACGGCGTTGGCGTAATCAGCTCAAGGCTGGCCACTGCCATGGCGTTACCGCCCACCGCATCGTTATCATCCGTCTTGCTGCTATCAATGCTGCCGTTTGAGTTCAGATAAACCGCTTTAGGACCGATGTTGTTCGATTGGAAACCACGTACCGAGCTCGAACCACCGGCATAGAAGTTTTCATAGAACGGCATCTCTTTACCGCCCAGACCGTCACCGTAGCCTAAACGGGAACGTCCCATCACGACCCAAGAACGATCGTCATCCAACGGCAGATAGCTTTGGCTATCGAACGTGATTTTGTAGTATTCGTTATCAGAACCTGGGATGGTTACTTTACCGTTCAGAGAGGCTTTCGTACCCTGAGTTGGGAAGAACCCGCGGTCAACGTTGTTATATGACCAGCCTAAGGTATACGTGAAGTCATCAGCGGTATAGTCAGCTTTCTTAGTATCATCCGGATGCTGTCCCATAGAGTCCAGATAACGCCACATAGCCACCTGTGGCTGCATATCAGACAGGGAGTTATGCACGTAACCCAGACCGGTACGCAACGAGTTATTCTCGTTGATTGGGAACCCTAAGGTGCCATCAATGCCATAACTGCTGTTGGTATAGTCAGACAGATCCGCATCATCAGCTTTAAAGTCATTATAGAAAATACGACCACCCAAGCTCACACCGTCAACGGTGAAGTACGGGTCTGTCATAGACAGTTCAGCATAGGTTTGGTAATCATTTTTGGTACCGCTAATACCAACGGTATTACCTGTACCCAACCAGTTTTCCTGCTGAACGCCGACTTGGAAGCTAACGCCACTTTCAGTACCGAAGCCCACACCGAAGTTGAAAGTACCGGTGTTACGCTCTTTCACCTTATAGGTGACATCGACCTGATCCGGCGTACCTGGAACACGCTGAGTATCAACGTCAACGGTTTCAAAATATCCGGTACGGTTCAGACGCTCTTTACCCTGATCGACCAAGTCGCTGCCTAACCATGCACCTTCCATCTGGCGCATTTCGCGACGCAGAACGGAGTCTTTACTGGTGTCATTACCAGCGAACTTGATGTTACGAACGTAGTAACGGTTACCCGCATCAACGCTCATATGCAACTTAACGGTTTTATCCGCATCGTTGATTTCAGGTTGGGTCTGTACTTTTGGATAAGCATAGCCGTAGCGACCGAGGAGTTTCTTAACGTCATCCTCCATCTTGGTCACTTTGGCACCGTTATACAGTTCACCCGGTTCAATCGTGGTCAAGCGGTTGATTTCTGTGCTATAACCCGCCATGTTACCGTTCACGTCAACGCCAGTAAGTTTGTACTGGTCGCCTTCAGTGATATTGACAGTGATGTAAATGCCTTTTTTATCCGGCGTTAAGCTCACCTGAGTAGAATCAATATTGAAACGGGCATAGCCGCGATCCAAATAGAAGCTTCTCAAGGTTTCTAAGTCACCAGACAGTTTTTGTTTTTGATATTTACGGTCACCAACCAAGTTCCACCAAGGAACTTCGTCGCGCAGTTGGAAACGAGCAATCAACTCTTCGGAGGTGAACGCGTGGTTCCCTACGATATTGATTTGCTGAATCTGAGCGGATTTACCTTCAGTAAATACCAGTTTCAAGTCAACACGGTTACGAGGCAGAGGTGTTACCACCGCTTTCACCGTCGCACTGTATTTACCGACGCTGTAGTAGAAATCTTCCAGACCCTTTTCAATGCTAGAAAGCATTGTGCGGTCCAGAGCTTCGCCTACGCGCACGCCAGAAGCTTCAAGGTTCTGCTTCAGCATGTCGTCTTTTACAGACTTGTTACCGGAGAAGGTAATACTCGCGATCGTAGGACGTTCCTTAACCTGCACGATCAAGTTCTCACCATCGCGCAGCACCCGAACATCTTCGAAGTTGCCGGTCGCATATAATGCGCGAATAGTGTTACTGAGATCTTCATCGCTGACGGTATCGCCAACGCGAACCGGCATGTTAAGTAACGCCGCACCGACGGCGACCCGCTGCAGGCCTTCGAAATGAATATTTTTCACTACGAATCCATCTGCACCGTATACGGTTGCGCTGCCAAACAGCAGCGACGCTATGAGCAACTTTTTCATCGCCATCGTTGTTATGCGTTCTTCCTAACCTAAATCCCGTCCCTTAGAGGCGCGAGAAATCATTGAAAAGTGCAAGCCCCATTAACAACACCAGTAAAATAGAACCGATGCGATAACTGAAGTCTTGAACTCGCTCGGAAACCGGCCCTCCTTTTAGCTTTTCAATCGCTAAGAAGAGCAAGTGACCACCATCAAGTACTGGGAGTGGGAACAGGTTGATAATTCCTAAATTAACGCTGATAAGCGCTAAGAACATTAGGTAATACACAACACCGTACTCCGCTGACATCCCTGCGCCCTGCGCGATCGAAATCGGCCCACTCAGGTTATTCAGCTTCACATCACCAGTAATTAGTTTCCCTACCATAGAGACCGTTAGCTTCATCAATTGCCATGTTTTATCACTGGCCTGATAGATCGCCATAAACGGCCCATATTGTCGAATCGTCTTATACTCATTGGGTAAAGGAATAACTTTCGGCGCGATGCCAGCAAAGCCTTCCATTTTACCCGCACCAACAGCTTTGCTGTCTGGTGTTAACTGCAATGACTGAATATTTCCATTGCGTTCAATATCAAGTGCTATGCTTTCGTTAGGTCTTTCACGGACCTGTTTAACAAAAGTGTGCCAGTTCAATAACGGCTGACCATCGACTTTAACGATCCTATCGCCGACTTGCAAACCTGCTTTCTGAGCCGCTGAATCCTTCTGCACTTCAGCAAGGATCGGCTCAACCTGCGGTCCACGCGGCACGATGCCAAGCGAAACCACCGGATCTTGTTTATCTGGCTCAAACTGCCAATGCGTCAGATCCAGAGTTTTCTGCGTTTTATCGTCACTACCAAACGGTGCAACTTCAACGGTCGTCTCTTTCGCGCCAATTTTTCCGACCAACGCTAAACGAACAGAATCCCAGTCAGGCGTTTCGATACCTGCAACGGACTTTAGTTCCAATCCTGGCGAAATATCTGCTTGAGCCGCTACCGATTGAGGAACAATTTCGCCAATAACCGGACGAACGCTAGGTACACCAATCACGAAAACAAACCAGTAGGCAACGATCGCAAACAAGAAGTTAGCAATAGGCCCTGCGCTGACAATGGCCGCTCGCTGCCACACCGTTTTGTTATTAAACGCCTGATGACGAAACTCAGGGGCAACGCTCTCTACCCGCTCATCCAGCATTTTGACGTAGCCGCCAAGCGGGATAAGAGCCAGCACATATTCCGTACCGCTGCGGTCTACACGACGCCACAGCGCCTTACCAAAACCGATAGAAAAGCGTTCTACCTTCACGCCACAGCGGCGAGCCACCCAAAAGTGGCCAAATTCATGCACCGTGATCAACACCCCAAGCGCCACTAAAAACGCAATCAGGCTCCAGAGTATATTGGTCATTGGTAAGCTCCCTGTCTCAAGCGGACTAGTAAAACACTAACAGCATAAGACATGCAAACACCGGTACTGCCGCAGTCAAACTATCAATACGGTCCAGAATGCCGCCATGACCGGGAATTAAATGCCCGCTGTCTTTGATGCCGGCTTCGCGTTTGAACATACTTTCGGTTAAATCGCCCAGCACAGAAACCAGAGCGGCGACAATAGAGCAAACCAGCAGCGTAGGTGGCACCACAGCGAGCGGGGCGTACAAACCAAAACCCCACGAAATTAGCGCTGAGGTAATCAAACCACCGATGAAGCCTTCCCACGTTTTACCCGGAGAAACCTTTGGCGCCAGCTTGTTTTTACCAAACAGTTTACCAAACATGTAAGCGCCAGAATCCGCTCCCCATACCAGGAACATCACGTACAACAGCCACCACGCCCCTTGATAATGATCGGCGTCATAACCGTGTTGACGTAGTGCAATCATTCCCCAAAAGAACGGAATGATGGTCGCTGCGCCAAAAACAATTTTGAGCACGCGAGAGTGTTTCCACCATCCCGCAGACTTGGGATAAAACAGCACCAAAAACAGCGCGACAATCCACCAAACAACTGATGCCCACAGTGAACCGGCAATTAACGGCAGGTGCACGCTTCGATTAAATTCAGGCAGGCTCAGCAGCATCGCAGCCAGCACTAGGCCGCAGATCACGGCGCCCCAAATACGCTGCGAATTAGATGTAAACCCAGCAAGTTGTCCCCACTCCCAAGCGGCTAGCATGCATATGACTAAGGTCACAATCGCAAAACCTACAGGAGGTAATAAAAACAGCGCCGCAATGACAATAGGCACTAAGATCAAAGCAGTGATAATGCGAGACTTCAGCAAGAGATCCCCCTAAGACGCATCTGATGCGTTGATAGGTGTAGTGCCTCCGAAGCGGCGCTCGCGTTGCGCAAATGCATTAAGTGCACCTTCAAAGGTAAGTTCATCAAAATCAGGCCACAGCACATCCGTGAAATAAAACTCGGAATATGCGATTTGCCACAGCAAAAAGTTGCTGACCCGATGCTCTCCACCGGTCCGAATGACAAGGTCAACCGGAGCCAGTTCATGTAAGCAAACTTGCTGGCTCAGCAAGTCCTCAGTGATATCTTCAGGTTGAAGCACTCCGGCCTTGACCTGCTCGGCCAGCGTTTTCACGCCCTGCATGATATCCCATCGCCCACCATAATTAGCGGCAATATTTAACGTTAGCCCATCATTATTTTCAGTTAATTGCTCAGAACGACGAATACGCTCTTGTAAGCGCGAGCTAAAACGGCCGATATCACCGATGATTTTCAGACGTACATTGTGCTTATGCAAGCTTTTCACTTCACCGTCTAATGCCCGAATGAAGAGCTCCATTAGCGCACTGACTTCCTGCGCTGGGCGGTTCCAGTTCTCACTACTAAACGCATACAACGTTAACGCCTTGATGCCATGGCTAACCGCAAAACGTACGGAACGACGTACCGATTTCACCCCAGCTTTATGGCCAAATACACGCATTTTGCCCTGACGCTTCGCCCAACGGCCATTGCCGTCCATAATGATAGCGACGTGCTGTGGACCACAGACCATCTCGTCAGTCATTGGTGATTGAGTGGAAGACATACGTGTAATCAATTCCTCAAAAGCATGGCACTGAAGTAAGCCACAACATCAAGCTCACCTTGCCCATACGACATCAATTGCACAAACTGAACCGAGTATTAAATAACCAAGTGTTTAATGCGCAAAAAAGCCGTGTACTAGTCACGGCTAACCAATTAATCAGCGGCAAAATCAAAATCCTTAGCACACTAAACATCTCGACCCGCCAAAAGTTGTCGCAAACTATATCATTTCACCTGAACCGCCACAAACTACCTACACAGGGAATAACTAATCTATATTAGGAAGTTCGCGCTCAAACGAGTGGCTACTTCGCGCGCTTGGCGATCAATATCCAAGACTTCTGCAATACTTTGCGGCTCACGACACGATAATGACGACAAAACATCCTGATTTAACGCCGCAATATCCGTAAAGCGAATTTGCCCGCGTAAGAACGCATCCACTGAAACTTCGTTCGCCGCATTCAACGCGGTTGTCGCTGCCTGCCCTGCCCGCGACGCGTCTATCGCCAGTTGCAAACAAGGATAGCGCACCATATCGGGTTGCTCGAACGTAAATGATCCAATTTTGCAGAAATCGAGAGGTTCAACACCGGTTTGCACGCGAGCAGGATAAGCCATCGCATGGGCAATTGGTGTACGCATGTCAGGCGAACCTAGCTGCGCAATGACGCTCCCATCGCGGTAGCGCACCATAGAGTGAATAACGGATTGAGGGTGAATAATCACCTCCATCTCGGACTCAGAGGCATTAAACAGCCAGCGAGCTTCGATATACTCCAGACCTTTATTCATCATGGTGGCAGAATCAACGGAAATCTTACGCCCCATTGACCAGTTCGGGTGCGCACAAGCCTGATCCGGCGTGACCGCAGCGAAGTCACCCATCGGCAATTGACGGAATGGGCCCCCAGAGCCGGTAAGAATAATACGCGATATGCCATTCTCGTTCAGTGAGGCAAAGCCAAGATTCTTTTGTACAGCCTCGGGCAAACTCTGAAAAATAGCGTTATGTTCGCTGTCGATAGGCAACAGCTGAGCGCGGCTCTGCTTCAGCGCATCCATAAACAGACGTCCACAGGTCACTAACGCCTCTTTATTGGCCAGTAAAACTTGCTTATTGGCTTTAATCGCGGCCAACGTTGGTAACAGGCCTGCTGCGCCAACAATGGCAGCCATAACCTGATCAACGTCATCTAGCGCAGCTAAATCGCAGGCGGCCTGTTCTCCAGACATCACCTCAATGCCGCTGATCCCAGCATCTTGTAAGCGTAGACGAAGCGTCTGGGCAGCATGATCATCAGCCATAGAAACGTAGCGCGGAGCAAATTCAACGCACTGTTGGAACATGACTTCGACGTTTTTACCTGCCACCAGCGCGGCAACTTTAAAATTATCAGGATTTGCTCGCACCACAGCCAGTGTACTGGTGCCAATGGAGCCGGTAGAACCAAGAATAGTCAGTTGCTTCATGAGGGGTCTTCTGAATAACTGTTTAGAACAGGAGATGCATCAGTCTGAAACTAAGACGGCGGATTGTCTATGAGAATTAGCCCGTCTTCAGCAACAGCCTGAGGTTTCTCGGATAGCCCAAAAAACAAAAGCGCCGCCGGGGCGACGCTTTTTTCAAGCCAATGAGGAATTAAACTTCCATCAACTCTTTTTCTTTGTCAGCTAATGCAGCGTCGATCTTTTTGATCATCACGTCTGTCATTTTCTGCACTTCGTCTTGCGATTTACGATCTTCGTCTTCGCTGATTTCTTTATCTTTCAGCAAAACTTTGACTTTATCGTTCGCATCACGGCGTACGTTACGAACAGAAACACGGCCCTGCTCAGCTTCAGCACGAACCAGTTTGATCAGATCCTTACGACGTTCTTCGGTCAGCGCTGGCAATGGAACACGGATAACCGCGCCCGCAGACATTGGGTTTAAGCCCAAATCTGAAGCCATGATCGCTTTTTCTACCGCCGCAGACAGAGAACGATCGAACACGGTGATTGCCAGTGTGCGAGAGTCTTCAGCAACCACGTTAGCAACCTGACGCAGAGGGGTAGCAGATCCATAATATTCTACAGAAATACCATCCAGCAGGTTCGGATGAGCACGACCTGTACGGATCTTGTTGATGTTTGACTTAAATACTTCAACGCATTTATCCATGCGCGTTTCGGCATCTTTTTTGATTTCGTTGATCACGTTGCGAACCCTTGAAAACGGTTAATTAAACTGGCGCTTCATCATGAGAAACGCCGATATATTTTCAATCAAGCGTAACTGGCAAGAAAGCCTGACGCAATATTCATCGAGTAAAAATGACGCGTAAGGCTCTCACGTTCGTAGAGCGCCGTTATGCTCCAAATTATTTGGAGATCAGCGTGCCTTCTTTCTCACCCATAACGACACGACGCAGAGCACCTGGCTTGTTCATGTTAAACACACGAATCGGCAGGTTATGGTCGCGAGCCAAGGTGAAAGCGGCCAGATCCATGACTTTCAGTTCTTTTTCTAAAACGTCCTGATAGGTCATTTGATCGAACAGCGTTGCATCTGGATTGGTGACCGGATCGGCTGAATACACACCGTCAACTTTGGTCGCCTTCAATACCACGTCAGCTTCGATTTCAATACCGCGCAGACAAGCTGCGGAATCAGTCGTGAAGAATGGATTACCGGTACCGGCAGAGAAAATCACTACGCGGTTGTTACGCAGCAGGCTAATCGCTTCTGCCCAGCTGTAGTTATCGCACACGCCGTTAAGTGGAATGGCAGACATCAGACGCGCGTTCACATAGGCACGATGCAACGCATCACGCATTGCCAAGCCGTTCATCACGGTGGCAAGCATCCCCATGTGATCACCCACAACGCGGTTCATGCCCGCTTGTGCTAGACCTGCGCCACGGAACAGGTTTCCGCCGCCGATGACAACACCGACTTGAATGCCTAATTCGACCAGCTCTTTAACTTCCTGAGCCATACGATCCAGTACGCTTGCATCGATGCCAAAACCTTCTGCACCTTGCAGGGCTTCACCGCTAAGCTTGAGCAAGATACGCTGATATACGGGTTTGGAGTTAGTTGCCATGGTGTTCTGTCCTAAGAAGCAGTCAATAAATAGTCGGAGGTATTTCAATGCACGGTCGTAACCGATCATTGGGATACATTCTAATGCTGGCTGGGATACTTAATAGTGTAAACCTTTCTACGTTGGCTAAGGGCTATGCGCCTAACGTTTCCAGATAAAACAATGGAACCACCCTGCGGCGGTTCCATTTGAAGGCAATTAAGCGCCTTTAGTCATTGAAGCAACTTCTGCAGCAAAGTCTACGGTCGCTTTTTCGATACCTTCACCCACTTCGAAGCGGATGAAATTGGTAACGTCAGCATTGTGCTCTTTCAGCAGCTGACCAACAGTTTTGCTTGGGTCCATAACGAAAGCTTGACCAGTCAGAGAAACTTCGCCGGTGAATTTCTTCATGCGGCCTTCAACCATTTTCTCTGCGATTTCTTTCGGCTTGCCAGACTGCATCGCGATGTCCAGCTGAACCTGGTACTCTTTTTCTACGACTTCAGCAGAAACGTCTTCTGGTTTAACGAATTCAGGCTTGCTTGCAGCAACGTGCATTGCCAGTTGCTTAGCCAGTTCTTCATCAGCGCCAGTAGCGGCAACCAGAACACCAATGCGAGCACCGTGCAGGTAGCTAGCCAGTACATCGCCTTCCAGAGAAGATACGCGACGGATGTTGATGTTTTCACCGATTTTAGCAACCAGTGCAACACGCTCTTCTTCGAACTGTGCTTTCAGTACTTCAACGTCGGTGATTTTGCCTGCAAACGCAGCGTCCAGCACTTTCTCAGCGAATGCCTGGAAACCACCGTCTTTAGCAACGAAGTCAGTCTGGCAGTTAACTTCCAGAATCACACCGTAGTTGCCTTCAATCTTGGTTTTGATCACGCCATCAGCAGCAACGTTGCCTGCTTTTTTCGCCGCTTTGATCGCGCCAGATTTACGCATGTTTTCGATTGCCAGCTCGATGTCGCCTTGGGCCTCGGTCAGCGCTTTCTTACAATCCATCATGCCTGCGCCAGTACGTTCACGCAGTTCTTTTACCAGGGCGGCGGTAATATCAGCCATTGTATTTTCCTCGGTGGTCTCGTCGTGAAGAGCGAACCTCACGGAGACAGGTTCTCTCGTCTAGGGATTGGTTCTTTATATCGCCGTGATGTGAAAGGCGATTTTTACAAAGAAAGGGGGGGCCATAAAGGCCCCCTAACCAACATATTTTAATACCTGGTTAATAAGGGCTCAAATTTTGAGCTTGCCTTATTATTCAGCTTCTACGAAGCTTTCTTCCGCTTGGGAAACCAGATCCTGAGAACGGCCTTCACGGACAGTTGCCGCTACAGCGCTCAGGTACAGGTTTACTGCACGGATTGCGTCATCGTTACCAGGGATAACGAAGTCAACGCCGTCCGGATCGGAGTTGGTATCAACGATAGAGAATACCGGGATACCCAGGTTGTTGGCTTCTTTAATCGCGATGTGTTCGTGATCAGCATCAACGACGAACAGAGCGTCAGGCAAGCCGCCCATGTCTTTGATACCGCCCAGGCTGTTTTCCAGCTTGGCCAGTTCACGATTGCGCATCAGAACTTCTTTTTTGGTCAGCTTATCGAAAGTGCCATCCTGAGACTGAACTTCCAGATCTTTCAGACGCTTGATGCTCTGACGAACGGTTTTCCAGTTAGTCAGCATGCCACCCAACCAGCGATGGTTCACGAAGAACTGATCGCAGCTGTTCGCAGCTTCTTTTACCGCTTCGCTTGCAGCGCGTTTAGTACCAACGAACAGGATTTTGCCTTTACGAGCAGAAATCTTCTGCAACTCAGCCAGAGCTTCGTTGAACATTGGAACAGTTTTTTCAAGGTTGATGATGTGAACCTTGTTACGAGCACCGAAGATGAAAGGCTTCATTTTCGGGTTCCAGTAACGGGTCTGGTGACCAAAGTGAACACCAGCCTTGAGCATGTCGCGCATGGAAACAGTTGCCATGATTAAACCTCTATATAAAGTTTGGGGTTAAGCCTCCACATATCCCATGAGCCGACCCGGCAAGGCATTGTCCTAAGACTCATCCTGCAAGGCACCCCGGCGCACGTGCCGATATGTGTGTGTTGTTGTCGTTTCTTTGCAAAGAATACAAATAACACAATTGAGATTTACAGCTTCCTTATCAACGCCCCGCTCTATTGAGCAAAAGAAACAGAAGATATAGGAACTGCGGCGCGCTTTATACCATAAACGAGCCACAGACTCCACCTTTTGTTGCATTTTGAGCCCACGGCTATCGTAGGATTTGGCAGCGGTTCCGAGGACTGTTACCATGTTCAGCAATTGATTCTCATTGTCGATTTCACGACACCTGCGGACACATACTTCATGGCAATTTCAATAAAAACACCTGAACAAATCGAAAAAATGCGCGTGGCTGGACGACTGGCCGCGGAAATCCTAGAAATCATCGAGCCTTACGTGGTTCCTGGCGTCAGCACCGGTGAACTTGACCGTATCTGCGACGATTACATTACCCAAAAACAGCATGCGATCTCCGCTTGCTTGGGCTATCACGGCTATCCAAAATCCGTTTGCATCTCCGTGAATGAAGTGGTTTGCCACGGCATTCCTAGCGACGAAAAAATCTTGAAAAATGGCGATATCGTTAACATCGACGTGACCGTTATCAAAGATGGCTGGCACGGCGATACTTCAAAAATGTTTATCGTGGGTGAGCCTACCATTCTGGGCGAGCGCCTGTGTCGCATCACGCTGGAAAGCCTCTATCTAGCGCTGAAAATGGTAAAGCCGGGTATTCGCCTGCGCACAATCGGTGCTGAAATCCAGAAATTCGTTGAATCACACGGTTTCTCTGTGGTGCGTGAATACTGTGGTCACGGCATTGGTGAAGTGTTCCACGAAGAACCTCAGGTTCTGCATTACAATGCCGACGACGGCGGCGTGGTACTGCAAAAAGGTATGACTTTCACCATCGAACCTATGGTCAACGCCGGTGATTACCGCATCCGCACCATGAAAGATGGCTGGACGGTAAAAACTAAAGATCGCAGCTTGTCCGCACAGTATGAGCATACTATTGTGGTGACTGATAACGGTTGCGAGATTTTGACACTGCGTGAGGAAGAGACCGATCTCCCACGCGTTATCGTTCACGAGAACGTATAACCCATCGCTTAACGAGCGAGTCATCATCTCAAGCCGGCTTATGCCGGCTTTTTTTATGTTTTGCGTTCTTAACTCGGCGACAACGGGAGATGCCCATGCCCATTTTACCTTCAGCCACGTCAGAATCCCCCACGGAGCCGCTGATCCAACCGCCCTCTCCAGACAATTTTGCCGCATCCGATCTTGAATGTGCGCCGCTGAAACTGTCGCTTGAACGTTTCCAACAATGGATGGCCGCTGCATTTCAGGCTGGCGAATCGGCTGAATCGCTGATTGCCGCTCGAACGCTCTACATTGACCGGCTGCTCACCCGCCTATGGATTCATTTGGGGTTCAAAGAGCGTCAGGGCATGGCGTTAATCGCCGTGGGTGGCTATGGGCGTGGCGAACTGCACCCGTTGTCTGATATCGACCTGCTGATTTTGAGTCAGGATCCGCTTAACGAACACGACGCACAGCGCATCAGCGAACTCATCACATTGCTGTGGGATTTAAAACTTGAAGTGGGACATAGCGTCCGTACGTTAGATGAATGTATTCAAGAAGGACTTTCAGACCTCACGGTCGCCACTAACCTGATTGAATCGCGCTTGATCTATGGCGATGTCGCACTGTTTCTCCAACTGCAGAAACAGATTTTCAGCGATGAATTCTGGCCATCTCCTCGGTTCTTCGATGCAAAAATTCAAGAACAAAAAGACCGCCATCATCGCTACCACGGCACCAGCTACAATCTGGAACCAGATATAAAGACCAGTCCGGGCGGACTGCGTGATATTCACACTTTACTTTGGGTCGCTCATCGTCATTTTGGCGCGACATCCATGAATGAGATGGTGGGTTTCGGTTTTCTGACCGAAGCCGAGCGCGACGAGTTAAACGAATGCCAAAGTTTTCTGTGGCGTATCCGTTTTGCGCTGCATTTAGTCCTGAACCGCTACGATAACCGCCTGCTGTTCGACCGCCAGTTTAGCGTCGCCCAGCTGCTCGGCTATGAAGGCGAAGGCAATGCCCCAATCGAACGCATGATGAAAGATTTCTACCGCATGACACGCCGTGTGGGGGAACTCAACCAAATGCTGTTACAGCTGTTTGATGAGGCGATTCTGGCGCTCGGAACTAATGAGAAACCGCGCCCTCTGGACGAAAATTTCCAGCTACGCGGCAACCTGATTGATTTGCGCGATGCAGAAACGTTCATGCGCGATCCGGTCACCATCCTGCAAATGTTTTATGTGATGGCCAAAAATCAGGAAATACAGGGCATTTATTCCACCACCCTGCGCCACCTACGCTATGCGCGTCGCCATCTGGCTCAGCCGTTGTGCGATCTGCCCGAAGCCCGCAAGCTGTTTATGGCGATATTACGCCATCCAGGATCGGTGAACCGTGCCCTGCTCCCGATGCACCGCCATAGTGTTTTATGGGCCTATATGCCGCAGTGGGGAAAAATCGTCGGCCAAATGCAGTTTGATCTGTTTCACGCCTATACCGTGGATGAGCACACCATGCGCGTCTTGCTGAAGCTGGAAAGCTTTGCGGATGAGAATACCCGCCAGCGACATCCGCTGTGCGTGGAGCTCTACCCTCGCCTCCCTCAGCCGGAGTTATTGCTGCTCGCCGCGTTATTTCACGATATCGCCAAAGGGCGCGGCGGTGACCACTCAATTTTAGGCGCTCAAGACGTCATCGAGTTTGCTCAGTTGCACGGGCTTAATTCACGCGAAACTCAGCTCGTTTCATGGTTAGTGCGCTGCCATCTTTTGATGTCAGTCACGGCACAGCGGCGCGATATCCAAGATCCCGCCGTTATTCAGCAATTCAGCGCCGAAGTGCAGAGCGAAACTCGTTTGCGCTATCTGGTTAGTCTAACCGTTGCAGATATCTGTGCCACCAATGAAACGCTGTGGAATAGCTGGAAACAGAGCCTGTTGCGCGAGCTCTATTTTGCGACAGAAAAACAGCTGCGACGTGGAATGCAAAACACTCCAGATATGCGCGAGCGCGTACGCCATCACCGTTTACAGGCCTTGGCATTGTTGCGCATGGATAACATCAACGAGGAGGCGCTGCATTACATTTGGAGTCGCTGCCGCGCCGACTATTTCCTGCGCCACAATCCTAATCAGTTGGCATGGCACGCTCGCCATCTGCTCAAGCATGACGCCAGCAAACCGCTGGTATTAGTGAGCCATCTCGCCACTCGCGGCGGCACCGAGATTTTCATCTACAGCCCAGACCGACCTTATCTGTTTGCCGCCGTGGCGGGAGAATTAGATCGACGCAATTTGAGCGTGCATGACGCGCAGATCTTCACCAATCGCGACAACTTTGCGATGGATACCTTCGTGGTACTCGAACCCGATGGCAGCCCATTGGCACAAGATCGTCATGCCACCATCAAACATTCGCTGGAGCAGGCGCTTACGCAACAACACTATCGCCACCCACGCACACGGCGTCCGTCACCCAAACTGCGCCATTTTACCGTACCGACAGAGGTCAGTTTCCTGCCGATGCACAATGAACGCCGAAGCTATATGGAACTGGTGGCGCTCGATCAGCCGGGGCTATTAGCGCAGGTGGGAGAAGTATTCGCTGAGATGGGGCTGTCGCTGCACAGCGCCCGAATCACCACTATCGGCGAGCGGGTTGAGGACTTATTTATTCTGGCAGACGGCGAACGTAAAGCATTAAGCATTAAAATGCAGACAGAATTGGCTCAGCGGTTGACAGAAGCCCTCGATCCAACCGATAAAGGGTAATGTATTTGTTACGATTTATACCCAAAATAATTCGAGTTGTCGTCAACGCATCTACAACTCGAAATATGAAGGGGATATGTCAATTAAACTTCGGGAATAGAACAGCATGCAGCAGTTGCAAACACTTATTGAAAACGCCTTTGAACGCCGCGCAGATATCACTCCGGCCAACGTAGACAGCATCACGCGTGAAGCAGTTAATCAGGTTATCGCTCTGTTAGATTCGGGCGAACTGCGCGTCGCAGAAAAAATTAACGGCGAATGGGTCACGCATCAGTGGCTGAAAATGGCAGTGCTGCTCTCCTTCCGCATCAATGACAACAAACTGATGGAAGGCGCTGAAACTCGCTTCTACGACAAAGTGCCGATGAAATTTGCTGACTACGACGAAGCACGTTTCCAGCGTGAAGGCTTCCGCGTAGTGCCACCCGCCAGCGTTCGTCAGGGCGCATTCATCGCACGTAACACCGTGCTGATGCCTTCTTATGTCAATATCGGCGCGTACGTTGATGAAGGCTCCATGGTCGATACATGGGCTACCGTGGGTTCTTGTGCGCAGATTGGTAAAAACGTACACCTCTCCGGCGGCGTCGGCATCGGTGGCGTTTTAGAGCCGTTACAGGCGAACCCAACCATCATCGAAGATAACTGCTTCATCGGCGCACGTTCAGAAGTGGTTGAAGGCGTTATCGTTGAAGAAGGCTCAGTCATTTCCATGGGCGTTTATCTGGGTCAAAGCACCAAGATTTACGACCGTGAAACCGGCGAAGTGCATTACGGCCGCGTACCGGCTGGCTCTGTGGTTGTTTCTGGCAACCTGCCGTCTAAAGATGGCAAATACAGCCTGTACTGTGCGGTCATCGTTAAGAAAGTTGACGCCAAGACGCGCGGTAAAGTCGGTATTAACGAGCTGCTGCGCAGCATCGACTAAGAGAATGAGCATAGCGGGCAACGAGCCCGCTATTTTTTTATCAGTCACTTTACGTCGACGATAATTTAATCGGTTCTGCCATTTAGTCTATATTTCATCTTCTCATGAAAAATATCAAAAGGTGCCGCTATGTATGACAACCTGAAAAGTCTGGGGATTAATCAACCCGAAGAGATTGACCGCTACAGCCTTCGTCAGGAGGCCAACAACGACATTCTCAAGATTTATTTCCGTAAAGATAAAGGCGAGTTTTTTGCCAAAAGCGTGAAGTTTAAGTATCCACGCCAGCGTAAAACCATCGTGGCAGATAACGCGGGGCAAGGTTACAAAGAGATCCACGAGATTAACCCGAACCTGCGTTATGTGATTGATGAACTCGATCAGATCTGCAAACGCGATCAGGTTGAAGTCGATCTGAAGCACAAGATCTTGGACGATCTGCGCCACCTTGAAAGCGTGGTTGCGAATAAAATTGCAGAGATTGAGGCGGATCTGGAGAAATTGACGCAGAAGTAAGGTGGGGCAACCTACGTTGTTTTGCATCTTATATGTAAGAGGTGTGAAAGATTTCGTCCGCCAACGAGCATTTGCGTTTCTATGAAGCCACTGGCGTAGGCGTCCGATGAGAGCCCCGTTGCGCGGGGGCTCTCAACTCGCGCGCTTTTTACCGAGTTGTTTGACCGACCGGTCTCGGAGCGCACGTCCTGTGCGCCCTCTACCTGCCACCAGCATCCCTGCTGGCGGCTCTAAAATGCATTCCTTAAACATAAAAAAGACAAAAGATATTTTCTATCTTTCTATCTTTTAATTATTTAAGTCTTGGTAGGGAGAGCAGTGAAAACAGGATGTTTTCACGAGGGGAGGAGGCGCCAAGGATGACGCATGCCGACCCGGCGCGGAAATGGCATCTCGGATAAAAAGCGCGAGGATTGAAGGGGCGCGCGCTGGCACCCCTCATCGTACGCCTTCAGCAATGTACCCATGTAGCTCGGTATTAATAGGCGGACGAAACCTTACACAAAGGCATCATAAGCAACACGCTACTTGCAGCCTACTTAATCAACTGCCCCCACTTCTCTACCCACGGCCCCGTGACCACTTCGGGCTCGGCATCAACCTGTGCGTCCACTTCCAGCAGTTCGCCAATGCGTGTCGCTTTCTGCTCCTGTAGCAGTTCATCGAATTGATGGCCTGCACCACAAAAATGGGTGTAGCTGCTATCGCCTAATGCAATCACACCATAGCGCAGTTCAGGCTGATAGCCGACGTCATCTTTCACCGCACGAAACAGCGGAGCGATTGAGTCCGGCAAATCGCCCTGTCCGGTGGTGGATGTCACGATCAATGCATAATGATTGCGGTAGAACTGCCATTCTTCGAGCGTGCCTTCCTCAAACAGTTTGACTTCATGTCCTTGCGCTTTGAGGATGTTTTCAGCGTCTTCCGCCGCCATCAATGCGTTGCCGTATACCGTTCCAACGAAAATACCAACCTGAGCCATGATGTTTTCCCTTTTCTTAAGAATTTACGCTGACGTCATTTTGGTTATCGTGAACGCAACTCTCTGGAAACTCAACCCTTTCAAGATGAGGGAGATAACTTTGCCAGCCAAAATGCGACATCATGCGTTGCCAGCGATCGTCAAGCCCCGCCTGCAAACAGAGAGGTTCTCCGGTCACCGGATGCTCGAGACACAGCTCGCTCGCATGCAACATCAAACCAGAGCAAGAGAAATGCTGCGCCATGGCGCGATTTTGACGCAGGTCACCGTGTTTAGTGTCACCAATAATCGGGTGACGTAAATGTGACATATGACGGCGTAGCTGATGCTTACGGCCGGTTTCTGGCTTTAGCTCTACCAAACTATAACGTGCGGTTTGGTACTTACCGACGGCAACCGGCATTTCGACCATAGCTAACGAACGGTAATGACTCACCGCCGCCTGTGGCGCTTTATCAGGATCGGCAAACTTATCGGCAATCTTGTCCAGTTCTGGCGTTAACGCATAATCAATCACCGCTTCGCCTTCGAGGTAACCGCGCACCACCGCATGATAAGTCTTATTCATCTCACGCTGTTCAAACTGTTCCGACAGCAGGCGGGCAACGTCGCTAGAAAGCGCCATCAGTAGCACGCCAGACGTTGGGCGATCGAGGCGATGTACGGGAAATACGTGCTGACCAATCTGATCGCGCAGCGTTTGCATCACAAACACCGTTTCATGACGGTCAAGCCAACTGCGATGAACAAGCCAGCCCGCCGGCTTATTTACCGCAACTAAATGTTCATCCTGATAGATAATATTCAGCATTAATTGGCGTCTTCTTGGTTCAGCATACTGTCCAACTCTTGGAGCAGGACGATTAGCGGTTGAACCTCCAGCAAGCGCTCTTTGAAGGCCATTTCAAAATAAGGGGCAATAGCAAAACGGCGCGGTAGTGGCGCACTGCTATCAATCAGCGCAAACATGCGCGGTAGCAGGATCCATTGCAGCCACTGCTCAGGGCTCATGGTGTCCACGCAAAAAGGCTCTTGGCTCTCAAAAGCCTGAGTATCAGGTGCACATTCTTGAGACAAATCAAGGCTGTCTAACTGTTGCTCTATTCTCAGCAAATGCTGTCTGACTTCAGCGTATTCACTCATGCTTTTCTCACTTATGTCTACAGGCGGGATATAAAATGGGGGCAAAGAATAGCATTGAAGCTCGCACGTCCCAATAGCCTAACGTGGTTAAGCGCTTTATGAGCAGTAAGACACATATAGCTTTAGCTTCGCGGTATATTCAGTAAGAAGGTGCTAAATCATTGATAGGGGATAAAAGCGTTGTCTATGGGCAAAAAAAAAGGCGTACTGTTTTTACACAGTACGCCCGGTTCGTTTTATAGCAATCCAGCTACTCATTGTGCTCCCTGCTCATCCGTGAAAACTTTTCCGTACGGCTATCCATTTCCCGACAATCCGTCGTATCGTCCAACTTTCATCCTGACGTTTCATCCTGCATCATCCTGATGCTGTTCCTCAGTCTTCCTGACCCGCCTGTTATCCTAACTGGCTCTCAATCTCCGTCCTGGAGGTGTCCCTGACTTCATCCTGAAGTATCCTTGGCCAACGTCCTGTGGCACATCCTTTATCACTCTTCCTGAGTGTGTCCTTCACTTCATCCTGAAGCAACATCATCCTGATGTGTCCTGCTCCAACCGTCTTCCCTTCCGGTGAAGCTAATATCGCCTATTCTTAGGCTTAAAACAATGAACCCAATTGGCTCACAGTTGGCTTACACGCAGAAGGACTACAAAATAAAAGTATTATTTATTGAATTTTATACAAAAAATTAAATCAGCTTACACAATATCTGCATCAATAAGCGATATATCCTACACGCCTTGTGAGAGATCTCTTACACGGCGACGGGCAGCCGTGTAAGCCAAATTTACTTAATGACGACAGGTTGCAGGCGAGACAGGAATTCTGACAGTGATTCAGCCAGCACTTCACGCTGTTTACTGCCGAACTGTTCAAGCAGAACATTGCCGGTAAGGTTACACAGCGAGATCAGCTGTAGCTCGGAATCCGTGGTGGCAAGGAAGAGGGTTGGAGAGAGTTTTAACCGGCGCTGAGTGACTAAATGACCGATCTGATTTTCTTGTAAGCGCTGTAAGTCATCCTCGCTCCAAACCTGCACCAGATCTAGCGCTAAATCACCCAATACCGCGCTCATATCACCGGCATACTGCGAGGTGAAAAAGGGAACGATATCTTCATGCAGCTGAATATCCAAAGCGCGGGAAATACCGTTTAGGCTATCAGAAGCGGCCGCAGGCTGCGGTTTCCAATACACTTTCTCGTTGTCGGTATGCACTACGCAGGGTGATGCGACACCATATAATGCCTCACTAGAGGGGAAATCGCCGCTTTCACGCTGCCAATCATCAATAAAACGCTGGGTAAACTCCGCTAGCGCGGCAGAAACATCATGCACCATGTTTTCTCTCACTAAGGTAAACTATAGGGTATTCACTGATTGTACCGTTCTTATTCGAATATAGGCCACATAATGTCATACCAAGATCATCAGGCCCTTGCTGGCTTAACGCTCGGCAAAGCCACTGAATACCGCGACAGCTACGACGCATCACTGCTTCAGCCCGTTCCTCGCAGTATGAATCGTGAACCGCTGGGACTTTATCCTGATTCACTGCCTTTCACCGGCGGTGATATTTGGACGCTATATGAGCTCTCATGGCTTAACGCCAAAGGCCTGCCGCAGGTTGCCATCGCCGATGTGGAATTGGATGCTTTTAGCCAGAATTTGATTGAGTCAAAAAGCTTTAAACTGTATCTCAACAGCTTCAACCAAACGCGCTTCGCTAATTGGGATGACGTGCAAACTACGCTGCAGCGCGACTTATCACACTGTGCGCAGGGTGACGTGCGCGTGCAACTGATGAAACTTGATGAAGTTGAAGGCCAGCCGATTGCCGCATTCCGTGGAGAATGCATCGACAATCTCGATATTGAAATCGATAACTACGAATTTGACGCTGAACTTCTCAAGAACGCCGCCGATCCACAGAACGTGATCGAAGAAACATTGGTAAGCCATTTACTGAAATCCAACTGTTTAATTACCCATCAGCCTGATTGGGGCTCCGTGATGATTCAATACCGCGGCCCGGCCATCAATCGTGAAGCGCTGCTGCGTTATCTGGTTTCTTTCCGTCATCACAATGAGTTCCACGAACAGTGCGTTGAGCGCATCTTCTGTGATATCCAACGCTTTTGTCAGCCGGAAACCCTCAGCGTTTATGCTCGCTATACGCGCCGCGGTGGCTTGGATATTAATCCTTGGCGCACAAATACGCCGTTCGTTGCACCAAAAGGCCGCCTGGTTCGCCAATAAGCCTCGCAAAAATGGCAAATCATTACGTGCGCTTACGTAAGAGTGTTGGCAAAAATCAAAAGACAACGGTAAGGTGTTTGCAGGACGCAAAATGCACGAGTTCACAATAAGCTATTGATGAATCAAGCAACCTATCAGGCCTTGAACATAAATCGGCTATCAGCTCGGAATGCTAAATTTGTCAGGTGAAGGCGTGCATTAATACAGTAGCAAAACGTATCAGGAACAACGGAATTGAGCCTGCCTAACAATAGACAGGACACGTTATTCCTGATGCCATCGCGGTAACCGCATCGGTAGATGTATAGGAGTGACTTTGATTACACATATCAGCCCGCTTGGGTCTATGGATTTGTTGTCGCAGCTTGAAGTGGACATGTTAAAGCGCACGGCAAGCAGCGATTTGTACCGCCTATTCCGCAACTGTTCCCTCGCCGTACTTAACTCCGGCGCACAAACCGATAACAGCAACGAGCTACTATCGCGCTTCGAAAGTTTTGACATCAACGTATTGCGCCGCGAACGCGGCGTGAAACTCGAGCTGGTTAATCCGCCTGAAGACGCTTTTGTCGATGGGCAGATCATTCGCGCTCTTCAGGCCAACCTATTTGCCGTGCTGCGCGATATTCTGTTTGTTAACGGGCAAATGACCAACACCGATCGCTATCCGCATCTGGATACGAAAAGCCCAGTACATATCACCAACATGGTCTTTTCGATTCTGCGTAACGCCCGTGCCCTGCACGTTGGCGAAGAGCCGAACATGATTGTTTGCTGGGGTGGCCATTCTATTAACGAGATCGAATACCTGTACGCACGTAAAGTGGGTAACCAGCTAGGACTACGCGAGCTGAATATCTGCACCGGCTGCGGTCCAGGCGCGATGGAAGCACCGATGAAAGGTGCCGCCGTTGGACACGCCCAACAACGCTACAGAGAAAGTCGCTTTATCGGTATGACCGAGCCTTCCATCATCGCCGCCGAGCCGCCTAACCCGCTGGTGAACGAGCTGGTGATCATGCCGGATATTGAAAAACGTTTGGAGGCCTTCGTTCGCTTTGGTCATGGCATCATCATCTTCCCTGGCGGAGTGGGTACGGCAGAAGAACTGCTCTACCTACTGGGTATTCTGATGAATCCAGAAAACAAAGATCAGGTTTTACCGCTGATCTTAACGGGTCCAAAAGAGAGCGAAGACTATTTCCGTGTGCTGGATGAGTTCATCATGAGTACGCTGGGCGAAACTGCGCGTAAGCATTACACCATCATCATCGACGATCCGGCTGAGGTCGCTCGCCAGATGAAACGTGCCATGCCGAAAGTGAAAGAAAACCGCCGCCAAACCGGCGATTTCTACAGCTTTAACTGGTCGATCAAGATTGCCCCAGATTTACAGCTGCCGTTTGAGCCGACACACGCCAATATGGCTGCGCTAAATCTGCATCCTGACCAGCCGCCTGAGCAATTAGCGGCAGCGTTACGCCGTGCATTCTCAGGCATTGTGGCCGGTAACGTGAAAGAAGTGGGTATTGCCGAGATTGAAAAACATGGGCCATTTAAAATCCACGGTGATGCAAAAATGATGCAGCACATGGATCATCTGCTGCAAGGCTTTGTCGCACAGCATCGTATGAAGCTGCCGGGAACCGCCTACGAACCTTGCTATGAAATCATTAAGTAATTAATCATTACTTTATGCAGGGCGGTCGAGTACCGCCCTTTTTCTTTTCCGAATAATGATAACCATCATGCAAATACACCTTCTGATCGTTGACGCGCTAAACCTCATCCGCCGCATTCATGCCGTTCAGGGTTCGCCCTGCGTTATTGCTTGCCAGCATGCGCTACAGCAGCTGTTAGCACACAGCCAGCCAACCCACGCCGTGGCCGTTTTTGATGAGGACGATCGCGATAACAGTTGGCGTCATCAGGCCTTACCGGACTATAAAGCCGGTCGTAGCGCCATGCCTGAAAACTTAGCCGCGGAAATGCCCGCCATCCGTGAAGCATTCAGCAAACTAGGCGTACAAAGCTGGCACTCGGCAGGCAACGAAGCGGACGATCTCGCCGCGACGTTGGCATATAAAATTGCACAAACGGGAAACCGCGTGACGATTGTATCTACGGATAAAGGCTACTGTCAGCTGTTAGCTCCGACCATTGAAATCCGTGATTATTTCCAAAAACGCTGGCTTGATTTGCCTTTCGTGAAAAAAGAGTTCGGCGTAGAACCGCAGCAGCTGACGGATTATTGGGGACTAGCAGGGATCAGCAGCAGCAAGATATCCGGCATACCCGGCATTGGGCCAAAAGCAGCGGCTACGTTACTTAACGAATTTGGCTCGCTGGCCAATATCTTTGAACAGATAGAAAGTGTGCCAGATAAATGGCGCAAGAAGTTGGAAGAACACAGGGAACAGGCGGAGCTTTGTAAGAGAGTCGCTACGCTACAAACCAATCTGACGATCAGCGGCAACCTGCAGCAGCTGCGTTTACCGTAGGATTGACCACGGCTTAAAACTTCCCTCTCCTAACCTTCCCGTTCTCAAGGGAGGCTAGGAGAGGAACAATCACTTAGCTATTATTACTGTTCTTCAACTGCATACGGCGGTTAAGCTCACGTTCATCGCGGCGGCCAGGGATCGCGCCCCACATACGACGCACGTGCACCGTGATTTCTTCACGATCGTGATAAAGCTGTTTAGCCGCGATCTGAGCATTAATACCGTTGTCTTTCAGCGTTTGCGCCAAAATAGACAGGTTTTGGCTCACTTCTTCATAACGCTTTTTCATCGGCAGCTTCAGGTTGAAGATCGCCTCACGGCACCAACCGTTCACGAGCCAACGCGCGACCAAACTTGAAACCTTCGCCGGTTTCTCAACCATATCACATACCAACCAATCAACACCGTTGGTGTGCGGTGGCTCAAATTTGAAACCATCGGCTTTATGGTGTGTAACCTGCCCGGTATCCATCAAGCTGGGTGCCATTGGACCGTTATCAACCGAGTGCACCCACATGCTGCGTTTCACCAATTGGTAAGTCCAGCCACCGGGGCATGCACCCAAATCGACCGCTTTCATACCGCCAGCAAGACGCTCATCCCACTCATCGTGCGGGATAAACACGTGCAGCGCTTCTTCCAGTTTCAGCGTTGAACGGCTTGGCGCATCCGATGGGAATTTCAGACGCGGGATCCCCATATAGAACGGAGAGTTGTTATTACTGTAGGAATAACCCACATAACAACAGCCCGGCGCAATAAAGAACACATGCACCACAGGGCGGTGCGCATTTTCATTCTTCAGCAGGATCTTTTGCTCACGTAGCGCAGCGCGCAGCGGCACCGTGAACTTGCGACAGAACTTCATCAGCTCTTTGCTTTCATTGGTATCCGGCACTTCAACACGCAGTTCACCGGCACCTTCAATCACGTTCATCAGCATTCCAACAATCGGCGAAACGCGATCGTCGGTTGGTAAATCTTTGAGCAACTCACCCACTACAATCATCTGACGAGCAAAAATCAGCTCGCGGAATGGCAAATTTTTGGCGAGTTTATCGGCATCTTCATGCTGATAACATTCAAAGGTCACATAGCCGCTGTTTTCTTTGACTCTTGGGAAGCCAAAGACTTCAAGAGCCGCGGCTTTCTCGGTAATTTCTGCTGCGCATTCTTTTTCGAATCCTGGGCGGCAATATAAAGCTAATTTATTCATGGCGTTCCGCCCTTTTCCTCATGCGTAAGGCACCTACTAACATCAAAGCCCAACCTACTAAAAAGCAAACGCCGCCGATAGGCGTGATGTACACCCACAGTTTAAGATGCGACAGCGCCAGACAATAAAGACTTCCACAAAACAACACGGTTCCCAGAGCCAATAACGCACTGCTCCAATAGAACCACAGATTTTTACGACGCTGCATTAAGGCTGCCAGCCCTAAAATTGCCAGCGTATGGATCCCCTGATACTGCAATCCAGTATGCAGCCAATCCATTTCAGCAGCACCCAAGGTTCGGCTCAAAACATGTGCGCCAAACGCCCCCAGTGCAACAAAAACGAAACCGCTAATCGCGGCAAAAATCATCATTGAACGACTACTCATTCCGATTACCCTGTATTAAGCCGTGTGCATGAATACTTACCATCTACAAACGACGATTAAGACTCATAACGAAAACGGAATTTTTCCTGCTCGCTCGCTGCACGCGCGAGGATCCACTGACGGAATGCCGCGATTTTCCCCAGCTCCGCCTGGCTATCCTGACAGACCAGATAAAATGAATTCTTACTGATGAGCACATCGTTAAACGGACAAACCAGACGACCGGCCTCAATCTCAGTTTGCGCCATCACGTTATTCACTAACGCAATACCCTGACCATGCACCGCAGCCTGAACAACCATGGCACTGTGGCTGAAAATAGGCCCTTGCTGAACGTTAATATGCTGTAACCCTAATTGGCGGGTATACGCTAACCAGTCTCGACGCGACGTATCGTGCAGCAGCGTATGATAAGCCATATCGGCCGGATCTTTTAGTGGATGTTCGCTCAATAATAATTGCGGTGAACAGACAGGGAGCAAATATTCGGCATATAAACGCTCTACGCGCAGTCCCGGCCAATGCCCTCGCCCATAAAAAATGGCAACGTCAACGTCATCGGCCAGCTTCCCTTCTTCGCGATCGACGGCCTGAATACGCACATCGATGCCCGGATAAGCAGAATTAAAACCAGAAAGACGTGGAACGAGCCATTGAATAGCAAAACTTGGTGGCAGGCTGACGGTTAACGCGCCTTTGGCACTACGCGCCTGTAGCTTACGCGTTGCCTCATTAAGGGATGAGAAAATTTCTTTGATATCGAGGTAATAACTTTGCCCTTCTTCCGTCAGTAACAAAGAGCGGTTACGGCGGCGAAATAGCTTCAGCCCAAGGAAATCTTCCAATGATTTAATCTGATGACTTACCGCAGCCTGAGTAACAAACAGCTCCTCTGCAGCCTTGGTAAAGCTGAGATGTCGGGCTGCCGCATCAAACACGCGCAGTGAGTTTAGGGGTGGTAATCTTTTAGACATGGCTGGACACTTTTTATCAAACGGTTGCAGATAATTAACCGTTTATTTACCCATTAGTTTTTTTTATCCGAGCCATTATAAATTGTCCGTTGAGGATAGGCCAGCAAATACCTATAGTGGCGCCACTTCCCGAGCCGGAACGAAAAAGTGTTTGTGGATTTGGTTCCTGAATACTTTTGGCTTTGTGGTTGTGATGTTGTGTTTGCAAGTTGTCTGACGATTTCAGACATAGTAGCTAGGCTACTGTTTTTTTCACTTCCTGTACATTTACCCTGTCTGTCCATAGTGATTAGTAGCACCGCAATTTGCGGTGCTTTTTTTTATCTAAAAACGCCGACCGAAGTCAGCGCTTTTAGATTTACGACGTTGATTTTAATAATCAAATTATTTGCTTTCAGTCATTTCTCTGACGTCGTTACGGTTAATCTGTTGCTGATTGCCGTTAGCATCTTTGTAGCTAATCATTCCGGTTTCGTTATCCACCTGAGGTTTACCATCGCTCACAATGGTGCGACCATCGTTGGTATGCATGACGTAGTTGCTTGAACAGCCAGCCAATACGAAGGTAAACATCACGGCGGATAAAACAGCACCTAATTTCTTCATGATTTACTCCTTGCAGTTTAAAATGCGCTACTAACGCTCTTTTTATCTCCGGCACATTCATTTGCCAGTAGTTAAAAGCATAACAAGCTATTTCAGCTTTGCCAGAAAACTGCCAAATTATTCAGATTAATCTGTCATGCCGCTCGTTGGGCGTGACAACCAAGCGGCCCGCAATGAGGAATTATTTCGCATGACATCCTTTGATTATTCAGCCTTTCGCGGCCACTTCCCTGCACTTTCAGCAACAGATAACGAGCAACATGCGGTTTATCTCGACAGCGCAGCAACCGCACTAAAACCTCAAATATTGGTTGAAGCTACTCAAGCCTATTACGCTGGCAGCGCCGCTACCGTACACCGCAGTCAACATCAGGCCGCTCTGCGCTTGACTCAGCGCTATGAATCAGCTCGCCAGCAGGTTGCCCAGCTTCTCCATGCTCACAGCGCAGATAGCATTGTGTGGACTAAAGGCACCACCGAAGCCATCAATCTCGTGGCGCAAAGCTATCTGCGCCCCATTTTGCAGGCCGGTGATGAAATTCTGGTGAGTGAAGCCGAGCATCACGCAAATTTGATACCGTGGCTGATGGTGGCTGAACAATGTGGCGCTAACGTCGTTAAGCTTCCGGTCAATCAACACGGGTTACCGACTCTAGAACAGTTACCGGCTCTACTCACTTCGCGCACCAAAATGATGGCCTTGGGGCAAATGTCGAACGTTACCGGTGGCTGCCCCGATCTACACTATGCGCTAGAGCTGGCGCATCAAAACGGCACGCCAGTTATGATTGATGGCGCGCAAGGCGTGGTGCATCATCCGCTTGACGTCGCCGATCTCAACGTCGATTTTTATGCTTTTTCTGCCCACAAAATGTATGGCCCAACGGGGCTTGGCGTGTTGTATGGTAAGCCGGAATATCTCGCGCAAATGCATGCGTGGCAGGGCGGTGGGAAAATGCTAACTAAAGCCGGGTTTGACGGTTTTATCGAACAAGCTATACCTCACCGTTTCGAAGCAGGAACCCCCAACATCGCCGGAGTTATCGGATTTTCAGCGGTACTTGAGTGGTTAGAACATTTCGACTTAGCCGCTGCGGAAGCTTACTGCGTTTCTCTGGCCGAACAAGCGGAGCAACAGCTTAGCCAGATAAAAGGGTTTATCAGTTACCGCGCGCCTAAATCAGCGCTGCTGGCTTTCAACATTGCGGGGGTTCATCACAGCGATCTAGTCGCTTTGGTGGCTGAGCAAGGCGTGGCGTTACGCGCTGGCCAGCATTGTGCGCAGCCGTTGATACAGGCGTTAGGCATTACCGGTTCGCTCCGTGCTTCATTTGCGCCCTATAATTGCCCTGAAGACGTCACCGCGTTGGTAAAAGCGGTAAACTATGCGCTATCAATCTTGAACGACGAGGATTTTGCATGAACTCCCCCCATCCTTTTGGCCGAACATTAACGCCTGAAATGTTAGCCGCTCGCTTTAAGTCTCTCACGCTTTGGGAAGATCGTTACCGCCAAATCATTCTGCTCGCACGTGAGCTACCTGCATTACCGCCGGCGCTAAAGCAGCAGAAAACCGAGCTAGCAGGCTGTGAAAATCAGGTATGGCTAGGCGGAGAATTACTTGAGGATGGAACGATGCACTATTATGGCGACAGCGACGGACGCATCGTCAAAGGCCTCCTGGCAATCTTGCTAACGGCGTCAGAAGGCAAAACGCCGCAGCAGATTATGACAAGCGACCCACTGGCGCTATTTCAACAGCTCAATATTTTAGAACAGTTAAGCTCTTCGCGCGCCAGCGGTTTAAACTCGCTCGCCGCTGGGATCAAAAATATCGCGCAAAGCTATCTGTAATCACTGAGGCTGTGCAGCCAAACGCTCAGCCTTAGCCAGCATTTTCTTAATCGCATGCGCCACGGCAACAAAACCAAAGGTTGCCGTCACCATCGTGACCGACCCAAACCCAGAGGCACAATCCATACGTTTAGGCCCTTCTGCGGTGCTGCGAGAAGCACATACGCTACCATCAGGCTGTGGATAGACCAGCGGCTCGGTCGAGAATACGCAGTCGATCCCCAGCTTACCTTTGCTATTTTTCACCACGTTGAAATCATTCTTCAAACGCTCACGCAGCTTGGCCGCTAGCGGATCTTGAATAGTTTTTGCCAAATCGGCAACTTCAATACGCGTGGGATCAATTTGCCCGCCCGCGCCACCGGTCGTCACAATCGGGATCTTAAAGCGACGGCAGTAGGCTAACAGCGCAGCCTTTGGCCGCACGCTATCAATAGCGTCGATAACATAGCTAAAGCGGTTATCAATCAGCTTATCAACGTTATCTGGCGTAATAAAATCATCGATGCAGGTAACCTGACACTCTGGATTGATCTCACGAATACGGGCAGCAATCACTTCTGTTTTCGCCTGCCCCACGTTGCTGCGCAGCGCATGGATCTGCCGGTTGGTGTTTGTCACGCAAACATCATCCATATCGATCAACGTAATAGCACCAATCCCCGTGCGAGCTAACGCTTCTGCCGCCCACGATCCCACGCCGCCAATACCGATAACGCACACATGAGCCTGAGAGAATACGCCCAGCGCCTGCTGGCCATATAAGCGAGCAATACCGCTAAAACGCTGCATATAAGCGTCGGAAAAAGATGCTGTCATTGGATTTATTACCTTAGGAATTCTTGATACAGCCTCTCACTAACCGATGAGCAGCAAACAGCTCATCGGTCGGCGAGGGAAAACAATAAAATAGACTATCTATTATAAGCGCTGAACAACGGCCCACCGCTTTGCGGGGTTTTCAGCACCCAGACACGGCCATAGTGATTATAGAAGCCAGCCGCGTGCCCTGCTTCTGGGCCAATGCCCTGATAGATATCGAAGTGTTGGCCTTTAATCGCACCACCCACGTCCAGAGCCACCATCAAACGCATCTCATATTTGCCGGTAAACTTACCTTGATTATCAAGCAATGGCACTTCCGCCAATAGCGTAGAACCGGCTGGGATCAACGAACGATCCGACGCAACGGACGCTTTTGCCACTAAAGGCACACCGCTTGCCCCTTTCACCGGCGCATACATTTCCGGTTTAAAGAAGACGAAGGAAGGGTTTTGCTCCAGCAGTTCGCGAACTTCTGCGGCAGAATGGTTATCCGCCCACTTACGAATCGCCTGCATCGACATCTCTTCACGCGCAACTTCACCGCGATCGATCAATACTTTACCAATGCTGCGGTAAGCATGACCGTTTTTGCCAGAGTAGCCAAAGAAGGTCAATGGTCGACCATCCCCGTAGTCCACATAGCCACTGCCCTGCACTTCCATCATGAAGTTGTCCATAATGGAGTTGCTATAACCTATTTCCAGATTGCGGTTATCCAGCGCGCCGGAGTAAATCGCCGAGCGTTCCGGCAGGCGACGGTTCTTACCTTTGCTTGGCATGCGATACAGCGGGTACTGGAATTCGCCCTGACGCGTATAACGCGCTTCAATCACCGGCGTGTAATAGCCCGTGAATTGCACGTTACCAAAGTTATCCATCCCTTCCATCTGATAAGCGTTCAAACCAAACTGGGACAGCTGGCGCGTATCGGCTCCGGCTCGTAACCAGTTGGTCACCGCTTGGAAAGTATCAGTGTTTCTATTATAGAGAGAAGGCGATGCACGTTGGATAGCGGTGAGCTGATCGGAGAAATCCTTTCCGTTAACCGGTTTTCCTTTGGCATTCGGTCTATTAACGAGCTCTAAGGGATCGTTAATCTTCCCATCCTTATACTGCTGGCCTTTATCTGTTGGACGCGACGAACATCCCGCTAGCAATGCCACCAACAGCCCACCTACTACATATTGTCCCCAACGACCTTTCATTTCATGCTCTCTAGAAACCAAATAACCACCGCGGCACGATAACAAACCCACAGCCTGAAAGGAATTCTCCTCACTAAAAAAACGATAAGAGACAGATATCGATTAAAAAGAACACTTGATGATTAAAAAACATGCATCAAATTGATAAATGAGTGATGTTTGTCAAAAAATTCTTGCATCAAATTCTATCGAGTGTATAGTTCGCCCTCATCGGACGCGGGGTGGAGCAGCCCGGTAGCTCGTCGGGCTCATAACCCGAAGGTCGTCAGTTCAAATCTGGCCCCCGCAACCAATCCGATGAATAGAAGTAAATAGCAGTACATAAAAATATAAAAAGTAGTAACCGGACGCGGGGTGGAGCAGCCTGGTAGCTCGTCGGGCTCATAACCCGAAGGTCGTCAGTTCAAATCTGGCCCCCGCAACCAACTTCAACTTCATAGAAAGTTGATTTAAGAAAGAAAAAAAAAGAACGAAAGAAGAAAGAAAAAAACGAAGAAAAAGCAGTATGTCGGACGCGGGGTGGAGCAGCCCGGTAGCTCGTCGGGCTCATAACCCGAAGGTCGTCAGTTCAAATCTGGCCCCCGCAACCAATTTTCATACTGAAATAAATAAGCACCTTAACGGGTGTTTTTTTATGTCTAAAATTTGAGAAATTCCAATATGAGGAAGAACATACTGCGTTCTTTCTGCATCACCAAACTGTTCCCTCCCCTGCCAGGGGGAGGTTTAGGGTGGGGGTTAAGTTTAAATAACCACGCCCCCACCCAGCCTCCCCCTTCGCAGCGGGAGGAGCCGTTCGGATGTTTTCATACCATCTCGAGCGCTATTCAGTATTTCCTTACCGCCTCGCCAACTCCCCACCATTCGCAAAGTAAGCTTTAATTCCGGCCAGAATAGATTGAGCAACCTGCTGCTGGAAAGCGCTGGTACGTAGTTTACGTTCTTCTTCAACGTTACTGATAAATGCGGTTTCAACCAAAATAGATGGGATATCAGGCGCTTTCAGCACCGCAAATCCGGCCTGCTCCACGCTGTTTTTATGTAATTTATTCACGCGGCCCATGTTTTTCAGCACTTCTTTGCCGAACTTCAGGCTATCGTTCACCGTCGCGGTCTGCATGAGATCAAAAATAGTGTGGTCGAGGTATTGATCACCACTGCGGCTAACCCCACCGATTTCATCGGATTCATTCTGGGTTTGGGCTAAAAATCGTGCCGCCGCGCTGGTTGCGCCTTTGGTAGAGAGAGCAAATACCGAAGAGCCTCGCACCGAGCGGCTAGTAAAGGCATCGGCATGAATCGAAATGAACAGGTCAGCACGCTGTTTACGCGCCTTCGCGACCCTAACTTTCAGCGGGATAAAGACATCTTCATTACGCGTCATGTACACCCGCATATTGGGCTGTTTTTTAATCAATGCGCTGAGGCGGCGGGCAATTTGCAACACAATGTCTTTTTCACGCGTTTTATTTTTGCCGATTGCGCCGGGATCTTCACCGCCGTGCCCGGGATCGAGCATGATCACAATCGGTCTATCACGTCCGGCTTTGCCTTTTTGTGGCCCTTCCGGCGGCAAACTCTTACCTAAATCACCTTTATTGTAATCTTCCAGCAAAGCCAGCAGCGGATCGTTTTCCGCCGCGCTAGTGCCTTGTGCCGGATACAGATCGACCACCAAGCGGTTTTTAAATTCGGCAAACGGCGCGAGCGTAAACAGCTTCGGGCTGATTTCCTGCTTAAGTTCTAACACCAGCCGCACGGTATTTTTATCAAATTGCCCAACGCGCGCGGTTTTTAAATACGGATCGCCCGACTGAACCTGACTGCTGATCCCTTTGAGCACGCTGTTAAGGTGAACGCCCTCAATATCAACGACGATGCGATTCGGGTTGGTTAGCGCAAACTGCTTATATTTCAGGGGCACCTTCGATTCCAGCGTCACGCGAGTATAGGTCGACGCCGGCCACACCCTTACGGCAATCACCTGTGAAGACGCAGCAAAACCCACTCGGCTTACACTTAAAAACCAAGTAGCAGCGGCACCCTGCAACAAACGACGACGGGTCAGATTATGGTTCGAATTTGTCATGCAATCCCAAAATAAAAAGCCAAACACAGCGGAGAATAGCGCTCCAGCACAAATTTTAGGGCAAAACTTTATCGAATCGCGGCGGGGCTGTCATTAGAAAATGCTTAAAGGAGTTTTGCAGATATCCCTATCCGCAGCAGAGATGACTTGAATTTACATAAAATTCACACTTGCCTTTATTCGCAATAAAGAATAAAAATACAGTTTTAGCGAATAAAAATTCAGAGGATTTCATGAAGGAGCGCAGCACCGAACTGGTTCAGGGTTTTCGTCACTCGGTACCCTACATCAATACTCACCGTGGCAAGACATTCGTTGTGATGCTTGGCGGAGAGGCCATTGAGCATGAAAACTTTGCCAATATCGTCAATGATATTGGGTTACTGCACAGCCTTGGCATCCGACTGGTTGTCGTTTATGGTGCGCGCCCACAAATCGACAGCAATCTGAATGAACACCACTATGAACCGGTCTACCACAAGCACACGCGCGTTACGGATTCCCGAACGCTAGAGCTGGTGAAACAAGCTGCGGGTCAGTTGCAACTAGATATTACAGCGCGCCTATCCATGAGTTTGAATAACACGCCGCTACAGGGTGCTCACATCAACGTGGTGAGCGGAAACTTTATTATCGCGCAGCCGCTCGGCGTCGATGATGGGGTGGATTACTGCCACAGCGGGCGCATTCGTCGTATCGATGAAGAGGCTATTCACCGTCAGCTCGACAGCGGCGCTATTGTGTTGATGGGTCCCGTTGCCGTTTCCGTTACCGGTGAAAGCTTTAACCTCACGTCCGAAGAGGTCGCAACCCAACTAGCAATTAAGCTGAAAGCCGAAAAGCTGATTGGTTTTTGCTCTTCGCAGGGCGTCACAAACGACGATGGTTCGATCGTTTCCGAGCTGTTACCCAACGAAGCGCAGACCCGCATTGAAACGCTGGAAGCCTCAGGGGATTACAATTCTGGCACCGTGCGCTTTTTACGTGGAGCTGTAAAAGCCTGCCGCAGCGGTGTAGGTCGCAGCCATCTGATTAGCTATCAGGACGATGGCGCTTTAGTGCAAGAGTTGTTCTCCCGCGACGGCATCGGCACCCAGATCGTGATGGAAAGCGCGGAACAAATACGTCGCGCCAACATTAATGATATCGGCGGTATTTTGGAACTTATCCGCCCGCTAGAGCAGCAAGGTATTTTGGTTCGCCGTTCGCGTGAGCAGCTCGAACGGGAAATTGATCAATTCACCATTATTGAACGAGATAATCTGACCATCGCCTGCGCGGCGCTCTATCCGTTCCCTGAGGAACGTATTGGCGAGATGGCCTGCGTGGCGGTACATCCCGACTATCGCAGCTCTTCTCGCGGCGAAGCCCTGCTTAAACGCGTGGCAGCACAAGCCAGACAAATGGGATTGGAAAAACTGTTTGTGCTCACCACGCGCAGCATCCACTGGTTCCAAGAGCGCGGTTTTACTCCCGCAGAAGTTGACGTGCTCCCGATGCAAAAACAGGAGCTGTACAACTACCAGCGCCGTTCCAAGATTTTGCTCGCCGACTTATCTTGAGGCTATCTCACGCTGTCCGCGGGATGCGGACAGCCAGCTAAACGGGCAACATCATCCGTTCCATCAACCCGCTTCGACGCAGAGTTGGCGTGCGGATCGCCGTCTTTAAGATTTGCTCGCGGCTAAACAGCGTTAACTGATTTTTTGCACGGGTAATGGCCGTATACAACAGCTCACGCGTCACGATAGGTGAAAAATCGGCTGGCAGCACCAGCAGAGTATGTTCGAACTCAGAGCCCTGCGATTTATGCACCGTCATCGCGTAGGCCGTTTCGGTCTGCGGTAAACGGCTCGGCTGGACAGATTTAATCGAGCCATCAGGCAGTTGGAAATACACACGAATGTTATTCTCAGCATCAGCCAACGCAATGCCGATATCACCGTTAAACAATCCCAACGAGCTATCATTACGCGTAACCATCACCGGACGACCGCTGTACCACCGCTGATGAGCCTGCGTCGGCTTATGAATAAGCCTTGCTTTAGCTAAGGCCAGCTCAATACGATCGTTCAGTCCAGACTGTCCAAACGGCCCCTCACGTAGTGCACACAGCAAACGAAAACGTGAGAAACTCTCAAGAACTTCAGCCGCATCAGCCTGTTCCCGTACCCGTTGCAACGTTGAACGATAGCCCTCAACGCAGGTTTGGATAAGCGTGGAATAGTCTTCATCCTGCGTCATCGGTGACCATGAGATATCCGAGAACTTCCCGTCAAAACAGCGCCGAGCTGCGGCAACATCTCCGCGATTAACCGCAGAGGCTAGCTGCCCGATGCCAGAGTTAGCGTCAAAGCGATAGCTCTTCCTGAGTAAACAAATGCTGTCGCGTACCGCAACATCTGGCTGTTCGGCTCCCGCGGGGATCGCCGTCTGACACAGCACAGACAGCTGTTTAGCGCGCTCAGGGCGATAGCCAAACTCACTAAAACGGCACAGGTCACCTAAGACCGCCCCCGCTTCCACCGATGCCAACTGATCGCGATCGCCTAATAGAATCAGTCGTGCACGCTGAGGCAGCGCGGCGATAAGTTTAGACATCATCGGCAAATCCACCATCGAGGCTTCATCCACCACCAGCACATCGACATGCAACGGATTTTCGCGGTGGTAACGCAAACGAATACTGTTCGGCTGCGCACCTAGCAGGCGGTGCAACGTATACGCCTCTTGGGGAATGACTTCGCGCTCGGCGGGGGTTAATCCCAAGGCTTCAACGGCTTTACCCAATGATTCGGTCAAGCGTGCAGCCGCTTTGCCCGTTGGGGCAGCTAATTGAATACGCAGTTTACGTTGGGGATGCAAACGTACCAGCGCCGTCAGCAAACGCGCAACCGTGGTCGTTTTCCCCGTACCGGGGCCACCAGAAATAACGGAAACTTGGCGCGTTGCAGCAACGGCGGCAGCGACCTGCTGCCAGTTGACCTCGGCATCCTCGGAACTGGTGGGGAATAGCTGAGACAAAATCGCCGATAAAGCGGGCACTGATTCATCGGATGTAGCCTCGTTGCCCACAAAGAAAGTGGCGACAACGCCTTCATCCTGCCAAAGGCGTTGCAGGTATAAGCGTTGATTTTGCAACACCAGCGGTGCGGGATAGCTGCCATCGCTGACCTCGGCCTCAGCCAGTAAACATGCTTGCCACGCAGCCTCATCCATATCACCAAACAGCTGGCTAAGCTCATGGGCAAAATCAGAAAATTGCTTGGCAAGCGAGGTTGAACTGAGCTGACTCAGCGGCAAACACACATGGCCCGAAGCCGTTTCCAAACTCACCAGCGCCGCCGCCAAAGCCAGATGCGGCTGCCCTTGGTTGGCCATTAAGCGTGCAAACTGAACATCCAGAGACCGTAGGTATTTTTGTGCGCCCATGTTTAACAGCAGATCGAAAATCATCATGTTGCGCCCTCCGAAGCTGAACTAAAGAGCTTATCCATTCCCTCAATGAGCGCGGCATCTGGACGACAATGAAACACACCCTGCCCTGGCTTATCTGGCGACATCCCGCGTAGGAAGCAGTAGAAAACGCCGCCGAAATGCTGCTCGTACTGGTAATCAGGCAGTCGATGGCGCAAATAGCGATGCAGCGCCAATGAGTAAAGCTGGTATTGGAAGTCGTAGCGGTGTTCTGCCATCGCCCCCGCCATCGCCTCTGAGGTATAGGCATTTTCATCGGCACCTAACCAATTGGACTTATAATCCAATACGTAATAGCGCCCTTGCCAGAAAAAGACTAAGTCGATAAAGCCTTTCAACATGCCGCGAACCTGACGGAAATCTAACGGATCGCACTGAGCGGAAAGTGGGTCATAACGTTTAATCAGGGCATCCAGTTCAGCGCTTTTTAGCAGCTGTTCAATCGGCAGATAAAACTGTAGTTCGGCCTGAATTTGGCTGGGGGGAAGCTGCGCTAAACAGGGCCCAGTTTCAGCTAACGGGGCGCGTAAAATAGCCTCTAGCCAACGATCGAGTACAGGAACCCACTGGTCATCCAATCCTTGCAGAGTCACCTGCTCGCTCAGCCATTCAAGATCGCGTGGCTGAGTGAAATCCAATGGCTCTAATAAACTATGTAAAAAGGTCCCCGGTGCCGCACCTTTCGGGAACGTATGCGGCGTGAGCTCTGGCGTGGTTTCAAGATCCGACTCCCCCACCGCATCCACATCAAGTTTAGGCAGCAGGTCGAAAAACGGCGTGCTGCTGTGCTGCTGTAATCCTGAATAACTGGTAACACGCCAGTCATCTTGCATCTTGCGGGTAAACAGCTTGGCTTGAAGCTTTTGTGCTTCTGGTGCATTAGGCACCCACGGTGAAGTGTCCACACTGGAAACAGGCGTCACCACAATATCGTCATTTTGTAGACGCTGGAGACATTCCAACAGCAACGCGGCATCACCGGGCTCCCCTTTTTGCAGCAGGTATCCGATGGAGCTGTTATGCACGTCGGTTTCACCCTGTTTTTTTCGACCACCTAAAAACAGAGGCGCCAGCCCGAGACTACAGTGATAAACAGAACGGGTGAGCGCGACATAGAGCAGACGCAAGTCTTCCGCCAAGCGCTCTTCTTCCGCCAGCTTAACCGCATCATCGTTATAATTAAGATCGAGCACCGCTTTGAAGTTATCTCTGTCGTGATACAACGGCTGTTTTTGCAGCCGATAACTGCCGATAAAAGGCAGCCACACTATCGGAAACTCGAGCCCTTTCGATTTATGGATGGTCACCACCTGCACTAAATGGCGATCGCTTTCCAAGCGAAGTTGTTGGTTTTCCGACTGCACTGCGGGGTTATCAATTTGCTGCGCTAACCAACGCAACAATGCCGGTTCGCTATCTAACGTTAGCGACCCTTCCTGTAACAGTTCACCGATGTGTAGCACATCCGTCAGACGTCGTTCACCGCCCTCACTGGCCAACAGATTCTCAGCCAGATTTCTGCTCACCATGATTTCACGCAGCATGGGCAATACACCCTGCTTTTGCCAGCGCTGACGATAACCATCGAATTCATCAACCAGCGCGTCCCACAAGCGCTCGTCCTGATTGAAATGGTTAATCTGCTGCGAGTTCAGCCCCATCAAACTGGTTGCCAGAGCGCTGCGCAATAGACGCTCCTGTTCAGGAGCCAGCACGGCTTGCAAAAGCCACAGCAAATCGCGCGCTTCCGGCGTTTCAAACACGTTGTCACGATTAGATAAATAGACTGAAGGGATCGCCAGTGCGCTCAGTGCATCACGAATTAACGCTGCTTCAGCACGGCTACGCACCAGAATGGTGATATCTGATGCTTCAACTGGTTTTGCAATCTCACGGCCATCTTTATCTTTTTTATTGGTATAAAGCAGCGCTTTGCCCTGCTGCCCCGCCGTCAGCCAATCGCGAATTTGAGCCGCACATTGTGTTGCCAATGACTGCTGATATTCAACGGTGCCGCAGCCTTCGCCTGATTGCAGCCAAATATGCATGGCTTGCTGACGCTGCCCTTCAATTTCAAAGCGCAGCGCCTGATTATTCTTGGCCGCTTCAACCGGCAAAAACGGAATATCTTCGAATAGAAAAGGAGATTCAATCGTGGAGAAAACCCGATTGACCGCCGCCACCATACCGGGCGATGAGCGCCAATTAGTGCCCAGCGTATAATGATCTTTTACTTCGCTACGCGCATACATGTAGGTAAAAATGTCTGCGCCGCGAAAAGCATAAATCGCCTGTTTAGGATCGCCAATCAGCAGCAGCCCCGAGTCCGGTTGCTTGGCGCGCTCTGTCTGAACATAAATCGCTTGGAAGATGCCATATTGCTGGGGATCGGTATCTTGGAATTCATCGATCATCGCCACGGGATAACGCTGGCGGATCGCCTGAGCCAGCATCTCACCACCGGGTTGCTGTAGCGCCAGTGAAAGACGGCTAAGCAAATCATCGAAGCCTAACTGCGCATGTTGGCGCTTTTCCTGCTGAACGCTGGTGCGTACTTCACTTAATGCACGCGATAACAACAAGTCACGCAGGGACAACGGTTCAACCAGTAGCTGATCGATCGCGACAAACACGGCATGCTGTGGAGGCGTACCTTTTTTGGTCTTTTCCAGCAAGATGTTCTGGCCAAAACGTTTGAGCTCATCGGGTAATTGATAATCCTGCGTCTCGGCGGCCGACCAGTCGCCAACCGCAGCTAACCATTTAGGTAGATAACGACTGCTGTAGCTGCGTTTGTCTACGCCGGAATCCGCGATCAGGCTTTCAATCTCACCAGCGGCTGCGCGCCACTGGGACTTCACAGCATCAATGCGCTCAATAATTTGCTGATGTCGCTGAGCCAGCGTTTCGTCATCAGCAATCACTTGGCGTAATTCAGGCAGTTCCCCATGCAGATAGGGCTGCAAATCACTCAGCAACTGTTCAGGGCCACTCCACTCTTGGCTCACCACCGCTGCAATATTCAGCGGCAACGGGTAACAATGCCGCCGCCAAAAATCGGCGCAGGCTTGGCGGCGCAGCGGAAGCTCATCCTGAACCAAGGTTTGCTGAAACAGAATGCCAGACTCAAAGGCATTATTGCTGAGCATTCGCTGACAAAAACCGTGGATGGTGTAAATAGCGGCTTCGTCCATTTGGCGCTCTGCCGCTAATAACTGGCTTACCGCATCCGTTTTATCATCGATAAGATCGAGCAAGTCAGACAACAGTGGATTGGTGCTACTGCCACGCACGCAGGCCAGACGTAGATCGTGGATATTGCTACGAATGCGCCCACGCAGCTCTTCGGTCGCCGCTTCGGTAAAGGTTACGACCAGAATTTCTTCTACGGACAAGGGGCGAGGAAAGGCATTCTCGCCCCCCAGCCCCAACAGCAAACGCAGATACAGCGCCGCGATAGTAAATGTTTTACCCGTACCGGCTGAGGCCTCAATCAGGCGCTCCCCTATCAGCGGTAGCGCCAAAGCATCTAACGTTTGTGCCTGAGTCATTATGGAGCAACCTTAACGGGCAAAGTTTGCTGCAGCGCAGAGGCGTTTTGGTAAGTTGTCCATCCTTTTGGTGCTGCGTAATGCCCATTAGCATGACCACCGAGCACCTGAGACAACAGCGCCATTCCTTGCGGTTTAATCACCGCCTGATGGTAGAACGTCACAATATTATCGCGATGTAACATATCGATTTGTTTGATCAACTTGTCGCGCGTATTGAACTCGAAATTGCCACGGTCAAAATCATTCGCGAAGCGGCCGGCTTCTTCATCCAACGTCTGTGGACGCTGACGCAGCTGATTCACCAAAGCAAGTTTATACTGATTAAAATCAGCTTCTTTTAGCGCTTTCAAACGTTTATCTGCCTGACCATAAAACTCTAGGTAGCGGTTATACAGATAGTCCGGTGCCTGATTATTACTTTGCAGCAAGAAGCCGATCCCCCACTGGTTACCAATGGATGATGGGAAAGCGAAGACCGCATATCCCAACTGTTCTTTGGTACGCAACTGGTCGTAGAACCATGGCTGAATAATTTGGCTCAGCAGATTGCTGTAGGCCATCCCCTGAATTTCGTCATATCCCGTTGGGATATAAACGGCGCCTAACGCAGAGTCGCTGCTGCTACCGGCTCGTTGGATATTGGCGAGCTGTTTATGCTCAATCACCACATCCTTTCCATGCCACCAGAGCGTACCGCCACACTTGAGTCGATCGCGAATATTCTCTGCTAAAGCTTTCACCTGAATGGCGGTCATATTACCCACCACCAGCAGCTCTGGCGTTGCCCCTTCAATTAGCTGGCTGCGATAGTTTTTGATATCGCTTAGCGTAATACCGTCCAGCAGCGCTCTTCGCTCGCTGCGTTCAGTGTAAGGCACGCTTGATAGCGCCTGAATAGGCTGCATAGCCTGTTCAAATGCCTTAGCTTTATCCGCTGAATCAAGCTGTTCGCGATACCATGACTTAGCCTGCTCCAGATGCTCTTCGGTGGCGTCAAATCCGGCATAGCCTTCCACCAGCGTCGTCAACAGCTGCGGTAAGCGCTGGGTAAAGCCGTTGGCGTTAATCGTTAAACCATCGTTGTAGGTGGTTGAGAAACTAATCCCACCAATCGAAGCCTGATAGGCAAGCTGATCAAGTTCAATGCCCGCCAGATAATCGGTCAGGGCAAACATTACCTGCTCTTTTGCTCCATCGCGGCCAACTTTGTTACGCAGCGAAAGCGTGATATTGGCCTTTGGCTCATCGGCAAAATAGCGGCTCGGCATATACAACGCACGCAGCCCAGGCTGATCCAACACAATCTCCGGTTTTGTCAGGCGTGGTTGAACCGGTTTAATAAGTGAAAAATCATCTGGAATATAAGGATTTAACGCTGGCAGAGATAAAGAAATACGCTGCTCTAAGTTGTTCCATGCGGCAAACTGCTGCGCGGTAATACGATCAACCTGATAAGGCGCATCAACAAAATACGCAGTTTTGTTATGCGGCTCATTCGGGCTGATAAACCAAATACGGGCATTTTCCGGCGTCATGCTTGCTAAACGCGAATTAATGGCCTGCGGATCATATTTGTCTGCCAGATAGGAAGAATCGAGAACGTTTTGCACTGGCACACGCAGCATGTTGTCGACCAACCATTCGATGTAATCCATGTCGCGCGTGATGGACGGATAGCGGAAATCAAGATCGAGCACGTGAGCAATTTCATCGAAATAGCTTTGCTTAACGCCCTGTTCACGCAGCAATTTTAAATAATCATAGACGGCTGCAATGACGCGATCGCGCTCGGCCAAGCCTTTATCGGTGAGCGAAACGCTGATGGAGAATACGCCACCATTACGATCGATCATCGGGTCTGCACCCGCACCGATAGACTCTGCCAAACCCTGCTTTTGTAACCAATCAGATAGCGTGTTTTTGCTGCGATTACCGATCAGATAAGCAATATAGGTATCGGTTTTACTGCGAAACGCCGCGCTATTATTTTCAATGCGGTACTCAATTTTCAGCATCTTGCGCGGCTGCGCAGGGACGTAATGGATAATGATGCCCTGCTGCTCCGGCGTTACCGCCGGTACCGTAATAGGCGGTACGCTCGCATCGCGGTTTGGAATACGGCCAAAAGAGGTCACGGCCAGTTTAGCAAGGTTAGAAAGCGGCTGATTACTGTAAATCACGCCAACCATCAGATTGGCGGAGTAATAGCGATGATAGAACGAGACTAACTCTTGATGGAGTTTGCTGTTCGGCTTATCGCTCAGCGTTTCAAGATTACCACCGGAGAAGCGAGCGCTGGGATGTTCTGGGTTGAGCGTTTCGGCAGAAACCTGAGCCATACGCATTCCATCACGTGAACGCGCCATCGTTAGCTCAGCATTCACCGCGTTACGTTCGCGATCGGCATTCACCGGATCAAGTAAGGGTTCTGCAATGGCATCCGCTAAACGGTCAACGGCTGGCGATAAGGCATCATTTTCGACCTCAAGATAAAACGCAGTACGATAAGACGCCGTGCTCGCATTGTGGCTTCCGCCATGCTTTTTCAGAAACTCGGATAAATTATCAGGCTGTGGATAGCGCTTTGACCCCATCAGAACCATATGTTCAAGGTAATGAGCTAAACCTAGCTGTGAGTTAGGATCTTCAAGCGAACCCACGGGCAGTGCCAGCGCGGCAAGAGACTTAGGCGCATCTTTGTCTGAAACTAAGATCACCTTCATACCGTTATCAAGCTTAATAGCCTGATAGAGACGCGGATCGCTGGCGCTTTTATCAATCTTTTCCGCCAATGCCTGCCAGCCAGCAGGCTCAATTTTTGCTGAACTGGCCGGTATCCACATCAGCGACACGCTCGTCAGCAAGAATGCAAATACCGTCAGGATGGATAACTGCCTACGCATGAAAAACCTAACCATCATTTACCCCAAAATACTGTCAGCGACAGATAGTATAATGCTGAAAAATAGAGTGATTCAGATACCGTTTCAGCTTAAAAATTAATACCACGTTAAGGCAGAGTTAGCGTTCACGCAAATTCAACCTCACAAAATCACATCTGTTTGACCTCTATCAGGCCAAATTACTCCGCGCTAATGGCAAATAATACTGTTCAGCCAGTTGCTGAATTTCGCGCAGCCTCTTTTCGTCCATGGTACGCATAACGCGTTGAATATAGGGATCGGAGCCTTCTCCTATCACCCGTTGGTCGCCCTGCCATGCCAGCAGCAGCTTCATTTGCGCCTTAGACTGAGTTTGTTCATCCCAATCAACAGCGCCAGAATCTTTATCGAAGCAGTTATTCAGCCACGCCCAGCCCGTTTTAGGTAGCAGCAATAACGGGCTGCTGCGGCCTTGTCGATATCCTTCAATCAAGGGCAGTAACGCTTTCTCGGCTTCTTTTTTGCTCAGTGCGGCAAAATGCCACGCCGAGTTTTGACGACCAAAGCAACGGCTTTCACCGTCTCCACCGCTAAGGCAATAAAACAGGTGCTCAATCCAGAGAGCCATGCCGTCTACCGCGCCCAACACCGCAGGCCGCCAGCGCACTAAGCCATTCTCCTGAACCTGTTGCAGCCAGCCGGTTAGCCGCACACCGTCTAGCACATTATCAATTTCGATACTGTGGCCCGAGGTGCGATATTCTCGAACCTTGGCTGCCACTTCTTGCATCTCTTCCTGCTGTTTTTCCCAGTAGATCTCGCCAAAAGCCCCGTATGGCAAGCCGCCCGCCGAGCGGATACGACGAAATAGCGCGGTGGGCTCTTCGCCATCAATGAGTTGGTTTAGCAGTTGGCTATTGAGCTGATAGCGGCTGAGGTTATCCAGCGTAAACGGCTCTTCATCAGGCAATTCCGTCTCTTCTAAAATAAAGTTCACCCCAAGACGCATTTGGAAAAAGGCACGTACAGGATGACGGTAGAAACGAATGAGATCGTCGAGCGTGACCATCGAAATATCTTCTAGCGGCAGCGACTGAGCAAATGCCTGATGAGCTTCTCCAACGCGCTGCGCCGCAGGTAGCCACTCGGCGGCGTAGCTCTGGCTTTCGCTGTCATTAATATAGTTTTCGGCGGCAAAAGGCACACGTGGATGCTCAATTTGCAGATAGTCCATTACTCGCTGGGCACTGCTATCAACATCAAGCATTTCATCCCCCGGTAAATGATGGCTTTGCGCAATATATTCCATCAACTCACTGACGAGTACCGAAGGATAACGCGGCGCATTATCCTGAATCGAGCGGCCTATATAGCTGATATACAGGCGTTCCTGCGCGGAAAGCAGCGCTTCAAGAAACAGATAACGGTCATCGTCTCGACGGCTTCGATCACCACGCTGCACCTTGTTTGCCATCAGATCAAAGCCAAGCGGTGCAATGGTGCGAGGATAGATGCCATCATTCATGCCGAGCAGACAAACCACTTTGAAAGGGATGGATCGCATTGGCATCAGCGTACAGAAGTTAATCGGCCCCGCTAGAAAACGTTGGCTAATGCGTTCATTGTCTAGGCGCGAAACCAGCTCATCACGCAGTATTGAGAGCGGGATCGCCTGTGGATACTCAGCGCTGATCCCGTAGCCAATCACTTTTAGCCACTGTTGTTCAATCAATGCTTGAACGGTTTCCGTTTCGCTATCCTGTACGAAGAATTCATTGAGCATCTCACGGCATAACGGCTGCCACTCTTGTACTCGATATTCGCCGCTCAAACGCGTGCGCCACTCGCTGAGCCTCATCAATAAGTCTGCAAGCTGGCCGGCCAGTTCGGCAATAAGACCGCTTGATTCGTCGTATGGGAGAACCCCATTCCAGTCACCACAGCGGCTATCCATGGCATAGCCCAGCAGCATGCGGGTTAAGCCAAATTGCCACGTGTGCTGGCCTGTCGCCGGAAGATCGAGCTCACGCACGTTGTCATCATCTAGCCCCCAGCGAATACCGGATTCATCCACCCAGTGACGTAAGCGGCGCAGACCCTCTTCGCTAATGCCAAAGTGATCGGCTAAGGCCGGAACCTCAAGCAACGTTAAAACGTGTTCGGAGGTAAAGCGGCTGTTGGGTAGCTCTAATAAGGTGAGAAATGCCTGAATCACCGGATGCGCTTGTCGCGCGCTCCGGTCAGAAATAGCGAAAGGTAAATAGCGTTCGCGCGGCGCATTACCAAATACGGCTTGGATAAACGGCGTATAGCTGTCGATATCCGCGACCATAACAATCACATCACGCGGCGTGAGCGAAGGATCTTCGGCAAACAGATCCAGTAGCCGATCGTGCAACACCTCGACTTCACGCTGAGGGCTATGGCATAGATTAACGCTAATACTGCGATCGTTCAGATCCAGCAGTCGCTTGCCGTTACTACTTGCCAGACGATCGGGACGATCGACGATTTGGGCATGATCTTCCAGCTCCAGCAGATCGTGCTGGATACGCTTGAGTAAGTTATCGGGGGCTAGATCTACAAATGCGTGCACTTCCTGTGGTTCACGCTGCGCCAGCAGATACATGTGATCGCGCCCCAGTTTTCCCCATGATGCCAGCAGCGGATTACTTAATTCTTGCTCACCGTCGGGATTGAATAACTCAGACGCGGTTTGCGGATCGCGGAAGAGCTCGATCTCTTGCTGCCGCTGAATATGATGACGCCGTTTACGGCTTTGTAACTTGGCAAGGAAGGCATAGTCCTGAATATCCCCCCAATAATAGCGGCATGGATTGGTGAACATCAGATGCACATCAATATGCTTGCCCAGCGCCTGTAGCGCATCGAGATATACCGGCGGCAGCGCCGCAATCCCACAGATAAAGACCCGTTTAGGCAGCCCAGCCGGACACTCGGTTGATTCCTCTAAGGTATGAATAAAGCGCTCATATAAATTGGCACGATGCCATTCAGGCTGGTTGAGCTGCGCAGTGTACTCTTTAAGCGCAACCCAAAGCGGAGCCTGCCACTGCTGAGCTTCGTCCAGCCCGTCAATGCGCTCGCCACGCTCCCAAATCTGTAGCCATTCAGGGCGATACACCAAATATTGGTCATACAGATCCGCCACACGGGCGGCCAGTTGGAAGTGCTTGCGGCGGTCTTCATCGTCAGAAAGATAACGCGCCAATGGGGCAAAGGCTTCCTGCTCTAGCATTTGTGGCAGCAGCCACATCAGCTTCCAGGTCATTGCATCTTTGCTAAAGGCGCTTTCCTTGGGAATACCCGGCATTACCTGAGTAAAAAGATTCCAAATAAAGGTGGCGGGTAAGGGGAATTCAATATTCGCCGCAATGCCAAACTGTTTGGCTAACTCCATCTGCAACCACTGAGCCATACCGGGGCTTTGTACCAAAATCACTTCTTGCTCAAAAGGATTCTGCAAAGGTTGGCCTTCAATAAGCGCCGCGATAAGCTGCTTAAGCAGATCCAATTGGTTCGAGTGATAAACAGTAAACATGCTTTCTCCGATAACTCTGGGTTCTGGCGAGTAACAAACGTAGCCAACGCTGAAGCAGCTTCAAGTATGCAGGGTATACACACTTTAGCCTGTCACAGGTAAGGAGGAAATCATTAGCGTTCGCTCACTCGGTCAACTGTTCGCAGATTGTTCTCTCAAGCTTTGCGTGGATGTTCAACGGCGCGGAGATCTTGGCGTTAATCATTTCACAATTCGCCTGCTGCTCAATGTTGACCTCCAACTGCCATGATTTAGGCAGAGACAACCGTGACGAAATCTCCGCGACGGGAACGCCCATTCGATACAGCGTGATAGCCTGCTCGCTGAATTGCCATGCGCGTTGCTGCTGCCATAATCTCATTTGTGCCTGCGTCATCCATTGCTGGTAGTGCAACATGCCGAGAAAACCAACAGTTACCAAGAGGATACTCACCATGACCTCAATCAGGCCAAAACCAGACTGACTATGCCCTTTCTGCCTCGATACGGTTAGCATAAATTTTCGCTATCTGCCGATGGGTAATCAAACCAGCCACCTGAAAGCGTTAACATCCTCGTCGTGGCCGGTGAGGTCGATGGCGTACTCACCGAACTCCCCATACTCACATAGCTAAATCGTTGTATTTTCATGCCATAAATTTTCGCTTTTACGACCGCACACAATATCCCGATATCAGTACTGATCGCTTTAAAACACACGGTAGCCTGTGCTGATGTTTGGCAAACATCAGTCAGCGGCGCCGGCCATTTATCCGATATTGTCGCCAGATCTAGCGCAGACGCCGCCTGTTGGCGAAGCATCTTGAGCTGTCGTTGATAGCCTAGGTTCTGAACCTGTAACTCCAGACGTCCCTGCTGCGCGCCGACAACCAGCAGTGACAAACTCAACATTAGAAGCACCGAAGGCAATAGCATGCTGCCTGCCTGTGGGTTGTCGTGGCTATACGCTAAATTCATTTACCCGCCACTCGACCATTCTCAGGCAGAACAAAACGCGACTGCTGCTCAGACATAAACGGTGGTTTTAACCGCCTTAACCCTAGCAGTACTTCATATCCCCGATATAGCGGGATCACTTTAAATAGCGAAACGTTAATATCTCTTTCATCGGACACCTTCTCCCAACCATTTCCTGAACATTGCTGTATTCCACGGGCGGTTTCTAAGGCGCCGTTGCGTAGACGGTAGCCGAAGGAGTCTGCGTTAGCTGGCGGGGTGAGATCGATTCGTCCATTGGCGTTCAAATCGTAAAACAGAATAATGCACGAGTTTGCGACTTCCCCCTCCGCAGACGAAATTTTAGGCTCTGGCACCAAACAGCCCCGCGCACAAAAACCCGCTCGTGTGAGATCTTTATCCACGCGGTCGAGCAACTGGGTCATATTTTCCTGTATTTGCTGCCAGCGTTGGGTTCGAACGCTGCTGGCTCGCAGCATGACCATAATTTGACTGGTTGATAGCAGGACAATACTCGATAGCAGCAGCGTAACCAGCACGTCTGGCAGCGTCATACCGCTTTGGTGATTTAGTTGCATGACGGTATTCCTAACAGGCGTTGAGGTTGCGCGCACAGCCGAAGACGCCCCTGCGCAGACCAAATAACGCTGACCGTTCCAGACGAATTACTGAGATCAATATGCCCTGCTAAAGCATTATTACGCACGCCGTAAAACCCTGCGTTTGTGGTCAGTTGAGAGGCAACTGTGATATCCGATGAGGAAGGAACATACATTCGGGACGTATTGTGTACCCGCACGCTACGCTGCTCGGCATTAACCTCAATTTGCCCCGTGCTGTTTTCAGCAAACGCCCGCCGTTGCGCCTGTTGCAAAAAAGTCAGTAATACTTGCCCCGCCTGCTCAAGCTGAAGTGCCATACGCTGCTGCCTAAATCCATGAATGCCATACAGCGCCATGCCTGAAACCAGCAGCATCACTACCATCATTTCCAGCAGCGTAAATCCACTCATCCGTGACCATTCCATTGTAAGCCCTTAATCTCTGCCTGATAGGGAGATGAATATAAAACCAATTTTAGATAGGAAAAGCAGAACGAAAGGCTTTAGCAATGCTCGTCGCAGTCAATTTGATTACGCGGTGAAACGTGCATCGGCATTTGCGAAGCACCACGCAAAACCAAACAGTGATGAGGATAAGGATGGATGAAAGCTTCGGTAAAAATTAATAAAAAAACGCCAGCACAAGGGCTGGCGCTTTCAGAGCAAATAACGCGATATCAAATCGCAACAGGTGCTTTAATCCCTGGATGTGGATCGTAGCCTTCGATGTCGAAATCTTCGAATTTATAGTCGAAAATAGATTCTGGCTTACGCTTAATCACCAGCTTAGGCAACGCACGAGGCTCGCGGCTAAGCTGTAGCTGAGTTTGTTCCATGTGGTTGCTGTACAAGTGGGTATCACCACCGGTCCAGACAAAATCACCCACTTCTAGATCTAACTGCTGCGCCATCATATGCACCAGCAAGGCATAGCTGGCAATATTGAACGGTAGGCCAAGGAATACGTCACAAGAACGCTGATACAGCTGGCAAGAGAGTTTGCCGTCTGCCACATAAAACTGGAAGAACGCGTGGCATGGCGCCAACGCCATCTGGTCTAACTCGCCCACGTTCCACGCCGATACGATAATGCGGCGTGAATCTGGATCTTGTTTCAGCTGTTCCATCACTTTGCTGATCTGGTCAATTTGACGACCATCAGCCGCGCCCCAAGCACGCCATTGTTTGCCATACACCGGGCCCAAATCGCCATTTTCGTCTGCCCACTCGTCCCAGATAGTGACGTTATTTTCGCGCAGGTAAGCCGTATTGGTATCACCGTTCAGGAACCACAGCAGTTCATGAATGATGGAGCGCAAATGACAACGTTTGGTGGTGACCAGCGGGAAGCCTTCTTGCAGGTTGAAACGCATCTGATGCCCAAAAATGGACACAGTGCCGGTTCCGGTGCGGTCGGCCTTTTGTGTTCCCTCTGCGAGCACTTTTTTCATTAAATCCAGATACTGTTTCATGTCACCTCACGACGTTTATGCTTTTGATACCTGCCGCGGCGTGATCGTCCGCGGCAGGCTATGGAACGTTATTTAAAGAGTTTGCTGTGGCTGAGGACGGCGATACGCCCAAATCATCATGATCACACCCGCGATGATCATTGGGATAGAAAGGATCTGCCCCATGCTGATCACGCCATCAAACAGGCCGAGCTGCGCGTCCGGCTGGCGGAAGAATTCAACGATGATGCGGAATGCGCCATAGCCAATCAGGAACAGTCCAGACACGCTGCCCATCGGGCGCGGTTTACGGATGAAGAGATTCAGGATGATGAACAGCACCACACCCTCAAGCAGCAGTTCATACAGCTGTGATGGGTGGCGCGGCAGCACGCCATACTGGTTGAGAATCTCTTGCCACTGTGGATTGGTCGCGGCCAAAGGAATGTCTTCGCTACGAGAGCTTGGGAACAGCATCGCCCATGGCGTATCGGTGCTCACACGGCCCCACAGTTCACCGTTGATGAAGTTGCCTAAGCGGCCAGCGCCCAAGCCAAACGGGATCAGCGGCGCAATAAAATCTGACACTTGGAAGAAATTACGTTTGGTGCGGTGAGCAAATACCATCATCACCACGATGACACCAATCAATCCGCCGTGGAACGACATGCCGCCGTCCCAAACTTTGAAGAGATAAAGTGGGTTTTCGAGGAACAGCGAGAAGTTATAAAACAGCACATAGCCAATACGACCACCGAGGAATACCCCCAAGAAGCCAGCGTACAGCAGGTTTTCAACTTCGTCTTTCGTCCAGCCACTTCCCGGCTTATTAGCACGGCGCACGGCCAACCACATAGCAAAGACAAAGCCCACCAGATACATCAGGCCATACCAATGTAAAGACACCGGCCCAATAGAGAAAATTACTGGGTCAAAACTAGGAAAATGCAGATAGCTCGTCATCTATCACCACGACAATATCGAATATTTATTCCCTATCAATCCCTTAACCAGTAGGCATTAGGATATCAGCGGGAAGGCAAGTTGCGCATGATAGCATAGGAAAGAAATAGAGCGGGCTTGAGGTTGCGGAAAAGTTATGTAAAACCGTGAATCATCTTGCAGCGGAAAACCTGTCATTTCTTCAGCAGAGATAACAGGTTTGCCAAAAAAATCAGATATAAACATCGATCTGATTTTCATCGGTTGGGCGGTTAACGCCGTCACCGGTTTTACCCACTTTATCCAACTGGCTTTGCTGCGCCTGCTCCGCCTCTTGCTGGCGAATACGCGCGATTTCGGCCTGTAACGCTTTAATTTGGTTTTGAATCAGCTCTTGCTGCTTTTTAATCTCTTCCGGTGAGCCACCCGAATTGGCTAAATCGCGCAGCTGCTGCTGAAGTTCCTGAATTTGTTTCATCAGTTGTTGGACACGACCTGAACCGCCTCCGGACGTACTCGCCCCCACGGTGCTGCCGCTTCCACTACCCACGCTTTCGCCGCTGCCGGTTAACGCAGGCGAAACACCTGCTGCGGGCACTGACATGGTGATAGATACATTTGCCATAGTAATTATCCTCTGTAACGACTAACCCCAAAGATATTTTTAAAATATCTCTGAGTTATCGGCGAAAGAGGAAAAAACCTGAGCGAAGAATTTTGCCGAAGTCAGCAGGAATTACCAGCCTGTCAGCAACAAGAAGGTTTGCCAGAACAGCATCACCACCAGCACCCCACACAACGGCACGCTAAACAGCAGTCGTCCCGATACCAGCTTATTGATACCGATGCCAAGCAGCACTGAAATGGGCATCAGCGCCAGAAAAAACGGCCACGTGTAGAGCAGGAAAAAAGGCGTATTCAGGCCATAGACGATAAATGGCAGAACAAAAGCTAACCAATAGAAAGAAAAGCCCAATACCCCGCCAGCAAAGGCGTAGGAAGGCTCTTCTTTCTCCAATGACTTTTTCTTGTCAGCGGGAATGTTGGCAGCGTTTATTAGCATATATCAACCCTGAATAATCATTACATTCACCAAAGGAATAAATGTAATGCAACAATAACTAGGGTTTGATAATAGCGTGATGGCGTAAAACGTCTAACATTTGTGCGACCAAATTTGTTACTAATTGTTCGCCATTTAGATGAATTTCAGGCTGCTCGGGTGACTCATAAACCGAGCTAATTCCCGTGAAGTTTTTAATCTCACCCGCGCGCGCTTTCTTGTAGAGTCCTTTGGGATCACGCTGTTCACATACGGCGAGTGGTGTATCCACAAAGACCTCGATAAAACGCCCTTCCGGCAATAGTTCGCGCACCATTTGGCGCTCATGGCGATGAGGCGAAATAAATGCAGTGAGCACTAACAAACCCGCATCCTGCATTAGTTTGGCTACCTCACCCACGCGGCGAATATTCTCGATACGGTCGTCGTCGCTAAAACCCAGATCGCGCGACAGGCCATGCCGTACGTTATCGCCATCCAGTAAGTAGGTGCTAACCCCAAGCTGATGTAACGCCTGCTCCAGCGCGCCTGCAACTGATGATTTTCCCGAGCCCGAAAGCCCGGTAAACCAAATCACCGCGCCCTGATGCCCATGCAGTTTTTCACGGCTCTCACGGTTGACCGCATGTTCATGCCAGACGATATCAGGGCTAGAGGCGTTACTTTCAGTAGCTGGTTGTAATAAATTGATATCAGTCACCGCTATTTTCCACCCAGCAAATCGCGCGCACCCCAGTGTGGGAAGTGACGGCGAACCAATGCATTAAGCTCAATTTCAAACGCGCTAAAATCGGCTGTATTCGCTTGTGACGGTGCCAACGCTTCACGGATAAGCCCAGCCCCCACGGTCACGTTGGTGAGCCTATCAATAAAAATAAAGCTGCCGGTGTCATGGTTTTGCGCATAGCTGTCGATAACCAGCGGTTCATCGAAGGTGAGCTCAACCAAACCAATCCCATTGAGCGGCAAAGATTCTACCGCACGCTGCGTAAGCGTGTTGATATCCACCTGATAGTCGATTCGCTCCACGCGAGCGCGGGTTTTCTTGCCACCGAGTTTGATATCAAAACTTTGCCCTTGGCTCAGCGGCTGCTCAGACATCCAGACAACATCTACCGTCGCGCCCTGCACGGCAGGAATTGACGCATCGGCGGCCACGATCAGATCGCCACGGCTGATATCAATTTCATCCTCAAGAACCAGCGTGATGGCTTCACCAGGAATAGCGCTTTGCAGATCGCCATCGAAGGTGACAATACGAGCAACGCGCGAAGTGACTCCTGACGGTAACACCTTCACCGACTGCCCCACGCTGAGTACGCCTGCGGACAGCGTTCCCGCATAGCCGCGAAAATCCAGATTCGGGCGGTTCACGTACTGCACGGGGAAACGCAGCGGCTGCTGCTCAGCATCGTGTACCACATCAACGGTTTCCAAAATTTCTAATAAAGTGGGCCCGTGATACCAGCTCATGGCCTCACTTTGTGTCGCCACATTGTCGCCATCAAGCGCGGAAAGCGGAACAAATTTAATCGCTAAATCACCCGGCAGTTGCTCGGCAAAGCTGAGATAGTCCTGCTTGATTTGCTCAAACACATCCTGTTGATAGTCACGCAGATCAATTTTATTCACCGCTACCACCAGATGGCGAATACCGAGCAGCGTGGCAATAAAGCTGTGGCGGCGAGTTTGATCCAGAACGCCTTTGCGCGCGTCGATCAGTAAGATAGCTAAATCACAGGTCGACGCGCCGGTCGCCATATTTCGGGTGTACTGTTCATGCCCTGGGGTATCGGCGATAATAAATTTGCGCTTTTCTGTCGAAAAGTAGCGGTAGGCAACATCAATGGTAATGCCTTGCTCACGCTCGGCCTGAAGACCGTCAACCAGCAGCGCCAAATCAAGCTTCTCGCCCTGTGTGCCAATGCGCTTGCTGTCGCTGTGCAGCGTCGTCAGCTGATCTTCATAAATTTGGCGCGTATCGTGCAGCAGGCGTCCAATCAGCGTGCTTTTACCATCGTCCACGCTGCCGCAGGTCAGAAAACGCAGCAGGCTTTTATCTTGTTGTAGCTGTAAATAGGCCTCCACCCCGCCTTGCTCAGCAATTTGGTCTGCGATGGAATGGTTAATCATCTGGCTCATGGTTCTCGTCCTCTACGAATTCTTAAAAGTACCCTTGGCGCTTTTTCAGCTCCATCGAGCCAGACTGATCGCGATCGATCATCCTTCCCTGACGTTCGCTGGTGGTGGAAACCAGCATCTCCTCGATGATTTCAGGCAGCGTTTGCGCCTGAGACTCCACCGCGCCGGTGAGCGGCCAGCAGCCTAAAGTACGGAATCGGACCATGCGTTGTTTGATCACTTCACCCGGTTGGAGATCGATACGATCGTCATCCACCATCATCAGCATGCCGTCACGTTCTAAAACAGGGCGTGGCTTCGCTAAATAAAGCGGAACAATATCGATATTTTCCAAGTAGATATATTGCCAGATATCAAGCTCAGTCCAGTTTGACAGCGGGAATACGCGGATGCTTTCGCCTTTGTTCACCTGACCGTTATAGTTGTGCCACAGCTCAGGCCGCTGGTTTTTCGGGTCCCAGCGATGAAAGCGGTCACGGAATGAATAGATTCTCTCTTTGGCGCGTGATTTTTCTTCATCACGACGCGCACCGCCGAAGGCGGCATCAAAACCATATTTATTCAGCGCCTGTTTTAGCCCCTCGGTTTTCATGATGTCGGTATGCTTGGCGCTGCCGTGAACAAACGGGCTAATGCCCATCGCGACACCTTCTGGATTTTTATGCACCAAAAGTTCACAGCCATAGGCTTTGGCGGTGCGATCGCGAAATTCGTACATTTCGCGGAATTTCCAGCCGGTATCAACGTGCAGCAGCGGGAACGGCAGTGTCCCCGGATAAAATGCCTTACGCGCCAAATGCAGCATCACCGAAGAATCTTTGCCGATGGAGTACATCATGACAGGGTTAGAAAACTCGGCAGCCACTTCGCGGATGATGTGAATACTCTCCGCTTCAAGCTGTCGTAAGTGCGTCAGTCTTTGGTTATCCATGGACGATCCTTAAGCCAGAAATTCTCCCGAAGGCCACACCGGCACAACGGATATTTATCCAAGAGGGTTGGAGTTACAGCAAATCAAACCGAGTGAGCGCAGCGGTAACTTCAAAAAGCAGGATAGGGGCACTATAAGGTGTCAGCTTTGCCCAAATGAAATGACGAAAAGGTATTTGAAATAACCGAAAGAAATATGCAGCAAGCTGAGGCGGCGCAAGATTAAGGAAGTAAACATTTCCTTAAATTTTAGGAGCGCTAGAAATTGTGTAATAAGAGCGAAGACTCCATACTAGCCGCACTGATTTATCATCCCAATTATCACGCTGTTGAACACGTTTTTGGTTTTCAGCAGCGCTAAGGACGCTTTACCCATGTTTTCCTGCCGTTCACTTAAACTGGTTTGCGCAGCGCTATGTCTCAGCAGTAGTTTCGCGGTTTCAGCCGCAGGTATTACCCATCAGCCCGTGGGTAAAATTGCCGAACAAGAAGTACGACATATCTCGACCTACTTCCCCGGCCGCATGGCTGGTAGTCCCGCCGAGCTAATGATGGCGGACTATGTTAATCAGCGTTTCCAAAGCATGGGCTATCAGAGCGACTTAAGAGATTTCAAAACCCGCTATGTGTATACCTCAAGCGAAGGTAAAAAAGATTGGCATAACGTGAACGCCACCTCAGTGATTGCGGTGAAACCCGGCAGCACCGACAAACAGATCTTAATCGTCGCCCACCTTGATACCTATACCCCAATGAGCGACAGCGATGTGAACCATAATCTTGGCGGATTAACGTTGCAGGGCGTAGATGACAACGCGTCTGGCGTTGGCGTGATGTTGGAGCTTGCAGAGCGTCTGCGCAGCGTTAAAACCAAGGCGACCATTCGCTTCCTTGCGCTCAGCGCTGAAGAGTTAGGCAGCAAAGGGGCCGAAAACTATCTCAGCAGAATGAGCAAATCCGACAAAGACAACACGCTGCTGGTTATCAATCTCGATTCTTTGATTACCGGCGATAAACTCTATTTCCACAGCGGTGTTAACACGCCGAAAGCCATCGCCGAGAAAACCCGCGACCGCGCCCTTAAGCTTGCTAAGCGCTTTGGTATTAGCGCCGCCATTAACAACGGCCATGGCGAGCACAGCCCGAAAGGTACCGGTTGTTGCTCGGATCATATGACGTTCGATGCGGCCAATATTCCAGTACTCGCCGTTGAAGCCAGTAATTGGTCTCTGGGCAAAAAAGATGGCTATCAGCAAACCAGCAAGAATACGCATTTCCCAGAGGGCACCACGTGGCACCAGCCGCAATATGACAATCTTCAGTACTTGGATAAACACCTGCCCGGGCGTATCAAATCGCGTACGCGAGACAGCGTGAGGATTTTACTGCCTCTGGTGGAAGAGGTGGCTAAGTAGTTTCCAGCGATAACGTCATCTGTATAGAAACCTCTGCCTTTGTGACAAAGCGTTAAGCCATATTGATCTTTAATGAATGGGCATTACATTTATTCCAGATTGATCTGTTTTAGTGCCGCTTTGGCATCAATATTCGTTGAGGTTTTTATGTCTGATGAACAATCCGTTGAGCAACGCGTTATCTCTGGCCTTTTCTCTCGCCTACAGCAGGCTGAAGCTGGCAGCGGGCCGAGGGATGCTCAGGCCGAGCGTTTAATTCAGGAATGTATCGCCAAACAACCTGCGGCGCCTTACTACATGGCTCAGGCGATGCTGGTACAAGAAGCGGCGATTAAGCGTTTAAACGATCAGGTAAATGCTCTACAGCAACAGGTGACTCAGCTACAGAATCAGCCGAAACAGAGCAGCGGCGGCTTTTTAGCGGGCTTATTCGGCGGTGGCAGCACCAATGCAACCGAGTCACGCCCTGCCGCCGTATCAAACAGCGGAAGCCAGCCTATCCCTGGCGCGGCAAATTATGCCAATAACCAGTACCCCAATAATCAGTATGCCAACAATGCGAATAGTGGTTATGCGCCTGCGGCCTCTCGTGGCGGCAGTAGCTTTTTAAGCGGCGCATTACAGACGGCGGCCGGTGTCGCGGGCGGCGTGGTGATCGCGGATATGCTGACCGGCATGTTCCACAATAGCCAGCCAGAAGAGATCGTGAACGTGGTTGAGGAAAATACGATTGCTCAGCCCGATGCGGCTCAACCAGATATCACGCAGCCCGATAACACTCAGCCCGATCTGCAAAATACGGATTGGCAGGATGATGCGTCAAATCAGAATGGGCAAGACAGCGGGTTCTTCGATTCAGGCTTTGGCAACGATGACGACAGCTACAGTAACAACGACGATGATTCGTTCTTCTAAAACTATTGCGTAGATATCATATCCGCCGCATGGCGCGGCGGATTGAATCTGCTTATTTCCCCTGCTTGCGCAGCAAGAAAATAAAGTACGGCGCGCCGATGAACGTTGCTAACAATCCGGCGGGGATTTGATAAGGGAACATCACCATCCGCCCACACCAATCTGCAAACATCATCAGAAAACCACCGATTAGCGCAGCAACCATCAGCTGTGGCATCGCTCGCTTAAAGCCTAACATTCGCGCCATATGGGGAGCCATCAGGCCAACAAAGCTGAGCGGACCGGTCATTAGCGTCGCAGCGGCGGTTAACGCCGATGCGATCAACAAAATAGCGACACGCGACGGCATCAGCGCCACGCCCACCGCTTTCGCCGTTACCGAGCCTAAAGGCAGTAGCATGAGCCAACGGCGGCACAGCGGCGTTGCCGCAATCAGCACCACGGCAATACCCACGGTACGTAACGCCTGCGCGCTGTCCACGCCATAGGTCGAGCCCGCTAGCCATGTGAGCAGCATGCCGGTACGCGGATCGCCGCTTGCCAGCACCATCACCACCAGCGTACTAAACACCGTACTCACCGCAATCCCGGCCAACAACATACGCTGGGCGGAAAATCCGTTACGGCTCGAGGTAATCATCACTAACAATAACGTCAGCGCAGCGCCGAGGCTTCCCGCCGGAAGTAGCCATACAAACGCATTGCCCGGTACTAACAGCATCAGCACTAAAACGCCGAGCGCAGCACCCGACGTAATCCCTAATACTTCAGGGCTCGCCATCGGGTTACCGGTGAGCTTTTGGATCATGGTTCCTGCTACGGCTAGCATCATTCCCGCAGCCAAAGCAGCCACCACGCGCGGCCAGCGCCAAGGCATCAGCGCATCTATCTGAGCGCCGTGCGCCCAGTACCAGCCTTCGCTACCGCGTCCAAACAGCAAAGCAACGGCCAGAGCCAACGCCAGTAGAGCCATACCGATGATCATCCAGCGCCACAGATGGTGACGTTCTGGCGTAACATGGTCGCCTTGGTTCATATCCGGCATATTGCCGTTGGTACGCAGCTTCGGTAATAACCACAGCAGCACCGGTGCGCCAATGAGCGCAGTGGCCGAGCCGGTTGGAATTTCATGCCAAACCACAGCCAGCCATTGCACCACCTGATCGGTGAGCCACAGTAGCAAAGCGCCGATAAAAGGCGCCATCAACAATCGTTGAGATAATCGGCGAGCGCCACAAATGCGCGCTAACAGCGGCGAAAATAGGCCGATAAAACCAATCACGCCTACCGCGTTCACCATCTGTGCGCTGATTAACACCGCCAGCGCGAGGGTAGCTAAACGAGCGCTGCTTAGGCCAAGCCCTAGATTTTTAGCGACGCCGTCATCCAATCCCAGCAGCGTCAAAGGGCGAATCAGCAAAGCGGAAAGCAGCAATGCCACCAGCAAACGCGGAGCTAGTTCGGTCACGTTATGCCAATCGTGTTGGTTCAACGCCCCACTCGCCCAGACAAACATGCCCTGTAGCGATTCGTAATTAAACAGCGCCATCAGGGAGTTCAGTGCGCCGCAGTACAGCCCCATCACCAGCCCCGCCAGAATCAGCGTCACCGGCGACATGCGTTTACCCCACGACAGGCCAAACACGATAAGCGCGACCAACACAGCACCCAGCAGAGCCGCCAGTTGCATCATCCAGCTTTCGGGCGAAACGGCCAATAGCACCGCCGCCGTTACCCCAAACTGAGCACCGGCGGAAACCCCCAGCGTGGCGGGTTCCGCCAGCGGGTTTTTCAATACCTGTTGGAACAGTAGCCCCGCCAGACCGAGCCCTGCGCCCACCAGCAAAGACACAACGTCGCGTGGCAGAATGCTGTAATGCATCACGACCTGTTGGATATTATCCCTATCCGGCGCGGTCGCGGCCTGCCACCATTGATTAAACGGTAGCTGGTGATGCAGATTGAATAAGGTTAATCCCAGCGCAGGCAATGCCAGCAACAACGGGATCAACCACAGGCTGAATTTAGCCTGAGATGCTTTTACGTTAGCGTTCATGATTTCGCTCCTAACGCAGACTCCAGCAAATCACAAAAACGCATCGCGGAGAGCGTGGCACCGTAGAACCAAACGCCCGGCTGGCTGATCACTTTATGGCTTCGCACAAAAGGCAGCGCCTGCCACAACGGGGTTTTCTGCACCTGAGCAAACAATGCGTCATTACCGTGGCTGAAGAAAATGGCCTGCGCCTGCGGGGAAATCGTCGCCAGTTGTTCTATGCCAACGATCGCGCTGCCCCAAAAATTGGTCGCCCCCGTCCACGCATTTTTTAAATCCAGTTCATCCATTACTTCTTGGAACATGCTGCCTTTACCAAATACCAAAGCATGCCCGGCGTCTAACAGCGTAAACAGCAACAGTGGCGTTTTGTCCCACGCACTCAGGCGCTGTTTACTTTGTGCCAACCGCTGTTGGAATAGTGCAAGGTGTGCGGTCGCGCGTTCAGGCACACCCAGTTTTTCCGCCAGATTTTGCAATGACTTTTTAGCCAGTTTCAGCGGCAGGCCTGAGCCATCGTTAAAGGAAAAGCCCATCGCCGGTGCAATGGTTTGCATTTTCGCCACTGAAGGGCCAAATCCCTCTGAGTAGAGGATCAGCGAAGGATCAATCTGTTGCAGCAGCTCCATATTTGGCTCTGTGCGGTTGCCGAGATCGATAACCGTGGGTGCCAATTGAGGCTCTTGTACCCAAAGACGATAATTGGCGATCTCAGCTACGGCAAGCGGGGTAATACCGAGCGTCAGCAGAAGCTCAATCGGCAGCCATTCGAGCGCCACAATACGATTGAGATCGGGAGATGTCGTGCTGGTTAGCCCAGAAGCCTGCACCGAAAGCGGAAGTAAAAACGGCGACAACGCCAGCGCCGTAATCAGACGGCGACGGCCAAAATCAGGAGAGTTGGGATCACGCATTGAATCTTGCATCAGTAAACGAAGCTCACCGGCGCACCACCGCTTGGATGCGGCAGCGTCCCCATCGGTATACCGTAAATTTTTTCCAGTACGTCGCCCTGCATAATGTCAGCAGGCGTACCTTGTGCAATCAGTTCACCACCGCGCAGCGCCATCAAATAATCGCAATAACGCGCGGCCATATTGATGTCATGCAGAACCGCAATCACGGTTAACCCCCGTTCGCGACTAAGGCGTTGGATGAGGGCTAACACTTCAACCTGATGGGCAATATCCAGCGCCGAGGTCGGTTCATCGAGTAATAAACAGCGGCTATTTTGTGCCACCGTCATCGCCAGCCATGCACGTTGACGCTCACCGCCGGATAAGCTGTCAACCAAACGCCCTGCCAGCGGTTTAAGATCGACTAAGGCAATAGCCTCTTCCACACGTTCACGATCTTCGCTGCGAAAACGCCCGAGCGCGCCATGCCAAGGATAGCGACCAATGGCCACCAGTTCACGCACCGTCATTCCCTCAGCGGCGGGTAACTGTTGAGGAAGGTAGGCCACTTCACGGGCAAACGCTTTACTATCCCATTCCGCTAACGGTTTATCGCCCAGCAAAATCTGGCCAACGCTTGCCGCCTGATGGCGACCGAGCATTTTTAGCAGCGTTGATTTACCCGAGCCATTGTGACCAATCAAGCCACAAACCTGACCTTCAGGAAAAGTGAGAGACACGTTTTGCAGCAATGTGCGGCCAGGAACAGTGAAGCTGACCTGTTGCAAAGTGAAAGTTGATGGGGTGGAGATTGCGGTTTTACTCAATTCCGGTATAGCCTTTAGTCTTATGTTCTTTGCAGAAAAGAACGGGCGCGGTAACCGCGCCCTTGAGTGTATATCTTACTAGAAGCGGAAGGTCGCCGTTGCCACAACCTGACGCTCTGCGCCCCAGAAGCAGCCATAGGTATCGAAGCAGCTGGCCACGTATTCGCGATCCAGCAGGTTATTTACGTTAACCGCAATGCTGGAGCCCGGCAGATTGAAGCGCGCCAGATCATATTTGATCACCGCATCCATTACCGCTGCGCTACCTACTTTGAAGGTATTCGCCGGATCGCCGTAGCTTGAACCGATGAATCGACCGCCTGTACCCAGCGTTAAACCACTTAAAGCCCCTTCGTTAAAGGTGTAATCACCCCACAGGGAAGCCATATGTTTTGGCACCTGAACCGGCGTATTGCCCTTTAAGTTGGTATCTTTGGTATATTCTGCCTCTGTATAGGTATAAGACGCCGTCATGTTGATATTGGCATTAACGGCAGCTTTTGCTTCAAATTCAAAACCGCGTGAGCGAATTTCACCCGCAGGGATTTGATTCAACGCATTCGTTGGATCAGCCATCAAGTTGTCCGTTTTGGTTAACTGATAAACTGCGCCAGTGACCACAATCGGCATATCTTTCGGCACATATTTCACACCGGCTTCGTACTGCTCACCTTTCGACGGCGCATAGGCTACGCGTGGTGTGCTGTAGAGGCTAAAGGCATTCGGCTCGAAAGATTGACTGTAGCTGAAATACGGTGAAATACCGTTGTCGAACAAATAGTTCACACCGCCACGCCAGGTAAACTGTTGATCTTTACGCTCAATGTAACCATTATCGCTGCGAACAGTCGTAGCCTGAGTAGACCAGTCATAACGACCACCCAAGGTCAGAACCCATTTGTTCCACTCAGCCTGATCCTGAAGATAAAGCCCGGTTTGCTTGCTTTCGTTCATCTGATAAGGAACCGCGCTACCGAAATCAACGTCGGTACGATCGGGTAAATTATCCAGATCCAGTGAAGGTGCATTGCCAAACAGGGCGCTGATGTCATTACGCATACGCATGTAGTCAACACCGGTTAACAGGGTATGATCCACGTCGCCCGTCGCAAACTTACTCTGTAGCTGAGTATCAACGCTAAAGTTCTGTAAACGCTCATGATCAACAACCGTACCGCGTCCCAAGTAATGGGCCTTATCAGCATCAGAAAGCGACTGACAGTACGCGTTAAAACCATTCATACTGTTATTACACAGCCCGGTGCCGTATGCACTTTTCTGAGCCGTTTTCATCTCAGAGAAACGCAGGTTCTGGCGCACTGTGAAGGTGTCATTGAAACTATGGTCAAAACTATAGCCCACCATTTTCTGGTTGCGGGAATAAGTGTTGTTGGCTGCGCCTTCATTGAAGCTAGTCGGTAAACGACCACCGTTTGGCAATGGCTCTACGGTTCCTTCTTTCGGCAACCAGCCGTAGTAGCCGGTTTCTGGCTCGTTCTGGAAATATGACAAGAACGTGAAGTTAGTTTGCTCGCTCGGACGCCAAGAGAACGTTGGGGCAATGGCGTAACGTTTCTGCTTGGCACCGTCCTGCTGTTCGTTATTAGAACGCGCCATACCAGTTAAACGGTATGAGAACTCTCCGTTATCATCCAACGCATCGCTGAAATCAAAACCCGTTTGGAACAGGTTATCTGTCCCCATTTTAAACTGCACTTCTTTCAACGGTTCTGTCGTCGGACGCTTGCTGACCATAGAGATGATCCCGCCAGGGTTGCTTTTGCCATAAAGCACTGACGTTGGCCCACGCATGAGTTCGACACGCTCAAGCATATAAGGATCAATGACGGCGTCGTTATAGAAATCGCCCTGTAACTTCAAACCGTTCAAATAGTTATTCTGGTTCAAACCAACCGAAGAGAAACCACGAATGATGGCAAAGTCATAGGTGCTGGAGGCGCCGCGGCTGTTAACCGTTACGCCAGGCGTATAGCCCAAAGCCTCTTTGACCGATTTTGGCTGGCGGATTTGCATTTCTTCATAGGTTACAACCGAGACAGACTGTGGAGTCTTCTCAATTGGCGTATCGGTTTTCGTTGCCGTTGCGCTGCGCTTAGCGGCAATCGTTGGCGCGGGACCCCATGCGCTCTCCTGCTGAACACCACCGCCGGCGGTGACAACCAGCGTGTCGTCATTTTGATTTTTTTGAGTTGTATCAGCAGCATTGGCGAAAGAGGCCCACATCCCCAAGCTGGCAGCAATAGAAACTGCAACCTTGGTTCGTGAATATTTGAACGATGGTAAAGTCATGTTGGTTTCTCTGGCGAAAGACAAATAATAAAGCAAACGAGAATGATTATTATAAAGATCGCATTTTATGCGTAACTAAATGTAAAGTTCAAGAGAAATTAATCCTTATAAGAACCAAGGGAACAAAAAATAGCCTTTATTTTAATAAGGCTTAAATCAATAGGTTTTATCTATCTAAAAAGAGGATTGAATCATGATGTAAATATAAATGAGACGTATTTCATAGTTATGTAATTGTTATATTTGGTTTGCGTAAATGGTTTAATTAAAACCATACAAAGAATGGATTTAAAGATGCGGAATCGGTGCCATATTCTATTTATTGGCGCTTACTCATCACGGTGCAATTTTTCACCTTACAAAACGAGGCTACACCTACCTTTGCGCCTCTACGCATTTTTATTTAAATTAAACAAAACACTTAATTAAGCACCAATTAAATCAATGAAATTTAATACAACATTAAATAAAAAACTCTCAATTACTTATTAAAAAAGTATAATTTCCAACGAATCATAATTCACCAATATTGTAATTTATTATATTTATATTCCTCGTCACAAAATTAATTATTTATTTCATGAACCATATTGTCTTTTAATAACCAAGAGTTTTATCCTGCTAGCGTTTTAAAAAGGAATCCTTATTAAACATAAGGGATAAGAATAATACAAAAGCGTCAATTCAAGGAAATGATAATGAAGCGTAAAATTCTAGCGGTGGTAATTCCTTCTTTATTAATAGCGGGCATGGCACATGCCTCTGAGATTTATAATAAAGATGGTAATAAATTAGATCTGGAAGCTAAAGTCGATGCGCGCCATCAGTTCTCTGACGCCAGCAGCCAAGATGGTGATGAAACCTATTTACGTGTTGGCTTCAGAGGCGAAACCCAAATCAACGATCAACTGACCGGCTTTGGTCAGTGGGAATATAACGTCCAAGCTCAAACCACTGAGTCTGAAGGCGTTGGCAGCAATGGTAATGCCACACGTTTGGCTTTTGCTGGCTTAAAATTCGGTGATTTTGGTTCGTTTGATTACGGTCGTAACTACGGTGTCGTATACGACGTTGAAGCGTGGACCGATATGCTGCCAGACTTCGGTGGCGATAGCTACACCCAAACTGACGTGTTCATGAACACCCGTGCCAATAACCTTGCAACCTATCGTAACACCAACTTCTTCGGTCTGGTTGATGGCCTGAATTTTGCTCTGCAATACCAAGGCGCTAACGATAATGGTGGGGCTGAAGGCAACAACGGCACCAACAATGGCGACCGTAAAATTGCCACTCAAAACGGCGATGGTGTTGGTTTCTCTACCACTTATGACACCGGCATGGGCCTGAACTTTGGCGCATCTTATGCGGCTTCTAACCGTACCTATGACCAAGAACATCATTCATTGGCAGGCGGTAATACCGCTGATGTTTGGACTTTGGGTGCCAAATATGACGCGAACAATGTTTACCTGGCCGTTATGTATGCTCAAACTCAAAATATGACCGCCTTCGGTGATCAAGATGGGTATATTGCTAACAAAACTCAAAACGTTGAAGTCACGGCTCAGTACCAGTTTGATTTCGGCCTGCGTCCATCTTTAGGCTATGTTTATTCTAAAGGTAAAGACCTTGACTATAACGCCGGCGGCAAACATTACGATAACGAAGATTTAGTTAATTACATTGATGTTGGTACCTACTTCTACTTCAATAAAAACATGTCTACCTACGTTGACTATAAAATCAACTTGCTGGATGACAATAATTTCAGCCGTTCAGCAGGCCTGATGACCGACGACGTTGTTGGTGTTGGTTTGGTATACCAGTTCTAATTTAGCTTAATCATTGCATTAATGAATATCGCGGGTGGCTTAGGCCACCCGCTTTTATTTGTCTATAAAATGATCACAAAAGCGATTTAATACTCCATTGACCACCTTGCTTATTATTCATTATTCATCTAATAAAAAAGGCCTCTTAACAAGAGGCCTTTTCGTTCACACTAGAATATTATTAGTTACTGCCAAACATATCCTTAATCCAACCGGCTACACCATCACTACTTTGTTGTTGCGGTGCTGGTTGCTGCTGCCCTTCAGTTTGTGGCTGCTGAGTCTGGGCTGCCGGTTGCTGCGCTGCGGATGCAACACATAACCCCTCAGGGTTTTCCGTCCATACAGGAATGCTGCGCGAACCACCACCGTTGCACACAAAGTTACCGGATTCATCAATATTCATCGTGGTAATCCCTTCCGGTGGCACCAAATTCAGCGGCAGCGGAGTCTGGTTTTCCAGATAGCGACGATAAAGCGTCAACGCACCGTTTGCACCGGTTAACTTGGCCGGGCCATTGTTGTCACGTCCAACCCATGCAATGGTCACCTCTTTGCCATCAACACCGGCAAACCAGCTATCTCGCAGATCGTTTGTGGTACCCGTTTTCGCCGCCAGATGGTAATTACCAAATTTAGCCGTCAGAGAACGCGATGTCCCACGTGCAACAACCTGCTGCATACCATACAGCGTCAGATAAGCTGCCTGCGGTGGCACCACGCTTTGTGCCTGCGGCAAGCTTTGATACAGCACGGTTCCATCTTCTGCAATCACCGAACGCACGGCCGACAGCGGCGCGCGATTCCCACCCCCAGCAATCGTTTGATACTCCTGCGCAACTTCCATCGGCGTGAGGCTAATCGCCCCCAGCAACATGGATGGAACCGGATTAATCACATCTTTAGGAATACCTAAACGCTGCAATGTCGCGCTGATTTGATCTAACCCTACCGCCATACCCAGATTCACCGTCGGCACGTTCAGCGAGTTCGCCAACGCATCCACCAGCATCACCTGACCACGATACTGACGATCGTAGTTTTTCGGCTGCCATATGCTGCCATTTGGCTGCTTCAGCGAAAGTGGCTGATCCGCAAGCCACGTGTTCAGACGATATTTATCTGGCTCGCTCAACGCCGTGAGATAAGTCGGTGGTTTTGCCAGAGAGCCCACTGAACGGCGGGCGTCCATTGCGCGGTTAAAACCGGCGAACTGTGGCTGAGCACCGCCCACCATGGCACGAACTTCGCCGCTGAAACGGTCTACAATCACCATGGCAGCTTCAAGATCGTTCACATGACGCGCCGCTTTCAGTGCAGGAACGCCATCTTCCACCGCTTTTTCTGCCGCGTCTTGCGACACCGGATCGAGCGTGGTGAAGATTTTCACCCCAGACAAATCATTGATCTTGTTGCCCAGTTTTTGCTGTAGCTCTTGGCGAACCATTTGCATAAACGCAGGCTGTGGCGAGATAACGCCGCCTTTTGGCTGCACGCCGAGCGGACGAGCACTCAGCATATCGTAAAGCTCTTGGTCGATGATCTGCTGGTTTTCCAGCAATTTCAGCACCAGATTACGACGCTCTAATGCCAGTTTCGGGTTACGCCACGGGTTATACAGCGAAGCACCTTTTACCATGCCTACCAGCAATGCTTGCTGGTCGAGGCTAAGTTCATCAACCGGACGTCCGAAATAGTAGAGGCTCGCTAACGGGAAGCCACGGATCTGATCGCTTCCACTCTGGCCCAGATACACTTCGTTGAGATACAGCTCCAAGATGCGATCTTTGCTATAGCGATAATCGACGATCAGCGCCATATACGCCTCGTTGATCTTACGCCACAGCGAACGTTCGTTAGATAAAAACAGGTTTTTAACCAGCTGCTGCGTCAGCGTGCTACCGCCCTGTACCGCACGTCCGGCAGTAAGGTTAGCCACCACAGCACGGCCAATCGAATAGAAACTAATCCCATCATGCTGATAAAAATGGCGGTCTTCGGTCGCAATCAGCGTATCCACTAACAGATCGGGGAATCCGCTGCGCGGTACAAATAAACGCTGCTCACCGTTGGGGGACTGCAACATGGTAATTAAGCGCGGATCCAAGCGGAAGAAACCAAACTGGCGCTGGTTGTCCATATTTTGGATCTGGCTTAGACGATCGTTGCTGAACACCAAACGCGCATGGATCTGCCCTTCTTTTCCGTCTGGAAAATCAAACGGGCGGCGCAACAAATCAATATTGTTGCCGTTCACCGAGAATTCACCCGGACGCGTGATGCGGCTCACCTGACGGTATTGCATACCTTCCAGCAAATTCACCATCTCTTTTTTGCTGTAGGACATTCCAGGCTCGAGATCGACCATCCGGCCATAGACGGTCGCTGGCAGCTGCCAGACTTTCCCATCGATACGGCCACGGATCTGCTGATCCAAATAGAAACCGTAAATCGCCAGCAGCACAAAGACGATCAGCGCTAGCTTGATCAGCAAACCTAACAGCTTGCGTTTACGCGATTTTTTCACTTTCTTACGCGCCACGTCGTCCTCTCTGTCTTCATCATCATAATCATCATCTTCTTCGTAATCGTCATGATCGTCCGCGGTATCACGGAAATCATCGCGATAGTCATCGTCCTCGTCGTCATAACGGCGACGGCGATTAGGTACCGCTTTACGGGACGGTGGAGTGCCACCTTTTTTACCCTTACGTCCGATCGGCTCGCGATCGTCATCCCTAGACATTGTTCAACTCTCCGGCAGTGGCGCCTAATCTGTTCCTCACCGCCGAAAGGGGGAAGAGGAAACCTCCGAAATTAGCGCAGCATCATGGCTGCGCCGTAGGAATTTCTTACTGGTAGCGTTTCGTTCGACGCGTCGGCAGCGCATTTCCCGGATCGTCCGGCCATGCATGCTTTGGATAACGCCCTTTCATCTCTTTTTGCACTTCACGGTATGAGCCCTGCCAAAACGCGGCCAAATCACGGGTAATTTGCAGCGGACGATGGGCTGGCGATAACAATTCCAACACCAACGCCACTCGCCCTTCGGCGATTTTAGGGCTGTGCTGCTCACCAAAGACCTCTTGCAAACGCACGGCTAACACCGGTGGTTTATCGCTAAAATACTGTAGCGGTAAACGCGATCCTGTCGGCACAGTGTAATGAGTCGGCAGCGCAGTATCTAGACGTTGTCGCATGGACCAATCCATTAATCCCAACAGCGCATCGGTCAGATTGATATTCTGTAAACCGCGCAGATCGCGCACGCCGTCTAGCGCAGGCAATAGCCAGCTTTCTAGCGAATCCAGCAGACTATCATCATCTACCGTAGGCCAGTTAACTTCTGGTAACCACTGCGCTGCACACTGTAACCGCAAACGCAGCTGCTTGGCAGAGTCGCTCCAATTCAAAGCACTAATACCCTGATTGCGAACCCAATTTAGTAGCGCCAGCGACAGCTCTTCAGCCGATGGTTTAGCCAGCGGCTGTGCCTTAATCACTAAGCGCCCTAGCTGCTGGCGTTTCCATGCGCGTAGCGTACCTTTCGCTTCATCCCACTCCACGCTGGTTTGCTCGCTGATCAGGTGCGGCAGGCGGGCGGCTAAAAGATCAATATCACAAGGCAACGCCAGCAAAATGCGCGCTTCACTGTTATTCACGCCCTGCAAAAGATTCGCCACAATCAACCACGGCGTCCGCGCCAGCGCGTCATCGACTTCCATTGCCGCACCGAGACCATTCGCCAACAAATAACGCCCATCTTGACCACGTAGATTAGCAATACGATCGGGAAAAGCATGAGCAAGCCAAAATGCAGTATCGTCGAGCGCGACGCGCCCCTTCCCGTTCCCCAAACGCTTAATCAGTTGATTGGCGCGGCGTTGCCAATGGCTCTGCGGATGATAAAGCGCATTGCGTAGATCGACGCCGCCGTTCCGCGGTGGCTCTTCAATGATAGCGGCCAGCAACGCCGCCGTCGCAAGCGCATCCTCACCGGCGCTTTGCGCGGCACAGAGCATTGCCGCCAATCGCGGATCGCTACCCGCATCGCCCATAGCGCGACCGGTTGGCGTTAAGCCGCCCTGTTCATTAATTGCCCCGAGCTGAAATAACAGCCGCTGCGCGGCAGAGATCGCCGCAGTCGGCGGCGTATCCAGCCATTTTAACTGAGAGACATCGTGACATCCCCACTGCAAAAGATTCAGCCACAGGCTGCTCAGATCGCTATGGAGAATTTCGGCTTCGCTATATTCTGCGGTACGTTCGGCCTGTTCTGCCGCCATTAGGTGCCAGCAGATCCCCGGTTCTAAGCGCCCCGCGCGCCCGGCGCGCTGCGTCATGGAGGCCTGACTGGCTCTTTGCGTAACCAGCTTCGTGAGCCCGCTACGCACATCGAATTGGCTGACACGCTCAAGCGTGCTGTCGATAACTAAACGAATGCCGTCGATGGTCAAACTCGTTTCCGCAATATTGGTGGCCAGCACCACTTTGCGCCGCCCTGACGGTGACGGATCAATCGCCTTCTGCTGCTCGGCCAGCGGCAACGCGCCATAAAGCGGACAAATATCGGTATTGGCATCCACGCGCTGTTCGAGCAGTTCGGCGGTACGCTTGATTTCTCCCACGCCGGGTAAAAACAGCAGCAGCGAGCCTGACTCTTGGCGTAACAAATTCAGCGCCGCATGAGAAGCGCTGTGATCCAGCCGTTCATGCGCAGACACCGGCATGTAACTGCGCACCACGGGGAAGCTGCGTCCTTCGGAACGGATCACCGGTGCATCGGGCAGTAAATGAGTCAAACGCGCGTCGTCCAGCGTGGCAGACATAATCAGCAAACGCAGATCGTCACGCAATCCTTCCTGCACATCCAACAACAGCACCAAGGCTAAATCAGCCTGCAAGCTGCGCTCATGGAACTCATCGAGGATGACCAGCGATACGCCTGATAGCTCGGGATCCTGCTGAAGCATACGAGTCAAAATACCTTCGGTAACCACTTCCAGCCGCGTTTGCGCGCTAACTTTGGTTTCGGCACGCATGCGGTAGCCTACGGTTTGCCCCACAGTTTCACCCAGTTGTTGCGCTAAGCGATGAGCCACGCTGCGCGCTGCCAACCGGCGAGGCTCAAGCATGATGATTTTACCGTTCAGCCAATCAGCCTTAAGCAATTGCAACGGTAGCCAAGTTGACTTACCCGCACCGGTGGGTGCATTCAGTAGCACCTGAGCTGAAGATTGCAGCGCGGCCAATAATGATTCAAGAACCGCAGCAACAGGAAGTAAAGACACGAAGGCTCCAAACTAATTAGGATTAAATGCTTTAACATCGACTAGACGGCATTGTAGCATTCAGCGGTGAAACTAAGAGAAACCAGAAAGCATGTCTGATACTCGCCGCCTATTTTTTGCCTTACCAATACCGCCCAAAACCCAACGAGCGTTGGTGAAATGGCGTGCAGATCAGTTTTCTGCCGAAGCGGGGCGCCCTATCGCCGCCGCCAATCTGCACATCACTCTGGCATTTTTAGGTGACATCAGCGAACAGAAATCTCAGGCCCTGCAAAATATGGCTGCGCGGATTAAACAACCGGCTTTTAGCCTCGATCTCGACGACGCGGGCCATTGGCCGGGCGCGGGCGTTGTCTGGCTGGGCACCCGCCGCGCACCGCGGGGGCTGCTGCAATTGGCCGAGCTTTTACGCTCGCAGGCTGCGCGTAGCGGTTGTTATCAAAGCCCTTTACCTTTTCACCCCCATATCACGCTGCTACGCGGGGCGACGAAAGCCGTAGCACTCCCGCCATCAGGGTTTCATTGGCCGATTGATTTTGAATATTTCGCGCTCTACTCGTCGGAGTTCCGCCGTGGCCGAACCCGCTACGAGCAAATTGCCGCTTGGCCGCTCATTACGCCGAAAAAAACGTCGGAAAACACGGAGTACTGAATTTTCAGAATTATCTCGGCATATATATAGAAAGAAAAAAAATATAGAGAGAACTTATGATTTTTTCCCCCTCGCTAAAATCAGCGCGCTTGCTTCAACGCTACAAACGTTTTTTAGCCGACGTTCGCCTTAATGATGGCACTGAAATGACTATGCACTGTGCCAATACCGGTGCGATGACAGGATGTGCAACGCCGGGGGATACGGTTTGGTATTCCACGTCAGACAACATTAAAAGAAAATATGCGCATTCTTGGGAGCTTACTCAGACTCAGCAAGATCACTGGATTTGTGTAAATACCATGCGTGCCAATACGTTAGTGCAAGAAGCCATCGAGGCTGGACGCATCAACGAATTATCTGGTTACACAAAACTACGCACCGAGGTGCGCTACGGTGAAGAAAATAGCCGTATCGACTTGTTATTACAGGCAGAAAATCAACCTGACTGCTATATTGAGGTGAAGTCTGTGACCCTGCTAGAACAGGATTGTGGTTACTTTCCCGATGCTGTTACGCTACGCGGGCAAAAGCACCTTCGGGAGCTGGCGCTGCAGGTACAAAACGGACAACGCGCAGTACTGTTTTTTGCCGTACTGCATACCGGTATTACGAAGGTTGCGCCAGCACAACATATTGACCCGCAATACGCGGAATTACTGGCGCAAGCCTGTGCGCTTGGCGTAGAAGTTATATGCTATGGTGCACAGATTAACGCGGAAGGAATGGAGCTAAACATCCCGTTGCCGTTTGGGTTGTCTTGAGCCCGCTATTTCGTCTTCTGTTGAAAAAAACGACAAAAAACGCAGAGCAGCTCGCCAAATACGCCGTCCTTCACACCATTGTCAAGCATTATGCAGGAATAATTGCCAACGTTAACGGCATCTGCTATTTATAGCGGCCTGATTTTTCCCCCATTTGGGGATCGCTAATGCGTGTTATGTAGGAGAAGCAACATGCAAGAAGGGCAAAACCGTAAACCGTCGTCCTTAAGCATTCTCGCCATCGCTGGGGTGGAGCCGTACCAAGAGAAGCCAGGCGAAGAGTACATGAATGAAGCCCAGCTGGGTCATTTCAAACTGATTCTTGAAGCGTGGCGTAACCAGCTCCGTGACGAAGTTGACCGCACTGTGTCCCATATGCAGGACGAGGCGTCGAACTTCCCGGACCCGGTAGACCGTGCGGCACAGGAAGAAGAATTCAGCTTAGAACTGCGCAACCGCGATCGTGAGCGCAAACTGATTAAAAAGATCGAAAAAACTCTGAAGAAAGTCGAAGACGACGATTTTGGCTTCTGTGAGTCTTGCGGTGTTGAGATCGGTATTCGTCGCTTAGAAGCGCGCCCAACGGCCGATCTCTGCATCGACTGTAAAACTCTGGCTGAAATCCGCGAAAAGCAGATGGCCGGTTAATCTGGGATATTAAGATCCTCCAACGCCCTAAACGGGCGTTGATAGTTTCACTAACCCAGCCTCACCACGGCGTTAATGCAGGAAGCCAACACCGTGGTGAATTCTTCCCGTACTGCGGCATGACGCCGACGTAACGAAATTCATTAAACCCATGCCATCACATCACTATATTGGCCGCTTTGCCCCTTCTCCATCCGGTGATTTACACTTTGGTTCACTTATCGCCGCTCTCGGTAGCTATTTACAAGCTCGCTCACAGCAAGGTCGTTGGCTCGTCCGCATCGAAGATATCGATCCGCCTCGCGAAGTTCCCGGAGCCGCCAGCCGTATTTTGCGTACGCTTGAGCACTATCAACTGCACTGGGATGGCAGCGTGCTGTATCAATCGCACCGCCACGATGCCTACCGCGCCGCACTCGACTCCCTGCGCCATGAGCACAAAGCCTATTTCTGTACCTGCACCCGCAGCCGTATTCATTCCCTCGGCGGATTTTACGATGGTCACTGCCGCGCTCTGCATCTGGGGCCTGAGCACGCCGCGCTGCGCTTACAGCAAACCGAGCCGGTGTATGGATTTGAAGACGCGCTTCATGGCTGGCTAGCCGCCGACCGCGCTATGGCTGAGGAGGATTTTATTATTCACCGACGCGATGGCCTGTTTGCCTATAATCTGGCCGTGGTGGTAGACGATCATTTTCAGGGCATTACTGAAATTGTGCGCGGTGCCGATCTTATTGAGCCAACGGTGCGTCAGATGGCGCTGTATCAGCAATTGGGTTGGCAGGCCCCGCGCTATCTGCATTTACCTTTGGCGCTGAACCACGATGGAAACAAGCTGTCGAAGCAGAATCACGCCGAACCTATCCCAATGAGCGATCCTCGTCCTGTGCTCATTTCAGCGCTTAGCTTTTTGGGGCAGCCGGTCGTGAAGAGTTGGGAAGATTTAAGCACCGAAGCGCTGCTAGAATATGCAGTCGCTCATTGGGACGTACGACAAATCCCCAAAAACTCACGATTAATGCCGTGAATTTATCAGCGGCATTCTCAAAATGCCCTGCTTAGGCTATGATGACCCGCTATTTTTTCTGCATATACTCATCAGACCTCAAGTTGCTGGCATTAGCTAGGGCTTGAATGATTCAGAGCATACGACTAACAAGACACTATCGAGGTGCACCATTTTTACCCGAGTCGCCAACTTTTGCCGTAAGGTTTTAAGCCGAGAGGCGGAGAGCGCACAAGCGGAGGAGTCACGTTCAATGACGGTGATCCCGCGCGATCAACATAACATTTCGCGCCAACAAATCAGTGAGAACGCCCTCAAGGTTCTCTATCGCCTGAACAAATCAGGATACGAAGCGTATCTGGTTGGTGGTGGCGTGCGCGATCTGCTGCTCGGTAAACAGCCTAAAGATTTTGACATCACCACCAGCGCGACGCCGGAACAAGTGCGTAAACTGTTCCGTAATTGCCGTCTCGTTGGCCGCCGCTTCCGCTTGGCCCATGTGATGTTCGGCCCTGAAATTATCGAAGTTGCTACCTTCCGTGGCCACCATGAACACGCCGGTGATGGCAAAAATATCTCCCAGCAGGCTCAGAACGGCATGCTGCTGCGCGACAACGTCTATGGCAACATCGAAGAAGATGCCCAACGTCGCGATTTCACCATCAACAGCCTGTATTACAGTATTTCAGATTTCACGGTGCGTGATTACACCGGCGGCCTGCGTGATTTGCAGGAAGGCCGTATTCGCCTGATTGGCGATCCTGAAACGCGCTACCGCGAAGATCCTGTTCGCATGCTGCGTGCGGTGCGCTTTGCTGCCAAACTGGACATGACTATCTGTCCACAAACCGGCGAACCGATCCCACGTTTAGCTTCATTGCTGCATGAGATCCCATCGGCTCGTCTGTTTGAAGAGTCGCTGAAACTGCTGCAATCCGGCTATGGTTTTGCAACTTACACGCTGCTGTGCGAATACCAGTTGTTCCAACCGTTATTCCCAGTGATTGCGCGCCATTTCACGCCCAACGGCGATAGCCCGATGGAACGCATCATCAATCAGGTGCTGAAAAACACCGATCATCGTTTGCAAAACGATATGCGCGTGAATCCAGCATTCCTGTTTGCGGCCATGCTGTGGTATCCGCTGATTGAGCTGGCGCAGAAAATCAATGACGAAAGCGGTCTGACCTACTACGACGCCTTTGCATTGGCGATGAACGACATTTTGGATGAGCAATGCCGCACGCTGGCTATTCCAAAACGAATTACCGCATTAGTGCGTGATATTTGGTCATTGCAATTGCGCTTATCCCGCCGTCAGGGCAAACGCGCGCATAAACTGATGGAACAACCGAAGTTCCGCGCGGCCTTTGATCTGCTGGCGCTGCGCGCTCAGGCAGAGAATAACCATGAGCTGCAGCGTTTGACACAGTGGTGGGACGAGTTCCAGAAAGCGCCTCTGACACGTCAGAAAAGCATGGCGAATGAGCTGGGCGATGATGGTGTTCGCCGCCGTCCGCGTCGCCCACGTCGTCGCGCACCGCGCCGTGAAGGCAGCAGCGAATGACACGCGTCTATATAGCCTTAGGCAGCAATTTGGCTAATCCTCTGCATCAGGTTCAGTCGGCGCTTAACGCGCTGGCCGAACTGCCGCAGACGACGCTGATTGCAACCTCATCGCTATATCGCACACCGCCGCTCGGGCCTCAGGATCAGCCTGATTACCTGAATGCGGTGGTGGCTTTAGACACGGATTTATCCGCTGAAAATCTGCTAGACCATACGCAAAAAATCGAGCTGGAGCACGGTCGCGTTCGTAAAGATGAACGCTGGGGCCCACGCACGTTGGATCTCGATATTTTGCTGTTCGGCGATGAAATAATAAACACCGAACGCTTAACCGTGCCGCATTACGACATGAAAAATCGTCAATTCATGCTATATCCACTCGCTGAAATTGCCCCCGAATTGCGTTTTCCTAGCGGTGAAAGCCTGCAATCTGTCATCGCACAACTGAGCGCTGAGCCACTCACGCGGTGGTAACGTATGCCGTTATATCAATGAAATAACTATAAATAATTACTCTCTGATATATATCCTTTCCTTACTACTTTGCTTAATTCCCTTTCTATTTCCATCAGTTACTGATGTTTCCCCCCTAATACCTTTCCCGAGCAATAGGCCGATAAAGCGCTATCCCTAGGGCATAACATCTCTTAGAATGCGCTTTTGTTTCAGTCTGAATGAAGCCGTCAGGGGACACCATGAAGCCGACCAGCATCACCCATCTGTTACAGTTAAAACAACAAAAAACAAAATTCGCCACCATCACCGCTTACGATGCCAGCTTCGCCAAGCTGTTTGAAGATCAGGGCATCCGCGTCATGTTAGTGGGTGATTCACTCGGAATGACGTTACAAGGGCACGACTCCACGCTGCCTGTCACCATTGAAGATATCGCCTACCATACGCGCGCCGTGCGTCATGGTGCGCCACACTGTCTTTTACTCGCCGATTTGCCTTTCATGACCTATGCCACGCCGGAACAAGCCTGCATAAATTCAGCTACGCTGATGCGAGCCGGAGCCAATATGGTCAAGCTGGAAGGCGGTAGCTGGCTCGTTGAAACGGTGCAAATGCTAACCGAGCGCGCGGTGCCGGTTTGTGCACACCTTGGCTTAACGCCACAGTCTGTGAATATTTTTGGCGGCTATAAGGTTCAGGGACGCGACAAAGACGGTGCCGACAAGCTGCTCGAAGATGCGCTGGCATTAGAATCCGCCGGTGCTCAGCTGTTAGTTTTAGAATGTGTGCCTGCGGCGCTGGCAAAAACCATCACCGAAGCGCTGCGTATTCCGGTTATCGGTATTGGCGCAGGTAAAGACACCGACGGCCAGATTTTGGTCATGCACGATGCCTTGGGGATTACCGGCGGACATACGCCTAAGTTTGCCAAGAACTTCTTAGCGGGCCAAAGTGATATTCGTGCAGCTATTCGTCTATACATTGAAGAGGTTGAACAGGGTTTGTATCCGGCTGCGGAGCATACTTTCAACTAATCGGTCAGTCCGTGTCTAGCCTCTCGTCAAAGGGAGGTTAGCGTGGCTCATAAGTTTGGAGAACCACTGTGTTAATCATTGAAACAATCCCTTTGCTACGTCGTGAAATCCGCCGTTGGCGTCAAGAAGGCAAGCGCGTTGCGCTGGTGCCGACGATGGGAAATCTGCACGAAGGTCATCTCACGCTGGTTGAAGAAGCGAAAGCGCGGGCTGATATCGTCGTCGTTAGCGTATTTGTGAATCCGATGCAGTTTGATCGCCCTGACGACCTCGCTCGCTATCCGCGTACGTTGCAGGAAGATTGTGAAAAATTAACGCACCTAGGCGTGGATTTGGTCTTCGCTCCGTCTGAAAAAGAAATCTATCCGAAAGGCTTAGAACAGCAGACCTACATCGATGTACCGTCACTCTCTACCATGCTGGAAGGCGCAAGCCGTCCGGGACATTTTCGCGGCGTCTCGACCATCGTGAGCAAACTGTTCAATCTCATCCAGCCAGACATTGCCTGTTTCGGTGAGAAAGATTTTCAGCAGTTGGCGCTGATCCGCAAAATGGTTGCCGACCTCAGTTTTGATATTGATATCGTGGGCGTGCCTATCGTTCGCGGTCAGGATGGGCTGGCGCTGAGCTCACGTAATGGCTATCTCACGCCTGATGAACGTCGCTTAGCCCCTCGCCTATATAACATCATGAGCCATTTAGCGACTCAGTTGGAAAACGGCGAACGCAACATCGACGAGCTGTTAGAACAGACCGCAGGTCGCTTGCGGGAAGCCGGTTTACAGCCTGACGAACTGTTCGTTCGCGATGCTGACACTCTGCTAGACGTGAATGTGGATACACAAACCGCGGTGATTTTGGTGTCTGCATGGTTAGGTAAAGCGCGTCTGATTGATAACATGCGCGTGCCATTCAACGCAGAAAGCTAATTGTTTTGCATACAGTGGTAAACTTATTTATTAAAATATCGTAGACCGCTTAATCGGTAACAAAGAGAACTGCCGCCTCTGATTTCAGGGATGGCCGCCATCAATAGATGTTAATGAAGGTATTGTTATGGTACGCACTATGTTGCAAGGCAAGCTGCACCGCGTCAAAGTGACTCAGGCAGATTTGCACTACGAAGGTTCCTGCGCCATCGATCAGGATTTTTTAGACGCCGCGGGGATCCTGCAATATGAAGCTATCGATATCTACAACGTAGATAACGGTCAGCGCTTCTCGACCTACGCGATTGCCGCCGAACGCGGTTCAAAAATTATTTCCGTCAACGGTGCTGCGGCTCGCTGTGCATGCGTCGGCGATACTATGATTATCTGCTCTTACGTACAGATGTCTGATGAACAGGCTCGCTCACACAATCCTAAAGTTGCCTATTTTGAAGGTGATAATGTGATGAAGCGCTTGGCTAAAGCCGTTCCTGTGCAGGTGGCGTAATTATTTAGTTTCCCCGCTCTCATTGACCCCACCCTAACCCTCCCCTTCGCAGGGGAGGGAACTGCTCAGTGATGTTTATAAGAATCTCGATCGGCTCCTCTCCCTGCCAAGGGGGAGGCTGGGAGGGGGTTGCTGCAATAACGAATACCCAACCCTAACCCTCCCCTCCGCAGGGGAGGGAACCGTTCTGTGATGTTTATATGAATCTCGTGCGGCTCCTCCCCCTGCCAAGGGGGAGGTTGGGAGGGGGGCTTTCACAACAGCGAAATCTTATTTCACCGCCGCCGCTGGCACCTTAACCACACCAGCATCCGGCTTTTCTGGCACCGGCTGTGGCTTGTTAGCAATGAGTGACGCCATGCTTTGCACCGAATCCGTACGCAGCACATATAAACGCTTCAACGCGAACGGGTTGTCACCCATTCGAACCCTTCCTTTCACCGTCGTCACCGCTAGATGAAATCCTGCATCACGCGCCGCGTCCATCGCCTTTTGGTTATAGCCTCCGAAGGGATACGACAAATATTGAACATGCGGATTAAACTGCGACAGCGCCCTTCTCGAGTGTTGGAAATCAAACAAAATATTATGATAAGAACGGCTGAATAAAATCGGCTGTTTGTTTGCACTCACGCGATGTAAAAAGTGCGTATGCGACTGGATATCAAATACATCCTGCATCTCACGCAATTCTGAAATGCTCGTAAACTGTAACCCGTTAGGGTTCCAAGCCTGCGGATGGCGTTTGATGCGCGAAGAGATAATAAACGCCGTCGCGCGTTGCCCATTCTGTTTGAGCACCGGATACGCATAGCGATAGACCGATTTGAGTCCATCATCAAACGTCAGCACCACCGCTTTAGCGGGTAAGTTCATGGTGCCGTTTAAGTAGCCTTCCAACTGATACATAGAGAGCGTGGTATAGCCAGCCTGTTTCAAATAGGCCATTTGGTTGCTAAATGCCACGTCAGACGTTGTGGTCGACGTATGGCGAAAACGCTTATTCTCTTCATTTTTCAGGATATGATGGTAAGTCAGCACCGCAATGCCGTTATCCAGCTCCGCGTCCAGTTCGCTCACATAGCCAAGACGATCGCCTAAGTTGATTTCATACCATGTCTGGTTAAGGCGATCCTTTTGTTTATTCAGGATCGGATAACGCAGGTTTTCCTCCAGCGTAGCGACTGGCGCACTTTGATTATCAGCTTGGCTATACACGGTCACCGAGCGACTGGTGACAAGATTTTGAAAACTTTTCTTGCGCAGATCGCCCAAGTTATCACGCGGCGCTTCAGGGTTTTTACGCTCGCTCAGATCTTCACGCGCGATAAAGCCAGTGCCGTTGCCAAAGCGAAACTCGTAATACTCAGCGTCGGCCTGAAAGACGTTCAGCACCTGTCCCTGCTTAATTTGCCCAACGGGGATCACATGCTCTCCCACCAGCGAATAAATTTCACTATCACGCTCGGCTTGCATGTATTGATATTGCTGCCAGCTATCGGGCAACAAGTCTGCAAGGGCCGTTTGCGGTATAAAAATAACATAGAGAGAAAACAGCAATCCGGCTGTTATTGATTGAAATAGCTTCATTTTTATATTTAGAAAAGTCAGGTGCCATCAGGCATAGAAATCATTCAGGAACAACAGAATAGCATGGGTGATGGGTTAGGTGCATGGTTAAAAGAGGAACAGGAAATGGTGGTGTAAACTTATGAGGCTCCCCCTCCCAGCCTCCCCCTTCGCAGGGGGAGGAGCCGCTCGAGATCCGTATAAACGTCTCTGCACGGTTTCCTCCCCTGCGAAGGGGAGGGTTAGGGTGGGGGCAATTCAGTATTGCTGCTACCCCCTCCCAACCTCCCCCTTTACAGGGGGAGGGGCCGATCGAGATCCGTATAAACGTCTCTGCACGGTTTCCTCCCCTGCGAAGGGGAGGGTTAGGGTGGGAGCAATCCCCCACTAAAGCTTCCCTTCACTCCCACAGATTCTAATCTTCTCCTCAACCACTTCGCGCATGGCCTGTTTACCCGGCGTGATATATTTGCGCGGATCGTTCGCGTCAGGATGCTCGGTAAAGTAGCTTTTTACCGCATCCGCAAACGCGATTTTCAGATCGGTGGCAACGTTCACTTTGCAGATCCCAAGCCCTATCGCTTCACGTACCATATGTTCTGGAATACCCGATGCGCCGTGCAGCACCAGCGGTATATCAACGGCCTTGCGCACTTCGGCCAAACGAGCAAAATCCAAATGCGGTTCGCCATGGTACAAACCGTGCGCCGAGCCGATGGCCACAGCGAGGGAATCAATGCCAGTGCGCTGAACAAACTCACGTGCTGCGGCAGGATCGGTAAAGAAGCTGTCTGCGCTGTCAACGTTTAGGTCATCTTCTTGCCCGCCTAACCGCCCCAGTTCAGCTTCCACGCTCACGTCATAACGCTGACATAGACGCACCACTTCAGCCACCGTGCGAATATTCTCTTCAAACGCAAAGTGCGAACCATCAATCATGACCGAGCGTACGCCGGCGGTCACTTTGGCACGGATATCGTCCAGTTTTTCGTGGTGATCCAAATGCAGTGCTAGCGGTAAATCATGTAGGTGCGCAGCTTCTTGGCAAATAGATACCAAATAATCAGTACCGGCGTAGGTAAATGTGCCCGGAGTACCGGCTAAAATCACCGGCGATCTCAGCGCGGCCGCGGTTTCCACCACCACTTGTACAGTTTCTAAATTATGAACGTTGAATGCGGGTACGGCGTAACCTTCGCGCTGAGCCTTTTTGAGCATTTCCCGGTTTGAAATCAGGTACATAAAATGGGCTCCTTAAATACCGTCTAAGCTGACGGAATCATTTTGTTGTTGATTACACTTTTGTTCTTCGTGCCACAGGCTGGTCACACCACGCCGCCCGCACTCCAGCGCCATATCGCGAAACGACTGAGGGTTCATCCCTTCTCGCTCTAGCATCATCTCTGCCGCAAGCTGCATATTGGTGCCGGTAATCACTTGATAATCTGCATGTTGCTTAGCAATTATCGCTGCCTGCCGAAACGGCGAGCCACCCAGTAAATCGCTCAGGATCACCACGCCTTCCCCGCTATCACAGGCCGCACAGGCTTGCTCTAACATCACCATCAGCTCAGTAGTGCTCACGCCTTCAGGAAAATCCACCGCACGGCATTGCGACTGCTCACCAACCACCTGTTCCACGCCCTGCAACAGTCCGCTGGCAAAGCGGCCATGTCCGGTAATCACTAGACCTAACATCGCGCCTCCTTAAAGGAATCCAATAAACTTGCCAACCACGCCAAACAACACCGTTAAACCGATCAGTTTCACCGGTGAAAAACCGCGTTTCATTAGCCAAAACACCAGCAGCGTGAAGCACAGCGGCAAAAGATTGGGCATCAGCTTATCCAGTACGTCTTTCTGGAGCGCGACGCTGGCTTTACCCGCATGCATCACTAACGGCGTTGAGAGATGAACGTACGACGCCACCAGCGCCCCGATCACCGTCATCCCGACAATTGACGCCGCATGAGATATCTTTTTGGTGTGAGTTTTTAGCAGCGCCAACGCGCTGGTGCCTGCATGGTAGCCGTAATGCGCCAGCCCGAAACGCAGGCCAAAATGCACAACGTTGAACATCAGCAGGAAGACAATCGGCCCAAACAGGCTGCCCTGAAGCGCTAACGAAGCACCGATACCGGCGCAGATTGGCAGCAGGGTGAGCCAAAACAGCGCATCGCCAATGCCACCCAGCGGCCCCATCAGCGCTACTTTGACCGCACGGATGGTGGATACCTTTTCTTTGCTGCCTTCCATTGCCAGCACCAGGCCGGAAAGGAATGTCACATCGAAGGGATGCACATTGATAAACTCCATGTGCATTTTCATCGAGTTCGCCAGATCCTGAGGGTTCTTATGGATCTTGCGCAGGCCAGGGATCAGGGTATACAGCCAGCCGCCCGCCTGCATACGTTCATAGTTGAACGAGGCTTGTAAAAGCAGAGAACGCCATGCCATGCGATTTAGGTCTTGCTTGGTCAAGGCTTCCGCTGGCGTGCTGTCGATATAGTCGTCTTGCTCAACTTGGCTAGTCGCCAAGGCCTGCGCCATACGCTGCTCGGCTTTGGCCGCCATCACAGCTTCGTTGTCATTAAATCCCATCTTCCATCTCCTGAGCATGAGTCGAAGAAGAAGGCGCGTTAGTATCGCCATCCTGTTCGTTGCGGGAACGGTTAAAGAAGTCGATCAACGCGATGGCGAATGCGCCCAAAGCAACGGCGATAATCGGCATATTGAGAAAGGTCACGGAAATAAAACCAAGGATGAAATAAGCCACATAGGTCTTTTTCATCATGATTTTCATCAGCAGTGAGAAACCGATGGCGGGCATCATTCCGCCTGCAACGGCCAGACCATCCAGCAGCCACGTTGGCGCTTTCTGCACCATCGCACTGGCGGCGTCGGCACCGAAGTAAACCGGTAAGAAGGCCACAATGAAGTAGAAGCAGAATAGAATAGCTATGCCGAGATAGTTCACGCGCTCAATGCCGCGCCAGTTGAGCTCTTGTACCATTTTGTCGCACTTGTGCATCATCGGGGAAAACGCCGTGAACAGCAGCGTGATACAGCCCTGCACCGCGATAGCAAAAGGCACCGCAATGCCTATCGCTACTTTGGGGTCGGCATGGGTCAGAATGGCAAACGCGGTACCAATGACTCCGCCAATGACCACGTTTGGCGGCTGAGCCCCCGCCAGCGGCACCATTCCCATCCAAACGAGCTCTAATGAACCACCGACCAGCAGGCCGGTTTGCACATCACCTAAAATCAGCCCGACCAGCGGGCCAATTACTACCGGACGATGGAAATGGGTGAGACCATCGAACAGGTCTACCCCCGCCAGTCCGGCTAATAAGCCAATCAATAACGCATCTGTAAACATGGTTTACTCCGGTTATGCTAAGAGTTTGGCAATGGATTCACCGGACTCATCCGGCACGCGCCGAACTTCACAGGTGATACCCAGTCTCTCCAGTTCGCGAAACGCCGCCGTATCGCTGTCATTCACGGATACGGTTTTGTGGATCTGCCGTTTTCCCTCGGCAAAGTGCATATTGCCAACGTTGACGAAGTTGATTGGCACTCCGCCTTTCACCAACGTGAGGACATCCTGTGGGGTTTTGCATACGATGAAAATTTTCTGCCGATCGGCCGCTTTATGAATCACGTCGATGGTTTTCTCCAGCGTGAAATAGCGGGTTTGAACGCCTTCCGCCACCACCATATCCATCAGGTTTTGCTGTACCGGATCGGCTGCTGCGGCGTCATTGGCAACCAAAACCAAATTAGCCCCTAGCGTATTTGTCCACGTCACACCTACCTGTCCGTGAACTAATCGGTTATCAATGCGGGTCATTAAAATATTCGGGGTCGACATGCTCCACTCCTGACTTGTTATTTTGCTAAATGAGTGTTGATGGAACGAACTGCGGTAAACGGATAGATTTCCACCCCTTTCACCACGCGGTTGACTTCCCCTGTCGGGCACGGATTATCTGGCGTCATGCCCAGTGCCAAAGACGTTTCAAACGCCAACATCTGCAAATACATCAGATAAGGAAATAGCAGCCAGATATCATCCAGATCGCTATCGAGTACGGTATGGAAATCTCCCGGCGTACCGCTCAGCGCTACGATCTGCTTAGCCAGATCGTCATGGCGCAGTTCACGCAGTAAATCAGCGTCGTAGCGGTGGCAATAAGCCTCGGAAGACATCATCAGCAGCACCAGCGTGTCGCCATCCACCATGAATTTCGGCCCATGGCGCACGCCCATTGATGAGTCATAGCGCGTGGCAATCCGTCCGGCGGTGAGTTCGAGCATCTTCAGCGCGGCTTCCTCGGCGATACCGGTAAAACAGCGTCCGCCTAAGACCATCGCGCGCTTAAATCCGCTGTTCGCCAGCGCTTTTACCTGCTGTTGCCAATGCTGTTGTTCACGACTGCACAGCGCGGTCATCTGTTGTAACGACGGTGCGCTCTGCGCTAGCGTTAACGGTCCTAGCAGCAGAACGGTAGCCAGCGTCATGCAGCTAAAGCTGGAGGTCATGGCAAAACTTTGATCGTGCGAACCCTGCGGCATAATCAGCGAGCAGACATTGCGTCGCCCTTCTGCGTAGCGCGCCAGTGCCCCATCGGGGTTGCAGGTCAGCATTAAATGGTGGCAATGCGGCAATATCTGATCGGCTAAGCGCACGGCCGCGACGCTTTCAGGGCTATTGCCTGAGCGTCCGTAGGACACCAGCAACGTAGGCCGCTCAGGGTCCAGATATTGCAGCGGCGAAGGCACAATATCGGTGGTGCCATAGGCCACTACGTCCAAACCACATTGCTCGCGCAGCCAAGGAGCCAGCGCACGTCCCACAAACGCCGACGAGCCCGCGCCGCATAACACAATTTGCAGAGTAGGATCGGCCACTAGCGGCTGCAAAAATGGCTTCCAATATCCCTGACTCTCGCTCAACTCATCGTGAAGCTGTCGCCACAGGCGTGGCTGCTGATCGATTTCACGCGCGGTATGTAGCGCATGGTGCTCATGCAGCCATGCTTCAGAATAGGAAAACAGCTCACTCATGCTAAGGCTCCTTGCGCCTGAGATTGGATAGTTTCAGCCTTGGGTTCGCAGGCTTCGGCGTAGCTCAAAAGTACACGCTGTATTTTGTCTAGAACCCACTGCTGTGGATCTTGACCCAGCGTTCCGGCGTTCAACGCCTGTGCCTGTTCGGGGAGATACTGGCTGAGCAGCGCCATCGGAACCGGATGACTGCGCAGATTATTCATCAGTAAATCAACGGCCTGTTGTACCTGAGGATGAGGCCAGTAGTAGCGAACGCGGTCGCTGAGGCTGTATTGGCGATCGATAAATTGTTGGTGTGGAGAACCGTGGTAATAGCGATTCCACTGCTGCGGCTGCTCGCGCATCACCTGCTCCAGCGTGTCACGTAGATGTGCCGCTTTAAGCTCACCGTTCCATTCACGATCGATACGATCGAGAGCAAACAGGGCTTCACGTAACGCAAAGGTTAAGGCTGGGCCAACTTTTAAGATCGCAAAGTGATCGCGCACCAGCTCGCGATAGGCATGCGGCGTTTGGTAGTCGGTGGAATGAGCTTCATAAATCATATGCGGCTGGCTTTCGATAAACTGGCTCAGCGCCTGTGCTTTTTCCGGCTGGTAATGCACCACGCTGTGGTGATCAAACTCGACGCCCGGCTGTACGACTAGCGCAATCACTCTTTCCCACACGCTGTCCAATCCAGCCTTGCACCATGCTTTTTGGTGAATATCCAGCGTCGCCGCCGCGGCCTGCGGCGTGGTCACCTGCATGCCGTCCATATCTTCTTGAGCACCGCCGGGAACCGGAACTTCGGTGCCAATCACATACACAGGACGTTCACCACCCACCTGCTGCCATGCATTTTCTGCCACTGCACAAAGGCGAGCCGCACGTGCGGCAACTTCCATATCCCCCAAAGGAACAGGATCGCCGAGGCATGACATAGAACAATCGAGATGGATCTTGCGAAAACCGGCGCTCACGTAATCATGAATCAGCGTTTCCGCGAGCTGCATGGCTTCATCAGCGCTGCGCTCCTGCCAAGCATTGGGCCCGAGATGATCGCCGCCTAACCATACCCGTTCGCGCGATAACCCAACGCGGTCGGCCTGTGCCCAAACCGCATCACGGAACTGCGCGGGAGTCATACCGGTATAGCCACCAAACTGGTTAACCTGATTTGAGGTTGCTTCAATCAAGACCGCGCTGTGGCGGGCTTTCGCCAGCAGTAAGGCACTTTCTAATACCCACGGATGCGCGGAACAGACCGAATAGATCCCCACCGCCTCGCCCGATTTGTGGCGACGGATAAGCTGTAATAAAGGCTGCATGATGTCTCCATGCAGGCATATTTAATCGATCAAGAATGTCGATCAGTCGTCGGCAATAATCACTTCTACGCCGAGTTCTGTTAATGCCCGCTTGTAGTTGTCGGGGATCCGGCTATCTGTGATCAGCCGGTGGATCTGACCGGCCTCACGGATCATACAGAAGCTTTTGCGGCCAAATTTGCTGGAGTCCACCACGGCGATAATTTCATGTGCCACCTCGCACATCACGCGGTTGAGGTGAGCTTCGCCGGTATGTGGCGTGGTTATTCCTGCTTCCAGGTCAAACCCATCGACGCCCAGAAATAAGGTATCAAAGCGATGTTGACGCAATTGCTGTTCTGCAGCCGGACCATAGAGCGAATAGGAGTTCTGACGAACGCTTCCGCCCAGCACCATCACTTCAATCCGTTCAAACCCCGCCAGTTCATAGGCGATGTTCAGCGCGTTGGTCATGACAACCAGATCGCGTCGCCCCTTGAGGTGCGGCGTAATCTGCGTTGTGGTCGATCCAGAATCTAAAATCAGCGTATCGCCGTCTTTCACGTACTCCGCCGCTTTGGCAGCGATACGCGATTTAACGTCGCGATTCATGCGCCCTTTGTCTTGCAAAGGCCGATCAAACGCGAATTGCTGATTAAGCATGGCGCCGCCGTAAGAGCGCAGCGCACAGCCTTTTTGTTCCAGATAACGCAGGTCGTTACGGATGGTGACGCTCGATACCCCAAACCGCGCGCTAAGAGGTTCAACGCGCACGCTGCCCTCGTGGCACAACAGGTCAATAATCTGTTCGCGGCGTTTTACGGTATCTAACGTCATATCCATGACTCCTTGGAGTGTGGTGTTTGAATCAAGAAGCTTTCGCTCTCTTTCGAATGCATTACAGCAAAGGCAGTGAAGTGAAATTGTGATCGCGGTTACAGCCTACTTTTTGGGCAAAATAGGCCAAAAAACCTTTCGATGTAAAATACAGTGAAAGCCAGACAACGAAACAACGAAGGGGGAAATTTGTGAGTTGAATAGCTCTCTAGCGCTTCTCACAGAGAAAATACCCGTTAAAAAACGAAAGCAGGTTCTTTTGAAGTGAAGGCTTAAGATTTTATTTAGCGAAGTGACAGTGATCACATTTTAAAAAGTTAGCAATAAATCTGACGCGACTTTGCTGTCTGATTTTAGCTATGGATATGGTGGCTGTTAGGCAGGTAATACCGAAATACAGATGGCAGTTTTAACGCGGCGAGAAATAAAAAAACCGCTACAACGGCAGAACCGTGAGCGGTTTTTTTAACGCCGTTAGAATTAGCCTTTACGCACGCGTGCAGCTAAACCTTTCAGGAAGTAACGCAGCAGTTGGTCACCACATTCACGATAATGTTTGTGGCCGTCGGCGCGGAAAATAGCGCTCAGTTCGGATTCAGTAATCGCGAAATCCTGAGATTTTAAGATCTCAATAATATCCACGGATTTCAGCTCAAATGCCACGCGCAGCTTTTTCAGAATAATGTTGTTGGTGATACGGCGTTCAACTTTTGGCGCAGGATACTTTTCGTCTTTGCCACGTTTGAAGAAGATCAGGCCATTCAGGAAATATCCCATTACGACGTCAGGGCAAACCTTAAAACCTTCTTCGCCTTCTTTGGTTACGAAGCTCGCCATTTCTTCCAGCGTCACCTTGGTGTCGGCCAGAGCTAAGATGCTGATCATTTTCTCATTATTCAGATTCAGCATGTAGCGAACGCTGCGTAAAACATCATTATTCATCATTACCGGGTACATCCTCTCGATTTTAGTTCGCAAAAAGCGTCAGGGCGCATTATAGAGATATTCTGTGCTTCACGTTGAAGAAATCGTCATCCGTTTGCATTGAAGGCTCTATTCCCACGCTTTTGGCTTCTAATTCTCGATGTTACAGGCCTCCGAACTACGCACCATTACCGTTGGATGGCGGTTTTGTTCGTGCCACAAACTGTTCGCTTGCCCACGTGTTAGCTCTAACGCATGGTCGCGGAACTCAGAAGCGGTGAGTATCCCACGCTGAGGGAACAGCTGAATCATCGCACCTAAGCTAATTCCCACCACCACTTCGCATTTAGAATGCTTATGGCTCATCAACGCTGCGCTGCGAAACGGCGCCGCGCCTAAAATATCGGTAATAAAGACGACACCATCACCGCTGTCTGCGGCGTGCAGCGCATCGCACATCATTCGGCTAAGCATATTGGTGCTCAGCCAATCAGTGTATTCCACGCTGATACATTGCTCTGGCAGCGCCCCCAGCAAATGCTTGAGTGATTTTAGCGTACCACTGGCAAAGCCAGTATGTCCTGCTAATACAATCCCTAACATGCGCGTTCTCCCCTTGCTGCTTGATACGGCATCCTGCCGTTCGTCGCCATTATAAATAATAAAATCTGCTGCTGGCTTTTAGGAGCAGACTCTCAGATTAGTCTCATAAGTATTAGGGTTTATCAGGAAATGACGTTCACCGCAGCAAACATAATCAATGACGATGCAGGAGTGTGAGATAAGGCAGAAATGATGCTATTTAAAACAAAAAAGCCCCCGTTTTCACGGAGGCTTGGGGAGATTAGGAACGCAGACCGCGCCCACTCTCAATGAGGTACCACGCCAACAGGTAGAACACCACGATAAATGCCAGCAGTACCACGAAGGTAAAGATAAGCGGCACATCGTTAATGCCTAGGAACCCAAAGCGGAAGCCGCTGATCATATAGACGATAGGATTCAGCTTAGATATCGCCTGCCAGACAGGAGGCAGCAGGGTCAGCGAATAGAATACGCCGCCCAGATAGGTCAATGGCGTCAGCACAAAAGTTGGCACCAGGCTGATATCGTCAAAGGTTTTAGCGAATACGGCGTTCAGCAGCCCGCCTAGCGAGAACAGAATCGCGGTACACAGCAGCGTTGCCGCCACAATGCCCCAGCTGTGAACATGGAATGGCACGAAGAATAATGAAACCAGCGTCACCAGAATCCCCACGCAGACGCCACGAGCCACGCCGCCGCCGACGAAACCGGCGATGATCACGTGCGTTGGCACTGGCGCAACCAGAAGCTCTTCAATGTTGCGCTGAAACTTCGCGCTGAAAAACGACGACGCCACGTTGGCATAGGAGTTCGTAATCACCGACATCATGATAAGACCCGGCACGATAAACTGCATGTAATCAAAACCATGCATTTCGCCGATGCGAGAACCGATCAGATTGCCGAAAATGATGAAGTACAGCGTCATGGTGATAACCGGCGGCACCAACGTTTGGATCCAAATTCGGGCAAAACGATGAACTTCTTTGGTCCAGATACTTTTCAGCGCGACCCAATAGAGTGCGTTCATGCCTTTTTCTCCGTATTCACACGCGGTTTTTCATCATGGTCGTGGACTAAGGTCACGAACAGCTCTTCCAAACGGTTAGCTTTGTTACGCATGCTCAATACCTGAATTCCCTGTGCGCTTAGCTGGCTGAATACGCCATTCAAACCTTGCTCACGCAGCACTTCAACCTCCAGCGTTGAGGTATCACGCAGGTGGTGCTTATAACCATCAAGCTTCGGTAGTGGGCTTTTCGCCGCCAAATCCAAAATGAAGGTTTCAGATTTCAGCTTTGAAAGCAGCTCTTTCATCGAGGTGTTTTCGACCAGCTCACCGTTCTGGATAATGCCGATGTTGCGGCACAGCATCTCAGCTTCTTCCAGATAGTGCGTGGTCAGAATAATGGTGGTTCCTTGAGCATTAAGCTCTTTCAAGAATCCCCACATTGAACGACGCAGTTCAATATCGACACCCGCGGTCGGTTCATCAAGAATCAGTAGTTTTGGCTCATGCATCAGCGCACGGGCGATCATCAAACGGCGTTTCATGCCGCCAGAAAGCATACGAGCCCGCTCGTCACGTTTTCCCCAAAGATCCAACTGCTTGAGGTATTTCTCCGCACGAACCAAGGCTTCTGAGTGCGTGACGCCGTAATAGCCTGCCTGATGAACAACTATCTGCATCACCGTTTCAAACGGGTTGAAGTTGAACTCCTGCGGCACCAAACCCAACTGGCGTTTAGCGTTAACGATGTCACGGTCGATGTCATAACCGAACACGTTGACCTTACCGGAGGATTTATTCACCAAGGAGCTAATAATGCCGATGGTGGTCGATTTCCCTGCGCCATTTGGCCCAAGCAGGGCATAGAAATCGCCAGCCTCAACCTGTAAATCAATACCGCGCAGCGCCTGCACGCCACCCGCATACGTTTTGGTGAGCTGGGAAAGTTCCAGTGCGTTTGTCATTATGATTAGCGTACCTTTGCGCCTGAGCTATCAGGCTTTTTTTGGAACGGTTCCCAAACAGTAATAAGCAGAAACCGTCAATAATCGGGATGTGAACGTTGACCGAAGAGTGTCTATTTTACATAGCCATAACAGTATTAGCTACCGTATTTACGGCTTATAGGCACCTGATGCTAATATACTTTTTGAGGAACATTTGCATAACTTAATGTTAACGGATGGTAATTTTTTCAAGGAATAACGCCGTTATTTTCTATGCCATTTTTTGCTGAAGGCACTGTTCCGATTTCAAAACTGTGACGATTAGCCTATATTAACCATCGCAAACCGCATGTTACAGACGATTAACCTCAATGAAAGAAATCGAAAAACTTATTGCGAATAACCATGCATGGTCGGATACCGTGAGCCAAGAAGACCCAGAATTTTTTGGTCGTCTTGCTCAATCACAACGTCCGCGCTTTCTATGGATTGGTTGTTCTGATAGCCGTGTACCGGCTGAACAGTTAACAGGGCTGGAAGCTGGCGAACTCTTTGTTCACCGTAATGTTGCCAATCTGGTTATCCATACCGATTTGAATTGCCTGTCGGTTGTTCAATATGCCGTCGACGTATTACAGGTTGAGCATATTATTATCTGTGGCCACTTGGGCTGCGGCGGGATTGAGGCTGCGGTCGAAAATCCTGAGCTTGGGCTGATCAACAACTGGCTGCTGCACATTCGCGACCTATGGTACAAACACAGCTCGCTGCTGGGTGAACTCCCGCCAGAAAAACGCTTGGATACCCTGTGCGAACTGAACGTGGTTGAGCAGGTCTATAACCTCGGTCATTCCACCATCATGCAATCAGCATGGAAACGTGGGCAAAAAGTGATGATCCACGGATGGGTTTATGGTCTGAAAGATGGCCGCCTGCGCGATCTGGATATCACCACCACGAGCCGTGAAACCCTCGAACTGCGTTATCGCAACGCCATGTCTACCCTGCTGCAACAAGGCTAATTAGACACTTGCGTGACAACACAACCGCTGACGTTCTTAATGTGATAACAGCGGTTGTGTTTCCTTTCCAATAAACGCTGTCGTCATCTCTAGCGCAACGCTAATGATGATGCCAAACGAAAAAACAACGCATTAACCCCTTCTAATAATGCCAGCTCAACGAGCTTTTCGCGTTGCAGCAACGGTATTTTTCCACACACATCGTCCCATAGCTGTGTCCCAATGCTTTCATCATTCGACTTGAGTCGATAAAACGCCCTCGTCTCGTTTACCTGATGTAAATGCAGCACCTCTTTAACCTCTTCAGGCAGGCTATCGATATGGTATTCAATCGTTTTCCCATCGCGCTTACGCCTTATCCATTCCGATTTTCTCGCATGCGAATGCAATCCCTGCGACGTTGTGGGCAAAGGCGCTATCTCGGTGAGTTGTTTCGCCGTAAACCATTCTGATTCCATAATCACTTCCTTCCCAAGGGATACTCGGTATCCACATTAATAGAAATTGCTGTAACGGGAATTAGTAATAACACCATTTCTTAAAATTGATAATTTAAGAATGTTTTATAGAAAATTAACTATTAAATTTAACCATAGAAACAAGCAATTAATAAAAACAAAATATTCACCACCCAGATCAATTAACGGATGAACATCTAAAGTTTTATTTTATATTGTAATTTAAACTTAAATCACTTTTAACTAACGCTTATTATTGCTAGATTACGCTTCCACAACGCAACAAAAAAACAACATCCATAGGAAGGATAAAAATCGAAAGATAGCTTATGTTTTTAGTTGTGTTATTTAGTTAATGAATAAATTAACTCACCACGCAATGGAAGGCTAAATACTCAATAAACACTATTTGAGGTAATTATGAGCCTATATCGTTCATTTCTTTTTTTAACAACCGCTATTACGCTAATGCTCTCAGCCTATGCCAGTGCAGTTGATGGAGTCATCCATTTTATTGGCAGCATAGTTGATAGCGATTGTAATATCAGCCAAATACAGTCATCGCTTCAGGCAAGCTGTTACAGAAATGGAAAAGTGTTCAGACAGACCACGACAATTAATGAATCGAATGGAAAAGTATTTTTGCCTGAGAATCTTGGCTGGACTCAAATTGAGCCAGTGGATGAAGAGAAGAATTTAAAGCTTCTTACCATTAACTATTATTAAATAGTCTAAACAAAAACGCCGTCAACAATGACGGCGTTTTTTTGTATCAACAAGCTAACTTATTCGTCTAACATGACCACCTTGCCGATATAAGGCAGGTGACGATAACGCTGAGCGTAGTCAATGCCGAATCCAACCACGAATTCGTCAGGAATAGCGAAGCCAACATATTCAACTGGAACATCAACTTCGCGGCGGCTTGGTTTATCTAATAAAGTACAAATAGCCAAAGATTTAGGGCCGCGCAGGGCAAATAACTCACGCACTTTGCTCAGGGTATTACCTGAATCAATAATGTCTTCAACGATCAATACGTCTTTTCCGCGAATATCCTCATCCAAATCTTTCAGGATTTTAACGTCACGGGTGCTATTCATACCGTTGCCATAGCTAGACGCGGTCATGAAATCGACTTCATGCGGAACATCAATCTGGCGGCAAAGATCAGCCATAAACATAAAGGAACCACGTAGCAAACCAACCAGAACCATCTCGCTGCCGCTATCACGGTAATCTGCTGAAATCTGACGGCCTAGTTCAGCAATACGCTGACGCACTTCCTGTTCAGAGATCATTACTTCAACTGTATGTTTCATCGCTATATACCTTTAGACCGAGTCCTGTAAATCGTTCTTTCACCTCTACCAACCCTTCATCATAGCGTCAAAATGCACCGAGTTGCCGCATTCATGCTGACAGTTTTTAATGATGAGAGGAGGAGTGGAGCGTTTAAGGGCGCAGAGTATAGCAAGGTAATAGAGCGCCGTCATGGGCAGCGCTCTTCTCATCACCTACATAAATAATTTTGCTAAGAAATTAAAAACGGTCGGTTTTAACAATTTGCTCAAACGGCAACTTGCCGATACGTGGATACGGTTGGCTCACGCCTTTTCCGATCGCGATCATCAGGCAAATTTCATAGTGTTCTGGCTTATTGATGATTTTCCCAACGGCGTCAAAATCAAAACCATCCATAGGGCAGGAGTCGTATCCATGCGCCTTAGCAGCCAGCATCAGCGTTTGGGCAAAGATACCCGCGCTGCGCATAATTTCGTCGCGTTGGGTCTGCGCTTTGCCACGATAGTAGCTATCCACGGCAGGCACCATATATTGCTGCACAGGCTCGGCGGCTTCTGCCCAAATATTTTTTACCTGAGATTCCCAGCTAGAGAGATCGCCGCACAGCACGACCAGCATCGACGCATCGGTAACCTGAGCTTGGCCCCATGCCGCTTCACGAATTTTCTCACGCTGGGCGCGGTCTTCAATCAGCAATGGACGCCAATGTTGCAGATTAAACGCACTTGGCGCATTTTGCAGCGCAATATTCAGCAGCTCTTTTTTTTCGTCCAAAGTCATGACATAACCAGCATCAAACTGATTAGTCGCACGACGTTGTTGGATCACTTCGATAGCATTCATTTTCAGTTCCGTCCTCATTATTACTTTCACCAAACCATTGTCATTAAATTAGACCAGTTGTCTAGTGATGCTTTGAGGCTGTTAGATTTTTACGCTTAATAAGCTCAGCTCACCGTAAACGACATCATCATTCCCGTATCTTCATGCTCGAGCAGATGACAATGCGCCATGTACGCGCGTTCTTTCGGTGCTTCGTGATCGAATTTCACCAAAACTTCGCTTCGCCATCCTTCAACACGTACCGTATCTTTCCAGCCACTACGATGAGCCGCTGGCGGTTTACCGTTTTCAGAAAGGATACGGAACTGCGTGCCATGGATATGGAATGGATGCAGCATCATGTCGCCTTCACCGGAAATGGTCCATTTCTCGTAGGTGCCACGTTTCACATCAAACATCGGTTTGGCCATATCAAACGCAATACCGTTGATTTTGTTGCCGTGCATGAAGTCATAACCCGCAGACATTTGGTTATCCTGCTCCATGCCGCCATGATGCATTTTCCCATGGCCCATCTGACCATGAGTCATTTGCCCTTGCATCTGACCGTGATCCATACCGGCCATATTACCGTGACCTTTCATATCCATGCCTGCCATCGACGCCATGCCATAGCGCTGCATCATCATTTGCATGCCCATCATGTCGAGTTGTGGATCCATCATCAGCTGTAACCAACGCGTTTTCACATTATCCGCGGCGGGAACAGCAGGCATATTGACTAAAGCATCAGGCAATTTTGCTTCGTTACTCTTCAGCGTAGGCTGAATATGTAAAACAGGCAGAGCGCGATCGAACGGCGGCAGCGTCATCCCCATTTGTTTGACCGGCAACGTGATAATATCGAACGCCTTACCGTCGCGAGTATCCACTAAAACCTCAAAACGCTCACCCATCAGGATCGGCAGTTCCGTCAATTTAACCGGCTCGCCCAGCAATCCACCATCGCTGCCCACCACATACAAAGGGCGTCCGTCGCTGGTCGCCAGATTTAATGAACGCGCATTACATCCGTTGAGGAACCGCAGTCGCAACCATCCACGCGGCGCGAGGTGCTGAGGGTATACTGTGCCGTTGGTCAGCATCATATCGCCAAACCATCCTACCGCCGCCGTCATGATATCGAGCTGGTAATCAATATGGCCTTTGGCATCAAGGCGCTTGTCTTGCAGGATCACCGGCACATCATCAACGCCCCACTCTTTGGGCAATGGCAGCTTGGTGCTTTCCTCATCATCAATAATAATCAGACCGCCTAGCCCCATCGCTACCTGACGTCCGGTTAAACCATGCGTATGCGGGTGGAACCATGCGGTTGTTGCGGGTTGATCCACTTTAATTTCAGCCGTCCACATTTTGCCAGGCTCAATCACCGCCTGCGGGCCACCGTCAGACGTGCCTGGAATTTCCATGCCGTGCCAATGCATGGTGGTTGCCTCTGGCAGTGCGTTAGTAACATTAATCGCGACGTCCTTACCTCGCTGCAAACGCATGGCAGGCCCTAACAGCGGGCCATTAATGCCCCACGTTGGGGTTTGCATCCCCGCCTTCCATTTCATGCTACCGGTTTGTACATTCAGCGCTATTTTTCCTGCGGCATCTGGCGTGAGTAGCGCAGGGATCGGTAATGTAGGATGCTCGGCGGCAAAAGCAGCACGGCTCCATAAAGGTAAGGCGCTAGATGCACCCAGCATGGCAGTCAGTTTGATAAAGTCGCGGCGAAGCATGTCAGATTCCCTTGTGCGTCAGTGAGTAGACTCGGTTAAACTTAGACGTGTTTAGCTTCATACGTGAAGCTACGAAATGTTTAGCTGCAGTTAACTATTGCCATTTTAGGGTAGACCTTCCAGTAAGGGTAAAGTCAAGCTAGCACTTGATTTAATGGAAAGTAGGTTCCAAAAATTGATTGATGAAATGAGCAAGAAACACTGTAGAAACAGGGCTGAAATATGATACCGTCAAGCTACAACTACATAATGTGCATCTGTTTATGAAAAAAACCTCGCTGGTGCTTTTGCTTTTAGGTTTGCTGAGTTTTACCTCTGCCAGCCAGGCTCTTGATGATATGCAATCCGAAGATTTAGCCGATCTCACCGCTATCTTCGTATTTCTAAAAAATGACTGTGGTTATAACGATTTGCCCAATGCGCAAATCAAAAAAGCGATCGTCTTTTTTGCCAATCGTAACGGATGGGATTTATCCAACTATAACACCAAGAAAATGAAAGCGTTGGGTGAAGATAGCTATCACGATCTCAGCCGAATTTCGATGCCAACCGCAACGAAATGCAAGTATCTCGCCCGAGATTCTCTGAGCCTGCTCGCTTACGCTAACTAATCTATCCCCATAGCAGCCATTTAAACGGCAGAGCTTATCTGCCGTTTAATATATCAGTGAAAGATAAACTCAGCGTCTCAACTGAACTAACGTGTCGAAACGATAAAAGCGCGATATTTCTCTAGCGCCAGTAAAAAATCTTCTAAGCCACAGAATGAGAGGCTTTCTTCATCGTAGTAACTCATCCCCTCTTCCATTTCATCACCTTCCACCGCCATCTGATTAGCGCGAACCATCACTTCTTCACCGTCTAACCACAGCGTGTATTCATGCCCGGTTAACTGCCACTGGCGTTCGCTGCCTTTCACCTCAGCCGCGGCCTGTTCCACCTGAGTCAGCAAAGCCAAATCGCCTTTAACCTCCTCGTTTAGCCAGTGCCCAACGACCTCGTGCCCCATCGAAAATACGGCGACAACCTGCCCCGTTACATCATGGCGAAATTCATAATCCATCGTTCAGCCCTCCGCGACTTTCCCCTATTTTTTCTGGGGATGACCTACTTATAGTGTAAACATCCATCGCGTAGCTGCACTGTCGAGGCTCGCAAACTGGAAAAATAAAACGGAGGCCTTGGCCTCCGTTGCGCGTTATCTGCCCGATTTTCACTGGAAAACCGGCGCGGTATATCAGCAAAAATAGCGTCGAGGGTCAAGCCAGCTCGCGTTTCTTCTCGCTGATATCGTGCTCAATCCCTTGCTTCACATCGGCGGGGATTTTCAGAGCCTGCGCCAACGCATCCAGATAGCTACGCTCCATAAAGTGATCGATGTCGATCACCACACAGCTGAGGTAATAGACCTCAAGCGCCTCGTCTTCATTCTTAATATCTTGCGCTAGCAGCGCTGGATTTAACGGTTGTGCCAATGCCTCTTGCACCCAATGCTCTGCTTCAGCGCCAAGACCGAGTTCGTGCAGGCTATTGTCAATGGCCTGACGCTCAGCATCGTCAACGTGCCCATCGCTTTTTGCCGCAAACACGATTGCCTGAATCAGGCGCTTGGTTCGTGTATCAATCGGCGACGTGCGCATGCCAAACTGGGGTTCGTCCTGATGCGTCTCTTTGACTCGTTGTTTATATTTATTCCACAACACCGCACCTACCGCGGCAGAACCACCGATAATCAGCGCATTTTTGCCGAACTTACCCGCCATTTTACGGGTGGATTTATTGCCTAAGAGCACACCAACTAAGCCACCTAACGCGGCCGGAGCTAATAATTTACCAAACCCTTCAGACCCGCCGATCGATTTAGTTTTATCACCGAGCATAGATTGAATCTGCTGCATCCAACTGTTTTTCATAACACACCCCATAGGCGCAATTTATTGATGTTATTGCATGCAGATTACGGATTTATCTGTCAGTTTACGTATGGGAAGTGAAAACTTGCTTATGGCGTGAGCTGGAGGATAGCCGATAAAAAAAGGAGGCCGAAGCCTCCTCGATATTCAGTTACACCTGAAAACTAAACTGCGGTCTGGAAAATCACGCCGTCAGCTTTTTCAGTGTACTGTTCCAGCTTGTCAAAGTTCAGGTAACGGTAGGTATCTACCGCCGTTTTATCCACCTGTTCCATGTATTGCTGATACTCTTCTGGGTTTGGTAAACGACCTAACAGTGAAGCCACCGCAGCCAGCTCGGCCGAGGCCAGATACACATTTGCTCCCGTGCCCAAACGGTTCGGGAAGTTACGCGTTGAAGTCGATACCACCGTTGCGCCATCGGCCACTCGTGCTTGGTTACCCATGCACAGTGAACAACCAGGGATCTCAACGCGGGCGCCACTCTTACCAAAGATGCTGTAGTAGCCTTCTTCAGTCAGTTGAGCTGCATCCATCTTAGTCGGCGGTGCAACCCAAAGACGCGTTGGCAGTTGACCTTTATGCCCATCCAACAGCTTACCCGCGGCACGGAAGTGACCAATGTTAGTCATACACGAACCGATAAAGACCTCGTCGATCTTCTCACCGGCAACGTCAGACAGTAAACGCGCATCGTCGGGATCGTTTGGTGCACACAGAATTGGCTGTTTGATATCAGCCAGATCGATGTCGATCACTGCCGCATATTCTGCATCCGCATCGCCTTCCAGCAGTTGTGGATCGGCCAGCCATTTTTCCATGCCCTGAATACGGCGCTCAATGGTACGGCGATCGCCGTAGCCTTCTGCGATCATCCATTTCAACAGAACGATGTTAGAACTCAGGTATTCCGTGATCGGCGCTTTATCGAGTTTGATCGTACAACCCGCCGCAGAACGCTCAGCGGAAGCATCCGCCAGCTCAAACGCCTGCTCCACCTTCAGCTCTGGCAAACCTTCGATTTCTAGAATGCGGCCAGAGAAGATATTTTTCTTACCTTTCTTCTCAACCGTCAGTAGGCCCTGCTGAATCGCGTAGTAAGGAATGGCGTGAACCAAGTCGCGCAGGGTAATACCCGGCTGCATTTTACCTTTGAAGCGCACCAGCACAGATTCAGGCATATCCAACGGCATCACGCCGGTTGCAGCGGCAAACGCCACCAAACCAGAACCCGCAGGGAAAGAGATCCCGATTGGGAAACGTGTATGGGAGTCACCGCCGGTACCAACGGTATCAGGCAGCAGCATGCGGTTCAGCCATGAGTGAATAATGCCATCGCCCGGACGCAAAGAGACACCGCCACGGTTCATAATGAAATCAGGCAGCGTATGGTGCGTGGTCACGTCTACTGGCTTAGGATAAGCCGCTGTATGACAGAACGACTGCATCACTAAATCAGCGGAGAAGCCCAGACAAGCCAAATCTTTCAGCTCATCGCGCGTCATTGGCCCCGTGGTATCTTGCGAACCCACAGACGTCATCTTAGGCTCACAGTACTGCCCCGGACGAATACCTTTGGTGCCACAGGCACGTCCGACCATTTTCTGCGCCAGAGAGAAACCTTTGTTACTCGCAGCGACAGGTTTAGCGATACGGAATACTTCGCTGTGAGGCAGATTCAATGCTTCACGTGCTTTGGTGGTTAAACCACGGCCAATGATCAGTGGAATACGGCCACCGGCACGCACTTCATCCAGAAGCACTTCGGTTTTCAGCTCGAATTTTTCCAGCAGTTCATTCGTTTCGTGATTGCGCACTTCGCCTTTGTACGGGTAGATATCAATCACATCGCCCATATTCAGCTTAGAAACGTCAACTTCGATCGGTAATGCACCCGCATCTTCCATCGTATTGAAGAAGATCGGGGCAATTTTACCGCCGAGAACCACACCGCCACCGCGCTTGTTTGGCACATGAGGAATATCGTCGCCCATAAACCACAGCACGGAGTTAGTCGCTGACTTACGCGAAGAACCGGTTCCGACCACGTCGCCAACATAGGCCAGCGGGAAACCTTTTTTGTTCAGTAATTCAATTTGCTTGATCGGGCCCACGCTGCCCGGCTGATCGGGAACAATGCCGTCGCGTTCGTTTTTCAGCATCGCTAATGCGTGCAGAGGAATATCGGGACGAGACCACGCGTCAGGAGCAGGAGATAGATCGTCGGTGTTGGTTTCACCGGTCACTTTAAACACGGTTACGGTGATTTTCTCGGCCAGTTCTGGGCGAGATAAATACCAGTCGGCATCTGCCCACGATTGTAAAACCTGCTGCGCATGCTTGTTGCCGGCTTTGGCTTTCTCTTCCACATCATAGAAGTTATCAAACATCAGCAGCGTATGAGACAGCGCTTTCGCGGCGATTGGTGCCAGTTTGGCATCATCGAGGGCATCAATAAGGGGATGGATATTGTAACCGCCCTGCATGGTACCGAGCAGTTCAACGGCTTTTTCTTGAGAAACCAGAGGAGAGGTCGTTTCGCCTTTAGCAACAGCGGCTAAAAAACCCGCTTTGACATAAGCGGCTTCATCAACACCCGGTGGCACACGATTGATCAGCAAATCTAACAGAAATTCTTCTTCACCAGCGGGCGGCGATTTCAGTAACTCAACCAACCCAGCCATTTGCGTCGCATCCAGTGGTTTAGGAACCACGCCTTCTGCCGCACGTTCAGCGACGTGCTCGCGATATTCTTTTAGCACGACTTTATCCTCGCTCTCATTGTTGGAGTCATTATGTGTGCAGAGGGTGTGTTTCGTAGTACGTTCTCGATTCGGTGTAAAAGCCTACTACGGAACACACCCACCACCGGGTTACGGGTAAGTAAGATGCCTTTAGAGCGTTGTCCCACGCTCTGAAAGTACCCCCAAAATAATTCAAGCTGATTGAAGGCAGCAAACCTGTGAGTCCCTAGGAACTTACTCAAGTAAGTGACTAGGGTGAGCGGGTGCAGCCAACGCATAAGCAGCTTGAAGTATGACGGGGATAAAACCTTTCAAGTTACAAGGTCTTCATAAGTAGAGTACCCGGTTATGCCCGTCCAGCATATCAGGATTTAACTCGGTTGTTAAACTGTTCACATAAAAGCAACATAAATAGCGCATAATGCAAATTGGTATCGTTCTGTAACAGTATTAAATGTTGAAAACTGATAAATCTTGATCTGTTCTAGGATCTAAGCGCGGTTTTTTTCGCTATGATCCACTATCACCACGAGTAGATGCAGGATGCGGAATGATACTTAAAAGGAAGTCGAAAACTTTTTATCTTACAGTGCTACAGATTGCCTCCGTTTTGTTGGCCGTCGCAGCACTGTTCTTCCTGATAGACAATACTCAGTCGCAGTATCTGGTACTCAACGGAAACGATCTCGCGCACACCGATTTAGACAATGGCCCCATGATTTGGGGAATGAATTTCTTCTTGTTTGCGCTTTTGATTGGAGTATTGCTGTTCACCATCGCCTTTTTTATTGGATTTAAAGACGATTAGCAGCATGAATTGCGGTTGAAAAGGACATAAAAAAACGGCTCCCTCGGGAGCCGTTTTGCATTTCAGCGTAGTCCGCGAAAAAATTATTTCTTCTTCGCTTTCGGATTCGGCAGGTCAGTGATGCTACCTTCGTAGATCTCTGCGGCCAAACCAACGGATTCATGCAGCGTTGGGTGAGCATGGATAGTCAGCGCGATATCTTCAGCGTCGCAACCCATCTCAATGGCCAGACCGATTTCACCTAACAGCTCGCCGCCGTTAGTACCGACAATGGCACCACCGATGATACGGTGAGTTTCTTTGTCGAAGATCAGTTTGGTCATACCGTCGGCACAATCGGAAGCGATAGCACGACCTGAAGCAGCCCACGGGAAGGTGGAAGTTTCATAGCTGATGCCTTTTTCTTTCGCTTCTTTCTCGGTCAGACCAACCCAGGCAACTTCTGGCTCAGTATAAGCAATAGAAGGAATCACCTTAGGATCGAAGTAGTGCTTCATGCCCGCGATAACTTCAGCGGCAACGTGACCTTCGTGAACACCTTTATGTGCCAGCATTGGCTGACCGACGATGTCGCCGATAGCAAAGATGTGCGGTACGTTGGTACGCAGCTGTTTGTCGACGTGGATAAAGCCACGCTCGTCAACTTCTACACCCGCTTTGCCTGCTTCCAGCAGTTTACCGTTTGGTACACGACCGATAGCAACCAGAACCGCGTCGTAACGCTGTGGTTCTGCTGGCGCTTTTTTGCCTTCCATCGTGACGTAGATACCATCTTCTTTGGCTTCTACCGCGGTCACTTTGGTTTCCAGCATCAGGTTAAACTGCTTGCTGATACGCTTGGTGAAGACTTTCACCACGTCTTTGTCAGCGGCAGGGATGACCTGATCAAACATTTCAACAACGTCAATCTGAGAACCCAGCGCGTGATAAACGGTACCCATTTCCAGGCCGATAATACCACCGCCCATCACCAGCAGACGTTCTGGGACTGATTTCAGCGCCAGCGCATCGGTTGAATCCCAAACGCGTGGATCTTCATGTGGAATGAACGGCAGCTGAATTGGACGAGAGCCCGCAGCGATAATAGCGTTGTCGAAGTTAATCACGGTCGTGCCGTTTTCGCCTTCAACTTCCAGTGTGTTAGCACCGGTGAATTTGCCCAGACCGTTAACCACTTTCACTTTACGGCCTTTTGCCATCCCAGCCAGACCGCCGGTCAGCTGAGTGATCACTTTTTCTTTCCAGACACGAACTTTATCGATGTCAGTTTTTGGCTCACCGAAAACAATGCCGTGCTCTGCTAAGGCTTTGGCTTCTTCAATCACTTTAGCGACGTGCAGCAAAGCCTTAGAAGGGATACAACCGACGTTTAAACATACGCCACCCAAGGTGGAGTAACGTTCAACGATGATGGTTTCTAGACCTAAATCCGCGCAACGGAAAGCCGCAGAGTAACCTGCAGGGCCCGCCCCAAGTACCACGACCTGAGTTTTAATTTCAGTACTCATCATGACCTCTTTATTGTTTGTCCGGCGGGTGCGACATCATCCACATTGATAACATCACTGCCAACGTCATTGTTTGGCTCACAACCTTTATTTCCAAAGGAAAGAGGAGAGTCATTCATAACGCCCATCTACCACCGGGACGCTCGTACTGCCCATAGTTTACAAAAATGTTAACAATTCTGTAAAGCTTTGATCGGGTGACGAAAGTCTCACTATCCAATGCTGAACCGTATTAGCTCCAGCACTGACGCACTTGAAGAAAAAAGCCGGCCGTTTGGCCGGCTTTTAGGGTTACATCACCAGGCGACGAATGTCTGACAGCATATTGTTGATGATGGTGATAAAGCGAGCACCATCAGCACCGTCAATCACGCGGTGGTCGAAGGAAAGAGAAATCGGCATCATCAGACGCGGCATAAACTCTTTACCATTCCATACCGGCTCAATCGCTGATTTAGAAACACCCAAGATAGCGACTTCAGGCGCGTTAACAATCGGCGCGAAGTGGGTTGTACCCAGGCCACCGATGCTGGAGATGGTGAAGCAACCGCCCTGCATTTCGCCAGCCGTCAGCTTGCCATCACGCGCTTTCTTAGAGATCACCGTCAGTTCACGGGACAGCTCAGTAATGCTCTTCTTGTTAACGTCTTTGAAGACAGGAACAACCAGACCATTTGGCGTATCAACCGCAACACCGATGTTGATGTATTTCTTCAGCGTCAGGCGCTGCGCATCTTCAGACAGAGAGCTGTTGAAACGTGGCATCTGCTCAAGCGCTGCCGCAACGGCTTTCATGATGAAGACCACTGGGGTGAATTTCACGTCCAGTTTACGTTTCTCAGCTTCGGCGTTCTGCTGTTTACGGAACGCTTCCAGATCGGTGATATCTGTTTTGTCGAAGTGCGTAACGTGCGGGATCATCACCCAGTTACGGCTCAGGTTAGCACCAGAGATTTTCTGGATACGACCCAATTCCACTTCTTCGATTTCACCGAACTTGCTGAAGTCAACTTTCGGCCAAGGCAGCATGCCCGGAATACCGCCACCCGCAGCCGCTGCCGGAGCAGATTCAGCGCGTTTAACCGCATCTTTCACGTAAGCCTGAACGTCTTCACGCAGGATACGACCTTTACGGCCAGAACCTTTGACTTTCGCCAGATTCACACCGAATTCACGTGCCAAGCGACGGATAACCGGCGTTGCGTGAACGTAAGCGTCGTTTTCAGCAAACTCGCCCTTCGATTCAGCTTTAGCCGCTGGCGCAGGGGCCGCTTTCTGTTCTTGTTTAGCTGGAGCCGCGTCCTGTTTAGCCGCTGGTGCAGCCGCAGGTGCCGCGCCTTCTACTTCAAAGGTCATGATCAGTGAACCGGTTTTGACTTTATCGCCGGTCGCGATCTTGATTTCTTTAACCACACCCGCGAACGGAGCTGGGACTTCCATAGAGGCTTTATCGCCTTCTACGGTAATCAGTGATTGTTCAGCGGCCACTTTATCGCCCACTTTTACCATCACTTCAGTCACTTCAACTTCGTCACCGCCGATGTCTGGAACTTCAACATCTTTCACCGCTGATGCAGCCGCAGCAGCTGGAGCCGCTGACTGTGCCGGTGCAGAAGCGGCAGGCGCAGCGCCAGCCACTTCGAAGACCATGATCAGTGAGCCAGTTTTCACTTTGTCACCGGTCGCAATCTTGATCTCTTTAACCACGCCCGCAAACGGTGCAGGAACTTCCATAGAAGCTTTGTCGCCTTCTACGGTGATCAGAGACTGTTCCGCTTCAACGGTATCGCCTACTTTCACCATCACTTCGGTGACTTCAACTTCGTCGGCGCCGATGTCTGGAACTTCAACATCTTTTGCTGCAGCGGCGGCCGCCGGAGCAGGTGTGGCCGCTGGTTTCTCTTCGGCTTTAGCTGGTGCAGCGGCTGCTGCACCTTCGGCTTCAAAGATCATGATCAGTTTGCCGGTTTCGACTTTATCGCCCACGGAAACTTTAATTTCTTTAACTACACCGGCCTGTGGTGATGGGACTTCCATGGAAGCTTTGTCACCTTCAACGGTGATCAAAGACTGTTCGGCTTCCACTTTGTCGCCCACTTTTACCATCACTTCGGTAACTTCAACTTCATCAGCACCGATGTCCGGTACATTAATTTCGATAGACATTCTTCTGTACCTCTTATGCCAGACGCGGGTTAACTTTTTCTGGGTTGATGTCGAATTTCTTAATTGCATCAGCAACCACAGAAGCTTCGATTTCACCGCGTTTAGCCAGTTCACCCAGTGCAGCAACCACAACGTATGAAGCATCAACTTCAAAGTGGTGACGCAGGTTTTCGCGGCTGTCTGAACGACCGAAGCCGTCAGTACCCAGTACGCGATAATCGCTGGCTGGAACGTAAGTACGAACCTGTTCTGCGAACAGCTTCATGTAGTCGGTAGACGCAACCGCTGGCGCATCGTTCATCACCTGAGCGATGTACGGTACACGTGGAGTTTCGGTTGGGTGCAGCATGTTCCAACGCTCACAGTCCTGACCATCACGAGCCAGCTCGGTGAAGGAAGTTACGCTGTAGGTATCAGAACCCACGCCGTATTCTTCAGCCAGGATCTTAGCCGCTTCACGAACGTGACGCAGGATAGAACCTGAACCCAGCAGCTGTACCTTACCTTTGCTACCTTCCAGAGTTTCCAGTTTGTAGATACCTTTACGGATACCTTCTTCTGCACCCTGCGGCATTGCCGGCATGTGGTAGTTTTCGTTCAGCGTAGTGATGTAGTAGTAAACGTTTTCTTGTGCTTCACCGTACATGCGCTCCAAGCCGTCATGCATGATGACTGCCACTTCGTAAGCGTATGCTGGATCGTAAGAGATACAGTTCGGGATAGTCAGAGACTGAATGTGGCTATGGCCATCTTCGTGCTGCAGACCTTCACCGTTCAGGGTTGTACGACCTGAAGTACCACCGATCAGGAAGCCACGTGCCTGTTGGTCACCCGCTGCCCAGCACAGATCGCCGATACGCTGGAAACCGAACATGGAGTAGTAGATGTAGAACGGGATCATTGGCAGATCGTTGGTGCTGTAAGACGTTGCCGCCGCCAGCCAAGATGATGCTGCACCCAGTTCGTTGATACCTTCCTGCAGGATCTGACCTTTTTCGTCTTCTTTGTAGTAAGCAACCTGCTCACGGTCCTGCGGGGTGTACTGCTGACCGTTAGGGCTGTAGATACCGATCTGACGGAACAGGCCTTCCATACCAAAGGTACGCGCTTCGTCGGCGATGATTGGAACCAGACGATCTTTGATCGACTTGTTCTTCAGCATCACGTTCAGGGCACGAACGAAAGCGATGGTGGTAGAAATTTCTTTGTTCTGCTCTTCCAACAGAGAACCGAAGTCTGACAGCGCAGGCATTTCCAGTTTCTCGGTGAAGTGAGTCAGACGAGTTGGCAGGTAGCCTTGCAGCGCCTGACGGCGTTCGTGCAGGTACTTGGACTCTTCAGAATCTTTATCAAACGTCACGTATGGCAGTTTTTCGATTTCAGAATCAGCCACAGGTACGTTGAAACGATCACGGAACTGGCGCACGCCGTCCATGTTCATTTTCTTAACCTGGTGAGCGATGTTCTTACCTTCAGCGGTGTCACCCATGCCATAACCTTTAACGGTGTGGGCAAGAATAACGGTCGCTTGGCCTTTGGTATCTTTCGCTTTTTTCAGTGCAGCGTAGACTTTCTTAGGATCGTGGCCGCCACGGTTCAATGCCCAGATTTCGTCATCGCTCATGTCTTTAACCAGAGCGGCGGTTTCAGGGTAACGACCGAAGAAGTGCTCACGAACGTAAGCGCCGTCTTTGGATTTGAAGGTCTGGTAGTCGCCGTCCAGCGTTTCGTTCATCAGCTGGATCAGTTTACCGCTGGTATCTTTACGCAGCAGCTCATCCCAACGGCTACCCCAGATAACCTTAATCACGTTCCAGCCAGCGCCTGCGAAGATGCCTTCCAGTTCGTTAACGATTTTGCCGTTACCGGTGACTGGGCCATCCAGACGTTGCAGGTTACAGTTGATGATGAAGCACAGGTTGTCCAGTTTTTCACGCGTTGCGATAGTGATCGCACCTTTAGATTCTGGCTCATCCATCTCACCGTCGCCCAAGAAAGCGTAAACGGTTTGTTCAGAGGTGTCTTTCAGGCCACGGTGTTCCAGATATTTCAGGAATTTAGCCTGATAGATTGCACCGATTGGGCCCAGACCCATTGATACAGTTGGGAACTGCCAGAATTCAGGCATCAGTTTAGGATGCGGGTAAGAGGACAGGCCTTTACCGTGAACTTCCTGACGGAAGTTGTTCATCTGTTCTTCGGTCAAACGGCCTTCAAGGAAGGCACGAGCGTAAACGCCCGGAGAAATGTGGCCCTGGAAGTACACCAAATCGCCGCCGTCTTTCTGGTTACGAGCGCGGAAGAAGTGGTTAAAGCAGACTTCGTATACCGTTGCGGAAGACTGGAAAGAAGCCATATGACCACCCAGTTCCAGATCCTTTTTCGATGCACGCAGAACAGTCATGACCGCGTTCCAACGAATCGCTGAACGGATGCGGCGTTCCAGCTCCAGATTACCTGGGTACGCAGGCTCGTCTTCTACCGCAATGGTATTGACGTAGTTGCGGCTGGTCGCTCCGGTAGGCAGGTTTACGCCGCCTTTACGGGCTTCACCCAATACTTGATCAATCAGGTACTGAGCGCGCTCTACACCTTCTTCACGGATGACCGATTCGATCGCCTGCAGCCAGTCGCGGGTTTCGATCGGGTCCACGTCATTGTTTAAACGTTCTGACATGGTGGTATTCCTTATCTGTCTAATGGTTTGTCAGGAGCCTGTCTTCGTGTGTTTTCTTCATGTCGGGAAAAAACACGAAGACAGGCCCAATCAGGGTTTAGTTGCCTAGTGGTGTTGCAATAAAACGGATTATCAAAGGGCTAAGCTTTCACAATCCGTTTTTAATCCTTGCGTTGCTGGAGTCTGCGCAGCGACCGCTCACGGCGGCTATGCTCACGATTGAGTTCCAACAAGATATCCTCAATAAATGCCAGATGGCGGTGCGATGCTTCACGAGCTTTCTCTGGCTCGCGTGCCACAATCGCCTCAAAAATGCTGGCACGATGGTCGTTTACCTTGGCCAACATTTCACGGCGCGAGTAAAGCAACTCAAAGTTCTGTTTCACGTTTTGCTCCAGCATCGGCGCCATACAGCGCAGCAAATGCAGAAGAACCACGTTATGTGCAGCTTCGGTCACCGCGACCTGATACTGCATCACCGCATCCGCTTCAGCGTCTAAATCGCCGCTTTCCTGCGCCTCTTGAATAACCAGATGGCAAGTGCGAATACGGGTTAAATCTTCGTCTGTGCCACGCAGTGCTGCGTAATAAGCAGCAATACCTTCAAGCGCATGACGGGTTTCAAGCAAATCGAATTGTGATTCTGGATGGTCTGCCAGCAGTTCAGCCAAGGGATCGCTAAAACTTTGCCAGAGGTTGGTTTGAACGAAGGTACCGCCTCCCTGACGACGCAACAGCAATCCTTTTGCTTCTAGCCGCTGTATCGCTTCTCTTAAAGAAGGTCGAGACACATCAAACTGTTTCGCCAGCTCACGCTCGGGAAGAAGTTTTTCTCCTGGGCGCAGCGTGCCTTCCAGAATCAGATATTCCAGTTGCTGTTCGATGACATCTGATAGTTTCGGTTGACGAATTTTGCTGTAGGCCATGTCGCTCTTTTCTTCTCTGCGAGTGCTTCTTCTTATTAACGTTATTTTGTTCGCGAGCCGCTTAAAATCTCTGCGAGTGGCGCAAAGTCAATTGGTAATACCAATTTCAAAAACGTGACGCTAAAGTAACAAAGTATTCACCTGCTGTCCATACAGGCTTTGATTGAAATCATGAAAGCGAGCATTTTTTAACAAAGTCACTCAAACAACACAGCAATACTATAACTGTAACGTGGTAATACCATTTACGAGGCAAGAAAGTATTTTAACTTTATTGAAACTAAAAGACACTCAAGCTGAAGCGTGAAAGCAGTGCAAAATTCGCATAACAATTCAAATAAACGAATAGTTATTTAATCACCAGATGTACTAACAATGCTAATTGCTTGAAGATAAATATGTTACGCGCGGTAGGTAAAATTAGGTAAAGAAGTCACGGCTATACGGTGTTTATCAAATCCGCTCGCTCAGCCAGCATGAAATTTATCCAATCGGCAATTCTCCTCGTCCTCCAAAAGAAGTACCTCCACCACCGGTGCTTCATTTTGTAAAATATTGCTTTTTTTTCGTCTCTTTCGCCAATTTCGCTCAAAGCGTCTATTTTATAAACAATGCTCATTTTCTCTGAATGAATGAGCAAAAACTCATTGAGCTCTCTCTGTGATCTATATCGGTATTTAACATTATAAATGTGGTGCAATTTCTTTCGCTTATCATTATTCTCCAGTCATTGGTAGCCAATAAAACAAATCAAATTGGCAATCCATGTAAACAATAAATTACGCATTTCGTATTTTAATAATTACAAATGACAGTAACAGTGAGCCAGAGGTCGTTTTCGACCGGCGTATTTAGAGGATGAAAGACATGAGTGATCAGCAGCATCGCGCTCAGCCTCACGGTGAACAACTGAAAAGGGGATTGAAAAATCGCCATATTCAGCTGATTGCTCTGGGTGGTGCCATCGGCACCGGACTGTTTTTAGGTATTGCACAAACCATCAAAATGGCGGGCCCTTCCGTTATTTTGGGCTACGCAATTGGTGGTTTTATAGCGTTCCTGATAATGCGTCAATTGGGTGAAATGGTGGTTGAAGAGCCTGTAGCAGGGTCTTTTAGCCACTTTGCCTTTAAATACTGGGGGAACTTTGCAGGTTTTGCCTCGGGCTGGAACTATTGGGTTCTTTACGTGCTCGTGGCGATGGCAGAGCTCACCGCCGTCGGCATTTATGTTCAGTACTGGTTCCCCGATATCCCTACATGGGTTTCTGCGGCCGTCTTCTTCCTTGCGATTAACGCCATTAACCTTGCGAACGTCAAAGTCTACGGTGAAATGGAATTCTGGTTTGCCATTATCAAAGTCGTCGCCATTATCGGCATGATTGTGTTCGGCGCATGGCTCTTACTGAGCGGCCACGCAGGGCCTGAAGCCAGCGTGACGAATCTGTGGCAGCAAGGTGGATTCTTCCCTAACGGCACGATGGGTCTGGTGATGGCGATGGCCGTTATCATGTTCTCATTCGGTGGGTTAGAACTAGTTGGCATCACCGCAGCCGAAGCCGATAACCCAGAGAAAAGCATTCCTAAAGCCACGAATCAGGTTATTTACCGCATTCTGCTTTTCTATATTGGCTCTCTGTCTATCCTACTTTCGCTTTATCCGTGGGGCAAAGTAGTGGAAGGCGGCAGTCCATTCGTGATGATTTTCCACGAATTAGACAGCAACGTGGTCGCCACCATCCTGAATATCGTGGTGTTGACCGCTGCGCTATCGGTTTATAACAGCTGCGTGTATTGCAACAGCCGTATGTTGTTTGGTTTAGCCAAACAGGGCAACGGGCCGAAAGCGTTATTGAAAGTCGATGGACGCGGCGTTCCCGTCGTAGCGATTGGGCTATCGGCTGCAGCCACTCTGCTGTGCGTGCTGATTAACTACGTCATGCCGGGCAAAGCCTTTGAGCTGCTGATGGCGCTGGTTGTTTCTGCCTTGGTGATCAACTGGGCGATGATTAGCTTAGCGCACCTGCGTTTCCGTGCGGCTAAAAATCGTGAAGGCGTGGTACCTAAGTTTCAGGCGTTTTGGTATCCGTTCGGCAACTACCTGTGCTTAGCATTCCTGTGCGGGATCTTAGTCATCATGTACTTCACGCCGGGTATTCAGATTTCCGTGCTGCTGATACCGGTATGGCTGATTATTCTCGGTATTGGCTACGCCATCAAACAGCGCAATCAACGCAATACGAATAGCGTATCCAGCCACTCGTAAGCGATTTTCTTTAATATTCTTAAAGCCTCCGCATGCCGGAGGCTTTATTTTTATGATGCGCTTTCTTTGCGAAAGCGAAAATTGTTACCCCGTTCACAGTTCCAAGTCAGTAGCACATTTATCCATCTCGCCAGCTAAACCTTTACCCATAGAATCAAGGTATTCGAGCACATAATCCTCATCAAGATAGCTAAATAATTTCTATGTGAGGATGTTAGCCATGAATGAAAACAAGCTCTCGGTAAAAGAACAGATCGGGTACGGAATGGGGGATGCGGGTTGCAACATGATCGGCGGTGCCATCATGATGTTCCTGAGCTATTTCTACACCGATATCTTCGGTTTAGCTCCCGCATTAGTTGGCGTGTTGCTCCTCTCAGTGCGTGTTTTGGATGCCGTTACCGACCCGATTATGGGCGCTATTGCCGACCGCACTCAAACCCGCTGGGGGCGCTTTCGTCCTTATCTACTCTGGGTATCATTCCCTTACGTCATTTTCAGCGTATTGATGTTTACCACCCCAGAATGGACTTATAACAGCAAAGTTATCTATGCGTTCGTGACCTATTTCCTGATGTCACTGACCTATACCGCCATCAATATTCCTTATTGCTCACTGGGCGGCGTTATCACCGCCGATCCCAAAGAGCGGGTTTCCTGCCAGTCTTACCGTTTCATCATGGTTGGGATCGCCACGTTGATTTTGTCTTCTACCCTTCTGCCAATGGCGGATTGGTTTGGCGGCGAAGATAAAGCGAAAGGCTATCAGATGGCGATGGGCGTGCTGGCGCTGATCGGTCTCTTCATGTTTCTGTTCTGCTTTGCCACCGTTCGCGAGCGTATAAAACCCGCAGTTCCCAGTAATGATGCTCTGAAACAAGATTTACGCGACGTATGGAAGAACGATCAGTGGGTACGTATTCTGCTACTCACGTTCTGCAACGTCTGCCCGGGCTTTATTCGCATGGCCGCAACCATGTATTACGTGGTGTGGGTAATGGAAAAAAGCACGCATTTCGCCACTCTGTTTATCAGCTTGGGCGTGATTGGCATGATGTTCGGCAGTGCGCTGGCGAAACCGTTAACCGATCGCTACTGCAAACTTAAGGTCTTCTTCTGGACCAATATCGTGCTCGCGATCTTCTCCTGTGGCTTCTATTGGGTAAACCCTCACGCGACCACTCTGGTTCTAGTGCTCTATTTCTTGCTCAATATCCTGCACCAGCTCCCTTCCCCGCTGCACTGGTCGCTGATGGCCGACGTTGACGACTACGGCGAATGGAAAACCGGTAAGCGCAGCACCGGGATCAGCTTCTCAGGCAACCTATTCTTCCTCAAAGTCGGATTAGCCGTGGCAGGTGCGATGGTGGGATTCTTACTTTCAGCTTACGGCTACGACGCCGGTGCAGCACGTCAGAGCGACAGCGCCGTAGGCGGCATTATCCTGCTTTTCACCATCATTCCGGGGATTGGCTATTTGATTACCGCAGGTGTTGTGCGCCTATTGAAAGTTGACCGCAATATGATGATTCAAATTCAGAGCGATCTGGCTAAACGCCGTGAAAACTATCAAGAGCTCAATGCGCTAATCGATGCCAAACAGGCGAAGCCACATACCGTTTAATCCATAAAATATCAGGGAGCTATACATGACCGTTTTTCCTAACCCGCTGATTGAACAGCGCGCCGATCCCTATATTCATTTGCATCAGGATGGTTGGTATTACTTCATCGCTTCGGTGCCCGAATACGATCGCTTGGAGCTACGTCGCGCCCAAACGCTAGAACAACTGGCCGACGCGAAACCCGTGACGGTTTGGCGCAAGCCAGAAAATGGCCCCATGAGCCACCTGATTTGGGCGCCAGAGCTGCATTTCTTCAATGGGCAATGGGTGATTTATTTTGCCGCTGCGCATTCACCAGAGATTAAAGAAGGGCTATTCCAGCATCGTATGTTCGCTCTAACCTGCAACGGCACCGATCCGCTAAGCGGAAACTGGATTGAGCGCGGCAGAGTCATCACGCCGCTGGATACGTTTTCACTCGACGCCACCAGCTTCGAATATCAAGGTAAACGCTATTATCTTTGGGCGCAGAAAGATCCTGAGGTTTACGGTAACTCTAATCTTTACCTCGCTGAGCTTGAAAACGCATGGACGATAAAAGGCCAACCAGTGATGTTGAGCAAACCTGAACTGGAATGGGAAACGCGCGGTTTTTGGGTCAACGAAGGGCCTGCGGTCATTCGTCGTGGGGGAAGAGTTTTTATCACTTACTCCGCCAGCGCCACCGATGAAAACTATTGTATGGGGCTGCTATGGGTGAAAGACGGCGCCGACATTCTAGACGCCTCTCAGTGGCATAAAATGCAAAAGCCCGTATTTGGCACCGCACGCCATAACCGCCAATTTGGCCCAGGACACAACAGCTTTACCCAAACCAAAGAGGGGGATGACGTACTGGTTTACCACGCCCGTAACTACACTGAAATCGAAGGCGATCCGTTGTATGACCCCAACCGCCACACGCGTATCAAAATCTTTGCGTGGGATGAGCAAGGGATGCCAGTGTTTGGGGAGCCGTTGGCGGATAATAGGTAGGAGGGTATCTGGGGGGCGATTCAAATGATATTGCGGTGAAAGGTTTCGTCTGCCGGTACTGTATGTGTATATGTTAGAACTGTGAAAGTTTTCGTACGCCAGTACTGTATTAGATCAGTGAAAGGTTTCGTCCGCCTGTGAGCAAATATACTCCCATGAAACCAATGGCGTAGGCGTCCGATGAGAGCCCCGTTGCGCGGGGGCTCTCAACTCACGCGCTTTTATCCGAGACGCCATCTTCGCTCCGGTTTGGTATCGCCCATCCCGGGCGCCCCAAACTCCGCCGGTACATCCCTGTACCGGCGGCTCTCTCTACCAAAACTTAAACAATTAAAAGAAAAGAGAAAAATAAAAAGATAAGAAGACAAAAAAATCTTTTGTCTTTTCATGTTTAAAGAATGCATTTTAGAGCCGCCAGCAGGGATGCTGGTGGCAGGTTGAGGGCGCACAGGACGTGCGCTCCGAAACCGGTCGGCCAAACAACGCGGTAAAAAGCGCGAGAGTCGAGAGGTTGCGCGCCAGCAACCTTTCGTCGGACGCCTACGCCAATGGCTTCATAGAAACACAAATGCTCACTGGCGGACGAAACCCTTCATCGTTCTAACATAAAAGAGCCCGGATGCAAGGCGGCGGCGATTGAGCCGCCTTGCTCGGACGCCAGCACAATGTTTATGTGAAACTCAGTGTATTCGGCGGACGAAACCTTTCACTGTTCTGACATATACAGTGCTGACAGACGAAGCCCCACTCCACCTACATTAACGCCCCATAAATCGTCAGCAGCGCCACAACCACCAGCAACACCATAGTGATCTTTCGCGCTAACGTTACCGCCGCACGCGGCGTCTTAATCGGATCGAGATGTGGATCGCGCGCTAAGGAGAACTGAGCCAAATTGGTCAGCACTTTATATTGCGACGTGTGAACATCACCCAGTGACGCGATCCATGCTGGCAGCGCTCTTTCACCATGGCCTAGCAGCGCATAGGTCACACCGGCTAAACGCACGGGGATCCAATCAAGCCAGTTCAGTATCAAATCCACGCCTGATTGTGCGCGCAATAGCGGCGAAGCCTGACGTGTTAGCCATGTTTGGTAAGCACGTAGCATGGCATATCCTGCTAATGCAACGGGGCCATAAGGACCGGCTACCACAAACCAAAATAGCGGCGCGAGATAGAAACGAAAGTTAATCCAAACCAGCGCATTTTGCAGTTCACGCAAACGAACATCAGCCGTGCAATCCGTCGGTAAACCATGAATCAAAGCCAGCTCAGTCGCCATCTGATCGGTGGCATGTTCATCGCCTTTGCGAGCAGCCGCCAGATAAGCTCGATAGTGCTTACGGATCTCACCGGCACCAATACAAAACAGCGCAATGATAATCCACAGCGCCAATGACAGTACACCGAAGAACATGCCGTGTGCAGCCCACAAAGCGGCAAATACCAGCGCCATCCAAACAATCGCCATCAGCAATGTTTTGAGCAACGATGCCCCCGAACCCATGCGAAATACCGGCTCAAAACGGTGATCGATTTGCCAATGGTGGCCGAGCTTAAACAAACGCTCCCACGCTAATACCAGTAACAACGAAAACAGAGTCATGCTTCTTAACTCCCAACTTTTTATTTATTTTTTATGTAACGACTTAAAATCTGGCGATATTCATCCCAGAAAAACATTGGGCCTGGATCGGTTTTTCGTCCTGGCGCAATATCGCTATGTCCAGTCACACGCTGAGGCGTTATCGGGTATTCATCCATCAGCAATGCGTTAATTTCAGCCAGCTTGCGATACTGCTCGGGCTCAAACATTTGGGAATCCGTGCCCTCTAACTCAATGCCAATCGAAAAATCATTGCAGCGTTCACGCCCTTCAAAACAAGAGACTCCCGCATGCCACGCTCGGCGATTAAAAGGCACATATTGAATCACAGTTCCATCACGGCGAATCAGGCAGTGTGCTGAGACACGTAAATGCTGAATTTCAGCAAAAAAAGGATGCTCATCGGCACGTAATGTCCCGGTAAAAAGCTGGCTGATATACGGCCCGCCAAACTCACCCGGCGGTAAGCTAATATTATGAACCACCAGCAATGACGGCTCTTCACCATCTGGGCGATCGTCAAAATGAGGCGAAGGCACGCGCTCAACGCCAACAATCCAGCCGTCTTTTAATCGCATTTCTTACTGCTACTCCTGACCGAATGGGTGTTGTCTATAGCCAACATAATTAGAGTTGCAGCCAACACAGATGCAGCTTCAAGTATGACGGCTATATATGGTACTTATAGCGGCAACAGAGTAGCATGATTATTCTTAATACTTGGACCTATATCAACAGTCCAGGTTTATGGCCTGAAGGTCATCACCTGCTACTTTCGGAGTTTTTATTATGCCGACACGCCGCTACAGCGCCGATACGCGCCGAGCCGAGCTGTTAGAACGTATTGAAAACGACATCCCTTACGCGGTGTCTCTGGCTCTACGAGAAGATCTAGGCGGCGAGGTAGACGCTGACCGTGATATCTCTGCGCAACTATTGCCAAACGATAGGGAAGCCACCGCCACCATCATCACCCGTGAAGCCGGTGTGTTTTGCGGCGTTCGCTGGTTAGAAGAAGTTTTTCTGCAGCTAGGGCGGAAAGTCACTATCGAGTGGCAAGTGAAAGATGGTGACACATTGGTTCCAAATCAATGCCTGTGTAAACTGACCGGCCCTGCCCGCATCCTACTGACCGGCGAAAGAACCGCGTTGAACTTTTTACAAACGCTCAGCGGCGTATCAACAACGGTCAGCCACTATGTGAAGATTTTGGCCGGAACAAAAACGCAGCTGCTCGACACGCGAAAAACCATCCCCGGTATGCGAACCGCGCTGAAGTATGCGGTATTGTGCGGCGGCGGAAGCAACCACCGCCTTGGGCTTTCTGACGCTTTCCTAATTAAAGAAAACCACATCATCGCCGCCGGTTCGATAAAAAAAGCCGTCGAACAAGCATTTTGGATGCATACCGATGTGCCGGTCGAAGTGGAAGTCGAATCCATCGACGAGCTCAGAGAGGCGCTGGATGCCGGAGCCGATATTATCATGCTCGATAATTTCACCACCGATATGATGCGTGAAGCCGTGGCGCTAACCGGCGATCTCGCCCAGCTAGAGGTGTCTGGCAATGTGACCGATGAAACGCTGCGCGAGTTTGCTGAAACCGGCGTTGATTTCATTTCGGTCGGAGCCCTCACCAAACATATTAAAGCGCTCGATCTCTCCATGCGTTTTCAGTAGTACCTGATTAAAGCGTTAAGCATTCCCCTACGCCATATTGCGGCGCTGTTCGCAATATGGCGTGGAAACCTGCAACAGGTTTGAATTTCTCGTCAATCACCTTTCCAGTCTTATCCTTCGGCACTTGGCTGCCACGATCGCTCATTGCATGCTGCGCTACACAACACAGCGGAGACTCATCATGCAGCAAACAACGATTCCTCACTTAATAGCCCATCATCAAAGCGGCTTTACCCTCATTGAGCTAATGGTCGTGATCGCCATCATCGCCATTCTCAGCGCCGCAGGCATTCCGGCGTACCAAAGCTATATCCAAAAAGCGGCGATGACCGACATGTTACAGGCCATGATGCCCTATAAAACGGCGATTGAGCTGTGCGCACTGGAACAAGGTAGCCTCTCTGAATGCAATATCGGGGCGAGTGGTATCCCTCAAAGTAAAAGTACAACGTATGTCAGCAGCCTCAACGTGTCTCAAGGCATTATCACTGCGGTAGGGCAGCAGGCGTTAAAAGGATTAACCGCATCGCTCACACCACAGTTTGACAGCACCAGCGGCGATCTCAGTTGGCAAAAAAACTGTCAGGCGTCGGGTGAAAACAGCGCACTTGTCACCGCCTGCGAGCAGGTTCTGCGCTTCCCATCCGCAGGAGGCTCTCAGTGAACCAGCCACATATTGAGCAGCTATGCCACCAATTTGGCTGCGTCATGATCGAAGCTGATAGCCAAGCGATCCAGATCGCAGGGCCTCACGCAGTGGCTCCGAGCAAACTCATCGACGCAATAAAATTCGCCAGCGGGAAATCCGTCGTTTGGCATGTGTGGGGCGTAGCCCAGCTAGAGTCAGCCCAACAACATCATGCAACAGTATTAAACCCACCAGACAGCACCGGTGATGATGTTAAAACCAAGCAGTTACTCGAATATATTATTCAGCAAGCGCTCAAGCGAAGAGCCTCAGACATCCATCTTGAACCTAGACGAGACGGCCTAAGCGTTCGCCTACGCATTGATGGCGTATTACAGCCGCTGCGGATCCCGAGCGGCAGCGAAACTCAGCGCATCATCCCTCGGCTAAAAGTGATGGCTGAACTGGATATCGCGGAACGCCGCATTCCACAGGATGGGCAACTTAACATCGCGCTAAATGCCCAGAGCGCAACCTTTCGTATTTCCACCCTGCCCACTCGGCTTGGTGAAAAAGTGGTACTGCGTCAGGTGCAAGATGGGGCTCAGCCTTTCGAACTCGACGACTTGGGGTTCGAACCCCAAGCGCTTAGCACGTTTAAATCCACATTGAGCAAACCTCAGGGGCTGATTTTAGTCACAGGGCCAACGGGAAGTGGAAAAACAGCCACGCTCTATAGCAGCCTTAACTATTTGCATTCGCCAGAGATCAACATTTGCAGCGTAGAAGATCCGGTTGAGTCGCCGTTGGAAGGTGTCAACCAAACCGCAATTAACACCAAAGCCGCGCTCGGATTTACCACCGTCCTACGTGCGCTGCTGCGTCAAGACCCCGATGTAATTATGATCGGCGAGATCCGCGATGCTGAAACGGCGGAGATTGCTGTCAATGCAGCACAAACGGGGCATCTGGTGCTATCTACACTACATACCAATTCTGCTAGCGAAACGCTGGTGCGTTTATCTCAGCTAAATGTTAAGCCTTACCTTATCGCCGCCAGTTTGAGCCTCGTTATCGCACAGCGGCTGGTGCGCAAACTTTGTCAGCATTGTCGCCAACGCGATCACACCGCTCAAAAACTCACCCCCAGCCAGTGGCAAGGCGATGAGTTTCATCACTGGATAGCCGTTGGCTGCGAGCACTGCTTCAACGGTTACTATGGTCGAAAAGCGGTTTACGAAATCTTGCCGATTTCCCGTGAAATCCAACACGCGCTGCTCGCTCATGCCTCCGCGCTAGACATTTACTCGCTGTCACAGCAACAAGGCGTTGTGTCGCTATGGCAGGCAGGTCTTCAGCTTGCTCATCGAGGAGAAACCTCACTCGCGGAAGTCGTGCGTGTATTGGGTAGTCATTATGCTGACAACACACGGTGAACATAGATGGCTTATGCGCTCTTCACGTGGTTAGCGATAGATCCCGCGCAACAATTGCAAACGGGCATCTGTCTCGCCAAACAAAAAGATCAGGCATTTTTACAGCTACAGAGACAAGACCTCACACCGTTAAAAATGCAGCGGCAGTATACCCTGCGCCCTTTGGCGTGGAAGAATGCCGATTGCATTCATGCTATCGAACAGCTCGCCACGTTGCTGCATGCGGGATTACCTTTGGCTAAATGCCTACTGATGCTGTCAGAAGATCACCCGCATCGCCATTGGCGGTGCTTACTTCAACGACTTGCACAGCAGGTGAGTATCGGTACTCCTCTTTCAGAGGCGATGGTCACTTTCTCAGACATCTTTCCTCCGGTGTATAGCAAAACCATTGCCACGGCAGAATTGACAGGAAGGCTGGATCAAAGCTGTTTTGCGTTAGCAGAACAGCAGAAGCGCCAAGCCGAACTCAAAGCCAAGATCGGCAAAGCGTTGCGCTATCCCGCTCTCTTACTCAGCGTCACACTGATCGTGATCGTCATTATGCTGGTTTGGGTATTACCGCAATTTTCCGATCTCTACCGAAGTTTTAATGCCCCCTTGCCTGCATTCACGCGCGCATTGATGGCTTGCTCTCAGATGCTAATTCAGCATGCGCCATCGATTGTTGGGATTAACACTTCAGCAGCGCTTCTGATGTTATGGCGCTATCAGCGCTCTCCATCATTCAGAAAACAAACCCAGCGAATGTTATTACGGTTACCCATCATCGGTTGTTTGATATCAACGGCAAATCTTAGCCAGCTCTTTTTCAGTCTCGCCATGACCCAACAGGCAGGATTACCGCTATTAAAAGGGTTAGATAATGCGGCTCAGGCGCAGCAGAATCCTATTTTTCGGCAGGCAGTCGAAGATGTGAGCCAGAATTTACAGCAGGGAGATGCCCTAAGCGTCGCCATAAAACAACAGTCAGTATTTCCAACGCTGTGTTTTCAACTAATACGAGTCGGTGAGGAATCCGGCGGGCTTGACCACATGATGTCGCGCTTGGCACAGCATTATCAGCATCAGGCTAATAGCCTAAGCGACGCGCTGGCACAGATGGTAGAACCTATCATGATGGTGATTATGGGTATTGTTGTTGGCGGCTTAGTGCTTGCAATGTATCTCCCTATTTTTCAGTTGGGCAGCGTATTGCAATAAGAAATGATGACGGGCAAAGAAGGCATAAAATAAAACAAAACAGCCACCCTGTATCAACAGAATGGCTGCATTGAGAGTGCTAAATTAGTTAGAACCGTAAACGCGGTTTTCCTGTTCCGCAACGCGGATAAAGGTGGTGCGCTTGGTCAGCTCTTTCAAACGCTCTGCACCCACATAGGTACACGCTGAGCGCAGGCCACCCAAGATATCACGAACGGTGTTATCTACCGGTCCACGCAGCGGGAGGCGCACGGTTTTGCCTTCAGCGGCACGATAGCCAGCCACACCGCCAACGTGGCGATTCATGGCAGATTCAGAGCTCATGCCGTAGAACAGCATGAATTTATCACCGCTTTCGTCTTCAACGATACGGCCTTCACATTCATCATGCCCAGCCAGCATACCACCCAGCATTACGAAATCAGCGCCACCGCCGAAAGCTTTAGCCACATCACCCGGAACGGTGCAACCACCGTCGGATACAATTTGCCCACCCAGACCATGCGCAGCATCGGCACATTCAATCACGGCGGACAGCTGTGGATAGCCAACGCCGGTTTTCACACGTGTGGTGCAGACTGACCCCGGCCCGATGCCGACTTTTACGATGTCTGCGCCGGACAAAATCAGCTCTTCGACCATTTCACCGGTCACAACGTTACCCGCACAGATCACTTTATCTGGGCATGCTTCGCGCGCTTTACGCAGGAATGCCACAAAGTGCTCTGAATAACCATTAGCAACGTCGATACAGATAAATTTCAGTGATGGGGATAAAGCCAGAATCTGCTTCATCTTCACGAAGTCAGCTTCAGAGGTACCGGTAGAAACCATAACATGACGCAGTACGCTTTCAGACGAACGCTGAACGAACTGCTGCCACTGTTCTACGGTGTAATGTTTATGAACGGCGGTCAGAACATCGAAAGAAGCGAGCGCTTCTGCCATGCGGAAAGTGCCTACCGTATCCATATTGGCTGCGATAACCGGAACGCCGGACCACTTCCATCCTGAATGCTTAAAGGTGTACTCACGCTCAAGCTCAACTTCAGAACGGCTTTTTAAGGTTGAACGCTTAGGGCGGATCAGGACATCTTTAAAGCCTAACTTCAGATCTTCTTCAATACGCATGTGTTTGGTTTCCTGGTTAACGGCGACGATTCGCAGGGAATGCAATCATACAAACGATTGGCTGTTGCATGACGCCAGTTCCAGTGACGTTATCATACGCAAGAATTCCACCTCGACAAGACTGCTTTTTCATCAAAATTTAGGTTACACTCCCATAAATTTACTTCAGCCAGCCAACCCCTTCCATATCACATTTTTCTGCATCGAAAAGCGCAAACCTTACAATTGCGCCTGTTTTTTTCTCAAAATAGTCGAGCCAATAAGATCCTTGCTTGCACTTGGCGCTAGGACCATTATGATTCGCATGGCATTTATTTCTCGCACCCATTGTGGGTTGATTAAGGTGTTAGCCAGCAAACAGTGATGCGCTAATTGGCTATGAAAAGGTGGCTTGATGACCTACATCGTTGCATTAACCGGTGGGATCGGCAGTGGTAAAAGCACTGTCGCGGATGCGTTCAGCCAGTTGGGCGTTCCCGTTGTTGATGCCGACGTCATTGCCAGACAGGTCGTAGCCGTTGGCGCTCCCGCGCTACAAAAAATTGCCGCACATTTCGGTCAGAAGATATTGCTGGGTGATGGCTCATTAAATCGGGCATTACTGCGAGAAATTATTTTTAATCAGCCGCAGGAAAAAAGGTGGCTCAACAGCCTGCTGCATCCCATGATCCATCAAGAGACGCAGCGTCAACTCGCCACTATTGATGCCCCTTACGCGTTATGGGTAGTTCCTCTGTTGATTGAAAACGGATTAACTCAGCGAGCACAGCGCGTGTTGGTGGTTGACGTTGATCCTGAAGTACAGCTTCAGCGGACAATGGCTCGCGACGGTGTTTCTCGCGAACAAGCCGCAAACATTTTGGCAGCTCAGGCCACACGTTCACAACGTTTAGCCTATGCTGATGATATTATTGAGAACAGCGGTAGCCCTGAAACCATCGCGCCGCGCGTTGCCTCACTGCATCGTCACTATCTAGATCTGGCGGCAGCGACCCAACAGGATCCACACCATGAGTGATACATCTACGACTGTTTTGTTTGAACATCCGCTAAATGAAAAGATGCGTACTTGGCTACGAATTGATTTTCTACTTCAGCAATTACAGCAACATAGACATCTACAAGATATCACTGGCGCCCTTGCCTTTTTTCGTACCACGGCCGATTTGCTTGATGTTCTAGAGCGCGGTGAAGTGCGCACCGAGCTGTTAAAAGAGCTTGAGCGCCAGCAGCGAAAACTTCTGCAATGGACTGAAGTTCCCGGCGTCGATCAGGAGATGATCCGCCAATTACGTAGCCAACTGAAAAATCAGGCCGCCACATTGATGGCTGCGCCGCGTATTGGCCAACAGCTGCGTGAAGATCGTCTGATCGCCTTGGTTCGTCAGCGTTTGGGTATCCCCGGTGGTTGCTGTAGTTTTGACCTGCCAACGCTGCACATTTGGCTTCATCAGCCGCAAGAAATTCGTGACGAACTCGTCGACTCTTGGCTCATCTCCCTTGAACCATTGTCCGCAACGCTAACGCTAATTCTAAACTTAATCCGTAACTCTGGCGTGTTCAAACCGATGATCAGCCTCAACGGTTTTTATCAGGATAACGCGGAAGATGCCGATCTGCTGCGAATGAATATTGCGTTGAATTTGCAGGTATACCCGCAGGTTTCTGGCCACAAAACGCGTTTTGCGATCCGCTTCTTACCGCTTGATAGCGAGCAAGGAACTGTTCCAGAACGTTTGCAGTTTGAACTGGCCTGCTGCTAAAAATGCACTAAAGGCTCACGATGCTGAGGCGTTCTCAAAACGTGAGCACGAAAGGAAATAGAAAATGACAGATGAAACTATGACGGTGAACTGCCCTATCTGCGGCAAATCCGTAATTTGGGGCGAGCAAAGCCCATATCGCCCTTTCTGCTGCAAGCGCTGCCAGCTGATTGACCTTGGCGAATGGGCCGATGAAGAGAAACGCATTCCGAGCAATTCAGATCTTTCAGAAAGCGATGACTGGAGTGAAGAGCTGTAATGCACTCACAGGCGTAGGTTTTGCCTACGCCATTTGAGCTATGTTTTGAGTAACAAAATGCTTTGAACGGCGCTATGCCTTGTTAAGCTGTTCGATAACTGGCTTGTTAGGCTCAGGAAACTCTTCGGCTTTCAACTGATGTTGATGCACCCAACGCATTGGCTGGCCTTCTCGCCCGTATGGCGTTTTATTCCAACGCTTAACCAAATAAAAATAGAGCGTAACGATACGGTCGCTAAAACGATGATCCAGCTGGTACAGCAATTCACTGTCTAAGACTTCGATCCCCGTTTCTTCTAATAATTCGCGCTGCAATCCCTGAACCGGGCTCTCATTAACCTCAATTTTTCCGCCGGGAAACTCCCACAGGCCGGATAAATGCGAGTCGCCGCCACGCTGAGTAATGAAAATCTCCCCTTCGTCATTGCGAATAATGCCTACTGCAATGTGCAAGTGTTTCAGGCTCATAGCTTATTCCTTCTGATGACATTCTTACCTGAGAAGATAAGAAAAAGGGATACGCCAAAGCGTATCCCTTGATAACGATTATGTTCACAGCGTTAAGTGATTAGCCTTGCAGGCGACCATGACACTGTTTGTATTTTTTGCCAGAACCACAAGGGCATGGATCGTTACGACCAACTTTGCGCTCACCGGTCTGAGAAGCCAGATCCTGTGCAACCAGAGTTGCATCGTCGACGTGGCTCAGCTGCTGTTGGCGAGCCAAGCGCTCAGCTTCTTCACGACGCTGCTGTTCCATTGCCTCAACTTCTTCTGGCATGCGCACCTGAACTTTGCTCAGCACGCTGATCACTTCGTATTTCAGCGATTCCAACATGGCGGCGAACATCGCGAAGGATTCACGCTTATATTCTTGCTTAGGATCTTTCTGCGCATAGCCACGCAGATGGATACCCTGACGCAGGTAGTCCATGGCGGCCAAATGCTCTTTCCACAGGGAGTCCAGCGTTTGCAGCATTACGCCTTTCTCAAAGTTGCGCATCATTTCAACGCCCACAACTTCTTCTTTACGCTGATAAACTTCAACAGCCTGCTGGAAAATACGTTCGCGCAGAGTTTCTTCATGCAATTCTGGCTCTTTATCCAGCCACTCTTTGATTGGCATTTCCAAATCAAAGTCATTCTTCAGACGCTCTTGCAGACCTTCGATATCCCACATCTCTTCCAGCGACTGCGGTGGAATATAGGTATCAAGCACGGTTTTAAAGACGTCTTCACGGATGCTGGTAATGGTTTCGCTAACGTCGCTTACGTCCAGCAGCTCGTTACGCTGGGTGTAGATCGCACGGCGTTGGTCATTGGCCACATCATCATATTCCAGCAGCTGCTTACGAATATCGAAGTTACGGCTTTCAACTTTACGCTGCGCATTGGCAATGGCTTTAGTGACCCAAGGATGCTCGATGGCTTCGCCTGGTTTCATCCCCAGTTTACGCATCATGCCGGTAACGCGGTCAGAAGCGAAGATACGCATCAGGGCATCTTCCATAGACAGGTAGAAGCGAGAAGAACCAGCATCACCCTGACGGCCCGCACGGCCACGCAGCTGGTTATCGATACGGCGTGATTCGTGACGTTCGGTACCAATGATGTGTAAACCGCCCGCTGCCAGAACTGCGTCATGGCGGATTTTCCATGCGGCTTTAATAGCCTCAATCTGCTCGTCAGTTGGTTCAACCAGCTCTGCGACTTCCGTTTGCCAGCTACCGCCCAACACGATGTCAGTACCACGACCCGCCATGTTGGTTGCGATAGTTACCGCGCCTGGCTGACCGGCGTTGGCAACGATATCGGCTTCTTTCGCATGGAACTTGGCGTTCAATACGTTGTGTTTGATACCCGCTTTAGTCAGCTCCTGAGAAACCACTTCTGATTTTTCAATCGAGATAGTACCCACCAGCACCGGCTGTCCGCGTTTAGTACATTCACGGATATCTTCAATAATCGCACCGATTTTTTCCATTTCAGTCATATAGACCAGATCTGGCATATCTTTACGGATCATTGGGCGGTTAGTAGGAACAACGATGGTATCCAGCTTGTAGATAGAGCTAAATTCGAATGCTTCGGTATCAGCAGTACCGGTCATACCGGCTAATTTTTCATACAGACGGAAGTAGTTCTGGAAGGTGATAGAAGCCAGCGTTTGGTTTTCGTTTTGGATCTCAACGCCTTCTTTCGCTTCAACCGCCTGATGCAGACCATCAGACCAGCGACGACCTTGCATGGTACGGCCGGTGTGCTCATCGACGATGATAACTTCACCATCTTTAACGATATAGTCAACGTCACGCGTAAACAGCACATGTGCACGCAATGCCGCGGTAACGTGATGCATCAGCATAATGTTAGCTGGAGAGTACAGGGACTCGCCTTCTTCCATGATGCCCGCTTCAACCAGCATCTCTTCAATCAGGATCAGACCACGTTCGGTCAGGTTAACCTGACGGCTTTTCTCATCAACCGAGAAGTGGCCTTCGCCTTGGAAGGTATCCGAGTCTTCTTTTTCCTGACGGATGAGCTTAGGAATCAGCTTGTTCACACGGATGTACATCTCGGAGCTGTCTTCTGCAGGGCCTGAGATGATCAGCGGCGTACGCGCTTCATCGATCAGAATGGAGTCGACCTCATCCACCAGCGCATAATGCAGTTTGCGCTGAACGCGTTCTTCAGGGCTAAACGCCATGTTGTCGCGCAGGTAGTCAAAACCGTATTCGTTGTTCGTACCGTAGGTGATATCAGCGGCGTAAGCGGCACGTTTCGCGGGTGCGGTCATACCAGGCAGGTTGATACCCACAGACAGACCAAGGAACTCGAACAGTGCACGGTTGTTTTCGGCGTCACGCTGTGCCAAGTAGTCGTTCACGGTAACAACGTGCACGCCTTTGCCGCTCAGCGCATTCAGATAAGCCGGCAGGGTTGCTGTCAGGGTTTTACCTTCACCAGTACGCATTTCTGCAATACAGCGGTCATTCAGAACCATACCGCCTAACAGCTGAACGTCGAAGTGACGCATACCAAACACACGCTTACTCGCTTCACGAACGGTCGCAAAGGCTTCTGGCAACAGACTTTCTACCGTTGCGCCTTTGGCCAAACGCTCACGGAACTCATTGGTTTTTGCTTTTAGCTCGTCGTCGGAGAGTTTTTCCATCTCCGGTTCCATCTGATTAATCAGCGCTACGGCTTTGCGCATACGGCGCAGCGTACGATCGTTACGGCTACCAAAAACCTTGGTCAATAATTTGATTAACATAATTCTTAATATCTCTTAAGGAGCGATACTTGACGATCGCCCAAATTTTATAGTGATGAGATGGTATAAAAACGATTAGATATGGCGCAGTTGGGGTCCGGCACGGATGCCCTGAACCTGAGCAACCCAAAGTGCTGGCGTATGCGCGATAGGCGCAGTATCCGACTCAGGCATCAATAAAACGGGGGTAGAAGGCGTGATAGCTGGCTGTAGCGTTAACAACGAGCTTAAAGAACTGAGTAACACCAGTTGCTGAGCATGTAGCTCATCAACCTTAATATCATTGACGGGTTCACTCGCCGCTGCCTGTGGCGTCATGCGATAGCTTAAATGCCGAATCGCCGTGCGCAGCGCGTGCTGATGCCAATAATCCACGGATTGGAAACTACCGCGGCGTTTGCTGGCCTGAAGCCACGCGAATTCATTTGTGTTGTGGGCGTTGATTAAACGCTGCAAGCTGGCGGAAGGGTCGGCAACTTTAGTCTGTTCGGTATTCGCTAATGCAGTAGGCACACCAAGCGTAGCCGCGACCATCCCCCATAGGAGATGCGGCCAAAAATAGCGTCTGCCAAATTGTCGCCAACGATTGAGAATACCAATCACATCAGATTTCCGTGTTTCCACTTACACATAGGCCGCAGATTTTACCATTATTATCATCAATCCACATCAGGATTCATCAATACCAACTGATAGAAATAATAATAATGATGCGTTTACATCATAGTAGTTTGATTATGAAGAATTAAAGCAGGGAATAAAGCACTTACAGAAGATTTAAGCAGGGGTAAAAATTAGAACGACTGGCTTCATTAGCCGGAGAGAGTACTAACTCCGCCAGTCGTGATCAGAAACAGTAGGCGTTAAGCCAAAACTGTTGTTGGTGCGCGGAATGCGATTGGCATTTCGGCATCATCTTCAAACGTTACGTATTCCCAAGCTTCCTGCTTAGCCAATACTGCTTGTAACAGTTTGTTGTTCAATGCATGACCTGATTTGAATGCGGTGAATGCACCAATGATGTTATGTCCACACATGAACAAGTCACCAATCGCATCCAGCATTTTGTGACGAACAAATTCGTCTTCAAAACGCAGGCCATCTTCGTTAAGAACGCGGTAATCGTCCACAACGATGGCACAATCGAAGCTACCGCCCAGGCACAAACCACGGGACTGTAAATATTCGATATCGCGCATAAAACCAAAAGTACGCGCACGGCTAATTTGGCGCACAAACGATTCGGCGGAGAAATCCATCCGGTAACGCTGTGAGCTGGAATCAATCGCTGGATGATTGAAGTCGATAGTAAAGTCTAAGCTGAAACCGTTATACGGAGACAGTTCGGCCCACTTATCGCCATCCTCAACACGCACAGTCTGCTTCAGGCGAAGGAATTTCTTCGCACAGTTCAGCTCTTCGATACCCGCTTCTAACAGCAGATAAACGAAAGGACTGGCGCTGCCATCCATGATAGGAATTTCTGCCGCATCAACTTCAATAATTAAGTTGTCGATACCTAAACCTGCCAGAGCAGCGTTTAAATGTTCTACGGTAGAAATACGTACGTCATGCTCATTAACCAGGCAAGTACAGAGCATGGTATCACGCACGGATTTTGCATCAGCCGGAAAATCAACCGGTGGATTCAAGTCAGTGCGACGATAGATGACCCCGGTGTTAGCCGCGGCTGGGCGCATAGTCAGCGTGACCTTCTTGCCGGTATGAAGACCGACACCAGTCGCCTGAATAATACGTTTTAATGTCCGTTGTTTGATCATCGTTTTATCTCGCAGTGTTTATCCATCCAACCACCTTTAGCAAAGTTAACTTTATACTAAGGGCGGCGGGACAGTTTAGCACAAAGAGCGGAGATGCCAAATATCTGAGTAAATTAGTCAGCTTGCTTACGCAAGAAGGCTGGAATATCCAGATAATCTGGTTCTTTATTGCTCCCCTGAGCAGTTTGGTCGTTAACGACTTTTGCCGCTGCAGGTTTGTTTTCTTGTGGTAACGGAGACAAGCCGTGCTGCTGATAACGCTGGTCAATCACCGGCTGTGGAGCCTGTTTGCTTGTTACCAGTGTAATTTCAGGACGCTTATCCATGCCGATGCCGGTCGCAACAACGGTCACGCGCAGTTCATCGTTCATCTCTGGATCCAGAGATGTACCGATAACCACGGTTGCATTGTCAGAAGCAAATGCACGAATAGTATTACCAACGGTTTCGAACTCATCTAAACGCAGGTCGAAGCCCGCAGTGATGTTAACCAGCACGCCGCGCGCACCAGACAGATCGATGTCTTCTAATAATGGAGAAGAGATAGCCATTTCAGCCGCTTCTTCTGCACGATCTTCACCGCAGGCGATACCTGAACCCATCATGGCATAACCCATTTCAGACATAACCGTACGCACGTCCGCGAAGTCAACGTTCATCAGACCTGGGCGTGTAATCAGTTCCGCAATACCCTGTACCGCACCTTTCAGTACGTCGTTAGCTGCGCCGAAAGCATCTAACAGGGAGATACCACGACCCAGAACTTTCAACAGCTTATCGTTCGGGATAGTGATCAGGGAGTCCACGTGCTTGGACAGTTCAGCGATACCCTGCTCTGCAAACGCCATGCGCTTTTTGCCTTCAAAGTTGAAAGGCTTAGTCACCACGGCAACAGTCAGAATACCTAAATCTTTGGCTACTTCAGCCACAACTGGCGCAGCACCCGTACCCGTACCACCGCCCATACCGGCCGCGATGAATACCATGTCAGCGCCTTCCAATGCAGCGCGCAGACCTTCACGGTCTTCTTCTGCAGAGTTACGGCCGACTTCTGGGTTTGCACCCGCACCCAAACCTTTAGTGATACCACTACCGATCTGAATGGTTTGGCCGACAGCTGTTTTACGCAACGCCTGAGCATCCGTGTTAACGGCGAAGAACTCTACGCCCTCGATACGCTCACGCACCATGTGCTCTACGGCATTGCCACCGCCGCCGCCGACGCCGATGACTTTAATCACCGCGTCATTGGTTAATTCCATTGGTTCAAACATAGTTTCTCTCCGTTTTGTGCCTGTCGCTTCGAGATCATAACGCGTAAGGATGATCTCTTTTTTTAAACATTAAAACTCTTTTCTCAGCCAGCCGTTGATTTTCTTGAACCAATTGCCCACTGAAGCTCTTTTTTCTACTTCAGCCTCACCGCTAAGGTGCGACTCTTTTCCGTAATGCAGCAACCCAATCGCCGTTGAGTAGTAAGGTTCCTGCGCATAATCTGTCAGGCCAGTGATATTCAGAGGCTGTCCAATACGCACTTGCGTATGGAAAACCTGTTGCGCACACGCTGCCAATCCGTCGATCTGCGCGGCACCACCGGTCAACACGATCCCTGCTGCCAGATGATGTTTGACACCCTGCTGGCGAAGCTGTTCCTGCAACTGCAGAATTTCATCATTCACCAGATTTAACAGTTCGGTATAACGAGGCTCGATAACCTCAGCCAGCGTCTGACGCTGCAAGCTGCGTGGCGGACGTCCACCTACGCTAGGAACTTCAACGCTTTCGTCTTTGCTGACCAACGTCCCCATCGCGCAGCCGTAACGAACTTTAATCGCTTCGGCGTCGGTAGGAGGTGTGCCAAATGCATAGGCGATATCGCTCGTTACCACGTTACCTGCATACGGGATAACCTTGGTATGACGCAGTGCTCCACCGGTATAGACTGCCATATCCATGGTGCCACCGCCGATATCTACCACACAAACGCCCAGTTCACGCTCATCTTCGGTCAATACAGCATAACTCGCTGCAAGTCCTGCAAAGATCAGTTGATCAACCTTAAGCCCACAGCGCTCTACTGCTTTGACAATATTCTTTGCCATATCATTATGGCAGGTAATCAGATGAACCTTAGCTTGCATACGCACGCCAGATAGGCCAACCGGATTTTTGATGCCTTCTTGATAGTCGATGGCATATTCCTGCGGGATAACATGCAGAACACGGTGCTCATCACGCACACGAACAGACTTCGCGGTATGAACCACATTCTCTACATCTTCCAGTGTCACTTCTTCTTCGGAAATAGGAACCATCCCTATTTCGTTCTGGCAACTGATATGTTTGCCAGAAAGCGCCAAATAGACTGAAGAAATTTGGCAATCTGCCATCAGCTCGGCTTGATCAATAGCGCGTTGGACGCATTTAACGACGGATTCCAGATCGTTAACACCGCCCTTATCCATGCCACGGGATGGGCAACTGCCCACACCGATGATATTGACCATGCCATCGGGCAGAACTTCCCCTACCAGAGCGGCTACTTTCGCCGTTCCGATCTCCAGTCCAACTACCAGTTTTCTGTCCGTCGACTTGATCATTGTTGTTTAACCTGTGCCTGATTCTGTTGCTGATTAGCGTTTTGCTGTGTCTGCTGGTCAAGCGGCGCTGGAGCCCATCCAACGGCTGCGCCGGTGTCATAGCGCAGATCAACGTAGCTAATACGCTGATTGGTTGCCTGCGCTTGCTGCTGTAACGCGGGATAAAGTTCCTCAAACCGCGCCAGTCGTCCAGAAGGATCATCACGTCCCAGCTCAAGACGAATGTCGTTATCCAGACCTAGCTGCCATGAGTGACGTGCACTCATTGACACCATTTTCAGCTTAAAATTATTCTTCGCCAGTTCCTGACTCATCGAGTGGTAACCTTCCAGCACATCATTTTCGCTGCCTTCTGGGCCATACAGCAACGGCATTTTCTGCTGCACTGTACGCTCTGCTGGCACGCTGAACGATTTGCCTTCGGCATCGACCAAACGTAAGTCATTCCAACGCGCGACCGGAACGTACTCAACTAAATGGATCTTGAGTTCGTTAGGCCACTGCTTACGCACGCTGGCCTGCTTAATCCACGGTAAACGCTCAATCTGTTGCTGGATAACATCAACGTTTTGCGTCATAAACGTGCCCGGCGCACCCAGCGACAAAATCGCCTGACGAATATCGTCATTCTTCGTGAAATGACGCTCACCGGTCACTACCAGCTTGGAAAGCGGCATTCGGCTGGCATCTTTCATCCAGCTCACCACCATCCAACCACTAACCACTATTGAACCCAGTATGATCAGTAAAAAGATCATACCAAACAAACGAATACCATTACTGCGACGCAGACCTGCACCACTACGGCGTTGGCCAGAACCAGTTGGTTCACGGTCGCGAGTGTTCAGGGCTGCCTGCGACATATCAGTTAGCCAGCTCCAAGATGCGGGCAACTAGCTGAGAGAAGCTCAACCCATACTGGCGCGCCGCCATTGGAACCAGACTATGGCTGGTCATTCCCGGCGCCGTATTCACTTCCAGCAAATAGAACTCTCCGTCGGCATCCATCATAACGTCTACACGTCCCCAGCCACTGCAATCCAGCGATTTATAGGCTTTACGTGCCAGCTCGGCTAGTTCACGTTCGCGCTCTTCGCTCAAACCGCTTGGGCAGAAGTATTCAGTCTTATCCGACAAGTACTTAGCTTCATAATCATAGAAGACTCCCGGCGCTTGTATACGAATTGATGGTAAAATCTCTTCGCCCAAGAAAGCCACGGTGTATTCAGGACCGCTTAACCACTTCTCAACCAGCACGTCATCGTCATGGCGGAAAGCCTCAACCAGCGCATCGTCAAACTCGCTGGCATCGCTCACTTTACTCATACCGACGCTTGAACCTTCACGGCTGGGCTTAACGATCAGCGGTAAACCGAGCGCGTTCAGCTCAACCAACATTTCTTGAGTTAAGCCTTCATCAAACTGGTCGCGGCTGATTGCCACAAAAGGCGACACCGGTAAGCCAGACGCCTGCCAAACCAGCTTGGTACGCAGTTTGTCCATAGTCAGCGCCGAAGCCATTACGCCGCTGCCGGTATAAGGCAGTTGCAGGAACTCCAGAACCCCTTGCAACGTGCCATCTTCGCCACCACGGCCATGCAGAGCGATAAAGACTTTATCAAAGCCCGCGTCTTTTAATTGTGTCGCAGGGAAGTCTTTTATATCCACCGGATGTGCGTCAATCCCCGCCTCTTTCAGACCATTCAGAACCGCTTGGCCTGACTGTAAAGAGACTTCACGCTCTGCGGAGGTACCACCCAGTAATACAGCAACTTTCTCAGCCATGATGTTTTTCATCCGTACTTGTTCTGTCAACGTTAATCGGCTGCAATTTCTGCTCAGCCAAAGTCCGCGCCACTTTGCCAATATTTCCGGCGCCCTGAGTCAAAATCAGGTCGTCATTTTCTAAAAACTGAGCCAGCGTCGCTGGCAATGTTGCAGCGTCAGACACCAGTACCGGATCTAACTTGCCGCGGCCACGAATGGTGCGGCACAGAGAGCGGCTATCGGCTCCTGGAATTGGCGTTTCACCGGCGGAGTACACATCCAGCATCAATAAAACGTCAACCTGACACAGCACATTCGCAAAATCATCATACAGGTCGCGGGTACGCGTGAAACGATGCGGTTGGAATACCATCACTAGACGACGATCTGGCCATCCCGCACGAGCCGCTTTAATCGTGGCGTCCACTTCCGTCGGGTGATGACCATAGTCATCCACCAGCATGGCTTTACCTTCTTTGCCGTTCACATTCTCCAGCGAGTACTCGCCAAGGAAATCAAAGCGACGTCCGGTGCCTTGGAAGCCTTCTAGCGCACGTAGAATGTCTTCATCCGCAATCCCCTCTTCGGTGGCAACCGAAACGGCTGCTGCCGCGTTCAGGGCGTTGTGGCGACCTGGCGCATTTAACGTTACCGCTAAACGAGGCTTATCCTGACGACAGATGAAGAAAGTGCCCTGTGCGCCATTTTGCTGATAGGACTCGATACGCACATCCGCATCTTCGCTAAAACCGTAAGTAGTGATATGACGTCCTACGCGCGGTAATAACTCACGCACCACAGGATCATCAATGCACATCACCGCGCGGCCATAGAACGGCAGGTTGTGCAGAAAATTAATAAACGTCTGCTTTAGATTCTCGAAGTCGCCATGGTAGGTATCCATATGATCGGCTTCGATATTAGTGACCACGGCAACCATCGGCTGTAAGTGCAGGAAAGAGGCATCACTTTCGTCTGCTTCAGCAATCAGATAGCGGCTTGAGCCTAAACGCGCATGCGTGCCTGCGGCTTTCACCAAACCACCGTTAACAAACGTTGGATCCAGACCGGCTTCCGCATAAATACTGGAAACCATTGCCGTTGTCGTTGTTTTTCCGTGGGTGCCCGCAATCGCAATGCCATGACGAAAACGCATCAGTTCAGCCAGCATTTCAGCACGGCGTATCACGGGAATACGGGCTTCACGTGCAGCAACAATCTCTGGGTTATCCGCAGAAATCGCCGTCGACACCACAACCACGCTCGCGTCTTTGACGTTTTCAGGGCGATGGTTGAAATAAATCTGCGCACCCAGTTCGGTTAACTGCTGCGTAACGGGGTTCGGCGCTAAATCAGAACCGCTAATTTGATAGCCTTCATTAGCCAACACTTCGGCAATACCGCCCATGCCAGCACCGCCGATGCCGACAAAGTGAATGTGCCGGACGCGACGCATCTCAGGCACCATGGTACGCAGTTTCGCGAGTTGTTGAGTATTTACGTTCTTATTCACTGTTTCTCAGTTCTGTCATTTTGGCCGGTGCTAACAATTAGCGACCCGCTCAGCGGTAAATTATTTCGCAACTTCACAAATCACGGCGGCGACACGTTCAGTCGCATCGGGAATTGCAGCAGCGCGTGCTTTCTCTGCCATTTCTAATAGGGTTTGGCGATCCCATCCTGCTAACGTCGCCGTCACTGACTCCACGCTCAACTGTGGTTGTTCAATGATTTTTGCAGCGCCTGCTTTTTCTAGCGGCAACGCATTCCAATACTGTTGGCGATCTTTATGCATGAACGGTACGAACAATGCAGGCAGCCCAGCGGCCGCGATTTCGCTCACCGTCAGAGCACCGGAGCGACATACTACGACGTCTGCCCAGTCATAGGCCGCCGCCATGTCATCGATAAACTCGGTCACTTTGTGCTGCGTCTGTCCGACTTTTTCATAGTCGGCTAATACCGTTGGCAAAGCGCCCTTCCCTACCTGATGCCACAGCGTAATTCTGCTACCTAGTTGTTCAGCAACTTTTGGCATGGTTTGGTTCAGGATGCGAGCGCCTTGGCTTCCGCCAACCACCAGCACGCGAATCGGCCCCATACGGCCAGCTAAACGCTGTTGTGGGGCCGGTAGCGCCAGAACGTCTTCACGCACCGGGTTACCCACCACTGGCGCATTCGGGAATGCGCCCGGAAAAGCCTGCAATACGCGCTTAGCAATCTTAGACAGCCAGCGGTTGGTTAAACCGGCAATTCCATTCTGTTCATGCAGCACAACCGGAACACCACACAGCCACGCAGCCAAACCACCAGGGCCAGAAACATATCCGCCCATGCCTAAAACAGCGTCTGGCTTATAGGCTTTCATAATGGCTTTAGCTTGGCGAACCGCGCGGAAAATGCGGATTGGCGCGCCTAGCTGTGCCTTCAGTCCTTTACCACGCAGGCCAGAAATCTGAATAAAATCAATTTCTATACCGTGCTGTGGGACCAACTGGGCTTCCATTCGATCGGCGGTGCCTAACCAACGCACCTGCCATCCTTGAGCCTGCAAATAATGCGCGACGGCTAAACCAGGGAACACATGTCCACCGGTGCCACCCGCCATTACCATCAGGCGTTTATTCTGTTGATGATCAGCGTTGCTACTCATCGGGAACCCCTTACTACCGCCTGTGCTTTTTCCAGACGAGTTTCATAATCAATGCGTAACAGTAATACCAATGCGGTCGACATAATCAGCAAGCTGGAACCACCGTAACTAATTAGCGGCAACGTCAGACCTTTCGTCGGTAACATCCCTGCGGCAGCCCCAACGTTAACCAGTGCCTGAAAACTAAACCAAATACCGATGGCGCAGGCTAAAAAACCGGAAAAGCGCTGATCTGCCTCTAACGCGCGACGTCCGATGGACATAGCACGAAAAGCGACGAAGAATACCATTAACAAAGCAAGAACCACACCGAAATACCCAAGTTCCTCGCCTAAAATTGAGAAAATAAAGTCGGTGTGCGCTTCAGGTAAATACTCCAGTTTTTGCACCGAGTTACCCAAGCCCTGTCCCCAGAATTCACCGCGGCCAAAGGCCATCAGCGATTGCGTCAGCTGGTAACCACTGCCGAAAGGATCGGCCCATGGATTCCAGAACGACGTCACGCGGCGCATACGATACGGTTCTGCAATAATCAGTAACACAACGGCAAAAATACCAGAGCCGATAATGGCTAAGAATTGCCACATTTTGGCACCCGCCAAGAACAGCAAACCGAGCGTGGTAACGAACAACACCACCACGGTACCTAAGTCAGGCTGAGCCAGCAGCAGCACCGCTAATACCACCATCACACCCATCGGTTTACAGAAGCCCCAGAAGTTAGAGCGAACCTCTTCAACTTTGCGCACCAGATAGCTGGAGAGATAGCAAAACAGCGCCAGCTTAGAGATCTCTGCGGGCTGAATACGTAGCGGACCAAACGCAATCCAACGCGAAGCACCGTTCACCGAGCTACCGACCACGAGAACAATCAGCAGCATAGCAACGGCCATTAGCAATAATGCGTTGCTATAGCGCTGCCAGATTTCCATCGGCACACGCAGCGTCACCATCGCCAATCCAAACGCCAATGCCAGATACAGCGCATCACGTTTCGCAAACAGGAAAGGATCGTCTGCCAAACGTTGACCAATTGGCATGGATGCTGATGTCACCATCACAAAGCCAATTGCCGCCAAACCAAAGGTCAGCCAGAGCAAGGTGCGATCGTATAGCACCACCATCGCAGCATCGCTCTCGCCCGCCCCCATCACCCACTCACGCAAACGCGTGATTAAGCCAAAATGTGGCAACGAGAATTTAGGGCGCGGTAACCGCGGGAGTCGCAGACGCATCAGCCAAGCTCCTTGGCTAAACGGCTGAATTCGTCGCCGCGTTGTTCAAAGTTTTTAAACTGGTCAAGGCTCGCGCAGGCCGGAGATAACAGAACCATATCGCCGGTTTTCACTTTGGCAGCAATCATTCGCATCGCTTGTTCCATGGTCTCTGTCTGCTCGGCAATCTCAGGACGCAAAGCAGCCAGCTGCGCGCCATCGCGACCAAAGCAGTACAAACGGACGTTATCGCCCTGCAGATATGGCGCCAATGCGCTGAAGTCTGCTGATTTACCATCGCCGCCGAGCAACAGATGCAAAGTGCCATCAACGTGTAAACCATTGAGCGCAGCTTCAGTGCTGCCAACGTTGGTAGCTTTGGAATCATTAATCCAACGCACGCCGTTATGTTCCAATGACAGCTGGAAGCGATGTGCCAAACCGGTGAAGGTCGTTAGTGCTTTTAAGCTTGAAGCTCGTGGAATACCAACAGCATCCGCCAGCGCTAACGCAGCCAATGCGTTAGTGAAGTTATGTTTGCCGGTGACTTTCATTTCACGCGTATTGAGAACTTTTTCACCACGCACGCGCAGCCAAATCTCACCCTGCTGGCGATTCAAATGGTAATCGCCCACGTCGGCACCAAAACTCACGCAGCGGGAATCTGCACCGCGAATCGGCATCGTGAGTGCGTCGTCGGAGTTAACCACGCAAACTTTGGCATTCTCATACACGCGCAGCTTGGCAGCGCGATATTGCTGCAATCCAAGCGGGTAGCGATCCATGTGATCTTCGGTAACATTCAGGATCGTGGCCGCAGCCGCTCGCAGGCTATTGGTGGTTTCTAACTGGAAGCTAGAGAGTTCAAGCACGTAAAGATCGCACTCTTGCTTAAGCAGCATTAACGCAGGCAAACCGATATTGCCGCCCACGCCAACGTTCCAGCCCGCAGATTTAGCCATTTCGCCCACTAACGTTGTCACGGTACTTTTACCGTTAGACCCCGTAATGGCCACAATGGGTGCCTGCGCTTCGCGACAAAACAGCTCGATATCCCCCACGATCTCAACACCCGCCTCTGCCGCCACGCTGAGCGCAGGAGAGGCAAGTGCAATTCCGGGACTTGCAACGATGAGGTCGGCATCCAGCAGCCACTCTTGGTTCATATCACCCAAGTGACGCTCAACGTTTTCCGGCAGCTTATCCAGCCCCGGTGGAGAAATACGGGTATCGATAACACGCGGCGTTACGCCACGTGCCAAGAAGAAATCAACGCATGACAGGCCCGTAAGCCCGAGGCCAATGATGACGACTTTCTTACCCTGATAGTCCACCATATTAACGCACCTTCAAGGTTGCCAGGCCAATCAGCACCAGCATCAGAGAGATAATCCAGAAGCGCACGATAACGCGAGGTTCTGGCCAGCCTTTCAGTTCATAGTGGTGATGGATTGGCGCCATACGGAAAATTCGCTGACCGCGTAGTTTGAAGCTGCCCACCTGCAAAATAACCGAGAGGGTTTCCATCACAAATACGCCGCCCATAATTACCAGTAGGAATTCCTGACGCAGCAGCACAGCAATCGTACCCAGCGCACCACCCAAAGCCAGCGAGCCGACATCGCCCATAAAGACCTGAGCCGGATAAGTGTTAAACCATAAGAATCCAAGCCCTGCACCGACAATGGCCGTGCAGACAATCACCAGTTCACCTGCGTGACGCAAATAAGGAATATGCAGGTAAGCAGCAAAGTTCACGTTACCGGTCGCCCAAGCCACCAGCCCCATCCCTGCCGCTACGAAAACGGTAGGCATAATAGCCAATCCGTCTAAACCATCGGTGAGGTTAACGGCGTTACTAGTACCCACAATCACAAAGTAGCTCAGCAGGATATACAGCAGACCCAGCTGCGGCATGACATCCTTGAAGAAGGGAACCACCAGCTCGGTTGCCGGAGTCCCTTTACCGATAGAGTACATGGCAAAAGAAACTACCAGCGCGATCACCGACTGCCAGAAGTACTTCCAGCGCGCAATCAGGCCCTTGGTATTTTTACGTACCACTTTGCGATAATCATCAACAAAACCAACAACGCCGTAGCCGAGCAATACAAACAGCACGCACCAGACGTAAGGGTTAGAGGGATATGCCCACATCAAGACAGAAATGGTGATGGAGGTCAGGATCATCAGACCACCCATCGTTGGCGTACCGCGTTTGCTGAAATGTGACTCAGGACCGTCGTTACGAACAACTTGACCGAAAGACATCTTTTGCAGGCGAGCAATCATTCGCGGCCCAATCCACAGCGACAGGAACAGCGCCGTCAACAAACTGACAATGGCGCGGAACGTCAAATAGGAAAAGACGTTGAAGCCGGAATAGTATTTGACCAAGTGTTCGGCCAGCCAGACTAACATGATTGATTCTCCTGCATTTCCTGCACAGATAAGCCTCGTACTACCTGCTCCATAGCGGCACTACGTGAACCTTTAACTAAAATGGTGATCGCCGCATGTTCGCATAACAGGTTTTTTAGGCGCTCAATCAGAGCCGTTTTGTCCGTGAAATGTTCACCACAACCACTGGTCTCGCTGATGAGATGGCTTAAACGCCCAACGCTCAGCACTTTATCAATCCCCGCCTCGCGAGCCGCAATGCCCACCTGACGATGACAATCTTCTTCTTCAGCGCCCAACTCGCCCATATCACCCACTACCATGACGCGATAGCCAGGCATTGAGCCCAACACCTGCGCTGCCGCGGTCATAGAGCCCACGTTGGCGTTATAGGTATCATCGAGAATCAGCTGTTCTGAATTCAAACGGATCGGGAATAAACGTCCGGGAACCGCTTTGAGTTCGCTTAATCCGTTGCGCACATTCTCAAGCGTTGCACCTACCGACATCGTCAGCGCAGCCGCCGCAAGCGCATTCGCGATATTGTGGCGGCCCGGCAACGGCAGAACCACCGGCGCAGTACCAAACGGCGTGTGCAGATTAAATTCGGTGCCTTGATGTGTCACGCGGACATCGCTGGCAAAGAAATCCACTGACTCGGCGGCCTGCGGAGAAAAACGCCATACACGCTGGTTGGCGATCTTTTCCTGCCAATGCGGCCAGTCGTTATTATCGGCATTGATAATGGCAGTGCCGTTTGCGGCCAAACCATCAAAAATCTCACCTTTAGCTTTGGCAACACCGGCTAAGGAGCCGAAACCTTCCAAATGCGCCGCCGCCAGATTATTGACTAAGGCGCTTTCAGGCTTAACTAAATTTACCGTGTAGGCAATTTCGCCCACGTGGTTGGCGCCCAGCTCGATCACCGCATATTCATGCTGTGGCTCAAGGCGTAATAACGTCAGCGGCACGCCGATGTCATTATTAAAATTGCCGGAGGTATACAGCACGTTGCCACATTGGCGCAGAATCTCCGCGCTCATCTCTTTCACCGACGTTTTACCCGATGAACCGGTAAGCGCGATAACGCGAGCGGGCATTTGCTGACGAACCCATGCGCCAAGTAACCCCAGCGCAATACGCGTATCGGCAACCACAATCTGCGGAGCATCAATCGGTAAGTGTTTACTTACTAGCAAAGCACCAGCGCCCTGACTCACAGCATCGGCCGCAAAATCATGAGCATCAAACTTTTCGCCTTTCAACGCGATAAATAAGCAGCCTTCGGTTAACTTGCGCGTATCGGTCACAACATCAGTAATTTGTGTATCAGCACCAATCAACTGACCGTTAACTGCCTCGGCGATGGCCTGCAAAGAAACAGGGATCATGCTATCACCCCCAGCAGACGTGCTACGGTCACGCGATCTGAATAATCTAAACGGCGATTGCCGACCAGTTGATAATCTTCATGGCCTTTGCCTGCCACGAGAATCACAGCATCAGGCTTAGCCTGCATGATGGCTCCGGTAACGGCTTCAGCACGGCCAGAAACGGCCTGTGCGCGGCCTGCATCAAGCATACCGTTCAGAATATCGGCCATGATGGCACGAGGCTCTTCACTACGCGGGTTGTCGTCCGTGACAACAACGCGATCGGCATATTGTTCGGCAATCGCACCCATAAGTGGGCGCTTACCTTTATCGCGATCGCCGCCGCAGCCAAATACGCACCACAGCTGGCCTTTGCAGTGCAAACGCGCTGCTTCAAGCGCTTTCTCTAGTGCATCCGGCGTGTGCGCATAGTCAACAACAACGGTTGGCTTGCCAGGAGCTGCGAACACTTCCATGCGGCCACATACGGGTTGCAGCTGAGCGGAGCTTTTGCACAGTGCTTCTAATGGATAACCAAGAGCTAACATAGTAGCGGCAGCAACCAGCAAATTGCTGACGTTAAAGGCTCCCATCAAGCGGCTTTCCAGCAAGCCTTTACCCCATGAAGAGTCAAAGCTGATACTTGCGCCACCATCGTGGTAATCAACGTCGGTCGCTGAAACCCAGCGCCCAGACCAATTTTCTGGCAAGCGCTGTTCCATGGTTACGGCAACGGCATCTGGAGACTTAGCCAACCAGCGCTGACCGACTTCGTCGTCAGCGTTAATAATTTTTTCACCGCTGTGGTGAGTGGAGAACAGCAGCCATTTGGCCTGTTCGTAATGCGCCATATCACCATGGTAATCCAGATGATCGCGGCTCAGGTTGGTGAATACCGATGCGGCAAACGGCAGAGCGGCAACGCGGTCTTGCACCAAACCATGGGAAGAGACTTCCATCGCAGCCAGCGTGGCGCCTTGAGACACCAAGCTGCGCAGTAAATGCTGCACATCAACCGCTGAACCAGTGGTGTTTTCACTTGGATGAACTTGCCCCAACAGGCCGTTGCCGACCGTTCCCATTACCGCACTGGTTTCGCCTAATAGCTGGCCCCACTGTGCCAACAATTGGGTAATGGTCGTTTTGCCGTTGGTTCCTGTTACGCCGATTAAGCGCAAATCAGCACCCGGCTGATGGTAAAAGCGTCCTGCCAACGCGGATAAGCGCTGGTTTAACTGACTCAGGTAGATAACGGGAACGCCGTGGCTCTCGCGAACGGTGCCATCTTCTGCTTCCCCATCTGCCTCAGCGATGACTGCAGCAACGCCTTGCGCTATCGCTTGCGGAATATAACGGCGACCATCTGCCGCGTGGCCAACGATCGCCACAAACAGATCACCCGCAGCCGCAACGCGGCTGTCTAATGTCATCTCTCGCAAAACGCGCTCCGGAGCATCTGCTACCCAAGGAGCCAAAAGCGCGCGCAAATTACGATCTGCCACCTGAACCCTCTTTTTTATTGTTCACTAATTCGTTTTTATCACCCGTGGGCAACGCATCCGGCTCAACGTTCATGGTGCGCAGAACGCCGCCCATGATAGCGCCAAAGATCGGAGCGGATACCGCACCACCGTAATACTTCCCTGCCTGCGGATCGTTAATGACCACAACCAGAGCAAATCGAGGATTACTTGCTGGCGCAACGCCAGCGGTATAAGCAATGTATTTGTCTACATAACGGCCATCTGGACCGACTTTTTTCGCGGTCCCGGTTTTAATCGCGATGCGATAGCCTTTGATTGCTGCTTTCGTCCCACCGCCGCCCGGCAGCGCAACGCTTTCCATCATGTGCACAACCGTACGAACGATAGGCTCAGGGAATACGCGTTCACCCGGAACGGGGGGATCGACTTTAGTAATCGACAGCGGACGATAAATCCCGAGGCTGCCAATCGTTGCATAGACACGTGCTAGCTGTAACGGCGTTACCATTAGCCCATATCCGAAAGAAAAGGTGGCCCTCTCTATGTCAGACCACCGTTGTTTTTTTGGGTACATGCCACTGCTTTCTCCGACCAGCCCCAAATTGGTCGCCTTACCCAATCCAAAGTGCGAGTAGGTTTCTACCAGCGCAGAGGACGGCATCGCTAACGCCAGCTTTGACACACCGACGTTACTCGACTTCTGTAGAATCCCCGTAATAGAGAGTTCTGAGTAACGGGCCACGTCTTTAATCTGGTGCCCGTTAACAAAATAAGGGAGCGTATTCAGTACGCTATTCTCTTTCACCACGTTGTGCTGTAACGCGGTCATCACCACCATCGGCTTCACCGTGGAACCCGGTTCGAAGATGTCGGTAATAGCGCGGTTACGCATGGTTTCTTTTGGCGTATCGGTCAAGTTATTTGGGTTATACGACGGGCTATTGGCCATCGCCAACACTTCACCGGTATTCACATCGACCAGCACAGCAGTACCGGATTCCGCTTTGTTAAATGCCACCGCGTTATTCAACTCACGGTAAACCAGCGCCTGTAGGCGTTCATCGATGCTAAGCGCCAAGTTATGTGCGGCTTGGCTATCCACTGAGGAAATATCTTCAATCACGCGGCCAAAACGGTCTTTACGCACGGTACGTTCACCCGGCTGGCCGGTTAGCCAGCGGTCAAAGCTCTTTTCAACGCCTTCAATCCCCTGACCGTCAATGTTGGTCACCCCAATGATGTGAGCGGTTACTTGCCCTGCAGGATAATAACGGCGGGACTCTTGCTTGAGAAAAATACCCGGCAGCTTCAGCTTATGGATGTAATCAGCCATCGCCGGATTCACCTGACGAGCGAGGTAGACAAATCGCCCTTTCGGGTTGGCATTGATACGCGCAGCCATTTTATCCAGCGGCATTTCTAATGCATCGGCCAACGCTTTCCAACGCGAGTCCAACGTGATGCCACCACGTTCATTCACTTCCTTCGGATCGGCCCAAATGGCATTAACAGGCACGCTCACCGCCAACGGGCGGCCAGCGCGATCGCTAATCATCCCGCGCGAAGTCAGAATAGGCTGCGTACGCAAAGAGCGCGCATCGCCTTCACGCACTAAGCGGTCGGGATTAATCACCTGCAAATAAGCCACGCGGCCTAACAAACCCATCAAGGCAATAAATATGCACCCACAGAGCAACGCAAAACGCCAGCTGACAAAGCTGGCCTGATCTTCCTGACGCTTTAACTTTCCGGGTCGCACTGCTTTCATTGATTACACATTTACCTACGTCGGAGGTGGTCTGTTGAAAACATCGTTAAATCATTGCTTAACAACAATATTTTCTTGAGATGGATCTACGTGCTGCATCTGCAGCTTCTCGGTGGCGATACGCTCGACACGGCTGTGATCACCTAACGCATTCTCTTCCAAAATCAGGTTGCGCCACTCGATATCCAGAGCATCGCGTTCGAGTACCAACTGCTCACGCTGCGCGGTTAGCAAGCGTGTTTTGTGCGTGGTCGTCACCACAAGCACTGCCGATACCAAAACACCGATAAATAGAATCAGAGGCAGTTTACCGTGGCGGAGAATATCTCCGCCGATAACGGCAACTAGCGTATGGCGCTCATTGCCGATCATTCTGTCGTCCTTTCCGCAAAGCGCAGCACCGAGCTACGAGCACGTGGGTTAGCATTAACTTCCTCACCGCTCGGTTTCATTTTGCCCAACGCTTTCAGCTTACGTCCGCCCTGACTGCGCAGCTGCGCCTCTGTCAGAGGAATACCCGCAGGAACCTGTGGTCCACGGCTATGATGACGAATAAACTGTTTTACGATACGGTCTTCCAGCGAATGGAAACTGATAATCGACAGGCGACCTTCCGGAGCGAGAATCTCCAGCGCACCGTTGAGCGCGCGCTCGATCTCTTCCAGTTCACTATTGATATAAATACGAATCGCTTGGAAGCTGCGCGTTGCCGGATGCTTGTGTTTTTCACGGAATGGGCTGGCATTTGCAATCAGCGTGGCCAGCTCATGCGTGCGGGTCATTGGCTCCAGGCGATTACGTTCCACGATGGCGCGCGCAATACGCTTGGCAAAGCGCTCTTCGCCAAAGGTCTTCAACACCCAAGCAATATCTTCTTCTTCCGCTTTCATCAGCCATTCAGCCGCGGATAAACCACGCGTTGGGTCCATACGCATGTCCAACGGCCCATCTCGCATGAAAGAGAAGCCGCGTTCAGCATCATCGAGCTGCGGGGAGGAAACGCCCAAATCGAGAAGAACGCCGTTGATTTGGCCTTCTAGGCCGAGTTCGCGCACATAGCTCGCCATATCGGAAAACGGGCCATGAACAATAGAGAAACGTGGATCGGTGATTTCTGCTGCGGCGGCAATAGCCTGCGGGTCACGATCGATAGCCACTAAGCGTCCTTCTGGCCCAAGCTGGGACAAAATAAGACGTGAGTGACCACCGCGACCAAAAGTGCCATCAATGTAAATGCCGTTACTGCGCAGATTAAGGCCGTTCACAGCCTCATCCAGCAACACGGTCTTGTGTTGGTAATTTTCTTCTGACATGACTATAACGACAAATCCTGTAGCCGCTCGGATAAAGGCTCCGTTGCGGTCTGTTGTGCGTCAATATCTTCCTTGACTTGTTGATACCAGTTTTCTTCATCCCACAGTTCAAACTTATTGAACTGCCCAACTAGCATCACTTGTTTTGTAAGCCCAGCATGCTGACGCAACGTACTTGCAATCAGCAATCGACCGGCGCTATCCATCTGGCATTCGCTGGCATGACCTAGCAGCAGACGCTGAATGCGACGCTCGACAGGATTCATACTCGAAAGACGCGATAGTTTTTGTTCAATCACTTCCCACTGCGGAAGTGTGTAGAGCAACAGGCATGGCTGGTGGAGATCGATGGTGCAAACCATTTGACCTTGCGATTCCTCAAGCAGTAATTCGCGATAGCGCATTGGAACCGCTAAGCGTCCTTTACCGTCAAGGTTGATGGTTGTTGCGCCACGAAACATACCTAAATTACCCCTCGTTGCCCCATCTCACCACTTTACACCACAAATTCCCACATAAGGAAGTTTACGGAGGGTAGGAAAACCTTGTCAAGCCAGAGCGGATGCGGTTTGGGATTATTTTTACCTGAAGTGAAATTAAAACCATTCACTACGAAAACTCTGAAAGAGAAATAATAAAATTAACATCATGATAAATTAAGGGAAATTCTTGGAAGGGAGTGTTACTAACGAGAAACACAAAATTTTTACCAAAAATTAAAATTTAACCAGACTTTGCAATATAGCTCTCATTTTGAACATGTCTTGTATAATTTACATACGCTTTACAGTAGTAAATAGAAAGCTAATTCGACCTAAGCTAATCGCCGTCAGGAAATTAAAAATACCTTTAAAAATCAATAAAATAATTTAATTACAATTCAATATAGTTTTTCTGATAACCATTTTATCTCACTTTATCCCGAGATAATAATCGGTTTGAAGATTAATTATCTAACTGCCTTTTTTCAAAAGTAATTAAGTGTTTCGTTCTCTCAATCCTTTCCACCTCAGATAGTTCTCAAATATTCATTTTTATTTTATTCAGGCCATTATTAGAACAACACAAACCATTCATTATCCTTCCCTGTACAATTTCCATCCAACAAATTGAATAAGAACATAAAAATTAACAGCATGGTGAGAAATCATGCATTTTGCCCATTCTTGTCATTTGCGCAGATTTTTGTAGCAAATCCGTCTTTAAATAATAATTTTTCACTAGTTAAAAAACACACAGCAAACATGTATGCTATTCATACAAAAATAAGCAGTTCATAAAACCATTAAGATCGATAAACCACAGTATTAATGACTAGTTTCAACATGGAGTTAGCCGTTATGTTTTCATCCGATTCCCGTGCTCGTAGTGCAGCCGCCGATATTTTTGCACTGGTGGTTTATTCTTTCATTGTCGGTATGGCGATTGAAGTCTTTCTCTCTGGAATGAGCTTTAGCCAATCACTGTCATCTCGCCTACTTTCCATTCCGGTCAACATTCTTATCGCTTGGCCGTATGGCATATATCGTGATTGGTTTATTCGTCAGTCGCAGCGTTGCAGCCCAACTGGTACGGCAAAAATCGTGGCCGATCTGCTTGCCTATGTCTCTTTTCAGTCGCCGGTATACGCCATTATTTTGTGGTCTGTGGGTGCCGACGGTGCGCAAATTATCGCGGCGGTCACCAGTAACGCCGTGGTATCGATGGCAATGGGCGTCGCCTACGGCTATTTTTTAGATTATTGCCGCAGGTTGTTTAAAGTGTCTGCCCATGCCAATAAAGTTCAGGTCAATAAAGTACAGGCGTAAAAAAAGCGCCGGTTGCCACCGGCGCCTTCTCACTTCATCGTTTTACTTAATTCTTTCGACATTACATCCGGTTAAGGCGACCACGCTTGAGCAGTACACGGCGCATTCGGCTTAAACCCGCTTTCGGCTTCTTCGGCTCATCTAAACTCGCCAACACTAATTCCAGCACGCGTTCGGCAATATCACGATGACGCTGCCCTACCGATAAAACAGGGCAATCGAGGAAATCCAATAGCTCATTGTCGCCAAAGGTTGCGATCGCAAGATCGGTTGGCAAATGACCATGATGCTTCAGCGTAACATCCAGCACCCCCTGCAAAAGCGGGAATGACGTGGTGAACAAAGCCTGCGGCATTTCATTATCTTTAAGCCAATTAGAGAACGCCACGCCTGCAGCATCGCGTTCGTAGCTATTGGTGTAAAGATATTGTACTTCTCGCGGATCGTCACGCCATGCGTCTCTGAATCCCTGCTCGCGTAAGAAGCTCACCGATAGCTCAGGCAAAGCGCCGAGATACAGAACCGATTTAGCAGGAAATTTGCGTAATTCCTCCGCCAACATCTCGGAATCCTCACGATCGGCCCCCACAACGCTAATAAAGTTTTCAGGATCTAACGCGCGATCCAGCGCAATGATCGGCAAAGGATCGTTGACCCAACGCTGATAGAACGGGTGTTCTGGCGGCAGTGCGGTAGAAACAATGATCGCATCAACCTGACGCTGTAACAGGTGCTCAATGCACCGCATTTCGTTGTCTGGCTGATCTTCTGAACAGGCAATCAATAGTTGATAGCCTCTTTGGCGTGCCTGACGCTCCAGATAGTTTGCAATGCGGGTGTAGCTGGTGTTTTCCAAATCAGGAATCACCAGCCCAATAGAACGGGTGCGGCCAGCACGTAAACCTGCAGCCACGGCGTTTGGATGATAGTTATGCTCACGTACCACAGCCATCACTTTTTCAACCGTTTTATCACTCACACGGTACTGTTTGGCCTTACCGTTAATGACATAACTGGCCGTCGTCCGCGAAACTCCAGCAAGACGCGCGATTTCATCCAACTTCACGTTATCCCCTTACGCATCAAATTAATTAAGAAGACCGAATGGTCGTCAATACAAATGATCTAACCGCATAAAGAAGAAAGGAGCAACCGCTTTTGCTGAATGGCATCAGCAAATAAGAAAAAGTAAGAGGCCCAGCACAAAGCTGAGCCTCTAAATAGCACTATTACACAGAAAATTGACCTGTGTTAACGCATTATTTTGTCACCACGAGATACCCCGACAACGCCTGAACGAGCTACTTCAACAATTTCAGCAACCTCTCGTACGGCGCTTAGGAAGGCATCGAGCTTGTCACTGGTGCCAACTAGCTGAACTGTGTAAAGCGCCGCGGTGACATCCACGATCTGCCCACGGAAAATATCGGTGCTACGCTTTACTTCTTCACGCCCATAACCCGTTGCTTGCAGCTTCACTAACATAATCTCACGCTCAACGTGCGAGCCCTGCACCAACTCGCTCACGCGTAGGACATCTACCAGTTTGTGGAGCTGTTTTTCAATTTGCTCAAGCACTTTCGCATCACCAACGGTTTGGATCGTCATACGCGAAAGCGTGGGATCGTCCGTTGGAGCAACGGTCAAGCTTTCAATGTTATAGCCACGCTGAGAGAACAGGCCGACCACGCGGGACAGTGCGCCTGATTCGTTTTCCAGTAGTACAGATAAAATCCGGCGCATTATTAAGTCCTCTCCGTTTTGCTTAACCACATTTCGTCCATTGATCCGCCGCGGATTTGCATCGGATAAACGTGCTCAGTTTCATCAATGGTAACGTCGACAAACACTAAACGATTCTTCACCGCCAGCGCCTGCTCCAGCTTGCTTTCTAGCTCATCAGGCGTGCGGATTGAGATCCCAACATGCCCGTAAGCCTCAGCCAGCTTCACAAAATCCGGCAATGACTCCATGTAAGACTGTGAATGACGACCTGCATAGATCATGTCTTGCCACTGCTTCACCATGCCAAGGAAACGGTTGTTCAGATTTACCACCACCACAGGCAAATCATATTGCAGTGCCGTAGACAGCTCTTGAATATTCATCTGAATACTGCCGTCACCGGTGACACAAATCACGGTTTCTTCCGGCAATGCTAATTTGATCCCCAGTGCCGCAGGTAAGCCAAAGCCCATGGTGCCGAGGCCTCCCGAATTCACCCAGCGGCGCGGTTTATCAAAACCGTAGTACAAGGCGGCAAACATCTGATGTTGACCCACGTCCGAAGCAACGTACGCCTCACCGTGGGTTAATCGGTGGAGAGTTTCAATAACCTGCTGCGGTTTAATGCGACCGCTGTTCGTGTCATAGCTCAGGCATTTACGGGCACGCCATTGAGCGATGTTTTGCCACCAATCACGCAGGCCATCAAAATCTTGCTTGGCTTCTTTCTGCCCCAGCAGCTCCAAGAAAGTCGCTAATGCCTCTTTAGCATCACCAACGATCGGAATATCGGCATCAACGGTTTTGGAGATTGAGGTAGGATCGATATCGATATGTAGCACTGTCGCATTGGGACAGTACTTTGCCAGATTGTTGGTGGTGCGATCGTCGAAACGCACACCGACGGCAAAAATAACGTCGGCGTTGTGCATCGCCATATTGGCTTCGTAAGTGCCGTGCATACCTAACATGCCTAGGCTTTGAGCGTGAGATGCGGGGAAGCCTCCCAAACCCATCAGCGACGTTGTCACTGGAATATTCAAGCGTTCGGCTAACTGACGCAGTTCCTCGTGACAACCAGAGCTAATCACGCCGCCACCGGCATAAATAATCGGCTGTTTTGCCGCCAGCAGCGTTTGCAGCGCGCGCTTAATCTGGCCACGATGCCCTTGTAAAGTTGGGCTATACGAACGCATTTTGACGTTTTCAGGATAGGAATACGGCAGCTTAATCGCCGGATTCATGATGTCTTTAGGCAAATCAACGACCACGGGCCCCGGACGTCCTGTGGAAGCCAAATAGAATGCTTTTTTGATAATGGTTGGAATATCTTCAGTGTGCTTCACTAAAAAGCTGTGCTTCACCACGGGTCGTGAAATCCCGACCATATCGCACTCCTGAAAGGCATCATTACCAATCAGAGACGTGGCGACCTGACCTGAAATAACCACCATCGGAACCGAGTCCATATAAGCGGTCGCAATACCGGTAATGGCATTTGTTGCTCCTGGGCCTGAAGTCACCAGCACCACGCCCACTTCTCCGGTTGCACGCGCAAAACCGTCGGCCATGTGCACTGCGCCTTGCTCGTGGCGTACGAGGACGTGTTCAATTCCTCCAACCGTGTGCAGGGCGTCGTAAATATCAAGAACGGCCCCGCCCGGATAACCGAATACATGCTTCACGCCCTGATCGATTAACGATCGAACGACCATCTCGGCTCCTGACAACATCTCCATGGGTTTGCCTCCAGGCTGACTTTGCGTAGGTATCATATTCAGGGTGGATCCCTGTTTTTTTGTGTGTTGTGTTTGATTCATTACCTTAACGTGGGAATAACAAGTGCGCAAACGGCAAACGGATGGAGAAAAGAGAGGAAGTTACAACCTTACTGCATTCAGCCATTTTTTAGGAATAAAACGCTGAGGGTAACGGAATTAGCTCCGCGCTTATCGCTGCGGTCAGCCAAATTACAGAACTAAATCATTCTCTCACGACAAAATATGCGAGTGCCGTTTGAGAAAAGAAAACGGCCAGTAAAACTACTGGCCGTTGAGCAAAATCCGTTTACCGCTATCGTTCCAAATACATGGATTCAATTTCCAGCTGGTAACGAGAGTTAATGATCTTGCGACGCAGCTTGAGCGTTGGTGTTAGCTCGCCCTGCTCCATGGAGAATGCCTCTGGCAGCAGAGTAAACCGTTTAACCTGCTCAAACTTGGCTAAGCCTTTCTGCATTTCACGCAGGCGTAAATCAAACATCTCAACGATATGACTATGACGCAGCAGATCTAAGCGATCGTGATATTTCAGGTTGATCGACTTAGCGTACTCTTCCAAAGATTCAAAACACGGAACGATCAGCGCAGACACAAATTTACGCGCATCAGCGATAACCGCAACCTGCTCGATAAAACGATCCTGCGCTAAGGTGCCTTCAACCATCTGTGGCGCAATGTATTTACCGTTAGAGGTCTTCATCAAGTCTTTCAGACGCTCGGTAATAAACAAATTGCCGTTCTCATCTAATGCCCCTGCATCACCGGTTTTTAACCAGCCATCTTCAGTAAAGGTCGCGGCGGTTTCCAATGGTTTATTAAAGTAGCCGCACATGACGATAGGACCCCGTACCTGAATTTCATTTTCATGACCGATACGGACTTCAACGTCAGGTAATGGTTTACCAATAGAACCAAAGCGAAAATCGTTCTCTTCCCAACAAGACACCGTGGCGCAGGTTTCTGTCATGCCATAACCGTATTTAATGTTGGCACCCAGCGCTTGGAAAAACAGGATGACATTATCATCCAGCTTTGCACCAGCGGCTGGCAGAAAACGCACTCGCCCACCTAAAATTCCACGCAGTTTGCTGAGAACGAGCTTGTCGGCCAGCTTATGCATTGCGGCTAGCGCAGGGCTTGGTTTGCGGCCAGTACGCTCGGTCAGGAAACATTTTTCCCCCACCCAAATAGCCCACTTAAACATGGCACGCTTATGCCACTTCGCCTGAGCCACTTTTTCATGGATGGCACTGAAGATTTTCTCGTAAAAACGCGGAACGGCACACATAACGGTAGGCTTCACCGATTGCATCGCCTCGCGCACCTGATTGGTATCGCCAAGGTAAACATTCTGTGCGCCAGAGTGCATCACATAGAAGCTCCACGCACGTTCAAATACGTGAGAAAGTGGCAGGAAGCAGAGAGAAACATCATCGGCAGTAACGGTTAAACGCTCATCATGCAGGCGGAGTTGCGCCCCCATATTGGTGTAATTCAGCATCACACCTTTTGGCTCGCCTGTGGTACCGGATGTATAAATTAGCGTGAACAAATCGCTCATATCAGCCTGAGCAATACGTTCGGCCAACTGCGGCAAATAAGACTCTTGTGCGCTAGCGGCAAAATCGTCCAGCGTGCAGGCGATTTCACAGCCCTGCATGTCAATGTTGTCCGACATAACAATAATGCGTTCTAGCTGCGGGCAAACACCGCGCAGCGCTAGTGCCGCATTATATTGAGATTGACCGTCAACAAATAGGATGCGCACGTCAGCATCATTAAGCACAAACGCGGTCTGTCCGGCGGTATTTGTGGAGTACACCGGAACGGTGATCGCGCGCAGATGTAAAATAGCCAGATCGACCAAGGTCCAAGAAACTGAGTTGTGAGCAAAGATAGCCACACGATCCTGCACATCAACGCCTAAAGCGCACAATGCTAGCGCGAGTTTCTCAACCCGACGCCCTACTTGTTGCCAAGTAAATGAAGTTTCGCCTTGAGCAGACCACTCACGTAGCGCAACACGCTGCGGTATGGTTTTGATCTGCTGCTGAATTCGTTCAACTAGATGGTATTTATTTAACTCATTGATCATAGAAGAAGTTCATTGAATTTATCGGAATGGATGTCGCAGTAAGATATGAGTGAAAAATCTTATTCAGCTTACAGCTGTGCGCTCTTTTCGCCGAAGTCTACCTGTTCTAGCTGAAGGGTCAACGATTATTAAACGCAAAAATGTGAGTAAAGATGGGTTTTTTGAATAATTTCCCATCAAGCTATGGCGAAGGATAATGTAAATATTGAGCTCCTTCGCCACGAATGAAAAGAATTTAAAATAATATAAAAAACCAATAAAACAGCCGATAGCCTCTATAAAACACTAATACAGCAACTAATCTCAGATAACCCTAGATATAAAAAAAGAGAGCTTAATGCTCTCTCTTTATTAACTTAGTTTTTTAAGCGTGCAGTTTAAAACTTACTGCCGAAATCGCTCAGTACAGCTTTCATCCATTGATGACCGCTATCACGCTCTGCGGCATGGTGCCAGCTTAGGTAACAGGTACGTTCTCTTTCCAAATCACTGAGTAACACAACAGAAAGGTTTAAGTGTTCTGCATAGTCCTCAACCAGCCAGCGCGGGGCAATAGCCACCATTTCAGTTTTAGATACCACGCTTAATACGCTGTTCATATCAGTACCTTGATATGCAACACAACGGGCTAACTCGCTCGCTTCATAATAACTACGGCTCAGCGATGAGAATAAATTCAAACCAACAACAGCATGTTGCTCAACCAAGAGCTGCTGATAGCTGACCATATTATTAATTCTTGGATGGTCCTTGGATACGGCTAAAACGAATTCATCTTTAAATAGAGGTTCGCAAGAGTATTCTTCACTTTCAAAATGACTGTAGCTGATCAAGAAATCTTTTTCTTGGTAGCGTAATTTGCGCTCAATATTTTCATTTACTGATGAGTTTAAATGTAACTGAACGTGAGACGCGCTCTCTTTAATTTGATTAAACAGTTTTGCTGTTAGTCGAATATCTAATGGGCTACAAATCGCCACATTAAATACGCGCTCACTTACCAGCGGGTTAAAGCCAGCGCCAGGGAGTTCATTCTGAACAATCTGCAATGCTTGACGGATCGAACCAAACAACTGATATGCCCGATGCGTTGGCTGGATACCACGGCCATAGCGCATGAAGAGTTCGTCGTTAAACATAATTTTCAGTCGAGCAACGGCATTACTTACCGCAGGCTGAGACATACCTAAAGCATGGGCCGCACGCGTGATATTTTGCACTTGCATAACCGCATCAAAGACAGTCAGCAAATTAAGGTCAACGTTTCTGAGTTGAACCAGTTCTGTACTTCCATTTTCGGCCAAAGACATAACCTCGTTTTGTACTGACATACATCACCTAATATAATTTATATTTCAGCATCGCGATTAGAAAATATAAGCGCGAATTAATTAAGATATGAACACAGCCGAAAATTTAAATACCAATCAGCCGTCCAGTCTGGGAGTTTTTAAACGCTATCCCTAGCTATAGAAATAAATTCAGTAATAAATAAACGATAAAAATAAATTGTTTTATTTAGAATTAGAATGACACAGAAGGCTGCCAATCACTCATTAACCTGTCATTCATTCAACACCAATGCATTCTAGTGATTAATGATTTAGTTGTACTTAAAATTCAAGGAAGCAATAGTTAACTAACAAAGAATAATAAGTATGTATATTTTAAAAAATAAGCTTCCTATCCAATTAGTTACCGTCAAAACAAACCAAGTTATAGAACAACCCCATCGTAATTAGCGCGCTAATGTTTGATTAAAATTTCAGAGACACTTCACAATCCTGTTTTACTTGATAAGCAGAACATTTATCACTACGTCCATCTGATATGAGTTTTTTTCACCTACTGAAATTCCCGTTGACAAGACTTTGGCTATCCAGTATCACTTTAAGCATTGAAATTATTCATCCAGATTAAGAGCGGAATCACATGATCCAGACTACTCGTCTCCTCAGCCTCCTCCTTCTCGCATCCAGCATGCGCGGTGAGCCTGTGGGCGGTAATCAAAACTGATTCCAACCAAACACAAGAAAGCCCGCGCAAATGCGCGGGCTTTTTTTTACACCAAAAGCAGCGCAACGCGACAAATAAGAACGATTGAGGAGCAACCTGCATGAGCCAACAAGTGATTATTTTCGACACCACGCTGCGCGATGGTGAACAAGCATTACAGGCCAGTCTGAGCGTCAAAGAAAAGATGCAAATCGCCATGGCATTAGAGCGCATGGGCGTTGACGTAATGGAAGTCGGCTTCCCAGTCTCTTCCCCTGGTGATTTTGAATCAGTTCAAACTATTGCGCGTAATATCAAAAACAGCCGAGTCTGTGGTTTGGCACGCTGTGTAGATAAAGACATCGACGTCGCCGCTGAAGCACTGCGTGTCGCTGAAGCTTTCCGTATTCATGTCTTTTTAGCCACTTCAACGCTGCATGTGGAATCAAAGTTGAAAAAATCCTTTGAGGATGTCGTGGCAATGGCGGTGCATTCCGTGAAACGTGCACGTAACTATACGGATGACGTTGAGTTTTCCTGTGAAGATGCGGGCCGTACCCCGTTAGACAATCTGTGCCGTATCGTTGAAGCCGCCATCAAGGCCGGTGCCACCACCATTAATATTCCCGACACCGTCGGTTACACCACGCCTTATCAATTTGGTGGCATCATCACCAATCTGTACGAGCGCGTACCCAACATCGATAAAGCCATTATTTCCGTGCACTGTCATGACGATTTGGGCATGTCGGTCGCCAACTCCATTACCGCAGTTCAGGCCGGTGCACGTCAGGTCGAAGGAACCATCAACGGCATTGGCGAGCGAGCGGGCAACTGCGCATTGGAAGAAGTGATCATGGCCATCCGTACGCGTTCCGAAATGCTGGGTGTGCATACCAATATTCGCCACCAAGAAATTTACCGTACCAGCCAGTTCATCAGCCAAATGTGCAATATGCCAATCCCAAGTAATAAAGCCATTGTCGGCTCCAATGCTTTTGCGCACTCTTCTGGCATCCACCAAGACGGCGTGCTGAAAAATCGCGAAAACTACGAAATCATGACCCCTGAATCGATTGGTTTGAATCAGATACAGTTGAATCTGACCTCTCGCTCTGGCCGCGCGGCCGTGAAGCATCACATGGAAGAGATGGGTTATCAGGAAGGTACCGACTTTAATCTGGACACCTTATACGATGCCTTCCTGAAACTGGCTGACAAAAAAGGACAGGTATTTGACTATGACTTAGAAGCGCTGGCCTTCATTAATAAACAACAGGAAGAGCCCGAGCACTTCAGCCTGGATTACTTCAGCGTGCAATCGGGTACCAGCGTGATGGCAACTGCATCAGTTAAATTAAACATCGGTGGAGAAATCAGCGCAGAAGCCGCCACCGGCAATGGCCCTGTCGACGCCGTTTATCAAGCGATTAACCGCATCGCTGGGTATGACATTGATATTGTTAAATATCAGCTGTCAGCGAAAGGCCAAGGCAAAGACGCACTGGGTCAGGTTGATATTGTCGCGAATTACAACGGCCGCCGCTTCCACGGCGTCGGCATTACGACGGACATCGTTGAATCTTCCGCTCAGGCGTTGATTAACGTTCTGAATAACATCTGGCGTGCGCAGCAGGTCGAAAAAGAAAAACAGCGCATCCATCAAACACAAACATCACCTTCTCATTCTAATCAGGAAGCGATCTAATTATGAGCCAAACACATCACATTGCCGTTTTACCCGGAGACGGCATCGGTCCAGAAATTATGGCGCAGGCATACAAAGTCATCGACGCCGTGCGCCAGCGCTTTGGTCTGAGAATTTCTACCAGCGAATATGACGTCGGTGGCGCAGCCATCGACAAGCACGGCACGCCTTTGCCCGCAGCGACCATTGCAGGCTGCGAACAAGCCAGCGCGATTCTGTTTGGCTCCGTCGGTGGCCCAAAATGGGAAAACCTGCCGCCCGCACAGCAGCCTGAACGCGGCGCATTATTGCCATTGCGTAAACACTTCAAACTGTTTAGCAATCTGCGCCCAGCGCGGTTATATGAAGGATTAGAAGAATTTTGCCCACTGCGCAGCGATATCGCGGCGCGCGGCTTCGATATTCTGTGCGTACGTGAATTAACCGGCGGGATCTACTTCGGCCAGCCGAAAGGCCGCGAAGGCCAAGGCATGCATGAGCGTGCTTTTGACACCGAGGTTTATCACCGTTTTGAAATCGAGCGTATCGCTCGCATCGCCTTCGAGGCCGCACGCAAACGTCGTGGCAAAGTCACCTCTATTGATAAAGCGAACGTGCTGCAAAGCTCGATTTTGTGGCGCGAAATTGCTAGCGAGATCGGTAAAGACTATCCAGACGTCGCGCTGAATCACATGTATATCGACAACGCGACCATGCAGCTGATTAAAGATCCGTCGCAGTTTGACGTCATGCTGTGCTCCAACATCTTCGGCGATATTTTGTCTGACGAGTGCGCCATGATCACTGGCTCGATGGGCATGCTGCCTTCTGCCAGCCTGAATGAACAAGGTTTCGGTCTGTATGAACCTGCGGGTGGCTCTGCGCCAGATATCGCAGGAAAAAACATTGCCAACCCTATTGCTCAAATCTTGTCATTTGCCCTGTTGCTGCGCTATAGCCTGAATGCAGACGATGCGGCTAACGCCGTTGAGCAGGCCGTTAATAAAGCATTAGAGCAAGGCTTCCGCACCAGCGATTTAGCGGGTGATGGTAAAGCGATTTCAACCTCAGAGATGGGCGATGCAATTGCCCGCTTTATCGCACAGGAGGCCTGATCATGGCGAAAACCTTATATCAAAAATTGTTTGATGCTCACGTCGTTTACGAAGCTGAAAACGAAACGCCGCTGCTGTATATCGACCGCCACTTGGTGCATGAAGTCACTTCACCACAGGCATTCGATGGGCTGCGTGCCATGGGCCGTCCTGTTCGCCAAACCAGCAAAACCTTTGCCACGATGGATCACAACGTTTCTACGCAGACTAAAGATATTAACGCCTGCGGCGATATGGCGCGTATCCAGATGCAAGAACTGATGAAAAACTGCAAAGAATTTGGCGTGCAGTTGTACGATCTGAATCATCCCTTCCAAGGCATCGTTCACGTCATCGGCCCAGAGCAAGGCATGACATTACCGGGTAACACCATTGTTTGCGGCGACTCTCACACCGCAACCCATGGCGCATTCGGCGCATTGGCCTTCGGTATCGGCACTTCCGAAGTCGAACATGTTTTAGCGACCCAAACGCTGAAACAAGGCCGTGCAAAAACCATGAAAATTGAAATTGCTGGCGACGCCGCCGAAGGCATCACGGCTAAAGATATTGTGCTGGCCGTGATTGGCAAAATCGGTCACGCCGGTGGTACCGGACACGTGGTGGAATTCTGCGGCAAAGCCGTAGAAGCCCTGTCGATGGAAGGCCGTATGACGCTGTGCAATATGGCCATCGAAATGGGTGCAAAAGCAGGTTTAGTGGCACCAGACGAAACTACTTTTGCCTATCTGAAAGGTCGTCAGTTTGCGCCAAAAGGCGAAAACTGGACCAAAGCCGTAGAATACTGGCGCACGCTGAAGTCTGATGAGGGCGCACAGTTTGACGCCACCGTCACGCTGAACGCTAGCGACATCGCCCCGCAGGTCACCTGGGGAACCAACCCAGGTCAGGTGATTGCCATCAACCAACCAATTCCAGCGCCTGAATCGTTTAGCGATCCAATGGAACGCGCCTCGGCAGAAAAAGCGCTGGCGTATATGAATTTGGCAGCCGGCGTTAAGCTGACCGACGTTGCTATCGACAAAGTCTTTATCGGCTCATGCACCAACTCACGCATCGAAGATTTACGTGCCGCGGCGGCTATCGCTAAAGGGCGTAAAGTTGCTAACGGCGTACAGGCCATTGTGGTTCCGGGCTCGGGTCCAGTGAAAGCACAGGCTGAATCTGAAGGTCTGGATAAAATTTTCATCGAGGCCGGTTTTGAATGGCGTTTACCGGGCTGCTCAATGTGCTTGGCGATGAACAACGATCGCCTGAATCCCGGCGAACGCTGCGCATCCACCAGCAACCGTAACTTTGAAGGCCGTCAAGGCCGCGGTGGCCGTACGCATTTGGTCAGCCCTGCAATGGCCGCCGCCGCCGCCGTGAGCGGGCATTTTGCCGACATTCGTGAATTAGCGACCGCAGCGGTCTGATAAGGAGCACTACCCATGGCTAAATTTATTCAGCACAGCGGCATCGTTGTTCCGTTAGACGCCGCGAACGTCGACACCGATGCGATCATCCCTAAGCAGTTTTTACAGAAAGTCACCCGCACCGGTTTTGGTCAGCACCTGTTTAACGACTGGCGTTTTTTAGACGATGCAGGTCAGCAACCTAACCCTGACTTCATCCTGAACCAGCCCGCCTTCAAAGGCGCAAGCATCTTACTGACGCGCGAAAACTTCGGCTGTGGCTCATCGCGCGAACACGCCCCGTGGGCATTAACCGATTACGGCTTTAAAGTGGTGATTGCGCCAAGCTTCGCAGACATTTTCTACGGCAACTCGTTTAACAATCAGCTGTTGCCCGTCACATTAAGCGAATCCGAAGTCGATGAATTGTTTGAACAGGTCAAAGCTAACCCCGGAATATCGTTCACCGTCGATCTGGAAACGCAAACCGTTCATGCGGGAGACAAAACCTATAAGTTTGAGCTAGACAGTTTCCGTCGCCACTGCATGATGAATGGCTTGGATAGCATTGGTCTGACGCTACAACACGAAGCGGCTATATCCGCTTATGAGGAAAAATTGCCGGAGTTTTTGCGCTAATTCAATCCTCTTACTTACCCCACCAAGCGCCCCCTTACCAGAGGGAGGATTAGATCGAGATAACATCACGAAACGGTTCCCTCCCCTGCGAAGGGGAGGGTTAGGGTGGGGTACTTGGAGGGGGAACTAAAATTCACCCATCACCAATATCCCAACCATTTCCACCACAAACTCCCGATCACAATCCAAATCAGCAGGTTCACTACGCTGAGAATAAATCCGGTTTTCCACCACTCTCCCAAAGTTACGTAGCCCGAACCGAAGATAATCGGCGCAGTACCCGTCCCATAGTGCGTCAATGACATCATCAGTGATGAAGAGAACGCCAGTACTAAGCCTAACAAGGCAGGCGGTGCACCCAGCGCCAGACCCGCGGCGAAGAATGCGGCGAACATTGCGGTGATATGCGCCGTGGTGCTAGCAAAAAAGTAGTGCGAATAAACATAAACCAGCGTCAGCAGGATCATCCCGCCCACCCATCCCATACCGAGATGAGAAATCGCGTTACCCACGCTCTGTGAAAGCCAACTGATCAAGCCCAGCTTGCCTAAATAGGTCGCCATCATCACCAGCGCGGCAAACCACACCACCGTGTCCCAAGCGCCTTTGTGTTTTAGCACGTCGTCCCAGCTCAAAACGCCGGTCGCCAAGAGGATCGCCAGCCCGATAAACGCCGCCGTCGTTGGGTTAACCGCCCACGCGCTGCCGAAAAGGAATGCAGGGATCCCCGCCCAAAGGCACAGCAATAACGCGAATACCCCCAAGGTGATTTTTTCCGCCAACGAAATATTCCCAAGCTCAGCTAACTTATCTTTGGCAAAGCGTGGCGCATTGGGCGTTCTTTTGATGGTTGGCGGATAGAGCCAGTAAACAATCAACGGCATTACCAACAGAGAAATGATCCCCGGCACCAACGCGGCAATCGCCCACATTGACCACGTGAGCTCAAACGTTGAGCCAGTGCCTTTCAGCAATAAGTTCACAATCAATGGGTTTGGCGCCGTGGCGGTAATAAACATCGCCGATGTAACCGGGTTAATGTTGTAGTTCACCAAAGCCAGATATCGACCAATCTTCTGCGTGGAGCCCGGTTCTGGCTTCGAGCCAAAACTGTCGGCAATAGACTTCATGATAGGGTGAATAATGCCGCCGCCGCGCGCGGTGTTACTTGGCGTCACCGGCGCTAAAGTGGTTTCGGCCAATGCCAACGCGTAGGCAATTCCTAGGGTTTTCTTACCAAACAACGAAATGAAATAGTAACCGATTCGCGCCCCAAGCCCGGTTTTATTCAGGCTGAGCGATATCATGATGGAAATCCCGATGAGCCAGATCAGCTGATTGGAAAAACCACTCAGCGCGTCATCCAACGCTGCGGTAGGTTTGCCCGGATTGGTCACCTGCGTCAGTGCAACTAAGGCAATAGCAATTATCGATACCGCGCCGATCGGCATCGCTTTACCGATAATAGCGGCGATAGTACCCACGAATAGCGCGAGCAGATGCCAAGCATGGGGGCTCACGCCTTCAGGCACGGGAATGACAAACCAAATAATCAGGGCGATTGCGATGGAAATTAGAGAAGGTATAGGCTTAAGCGGTGTTAGTTTACCCATATTATTATCAACTCTTCCTAGGTGAGTCGGCATCTCCGTACCGTTGGAGATAAATAAAAAGCAGAGGAGTTTAGTGCGCAGGTAAGGTGAATTGAAATATTTTGTTTGCAGGTAATACCTATGCACTTGCATTAACGCTATATGAATAGCTCAGCTAAGGCGTTGCGCGGTATCAAAAAACGACAAATTGGTTATTTTCTTAGCAGTTAAATGGGATCGCAATGTCTAGACGATCCCACCGGTCTCACACTAAGCCTCTCGAACACGAGAACACAGAATTAAGGCCACAATCGCCAGCGCCGCCGCCAGCCAATAAACCGCATGATGCCCCAAGGTTTCAGCTAATGCGCCTTGCAGAACGCCTGCCATAATCACGCCGGTTGAAATACTGTTGGTAAATAACGTGGTCGCGCTGCCCGCCCTACCCGGCATCAAATCCTGAAAATAGAGCATGCCAATACCGGCAATAATGCCAATGAAAACGGCGTTAAACAGCTGTAATACCATCAGTGCCAGCTTAAATTTAAACAGCACTAAACCCGCATAAAACAAGACACCGGCCGCCACCGCAAACAGCATCATGTTACGTTTGCCAAAGCGTTTTACGTAGTAGCCCGCCAGAATCATGGCCGGAATTTCTAGACCCGCTGCGGTGCCCATCAACAGTCCAGCCAAATTCTCCGGCAGGCCGAGATCTTGCGTGATATACAGCGGCATATCAATAATATACATGGTGTTGCAGGTCCACATCAGCATCGAGGATATGAACAGCAGAACCACATTCTTGTCACCAAACGCATTAGTTGGAATGACAACCGCTTCGCCCACGCTTTCAGTTCGCGGCATTGACGGTAACATCAACGCCACCAGCACGATCGCCAACACGAATACACCTGCGGCAATCAGATACATAAACGTAAAGCCGTAGTTCAGCGCCAGCATAAACGACAACGGCGGGCCGATAACCCATGCTAAAGAAAGCTGCGCACGCATCACCGAACTAAACATCACCACTTCACTCGCCGAGCGATCGGCATATTCACGTGCCAAAGCAAAAATCTGCGGCATTCCCGTATTCGCTAGCGCGGCTAAAAAAACTCCAGCAGAAATCAGCAGCAAATAACTGCGACAAAAAGCGAATAGCAGACAGTTTCCAACCGCCATAGCACAGCAAAACATAATCAGTTTACGGCGATCGCCCTGACGATCGGATCGTTTCGCCAGCAGGAAGCTCACCGCGATCCCCACGATCGCATTGACGGTATAAAACAGCCCAACCCACAGCGGGCGAACCTTAACCTCGGTCGTCAAAAATAGGCTAAGCGTGGGAGCCTGAAGCGCGCCCGCAATCCCCGTCAGAAAGGCAACAATAAGAAACGCGGCATAGATAGGGTTAATTCGGCGGCGGGCAGTCAACAAAGAGGTCATCCTGATTTCCTAAGCTGGCATGAGCAAATACGGCGTGTCGTACGATAACAGAACACGGATATAAAAAAACCAGCAGGTAAACCTGCTGGTCGGTGAAAAGCACCATTACTCAGAAACACTCTTTGATGTCGGAGAGACAAATGATTACTCACCTCTTTCTCTTTCATCTGCTGAAATTATCTGCGTAATATAGGGAAAGAAAAATTGATAGCTTTACCTAAAAAGGTTCCTCTTTTATGGCGACATCGCGATTACAACATCAGTTCATACGTTTATGGCAAAGCTTTAAGGGCCAGTCTGCGGAAACCACGCTGGGCGACCTTGCAGAAACGCTGAGCTGTTCACGTCGTCATGTCAGAACCTTATTAAACGCGATGCAACAACAGGGTTGGCTGCATTGGCAGGCCGAGTCGGGCCGAGGAAAGCGCTCAACGCTCACGTTCCAGTCAACGGGCCTTCAGGTACAGCAGCTGCGCGCAGAGGAGTTGCTGGAACAGGATCATATTGAGCAACTGGTTCAACTGGTGGGCGACCGCAGTTCAGTACGCCAAATGCTACTCTCCCAGCTAGGCCGCAGCTTCCGTCAGGGTAAGCATATTCTGCGTATTCTTTACTATCGCCCGTTGTTTAATCTGCTCCCGGGCACGCCAATGCGCCGCTCTGAAACCCATTTAGCGCGACAGATCTTCAGCGGGCTGACCCAGCTAAATGAGGAAAATGGGGAACTAGAATCCGATTTGGCTCATCACTGGCAGGCAATTACGCCTCTGCACTGGCGTTTCTATCTACGTCCCGCGATCCGTTTTCACCATGGGCGCGAACTCGAAATGATCGACGTGATCCAATCGCTCGAGCGTTTACGCGATCAGCCGTTATTTTCACATCTTAAAACGATCACTTCCCCCAATCCTTACGTCATCGATATCCACTTAAGCACGCCCGATGCATGGCTACCTTGGCTGCTGGGCAGCGTCAGCGCCATGATCCTGCCACACGAGTGGCAATCATTAGCAAACTTCACGCGCTCGCCTATCGGCACCGGTCCTTATCAGGTGGTACGCAACACGCAGACGCAGCTGAAAATCCGAGCTTACGACGACTACTTTGGTTTCCGCGCGCTGATTGACGAAGTTAACATCTGGGTTTTACCTGAAATTTCGGAGGAATTGGTTCATGCAGGCGTGCAGCTACAATCCGATGATACGGGAAAAGATGAGTTGGAAAGCCGCTTGGAAGAAGGCTGCTACTTTATGCTGTTTGACCAACGTTCACCGCTGACCTCCGATCCCGCAGTGCGCGAATGGCTCTGTCAGGTCATGACGCCAATTGCCCTGCTCAATAAAGCAGGAAAAATTCATCAGCGTTACTGGTCTCCGGCCTACGGCATCCTGCCGCGCTGGCACCATAATTTATTGATCAGTGAAAATAAAAAACCAGAGCATCTGACTCATCTAACGTTAACGGTCTACACCAAACATTCTGAATTCTACGCCATCTATTTAGCGCTTAAGCCGCTGCTGGCCGAATATGGCGTTGAGCTCACCATGCAGGAGATCAGCTACAGCCGCTGGCACGAAGGCGATGCGCAAAGCGATCTCTGGGTCGGCAGTGCCAACTTCTATTTGCCGTTAGAGTTTTCTGTTTTTTCAATGCTCTATGAACTTCCCTTGCTCCAGCACTGCCTCAGCGGTGATTTACAGCAAGACGCCAGCCGATGGCGCAACAATGCCCTGCCCATGGCCGAATGGTGCCAACGCTTGGTGCAAGAACATCAGCTTCATCCCCTGTTCCATCATTGGCTAAAACTGCACGGACAACACAGCATGCGCGGCGTGCGCATGAATACGCTCGGCTGGTTCGATTTCAAATCCGCGTGGTTCTCCCCGCCGGAGCTTCCCTCCGACAGTCATGTGCATGAATTAACCGTTTCAACCGGTTGTGAAAAACCTCGGTAACGTTATTAATCCTTTCTAATAACAGATGCTCTCTTTACAATAGCGCCCTGTTCTCAACGGGGTGCAAAAAAATAGACCGGTAATTTCCATCGCCGATCTAAAAACGTCGCGAGCTGCGTTCAGTTGGTGTCGGACAGCGCGGAAGAACCGGAGCATACACAAAGTATGTGAGGATTCTGAGCACTGCCCGACATCAGATCAACGCCTGCGCAGCACGTTTTTGCTGAGAGAAACCCGTCGAACCTGATCCGGCTAACACCGGCGGAGGGATTTGAGAGTGTACCCACGCTTGCTCAAAGACCTTTGCGACCTGACTTAACTCACGGAGTGCAAAGTGTTGAAACGATTGATTCCTGCCTTAATGCTGATCGCCGCACCTATGCTGGCTCACAGCGCTGATAAACCTGTTCTCACTGTTTATACCTACGATTCTTTTGCCGCTGAATGGGGCCCTGGCCCAAAGGTGAAAGCGGCGTTTGAAAAAGAGTGTGGCTGCGAGCTGAAGTTTGTGGCGCTAGAAGACGGCGTTTCGGTGCTTAACCGAGTCCGCATGGAAGGCAAAAAAAGCAGCGCCGATGTGGTGTTGGGATTGGACAACAATTTGGTGCAGGCTGCCGAGAAAACCGGCCTGTTTGTGCCTAGCGAAGTCGATACTCAGTCGCTCACCGTTCCCGGTGGTTGGCAGAATAAAACCTTTGTGCCTTATGACTACGGCTACTTCGCTTTCGTTTACAACAAAAACACGCTGAAAAACCCACCCACCAGTTTGAAACAGTTGGTCGATGGCCCTGAAAAATGGAAAGTGATCTATCAAGATCCGCGCACCAGCACGCCGGGGTTAGGCTTAATGCTTTGGATACAAAAGGTTTACGGTAGTGACGCTCCGCAGGCGTGGCAAAAACTGGCGAAGAAAACCGTGACGGTGACCAAAGGCTGGAGTGAAGCCTACGGCCTGTTCTTGAAAGGCGAAGCGGATTTGGTACTGAGCTACACCACGTCACCGGCGTATCACATTATCGAAGAGAAAAAAGATAACTACGCAGCCGCCGAATTTAGCGAAGGTCACTATTTACAGGTGGAAGTTGCAGCTCAGCTCGCCGGTAGCAAGCAGCCACAGCTGGCACAGAAATTTATGCAGTTTATTACCACTCCGGCTTTCCAGAACGAAATGCCAACCGGCAACTGGATGTATCCGGTGATTAAAACCACGCTGCCTGCGGGGTTTGAACAGCTTAACGTTCCAGCAAAAGCCTTAGAATTTACGCCTGCCCAAGTGGCTCAAAACCGCGCAACATGGATCCGCTCATGGCAAGCCGCCGTCAGCCGTTAATTCCTTTCTGGTTAATCCCTGGATTGTTCGCAGCGGTAGCAATTATTGCCATCGCTGCGGCGTCTTTCGGTTCACTCTGGCGTCATGCGCCAGCGTCGGATTGGCGTAGCCTGTGGCAAGACGATTATCTGTGGCACGTTATTCGTTTTACCTTCTGGCAGGCATTTCTCTCTGCCGTTTGCTCGGTTATTCCCGCTATTTTGCTGGCTCGGGCACTGTTTCGCCGCCGCTTTTTAGGCCGCCAGCTATTGCTGCGCCTTTGCGCTATGACGCTGGTATTGCCTGTGCTGGTCGCGGTCTTTGGGATCCTCAGCGTGTACGGCAGACAGGGCTGGCTGGCACAAATTTGTCAGTTCCTCGACCTTGAGTACACTTTTTCACCCTATGGCTTACAGGGCATTTTGCTGGCGCATATTTTCTTTAATCTACCGCTCGCAGCGCGTTTGTTGCTTCAGGCCTTAGAAAATATCCCGACCGAACAGCGCCAACTGGCTGCACAGCTTGGTATGAACAGCTGGCAGCAGTTTCGTTTTGTCGAATGGCCTTATCTACGCCGCCAAATTCTGCCCGCCGGTGCGCTGATATTTATGTTGTGCTTTGCCAGCTTTGCCACCGTGCTTTCTCTCGGCGGCGGCCCGCAGGCAACCACTATCGAGCTGGCGATCTATCAAGCCTTAAGCTACGACTACGATCTCAGCCGCGCCGCACTGCTGGCCATACTGCAATTGCTATGCTGTTTAGGCTTAGTTTTGCTGAGTCAAAAACTTAGCGGCATTCTGCCTGTTGGCCATACGCGAGCATTAAAATGGCGTAATCCCGTCGATACTTTGGCTGCGCGATTGCTGGATAGCTGCGTGATTTTCTGCGCGCTGTTGCTTATCCTTCCCCCGCTGCTCGCGGTGATAGCAGACGGCGCGAATCATGCGTTTGCCAGCGTACTGACTCAACCCGTGCTATGGCAGGCAACATTTACATCGCTCAAAATTGCGTTAGGCGCAGGCCTGCTGGCCGTAACGCTGACGATGATGTTGCTATGGAGCAGCCGTGAACTTCTGCTACGCCAGCATCGCTGGTTAGGACAAGGCATGGAACTGACCGGAATGCTGATATTAGCCATGCCCGGTATCGTGCTCGCGACAGGCTTCTTTTTACTGCTCACCGATACCATTGGCATTCCACAGTCAGCCTACGGACTGGTGATTTTAACCAACGCGCTAATGGCCATTCCTTACGCGCTTAAAGTGTTAGAAAACCCCATGCGCGATTTGGCCGAGCGCTACAATCCTCTCTGCCTGTCGCTGCGAATTCAGGGGCTTAACCGATTAAGGCTGATAGAACTGCGCGCGCTTAAACGCCCGCTCTCTCAAGCTATAGCCTTTGCCTGCGTGCTGTCATTGGGCGATTTTGGCGTAGTTGCGCTGTTTGGCAACGAGCAATTCCGTACGCTGCCGTTCTACCTGTATCAGCAAATCGGGGCCTACCGTAGCCAAGACGGCGCGGTCACCGCGCTGTTATTACTGATCCTGTGTTTCTTACTTTTCACTCTGCTGGAACGTCTTCCGGGGCGAGATAAATCATGATTACGCTGAACGATCTCACTTATATCTATGAGCATCAGCCGATGCGTTTTTCACTTAACATCTCTGACGGAGAACGCGTGGCCATTTTGGGCCCGAGCGGTGCGGGAAAAAGTACGCTGCTTGCCTTGATTGCTGGGTTTTTAATGGCCGATCAAGGCGTCGTCACGTTAGATGGCGTGAATCATACCCATACGCCGCCGTCCAAACGTCCGGTATCGATGCTGTTCCAAGAGAACAACTTGTTTTCTCATCTGAGCATTGAGCAAAATCTAGGGTTGGGGTTAGATGCGGGATTACGCCTAGATGGCGCGCAGAAAAAGCGCCTGAATGAGATTGCCCAGCAGGTGGGAATTCTTGATTGCCTACCGCGATTGCCATCGCAGCTTTCCGGCGGTCAGCGTCAACGCGCCGCGTTGGCGCGCTGTTTGTTACGCGACCAGCCTATTTTACTGCTCGACGAGCCTTTTTCCGCGCTCGATCCCGCGCTGAGGGGAGAAATGCTACAGCTGTTAGATCAGGTTTGTTCAGAGCAAAATCTCACCCTGCTGATGGTGTCACATAATCTCGATGATGCAGCACGCATCGCTACGCGTACTTTGTTGGTTGCCGATGGACGCATTGCCTATGACGGCACCACTCAAGATCTGTTAGATGGAAAAGATCCGGCATCTGCGGCGTTGCTGGGGCGGTAGTCTTTTAAAATGAATAGCTCGATAAAATTTCGGTAACATACTTATTGTTTTGATATTTTTTTCTTAACTCAGGTAGGTCTTTTTTTGCTTTACCACAATATTGAGCGATTGATTTTTCAATCATCTTCTTATTTTCTTCGGGAAGGGAGTTATCCCACTCACCTGCAAAATGCTCACAGTTTTCGGCAGTTATAGTAAATTCAGCGATATCTGAAGGCTCTTGGTTTTCCTCACCAAATGAATAACTGCTAAATACGGCAAACAATAAGATTGCCATTATGGTTTTCATCATCAATTTGTTTGCACTCCATGCATTGCAAGGTATCTATAAGATCAACTAAAACTGCACCACCTTCCACAGCAGTGAACGATAGATTGGCATCAGCGGATGGTTATGCATCAGCACAAAGCTCACGACAGCGGCTATCCACATGGCAACGGTTGCAATACGCAGGCGTAGTGGTGTAAGCCACTGAGACAGTTTATCCGCCGAGCGTTTGCCCTCTCGCCACCAGCGCCAACTCAGCCATGCCGCAACCCAAATCGAAACCACCACCAGCGCCAATAACACTTTAAATAACGTGCTGCCGCTGCCTGCCGGTATATCAATCGCGACACCGGCTAAAATCCCCGGTAGGAAATAAATCGGCGGCCACGTGATACAGCCAATAATATTAGGTGGAATAAATTTGCGCGGAGGTAGCGCCAGCATGCCCGCAACCATCGGTACAACCGGCCGCGTTGGACCAACAAAACGACCAATCAGCACTGTCATCATGCTATGGCGATGAAGAGCATGTTCGGTTCTATCGAGCAGCGCTTTGTTCTTCTTGATAAATGACCATCGATGGAGCGGCTCTTTGAAAGCGCGGCCAATAAAATAGGAGATCCAATCGCCGGCAAAACAAGCCAGAACCCCCACGCCCCACGCATAGTAGAAATTCACCTGTCCGCTGCCAATTAATGCGCCCAGCGTTGCCATCATTACCGTACCTGGTAAAAGCAGCCCGACCAATGCTAAAGACTCTAAAAACGCCACTAAAAACACGGCGATCAAAGAGTAGGTTACCGATTGGGTCACCAAGTGTTGCAGGTACGCTTCCATAATTCTTCCACCGGAAATAATGAGCCAGCGATTTTGCGGAGCCGACCGTTTGCCGTCAACCTATCATTGCGGGGATAAACGTTTATTTACAAATGAGTAACTTAATGAGTATAGGTAATGGTGGGGATTTTGGGGGCAGTGCTTCTATCCACATAGGTACGGTGTGATGTTACGTACGCAGCTCACCTATTTAATCACGGTGTAAGGTTTCGTCCGCCGATTTATACCGAATTCCATTGATACATCAATGAAGGCGTCCGATGAGGGGCGCCAGCGCGCGCCCCTTCAATCCTCGCGCTTTTATCCGAGATGCCATCTCCGCTACGGTTTGGTATCGCCCATCCAGGGCGCCCCAAACTCCGCCGGTACATCCCTGTACCGGCGGCTCTCTCTACCAAAACTTAAACTAAAAACCCGAGGCAATCTTTGTTTTTGACGTTGACCTTTTCCGGCACGTTACCGTACAGCCGAACGAAAAACGACGGGTCAGCACGAGCCACAGGGATGTGGCGAGAGTCGTAGGGGCGCCGGGAGCGCCTCTGCGACGGTGCGGTTAAACCCATAGTTTGTAGAGAGGGAACCCGCGCAGCGGGCTGGAAGGTGGTGCCAAGCCCGGATGCAAGGCGGCGGCGACTGAGCCGCCTTGCTTGACCGCTTTCGCCCATAGCTAAATGGAAAAACATTGCTGATAAGCGGGCGAAATTTTCACTATCCGTATATAGGCTTATTTAACTCGCCACAATGCGCCACCATCATAGACAACCACTGTATAAATACTCATACTAGCTATGTTCCCAACAACCTAATCGGTAAAAATCACCGCGATGGCAAATACCCCACAGCAAGGCTTCGTCCTCACCCGTCATTGGCGGGATACACCGGCTGGCGTGTCGGTGGAGCTGTGGTTGGCAACCGATAATGGCCCGCAGAAAGTCTCTATTGCGCCGCAGCAGGCCGTCGCGTTTTTACCTGCGGAACAGCTGCCGCAGGCCGAAACAGTGCTGAAAAACGAGCGTAACGTTGAAATAAAATCTCTGCCGATGAAGGATTTTCATCAGCGCCCCGTCGTGGGGATATATTGCCGTAGCTATCGTCAATTGATGAACCTTGAGAAAACCCTCAAGGAGCAAGGCATGACGCTGTATGAAGCGGATATCCGTCCGCCAGATCGCTATTTGATGGAGCGTTTTATCTGCGCGCCAGTGTGGTTTTCAGGTCAGCAGGATACACAAGGCGTTTGGCGCAATACGCAGCTAAAACCGAATCCCAACTATCGCCCAACGCTTAAGCTGGTATCGCTGGATATCGAAACCACCATGCACGGCGAGCTTTACTCTATCGGTCTGCATGGCTGCGGCCAGCGCGTGGTGTATATGTTAGGTCCTGAAAATGGGGATGCTAGCCAGCTCGATTTTGATCTAGTTTACGTAAACAGTCGGCCACTGTTGCTCGAAGCCTTAAACCAGTGGATGGCGTGCCACGATCCTGATGCGATTATCGGCTGGAATCTGATCCAGTTTGATCTGCGCGTGCTGCAAAAACACGCTGAGCGTTATGGCGTTCCCTTGCGTTTAGGCCGCGGCGGCGATGCGCTAGAGTGGCGTGAACATGGCTTTAAACAAGGGCACTTTTTCGCTGCGGCCACCGGACGCCTGATTATCGACGGCATCGAAGCCCTAAAAAGCGCGTTCTGGAATTTTCCCTCTTTCAGCTTGGAAAATGTGTCTCAAACGCTGCTGGGCGAAGGTAAGGCGATGGACGATCCCTACAGCCGAATGTCTGAGATCGATCGTCGATTCCGCGAAGATAAACCTGCGCTGGCGCACTATAACCTGAAAGACTGCGAACTCGTCACCCGCATATTTGAGCATACCCATCTGATGACGTTTCTGCTCGAACGCGCCACGGTAACGGGCTTAAATGCCGATCGCAACGGCGGTTCGGTTGCCGCGTTCACCCATCTTTATTTGCCACGCATGCACCGCGTCGGTTTTGTCGCACCGAATCAAGGCGATTTACCGGAAGAAGCTAGCCCTGGCGGCTTCGTGATGGATTCACGCCCCGGCCTGTATGATTCTGTACTGGTGCTGGATTATAAAAGCCTGTATCCCTCGATTATTCGTACTTTCTTAATTGATCCCGTTGGGCTTATCGAAGGCCTCCGTCAGCCTGACGATGAACACTCCGTCGCCGGTTTTCGCGGTGCGCGTTTTGCCCGCGAACAGCACTGTTTGCCGGATATCGTGAGCCAAATATGGCAAGGCCGCGAGGCCGCTAAGCGCGAAAAAAACGCCCCGCTTTCCCAAGCGCTCAAGATTATTATGAATGCGTTTTACGGCGTACTAGGTTCAAGCGGATGCCGCTTTTTCGATCCACGCCTCGCCTCATCCATAACGATGCGTGGCCATGAGATTATGCGCCGCACGCGAGAATTGATTGAAGCAGAAGGCTATCCGGTGATCTACGGCGATACGGATTCAACCTTTGTGTGGCTCAATCATGCGCACGATGAAAAACAGGCTGAAGCTATCGGACAACGCCTGATCGGCCTGATAAACCAATGGTGGAAAAATCATCTTCAAACGGAGTACGGCTTAGACAGCGCACTAGAATTGGAATATGAATGCCACTATCGGCGTTTTTTAATGCCGACCATTCGCGGTGCCGAACTTGGCAGTAAAAAACGCTATGCGGGTCTGAAAGGCGAAGACATGGTGTACAAAGGCATGGAAACCGTGCGTAGCGACTGGACGCCGCTGGCGCAGCAATTTCAGCAGGAGCTGTATGCGCGCATATTTAAAAATCAGCCTTACCAAGAGTTTATCCGCGATTACACCCAACGCTTGTTAGCGGGCGAATTTGATGACCGCTTGGTTTACCGCAAACGGCTAAGACGCAAACTGAGTGAATATCAGCGTAATGTTCCCCCCCATGCTCGCGCGGCGAAAATTGCCGATGACTATAATCGTGAGCTTAATCGACCGTTGCAGTATCAAAATGGCGGTTGGATTAGCTATGTGATTACCACCGCGGGTCCTGAGCCGTTAGAGCGCCAACGTGCGCCTATCGACTACGATCATTACCTTTCGCGTCAGCTACAACCGGTTGCCGATGCCATTTTGCCATTCATGCAGGATGACTTCACTACGTTGGTCGCAGGCCAACTCGGGTTATTTTAGTTAAGACAATTCCATGTTTGGGGGGTGACGAAAGCGCCGTCATCCTTTAACATAGCGCCCTTCCCTCAGTTAAAACATTTACTTCATTGCTTGATTCAAGCAACGAAGCGGCCCGCTATCGCTAATAATGTAGGCCAAGTGAAAATCACTTACCCACGGCAGCGCCTGCTGCCCATGCAGTAGTTGTTCAATCATCAGTGTTCAATACATAAAAGTTGAGTCGATAATCTATGCCATTTACCTTAGGTCAACGCTGGATCAGCGATACGGAAAGCGAATTAGGATTAGGAACCGTTGTGGCGATTGATGCCCGCATGGTGACATTGCTTTTCCCTGCGACCGGCGAAAACCGCCTTTACTCACGTAATGACTCCCCAATTACCCGCGTTATGTTTAATCCGGGTGACACTATCACCAGCCACGATGGCTGGCAGTTAAAGATAGATGAAGTCAAAGAGGAAAATGGTCTGCTGACGTATATCGGCACCCGATTGGATACTGAAGAAGCTAACGTTGTGATGCGCGAAGTATTGCTCGATAGCAAACTGACCTTCAGCAAACCTCAAGACCGCTTGTTTGCCGGGCAAATCGACCGTATGGATCGCTTTGCGCTGCGTTTTCGTGCGCGTAAATATCAGAGCGAACAGTTCCGTCTTCCGTGGAGCGGCCTGCGCGGTATGCGCGCCAGCCTGATCCCGCATCAGTTACACATTGCTTATGAAGTGGGTCAGCGCCACGCGCCTCGCGTTCTGCTCGCCGATGAAGTGGGCTTGGGTAAAACCATTGAAGCAGGGATGATCATCCATCAGCAACTGCTGGCGGGTCGCGCTGAGCGTATCCTGATTGTGGTTCCTGAAACCCTGCAACATCAGTGGCTGGTGGAAATGCTGCGCCGCTTTAATCTGCGTTTCTCGCTGTTTGACGATGCTCGTTACGCCGAAGCCATGCAGGATGCAACTAACCCGTTCGAAACCGAACAGATGGTGATTTGCTCGCTGGACTTCGTGCGCCGCAATCGTCAGCGCTTAGAACAAATGGCAGATGCCGCGTGGGATCTGTTAGTGGTCGATGAAGCACACCATTTGGCGTGGAGCGAAAATGCCCCAAGCCGCGAATATCAAGTGATCGAGCAACTGGCCGAGCATATTCCTGGTGTGCTGCTGTTAACCGCTACCCCTGAGCAATTAGGTCAAGAGAGCCATTTCGCTCGTCTGCGCCTGCTCGATCCAAACCGTTTCCATGACTATCAAGAGTTTGTCAGCGAACAGCAGAAATATCGTCCGGTCGCCGACGCGGTCACGCTGTTGCTCAACGATGGTCATCTGACCAACGAAGAACTCAATATGCTGAGCGAAATGATCGCCGAGCAAGATATTGAGCCATTGCTAAAAGCCGCTAACGCAGGCGGCACCGGCAGCGTTGACGCCCGTAACGAGCTGGTGAAAATGCTGATGGATCGCCACGGCACCAGCCGCGTGCTGTTCCGTAACACCCGTCAGGGCGTGAAAGGCTTCCCGCAGCGCGAACTGCATCAGATTACGTTGCCATTGCCTTCGCAGTATCAAACCGCCATTAAAGTGTCCGGCATTATGGGCAGCAAAAAAACGGTTGAAGCGCGCGCCAACGATATGCTGTATCCAGAGCGTATTTATCAAGAATTCGAAGGCGAAAATGCCACGTGGTGGAACTTCGATCCACGCGTTGAATGGCTGATGAATTTCTTAACCTCGCATCGCGATGAGAAAGTGCTGGTGATTTGCGCTCAGGCGGCGTCAGCGGTCAATCTGGAACAGGTGCTGCGCGAGCGCGAAGCGATTCGCGGTGCGGTATTCCACGAAGGCATGACCATTATTGAACGCGACCGTGCGGCGGCCTATTTTGCTTCTCAGGAAGATGGCGCGCAGGTATTGTTGTGTTCTGAAATCGGCTCTGAAGGGCGTAACTTCCAGTTCGCTCATCATCTGGTGATGTTCGATCTGCCGTTCAACCCTGATCTGCTGGAACAGCGTATTGGCCGTCTGGATCGTATTGGCCAGAACCACGACATCAAGATTTTCGTTCCTTGCCTAGAAAACACCGCGCAGTCGGTTTTGGTTCGCTGGTATCACGAAGGTCTGGATGCCTTTGAGCATACCTGCCCAACCGGACGCACCATCTATGACAGCAGCTATCAAACGCTGTTGGGCTATTTGGCTGCACCGTCTCAGTTGGAAGGCTTTGATGATTTCATCAAAGAGTGCCGCACTCAGCACGATGCCCTGAAAGCCCAACTGGAACAGGGTCGCGACCGTCTGTTAGAAATGCATTCTAACGGTGGCCAAGCGGCGCAAGAGCTGGCTGAGGCTATTGCCGATCAGGATAACGACGTTGGCTTGGTTAACTTTGCGCTCAACCTGTTTGATATCGTAGGCATCAATCAGGACGATCAGAGCGACAACATGATCATCCTGACGCCGTCAGAACACATGCTGGTGCCTGATTTCCCTGGCCTGCCGCAGGATGGCTGTACCGTCACCTTCGACCGTGAACAGGCGCTATCACGCGAAGATGCACAGTTTATTAGCTGGGAACATCCGATTATTCGCAACGGCTTGGATCTGATCCTGTCTGGCGATACCGGTAGCTGCGCAGTTTCTTTGCTGAAAAACAAGGCATTGCCGGTTGGTACGCTGCTGTTAGAAGCCATTTACGTGGTGGAAGCTCAGGCACCGAAACACCTGCAACTGACCCGTTTCTTGCCGCCAACGCCGGTACGTATGCTGTTGGATGCGAAAGGCACCAACTTAGCCGCTCAGGTTGAGTTTGAGAGCTTTAACCGCCAGTTGAACTCCATCAACCGCCATACCTCAAGCAAGCTGGTGAACGCCGTTCAGCCGAACGTTCACGCCATGCTGCAAGCAGGCGAAGCGCTGATTGGCGAACAGGCAACCGCGCTCATCAACGAAGCAAAACGTGAAGCCGATGAAAAGCTCAGCGCCGAACTGGCACGCTTGGAATCCTTGAAAGCCGTTAACCCAAACATTCGTGATGACGAGCTGGAAACGCTGGAATTCAACCGTCGTCAGGTGCTTGAGAACTTGGATCAAGCGGGCTGGCGTTTGGATGCGATTCGCCTCATCGTGGTGTCTCATCAATAATGACGACTCCCGTGCTCCATAATATCCTGATCAATCCGGTCGCCGGCGGCGTAGATCCTGCGCTGTCGGGGGGAACGCCGCCGCTGGGGGAGTACCATCCCCCACGCGAACCTTGGCTGCATGTTCTATATCAAGATGAGCATATCATCGTGGTTAACAAGCCAAGTGGATTGCTGTCTGTTCCGGGGCGTGCTGAAGAGCACCGAGACAGCGTGATGACTCGCGTTCAGGCTGATTTCCCTATAGCAGAATCGGTGCATCGGTTAGATATGGCGACCAGCGGCGTTATTGTCGTTGCGTTAACAAAAGCTGCCGAGCGCGAGCTTAAGCGTCAGTTCCGCGAGCGCGAGCCGAAGAAAAGCTATATTGCCCGTATTTGGGGTCATATGGAGCATGATGAAGGCCTGATTGATTTGCCTTTGATCTGCGATTGGCCAAATCGACCTAAGCAGAAAGTCTGCTTTGAGCACGGAAAATCAGCGCAAACCGGCTATCTGGTGCTGAGCCGCGATGCCGATGGTTCCACGCGAGTGAAACTCACGCCCATCACCGGTCGCTCACACCAGCTACGCGTGCACATGTTGGCACTGGGGCATCCTATTCTCGGCGATAAGTTTTACGCACATCCCGAGGCCAAAGCGATGGCTCCGCGCCTTCAACTACACGCTCAAGAGCTGCGTATCACCCATCCTGAGTTTGGCACCGCGATGCATTTTAGCTGCGAGCCTGATTTCTAACATCTTTCCCAATAAGGTGGCTCTGTGAGCCACCTCCTATAACCATTATCTTCTTAAGGTTATAGTCCCCTGCGATCGTTTAGTTTTTCTACGGTACACCGTGACCGTAAGTTTTCTATCTAAACCCAAATAATCGTTCGCCCGGGTCCGGGGAAGGAATAGCCATGTCACTCATCAATGAATTACCCGCCATTTTCGATAGTTTTTCCGATGCACGCCGTCAGGGATTCCTCACCGTTTTAGAGCTCAAAGAACAAAACATCCCGCTGGTAGGGACCTACTGCACCTTTATGCCGCAAGAAATTGCCTTGGCCGCGGGCGCGGTGGTGGTGTCACTTTGCTCAACCAGCGATGAAACCATTGAAGAAGCGGAGAAAGATCTGCCACGCAACCTTTGCCCACTTATCAAGAGCAGCTACGGATTTGGCAAAACGGATAAATGCCCCTATTTCTATTTTTCAGATCTGGTTGTGGGGGAAACTACCTGCGACGGAAAGAAAAAAATGTATGAGTACATGGCCGAGTTCAAACCAGTCCATGTCATGCAGTTACCAAACAGCGCCAGCGATGACGCTTCGCGTGCGCTATGGCGCGCTGAGATTTTGCGGTTGCAGACCACGCTCGAACAGCAGTTTGGCCGAAAAATTAGCGAGCACGATCTGCGTGCGGCCATTGCGCTAAAAAACCAAGAGCGTGAAGCCTTATCCTCTTTTTATCGTTTGGGCCAACTAAACCCTCCCGCCCTATCCGGGGTGGAAATCCTTAAAGTCGTGTACGGCGCCACCTTCAAATTCGATAAAAATGCGCTGATCGACGAACTCAATGCCTTAACGGCAAAAGTGCGGCAAGAATACGAGCAAGGCAAACGTCTTGAGCCACGCCCTCGCATTTTGATTACCGGCTGTCCAATCGGCGGTGCGGCGGAAAAAGTGGTTCGTGCCATCGAAGAAAACGGTGGTTGGGTGGTAGGCTATGAAAACTGCACCGGTGCGAAAGCCACTGAGATGCAGGTTAACGAAGAAGGCGACGTGTACGACGCATTAACCGACAAGTATCTGGCGATTGGCTGCTCCTGCATTTCCCCCAATACCCAGCGCCTGAATCTGCTGAGCCAGATGATTGACGAGTATCAGGCCGACGGCGTTATCGACGTTATCCTTCAGGCCTGCCATACCTACGCGGTGGAGTCTCTCGCCATCAAACGGCATGTGCGCCAGCAGCATGATATTCCTTATATGGCGATCGAAACGGACTACTCCAACTCCGATATCGGCCAGTTGAATACCCGCGTGAGTGCGTTTATCGAAATGATGTAAGGAGCAGCGCGTGAGTTTAAGTATTGGCATAGACTCTGGATCTACGGCCACCAAAGGGATTTTAATGAGCGCCGCTAACGGCGGTGAGATCCTGCGCCGTTTTCTCGGACCCACGTCGTTTCGCCCGCAGGACACCATTGATGAGGCGTGGTCACAGCTGAGTGCAAATCTAAGTGAGCGTCCCATGCTCACGCTCACCGGCTATGGACGTGCCTTGGTAGACTACGCCGATAAGCAGGTAACAGAAATTACCTGCCACGGCATAGGCGCACGGTTTTTGTGCCCTACCGCTCATACGGTTATCGACATTGGTGGGCAAGACAGCAAAGTGATTCATCTGGATAGGGATGGAAGCCTCACTGACTTTCTGATGAACGATAAGTGTGCCGCAGGAACTGGGCGCTTTCTCGAAGTGATATCTCGCACGCTAGGCACCGAGGTCAGCCTGTTGGATAAACTGGTTGCTGGCGTAGCTCCGCATCCAATTTCCAGCATGTGTACGGTTTTCGCCGAGTCAGAAGTTATCAGCCTGCGTTCTGCTGGCGTGGAACCTGAGGCTATTTTATCCGGCATCGTTTATGCCATGGCGCGCCGCAGCGCCAATTTTATTGGCAGACTCGGCGTGCGCCCGACGATCTTATTTACCGGGGGCGTAAGCCATTGTGACGCGTTTCGCCTGCATCTTACTGAAGCGCTAGACACCGAGGTAAAAACGCATCCTGATGCCCAGTTTGCAGGGGCACTCGGCGCTGCGCTGGTTGGTGGTCGCCAGAAAAAGAGAGGCCTGCATGGAGGATGAATACCTTTTTTTGTTCCACAGCACGCTAGGAGTGGTGCGCTTGAAAAAACGGCTTCAGGCACATAACGTGGCGTTTAAGGTCGCAGATATTCCACGCCAACTAAGCAGCGGCTGCGGGTTGAGTATCCGGCTATGCTGCCCCAAGCCTGAATTGTCACAATGGTGGGTTGATGGGGAAACATCGGCGATTTTTCGCTGCGAGGGTGAGACGTACCACGCGGTCTCGCTAGACGCGTAAATCGACATAAAAAAGCCCGCAATAAACTATTGCGGGCTTTTTTTCGGCTAAAGGATTACTTGAACCCTTTTTCCTTCTTAATTAAATCGTAAGCAGCCTGAATTTCTTGCGCTTTCTGTTTAGCCATTTCCATCATTTCCGGCGGCAAACCTTTCGCCACCAGCTTATCGGGATGGTGCTCGCTCATCAGCTTGCGGTACGCACGTTTGATCGTCGTAGCATCATCGTTTGGCTTAACACCTAGCACTTTGCAAGCATCCGCCAACGTCGGCCCACTTTGGCGCTGATAGCCACCACCGTATCCGCCTTGCTGCTGATACTGCCCTTGTTGCTGGTAGCCGCCGCCAAACTGGCGCCCGCCCTCCATCATGCTCAGGAACTGATCAAACTGAATGCGCGAGAAACCAAGCTCTTCGGCGATCACATACAGCACCGCGCGCTCATTGGGATGCAAAGAACCATCGGCAAACGCGGCCTGTAGCTGGATCTCCAAGAACATACGGATGAGATCGACACGCCCAAAGCAGATGCTACGCAATTCCCGCAGCTTTTCACGCAGGGGAAAATCGGCCTGCTTGCCTTCGCGAAACGCCTGCTGCGCCGCCGTTCTTGCCGCACCATGCAGCTGCATTCTTTCCATCAGCGCACTGGCAACATGAATATCGGCTTCGGTTACACGCCCTTTCGACTTGGTTAAATGCCCCATTACCTGAAACGTCGTGCTAAAAAATAGAGCCTGTCGCTGCGCTTGGTTAGAAAAGTAGCCACTACTTCTCACCTGACGCGACTTATCTATCATATGGCCAATAAGTAGCCCTAACACGACGCCCCAAAAGCCCGTTCCTGACATTAGACCAAGAACTAATCCGATTAATTTACCCCAATACTGCATATCGTCCTCAATTCATCATGCCGAGGGACATAATTTGCTTTATCATACCTGTCATTTATTCTGACGCCTAACGACAGCAACCAAGAATGCGTCAATTTAACACTAGCGCAACGCTAAGGGGTGATATAGTCTCTGAGCGTTCGCTGCTCGACGCCTCTGATGACGGAACTTCTGAAACCGCGTATGAAAAAAAGTATTCCAACACTGGTTGCCACCTTGGTTTGGTCGGCACTCTATAGCCAGAACGCTCTGGCCGATCTTGCTGAGCAATGCTTGCTCGGCGTGCCTATGTATAACAAACCACTGGTATCCGGCAATCCAAATGATTTACCGGTGCATATTCAAGCCGATAAAAGCGACGCAAATTATCCCGATAATGCGGTGTTCAGCGGAAACGTGAACATTGAGCAGGGTAATAGCACGCTGACAGCCGATCAGGTTCAGCTCGATCAGAAGTTTCTTAAAGATAAACCCGATCCGCTGCGCACGGTCACTGCAACCGGCAACGTTAACTATTCAGATAATCAGGTCAAACTGAAAGGCCCGAACGCGTGGTCAAATCTGAATAACAAAGACACTAACGTATGGCAGGGTGATTATCAGTTCGTGGGTCGCCAAGGTCGAGGCACCGCGGATTTAATGAAAACCCGCGCCGAGAACCGTTACACCATTTTAGAAAACGGGACCTTTACGTCCTGTTTACCTGGCGATAATAGCTGGAGCGTTGCAGGTTCTGAAATCATTCAGGATCGGCAGGAAGAAGTGGCAGAGATTTGGAACGCGCGCTTTAAAATTGGCGGAGTTCCGGTTTTCTATAGCCCTTACCTGCAGCTCCCTATCGGTGACAAACGTCGCTCCGGCTTCTTACTCCCTGATTTTAAATATTCCAGCAGCGATGGCGTTGAGTTTAGCCTGCCATGGTATTGGAACATCGCCCCTCAGGTCGATGCCACCATTACGCCACACTACATGGAAAACCGCGGTCTGCAATTGCAGAACGAGTTCCGCTATCTGACCGTAGCGGGTGCAGGTTTGATGGAGCTGGACTGGTTAAACAAAGATAAACAGTACGCTGACGATCGTCTGGATAAAAATAATATCTCTGACGCGGAAAAAGATAAAAAACGCTGGTTGTTCTACTGGCAACACAGCGGCGTGATGGACAAGGTGTGGCGATTCAACGTCGACTACACCAAAGTGAGCGATCCTTACTACTTTAACGATCTGGATTCGACTCACGGCTCCAGCACCGATGGCTATGCGACGCAGAAATTCAGCGTGGGCTACGCCGAGCAAAACTGGAACGCAACGCTATCCACCACGCAGTTCCAGGTGTTTGCTGATGCCGGTAATACAAACGCATACCGTGCTGAGCCACAGCTAGATTTGAACTACTACAAAAACGATATCGGGCCGTTTGACCTGCATTTGTATGGTCAAGCCGTTAAATTTACCAACGAAAGCGATACTCAGCCTGAAGCCGATCGTTATCACTTTGAACCGACTCTTGACCTTCCTTGGTCAAACGGCTGGGCCAGTGTGAATACCGAAACTAAGCTGTTGGCAACGCATTATCAGCAGACGCTGCCGGATAACAACAGCAACTTTAGCGATCTTAAAGACTCGGTAAACCGCGTTATGCCAGAGTTGAAAGTCGACGGAAAAATCACCTTCGACCGAGATATGGACTGGGCTGAGGGCTACACCCAAACGCTGGAACCTCGTGCTCAGTACCTGTATATCCCATACCGCGATCAAAGCGATATTGGCGTTTATGACTCAACGCTGTTGCAGATGGACTATACCGGTCTGTTCCGTGACCGTATCTATAGTGGTCTAGACCGTATTGCCTCCGCCAACCAGATGTCTACCGGCTTAACCACGCGTATCTATGATGATGCGTTGGTAGAACGCTTTAACGCCTCTCTGGGGCAGATCTACTACTTCGAACGCTCACGTACCGGTGATGAAACGCTATCTACCGATAAAGATAAAGACACCGGTAGCCTCGTTTGGGCGGGGGATTCTTATTGGAAAATTACCGATCATTGGGGTATTCGTGGCGGCTTGCAGTATGACACCCGTCTAAACAGTGTCGCGCTGGGCGATGCGGTCATGGAATATCGTAAGGATGCCGAAACGATGGTTCAGTTGAACTATCGTTACGCTAGCCCTGAATATGTCACCGCGATGATCCCACGTTATGCCAATAACGATCTGTATAACCAAGGGATTAGCCAAGTGGGCGCTACGGGGAGTATTCCTGTCGCCGATCGTTGGGCATTGGTGGCTGCGTACTACTACGATACCAACGCGAATCAAACCGCGGATTCTCTGGTTGGTCTTCAGTACAACACCTGTTGCTGGTCTGTTGGTGTAAACTACGAGCGTAAAATCACCTCTTGGGATTCTACCGCCTCTCAGCCAAACAGTAAGTACGACAACAAGTTCTCGTTCACCTTCGCACTGCGTGGATTGGGCACGAATTACAGCTTGGGTACGGCAGACATGCTGCAAAAAGGTATCTTGCCTTACCAGCGTGCTTTCTAACATTTTGCGATTTTTGTGGTCTAATCACTACCTAGTTGTAGCTTGATTAGTAAAAGCAGAGTTTTGACATTAACCCGCAGCAATGCGGATTGGACAAATGGAAAAGGTATGAAGAACTGGAGAACGCTGATCCTCGGTGTGGCATTCTGTGCCAACACTGCGTTTGCAGCCCCTCAAGTCGTTGATAAAGTAGCCGCTGTGGTTGATAACGGTGTGGTGCTGGAAAGTGACGTCGATGGTCTGATGCAATCCGTAAAACTGAACGCGCGTGAAGCCGGTCAGCAACTGCCTGATGATGCCACATTACGTCACCAGATCCTCGAGCGTCTGATCATGGATAACATTCAGTTGCAGATGGCGAAAAAGATGGGCATCAATATGACCGATGCCGACGTCGATCGTGCGATTGGTAACATTGCTCAGCAAAACAACATGTCGATGGATCAGATGCGTAGCCGTTTGGCCGCCGATGGGATTAACTATAAAACCTATCGCGAGCAGATCCGTAAAGAGATGCTGATTTCTGAAGTGCGTAACAATGAAGTTCGCCGCCGCGTGACGATTCTTCCGCAGGAAGTTGAAGCGTTAGCTAAACAAGTTGGATCGCAGAACGGCGCTGATACCGAGCTTAACCTCAGCCACATCCTGATTGCTCTGCCGGAAAATCCATCTCAGCAGCAGGTTGACGACGCAGAACAACAGGCTCGTCAGTTGACTGACCAACTGAACAAAGGTGCTGATTTTGGCAAGATGGCAGTAAGTTATTCCGCAGACTCTCAGGCGCTGAAAGGCGGCCAAATGGGCTGGGGTAAAATTCAGGAACTGCCTTCACTGTTTGCGGCTGCACTGCAAACAGCTAAAAAAGGTGACATCATTGGCCCAATCCGCTCCGGCGTTGGTTTCCATATCCTAAAAGTAAATGACGTTCGTGGCGGTCAGGCTAATGTGTCTGTTACCGAAGTTCATGCTCGTCATATTTTGCTACGCCCTTCTCCGGTGATGACCGACGATCAGGCTCGTGCAAAACTGCAGGAAGTTGCCCAGCAGATTAAGAACAAGCAGATCACCTTTGATGAAGCCGCGCGTGCTATTTCTCAGGATCCAGGATCAGCACTGAAAGGTGGCGATCTCGGTTGGGCAGTTCCGACCATGTATGACCCTGCTTTCCGCGATGCGTTAATGAAGCTGCAAAAAGGCGAATTAAGCGCACCGGTTCACTCTTCATTTGGCTGGCATTTGATTCAACTGATGGATACGCGCCAAGTTGACCGCACCGATGATGCACAGAAAGATCGCGCATATCGCATGCTGTTCAACCGCAAGTTTGCGGAAGAAGCACAGACTTGGATGCAGGAAGAGCGTGCCAGCGCTTATGTAAAAATTATTGATGGTAGCAATGCCCAGTAATCATACACATGACACGTTTCGTGTCGTTATAACCCCCGGTGAACCTGCCGGGGTGGGGCCGGATTTGGTAATCGCTCTTGCTCAACAGGCTTGGCCTGCTGAGTTGGTAGTGTGCGCCGATCCGGCTTTGTTGCTTGAACGCGCCGCATTATTGCAACTGCCGCTGACGTTGCGAGAATATCAGCCTGATGTCTCCGCTCAGCCGCAAGCAGAAAAAACGCTGACCATTCTGCCCATCAAGCTGCACAGCAAAGCTTTGCCTGGGCAACTTGATGTTAATAATGGTGCCTACGTGGTGGAAACGCTGGCGCGAGCATGCGATGGCTGCCTGAGCGGTGAATTCGCGGCGCTCATCACCGGCCCCGTGCATAAAGGCATTATTAATGACGCGGGTGTGCCTTTCACTGGCCACACCGAGTTCTTCGCCGAACGTAGCCATCGCGATCGCGTGGTGATGATGCTGGCGACGGAAGAGTTGCGTGTGGCATTAGCCACCACCCATCTTCCACTACTTGATGTACCTGCGGCGATTACGCCACAAACGCTCACTGAAGTTATCACGATCCTAGATCATGATTTACGTACCAAATTTGGTATCGATGAACCGCAAATTTACGTCTGTGGCCTCAACCCCCACGCGGGTGAAGGCGGTCATATGGGACGTGAAGAAATTGATGTGATTATTCCGACGCTTGAGTCACTGCGTCAACAGGGTATTCACCTGATTGGGCCCTTGCCCGCTGATACACTATTCCAGCCTAAATATCTGGAGCACGCTGATGCCGTTTTGGCGATGTATCACGATCAAGGCTTGCCGGTGTTAAAATACCAAGGCTTCGGCCGCGCTGTGAATATTACGTTGGGGTTGCCGTTTATCCGCACCTCCGTCGATCACGGCACCGCGCTGGATCTGGCTGCTACTGGCATCGCTGATGTGGGTAGTTTCAGAACAGCATTAAATCTCGCTATTAAAATGATAAATAACAGTAATGAATAACAGAGTTCACCAAGGCCATCTGGCTCGTAAACGTTTTGGACAAAACTTCCTGACCGATCAGTATGTGATCGACAGCATTGTGTCCGCTATTCACCCAATGCCAGGCCAAGCCGTGGTTGAAATCGGCCCCGGTTTGGGCGCACTGACCGAGCCTGTTGCCGACCGCATGGACAAAATGACGGTTATCGAACTCGACCGCGATTTAGCCGCGCGACTAGCAACGCATCCGTTTATCAGCAGCAAACTTAACATTCGCCAGCAAGATGCGATGACCGTTGATTTTGGCGAACTGTCACGCGAGTTGGGCCAACCGATACGCGTATTTGGTAATCTGCCTTACAACATTTCAACGCCGTTGATGTTCCACCTGTTCACCTATACTGGAGCTATCAGCGACATGCATTTCATGTTGCAAAAAGAAGTGGTGAACCGTTTGGTTGCCGGGCCGAACAGTAAAGCCTATGGCCGTTTGACCGTTATGGCGCAATACTACTGTCAGGTTATTCCTGTACTGGAAGTTCCGCCAACGGCGTTCCGTCCAGCACCAAAGGTTGACTCAGCCGTGGTTCGTTTGATCCCACATGCGACTATTCCGCATCCGGTCAAAGACATCCGCGTGCTTAGCCGTATCACCACAGAAGCTTTTAATCAGCGTCGCAAAACCGTACGCAATAGCTTGGGCCATCTGTTCACGCCAGAACAATTGACCGAGCTGGGTATCGATCCTGCTCAGCGTGCAGAGAACATCTCTGTCGAGAACTATTGCAAACTCGCCAACTGGCTGTGTGAGAAATCAGCAGAATAGTTGTGCAATATACCCTCTCTGTTTATCGGTGAGGGTATAGATCTCGCTGACAACGTCATAACGGGAGCCGTACATCATGATTGATTCACCTCGTGTGTGTATTCAGGTACAAAGTGCCTATGCAGAAACCCAGTCTCTTCCCGATGAAGAGCGTTTTGTTTTCGCGTATACCATCACCATTAGGAATCTTGGACGATTCAATGTACAGCTCCTACGACGTTACTGGCTGATTACCAACGGTAACGGGCGTCAGACTGAAGTTCAGGGCGAAGGCGTGATTGGCGAACAGCCGCTAATTCTGCCTAATAATGAGTTCCAATATACCAGCGGAGCCATTATTGAAACGCCTTGTGGCACCATGGAAGGACATTATGAAATGATCGATCATGCTGGTCAGGAGTTTCGTATTGCCATACCCGTATTTCGTTTAGCTATCCCGACACTCATTAACTGAGCAAAACTGACTCATCTATGTCTACATTATTGATTGGCGATGTCCACGGTTGCTATGAAGAGCTTCGTTCTTTATTGGCGCAGGTTGATTTTGATCCGGCTAAAGATACGCTGTGGCTAACCGGAGATCTGGTTGCTCGTGGCCCAGACTCGGTGGAAGTTCTGCGCTATGTACAGTCGTTGGGCGATAGCGTTCGGATGGTGCTGGGTAATCACGATCTGCATCTTCTCGCCGTGTACGCAGGTATTAGCCGCAACAAGCCGAAAGATAAGATTACCCCACTGCTCGACGCCCCTGATGCAGATAGCCTGATTAACTGGCTACGTCGCCAACCCGTACTTCAGGTCGACAACGAGCTTAAGCTGGTAATGGCGCACGCGGGTATCAGCCCTCAGTGGGATATTGAGACTGCGCAGCTTTGTGCACGTGAAGTCGAAGCCGTGCTCAGCAGTGACAGCTATCCACTGTTTTTAAACGCGATGTATGGCGATATGCCAAACAGTTGGGTTGATGGACTCACCGGATTACAGCGCCTGCGTTTTTCAACCAACGCCTTAACGCGCATGCGTTACTGTTTCCCTGGTGGCGAACTGGATATGATCTGCAAAGATGCACCGGGCGAAGCGCCTTCACCGCTAAAACCATGGTTTAATTTGCCTAGCAAAGTATTGGATGAAGGTTACTCAATCGCCTTCGGGCATTGGGCATCACTGGAAGGGAAAGGCACTCCGCCGCAGGTCTATGCGCTGGATACCGGATGCTGCTGGGGTGGTGATTTAACCCTGCTTCGCTGGGAAGACAAACAGTATTTCACCCAACCCTCTCTACGACCTAAATCGATAGAAGAGTCCGCGTAATTAGCGTTCAATGATTTCAAAACAAAAAAGCCCGCAGTCATATGCGGGCTTTTTTTTATCAGGCTGTCACTTAGCGCTTGTGCAAGATCTCAAAGCAATAGCCGTGAGAGTTTGCGCTATCCGCATCGTGAAACTCGCTAAATGAGGTTTCCCACTCATCGGGTTCATAGTCTGGGAAGTAGGTATCTCCGCCCACTTCAGCGTCAACGTGTGTTAAATACATCCGTTGAGCTAGCGGCAGGAACTGAGAATAAATACTGCCACCGCCGATAACCATCACCTCTTCAACATCACCGGCAGCGGCAATTGCGGCCTCGGGTGAAGCAACCCATGTCACGCGATCATCATTGCCCGGCTGGCTGCTTAATACGATATTGTGACGCCCTGGCAGAGGCCGGCCAATGGATTCAAACGTCTTGCGTCCCATAATAACGGGTTTATCTAAAGTATTACGCTTAAACCACGCGAGATCGGCCGGTAAATGCCACGGCATCGCGTTTTCCATACCAATAACACGATCTGCTGCAAGCGCAGCAATTAGGCTGATATACATGTTGGTCGATCCTATCAAGTAGAAAAATTGCGCACACTATAAGTAAAGGGTTAGCGGGTGTCGATAGCCAGATGGCCTCATTTACACCCACTTAAACTAACCCTCAGATAAAACAGCATTTCTACTTCAATTTTTCGCTTCTCAGACTCGCAAAAACTAAACGCTTGGACGTTTGCGGTATAACCACAGTCCCGGAAGAGATAGGCCGATGGAAAGCGCGCCCACAATAAACGACGCTTTTAGAAAATTGGTGACCATGGTTTCAAACAATGCATCGCTAAAGCCAAGGTGTGAAATTTTCACCACGGAAATCATCGCCGTGTAGGCATAGATACCGGGGAACATTGGGATCACGGCGGCGACGGTAAACACCTTAGGATGAGCAAGCAGCCTGCGCGACCACTGAATTCCCAGCACCCCGATCAATATCGCAGCCCCCAACGTTGCCCACTCGATATTTATCCCAAAGTGCATCATCACCATGCGTGAACCATGCCCAATGGCACCCAGTAATGCACAGTAACGTAACGCACGAACGGGGACATTAAATACCAGCGCAAAACCCACGGCGGGCACTGCGGCTAAAACCATGTCCTGCAACAATGCGAGCAATAAATCGATTATATCCATCCTCTAAGCCCCCACAGCGACATTGCCATCACCACGCCAATACAGGTCGCGAGCGTCAGCAGTGACGCCATTGCCCAGCGAGCTAAGCCGGTATTTACATGCCCTTTGAACATATCCGCCACCGCGTTAATCAAAGGGAAACCTGGCACCAACAGCAAAACACTCGCCGCCATAGCGATGGTGGATGTTGCTTTAAATGGGTCATATTGGATAAGCAACCCCGATACCGAGGTGGCAACAAAAGCAGTAATACAGAAATTAATCTGCGGGTGCATTTGACGCTGAGTCAGTACCTGCCTCACATACATCGCCACGGCGCTGGCAATAAATGCCACCAAAGATCCATCCCAACCGCCACCGTTGAGTTTGCAGAAACAAGCACAGGACAGTCCAACCATTAAAACCAGCAACCAGCGTGGATAACGCAGCGGTTTGATATGCTCAAAACGCCGATGCACGTCTTTGATATCCAGCAAGTGGTGCTCAGCCATAATCACAATGTGCTGAACCTCAGTCACAACGTGCATATTGATCCCGCGATCCACATTTTTGCGCGTTGACGTCATGCAGTGACCACCAATAATCGTCGTCAACACCACCGCATTTGCCGAGATTGAGCTTTCAACGCTTTCAGCTCCAAGCGCAACGCCTAACCGAGATGAAAGCTGTTCAACTAACATGCTTTCGGCACCGTGTTGCAACAAAAAAAGGGCACATTGTATACAGAGCCGAGTAATTTCCCTCTGCTTATGAGAATCCACATCCATGGTTTTTCCTGATTTTTTTTTGGTTGTTATACGTTCATTTTTCGCTTAAAAAGAGTGCTTTCATATTCTTATCATATTGCTTCAATAACCCCAATAGAGGTGATGCACTTGCCTCATCATGGCGTTATGATTTCGTCATATTCTCGCTCACCACGGATCTCATCATGTTTGAAACCACGCTGTTTGTTGCGTCTATCGCAACGCTAGGAATGTTATCGCCCGGCCCCGATTTCTTCTTAGTGATCAAAAACGCCTCGCGATACAGGCGTCAGGCCGGCATGATGACCGCCCTTGGCGTGATCGGCGGCGTAGCAACCCACATGTCGTATTGTGTCGCCGGTCTAGCCGTGGTGATCACCACCACGCCGTGGCTGTTTAATATTCTAAAATATGCCGGTGCCGCTTATTTAGTCTGGATTGGCATTCATGCCCTCTTTTCCCGTGGCGGCAGCAAGATAAATGTCGATAACCAAACGCCTCAAGAAGTCAGCCTTAAAAGCGCATTTTTGCAAGGCTATTTGTGTAACTTGCTCAATCCGAAGGCGACATTATTCTTTCTGGCGGTATTCACTCAGGTATTAGAGGTTAACTCAGGCGTAGGTGAAAAACTGTGGTATGCGGGGATAATTCTGGGTTTATCTTTCATTTGGTGGCCAATGCTAGTAGTGCTGATTCAAAGCGCCCCTGTTCGTCTAGCACTGGCAAAAGCACAAAAGATAATCGACCGGCTTTTAGGTGTGATGCTTATTGGGTTAGGCCTGAAAGTGGCCTTAAGCTAAGGCTAAATGCCCTCTTTCCGTGCATGAAAGAGGGCGAAAACGTTATGCGTCTTTTTGCAGTTCTGGCACATCCTCTTCGTGGATCGTAACCATAGGGTCAAGATCAGGAGATTTGCCGTCAATACTTCCGCGCCAGCCGCTTTGCTGAGCGATGGTCAAACGCGCCTTATCCTGCTCAATCGCCTGACTCAGCATTTCTTTAGCCCGCTGTAAACTGGCAAGACGGAATTCGGCATCCTCGTAATTTGGCACCGTTTCTTCCAGCATACGTAGGTTATAACGACGGAAAATATCTGCCTTTTCGCGAGCCTCGTAGGCCCCACAGCCCAAGTGCTCCAGCACATTGCGTCCAACACGTAGCGATCCTTCAAACAGCTCACGTTCAACGAACTCCACGCCGCGCTGCCGCAGCTGATAGTAGTGATCGACATCGCGCGCGCGCGCAACAATTTTCAGATGAGGGAAATGTTCCTGCGCCAGCTCGGTCAACTGCAGGTTGGCATCCACGTCATCAATGGCGTTAATTAATACTTTTGCCTTGGCGGCACCCGCCGACTCAAGCAGATCCACGCGGGTTGCATCGCCATAAAACACTTTCATGCCAAATTTACGCAGCGTTTCGACATGGTCGGGATCGTGATCTAGCACGACGGTATGCACGTCATTGGCTAATAGCAAACGACCCGCAATCTGCCCAAATCTGCCGAAACCGGCAATGATCACGCTGGCATTATCATCATCAATAATGTCCTGCGGGCGTTCATCCTGTTTAACGTTTTTCTCCATGCGTGTGTATATCACCAGCAGGATCGGCGTTACCGCCATGGAAAGCGCAACCGCCAACGTGAGTGATTTTGCCCACTCACCGGGCAAAACACCGGCCATTTGAGCCGCACCAAACACCACGAATGCAAACTCACTGCCCTGCCCTAATAGCACCGCAAATAACGTTCTCTGCTTACGCGGTACGCCTAAAATCGGCGCGACCAGCCACAGCAAAGCCGCTTTTAGGATTAAGAACCCGAACAGCAGCGTCGCAATCAGCAACGGATGGCTAAACAAGGTGCCAAAATCTATCGACATTCCCACGCCGATAAAGAATAGTCCCAACAATAGGCCTTTAAACGGCTGGATATCGCTTTCCAGCGCGTGTCGATACTCGGAGCTTGCCAGCAAAACACCGGCCAAAAATGCGCCCATCGCCATCGACATCCCTGCCATCTCTAGCAGTACACCAAATCCAAACACCAGAAATAACGCCACGGCGCTGAACACTTCACGCATGCCTGAACGCGCAACAAAATGTAGCAATGGTCGAGTCACGTAACGACCGAGCAAGATAACGATAGCTAAAGCGCCAACCACTTTCGCCGCCGACAGCGCAAATGCGCCCATGGTGGTGGTTGCTCCGCTGCTTGCCAACAGAGGGATCATCGCCACCAGCGGTATCGCCGCAATATCTTGGAATAGCAGAACGGCAAAGGAGGAACGGCCAATCGGTGATGGGGTCAAGTTGCGCTCATTCATCGCCTGCATCGCAATTGCGGTAGAAGAAAGCGCCAACGTTAAGCCAATCAAGATAGCCACTTGCCAACTCAGCCCCAACAAATAGCAGAACAGGCTTAGTACCAATCCACAGCCGACCATTTGAATACTACCACCGCCGAATACCGAGGCACGCAGCGTCCAAAGGCGCTTAGGATCAAGCTCAAGGCCAATCACAAACAGCATCAACACCACGCCGATTTCGGCGAAAGTCAGAATAGACTCCGCATCAGAAACCAGCTTTAGCCCCCACGGGCCAATAATGCAGCCAGCGATCAAATACCCCAGCACCGATCCCAAACCAAGGCGCACCGCAATTGGCACAAACAGCGCCGCAGAGCCGAGATAAATCAGCCCTTCAATCATCATGCCGTGATTATCCATGTGCAGGCTCCTCAACGTCTGATGCCGGTAATTCTGCCTGCGGATGAAGCGCAATATAATTGATCAAACGCCGACGATAGCTTTCACTGGCTCGAGCCAACGCCGCTTCGTCGCATGAAAACGTATTATGTTCAGCAAAATAGGGTAGCCAGTTCATGCCGCAATAAACTGCCGTTGCCTGAATCGGCTGAGAAAGAATCGGGAAGCCCGGATGATCACCTAAATCAAAATGATGATCGTTGCCACCGGTGGTGACCGCCCACATAAAATCTTTTCCCTCTAACGCTTTGCCGTTATGTCCATATGCCCAACCGTGCTCCAAAACTTTATCGATCCACAGCTTCAACAACGGAGGCATGCTGTACCACTGCATCGGGTGTTGCAGGATAATGAGATCGGCCTGACTCAACGCCTGCTGTTCGGCAGCAACGTTAATATTGAAATCAGGATAGAGCTCATACAGTGAGCGAACTTCAACCTCAGGAATATCGATAACGGCGTCTAACAAACGCTTATTGGCATGCGAATGCCGAGGATAAGGATGGGCGTATATAATCAGGATCATGCGTTTCTCGTTGTGCGAAAGCCTTAATGTATCTTAGACCCAAATATTGATGTCATGGCAGCAATGCAAGCGGTGCTAACAGGAATATTAATCGGTTAAGGCATCAAAAAACTTAGGGAATTTTCTACGACATAGCATGACAGTTTTAAAAACAAATAAAATCTGAAAATTTTTAACAAGTTGCTCAAGTTTTTGGAATGACGAAAACATTAGCCAAAAAAAAGCCTGACCGAAGTCAGGCTTAGCATTTCAACTCAGAAATTTTTGGCGCCGATATTACCCTTTCAAGCGCGCATGCATTTCCTGCACCGACGTTACCTGCTCGGTTGGGTCGGAATTCAGCGCCATCGCGGTAGCAAAACCACCGTTCAGCGTGGTGTCGTAATGCACTTTGTATTGCAGCGCGCTGCGGCGAATCAACTTGGAGTCTTCAATCGCCTGACGACCTGCGGTGGTGTTCACGATATAGGAATACTCACCGTTTTTGATACGGTCTTGAATATGCGGACGACCTTCATGCACCTTGTTGACCAAGCGTGGATTAATCCCTGCTTCGCCCAGAACGATTGCGGTACCGTGGGTCGCATCCAGCTCGAAGCCTTGTTTCAGCAGTTTTGCCGCCAAATCAACTACGCGGTGTTTGTCGCCTTCACGTACAGACAGTAGCGCACGCCCCGGGGTTTTCACCTTAGACTGGCTGCCCAGCATCGCTTTAGAGAAAGCTTCCGCAAAGGTGCGGCCAACGCCCATCACTTCACCGGTAGAGCGCATCTCAGGCCCTAAGATGGGGTCAACGCCTGGGAATTTATTGAACGGTAGCACCACTTCTTTCACTGAGTAATATGGCGGGATAACTTCTTTCGTCACGCCCTGCTGTGCCAGCGTTTGGCCTGCCATCACACGCGCCGCGACTTTCGCCAGCGGAACCCCCGTCGCTTTAGACACGAAGGGGACGGTACGTGCCGCACGCGGATTCACTTCAATCAAATACACTTCGTTATCTTTAACCGCGAACTGCACGTTCATCAAACCACGAACGCCGAGCTCCATCGCCAGTTTTTCAGCCTGTACGCGCATCACGTCCTGAATTTCTTGGCTCAGCGTATAAGCAGGCAGTGAACATGCCGAGTCACCGGAGTGAACACCAGCCTGCTCAATGTGCTCCATAATGCCGCCGATTAATACGCACTCACCGTCACAGATAGCATCAACGTCAACCTCAACCGCATCATCAAGGAAGTGATCCAGAAGCACCGGTGCATCGTTAGACACACTCACCGCATTTTGGAAGTAACGGCGCAGGTCGATTTCGTCATACACGATTTCCATCGCGCGGCCACCCAGCACGTAGGATGGGCGAACCACCAGCGGATAACCGATAACAGCGCCCTTCTCGATGGCTTGCTCGATGGTTGAAACCGTGGCGTTAGCTGGCTGTTTTAAGCCAAGGCGCACAACGGCCTGCTGGAAACGCTCACGGTCTTCAGCACGGTCAATCGCATCTGGGCTAGTACCGATAACCGGCACACCGGCTGCTTCCAATGCACGAGCCAGTTTCAGCGGCGTCTGACCACCGTACTGCACGATGACGCCCTGTGGTTTTTCTACCGCCACAATTTCCAGCACGTCTTCTAGCGTAACCGGCTCAAAGTACAGACGGTCAGAGGTATCGTAGTCGGTTGAAACGGTTTCAGGGTTACAGTTCACCATGATGGTTTCATAGCCGTCTTCACGCAGCGCAAGGGACGCATGCACACAGCAGTAGTCGAACTCAATACCTTGACCAATACGGTTTGGACCGCCGCCCAGCACCATAATTTTCGGACGGTCGCTGTTTGGATTCGACTCGCACTCTTCTTCATAAGTGGAGTACATGTAAGCCGTGTCGGTGGCAAATTCTGCCGCACAGGTATCCACACGTTTGTAAACAGGATGCAGATTGTACTTGTGGCGCAGTTTGCGAATTTCAGTTTCAGCCACACCAGCCAGCTTCGCTAAACGAGCGTCAGCAAAACCTTTGCGTTTCAATTGGCGTAAGAATTCATGGCTCAGACCATTGATACCCACTTCCGCGACCTGCTCTTCCAAGCGCACCAATTCTTCGATTTGCACCAAGAACCAGCGGTCGATGTTGGTCAGGTTGAACACGCCGTCAACGGACAGACCTGCGCGGAAAGCGTCGGCGATGTACCAAATACGCTCAGCGCCAGCATCTTTAAGCTCACGACGGATTTTGGTGAGCGCTTCTGGGTCATCGAGGCTCACTTTAGGGTCGAAGCCCGCAGCGCCGACTTCCAGACCACGAAGGGCTTTCTGTAGAGACTCTTGCTGAGTGCGACCAATCGCCATCACTTCGCCGACGGATTTCATCTGCGTAGTCAGACGGTCGTTTGCGCCCGCAAATTTCTCGAAGTTAAAGCGAGGAATTTTGGTCACAACGTAGTCGATAGACGGTTCAAACGAGGCCGGAGTACGACCGCCGGTGATGTCGTTCATCAGTTCGTCGAGGGTATAACCCACCGCCAGTTTGGCTGCCACTTTCGCAATCGGGAAGCCAGTCGCTTTGGACGCCAGCGCCGAGGAGCGAGAAACGCGAGGGTTCATTTCAATGACGATCAGACGGCCATTTTTCGGGTTCACCGCAAACTGCACGTTAGAACCACCGGTTTCTACGCCGATTTCACGCAGTACCGCCATCGAGGCGTTACGCATGATTTGATATTCTTTGTCGGTCAGCGTTTGGGCCGGTGCCACGGTGATGGAGTCGCCGGTATGAATGCCCATCGCATCGAAGTTTTCAATCGAGCAAACGATGATGCAGTTGTCGTTTTTATCACGTACCACTTCCATCTCGTACTCTTTCCAACCAATCAGCGACTCATCAATCAGTAGCTCTTTGGTCGGTGAAAGATCCAGACCGCGCTCGCAAATCTCTTCGAACTCTTCACGGTTATACGCAATACCGCCGCCGGTGCCGCCCATGGTGAATGAAGGACGAATAATACATGGGAAGCCAACGTCAGCCGCCACGGCTAAGGCTTCTTCCATCGTATGAGCGATGCCTGAACGTGCGGTGTCGAGGCCAATTTTCTTCATCGCGATATCGAAACGACGACGGTCTTCGGCTTTATCAATGGCGTCGGCGGTCGCACCAATCATGGTTACGCCAAACTCTTCCAGCACACCTTGGCGCTCTAACTCAAGCGCGCAGTTCAGCGCAGTCTGTCCCCCCATGGTAGGCAGAACGGCATCAGGGCGCTCTTTTTCGATGATTTTGCGCACCACTTCCCAGTGAATCGGCTCGATATAGGTCGCATCGGCCATTTCAGGGTCAGTCATGATGGTGGCGGGGTTCGAGTTCACCAGAATGACACGGTAACCTTCTTCGCGCAGCGCTTTACACGCTTGAGCACCCGAGTAGTCAAATTCACATGCTTGGCCGATAACAATCGGGCCTGCGCCCAGAATCAGGATGCTTTTTATATCAGTACGTTTTGGCATTTTATTTATTGCTCCTGATTATTTGGCTGTTCTTGTCATAGTGGTGCGGTAGGTCTGAATCAAATCGATAAAGTGGTCAAACAGCGGCGCAGCATCGTGCGGCCCAGGGCTTGCCTCTGGGTGGCCTTGGAAACTAAACGCCGCTTTATCCGTGCGATGAATCCCCTGAACCGTGTGGTCAAACAGGGACTTGTGCGTCACACGCAGCGTATCTGGCAGATTGTCGCCATCAACGGCAAAACCGTGGTTTTGAGCGGTAATCATCACAACGTCTTTATCGAGGTCTTTCACCGGATGGTTGCCGCCGTGATGGCCCAGCTTCATCTTGATAGTTTTGGCTCCGCTTGCTAGCGCCAGAAGTTGGTGGCCCAAGCAAATACCAAATACTGGAATTTCTGTATCTAAGAAGGTTTTAATGGCGCGAATTGCGTAATCACACGGTTCTGGGTCACCAGGACCATTGGATAGGAAAATGCCATCGGGATTGAGCTTCAACACATCTTCCGCTGGCGTTTGCGCTGGAACCACCGTTAGGCGGCAGCCTCTATCAACCAGCATGCGTAGGATGTTACGTTTCACGCCATAGTCATAGGCAACAACGTGGAATGGCAGCTCTGACTCTTCTTTCGCCGCAGGCAATTCGCCCATCAGCGTCCAACTACCTTGCGTCCAAGAATAAGATTCTCGGGTAGTGACTTCTTTTGCCAGATCCATGCCTTTTAAGCCTGGGAATGCTTTCGCTTTCTCCAGCGCCAATTGAACATCTGGCTGAGTACCGTCAATGCTACCGGTGATGATGCAGCCATTCTGAGCCCCTTTCTCACGCAATAAACGCGTCAGTTTGCGGGTATCGATATCGGCGATAGCCACAACATTGTGACGTTTGAGGTAATCAGAGAGGCATTCGGTGCTGCGGTAGTTGCTAGCAATCAGAGGCAAATCGCGAATTATCAGGCCTTGAGCATGAACAGCGGAGGATTCTTCATCAGAGGCGTTAGTGCCGACATTGCCGATATGGGGATAAGTAAGAGTGACTAGCTGGCGGGAATAGGAAGGATCAGTGAGGATTTCTTGATAACCGGTCATTGACGTATTGAAGACCACCTCGCCCACCGCCGATCCATCTGCACCAATCGACCGACCGTGAAACTGGGTTCCGTCTTCCAGAACCAATATAGCTGACTTAATCAAAACACCCTCCAAAGAATATTCAGTCACATTATTTGCATATTAATGCAGATCATTCGATCTAAATCAATGCAAAAAACTGCCTTCTTGACTAATTTCCGGCAAATTGCGCGCATTCTAAAGACGCGGTGAATGCTTGTCTACCTGAAAAGATGATTTTTTTGTATTTTTTAAGGCTTAAGAAGATATTTTACAACGAAGAGGTTAAAAACAGGCATTAACTAGAAATAGAAAACGGTTGCCAGTGTCGTGAATTAGCGGCAATACGTTTATGATGCAATTTTCCTCTGCAAAGGTCAATCACAGTTTCTCACTAGGTTAATAAAAAGTAAAATAAAGCAACTAATAAGTCATTCACAATAAAAATCACGCCAACCTTACTTTAAAATAAAAAAAATGGATAACACATTGTTATCCATTTAATTTTTAATATTAAAAAAAACATTAAAAGAAGATTTTTACTGATTTTATCTAGAGTTCATTGAGAGAAAGAACATCACGCATATCGTAAAGACCAATAGGCTGATTGCCTACCCATGCAGCAGCACGTACAGCGCCGCTGGCAAACGTCATACGGCTTGATGCCTTGTGAGTAATCTCGATTCGTTCTCCCACATCAGCAAACATCGCCGTGTGCTCACCGACAATATCGCCTGCGCGAATAGTAGCAAAGCCGATACTCTTAGGATCGCGCTCTCCGGTGTATCCCTCACGGGCATATACCGCACACTCTTTTAGATCGCGCCCTAACGCTTGAGCAATGGTTTCTCCCATGGCTAAAGCCGTGCCTGACGGTGCATCAACTTTATGGCGATGATGGGCTTCAATAATTTCGATATCCGTATAATCCCCCATCACTTTTGCCGCTTTCTCTAGCAGCTTAAGCATCACGTTAACCCCAACGCTAAAGTTAGCAGCGAACACAATACCAATAGATTCAGCCGCTTTGCTAATGGCAGCTTTGCCCGCATCATCAAAGCCGGTGGTACCAATCACCATATTTTTGCGTTGAGATACACAGAACGCTAAATGCGCTAGCGTGCCTTCTGGGCGCGTAAAGTCGACCAAGACATCAAAGTTATCGGCGGCATCCTGTAGGCTTGCGCTGACTTTTATGCCTGTTTGGCCAATACCCGCTAATTCACCAGCATCTACGCCTAGCAATGAAGAGCCTTCACGCTCAAAAGCGGCACCGAGCACCACGCCTTCAACGTTTGCCACCGCAGCAATTAATTGTCTTCCCATGCGGCCACCGGCACCGGCGATAGCAATACGGATATGAGAATTAGACATCTTCCCTCTCTTAATTATTTAATTTCACTCAGCTAATTTCACTCAGCAAGATAGCCAAAGGCTTTCAATGTTAGTTTCAGGTTAACGACTCTTCCCTCTCACTGCCAGAGTAAATATACGGTAATTAGAAATTTGCGATTAGCGCGGTTCATCATCAGTTTTACGCGCTGACAAAACGTGTTGCCCCGTATTCAGAACAAAAATACAGCACCCGCATAATCATGCAAAACCAATCAGTTAGCATAGCGATACTAAGCATTTCATTACGATAACTTCGCTCTCAATTTGATACTAACATTCCCATTTTGATAGTTTTCCACTCTCCATCGCCGTCATCCGACCTTCAGCCATCACATTCTGTAATTCGTCTAAGAAAAAACGCTCGATCCCCCTCACGTTTCCACCAATCACCTTACGGCTCTACGCCCTATGGCGTACATCTTGCTGCTTTATCGCTGATTTATAAATTTCGATTATTCATTTCATTCAAATTAAAAATCCCACGCTCCTCTAAGGAGAAAGCTATGTCGTTAGGATCCCCACTCAAGCGGGTGGACGCTGAAGCTAAGGTTACCGGCCACGCTCGCTATACCGACGATCATCAAATGCATGGCATGCGTTACGCTAAATATGTACGTAGTCCTCTCGCCCATGCTTATGTCACGGCCATTGATACTTATGCGGCACTGGCTTTGCCCGGCGTTGAAGCCGTATTTACTTATCAAGATGTGCCTGAATTACGATTCCCCACCGCGGGACATGCTTGGTCACTGGAACCAGCTAAACGAGACGTTGCCGATCGCCAGCTACTCACCCAACATGTGCGGCATTATGGCGACGGTGTTGCGATTGTGGTTGCGCGTGATGCGCTAACCGCAGAACGTGCCGCCGCGCTGGTTGAAGTGGCATATCAAGAGCTGCCGGTGATAACCACCGCACAGGGCGCTTTAGCACCAGACGCACCGCTGATTCATCCAGAAGGCAATACGCTGAAAAAAAGTGAAATCAGCGCTAACCAGCCTAAAGAAGCAATCTCATCGGCTGATTTTCAACTCTCTGCGCATTTTCAAACACCGGTGATCCAGCACTGCCATATGGAAGGCGTGACCTGTTTTGCCTATATGGAACAGCCAGATCATATTGTGATTGTCTCCAGCACCCAGATCCCGCAGATCGTGCGCCGTACCGTCGCTCAGGCGCTGGGTATGCCGTGGTCAAACATACGCGTGATCAAGCCTTATATTGGTGGTGGATTCGGCAATAAACAGGACGTACTCGAAGAGCCGATGGCCGCATTTCTCACCCAAAAGATGGGCGGTATTCCGGTGAAGGTCGAACTCAGCCGTGAAGAGTGCTTTTTCGCTTCCCGCACGCGTCATGCCTTCAGTATCGACGCGGAACTGGGGCTTAATCACGACGGTATTTTAACGGGCTATCAGTTGGACGTGCTGTCGAACACCGGCGCTTATGCTTCGCACGGACATTCCATCGCTTCCGCCGGTGCCAACAAAATCAGCTATCTCTATCCCCGTAGCGCCTTCGGCTATTCTGCCCTCACGCATTATTCGAACTACCCCGCCGCAGGCGCCATGCGCGGCTATGGCGCACCGCAGGTGGCTTTTGCACTTGAATGTTTATTAGAGGACGCGGCAGAAAAACTGTCTCTCGACGCCGTCGATGTGCGTTTGCTGAATGTGGCACGCAGTGGTGATATCAATCCGGTTAACCACAAAAAGATTTATAGTGCGGGACTCGTTGAATGCCTTGAGAAAGGACGCGATCTGTTCGAATGGAACGCCCGTAAGGCCGCCTGTCAAAATCAAACAGGCGATCTGCGCCGCGGTGTCGGCGTCGCATGTTTTAGCTACGGTTCTAATACTTACCCCGTTGGCGTTGAAATTGCGGGAGCCCGCATGTTGCTCAACCAAGACGGCACGGTAAATCTGCAAATTGGTGCCACAGAGATCGGCCAAGGTTCAGATACCGTTTTCGCCCAGATGGCCGCCGAAACGCTTGGCATTCCCTTTGGACATATACGCGTGATATCCACCCAAGACACCGATATCACTGCCTACGACCCCGGCGCATTTGCGTCTCGACAGAGCTATGTTGCCGCACCGGCGGTGATGCAGGCGGCAAGCGAATTGCGCAGTAAAATACTGGCTCATGCTGAATTAATTAGCCACCAGCCACAGTGGGGACTCACGTTACTCAACGGAAATGTGGTGATGGCGGCTCAACCTGAAATGGTACTCATGAGCGTGGCGGAGGTTTCGATGCATGCTTACTACCATCAGGAAATCGGTGCCCAGCTGCTGGCTGAAATATCCCATAAAACCACCACTAACCCACCGGCTTTTGGCTGCACGTTTGTCGATCTCAGCGTCGATATTCCTCTATGCAAAGTCACCATCAATAAGATTATCAACCTGCATGATTCAGGCCGAATTCTTAACCCACAGCTCGCCGAAGGCCAAGTGCATGGCGGAATGGGCATGGGGATCGGCTGGGCTTTATTTGAAGAGATGATCATTGATGAAAAAACCGGCGTGGTCCGTAATCCAAACCTGCTGGATTATAAATTCCCCACCATTATGGATCTGCCCGATCTGGATTGCGCATTTGTTGAAACCTATGAACCCCAGTCTGCCTACGGGCACAAGGCGCTCGGCGAACCGCCGATTATCTCGCCCGCTCCCGCAATTAGAAACGCTATTCGTATGGCAACCGGCGTCTCCATCAATACGCTGCCCATCACGCCTAAAACGCTGTTTGCGGAATTCGTTCAGGCCGGACTCATCAGGGAGTAATCATGTACGACATCGAAAACTACTACCGTGCTCGCAGCATACAACATGCCTGTGAGCTACTCACCGAATATCCACAAGCGCGGCTTTTAGCCGGTGGCACCGATGTGCTGATCCAGCTTCATCACCTGAATCCTAAATATCGCCACATCGTTGATATTCATGATTTACCTGAGTTAAAGGGGATCGCTATCGATCGCTATCATCATTTACGCATCGGTTCAGCCACCTCCTTTACGGAGCTTATTGAACATCCGCTCATTCAGCAGCATCTTCCTTTGCTTGCCGAGGCAGCGGCAACAATAGCGGGCCCTCAGGTACGTAACGTTGCCACCTATGGCGGCAATATCTGCAACGGTGCAACAAGCGCAGACTCAGCCTCCCCCACGTTGGCGCTGAAAGCTGAGCTAGAAATTGCGACTGCCCACGGTTGTTATCGGCGCTCTATCGAAGGTTTCCACACTGGCCCCGGAAAAGTTGCACTACAGCAAGGGGAAATTGTGGTGGCCTTCCATTATTCCCCTGAGTATTACCAAAATATTGGCAGCAGCTACATTAAATACGCCATGCGTGGCGCAATGGATATCGCCACGATTGGCTGTTCGGCGGTATGTCGCATCGCTCAAGGGCGCTTCACCGATCTCCGTCTCACCTATGGTGTGGCCGCACCAACGCCGATTCGCTGCCCGCATGCCGAACAAAGCGCCGTTGGCCAGCTGCTGAGTCAACAAACGTTAGCCGCTATCAGTGAAGCCGTGGCTCAGGATGTTTCCCCGCGCTCATCATGGCGCGCAGAGAAATCATTTCGCCTGCATCTCATTCGCACCTTAGCTCAACGCGCTATTTCACTCGCCGTTGAACGCGCTGGAGGAAAAATCGCATGAATCGTAAGCATTGGGTTGATATTGAATGTGAAATAAACGGGAAGCGTTATCCCTTTACGATTTCTCCCGCGCTGTCGTTGATGGAGCTTCTCAGAGATGAAGGACTAACGAGCGTGAAACAGGGCTGTGGCGTAGGAGAATGTGGCGCCTGCACCGTGCTTATCGACGGCGTCGCCACCGATAGCTGTTTATATCTCGCCGTATGGGCCGATGGAAAACGCATTCGCACCGCCGAAGGTGAGGTAAAAAATGGCCGGCTCTCTCAGGTACAGCAGGCCTACGTTGATGCCGGTGCCGTGCAGTGTGGTTTCTGCACGCCGGGTCTGGTGATGGCAACCACAGCGCTGCTCGCCAAGCATCCGTCCCGCCCGTTAACTCATGAAGAAATTCGCCGTGGATTAGCTGGAAACCTCTGCCGCTGCACGGGCTATCAAATGGTGATCCGTGCGGTTAAGGCATGCTGCGATAACTAACACCCGATCGCGGATACCTGTCAGATATAAAAAAATGGGATACCTTCCGGTATCCCATCTCATCAACGTTTGATATAGCCAAGCAATCAGTCGATTTGCTTCACATCCACACGCAATTCTTTAGGCACTTCAAAAACGATATTTTCTTCACGCCCTTGCATCTCAACGGCATCTTCGCCGCCTAACGCTTGAAGGCGCTTAATCACGTCTTGAACCAAGATATCAGGGGCTGAAGCACCTGCGGTGACGCCGATACGCTTCACATCTTTCAGCCACTCTTCGCGAATATCTTCCGCTGAATCAATCAAAAATGCGGGGATCCCTGCACGCTGAGCCAGTTCTGCCAAGCGGTTAGAGTTGGAGGAGTTTTTCGATCCCACCACCAGCACCACTTCAGCCTCACTAGCAAGATTGCGCACCGCTTCCTGACGATTAGTCGTGGCATAACAGATATCGTCTTTACGCGGGCCAACAATCTTAGGGAATCGTTCACGCAGAGCATCAATGATGTCTGACGTATCATCAACAGAAAGCGTGGTCTGAGTCATAAAGCACAGGTTATTTTCATTTTTCACCTGCAGCTTCCAAACATCTTCTGGCGACTCAACCAGATACATCCCACCTTCAGGATTATTGTACTGGCCCATCGTGCCTTCAACTTCCGGATGCCCAGCATGACCAATTAAAATGGCCTCGGTTCCTTTACGGCTCGCACGCGCAACTTCCATATGGACTTTAGTGACCAGTGGGCAGGTCGCATCGTACAGCATGGTGAGATTACGGGCTTTAGCCTCAGCACGAACGGCTTGAGAAACACCATGAGCCGAGAAAATCAGAATCGTGTTATCGGGCACTTCACTGATTTCTTCAATGAACACGGCTCCGCGCTCACGCAGGCTGTTGACCACATAGCGGTTATGCACCACTTCATGACGAACATAAATCGGCGCGCCGTAAATCTCTAGCGCGCGTTCTACGATACTAATGGCTCGGTCGACACCCGCGCAGAAGCCGCGCGGATTAGCCAGCAGGATTTGCATCAACGTCTCCCTGCTGCGGGTCAATCTCCAGTACCTCTACATCAAAGGTTACCGGATGTCCCGCAAGCGGATGGTTAAAATCAACGGTCACTGAATCACAGGCAACTTCACGCACGATACCCGGCATTTCGCTGCCATCTCGGCCAGTGAACATCATAATGGTTCCCGCTTCCGGCACGCCTACGTCAGCGAAATCACGACGGGTAAAGAACTGAACCAGATCGGGGCTATTTTCACCAAACGCGTCTTGCGGCTGCAAGGTGAACTGAAACTTATCGCCCGCTTGATGTCCCAGCAAGTGCTCTTCCAGCGCATCGGATAAACTGCCATCACCCAAACGGAACAGCGCTGGTTTGCCGCTGCTACGCGTTGACTCGGCCTGCGTGCCATCCTCTAACTGCAAGGTAAAATGCACTAACACTGCGCTGTTGCTTTGCACTTGCTGAGTCATACCTGCTATCCCTTTTTCTTCGCGGGAAGGAAACCTTCCAAAACAATGAATGCTGCGCCAATACAGATCGCCGAGTCCGCGAGGTTGAAGGTGGCAAAATGCCAATCTCCCACGTAGAAGTCGATCATATCGACAACAAAACCATGCCACAGACGATCGAACAGATTGCCCAGTGCTCCGCCGATGATCAGCGCATAGGCGATGTTATTGAGTTTTTGTGTCGCCCGAGAGCGATACATCATCACTAACAACGCCACACAGATAGCGATGGCGATACCGGCAAAGAACCAGCGCTGCCAGCCACCGCTGTCAGCCAGGAAGCTGAAAGCGGCGCCGTAGTTGCGTGCATAGTGCAGATTAAGCGATGGCAGCAGTGCTTTGGTTTCGCCTAAGGCGAAGTCCTGCAAAATTAAATACTTGCTGCCTAAATCAATCACTAACACGACAAGCACCAGCCAGAGCCAGCGCAGTCCTGTAGACATTATTGGTCGTTTCATCGCGTCAGCCATTATGCAAACTTACGTTTTTCGCCGTGACCGGCAACGTTCGTAATGCAACGTGGGCACAGGTCTGGATGCTCAGCATTCTGACCAATCTCGGTAGAGAAGTGCCAGCAGCGAGGACATTTCTGGCCGTCAGCCTTGCTCAACGCAACTTTCAAGCCTTTCAGCACGTCGCTCTGTACGGCGTCTGCCGGTGCGTTTGCCAGCGGTTCAACCTGAGCCGCAGAGGTGATCAGCACGAAGCGCAGTTCATCTTCTAGGCTGTTCAGTTTGGCGATCAGATCATCATCCGCATACAGCGTCACGCTAGCTTCCAAAGAGCCGCCTACACGCTTGTCGTTACGTGCCTGCTCGATGACCTTGTTCACTTCACCACGAACTTTCAGCAGCTCGGCCCAGAACTCGTTGTTCATAGACTCTGCATTACCTAAGCCGAACAAACCTTGATACCACTCTTCAGTGAAGACATAGTCAGCACGGTCGCCCGGCAAGTAGCCCCACAGTTCATCGGCAGTAAAGGACATGATCGGTGCCATCCAGCGAACCAGCGCTTCTGCAATGTGGAACAGCGCAGTCTGGCAGCTACGACGCGCAATGCTGTCAGCTTTGGTGGTGTACTGACGGTCTTTGATGATATCCAGATAGAAGGAACCCATCTCAACCGAACAGAACTGCATCAGACGCTGAACCACTTCGTGGAAATCATAGTTTTCATAGGAAACCAGAATTTCTTTCTGTGCTTCCATCGCACGCTCTACCGCCCAGCGATCCAGAACCACCATATCTTCCGGTTTCACCATGTGCTGTTTCGGGTCGAAACCGTTCAGGTTAGCCAGTAAGAAACGTGCGGTGTTACGGATACGGCGATAAGAGTCGGCGGAACGCTTCAGAATCTCGTCTGAAACCGCGATTTCACCGGTGTAGTCGGTAGAAGCCACCCACAGACGCAGGATATCGCCACCCAGTTTGTTCATCACATCCTGAGGGCTCACGGTGTTACCGATAGATTTGGACATTTTGCGTCCCTGACCATCCACGGTGAAGCCGTGAGTCAGTACCTGACGGTAAGGCGCTTTGCCTTTCATCGCGGTAGAAATCATCAGAGAAGACATGAACCAACCACGGTGCTGGTCAGAGCCTTCCAAATACATGTCGGCGGTGTTGCCATGGAATTCAGGGCGCGCATCAACCACGGAGAAGCTGGTTGAACCGGAGTCAAACCATACGTCCAAGGTGTCAGGTACTTTTTCATACTGGTCGGCGTCTGCGCCCAAAATATCTTTTGGATCCAGATCCCACCAAGCTTGAATACCGTCTTTCTCAACGCGCTTCGCCACTTCTTCCATCAGTTCGATGGTGCGTGGATGCAGTTCCTGAGTATCTTTATGCACAAACATCGACATTGGCACACCCCACGTACGCTGACGAGAGATACACCAGTCAGGACGGTTTGCCACCATTGATTCGATACGCGCTTTACCCCATGCAGGGATCCAACCGCTCAGACCTTTTTCTTTCAGGCCAACCTGTTCAATTTCGTCGATCTCAGCCAGAGACTGTTTACGCAGTCCTTTCTGATCCATGCTGATGAACCACTGTGGGGTCGCACGGAAAATGATCGGCGTTTTATGACGCCAGCAGCATGGATAGCTGTGATTCATTTTTTCAACGTGCAGTAAAGCGCCATGCTCTTTCAGCAGCTCAACCACTACGTCATTGGCTTTAAATACAAACAAACCATCCAGACCTGGGAAGGTGCCTTTCAAATAGCAACCGTTCGGGCCGACTGGGTTAGCAGTTTCCAAACCATATTTTTGACCGATGACATAGTCATCTGGACCATGGCCCGGCGCGGTATGTACAGCACCTGTACCAGCTTCAAGCGTAACGTGCTCGCCCAGAACGATAGGCACATCAAAGCCCATGAATGGATGCTGGAAACGCATCAGTTCTAGATCGGCACCTTTACAGCTTCCCAGCACGGTCCAAGAGGCAATACCGGCGCGTTTCATGACGCTTTCAACCAGATCGGCTGCCAAAATCAGGCACTCGCCATCAACCTGAACCAGTTGGTATTCAAATTCAGGGTGCAATGAAACCGCGCGGTTAGCGGGCATTGTCCACGGCGTGGTGGTCCAGATAACGACAGAAACGTTGCCTTCGGCTTCTTTAACGCCAAATTTAGCCAATACTTCGTTCTTATTGACCGCGGCAAAGCGCACGTCAATAGACGGAGAAGTTTTGTCGTAGTACTCAACCTCAGCTTCAGCCAGTGAAGAACCACAGTCTGGGCACCAGTGAACCGGCTTCGCACCTTTCATCAGGTGGCCGTTATCAACGATTTTAGCCAGTGCACGGATGATGTTAGCTTCGGTGTCAAACGCCATCGTCAAGTACGGGTGATCCCAATCGCCCAGCACACCCAGACGTTTGAAATCCGCTTTTTGGCCTTCAACCTGTTCAGCGGCGTACTCGCGGCATTTTGCACGGAACTCAGCGGCGCTGAATTTTTCGCCTGGTTTACCAATCAACTGTTCAACTTTCAGTTCAATAGGCAGACCGTGGCAGTCCCAGCCAGGAATGTACGGTGAGTCAAAACCGCTCAGGCCTTTGGACTTAATAATAATGTCTTTAAGAATCTTGTTTACTGAGTGACCAATATGAATACTGCCGTTCGCATAAGGAGGGCCATCGTGCAAAATGAAGGTTTTCTTGCCTTTTTTCGCGTTACGGATAATCCCGTACAGATCCTGCTCATACCAACGTTGCAGCATGCCAGGCTCGCGCTTGGCGAGATCGCCGCGCATCGGGAACCCTGTTTCCGGCAAGTTCAGGGTATTCTTATAATCACTCATTCGATTCTCGGTTCCGTTTTCGGCTATCCCCTTGGCTCAATAAGCTACTCATGCAGCTTTTATGACTTTGGGCATATGTATATAGATTAAACCGGTGTCGCCAGCCCAAAGAACTCTCGGGCCGTCACCACATCATTGGCGATTTGTTGCTTAAGTGCATCAAGCGAAGCAAAACGCTGTTCATTGCGCAGTTTTGCGCGGAGCACCACATCAATGTGGCGTCCATAGAGATCCATCGTGGTATCCAGCAGATGAACTTCTAGCTGCTGACGTATGCCAGCGACGGTTGGGCGGGTACCAATATTCGCCACACCGGGCAACGGTGTCGCTCCCAACCCATAAACATCAACGGCGTATACGCCCTTTACCGGTGCAACCAACCGTTTCAGCGGTAGGTTGGCGGTTGGAAAACCGATAGTTCGCCCAACTTCATCACCGTGCACAACGCGCCCAGAAATGCTGTATGGATGGCCTAAAAGGCTTTCCGCGAGTTCAAGCTTATCTTCCTGCAATGCCTGTCGAACGGCGGTGCTGCTAATGCGCTTGTTTCCTTCGCAAAAGCTGTCAGAGTTTGTCACGGTAAAGCCGAACTGTTCTCCGGCCTGTTTCAACAACTCATAGTCGCCCTGACGCCCTGCGCCAAAACGAAAATCATCACCGACCATTAGATATTTTACGCCGAGCTTTTCAACGAGTAACTTTTTCACAAAGTCATGAGCTGAATTCGCCGCAAAATCACGGTTAAAACGTACGCACAGGAGATAATCAACTCCTGCTTCTGCCAGATAGTGACATTTATCGCGTAACCGAGTCAGGCGAGCTGGCGCTTTATCTGCGCTGAACAGCTCTAACGGTTGGGGCTCAAAGATCATGACCATGACGGGCAGCCCCAAGCGCTTCCCTTCCTGCTTCAAACGGGCCAGCAAGGCCTGATGACCGCGGTGCACACCATCGAAGTTACCGATCGTCAGCACGCAGCCATGGTGGCGCGCCCGTAGATTGTGAATGCCGCGAATTAGCTCCATATCAGGCTCAAAACAGTGGAAATCGGCGGATTATACCTTGTACAGAGACTAAGGTTAACCAGCGATTAGAGAGTTTAAAGGGATTCTGCCACCATACCGGAGATAAGCCGCCGGTTAAATACATTACTCATGATTTCTACCACTCTATTTACCTTTCGATAAAATCATATCGGTTACTCACCTCGTCGCCTTTCAAGATGCAGGGGTATAAACCTGCGCTTTTATTGCAAACGCTGATATAATCAGCAACCGCACAGGAAAAAACTCTCGAAAGGGTGTATTCCAAGGGACAAAGCTGGTAAAATCCCGCGCCATCACAACGCGAAAGTGTCGTTCGTACAAGCGACGCTTATTTGCACAAATCCATTGACAACAGAGGGCTAAAAAGGCATATTTCTCGGCCTTTGAATTGTCCTCATAGAATATTTTGGGAGTTGGACCTTGGCTAATATCAAATCAGCTAAGAAACGCGCCGTACAATCTGAGAAGCGCCGCAAGCACAACGCTAGCCGTCGCTCCATGATGCGTACTTTCCTTAAGAAAGTATACGCGGCGATTGCAACCGGCGATAAAGCCGCTGCACAAAACGCATTTAACGAAATGCAACCAATCGTGGATCGCCAGGCTTGTAAAGGCCTGATCCACAAAAACAAAGCTGCACGCCATAAGTCAAACTTGGTAGCGCAAATCAACGCAATGCAGTAATTGCTTTACGTTGAAAGCTTTGAAAAAAACCGGCCTAGGCCGGTTTTTTTACATCTCGACTAAGGCGCCTAGCGGCTAAACAACGCTGAGAAATCTTTGTTACAAACCCGCTGTACTGCCGGATGCTGAATCATTCGCTCGGCAAAAATCACGTAATACTCTTCCTGTAAATTATCAATCCGTCCCACTTCCTTGATGTTTTCGGAGTCGTTCGCGTATAAATCCTGCGCATAGATCGACGGCGCAACAAAAATAGCATCGTGGAATTGAGCAAACGCCTTCATCAAAGCGGCATCATCAAACTCACCGAGGATCTGCACTTGTAACCCTTGGCTATTGAACCAGTTTAATAACTTACGCCCTAACATGGTTCGGCGCCCAGGGATCAACAGCTTACGTTGCTCAAGGCAGGCAGGGAAAGGCTGTTCAGGCAACGGCTGACGACAATAGAAACTCACACCGCACTCGCCCAGTTTTACCGAGAACAACCCTTCTTGCTGGCTAGAATCCACCGGGCAATCCGATAAAATCATGTCCAGCTTATGTTGGCTTAGCTGCTCCAACAGCATTTCATGAGTCGATTCAAAGCAGCGCAAATGAATTTGCTCGTGATCGGCAACCGCGGTTTCCAATACTTGGCTGACTAAACGCTTAGACAGCGCATCGGCAACGCCGACGTCAAAGAGCATGTTGGATTCTTTGCGGTAGTTCACAATGTCGAGCATTTCTTGGCTAAGCATAAACATGCGGTCGGCATAACGAAAAACCAACTGTCCTAGCTCAGAAGGCACTAATCCACGGCCTTGGCGTTTGAACAGCTTTCCGCCCAAGCGCTCTTCCAAGGCTTTAATCTGCCCGGTAATGGTCTGCGGCGTTAAAAACAGCGCTTCAGCTGCGCCGACCACCGACCCTTCTTTGCAAACCTGCCAGAAATAATACAGGTGGTTAAAATTGATATGTGCCAGACGCACGATAGTGCTCTCCTATTCCCTTTCGCATAGTGAAAACGATGCGAACATTGCTGCGGTGTTTAAATCAAAAAGGCGGCACAAACAGTGCGACCAAGAAGGCGCAGCGGCGTATGACTTATCTTGCCACTAAAACCGCTGAGCACCTATGATGAAGCCTCCCCAACGGGAGCCAGATTACAAAAGGCGCTCCATTTTCACCAAGAGCGCCCAAGAATACTTATGAATTCTCGACCGCCGCTCGGCGAGGCAGCACGCGACTCAAAAGCATATATCCCACGAAAGCCGCTGCCGTCGACCCCAACAAAATACCCAATCTTGAATAGGTGGCCAGCTCAGGCACGCCGCCAGCAAACGCCAACGAAGCAATAAAGATAGACATCGTAAAGCCGATACCACACAGCACGGAAACGGCAAAAATATGCTGGAAGTTAATGCTTTCAGGCAAACGAGCAACGCCCATTTTTACCGCCCCCCAGCTAAACAGGAAGATCCCAAGCGGCTTGCCGATAAACAGGCCTAGCATAATTCCAGAAGGCAGAATCCCGGTCAGATTCTCGAGCGAAACGCCCTGTAGAGATACACCGGCGTTCACAAAAGCGAACAATGGCAGAATCAAATACGCTACCCACGGATGCAGGCTGTGTTCTAATTTCTCAGCCGGACGCTTACCGTTTTTCGCTTTCATCGGCAGCATAAAGCCAACAATCACCCCGGCCAGCGTGGCATGAACACCTGATTTCAGAATCGCAGTCCACAGCACCGCACCGACCAGCAGATACACCGAGGTTTTGCCAACACCGCGCCAGTTTAGATATCCCAGCACCGCAATGGACGCAGCGGCAACGCCCAACGCGGGCAGAGAAACCTCATGGGTATAAAACAGCGCGATAATAACGATAACGCCTAAATCATCGATAATGGCCAGCGCCAGCAGAAATACCTTCAAGCTGGTTGGGACGCGATTCCCAAGTAAAGCCATAACGCCTAAAGCAAAAGCAATGTCCGTTGCCGCTGGAATTGCCCAGCCTTGGCTCGTCACAGGATCGGCATGGTTAAACGCGAGATAAATCAACGCGGGAGCCAGCATTCCGCCTAATGCCGCAATAGCGGGGAAAATAGCCTGCTCACGGCTGGCCAGCGATCCGCACATCAGTTCACGCTTAACCTCTAGCCCCACCACTAAAAAGAATATCGCCATCAGGCCATCGTTCACCCATAGCAGCAGCGTTTTGTTGATATCCAGCGCCATAAAACGGAACTGAACCGGTGAGTTTAAGAACTGCTGATAGAGATCGTGCAGTGGGCTGTTTGCCAATACTAAAGCCACTATTGCGGCCATGATGAGAATAATGCCACCAGCGGCTTCAAGGCGCAGAAACTGGCGGATTGCACGGGTTACCATAGTCACTCTCAGAAACTCCTTACACACATTCGTTAATAATGGGCGAGAGAACGAATTAATGCAGTTAGTTTACGGATTACTTTATTTCGGCAAAAGTAGTTTATAAGTGCTATTAACGTAGAGAAAACCGAGTTATTTATGAGATTCGTCACACATTAATGTAAAAAAATCCCCACGTATTAGGCGGGGATTTTTATTAACTGCTTATTTTAAAAGAAAATCTTAACGGGTTAAATCGTCGAAGAATTTCTTTACACCGTCGAGGAAACTTTTAGAACGTGGGCTGTTATTCGCGCTCGAAGAATCGCCAAAGCTCTCTTCCAGCTCGCGCAGCAGCTGCTTCTGTTTCTCATTCAAGTTAACCGGTGTTTCAACCACGACGCGGCACAGCAGGTCGCCCTGACTTCCACCACGTACAGATTTAACGCCTTTGCCTCGCATACGGAACATCTTGCCGGTCTGGGTTTCCGCAGGGATTTTCAGCTTAACGCGACCATCCAGCGTTGGAACTTCAATCTCGCCGCCAAGTGCAGCCATCGCAAAGTTGATCGGTACTTCACAGAACAGGTTGTTATCTTCACGTTCGAAGATTGGGTGCGCTTTAACCTGAACCTGTACGTACAAATCACCCGCTGGAGCGCCATGCTCACCGGCTTCACCTTCGCCGCTTAAGCGAATACGGTCACCGGTATCAACGCCCGCAGGAATTTTCACCGATAGCGTTTTAGATTTCTCTACGCGGCCATGTCCATGACATTTGTTGCATGGATCTTTGATAATCTGACCACGTCCATGGCAGTGTGGACACGGTTGTTGCACGGTAAAGAAGCCCTGACGCATCTGTACCTGACCTGCACCATGACAGGTTGGACAAGTGACAGGCTCAGTGCCTTTTTTCGCGCCGCTGCCGTGACAAACTTCGCACTCAACCAAAGTTGGAATGCGAATTTCTTTGGTCACACCGCGCACCGCCTCTTCCAGCGTCAGCTCCATGTTGTAACGGAGATCTGCACCACGGGTCGCACGCTGACGGCGACCGCCGCCGAAGATGTCGCCGAACACGTCACCAAAGATGTCGCTGAAGTCTGCACCGCCGCCGCCATATCCGCCGCCACCGCCGCCCATACCACCTTGTTCAAAGGCTGCATGGCCGTATTGATCGTAGGCTGCACGTTTCTGCGCATCGGTTAAGATCTCATAGGCTTCTTTAACCTCTTTGAACTTTTCTTCAGCGTCTTTTTCCTGATTGCGGTCAGGGTGGAACTTCATCGCGAGGCGTTTATAAGCCTTTTTGATTTCGCGCTCTTCCGCATCGCGGGATACGCCCAAAACCTCGTAATAGTCTCTTTTCGCCATTCTCTATCCTGCCCTTAACATAACTGCACGGGCGTTGAGTTTCCTCGACGCCCGTGCCGGTTAATAGTAACGACGCTTAATGGTTAACCACTACCGTCTTTACCTAGCCCGCTAAGGGCGATTATTTTTTATCTTTCACTTCTTCGAATTCAGCATCAACCACGTCATCATCTTTCTGAGCGCTGGTATCTGCCTGCTGAGCACCGCCGGCCTGAGCCTGCTGCTGAGCCATTTCTAACAGTTTGCTTGAAGCCTGAACCAGAGTCTGGATTTTCGCTTCGATGTCAGCTTTATCTTCGCCTTTCGCTGCAGTATCCAGCTCAGCCAAAGCAGCTTCGATCGCAGTTTTGTCTTCTGCTGGCAGTTTATCGCCTGCTTCTTCCAACTGTTTGCGAGTACCGTGAACCAGCTGATCGGCTTGGTTACGAGTCTGTACCAGCTCTTCAAACTTACGGTCAGCTTCAGCGTTAGCTTCAGCATCACGAACCATTTTCTGGATTTCTTCTTCGTTCAGACCAGAAGAAGCCTTAATGGTGATCTTCTGCTCTTTACCGCTGTTTTTGTCTTTAGCAGACACGTGCAGGATACCGTCGGCATCGATGTCGAAGGTGACTTCGATCTGCGGCATACCGCGTGGTGCAGGCTGGATACCATCTAGGTTGAACTGACCCAGAGATTTGTTATCCGCAGCACGTTTACGCTCACCCTGAATGACGTGAATCGTCACGGCAGACTGGTTGTCTTCAGCGGTTGAGAACACTTGGCTGTGCTTAGTTGGGATCGTGGTGTTCTTCGCAATCAGAGAAGTCATCACGCCGCCCATGGTTTCGATACCCAGAGACAGAGGGGTAACGTCCAGCAGCAGAACGTCTTTCACTTCACCGGTCAATACACCGCCCTGAACCGCAGCACCGATAGCCACTGCTTCATCTGGGTTAACGTCTTTACGTGGTTCTTTACCGAAGAAATCAGCAACTTTCTTCTGAACCATAGGCATACGAGTCTGACCACCAACCAGGATAACGTCCTGTACGTCAGAAACAGACAGGCCTGCGTCTTTCAGAGCTACTTTCAGTGGTTCCATAGAACGGTTAACCAGATCTTCAACCAGTGACTCCAGTTTTGCACGGGTCACTTTGATGTTCATGTGTTTTGGACCAGACGCATCTGCAGTGATGTACGGCAGGTTAACGTCGGTCTGCTGAGCAGAAGACAACTCAATTTTCGCTTTTTCAGCAGCTTCTTTCAGACGCTGCATCGCCAGCGGATCATTGCGCAGATCCATGCCCTGTTCTTTCTTGAATTCGTCAACCAGATAGTTGATCAGACGGCTGTCGAAGTCTTCACCACCCAGATGGGTATCACCGTTGGTTGCCAGAACTTCGAAGGTTTTTTCACCGTCAACTTCGTCGATCTCAATGATAGAGATATCGAAAGTACCACCACCCAAGTCGTAAACGGCGATAGTGCGGTTGCCGACTTCTTTATCCAAACCGTATGCCAAAGCAGCAGCGGTTGGTTCGTTGATGATACGTTTTACTTCCAGACCTGCGATACGGCCGGCATCTTTCGTTGCCTGACGCTGAGCATCGTTGAAGTATGCAGGAACGGTAATAACCGCTTCGGTTACTGGCTCACCCAAGAAGTCTTCTGCTGTTTTCTTCATTTTTTTCAGAACTTCAGCAGAAATCTGTGGTGGAGCAATTTTCTGACCTTTAACTTCGACCCATGCGTCGCCGTTGTCAGCGCCTACGATACCGAAAGGCATGATGCCTTTATCGCGCTGAACTTCTTCGTCTTGGAAACGACGACCAATCAAACGCTTGATCGCAAACAGAGTGTTTTGCGGGTTAGTCACAGCCTGACGTTTTGCTGGCTGACCAACCAGAATTTCGCCGTCCTGAGTATAAGCAATAATAGAAGGAGTGGTGCGGTCGCCCTCGGCGTTCTCCAGCACACGTGCGGTAGTTCCATCCATTACAGCTACACAAGAGTTAGTTGTACCCAGGTCGATACCAATAATTTTGCCCATCGAACATCTCCACTAAGAATTTTGTTATTAATCTCGTTGCTACCGTAGGTGGGGGCGATATTTTGCTTTTCAACCGCCTTTTTTTCTACCTACTCCCTAAATCATTCAAGTTACGGCTAAGGCTCATACAGCTTGAATTAAAACAGGGTTACTCGGTAACCAACTGCGTTGTAAGTAAGATGGGGTCGCTCAAGCGGACAACAAGGGGGGAGATTAAAAAAAATATGATTTTTTAACCTACAAGATCATTGTTTATGTTCTAACTCCTCATTATTATGCCGCGCGCTCGATCGTTGAAAACAACCACAATGCCATAAACCATTGTGTTCTCGGGCACGTACCAATGAATTTCCATGCTTAACTAATTGATGCTGAATATATAAATATCAACGTCAATTGCATTGGATTATTTGTTTCTACATTAAACTTCTCTTATTACAGAGGCTCTATGCACACCAACAAGTTGGCGAATCCCGGTCCTTTAGGCCTGATGGGCTTCGGGATGACCACCGTCTTGCTGAACCTGCACAACGCAGGCTTTTTCCCTCTAACTTCCGTGATTATCTCTATGGGGATTTTCTTTGGAGGGTTTGCTCAGATCTTAGCTGGGCTGCTTGAGTACAAAAAAGGCAATACTTTCGGTTTAACCGCATTTACGTCCTACGGCGCTTTCTGGCTGTCTTTGGTCGGTATTCTGGTCTTGCCAAAAATGGGTCTGGCCGATGCCAGCGATGCAAGCTTCCTCGGCACCTATCTGGCGCTGTGGGGCATCTTCACCCTGTTCATGTTCTTCGGTACTTTAGGCGCTAACCGCGTTCTGCAATTCGTATTCGCGAGCCTGACCGTGCTGTTCTTCCTGCTGGCCTACGGCAACATCACTGGCAACGCAGCGGTTCTGCATTTTGCTGGCTTTGAAGGCATCGTTTGTGGCGCGAGCGCGATCTACTTAGCAATGGCTGAAGTGATTAACGAACAGGCTGGACGCACCGTACTGCCAATCGGCGAATGCAAATGCCCGAAGGCAAACGCACATCCAGCTGAGCTGTAATCTTCAGTACGTTTCTTGATATAAAGAACGTGAGAAAACAAAAAGCCCCGTGATGAATACGGGGCTTTTTTTATCATCATGATTTATGTGAAATTACTTATGCGGAACCGGCACAGCTAAAACTTTCTTTGCCGGACGACCAATTGCACCGCTAAAAGGTTTTCCATCAATCGTATCATGCGTTCTTATTCCTTCCGGCTTCAACCAGCGCTGCACGCGCGAGGGCATATCCAAACCAATCAGCAGAATAACGACAAAGGTCAGGCTAAAGGAAAGCGAGGCCAAGGCAGTACCCAGATCCAAACGCTGAGCAATCGTTGCGCCTAGAATCGGTGCTAAAGCTCCGCCTAGTGCCCCGACGTTATAGGTAAAACCAAGCCCTGCCGCGCGCTGTTCTGTATCAAAATAGCCGCCGATCAGCTTAGGCAAAATCCCCGAAATCCCCTGCCCTAACATTTGTTGCAGGAACAGCAGAATGCCAAGCGTCCACAAACTTCCGCCGCCGATGGCAAATACCGGGATAATTAACAGCTGGGAAAGCAGCAAACTGTAGACATAGGCTTTCCGTGTACCCAACCAATCACCGAGAAAACCGCCCACACAGCAGCCAACCGCCGCACCAAATCCGCTAAAGAACAGGATATGTGCCACGGTGGACGGGTCGTATAACAGTTCGGTTTTTAAGTAGGTTGGCAACAGCGCCTGAATCGGCCATGAGTAAAGGAAGGCAAACAGCACCACCACCATGAGCATCACGCCCGTTGGCCAACGATTGCCGCTGCTTTGCACCATAAAACTGATGAAAATAGCCGCGCAAATTAGGCCAAGCACCGTGATAATAAATGGATTGCCAATATCTCCGGTAAAGCATAAATAGAGCGCTAACGATGCAATCACGGTCATCATCACGTTCATCACTTTACGCGGGCCACGGTATAAAATATCAACCATGGTTTTTACCGGTTGTTTATCACCAAATTTCTTTTCCCAATCTTCTGCTTCAGGAATATTTTTACGCAGCCAGAGCGCAAAGATAATCGGCAAAATGCCAATAAAGAACAGCGCACGCCAACCCCATTCAGGTACAACCACACTATATACCTGCGCGGAAATCACGGCCCCAATGGAAAATCCAGAGATCAAAAAGCCGCTGGCTTTATTACGCAAATGTTTTGGCCAACTCTCAATCACATAGGTTGCGCTGGAACCATATTCACCCGCCATACCCATGCCAATCATGAGTCGAGCAATAAACATGGTAGTGAAACCCGGAGCAAAGCCACAGGCTAATGTGCCTACTGAAAATAAAACGATGCTGGTGATCATCGCTAATTTTCGTCCATAGCGATCGCCCATGGCACCTAATAACAACCCGCCAAACCATCTGGATATAAAGGCGGCTGAAATAAGACTTGCAGCTTCAACGGTGGTTAATCCAAATTCGCTTTGGATTTCAGTTAATACTAGAGCGATTAATACAAAATCAAAACCATCAAGCAAATAGCCAATCCATGCGGCTGAAAACGCTTTCCATTGTGACTTGCTGATATGTCGGTACCATGGAAGATCTTGGGTAGTGTTATTCATAAAGCACTCCCGGCGCAGGTCTAATTATTTAAGGTCTATACCCAAAATAATTGGTGCTGCATCAAGGCGGCAAGTGAATGAATCCCGATGAGCTTACTCTAGTAAGTGATTCGGGTGAGCAAACGCAGCCAACACAGATGCAACTTCAAGTATGACGGGTATATCAAATTGCCCGCACTCTATATCGTAGGGTAAGAGTTCTTTCGGTATACCTTAAATTTCAAGATGAGGCCTATGGCCCACACCTTGAAATTAATAGGCATAAGAATATGTTCAGCGTTATTGTGCTGCTCTTTCTGCACTGAGCTGTGCGGCTAACTGGCGAAGCTCAGGTAAATACTGCTCTTCAACCGGTGCAAAAGGTTTGCGACATATCGGCGTATCTACAACATCCATATAATACAGAATAGTTTTCAATCCACGGAATACGCCGACTTTAATCAGCACATCAATCACCTTATTACACTCGGTTTGCAGCGACTGAGCCTGAGAAATATTGCCTTCTTTGAGAGCCTGCATAATGCCTTTATAGCGCCAGCCCATCACGTTATAGGTACTGCCGATCCCGCCATCCGCACCGGCTAACAGCCCTGACAGGAAAATTTCATCATAGCCGTTATAAATGACTTTATCTGGGTGCGCCCGACGAACTTGTTCCATCTGATATAAATCACCGGAAGTTTGTTTCAGCGCTGCAACGCCAGGTAAGGTAATCAGGGTTGAGATTTGATCGAGTGAAAGTTTCACGCCGCTTAAGGCCGGAATGTTATACACCACCATCGGCAATCCTTCAGCCGCGTCAATGATAGCGCGGTAGTGATCGCAATGTTCGCCAAAGCTGAACGGATAATAGAACGGCGTCACGGCAGATACGGCGTCGAAGCCATAGCGTTTTGCCGCACCCGCCAAGATCTGGCTTTCATGCGTGCTGATCCCACCCACGTGGGCAATCAGCGTCAGCTTACCTTTAGCTTCCTGCGCCACGACTTCTAATACCTGCTCGCGCTCCTGCAAGTTTTGGATAAATGCCTCACCGGTAGACCCACCCACATAGAGTCCATCTACGCCCTGAGCAATGTTGAACTGCACCAATCGGCGCAGGCTTGGAATATCCAACTGCTGTTGTGGATTAAACGGCGTAAGTAACGCAGGCATCACCCCATGGAGATTTTTCGACATAAGACCCTCTGACTTGATTATTTGATACACACAAAGATATACCTTTATACCTGTTATACCAGACTAAAAAACGAACTAGCGCGATATTCGCTTTGATATGTGATCAATCTCAGATAAAGCCGTGTGAAGAAGATCTTCTTTCAAGATTAAAGATGAACAAGATCTCGTTTAGTTCATTCTCGGCGAGGAATAAAGCGAACGTTATTTTTTGGCAGGGTAATAGGCAGCAAAAACGCTATTGAGATGGGATTTGAGAGCCTTATCCGCAGCATCGGGATCTCGCTTGCAGATCGCCTGATAGATTGCGATATGCTGCTGATAGCTAATATTGTTGTGGGCATGCAGTTCAGCCAGCGACACCGTTGGACGAGCGGCAATCAACCAATCTAGTAACGCTACGTGAATCACCATGAAGATCGGATTGCCGGGGATCTCCGCAAGCTCGCGATGAAATTCGATATCGGATCGAATAAACAGATCGTTATCGTCCAGCGACTGGCTGTTCATTTCCAGCGCCTTGCCCAAGCGCGCAATCTGCTCATCGGTGGCAAATTCAGCGGCATAGCGCACTAGGCTGGACTCAAAGAATAAACGCAGTTGTTCAAAATGAGCGATACCGCCAGGCTTGGTGAGAAAGTCTTTGGCCATGCCTGAAAGTTCAGAAATGATAGTATCTGCGGATGGGCGACAAACGCGTGCGCGCTCGCCGTTATTAATCTGAACCAGCCCTTTGCGCTTTAGCGCGGCCAGTGCCTCTCGCACGGAAGGTCGACCCACATTAAAAAAGGCCATCAGCTCACGCTCTGAAGGCAACTGCTCACCTTCGGCAAATTCCCGCCGACGGATCATCTGCTCTAACTCTTCTTCCACCACATCCGACAGTTTTTTACGAGGCACTGGGCGTCGGCGCATTGCATGTCCGATAGCTTCAGGTTTTTCAAAAGGACGATCGTCTGATGTGCTCATAAATTAACGTTCTGGCTGGTTCCGTCAGTAATAAATCCAATCGCAGGAAGTCTATGATATTTCGATAAACCTACTGGGTCGAGAAGAGAAAGTTCGTTTGAATCATAACATAGGAAAAGTAAGGCGGCTAAGCAAGCAGGAATGTTGAAAGCGTGATGTTCACCCTAAGCCAAAACGCCCTGCCACGGAGGCAGAGCGTTTACGATGGTGATTTAGCTGTGTTCTTGGTGCCCAGATGGCATTAACGCCTTATTTTCGACATGAGCCTCACTGTTTAAATCACGCTGCAAATAAAGCCCCAGCAACAATCCAACCAGTGACAGCGCCAACACGTAATATGCCGGAGCCATCGGCGTCACTTTCATGATTAGCGTAACAAAAATCGGCGTTAATCCCCCGAAGATGGCGTAGGCCACGTTATAGGAGAATGAAATTCCGCTAAAACGCACTTCAGCGGGGAACGCTCTCACCATGACATAAGGCACTGCGCCCACGATACCCACGCTAAATCCGGCTAACGCATAGCCCAAGAATAATTGCTCAGCGCTGACGCCAGCGGCTACCGAGTGGTAAAACGTCCAGCTACACACGGCTAAAAATAGGCTACCAACGATAAAGGTTTTGCTGGCGCCAAAGCGATCGATTAAACGTCCTGCAATCACGCAGCCCACCGTCAATGCTATCGTCGCCAAGCAGTTAGCCTGCAACGCCAGCGCCGGTGAAATGCCAAATTGTTTTTGCAAATAGGTTGGCGTCATCAGAATCACCACCACAATACCGGCCGACAACAGCCACGTGAGCAGCATGGAAATAGCCACTTCGGTGCGATGATTTTTCACCACCGTTTTCAACGGCATCTCTTCGGCTAACGCCTTGCGCGCCTGCATTTCGACAAAAATCGGCGTTTCTTGTAACCAACGGCGCAGATACATCGCGAACAGGCCAAAGATCCCACCCAAGAAGAACGGAATACGCCAGCCACCGGCCAGAATAGCGTCTTGGCTCATCACGGTATTAAGCAGAGTCGCCACCAACGATCCCAACAAAATACCGGCGGTTAATCCGGCGGTTAACGTGCCGCAGGCAAACCCAACGCGTTTACGCGGCACATGCTCGGCAACAAATACCCAAGCGCCCGGGACTTCACCACCAATTGCAGCGCCCTGAAGCACGCGCATCAGCAGCAACAGCAGCGGTGCGGCAATCCCAATGCTTTGATAAGTCGGCAGCATCCCCATCGCCAACGTTGGCAACGCCATTAAAAGGATACTGAGAGAGAACATTTTTTTGCGCCCGACTTTGTCACCAAAGTGCGCCATGATGATCCCGCCAAGCGGGCGAGCCAGATAACCTGCGGCAAAAATCCCGAAGGTCTGCACTTGACGCAGCCACTCAGGCATATCGACTGGGAAGAAGAGATCGCTGACAACCGCCGCGAAGAAAACGAAAATGATGAAGTCGTAGAACTCTAACGCGCCGCCCAAGGCTGCCAACGTCAAAGTCTTGTAGTCCTGCCGATTTAAACGGCGATTGTGATTTTGTTCCATAAGATCCAGCCCAGTACGTTATTTTTCATATTATTTTGCGATGTTGTGTGGTTATAAACCGGCATCACGGCTTCGTGTTACAAAGTTGTAATGCAAAATAATTAATATAACGTTACTGGGTGACTGGCTAGTCGTACTGAATCTTATGCCGCAATGAGTTCAATTTCAGTCGATTGTTTCGCGACGTGCACTTTTAGGACGAAAAGCTGCTATTACGCGCGGATCGGTTTCCACATACGGCCCGTCTAATAGCTGGATGCAATAAGGTACGCTGGCGAAAATACCATGCACAATGGGTTTACCGTTTTCGTCCTTCACGCCTTCCAGCGTTTCTTTGATCGACTTCGGCTGCCCCGGCAAATTGATGATCAACGCCTGCTTGCGGATCACACCCACCTGACGCGACAAAATCGCCGTCGGTACATAGTGCAAACTGATTTGGCGCATCTGTTCGCCAAAGCCCGGCATTTCACGATCGGCGACCGCTAACGTTGCATCCGGCGTGACATCGCGGCGAGCAGGGCCGGTGCCACCGGTGGTCAGCACTAAGTGACAGCCCATTTCATCAACCAGCTCGCACAAAGTCTGCTCGATCATAACTTGTTCATCGGGGATCAACCGCGTTTCCAGCGTAAACGCCGTGGTGAGCGCCTGCTCCAACCACTCTTGTAAGGCTGGAATACCTTTATCCTGATAAACACCGCTGGAAGCACGATCTGAAATCGAGACCAGACCTATACGCAATGCATTCATGCAACTACCTCTATGACTATTCCTTGACGCTGGGGATGCAGAATAATACTACGCCAGCCGCTAATAACCACATCTGCACGCTGTAAATGATGTCGTTGATGGCGATGGGTGATGGCAATCACCGTCATTCCTGCGGCCTGTGCGGCTTTAATCCCAGCCTCATCGCTTTCAAACACGAGGCAATCACGCGGATCTACGCCGTAAAAACTGGCGGCGAGTAAATACGGTTCAGGATCGGGCCGACCGCTCGATACCTGCTCGGCTCCCACCACAAGCGGTGGACGCTGCATACCGGCCTGCTGCAACTGTGCTTCAGCGCGTGCACGATGGGACTGCGTCACCACGCCCCACGGCGTTTCGCCTAGCGCCTGTAGTAGCTCAGAAACGCCCTGCTGTAATTGGCTTTGATGACGCTGAGTCATTTGCAGCAAAGCAGCCTCCAGCGCATTCACCTCTTGCTGGGTATCAAGATGCGGGGCTAAACGGCGCACAATTTCCTGCACGCGTTGGCTATGAATCTGTTCTCCCAGCAGTGCCTCATCAATGCCGTGTTGCTGCGCCCACTGCATCCACACTTGCTGAGCATGGTTACCTGAATCCAAAAGAGCGCCATCCATATCCAGAAAAACGGCGGCAAATTGTTTTTTCCACATAGCGAATTCCTCTTAGAGAACGATTAACCAAGTATAAGAGTTACGGTAGATCTGTCTGGTTTGTGAATCAAAGATTCGGAATAAACTGTAGGGGGAGAAGTGGCAAGGAGTGATGACAGGGCTTTCCTTTCTCGCCTATTCACCAGCGGTGTATGTAATTACGGTGTAAGGTTTCGTCCGTCAGACACGCATGCGAACACGGTGTAAGGTTTCGTCCGCCGATTTATACCGAACTCCATTGATACATCAATGAAGGCGTCCGATGAGGGGCGCCAGCGCGCGCCCCTTCAATCCTCGCGCTTTTATCCGAGATGCCATTTTCGCGCCGGGTCGGCATGCGCCATCCTTGGCGCCTCCTCCCCTCGTGAAAACATCCTGTTTTCACTGTTCTAAATGCCATAACTTAAACTTAAAAACAGATAGAGTTTTTGTCTTTTATTTTTTGGGTTTGACCTTATCTGGCACGTTGTTCTTCAGCCGAATAGAGGAATGCAGGCTAGGATTTGCCGACTGGATGTCGGCAAAAGAGCGACGGAGGCATGGACAAATTTGCAGGGAGCAAATTTGAACAACGCTTGCGTTGGCCCCGTAGGGGTGAGGCGCAAGGATGCGCCGAATATCCGCGATTGTCGCTCGTTCCGTTAAAGCCGGAATGACGAGATGAGGGAACCTGCGAAGCAGGCTGATGAACGGTGCCAAGCCGGGTTGTTAGGGGGCCGCGATTGGCCCCCTAACACGGACGCCCGCACGATTTAAATGTGGAGTTCGGTGTTTTAGGCGGACGTAACTTACTCCAATATAAAAATATTCGCGCATGAGTAATTGAGAGGTTGCACGCTAGCAACCTTTCGTCGGACGCCCGCACAGTTTAAATGTAGAGTTCAGTGTTTTAGGAGGACGTAACTTACCCCATATCTAAAACACTTATACCCCCTTCCCCCCCATTGCCTCCTGAATAATCGGTATCGGCGTGAGTAAATGCTGCCGCATCAGTTCACCGGCGCGCTTTCCATCACGGGCCAAAATTACCTTCACCAGTTCATCATGCTCATGATGTTTATTTTCTAGCATCTCCACGGAAAGCACGGTTTCACGCAGCCAAATGAAGCGGTAGCGCGCCGCGAGATCAAACAATCTAGCACGCATTTGCAGCAGGTATTGCGATCCGCATCCGGCAACAATCGCCGTGTGAAATGCCTGATGACGTTGATCCCATTCATCCAGCAAATCTTCGCTGGCATCACTGGCCTCTAGTTTGGCAAGCATATGGGAACGCGCAAGGATCTCAGCTTCCCAATCGTCTTTGCCGCGCTCAATCGCCAACTGCACCAGCATCGATTCCATATTGGCTCGGGCATCGAAAATATCGAGCAGCTCAGCCTGCGACATCGAGGCAACGCGATAGCCTTTTTGGCTAACCACCGTCACCAAATGTTCTGCCACCAGCTGCGAGAGCGCCTCTCGGAGCGGGCCGACGCCCAGCCCATAGCGGCTCGTCAACAGACTCATGCGTAACTTTTCATCCGGCTGATAGATACCGCGGATGATGTCTCTTTTCAGCCATTGATAACCGTCAAACGTTGAATAAGGTAAAGAGGCGGTCATAGGCATAGCTCCCAAATAGCCACGAAGCAAAAAGAATAACCTACCAAAATTGCAGGATCTCTTATACGAAAATGCGCCGTTTCAGTACTGACCGAACCGGCGCATCAAGATTATTAGCAAGCCTTTCGTTACCTCAAACTCTGCTGGGGCTGTTTTTGCCACTGAAACAGCGCCTTCCAGCGAGTCATGATCGGCACCGTGCAGATGATGCCAATCCCCAATAGCACGGTAGAAACCACTTCAATACGCTGCTCTGGCCTAAACATCATCACCACTAACACGAAGGTGATAAACAGGATCACCGTCCATGTTAGATAGGGATATAGCCACATTTTAAGCTTAAGCTCGTTGCCCTGCGTTAACAGGATCTTACGCATTCTCAGCTGAGACACCGCAATCACTAAATACACCAGCAGCGCAATCGCGCCAGAACTGGCAATCAAGAAGTTAAACACCTTGGCGGGGGCATAGTAGTTAACAATCACGGTCAGAAACGCCGCGCCGGTAGACAATAAAACCGCCACATAAGGCGTTTTACTGCGGTTGGTTTTTCCCATAAAGGCTGGCGCATCACCGCGATGGCTCAGTGAATAGAGCATGCGCGAAGCGGTATACAACGCCGAATTCAAACAGCTGGTGACCGATAGCAGGATCACGCAGTCCATTATCAATTTGGCGTGCGGAATATGCAGCAGTTGCAGCACCGAGCTATAAGATCCCACGGTTTTCAGTTCCGGCGCGTTCCAAGGCACCAGCGCCACCACCACAAAGATCGAACACAGATAGAAGATCGCAATACGCCAAATCACGGAGTTGGTCGCCCGCACAATATGCTTGTCTGGAGTATCTGATTCAGCCGCCGCGATCGTTACGATCTCCGCGCCCATAAAAGAAAACATGGTGATCAACATAGCGCTAATCACAGCCCCAAAACCATTTGGCATAAAACCGCCGTGATCCCAAAGTCGAGAAACGCCGCTAACCTGAACATGCGGATAAAATCCGGTGATGGCAATCGCGCCCACCACGATAAAGGCCAGAATGGCGACCACTTTGCACAGCGCCAACCAAAATTCAAACTCGCCGTAGTTTTTAACGCTAAGCAAATTACTGCCGGTTAATGCCACGGTAATGAGTAAGGAAAATAGCCAGATAGGCACCACAGGGAGCCAAGAATTAAGAATGATAGCGGCGATATTGGCTTCCAAAGGGATCACCAAAACCCAGAACCACCAGTAGAGCCAACCGATGGTATACCCTGCCCACTTGCCAATAGATCGTTCAGCATAGGTTGAGAAAGAGCCGGTATCCGGCGACGCCACCGCCATTTCCCCCAGCATGCGCATAATCAACAGCACCAGCAAGCCGGCGAAAAGATAAGACAATAATACCGCTGGCCCCGCCTGTGAAATCGCAACGCCTGAGCCAACAAATAGGCTAGCACCGATAACACCAGCAATGGACAGCATGGTGACATGGCGGGACTTCAGCCCGCCTCCCAGCGAGTTTGTTTCTGCAATCTGACCCATAATTCGAACCCTCTCGAAAGTTTTGCACTTAGGGAGAGCGCTCCGGCATTCCCGCGCCGGAGCACGCGCATTGTTATTATTTAGCCATCAGACTTCCTTTATGACGGGTGCTACTCGCATAACCACAAGCACCTCGTTGCGCTTAGTTTTTCTTAGCCTCGGTAAAACATTCGGCGATAATATCCAGACCCTGTTTGATCTGCGCGTCACTCACCGTGAGCGGAACCAAAATACGCAGCACGTTATAGTAAGGCCCGCATGACAACAGGATGAGCCCCTTATCACGCGCCCGCGCCACCACTTCCGCCGTCAGTTTGGCATTCGGTTTATGCACATCGCCGTTTTCGAACAGCTCAATCGCAATCATTGCGCCAAGACCACGCACATCACCAATTTCTGGATGAGTTTCAGCGATATTGAGTAGGCCATCTTTCAGCTTCTGCCCTACATCGTTGGCGCGCTGCAACAAATTTTCTTCATCAAAGGTTTCAAGCACCGCTAGGGCTGCCGCACAGGCAATGGGGCTACCGGCATAGGTTCCGCCCAGACCGCCCGGCGCGATGGCGTCCATGATCTCGGCTTTGCCTGTCACGCCCGCGAGAGGGAAACCACCTGCGATAGATTTCGCGAAGGTGGTGAGATCGGCAGCAACGCCTAACTGTTCCATCGCAAACAACGTTCCGGTACGCCCTGCTCCGCTTTGTACTTCATCGGCAATCAGCATGATCCCGTGCTCATCACACAGTTCGCGCAGGCGTTTCATAAAGGCAGGTGACGTTGAATAGAATCCCCCTTCCCCCTGCACCGGCTCGATAACGATGGCGGCAATATCTTCCGGCGCAGCGTCGTTTTTGAAAATGCGATGGATACTAGCGATGGCATCATCGTCGCTGACGCCGTGTAATTCACAAGGATACAAAGCGCGGAATACGTGCCCTGGCATTAATCCCATACCCGCTGAGTAAGGGTTTACTTTGCCGGTCAAAGACAAGGTGTAATGAGTACGCCCATGATAAGCGCCGCTAAAAGCGATGGTTCCGCTGCGCTTGGTGGCCGCTCTGGCAATCTTCACCGCGTTTTCTACCGCTTCAGAACCCGTTGTCACCAGCAGCGTTTTCTTGTCAAAATCTCCCGGAACGCGCTTGTTCATGATTTCGCACAGTTCCAAATACGGTTCGTAGGCCAACACTTGGAAACAGGTATGCGACAGTTTTTTCAGCTGAGCTTCAACCGCAGCCACCACTTTTGGATGCAAATGGCCCGTATTCAGAACCGCAATCCCACCGGCAAAGTCCAGATATTCACGCCCTTCGACGTCCCATACGCGGCAGTTCTCCGCTCGCTCGGCAAAAATCGGATGGATCTGCCCAACGCCGCGTGGAATGGCGTTACTACGGCGCTGCATCAGTTCTTTATTCGTGCTCATCAGGTGTCCTCTCAGTGTTCGGGTAGGCGGCTGATGCCGCTCTGTTGGTGTTAAAAAGTAAGGTCAGTTCTCTTTACAAGCCGATGCACATATATTTGATTTCGAGATAATCTTCGATGCCATACTTCGAGCCTTCGCGGCCCAGGCCTGAGGCTTTGATCCCGCCAAAAGGCGCGACTTCATTCGAAATAATGCCGGTGTTGATCCCCACGATGCCGTACTCCAGCGCTTCGCCAACGCGGAATACGCGGCTAAGATCGCGCGCATAAAAATAAGCCGCCAAGCCAAATTCGGTATCATTGGCCTGTGCAACCACGTCTGCTTCATCTTTAAAACGGAATAACGGAGCCAACGGGCCAAAAGTCTCTTCTTTGGCGACTTTGGCGCTCGCAGGAACATCCACTAAAATGGTGGGCTGGAAGAAATTGCCGCCTAATTCGTGCGGCTGGCCGCCGGTGATAATGCGAGCCCCTTTCGACAGCGCATCTTCAATATGCTCTTTCACTTTCGCCACCGCTTTTTCATCAATCAGCGGGCCGGTTGTTACGCCCTTCGCTAAGCCATCGCCCAGAGTGAGTTTTTCAACCGCAGCCTGTAACTTTTTAGCAAAAGCGTCATAAACCCCATCCTGAACATATAGGCGGTTGGCACACACGCAGGTTTGTCCCGCATTACGGAACTTAGAGGCCAGCGCACCGTCAACCGCTTTATCCAAATCAGCATCATCAAACACGATGAATGGCGCATTCCCGCCCAGCTCCAGCGAGACTTTTTTGATGTCTTTAGCGCACTGTTGCATCAGTTGACGACCAATTTCGGTCGATCCGGTAAACGAGAGTTTGCGCACTAACGGGTTGCCCGTAAGCTCATTTCCCACTTCGCTGGCCGAGCCGGTTACCACGTTAAAAACGCCGTCGGGGATCCCTGCGCGCTGGGCCAACTCCGCAAGAGCTAATGCTGAAAATGGCGTTTGGCTCGCAGGTTTAAGCACCATGGTGCAGCCAGCGGCAAGCGCAGGCCCTGCTTTACGCGTGATCATTGCCGCAGGAAAATTCCACGGGGTGATCGCAGCGGTAACGCCAATCGGCTGTTTGATCACGATGAGGCGTTTGTCTGCCTGATGACCTGGAATGGTATCCCCATAAATGCGTTTACCTTCTTCGGCAAACCACTCAATAAAAGAGGCGGCATAGGCAATCTCACCCTTGGCCTCAGCCAACGGTTTGCCCTGTTCCAGCGTCATGAGCTTGGCGAGATCGTCTTGGTTAGCCATCATGAGATCAAACCAACGGCGCAGGATCGTCGCACGCTCTTTGGCGGTTAACGCACGCCATGCCGGCAACGCCTGATTAGCTGCTTCAATCGCCGTACGCGTTTCATTTGCCCCCATTTTGGGCACAGTGCCCAAAAGCTGAGCATTAGCGGGGTTTGTCACCTCGATAGTTTTGTTACTTTCTGCGTCACACCACTTTCCTTGGATAAAAGCCTGCTGGCGAAAAAGCGTTGAGTCATTAAGTTGCATAGCGAATTCCTTATTCATCAGTAAATTAGCTTTTGTTATTCGATGACGTTTATACGGTGGCCAAAGATGGCTTATCGTTAATTGCCGCAGTTAAAGTGCGGCCGTTATGGGTTTGCCCTGCCAGTAGCGCCTGAACTTTGCCTACAATATGCGTGCCAATCGGGATCGCCGAGGTTGCCGCCGGTGAAGGCGCGTTGCAGACATGAATACTGCGAGCGGTGGTCACAAACAGAAAATCATCAATCAATTTGCCATCGGGCGAAACGGCCTGAGCACGTACTCCGGCGGGATAGGGCTGAAGATCTTGTTTGGTCAAGCTTGGGCAATACTTTTGCACGCGTTTGAGATAGCCGCTTTTGCACAGAGAATTTTTCATCTCATCCAGACCGGATTTGAGATTTTGTCGCATCACGCTGCGAATACCGGAAGAACCAAATATCTCCAGCGTGTCGCTCAGTGAAATATCGCGTTTGCGGTAGCCTTCGCGCTTAAATGCCAGCACGGCGTTCGGCCCCACCGTCACGCTGCCATCGATCATGCGAGTCAGATGTACGCCGAGAAACGGCATCGCCGGATCGGGGATCGGATAAATGAGATGATTAACAATATGATTATGCTGCGGCGCTAAACGGAAATATTCGCCGCGGAACGGGCAAATAATAAAACCGGGATCAACACCTAGCATTTTCACCAAACGATCCGCCATCAGTCCTGAACAGGTGATCAGGTTAGAGCCTTCATAATCACCCGCCGTCGTCGTTACGATCACGCCCTGCGCATGTTCCCGCAGCGCGGTAACTTCTGCGTTATAGACGATCTCGCCCCCTGCGGCGCGGAAACGATCTGACATTGCCTGTGTGACTTCGGTGTAGCTGACGATCCCGCTGGAGGGAACCAAAATACCGCCCAGCCCGACGATGTTGGGCTCGCGTTCATGAAGTTCCTCCGCGCTCAACCAATAACGCTCTAAGCCGTTGGCTTCAGTGCGATCCCATAGCGCGCGCATACGCTGCATTTCTAGCTCGGACGTTGCCACCAGCATTTTCCCGCAGGTGTCATAGCGAATGCCGTTTTCATCACAAAAGGCTTTGGTCGCCCGATTACCTTCCAAACAGAATTTGGCTTTTAAACTTCCGGGCGTGTAATAAACCCCCGCGTGGATCACGCCGCTATTGTGGCCGGTCTGATGGCACGCCGGGCCGCCCTCTTTTTCCAGCAAAGCAATGCGGGCATCTGGATAGACGCCGATCAACTGCATGGCAGTCGACATCCCAATGATGCCGCCGCCAACGATCACAAAGTCATACATCCGGCTCATTCCTTCCTCAAACTCTCTTGCATGCTCTCTTGATCCAACGAGAGCACGCTCGGTTAATCAAAAATGAAGCCGAAGCTTATTGCCCAGCCTGATAGTGCGAGGTGGAATAGCTGATATATCCGCGCTGACGCATCAGTTCGCGGCGCAAATCTGGGTGTGGGGTAAAGCGATCGCGACCATGCAGCCAGAACAAATTATTAATCAAAAGGAATTTGCCGACGGGAACCGGAACCGAAACGATATTGCGGCTGCCTTCGAGCGCATCTGAAAGTTCACTCAGCCAGTTACCTTCTTCAAAATCCTTTGGCTGAACAAACTGATCGATATAGCGCATTACCGGACGCCCTTGCCCATCGACATCAAATACTGGGTGGAAAACATCTTGGGTAACATTTTTGCTTGGCGGCGCAGTCCAGCGCATAGGGCGACGTGCTAACGGATGGCTGAAATATTTATCGAGTGACTCCCAGTCATCCAGATGCAGCAATAGGGAATTGCCGCCCTGCATATTCTGCTCGTCGATTTTCATCATCAGCACATAGTCAGTCACTTCATCCACGAAAGTGCCATCGTTATGCAGCTCTAATACGCGATGAGGTTGACGCAGATAGCTATCTGAACTGTCGACGTTTTTCACTACAAAACGCGCATAATACTGGCCACTCATGGCGTCATAGTTGGAACGACCGATAAGATGCGCCACTGCGGTAGCAATTTTAACCATCTCATCTGCCTGCTCGACGTGATCGATACCCTCAGCGCCAATCAGTAATGCACCTTGAGTCCGCGCCAGAATGGTATTGAGCAGCAGTGGCTGAAGCTGGTTGCCACAGAGTTCATCAAGGATTTTCGCCACACGAAAACGCAGGAATGATTTGTACTCCAGCGCTTGCACGGGCCATTCAGCCACCAGCTCTAAAAAACGTTGCGTGGTAGCAGCATCGAAATTGAGTTCCAGCATGCGTGGCGACTGTGCCGACGGGCGAACGGTAAAGCCCTGCCCTTTGGTTTTAGCTTCAGAGATATCCTGCTTTACGGCGGTTAACGCATTCATCAGAAAGTATCCTCATTGCAGAAAATTATTATCGGCAGAGCAATTTCCAGACATGCTCATTTCGTAGCCATAATTTAAAAATATCTACATTTTGGATAATTGCGTATAAAAAAAGCAGAAATGTTTATTTTTTGTGATCAATAATACACAATTATTTTACATCTGCATGCAGAGATAATTAGGAGGAATGATTTAAGGTGATGAAATAAAACAATTTAATTCGAATATAAATGAAGGGAGAATATTTAGTGTTATTTAAATGTAAAAAAAACCAGCCCTAAGGCTGGTTTCATGAACTGAACGGCTAGATTACAGCAGGTCAGCGATCATTTTTTCCAGTTTGCCTTGGTCTACGGCAAACTTACGGATACCGTCAGACAGTTTATCAACCGCCATTGGATCCTGATTGTGCTGCCAGTAGAACTCAGCTTCGGTCAGACGCGCTGGACGCGCTTTGATTTCACCGGTGTAGCTCAGCTTACGCTCAACGTCGCCCTGAGCTTCAGACAGCTCTTTCAGCAGCGCTGGAGCGATGGTCAGACGGTCACAGCCAGCCAGTTCCAGAATCTCACCCATGTTACGGAAGCTTGCGCCCATAACCACGGTTTCATAGCCGTGCTGTTTGTAGTATTCGTAGATTTCGGTCACGGATACAACGCCTGGATCTTCGTTTGGCGCATATTCTTTCTTGTCGGTGTTTGATTTGTACCAGTCAAGGATACGACCAACAAACGGAGAAATCAGGTATACCCCTGCTTCAGCACAAGCACGCGCCTGAGCGAAGGAGAACAGCAGCGTCAGGTTACAGTTGATGCCTTCTTTTTCCAGCTGCTCCGCAGCGCGGATACCCTGCCAAGTTGAAGCCAGTTTGATCAGAATGCGATCGTTGCTGATACCAGCATCGTTATACATTTTGATCAGACGTTTAGCTTTAGCAACGCTAGCTTCGGTGTCATAAGACATGCGCGCATCAACTTCGGTAGAGATGCGGCCTGGGACCAGTTTCAAAATTTCCAGACCGATATTGACGGCCAGCTTGTCTGAAGCATCCACAACCTGCTGAGCTTTGTCGCTGCTCTGGCTGCGCGCCCAAGCAATCGCTTCATCAATCAGCTTACGGTATTCAGGAATTTGTGCTGCATTCAGGATCAGAGAAGGGTTGGTGGTTGCATCTTGTGGTTGATACAACTTCATTGCAGCGATATCGCCGGTGTCGGCCACAACGGTGGTCAGCTGGCGTAGGGATGTCAGTTTATCGGTCATTTTTAGCGTTTCCATTATTGGTGCATAAAACCAGAATTGATGCAGCAATGGTTTTGCTTGTCACTTTTCGAGCTATAACACGGATATTCTCAAGTGAATAACGCCATTGTGCATGAACTGTTGGCGGTTTATGACGTGCCTGTAGCTGATAATAACACGCATCCACTGTTGCGCAATGCACTAAACTCGTCATAAAACCTATCACTTTTATCGGTTCTAACGCAGAAACGGCAGGCAACCGTTTTCGGCTCCGATAAAAACGGCACATGGGCGGCAATGAGAATAAAGCGCCATCGTTTTTCAAACTTATGTTACATTCTTGCCGTTTTTTCAGACCCAAAATTTGCGCCAGTTGCGCAACACCAAAGCCCAGTTATCACTATAAAAATATTATCGGCGCGGTGAAATTTGCGTTGTGCTTTTAGGCACATACGCCATGTTATCGAACACTAGGAGTACGTTTTGACGGATCTAATTAGCTTTATCAACAACATATTATGGGGATCGGTGCTGATCTACCTTCTAATCGGCACAGGGATCTTTTTCACGATCCGAACCGGATTCATTCAGTTTCGTCATTTCGGCCATATGTTTTCGGTTTTAAAGAACAGTAATAAGGCCGACAGCTCAGGCATTTCTTCTTTCCAAGCGTTATGCACCAGTCTTGCCGCCCGCGTTGGCACAGGCAACTTAACCGGCGTCGCCATTGCGATTACCGCAGGCGGGCCTGGAGCCGTTTTCTGGATGTGGGTGGTTGCCGTGATTGGTATGGCAACCTCTTTCATCGAAAGCACCTTGGCACAGTTATACAAAACCAAAGACGATCAGGGAAATTACCGTGGTGGCCCCGCCTATTACATGGAAAAAGGGCTCGGCATGCGGTGGATGGGCGTTCTATTTTCGATCTTCTTAATCATCGCATTTGGTTTGGTATTTAACGCCGTGCAGTCTAACTCGATTGCTCAGGCTACCGCTGTTGCCTTTGGCACTAAGCCGCTCTATGTCGGCATTGCTTTAGTTTTGCTCAGCGGCGCTATCATTTTTGGCGGACTACGTTCAATTGCCAAAACGGCAGAATTAGTCGTGCCGTTTATGGCTATCGCCTATTTGGCGCTGGCATTCTGGGTGGTTGGGCACAATCTGAGCCGAATGCCCGAAGTCCTTTTGCTGATATTCAAAAGCGCTTTCGGTTTGCAGGAAGCGGCCGCAGGCGCCGTCGGATATGGAATTGCGCAGGCCATGACGCAAGGCATTCAGCGCGGCTTATTTTCAAACGAAGCCGGTATGGGATCTGCGCCTAATGCTGCAGCGTCTGCCGCACCATATCCACCGCATCCAGCATCACAAGGCTATGTGCAAATGTTCGGTGTTTTTGTCGATACGCTGGTTATCTGCAGCGCCACTGCGGCCATTATTCTTTCATCTGGCGCATTAGACCACGCGCCGGGCACGATTAGCGGGATTGAACTCACCCAGCGAGCGCTAGCCTCCTCGGTAGGCGGATGGGGTTCTATCTTTATTGCTACCGCCATCTTTTTCTTTGGTTTTACCTCAATTATCGCCAACTATTCGTATGCCGAGAGTAATCTGGTCTTTCTCGAACACAACCATCCCGCCGGTCTCATGCTGTTCCGCTGCTGTACGTTGGGCATGGTGATGTTTGGTACGCTCGCTGAACTGCCGCTGGTATGGAAAATGGCCGATCTTTCCATGGCAATGATGGCCATTACTAACCTGATCGCAATTTTACTGCTCTCTGGCGTTGCGTTGAAATTGGCCAAAGATTATAACCACCAGCGAAGCATCGGGCGCTTGCCAACCTTTGATATCAGCCAATACCCTGAAATTCAGCAGCAGGTTGAACCCGGCATTTGGGATAAACCGAAATCTGAGTAGTTCCCCGAAAAGTAGGGGGCGTCGGTATAATACGATGCCCCTATCGCACTGATTAATCCCCTCTCAAGATTAAATTTGTTACATTAGTAGACAACTCTCATAACAGGATCAATCCATGCTGATTATTATCTCACCTGCCAAAACGCTGGATTATGAAAGCCCGCTGGCAACAACGCGCTTTACTCAACCTGAACTGCTCGATCGCTCTGCTGAGCTCATGGAATATTGCCGTGAATTAACACCGGCGCAGATTGGCAGCCTGATGAAAATCAGCGATAAGCTCGCAGGACTGAATGCCGCGCGCTTTGCCGAATGGCAGCCAAATTTCACGCCTGAAAATGCACGTCAGGCCATTCTGGCCTTTAAAGGCGACGTTTATACAGGGCTGCAAGCCGAAGACTTTAGCGAGCAAGATTTCGACTTTGCTCAGCAGCATCTGCGCATGCTTTCTGGCCTATACGGTTTGCTTCGCCCACTTGATTTGATGATGCCGTATCGTCTGGAGATGGGTATCAAATTGCATAACGCCAAAGGCAATGATTTATATAGTTTCTGGGGCGATTTGCTCACCGAGAAATTAAATCAGCAATTGAAAGCGCAAGGCGATAACGTGCTGATTAACCTTGCGTCTGATGAATACTTTAAAGCCGTAAAACCTGCCAAGTTAGACGGGCAACTGATTAAGCCGGTATTTTTAGATGAGAAAGGCGGCAAGTTTAAAGTCATCAGTTTCTACGCCAAAAAAGCGCGTGGCCTGATGAGTCGTTTTATCATTCAGAACCAGTTAACCAAACCTGAGCAATTGAAAGATTTCAATTTAGAAGGGTATTTCTTCGAAGAAGAGAAGCCGTATAAATCAGGCAGCGAACTAATTTTTAAACGTCACGAAGCGTAAAAAAGAAAACCGGCTTATCGCCGGTTTTTTTATCACTTATTTTCAATGGGTTACTTTGCCCACTGCATCATAAAGGCGCGAAGCGGAACGAAATCCGCCGCCATTTGATGTGAAAGCAGAGGCAAATCAGCGCGTTCTGCCAGTTCGGCTGGCAAAGGCAGATCGCTAGTTAAGATCTCATCCACCACTTCTTTAAACTTCGCCGGATGCGCGGTGCCTAAGAACAGGCCAAACTCTCCCGGCTGCAAAGTGTCACGCAAAACACGATAGGCAATCGCCGCATGAGGCTCAGAGATATAACCAAGCTGCGCCATTTCACGCACCGTTTGGCGCGTCACATCATCAGAAACGTGCCCATAAGCCAGCTCTTTGAGCTGCCATATCTTGCGGCGGAATAACTCCTCAACCCGCGGCCAGTTATTTGGGCGGCTAACGTCCATCGCATTCGATAGCGTTGCTACGGTGTTATGCGGCTGCCACTCGCCGGTGGCGAGAAAGCGTGGCACGGTGTCATTCGCGTTGGTCGCCGCAATAAAACGCTTAATCGGTAACCCCAGAGATTTCGCCAGTAACCCTGCAGTTAAATCTCCAAAATTGCCGCTAGGTACAGAGACCACCAGCTGGTTACGTGCTTCTTGAGGCAGTTGCGCTACGGCTTCGAAGTAGTAGCAGATCTGAGCCAGCAAACGGCTGATATTAATTGAGTTGGCAGAATTCAGCCCCACCGCGTTTTTAAGCTCTTCATCATCAAAGGCTTGTTTAACCAAGGCCTGACAATCATCAAAATCGCCGTCGATAGCAATCGTCTGGATGTTTCCACCCAACGTGCAGAACAGTTTTTCCTGCAACGGGCTGATTTTTCCCTGAGGGTAGAGAATGACAACGCGCACGTTCTCTAAGCCGTAAAATGCGTGAGCTACCGCTGCGCCGGTGTCACCGGAGGTGGCGGTCAGAATCGTGACAGGCTCATTGCCCGCCACTTCCTGTAGCATCTGCGCCATAAAACGCCCGCCGAAATCCTTAAACGCTAACGTTGGCCCGTGAAATAGCTCAAGCGCGGCGATGTCCGGCTCCACCTGTGCAACCGGCGCGGGGAACGCAAAAGCCGCTTTCACGCGATTATAGATAACCTCTGGAGCAAATTCGTCCGCCAAATAGGCAGATAAGATATTCGCGCTGCGGGTCACAAAATCTTGCTCAAGTAAGCTATCGATTTCGGTCAGCTCAAATTCAGGAAGTTCTAAGGGAAAAAAGAGTCCCTGATTTTTGCCCAACCCCTGTTTAATTGCCTGCGCAAAGCTGACCTGCTCGTTATGATCTTTCAGATTATAAAGTTTCATGCGTTATCCCAGTCGTCGTGCGCCTGCATTGTCCAGACGGCAAATGTGAACAAAACCTTCGTCGTTTTGCAGATAGTTTTCTTGCAGCCATTTCGCCATGCGCTGCGCGGTATCTTGGCGATCGCAGATGGCAAACAGCGTTGGACCTGAGCCCGAAATCCCACAGGCCAAAGCGCCAATGTCGTGAGCGGCCTGACGAGCCTGAGCAAACCCAGGTAAGAGGCGAGTACGGTAAGGCTCGGCAATCACATCATTCATTAACTTAGCCGCTAAAATTGGCTGGCGGGTGTGGCATGCATGTATAAACCCAGCCAGATAGCGCCCATGGCTAATGCAGTCCTGACGACGGTACTGTGCCGGTAAAATGGCTCGCGCTTCGGCGGTCGAGACTTTAATTCCCGGATAAGCCATAACCCAGAACCAATCATCAAAGCAGGGAACGGTTTGGCTAATAATACCGTTCTCTTCCAAAATCAGCTGTAGACCACCGAGGTAGCACGGGGCCACGTTGTCATAATGCACGCTGCCTGAAATACGCCCTTCCATTTCGCCCATCAGCGCTAATAACTGGGTTTGGTCGAGTGGCTGCTGAGCAAACTCATTCAGCGCCATCAGCGCCGCGACCACCGAACAGGCGCTAGAACCGAGCCCTGAACCAATCGGCATATTCTTTTCCAGCACCATGGCGACCGATAACTCTTGTCCGATCGCTTGGCAAAAACGCTCCCAGCATTGATAGACAATGTTTTCTTTAGGATCGCTCGGAAGCTTGCTCACAAAGCTGCCTTTAGACGTTAGGCTAAAAGCATCAGCGGCTTCAACGCTCACGCAATCGCCAAGAAACTGGCCATCGACCGGCGAAACAGCGGCACCCAGCACGTCAAACCCCACGCTCACATTTCCAATTGAGGCCGGTGCATAAACCTTAACCATATTAAACTCCCAACTTCCATGACAAGGTGCGCAGTAAATCTGCAAACACACCGGCTGCGGTGACGTCGTTACCTGCACCATAGCCGCGCAGAACTAACGGAATTGGCTGGTAATAACGGCTGTAAAACGCCAACGCGTTCTCACCGTTCTTCACTTTATAAAGCGGATCGTTACCATCGGCTTCAACAATCTTGACCTGACAGCGACCGTCGACAATTTGTCCAACGTAGCGCAATACCGCGCCATTCTCACGTGCTTTAGCCACGCGTGCCGCAAACAGATCGTCTAACTGAGGTAAACGCGCCAAGAATGATGCGGTATCGCCACTGGCGTCGAAATCAGCAGGCAACACGGACTCCACGTCGATATCATCCAGTTCCATAACATGACCCGCTTCGCGAGCCAAAATCAGAAGCTTGCGCGCTACATCCATACCCGACAGATCGTCACGTGGATCGGGCTCGGTATAGCCCAATTTTTTCGCTTCCAGCGTAGCGGCAGATAACGACATCCCTTCTTCAAGCTTGCCAAAAATAAACGACAGAGAGCCCGACAAAATCCCCGAGAACTGAACCAGTTCATCACCCGCGCTCAGCAAATTCTGCAAGTTTTCGATAACCGGCAACCCCGCGCCTACGTTGGTGTCGTAGAGGAATTTACGGCGTGACCCTGCGGCAGCCTGGCGCAGTTGATGGTAGTAGTTCATTGAACCGGTGTTGGCTTTTTTGTTTGGCGTCACGACGTGGAAACCGTTACTGAGGAAATCAGCGTACTGATCGGCAACGGCCTGACTCGACGTGCAATCCACAATCACCGGATTTAGCAGATGGTATTCGTTCACTAAACGAATCAGGCGGCCAAGATTAAACGGCTCTTTGGCATCGGCCAATTCATCCTGCCAGCGGGCAAGATCGATACCGTGCACATTGGTTAATAGCGCGCGGGAGTTTGCAATGCCGCAAACGCGTAAATCGATATGTTTGTTCTTCAGCCATGACTGCTGGCGGTGGATCTGCTCTAACAAAGCCCCACCCACGCCACCAGAGCCAATCACAAAGACTTCGATAACCTGATCGGTATTGAACAACATCTGATGGCTAACGCGCACGGCGGTAGTGGCTGAATCATTGCTGACAACAACGGAAATCGAGCGTTCGGAAGAGCCCTGCGCAATCGCAATAATATTGATATTCGCGCGCGCCAAAGCTGAGAAGAATTTTGCTGAGATACCGCGCATGGTGCGCATACCATCGCCAACCACAGAGATAATCGCTAAGTGCTCGGTCACATCCAACGCTTCCAACAGGCCGTCTTTTAGCTCCAGATAGAACTCTTCATTCAACGCCCGCTGTGCGCGATCCAGCTCGCCTTGCGGGATACAGAAACTGATGCTGTATTCCGAAGAGGATTGCGTGATCAGCACCACCGAAATACCGCTGCGTGACATAACGGCAAACACGCGCGCCGCCATGCCGACCATGCCTTTCATCCCCGGGCCTGAAACGTTAATCATCGCCATATTGTTCAGGTTAGTGATCCCTTTCACTGGCAGGCCGTCAGAACCACTTTCGCGTCCAATAAGCGTTCCCGGCGCTTGAGGGTTGGCGGTATTTTTGATGAGGCAGGGAATTTGGAACTGGGCGATAGGAGAGATGGTGCGAGGGTGAAGAACTTTGGCGCCAAAATACGAAAGCTCCATGGCTTCCTGATACGACATCGACTTAAGCAATCTGGCATCGGGCACAGTGCGTGGGTCGCAGGTATAAACGCCGTCTACGTCAGTCCAGATTTCACAACAATCTGCACGTAAGCAGGCGGCCAGTACAGCAGCAGAGTAATCAGAACCATTGCGGCCTAACACCACCAGTTCGCCTTTGTCGTTACCCGCGGTGAACCCCGCCATCAGTACCATATGATCGGCTGGAATCGGATCAGCGGCGATACGTCGAGTCGACTCCGCAATATCAACGGTTGATTCAAGATAACCGCCATGAGCCAAGAGTTTTTCAACCGGATTAATGACGGTTACGCCATAGCCACGCGCTTTGAGCAACTCAGCCATAATGGCAATCGAGAGCTTTTCACCGCGACAAATCATTGCCGCATTCACGCTGTCGGGGCATTGCCCTAACAAAGAGATACCATGAAGTACCTGTTTGATTTGAGCAAACTCAGCGTCAACCACCTGCTTCAGACGCCCCGCGTCAAAACCGGTTTGGGCCTGCTGCAACCCCGTCAGCAAATCAGTAAAGATAGCCTCAGCGTCGCTGATATTTGGCAGTATCTCTTGCCCTGCAATGGTTTTCTCAACCATCGCGACCAGATGGTTGGTGATTTTTGCCGGCGCAGACAGCACGGTCGCAACCTGCCCCTGTTGGGCATTATTTTCTAATATGTCAGCAACGCGCAGAAACCTATCTGCATTCGCCACTGAGGTACCACCAAATTTCAGCACTCGCATTTGTCACACTCTCCCGAATTAGGCTTAAAAAAAAGCCCGCACTGTTTAGGTGCGGGCTTTTTTCTTTCTCTTTTTCTGTACGCGTCAGCCCGCCCCGTTACATGTCGTATCGGTGGTGGTAATAATTGTTGTGGTGTTCAGGCTGTAGTTATGAAAACTAATACGCATCTCTGTCTGTCCAATAAATTCTTGTGTCTGCCCTATATTGGTTAAAGCAAAGGCAAAACTAAGTCAACGAAATTCTGTTTTTAACCGGCAACATTTCGATAACCTCGGCAGCATAAAAACCTATAGAAAAATAGCACATCAGCAAAAGTGCGCTGAATCACACTTTTCGTACACGTTATCTAAGAGAAATTTATCCGCCTTTGCCGAGTAATCGTCGTTTTCAGCTTTTTTCTTCGATAGGCTATTTTTTCAGCATTTTTTCGATGTCATGCAGCAAGGTGTGGAGCATAGAAGTATCACGTTTAGCGAGCAATCCAAGGCGCTGATCGAGCCAGTCGGTAAGCTTTTGATCATCGGCAACATCGAGCGTTCCTAACAAGCGGTGCACACGTTGACGCAGCGCCACCAGCTGATTCTCTTCAGCCAGCGCTTCTGGCTCCACATTGTTCTGAACTAATGACGATAGCTGATAGCAGAAGACCATTACAGCCTGCCCCAAGTTGAGCGAAGGATAATCGGCCACCATTGGCACACCGGTGAGAATATCCGCCAAGGCTAACTCTTCATTTGAAAGCCCTGACTCTTCACGCCCAAAGACCAACGCACAGCTGGATGTCCAACTCTGCTTTTCATGCAAGATATTGGTGAGCTCGGATGGCGAGCAGTAATAGTGAAATCTGGCACGGCTTCTTGCCGTAGTGGCAACCGTGAAATCCACATCAGCCAATGCGGCTTCTAGCGTGTCGAAATACTGGGCATTATCCAGAATATCAGCGGAACCGTGAGCAACCCAGCGAGCAGCGGGCTCTAGGTATGCTTGGCTATCAACAATTCTTAGTGACGAAAATCCCATGGTTTTCATCGCTCTTGCCGCAGCGCCAATATTTTCAGGTCTGGCTGGAGCAACCAGTACGATATGAATTTGCATAGAAATGCCCGATTTTTAACAATTAATAATAAACAGGTGCACACTTTATCCTGCTCGCAAGGGTTTTTCCATTAGCTATAAAGTTACATTTATTTAACAAAAGTACGGACTTTTCTATTAGATAAAAAAGGAAAAAGGCATTTTAGTCAAAAAACATTCAAAGACTAAGCTATTTGTCACTAATTCAATAAATTCATTCTTATAATCAATTAATTAAATTTTCCATAAATATAGAATAAAGTTCGGCTCGGATATGAGATTTTCCCGAGCTTAATCAGGAACAAACTCACTTAACTTCATTATCCAGCTCACAGACTTGTAAGTGTTTTTCACAAATCTGTTAACGTGCTACAATTGGATTTGATATATGTCAACAAAGCGTAGTTTTGTTGGATGGCAATTGCGGTGTGTGCTGTTATATTGCTGTTAATAGGGTTAGGATGTGCGCCGCTTTTGGCACCACCGGGGCTGTAGGGAGTAACATCCCCTGACCAACCTAGCGATGTTGTTGACGTTGATGGAAAGTGCATCAAGAACGAGTTTACGTACCTTAGTCTATTGAATCTCTATGTTGTTACATCATCGAAACAGCCACACTCTCGATTTGATGTTTTAGGAATCAAGACTACTGTACTTCCCTATTTCTATTTTGTTGGCAATTTTAGGTAGCAAACACATGCAGACCCCGCACATTCTTATCGTCGAGGACGAACTCGTCACTCGAAACACACTTAAAAGTATTTTTGAGGCGGAAGGTTATATCGTTCATGAAGCCAATGATGGCGCAGAAATGCACCAGATCCTGTCTGAATTCGACATCAATCTGGTTATCATGGATATCAACCTGCCTGGTAAAAATGGCCTGTTGTTGGCTCGCGAGCTGCGTGAACAAGCAAATGTAGCGCTGATGTTCCTGACCGGCCGCGACAATGAAGTGGATAAAATCCTTGGGCTGGAAATCGGCGCAGATGATTACATCACCAAGCCATTCAACCCACGTGAACTGACCATTCGTGCTCGCAACCTGCTGTCCCGCACCATGAACCTCGGTGGCGGCACAGAAGAGCGTAAATTGGTTGAGAGCTATCGCTTCAACGGTTGGGAGCTGGACATCAACAGCCGCTCACTGGTGAGCCCTAACGGCGAACAGTACAAGCTACCACGCAGCGAATTCCGCGCCATGCTGCACTTCTGCGAAAACCCGGGCAAAATTCAGTCCCGTGCAGAACTGCTGAAGAAAATGACTGGCCGTGAGCTGAAACCACATGACCGCACCGTTGACGTGACAATCCGTCGTATCCGTAAGCACTTTGAGTCTACGCCAGATACCCCGGAAATCATCGCGACCATCCACGGTGAAGGCTATCGTTTCTGTGGCGATCTGGAAGAGTAATCTTTCCTTCGCATGCATATAGACAAAAAGGCCGGATTATCCGGCCTTTTGCTTATCTGTCGTTTAACGATTTTATTTATTTGCAAATGACAGGCGCAAAAAAGCGGGGCTAGCCCCGCTTTCTCATACAGTGTGAAGTACGACTGATATCCAACGCTTACGCGTTTTGACGCCACCATTCTGCCAGTAAAATACCGGTAGCAACGGAAACGTTTAGGCTTTCCACCTGACCCGTACCGCCGATAGAAAGGCTTAAATCACCTTGCTGCATCACGGTTTCAGACAGACCATCGCGCTCCTGCCCCAATACCAACACCATTTTCTTCGGCAATGAAGCCTTAGTCAGCGGCGTCGTACCTTTATGGCTGGACGTTGTCACGATGGTGTAACCTGCGCGGCGGAACTCATCCAGCGCACCGTCAAAACCATCCGCATCAATCGCCTGAATATGCTCAGCGCCGCCTTCAGCGGTACGCACTGCGGCACCGGACTCCAGCATAGAAGCATCCTGCACCATCAAACCTTTCACGCCAAAGTGCGCACAGGTACGCATGATGCCGCCGAGGTTATGCGGGTTACCTACATCTTCCAGCGCCAAAACACAGTCGGTGTCGGCGGCTGTTTTCAAATAAGTGCGGGCATCGAGGCCATTACGCTTTTTGATCAGGAAGCAAACGCCACCGTGATGTTCGGTGCCTGAGGCTTTCGTCAGCTCTTCATCATCAACTACATGATAGGCTTTACGGTTTGCCGCCATCCAACGCAGCGCTTCACGGAAGCGTGGCGTTACAGACTGAACAAACCATGCACGGACAATGGCATCAGGACGGCTGGCAAACAGCGCCTGACAGGCATTCTCACCGTAAACACGGGTTTCTTCAGCACGCTGACGACGCAGCTGCTCAGGATCGATAAAGCTCTTACCAGCGATACCGCCATGATCTGGCTTATCTTCTTCGTTTGGAGCACGAGATACCGTTTTCCAAGGCGAACGATCATAAGGGCCTTCATTACGCCCTTCGCTACGACCTTCACTGCGGCTCGCACCAGCAGGACGGCGAGAGCGATCGTTTTCCTGGCTACGGCCTTGGCCACCACGGCGATCGTTGCGACGGTCTCCATCCTGAGCACTACGGCCCTGACGACCACCTCGTTCGCCTTGACGCCCTTTACCTTCCGGACGTGATTTTTGGTCACGGTCTTTGTTGTCGTCCTCGCTGCGGACGTACATCACTTTGACCTTGCCATTTTTGCCATTAAAAGAATCGTTCATTGCTATCTCCACCAACGCGCAGGGCGCGAAGATTACCTGATGTGTGACCACTAAGCTATACCCAAAATAATTCGAGTTGCAGGAAGGCGGCAAGAGAAAGTGTCCCGATGAACTTACACAGATAAGTGATTCGGGTCATTAGGCGCAGCCAACACACATGCAGCTTGAAATATGACGGGTATATAAACTTCAACAAAAGCTGATATCTATTATAACCATTGAAGAAACCTGATTGTGATTAATATCCCCATACACGATAATGCTTAACATAATTTAAACATTAACGTTGCTTTTACCGTGAAAAAGCGCGGATTCTTTATCCCAATACCGAGGTTGCCCATGAATACCGTTTGTCCATCCTGCCAAACTACCAATCGTTTACCGGAAGAGCGCATCGAGGATCAGGCTAAATGCGGTCGCTGCGGTCATGAGTTGTTCGACGGCGAGGTCATTAATGCGACTTCAGCCACGCTGGATAAAATCCTGCAAGACGAACAACCGGTGTTAATTGATTTTTGGGCACCATGGTGCGGCCCATGCCAAAGTTTTGCGCCTATCTTTGAAGACGTTGCAGAAGAACGTACAGGGCAGATCCGCTGCGTGAAGGTCAATACCGAGGCAGAGCCGGAACTTAGCGCACGTTTCCGCATTCGCAGCATTCCAACCATTATGCTTTACCAAAATGGTCAGCTAGTAGACATGTTAAGCGGCGCAATGCCAAAAGCACCTTTCGATAGTTGGCTGAATGAACAGCTTGCTGCTAAGGCATAATCCCGATTCTAAGCCCAGCGCGACGCTGGGCTTTTCTTTTTTCCCTTTCGCCGCTGTACCCTATCCGTCTGCTTGTTTAAAATAGCGCTTTTGCCTCATCAGAGAAGTCGATGTCCCCTAACGCCGTATTGCGCCTGCGTGAGCTACGCCTTGCCAAAGCGACCAAACCCTTCCTCACTCGCGGAGGACGCGTAACGCGCTGCCAGCGTTGCTTACTCCCTGAAACTCGCTGCCTGTGCGACACCATTTATACCCAATCGGCTAAAAGTCGCTTTTGTCTGATGATGTATGATACCGAGCCGATGAAGCCTAGCAACACGGGGCGTTTGATTGCCGATATATTGCCTGAAACAGCGGCTTTTCAATGGGCCAGAACCGAAGTTGATCCAGAACTACTGGCGCTATTAAACGATCCTAACTATCAGCCTTATGTAGTCTTCCCTGGATCTTATGCGCCTGAACGTGCTGTATCAGACTTACCGCAAGACAGCTTAGCTAAGCCGCCGTTATTCATCATGCTCGACGGCACCTGGCGTGAAGCGACAAAGATGTTCCGCAAGAGCCCTTATCTCGACAAGTTTCCCGTGTTTTCTTTAGAAACTAAGCTTGAGAGTGACTATACACTGCGAGAATCAGCCCGTGACGAGCAGCACTGCACCGCTGAAGTTGCTGCTGCGCTATTAGATATCGCAGGCGATCACGAAGCCGCTCAAGGGCTACAACAGCACTTTAGCTATTTTCGCCGTCAATATTTGCTAGGCAAGCCTCATCACCGTGAAGAGGTCGCTGCAGAAAATATCTAGAGGCATTAGACTCAGGCTATCTACTTCGGCAAGGAGTTTTAGCTATGAGTCAGCGCAGTCTGGAATCGTTGTTACGTCCGAAGTCTATCGCCGTGATTGGTGCATCAAATAAAGTTGGCCGTAATGGCCACTTAATGATGCAGAACCTGCTTAAAGGAGGATTTTCTGGGCCCATTATGCCCGTGACGCCTCGTTATCAAGCCGTGTGCGGCGTACTGGCCTACGCTGACATCGAATCCCTGCCCTTCGCCCCAGACCTGGCAATCCTGTGCGTCAACGCGCAGCGCAACCTAGAAATAATCGCCGCATTAGGTGATAAAGGATGCCGAGCAGCCATTGTGCTCTCATCGCCAAGCGCCCAATCTGCCGCGTTAAAAGCCAGTGCCCAACGGCATAACGTGCGTTTATTAGGGCCAAACAGCTTGGGTCTTTTAGCCCCATGGCAAAAAATAAACGCCAGCTTTTCACCGGTGCCGATTCTTCCCGGCAAGCTGGCCTTTATTTCTCAATCGGCAGCCGTTTCAAACACGATTTTAGATTGGGCTCAACAGCGAGAAATAGGCTTTTCCCTCTTTATCGCCTTGGGAGACAGCTTGGATATCGACGTAGACGATCTTTTAGATTTTCTCGCTCGAGACAGCAAGACCAGCGCAATCCTGATCTACCTAGAACATTTGCATGACGCGCGACGCTTTCTGTCAGCCGCACGCAGCGCATCGAGAAACAAACCCATACTGGTCATCAAGAGTGGCCGCAGTCCACAGGCCCAGCAGCTGCTCAACAGCGTACAAGGGCTAGATGTAGCCTATGATGCCGCAATCCAACGCGCAGGCCTGCTACGCGTGCAAGATACGCATGAGCTTTTCTCTGCGGTAGAAACGCTCAGCCATATGCATCCATTGCGAGGAGAGAAAATCCTGATCATCAGCAATGGTGCGGCACCTGCTGCCATGTCGGTGGATGAGCTGCTGCGGCGTAATGGAAAGCTCGCCACACTGGATGAAGACACCCTCACCGCGTTACGCAGTAAGATGCCGGATGATGTGTACCTACAGAATCCTATCGATCTGCGCGATGATGCGACGCCAGCCCGCTATCAATCCGCCATCAACATTTTACTTGATAGCCACAGTTATGATGCGATGCTGATTATCCATGCACCGAGCGCAGCGGCACCAGCGACCACAACGGCCGAAATGGTTATTCAAACGCTAAAACAGCATCCGCGGGGCAAACGTATTTCAGTGCTCACTAACTGGAGCGGCGAATATTCATCGCAAGAAGCGCGCAGGTTATTTAGCGAAGCGGGTATTCCGACTTATAGAACGCCTGAAGGTGCGATTACTGCCTTCATGCATATGGTTGAATATCGACGTAACCAGCGCCAACTGATGGAAACACCGGCGTTACCAGCTGACCTCATCGCGAATACCACTCAGGCTCATGACCTTATCCAGCAAGCGCTTAAAGAAGAGATCTACCACCTTGATACGCACGAAGTCAGATCGATTTTATCCAGCTATGGCTTACAAACATTGCCAACATGGATTGCCAACGACAGCACCGAGGCCGTGCATATCGCAGAGCAGGTTGGCTATCCGGTTGCATTAAAACTGCGTTCACCTGATATCCCGCATAAATCGGATGTACAGGGGGTGATGCTCTATCTGCGTAATGCAAACGAGGTTGAACAAGCGGCGAATGCTATCATTGATCGGGTGAAGCACTCATTTCCACAGGCGCGCATTCACGGCCTGTTAGTTCAAAGCATGGCCAACCGAGCAGGTGCTCAAGAGTTACGAGTGTTAGTCGAACAAGACCCCGTATTTGGGCCATTAATTATGCTTGGTGAAGGCGGAGGGGCTTGGAACCCAGACCACGATGCTGCCGTTGCCTTGCCTCCGCTGAATATGACCTTAGCGCGATATCTGATTATGCAGGCAATCAAAGGCGGTAAAATTCGTAGCCGAAGTCCTTTGCAGCCACTTAATATTGACGGGCTTAGCCAGTTGCTGGTGCAGGTTTCCGATCTCATTGTCGACTGCCCAGAGATAAGTCGGCTAGATATCCACCCGGTTCTGGCCTCTGCTGAAGATTTCACGCTGTTGGACGTGTCACTCCAGCTCACCCCGTTCTCCGGTTTAGCCGAAAATAGGCTCGCCATACGCCCATACCCTCAGCACCTTGAAGAACAAGTGACATTGCGAAACGGAGTGGCTTGCTTGCTGCGCCCTATCCTCCCTGAAGATGAACCCTTACTACAGCAGTTCATTCAGAAAGTGACCAAAGAGGATTTGTACTATCGTTACTTCAGCGAGATCAATGAATTTACGCATGAAGACCTCGCGAAAATGACTCAAATTGATTACGACCGCGAAATGGCTTTCGTGGCCGTTATCCAAGAACAAGGTAAAGATGCAATTGTAGGGGTAACGCGTGCGCTATCCGATCCAGACAATCTCGAAGCCGAATTTGCCGTATTGGTTCGCTCAGACAGTAACGGTTTAGGGCTTGGAAAGACGCTGTTGGGTAAGTTGATCGCTTATTCAACTCAGCATGGGCTTGAAAGGCTGGTTGGAATTACGATGCCAAACAATCAGGGGATGATTGGACTCGCTAAAAAACTGGGGTTTAAGGTCGATATTCAAATTGAAGACGGCATCGTCAATTTATGCTTGCCGTTGAACAATTCATTGCCGGTTTAAACGCAATTTTGCTGAGAGGATGGCGACAAATCGAGGCAAAACATACGCAATAGATGGAAAGTAGTGTTATTATCGCCCGATTCCATAGGCTAATATAACTGTATGTAGCGTTTTGCTACACAATGATGAGAGAAGAAGCGCACTGTGATGTTGTCTAAATTTAAACGAACGAAACATCAACAACACCTTGCACAACTGCCAAAACTTCCCCAGACAGTTGAGGATGTTCAGACGCTGTTTACGCCAGAGGCTTTTCGTCTGGCGTTAATTGACGCGATTTCTAACGCCTCTCGCCGTATCTACATCACGGCGCTGTATCTGGAAAACGATGACGGCGGACGCGATGTCCTCAATGCCTTGTATAGCGCAAAGCAGCAGCATCCAGATTTAGAAATCTACGTTCTCGTCGATTGGCATCGTGCACAACGTGGACGTATTGGCGCCGCGGCGACAAATACAAACGCCGATTGGTACTGCGCTATGGCCGATCAGCATCCTGGTGTATCCGTTCCCGTCTACGGCGTTCCGGTTAATACCCGTGAAGCGCTGGGCGTTTTGCATCTTAAAGGCTTTATTGTTGATGACCGAGTGATTTACAGCGGCGCAAGTCTGAACGATGTATACTTACATCGCCACGATAAGTATCGTTATGACCGCTATCACTTCATCCAGAACAGCCGCTTAGCTGATACCATGTCAGCTTATATTCAAAATAAGCTCCTGACCGATCCCGCGGTTCAACGACTCGATCGTGACGATCGTCCTAAAAGTCCTGAAATCCGTAATGAAACACGCCAGTTCCGCCACGGTTTACGCAGCTGTGGTTATGATGTTGCGGCAATCGCTGGCAACGATGAATTGGCAGTGACGCCATTAGCAGGGCTAGGCAAACATAGCGTTCTGAATAAAACGATTCATCACCTAATGTGCAGCACTGAAGAAAAAGTCACGCTGTGTACACCTTATTTCAACATGCCGGCATTGTTGGTGCGTAATATTATTTATTTATTACGCCAAGGGAAACAGGTTGAAATTATTGTCGGTGATAAAAAGGCAAATGACTTCTATATTCCTGAAGATGAACCGTTCAAGATTATTGGTGCATTGCCTTATCTTTATGAAATAAATCTTCGTCGTTTCATGAGCCGCTTACAACGTTTCGTCGACAATGGTCAACTGACCGTTCGTCTATGGAAAGATGAAGACAACACTTATCATTTAAAAGGCATGTGGATTGATGATCAATGGCAGCTGATTACAGGGAATAACCTGAATCCGCGCGCTTGGCGTCTCGATCTTGAGAACGCAATACTTATCCACGATCCTAAGCATCAGCTGCATGAGCAACGTCAGAAAGAGTTGGAATGCATCCGTACTAATACCCACGTTGTTCGTAGCTATCTTGAGCTTGAAACTATTCAGCAGTATCCACTGAAAGTCCGCAAGTTGATAAGAAGACTACGCAGAATTCGCATTGATAGACTAATAAGCCGAATTCTTTAATAAGACAAGAGCCTCCTTCAGGGAGGTTTTTTTATATCTAAAATAACCTAACTTATTCTGTGATAAATACCATCAGCCTAATCATTAATACGGCCTTCAATAAATTATACGCTATTGAAGGCTCTAACTTTTCATTGTTAGTATATAAGCAACTTAGTCTCTAATTGGTCTAGGAGATAACGCGGAAATAATGATAATAGATAGATGCTGCATCGCAGAAATACATTTCATATATTCGAATTCAAATTCCCCATAGCAAAAAACCCCAGTCTTTCGACTGAGGTTCTTTCGATGACGTTTGACCGTTCCCTACAATACTCGTCTCATCCTGAGACTCGCCCTTCGGGCCAACGCTGCGCGTTGTTCAACATCGTTCCCGACGATTTTGTCGCATGATACGCCCCTGCGGGCCGTTCCATGCTCAAGTCGGCAATTATCAAATTATATAAAGCAAAAAACCCCAGTCTTTCGACTGAGGTTCTTTACTTTATTTAAAGCCTGGCAGTTCCCTACTCTCGCATGGGGAGACCCCACACTACCATCGGCGCTACGGCGTTTCACTTCTGAGTTCGGCATGGGGTCAGGTGGGACCACCGCGCTATCGCCGCCAGGC